>Ga0255347_1000006_pt1 | contig 571653 bp, 509 predicted proteins | sample wastewater_treat_2_FD_192479 | JGI IMG/M metagenome (GOLD analysis project Ga0255347, IMG submission 192479) | Wastewater microbial communities from Lulu Island WWTP, Vancouver, Canada - plant24 | ecosystem: Engineered > WWTP > Wastewater > Unclassified | place: Canada: Vancouver, British...
CCAGGGCATCATAATTTCCGCTACGCACAAGACCACGGGCCTCTGCCAGATCTTCCATGTGATTTTGAGGCAGGTTCTGCAACTGAATCAGCCTTCCCGCAAATCTTCCGGTTCGGTTGGCTCCGTAAAACTGAAACATACCCCTTGCACGGTTATCCCTGCACACTGCATTTTCCATTGCTGTGTATTTTTTTACACTGCTCTTGGCAAGCTGCTGACGGAGGGACAGCACATCGGTAATATCCTGTGGTGCTGTTTTGATTGCCGCCGCTACTTCCTTTTTGCCAAGGCTCTCCATCTCCATTCCGTTATCCGACAGCCACATCTTCATCTGCTGCACGGAGTTGGGATTGTCGAGATTTGTCATATCCTGCATTTTGGAAGTCAGACAGTCACGGCTTTTACTGTCGATTTCGATTGCCTCTTTTACAAGCACCATATCCACACCGATACCACGGTCATTGATTTCTTCGCTCACATGGTATTCATCCCAAATCCTGTCCGGCACAGGAAAGCGGGACAGCTTTGCCTGGATACCCATTTCTGTTTCCACGTCACGGAGGTTGTATGCTTTAAACTGCTGCCACTTTTCCATATCATGCTCCGGCAGATTTCTTGTGCGACCACCGTTCACTTTGGTCGGCGCACAGGGAACGCAGAAGTATTTGATTAAAGATTTACCCTCGGTCAGTTTCTGTTTTTCCAAACCAAGGACTGCACCCACACCCTCAAGGGAAAGAGGCAGACCCAGGGTTGCCGCCCAAATCATGGTGCAGTGCCAGCTTGCAGGATTTAAGTAACGGGCGCACTCCTGCGACAACGGATGATTGTCATGGAACGGGTCAAGGCTTACACCCATATCCAACAAATATCTGGACAGACACACCCTCTCAAAAGCGGCGTTAAACGCAGTTTTTATAACGGCATCATCGGTCAGTGCCTCAATAATCTCTGCAGGGATTTTCTCGCCACAAGCAAGGTCAATGACCTTTACTGCACCACCATCTACGGCATAGCCGAACAGCAATATTTCAAAATCCTCGCTCTCTGCATATTTGTAGACACCACATTTTTGCAGATTGACCGAACAAAAAGTTTCCAAATCCAGCGAGATTGTCTTTATTCCAGCCATCCATATATCCTCCTATTTTTAATATTGCTAACGGTAATTTGTGAAACTCCATATAATTTAGCTATTTCGGAGCCACGATAACCACATAAAAATCTAAATCGAATATCATATACATCCTCTACTGAAAGTTTTCTCCATCGTCCACCTTCTTTATAAACATCCAATATATTTTCAGTTCTTGTGCCGTAACGGAGATTTTCAACTCTGTTGTCCTTGGGATTCCCGTTATTATGGAGAACTTCTTTTCCTGCGGGGCATTCTCCTAAAAAAGTATGTGCTACCAATTGATGAACAGGAATCCCATGAGTTCCATGCCCGAGAACAACTGAAACATGACTGGTTTTGCAATATTCACTGGGTCGTAATATTCGACCTTGAATCGTTCTTTGAAACTCCCGTCCTGTAAAATGACAAATTCCTCTTACCGAAAAATTTAAACTTCTAATTCGTCCAAGACTGCTTGCTTGATATTTCCCTTCATATCCGGGGATATCTCTCCATTCTTCTTTATCCATAAAAATACCATTCCTTTCTATGACAAAGGCGGCAGAAGAATATCCTCCGCCGCCCGTCATGTTTACTCGGTCACATCTTCATTCTGTGCAGCCTTTTTCTGCTTACGCTTTTCACGGAAGGCTTTGACCTTCTTAACGATAAAGCGGATAACCTCACATACCGTCCACACGATGCCGTTGATGGCAAGACCGTAGATCAGGCAGAAAAGCACAATCACATCGACCTGTTTCATAAATTCGTATAATTCGTTCATATCGTTTTACCTCGTATTTCGTAATTTTCGTTTGAGGCAGACGGTGGTATTTCACACCGCCTGCCAGGGGTTACACTTAAGCCAGGAAATCGTCATCCTCAACAGTGGAGAAGTCATCGGTTGCGGAAGTACGGCCGCCGAGATACTCACCGTCACGGATTTTCTGAATGTTGCCAAGACCACAGGCTACGCCACGGTTTCCGTTGCTATTGAATGCGTAGAAGTTCAAAGACACTCTCGCATAGCAGCCGGAGTACACTTCATCACGGTCAAGGATAGGCTTAACTGCCTTGTCCACAATCTGAGGTGCAGTGGTGCTGTTGGCATTCACGAAATAATGACCCTTATAGGCATCATCATCACGCTCTACATCCCCATCTCTCAAAGGCAACTTAATTGCAGCCTTGTTAGGCTTCTTGCCGCCGAACTTGGCGATGCCTTCCTCGATAGCAGCATCCACGGCAGCATTGATAGCGTTGATGGTTTCGGTATCATCCTTCGGAATCAGCACGGATACGGAATATTTTTCAGCACCGCCATTGATGCTGACAGGCTCCCAACCGTGGAAGTAAGAAAGACGAGTGTTCTTGCCAGTGATAACCTTAGTTCTGTTTACGTTTGCCATAATTTTAATCCTCCATAATAAATTCGTTTTTTGCGTCTGATACGTTCATTGCCTGCCTCTTATCCGAAAGGGGAACGAGGGTAGGCTTTCCGGGTGGTTTGATAACGAGGCCGCCCAGGATTTCCTCGAATTGCTTTTTGCCCATCAGCTTCTGCATTTCTGTCAGTGTGATAAGGCTCTGACGGTAAATATCTGTGTACCCGTGTTCCTTGGCTGCTGCCGCCACCGCATCCTCATCGGAAAACTTACGGTTAGAACGACCTTCAACAACCTTGAACCCGCTCCACTGCTTACCGTGGTTTAGTGCCGACTCCAGGGCATAGGCACTGATTTCGTTTGCCCACTTGGTGATATCCGGCAGCATCGGTAGAATTTCTTCAATCTCCTCATCCGTAAGCAAAGGCGGAAGTTTAAATTCTTCCTCTGCGATACGGAGTTTTTCTGCTGCCCTCGCACGGCACTTGACCGCCGCACGGCAAAATTGACACCAATCTCCCGGACAATACTCGCCCTCGCCCTTGGCAGCCATCTGAGCCTTGGGTTTCAGTTCGTTTTCCGCCCAATCCTTCAACTCCTCCACGGATACCGTCCATGTCTGAACATTCTCCCTGCGAGGCTGAAAAATCGAAAGTGAAACTTCCTTAATGTCATACAGGCTTTCATAGGTACTGAGTGCTGCGATAGCCACGGTTTTAGGAAATGTTGCTGCGCTGGGATACTATGTGTACTATTACCTGTCTGGTAAGTCACTTGTGAAATTTAAGCTGAAATTCATTTCTGGTGAAAAGAAAATATGGGGCCAAACCTTTGGTATTGGCATCCCCGCTGCGCTCAGTCAGTTCTTAATGAGCGGAGCACTGATCGTATGCAATAATCTCGCCAAGCCCTATGGAGAAAACGCAGTGGCCGGTATGGGCGTTGCGGCAAAGCTGATGTATACCGGAACATTTATTTTTATGGGATTTGCAGCAGGCTGTCAGCCGCTTGTAGGCTATAATTATGGTGCAAATAACTTTTCACGCGTGAAATCAATCATAAAAACCGGTATGCTTATGACAACGGGCATAGGAATAGTACTGACCGCGATTTTTGGGATATTTGCATCGGGTCTGATAAGCATCTTTACACCGCTGCCAGAAGTAATAACCGAAGGGGCTACTGTTCTGACAATCTACATGTGGTCATTTTGGGTTCTTGGCCCACAAATGCTTGCTTCAACCACCATTCAGGCATTTGGAAAGGCAAAAGCCTCCCTGCTGTTGTCAATTGCCCGTCAAGGGCTGTTCTACATCCCGCTTTTGTTTCTGCTCAATAACCGTTTCTTTTTCAAAGGTTTACTTTGGGCACAGCCTATTTCGGATACAATAACCCTCTCACTTGCACTAGTGTTGCTTGTGTTTATTTTAAGAAAACATCAACAGGACAACAAAGAAGAAAAAACAATATTTTTCAACCATGAAAACGCTTTACAGGTAGAGCTTAATAGCGATAATCCGTGAATAATAATAAGCAAGGAACTCTACGAAATCATAATCGTAGGGTGCCTTGCTTATTTTTTGAGAATTCATCAGTTTATTATTGGGAAGAAAACATAGGTTTTAACAACCATATCTATTGGCGAGGATGTTTTTCATTACTTTTATGGCAAATATGGCTGTCTCTACAAGTTCTCTTACTTTGCATCTTCAGCCAGTGTCTCAATCAAAAAGCTCACTGGACGGAAACCGTCATTACATGAAATCATTGCTGATTTCTTATTTTTCATCCAGCCGTTATAAAAATCTTCACCACCATGGGCAAGTGTCATTACAAAGGCAGACATACTCTCCCATGCACTGTCACAAATTCCTTTAGGCTTTTCCCATCCATTAGCAATAAAAACTTGCCCAATCTTCATACTACAAGCATGCTGTATGGGGTTTTCATATTTTTCTATTAAGTCATGATAAACAGTTTGCTTCATCACCGTTATTTTAACTTTTTTCATACTGATTCCTCCCAATTCCTCTTAATCTATCTTATTTACAAAATAGATAAATCTCAGTATATTTATGTCATCTACTTTACAGAATTTTTTCCACATGATTGGATATTTGCCCTTAAGAACAATAGGTATACATTAGTTTAAAGGCAGAATAGAATTTTAACTAATGCTATTCTGCCTATAACTACATATTAGCATTTGTATGTAATATATATTACCATTGATACCGTATACTTTACAGTTTATAATTATAACCAAAAGTCTGGAAACCTTTGAATTCAAACTATTTCAGTGTTTTTCTGATGAAGGAATAATAAAAAGCATCATTTAAACAGCAAATAATGGCAAACTTCACAACGGTCATTCTGTATATCATTATGTAAATAAATTTTAGGCTATTTGACGGTTTAAAATTAGGCCACCAATTTATAAAAAATTAAGCATTATTTGCCTGCCTAGCAAGAGCCAGTTTAAACCTGTAACTTTCCCCATTGATATTTAGAATATGGACAATATGAGTCAGGCGATCAAGTAAAGCGGCTGTCATTTGTTCATCGCCTAACACCTCCGTCCATTTCTGGAATTCTAAGTTCGTAAATATGATCAGGCTGCCTCTTTCATATCGTCACATCCATTCTGTCTCCTCAACCCTATAGAGATATCTACTCTGTCAACTCAACCCTACCCATCTTCTGGCTCAAATTTAAAGACATATAATGTCCCTCCTATGAATTTTGTTTTAAATTTAATTTTCTAACTTCAGTTATCATGGGACAAACTATAGCAGTGCCAATAATTAAAATACCTGATAGTAAAAACCAGTGATTTACACTGATTCTATCCGCAAAGAACCCGGAAAGAATTAACCCAATTGGCATAGCAAGTGACATTATACTTCCGGTCAAAGAAAATACACGTCCTAAATATTCAGGCTTAATTTTCTCCTGAAAAAGAGCTGTTTGTACACCGCTATAAAATGGCACCGTAAGCCCCATTATTGCACAGCAAACTACAAATATAACAAATCCATTTGGAGGAAGTATCCCTGAAACGGCTAAACTGGCCCCCATTATAAAAAATGAACTTGTTATTAGTAGTACACGCTTTTCAAAGCTCCCTAATCTTCCTAATAGTAAGCCTCCTGCCAGCATTCCAGATGCAAAGGCAATTTCGGTAATAGAAATATGCACAGGTGTTCCATTAAAGTATTCCGTGCTTATTAAAGGAAATAGTGCATTAATTGGCATATAAACAAAAGTATATAGTGTTCCTAAGAGTAATAAGGCAAACAATCCTTTGTTTTGTCTCAGAACAACAAATCCTTCTTTCATTTCTCTTATGAAATTTGGTTCAAAACATTGCACTTGTTCACCGAGCTTTGGAATACGTACAATTGCTACCGTAAAAGATGCAATAACAGCACCCAATACATCGATGGCAATAATAGCATTTAATTCCCAGACGGAGTATAGGATTGCTGCAACCGCCGGACTGACAATATAGCTTATAGACTGCAAAGACTGACTATAGCCTGCACATTTCGTAAGCTGTTCTCCTGGTACTAAAAGTGGCGTAACCGCATTGAGAGCCGGGGTATGAAAAGCTGTTCCAATACTACGGATAAATAATACTACCATAACCATCCAGACAGGTAACTCCATATACAATGCAACAATAGTAAGCACTGCACCCGCTGCTGCGATAATTAAATCAGCACCAATCATTATCTTCTTCCTATCATGACGATCCACTAATACACCAATGGCTGGTCCAAAGACCGCATAGGGTAAAAAACCTACTAGTGAAGCCATAGACAAGACCATCGCAGATCCTGTTTTTTCTGTGAGGTAAAAAATAATCGCCATTTGCAGGATAGCACTAGTGATTAATGATACTGCCTGTCCTGCCCATATTGTATAAAACTTAAGTTTCCAATTGTTGTTGTTTTCCATTTATATTATCTCCTGCATATTATTTTTGCTTGAATTTCTATTTTGAATAGCAGTCTAGGCAATAAAAAATGCAGGCCTAAATCCACAATGTGACTTTTGGTCTGCATACATACAACTTGGAAACATTCATAATAAAGACATAGTTAAATAGCCTATATCCTCACCGTAACTAATGAATGCTCAATATCGTATAAATAAGCACAACTAAAAAAGCCTATCATCGGGGATAAATTCTGCCTTTTTTATTGCCAACTTATCTTAAACGCATTGAGGCTGTCATAGTTTCGGTTCCTCCTAAATTCTTATTTGTATCAACGTACATTTTAACACAATAAGGTGATTATAATCAATTGCCTTAATGATTTCCACCTTCAGGATATAATACATTCCTTGGATATGACCGGAACTAACTCAATATATCCACGCGTACTAATTGGTTCCAGCTGTATTCTTGGGTTATTCTTGTCTCTCGTATACCCATTTCCATGAAAATCATATTCTGAAATTACCTTTTCAACATCCAGAATTGCCGATCCATAATCTTCTTCACCATAAGGTTCACTTCTGAATAACAGATAGTCCGCTTCAGGAAACTCTATAATATCAAAACCATCGGGAATAATACCTTGATATTCTATTTCCACCTCAACGCCCTGAACGTATTCATTCGAAATCGGATTACGATACTGTGCAGGGAGCCACAAGCATATGGGCTCACCACTGATAGACCTGATACTTGTAAGGAGCCCCCATACATCACACCCTACTTCATTACAGTAGGACCAATAATCAGTTGCCATTATCCCTCTTTTAACTATCACTTTCCTTGCTGATTTGTGAATCTTCTGAACCGTCACCTTTCTGGTATCCGTTGGCGAAAAATCATATGGGTTTTTGTTTTGAGAATGAACCACAAAAGGGGTGAAAAGGTAAATTGGGACTGGATTGGTTTCGTACTCTTTCGGATTGTATCCAAACTCTTTTTTAAATGCCCGCTGGAATCCATCAACACTCCCAAATCCAAATTGAGCCACTGCATCAATTATTCTACAAGATTCATCCCGTAGCATAAGTGCTGCTTTTGTTAGCTTTAAACGCCTTATATAATCTGCCGGTGATAGTTTTGTCCATTCAAGAAAGAGACGTCTTACGTGAACAGGGGAATACATAGTTAGCTTTGCCAGATCATCAATTTTTATTTCTTCTAAAATATGTTCCTCAATATAGTTTTGCATTTTCTGAACAGCAATAATTCTTTCGTCCACCAATACTCCCCCTTTCTATTTTTCTATTTATATGTATTTACTACTTTACATATAAACTCGGCTGCATTTTCAATTAACTTTATATCAATCAGGTCAATTGTATCTTTCGGACAGTGTGTATAGGACAAACACCCTTCAAATAAATCTGAAGCAGAAATTAAGATACATTTTGTTCCTCCATAGGCAAAAACCGCATGATCTCCAGCATACCATGGCTTGCCAATGACAACGTCTGTGCAACTGTTCATTATGTCATTTAGCTCCAACTTCTCCTTCTCATTAAAATTAAAAGATGCAATTGCAACTTTAGATCCAACATGTGCTACTGTGTCGATATTTATCATAAGCGATACTTCTTTTTCACTTTTCCGAATTTCCTCCAAATAGATAAGTTCCCCTTGTGGGTCATAGTATTCTTCAGAATTAAACGGAACAATATCAATGTTATACCTGTCAGTTTCAATTCCTTTTGCAGCATAAAGAATTGTCGTTACTCCGGATGCATTATCAAGCGCACCATCAGTATTGTACTTGCTGTCCATGTGGGCACAGATTACAATTGTTCCTTTCGGATTACACACCCTTTTTGATGCAATCAGCTGATATGCTGTTGCAGTAACATTCTGTGAAACAATAGATAGTTCCATCTCTTTTTCTGATACTTTATCCTCTATCTCTGAAAAAATCTCTTTATCAAGGCTGGCTACAGGAACATGGAAGTTTCCGTCTTCAATAACAGGAAACGGCTTAAGACCACTCATACATGTTCCGCCTGTAATTGCTATAATTGCACCGGGTTTTTTTGCTTCCAGACGATCAATAATCGCTTTATGCTCATCCGGGTAATAGAAGGGATAATCCTTGGGTTGTATTGATTCTTGTGCCAAATCCTCTGTCAGGAATAATATTCTGTCCTCACATTCTACTCTTTCGAGTTCTTCCAGACTTCTCACAACAATGGCTTTTCTTGTTCCATAGAATGGATCTGAGTAAGGGCTTACCTGTAATGTCAACCTGTTCCCGTCAATCAATAAAAATGACTCTTTTGATTCCCATACTTTACAGGTAAAAGGTACCTTACTAATTTCATACCCTAAGTTTCCCAGGTATGATCCTATATAATCTGTAATCTCCTGGTTTTGAATGGTTCCAACCGGTCTTGGTTTTGCAATTTTTGCTAATAATTCCATTTCTCAATTCTCCATTTCTTTAAATTAATTTCTTTTACAATAGAATATTAGCAACTCCGATAATCAAATTTCTCGACTTATTTTATCATTTTGGTTTTATCACATCTATCATCTTTTTCAATGACTGCCAGATCAATATAACTCCTTTATTTCATCAACCATTAAAAACACCTACATATTTAACTTTACATATATACCAACAAAGCAAGTATAAAGCTTGATAATTGTTTCAAAGTATTGCCTGTCGCTGTGTGCATACTCATTATCAATTGCAAGCCACTCATTCCATGCTTCTTCAAAGCAAGCCATTTCCCATGTTACCACTGATTCAATTCTGTCATGGCTGCCAATAAGCTTTTTCCAGAGTTTTGGACTTTTAAACATATAGGCTTCCTTTCCAAGCCAATCGGATAGAAGTTCTTCGGAGCGGCCTGAGTATTCATCCTTCAAGCCAGGAATACCGATTAAAATCACTCCACCATCTTTCATAAATGGAAGAATTTTTTCTTGGAAAAATCCCTGCTCACCTGCAAAATAATGATATGAATCAATGCTAACCAAAGCATTGAATTGCCTTTCATTAAAATGCAAATTATTCGCATCTTCGCAAATAGGTGTTACCTGTCCATAAATCCCCCATTCGGCAAATCGTTTCCCATTTTCTTCTGCACTTACCCAGAGGTCATTTGCATAGACCTTTGCTCCAGTCTCTTTTGCAATCACAAGACTCGTCAGCCCCGTTCCGCATCCCAAATCAAGAACTAAATCATCTGATGTAAGTTGCAAAGGATATTTGTCGAATAAATCTCCAAGAAGCCTTACCCAGTTTGGTCCCATCATTGTTTCTGCCGAAATATACTTTTTATAATTACTGATATTCATATGTCATCCTTTCTCTATACAAGGGGATGCCCTAATCCTCTTCCAGTCATTGATCCCGCACCCATTGGACCGGTTCCGTCTCTTCTCGGCATGCTTTTCACCTCCTTTTAGTTTATGGCATATGCCATCTATTCTTATTATACCCCGTTTATGGCATATGTCAATAACTTTTGAGTAATTTTATGAAAAATTAAAAAAGACTGCCACCCAAGAAATTAAGCCTTGGGGCAGTCAATAAAGTGACTAAATTCATATGATCCGGTATTTAAACGTGACTCTTTGTTTATAAATACATCTAACCTGACCACACATCCTCAGAAAAATCCGAACAACATATAACTTGACCACTCGCGAAGGCTGACATCTAACCCGATCACTCGCCGAGCTATGACATCTAACCTGTCGCATTACATAAGTAAGCTATTTTATTTTAATGTATAAAATTCACCTGTGAATATACATTCTACTCATCTTTGATTCCCCATTACCCTGAACCATACACAGATATTCCCAACCATATCTTTCATAAAAGCTTGTATGATCTGTCACCAAGTATAATGGAGATATCCCTTTTGATTTATTATCAGAAACAACAAAGTTAAGAAGTTCACCCGCAATTCCTTTTCCTCGGTGTTGCACCTCTGTGTATACTGCACAGACGTTCGGCGCCAAGTCTTTTCTATCATGAAAGTCATTCTCAATGACTCCCATGCCAGCAATGATTTTTTCTCCTTCCAAGCATAAATACCACTCTTGGACAGGATCGCCGTTTATAGCTGCCTCCATGCTTTCAAGATATGCTTCAAGAGGTATACCCCATTTTTCATGAAACCAGTTTGCTGCCTTCTCTTTTATTTCAGGCTTTTGTGTTAATTTCACAATTTTATATTCTCGCATAATACACCCCCATTAAGCTTACTTATTTTCTCTTTGAACTATATTTCTTACCGTTGCGACGTTTACCGTCATCATCTATGACAATATTGCTTCATTTTTTCTTTTCATCCTGGACGACCCTAAATTCACTTTCAGTAATAATCGGCGGGTGACATTCTTTCATTTGAAATTCATATTGCTTTGTAGCAGAATCCAAAAGAGTAATTGCTGATAAGGTTTCAACAGTATCTCTGCCAAAGCGACTAATGCTTTTTGTAAGGACAACGGAGATAATAATCCCTCTCTCGTACATTCATTTACAAATTCTATCGTTAAGCAATATCCCAGTCCCTTATTTCAATCGGCGTTATAATTATATTATGATTTCATTATTATATTTTGTCTATCTTTAAGCTCTATTATTTTGGTTTCTATTACCTTGATCACTTTTTTATATTCCTCATCATTTTTACCCGTTGGATCATCCAATCCCCAGTCTTCCTTGTGCTTACATGGAAGATAAGGACATTTCACATTGCACCCCATAGTTACTACAATATCTACTGGAGGTATTTCATCAATCAACTTTGAATATTGTGTTTTCTCCATATCAATACCATATAGTTCTTTCATTATGCGAACAGCATCTTGATTAATTTGCGGTTTTGTTTCTGTTCCAGCAGAGTAACTATCAAATATATCTACTGCTAAGTGCTTACAAAGTGCTTCTGCTATCTGACTTCGGCATGAATTATGAACACATATAAATGCGACCTTTAGTTTATTACTCATTAAGCATTACCTCCTTTCTAGCTTTTTTCTGGAAACCAGTTCCTTGTATTATTCGTTATCTTTACTAATATCAACATAACAGGCACTTCTGTTAAGACTCAAATTGCCCTAAGAAATTAGGGATTGATGGAAGGAATTTTCCAATAAGTACACCAACAATCATACACAGGATTACCCATAAAGTCAGGTACTTTTCAAAAAAACAATAACATCATTTTTCTTTTTATTCATAATCTATCACACTCCATTTCAGCAACATCCATCACCGCTTGAACAATCACAACTTGGCTCGCTTCCTGTAAGCCAACCCATAATCACGGCTGACGCACATCCCACTCCAGAATCAACAGTAATGGCATTTACGGGACAATTCTTAGAACAAGCACCACACTCCATACAACTGTCTTTATCTTCAATTCGTGCTTTCTTTTCATTCACACTGAAAACACCATGAGGGCAAACCTCAGCGCATCTTCTGCACCCGATACATTTTTCATCAGACAGAACAAGAGTTGCTACATTTCTCAAATATCTATGTTTCATTGTATCCTCCTTTATGCTAAGAAGCTATTTACCAATAATAATACAACTCCTACAACAGTGGAAATGACTATTAATGGTACATCTATTTTCATTTCTTTGATAACACCAGAAAAGGATGTATAGGTTGATGAGCCTGTGAAATTCATAGCCAAATAAGCTGACACTGCTGGCAATACAAACAAATAACCTATCGCAAGCAAGAATAATCCGGAAGTAAACCAGCCACTACACCAAATAAAGCTTAATGTCCATAACAGTCCTAATAACCAACCTTTCCATGCAAAAGCTCTGCCAGGAATCAACGGAAGAAGCATAGGCGTTATGACAGTTCCCGTTACCACTGCTCCTGTATAAGCAATGAGATCCTTAAGTCCAAAAGGTCTTGCAACGAATAGGTTAAGGAGAAATAATATACCAAAAACCATCAATGAAGACTTCGCAGCAGACACCAGCTCCACGGGCGTGAGAACCAATCTGTCCCTAATAGTAAACTTCACGGTACGCATTTCTTCAGAAGCTTTATATCCTAAATCGAAAAATTTCTTTATATCCTTAGCTCTAACAGGTCCATAGACTATAGAAAATCCAGTTTGTTTTGTTATTTCGTGAGCACTAACACCAGGTGCACCTAACTGTGGTAAAATCAATTTCCTGTGAGATACTATCTCCGATAGACCTGTTTGTGATATACGATTGACTATTTCATCTGTTCCGAATGTGCCTTTACCAGCAGCACACCAAACATTAATGCCCTTTGTGTCAAGTATCATAATCCAACAATCCAGACCTGATAATTCTTTCCTTAAGGAGTCAAATGTCAGCTTGTAGTTTGCGCTTACCAATACAGGAGAAGTATGATCCGGATTACCTATAGCATAAAGTCCCGGATTGATCTTATAATTCATCCTACCGATACCCCACCGCACCTTCCACGCTCCGAGTATATCTTTGAAGTGAAGATTTGTTGAAACAACAGGTACAATGCCTTTAGAAGTATGTATTTCATCTATTACCCAGTTATCTTTTGTATCGTATATTGTAATAGTATCTGAGCAACAGCAGCTATTGGTTGAGCAACAACTATTATCTGAGTAACAACTATCATCTGTACAGCAATTATCAACTGTGCAACAGCTACTATCTGTGCAACTAATATCGTTTGTAGAACAACAAGATTTATCTTCACTCATCTTAGTCACATCCTTTACAACATGGATTATCTGTTTTAATCTTACTGCTATTTTTACATATACAATCTTCTTTCTCACAAGTTATGCCTGTAAGGAATTCTTTTAATTCATTTGTCTTTACCGTGTTGAGCGTATACCGCATCCATGCCCCGTCACGTACTCCGTTTACAAGTCCGCTTTCAGTTAGAATTTTCATATGATAACTGAGCGTGGACTGGGAAATGCTGAATTCTTCTAATATATCGCACGCACACATTTCTCCACATGATAGCATATCAATAATCTTTAACCGTGTTTCATCAGACATAGCCTTAATTGCAGGAACATATTCTGCATATGAATGCTTCATAAAATTACCTCTCAGCACATTTATATATATCAATGTTATCGAACATTCTCAATATGCTGAAAATTCTATCAATCATATCGATAGTTGTCAATATGATTGAAAATTAATTAACGACAAAACCCGCAACTCAGTCAAGAGCTGCGGGCGATTTTATCTTTCAAATCATTCGTTAATTTGTATTACTTACCTACCTAGATCTATGATGTTTTGAATGAGACCTTTACACTTTCCACAAGGCTCGCCAGTTTCTTCATTTACGCCTGTTCCAGCCCCAGTTACTTCTCCAACCTTTTCTACTGTATCAGCACCATTTTTGACTGCATTTACTACAGTCTTTAGAGAAACATTCTTACAACCACAAACAGAAGAAAGTATAGCATTTAATTCACTTTTACATCCTTCACATTCTGTGCATACGCTTACAAGTTCAACTAATTCGTCTACTGTTCTTGCACCAGAAGTCATCGCTTTTCTAATTGATAGATAATCCACTTCATTTTCAGTACATATTACTGTAACCGGACATTCTTTGTGTCAGTAAATCCATAGAAATTGGACAACTTATGTGTCAGGATGTGGTTGTAAAGGACGAAGAACCACCAACGTCCTTTAAAGTTTGATATAATATCAAACAACAAATGAAATCAACCACATCTTCAATTGTAATCAAAGTAGAGCCGATCTTCAATGGGAATCTAAACAGTTTTTATGATGAGCTCTACAAAAATAGAATAACGTATGGTTTCATACGCAGTGAGTTAGGACTTTCAGAAAATATCAAAATCAAGCTAAACGGAGGATTTACAAGGGATTTATATTATCTTGATGAACAGAGCCATGTCCAAAAAATTCGATTTAGAATTCAGACTGCAGCATGGAGATACAGAGCTTCAGGAAAGTGGAATTACATAAGTATTTTCCCATGTTTCATCAAACGATATTGCTCCATGAGCCTTCACATGCTTGAAAAAGTAAGTTGCCAGACCGGAAAGGGTGAGAATGTTTTTTGGCATATTGACGATCCTGAAGAGCTCTTTGACTGCGAAGATCCAATTGTAAGGCCTCTTGTAAGGTTTGAGAAAGAGTTTAAAGTCTCAGACCCTTCTGCGCTACTAAATTCCAGGTATGTGCAGGTGTTCAATCGTCCAATTGTTATAAATACATATGGGGTTGAACAGAAACGTTTTAAGAAAGTTTACGAACATACGATTTTTTGTTTTTATTTAAAGAACTGGAGTACCCAGAATTTTGATTACCGCAGGACATTTTGCTCCTGCCTTTTCTTAACAATTCCCCTGCTATTTATTTTGTCCAACCTACTGACAAAAAGCCTGTCCGGTAACATGATTTGCCTTTTAGAAATTCAATTATTTCATCTATTTCGTCAATTGAAACAGTCAATTTTTCATACAAAGCTGCTCCACATAAGAATTTATAAAATTTGTTGTTCATATGGTTTCCCCTTCAATTGAAAAAATTAACTTTTCAGAATATTATACCATATTTTAGCATACACTTGTATAAATTCATTATGTCAAGAAATTTAGCTTAAGCTATCGCTTGGAGGAATGAAGCTTTCGTTTATAGAGTCCGATGTTCCGTTTGCCGCTCTCATAGCTAAACCCATACGAATTTTCTCGCTTCGGCTTTGCTATTTATTCTTTAATTTTATGTACTCAGAAAATGATGATGCTCCTAGTTTTCGACGTTTTGCAAGCATCGAAGCCCAAATGGCGTTTCCATCATCCTCCGAAATATAACCTTTTTCTAAAGCCTCACTTAGTATACCGCCTGTGGTTATGTGCTTCAATTCAAATTCAGTTATATAAGAACTTATGTCTTTTAAGTTATTACTTGCTACAACGCCGTTATTGGTTTTTGCTAATGCAATAGAGGCGGCTTCCCCTGGACCAATTATTTTATGTCCTTCGTCTGGTGAGGTTGTAAGCTTTTGATACAAAGTATATGCATCACTACCAATATCGATGGTTTCTAAACTGGCTTGATTTTTGCTAATTAAATAATCTATTCGTTGCTTTAAGTGATGAGTTGTTGGATACGACAATTCATCATACGCTGGCTTTGGAATCACAACCATGCCCGGATAAAGTAAAACTAATAAGTTTTGCTCGTTTACCCATAAGAACGCTGAAATACAGTCACTATCAAAGAAAAGCGAATCAATCATTTAATTCGCCCCCTTCGAATTCATCACCATAGACAAGATCAGGTCTAAAGGCAGTCAACAATAGTTGCTCATATTTGCCTGTTGAGACAAGACCCTTTTGAAGCAACTCATCAGCTTGTTGAATATAGTATCCGTATGTTTTATATCGCTTATCCTCTGGCAGAGGTTTATAAAGAGAGTCATCATAACCCAAATTTACTGCAGAACGAATTATTCCTTGCCTGAATTGCTCAGCCTGTTGAGGAGTCAATTTGTTATCTTCAATTAACCTACACAGAAGCGCTTGTCTGCTTACCCTAAAATATTGTTCCAATTTGACAATTTCTTTTATTCCTAAATTGTCCGTTGACATACCATGTATTTTTTTGATTGCTTCAGCTAAAGCAACTGGAGGCATAAGAAAATAGGAAGCAAACTGGTCGGCAGCCTTTTCAGTATCATTGCCCGTTCCTATTTTTATTGCACATACAGTCGATTGTTTATTCTCGTCATAATATAAGTGATATAATTCGTGCGCCATTGAAAACCGTTGCCTGCCAACAGACATAGAAGAATTAATGGCAATCACTGGATTGCTATCATTCTTAATACACATTCCACTTATATGGTCACCCATTGGATAAAAAACTAAAGTTAGTTTTGTGATTGTATGAGCCAACGAAAAAATGTCGATTGGTGATGTAGTGTCTTCACCTAGCTCTTTTCGTAAAGCTAATGCTTTTGTGCAAAGATCTAGTTTATCTATCAATTTCATGGCCTCCCAACAATCGTGTCATAAAATTTAAGTTCAAAGCAATCCGGTTTATGGCGCTAATTGTCTCTAAATCATCTTCGTTAATCTCACTGGCCCTGAGCGCAAATGAAATTTGATTTGCTTGGATTGAATCTTGGTTAAAGCTCTCTGCTGCTACTCCGAATAATGCAGATAACTTATCAAGCATATCTGACGTCATAGAGCGTTCATTCTTTTCAATTTTTGATATTAAACTCTGATCAACATTTAAATACTTAGCAAGGTTACTTTGCGTAAAACCGCTTTGTTCTCTTAAGCTTTTTATATTTTCACCAATTCTCAACATTGAATTTTTCATGATAATCCCTCCTTCTATACTATTATTATATGCAGTTCTTGTCATAAATTCAATAGGATCTTTCAAATTATTTATGACAAACGCTTGGGATTTTGAATAAATCTACATCTAACCCGACCCTCGCGGGGATATGACATCTTATCTGACCACTTGACTATCAAAACAGCCCCTTTGGACTTTTTTCCACGAAGCGATATTTTCATATTTTTTGTTCAATGGCTTTTACCCCCATGTGTGCTGAAAGCATTGATATATAGGGTTTTCAGCTTATATGAAAAGATAACTTTACTAGGAAGCATCCTTAATCATAAACATTACTGTAATTAATAGTCTTTTTTCTTTACTGGAATCCAGATTTCGCTTCGGTACTTTGGATTTCCAGTGTCTGGACTTTCATTCCATAAAATTTCAGGACCTTCAACCACCTCGTATCCTGAAGACGGAAACCACTCTGAGTATATCCTACCCCATACATTTTGAAGTGTTTCCGGGAATGGTCCAATCGATTCAAATACAGCCCAGGTACTAGCATCAATTTCTAATACATCAAAATCTGCAGTTTCATTACTTAATGTTGCTACCCCGATGTAATGATCTAATTCTCCTTTCTCTCCCATTCTACCTTCTGAAAAATTAGTGGAAGCACTAATAATACCTTTAGGTTCTATATTTGAAATTGCTTTTAATTGATTAATAACATCCATGGTTAAAAGTTCAGTCATTTTTGCAATCTCTGGATTGACACCTTCAAAAATAATTGGAACTCTCTTCTTAAATCCTACTAACTTAAAAGATCCTTTCTTAACAATACGATAGTTCATTTCGCATCCTCCTTTAATTGATAATTGAAAGGTCATTCGAGGATAAGCTTTTAATTGTGTATTCTCACTCCTTGCCCCAGAAGGAAGAATGCCATGCAGGGAATGAAAAGCACGGGAAAATGAATCCGCCGAATTATAGCCGTATTTGACAGCTACATCAATTATTCTCAAATCATTATCTTTCAAATCAAGTGCAGCCAACGTCAGTCTTCTTCTGCGAATATATTCTGATAAACTTATGCCTGCTAAAAAAGAAAACATCCGCTTGAAATGATACTCTGAACAATAAGTGATTTTAGATACTTCATTATAATCAATTTCCTCTGTTAAGTGCTCTTCAATATACGCTAATGCATTATTCATACTTCTTAAAGAATCCATTGAACAACCTCCTTTCATCATCAATATTATCAAAAGGTGCGTTTACTCATCCGACATTCTGTGCACAGTATAGTCGACTATTTACTATGTTTAAGTTTTCAATTACCTTCTTTCTCTCGATATAATTAGAGTTGAATTCAGGCTCCAGTCTCCCAGGTTTGCTTCTTCCGAAGTTTTCGTATACTTAGCAACTCTGAAAATCTGTTTTCTTTTCCTTCAAGAAGAATATCGCGCATCAACTCTGCTTCCAGCAGTTTCATAGATAAATTTTCCGTTAAATACCGATATTCAAGTAATGCGCGTATTTCGTCCGGATAACGTTTTTCTCTGGCTTCATTCTGATACGCATGAAACATTTCATGGACGATTGATGCTGTCAGCGAATCAATATCCGTTGGCTCCTCTTCGAGCTTCCATATTGCGATGTTTTCTCCGTTGTATAAAATAGATGTATTGGCATAAAACTCCTCTGTCTTTTCTATATACCTACCGTCAAAGTAACACTCTGTATCATTGTACACAGCAAATCGGAATGGATGAAAACCCTCCCACAAAGTATTAAAATTTATAGTATCAATACGTTCCTTAATCCTATTATACTCTTGCTGCAGATTCATTTTTATCTCTCATTTTCAACAAAGTTAATGATAATAAAATGTTTAACTTTTCAATTAATCATATCAGACCTTCTCTTAACATCCACACCACACACTCAACATGCCCCGTCCTTGGGAACATATCCACCGGGGTGACTTTTTTTACTTCAAAGCCCAATTCAACCAGCATTGCACAATCCCTCGCCAGGGTTGCCGGGTCACAGGAGACATACACAACTCTGTCGGGCTGCATTTGAGCGACGGTTTTGAGTAAATCGGGGGAACAGCCCTTGCGGGGCGGGTCAAGCACAATAACATCGGGTCTTATGCCCTGTTCGGCTAAGAGTTCCGCCGCTTCTCTGGCGTCCGCACAAATAAAGCGGGCGTTTTTTATTTTATTTATAGCGGCATTAGTTTTGGCGTCTTCCACCGCTTCGGGCACCGATTCCACACCGATAACCTCTTCGGCTTTTGCCGCCATGGTAAGGCCTATTGTTCCGGCGCCGCAGTAGAGGTCAAGAACGGTTTCTTTCCCCGTCAGGGCGGCAAAATCCCCGGCGGTTTCGTAAAGGATTCGGGCGGCGGCGGGGTTGACCTGATAGAAGGAGAGGGGCGACAGGCGGAAATTAAGGGAGCAAAGTTTATCCGTTATATAATCCTGCCCCCAAAGGGTAAGGCAATCTTCGCCGAGAATCACATTGGTGTCTTTACGGTTAATGTTTAGAATAATGCTTTTTATGCCGGGTTGATTGTTCAGCAGGGCGTTTATAAGTTCCTCGCTGCGGGGTAATTTTTGGCCGTTTATTATCGGGCAGACCATTATCTCGCCCGTGTTCAGCCCTTGGCGGATATATATATGCCGCAAAAGACCGGTATGATTTTTTTCATTGTAAACGGGGATGTTGTAGTCGCTTATCCATTTGTCAAAAACCGACAGAATGTCCTCAAAAGATAACGGCTGCAAAAGACAGTCCCGGCAGTCGATGACCCGATGGCTGCGGGGAGCGTAAAAACCGATTTTCAGTTCACCCCCGGCTTCCTCCAGAGGGTATTGAGCCTTGTTGCGGTATCTGTCCGGGGAGGAGAGGGCTTTTACCGCTTCAACTTCGGCATCTATGCCGCCTATTCTTTTTAGGGTTTCTTTAACATGGTTTTGTTTTATTTTTAATTCCGTTTCGTAATCTATATGCCGAAAAGCACATCCGCCGCATTTTGAAAACACCGGGCAGTCCGCCTGAATCCTGTGTGGCGACGGGGTTAGGATTTTATCAATAATTCCGTAAGCGAGCTTGCTTTTAACCTTAACGATGTGGGCGTTGATTTTGTCGCCCGGGGCAGTGTAGGGGACAAAAACGGCCAACCCGTCATAATGTCCCACTCCGCTGCCTTCCAGGGTGAGGTCGGTTATTTCAAGAGGGATTATTTCATTTTTCACAAGCTGTCGGTTTTTCAATTAGTTTAATTAACTCCTTGCTGTTTTCAAATAGGTTGTGGGGCGTATTGTTTTTTTTAATATTCAGAATAGCTTACTATATATTATTGTTTGTAGTGCTTTGATGGCGGTTGAATAATCCACATTATCAAACAGGATTTTTTCGGTTATGTCCTGATAATCTTTTTTATATACTTCTTTGTCGACAATCTCCTGAAGCAAGGCGTTCATATTAACGCCTTCTTTTGCCGAATGACAATTCTGATGTTTTATTCTCTCCCTAAAAACATCTTCTCCAAGCATTTTTAATTCATCATTTAGCTCTACAATTTCAAGCAACTTATAAATATCATAAATGTGTCTTGAATGTTCGCGAACGGCATCACTAAGATAGTAATCTCCCAAAGCATACAGCTTGTCTATGAGTGTCCTCTCCGCTGATTGAACATTGATACTGAACGGCTCAAGTTCGTATTCAGCTATGAGGTAGTCATATCCGCTTTCTTTAAGATAATCGTAAATAATGCTTGTTGCCGTCATTTGTCTGCAGGGGTAAGCTTTGATAAAAAACGCTGTTTCGACTATAAGAGGCTCTTTGAGATAGTCGGCGGTAAAAACAGATGTATAATCAATTATGTAACGGTTGTAATCTCTTCTACTGCGAATCTCTTCAGGATTTGAGAGTGTAAAACCAAACTCATTGATAATTGAAACAATATTTTCTTTGAGTTTTCTTCTTTTGCTTTCTGTCGGTTTGCTTTCCGCCTCAATATTCAAATCGATATCTTCTGAAAAACGATTGATAATTTTATAACATTTTGAAAGCGATGTGCCGCCCTTAAAAATTATATTTGGTTGGAGTTCTGCTATTCTTTTCAAGAATAATGTAACAAAATAATCTTTTTCTATGATTTCAGGTACAATTCCTTTATCGTTTGCAATCCTTAAAATGACCTGTTCAAAAGTGTTTTTATCATGGTGCAACACTGTATACTACCCCACTTTCAATAAGGTTTCGCATTGCTTTATCGGGGAAGACCGGAGCGTATTCGGTGATTTTACTGCGGGTTATACCGTTGGCTTCTATGAATTCTTGAATGAGCTCCTTGCGTTCGTCATTAAGAAAATCGGGAGTTGTATCGTTCATAAGCTCTAAAAAGCTTTGTACCGCAACGTTTGAATCGGTTATTTCAGTTCTTGCTTTGCGAAGCAGCACCTTCTGTTTGCCAACAAGGACATCGTGCACTTTGGATGTTTCATTGTTGGTATATATCTCAAGAACATTCGGCATTTGAGTAGTCAGTCTTAACCGGTTTTGGAATGTTATGCCTGAATAATAACCGATAGTATCATTGCCATCGGAGAGATATTTTTTCTCGATAACCTTTCTGGGATTAAGCAAACTCTTGCCGAATATGGTATCGGTGGGGATATAATAAACGCCTTTTTCAAAGCGCATTAATTTGCCTTCTGCAACTAAAGCGTTCAGTTGTTTATAAATCCAAGGCTTGGAATAATCTTTAAACTTAATCTCGTTTGACATAATAGGTTCATCGGTTCCAAACATTTCGAGCAAATATTCAAAAAATGACACGGTGTACAACTCCTTTCTCTGTATAGTATTATTGTAATGCAATGGAATTATAGCATAATCAACCGATATGGTCAATAATATTATAACCATTCTTCATCGCTTATTTTTCACTCCTTCTTTCGATATATGCGCTAATATGTTATCATATGTTCTCTCATATTTTCTCCCCTTCCTAATAAAATGCTTGCAATTACTGAGGCTTTATGATAGACTTTTGCCCGTAGGACAGTGTTTTTTGAAGAGTGGGGCAACCCGCTCTTTAGTTTGCGCTTGTTTGTAAATTCAAAAAAAGAATTAAGGTGATTTTTTGTCCGTTCAACCAAAGGGAGGCTCGGTGGCGGAAAATGTCCGGCGCATAGTCGAGCCCTTTGCCCGGGAGCTGGGTTTGAGCATCTGGGATGTGCGATATTTAAAGGAAGGCTCCTCCTACTATGTGAGGATATTTATTGATAAAGAAGGCGGCGTAACTCTTGACGACTGTGTGGATTTAAGTCATGCCGTCGACAAACCCCTGGATGACGCCGACCCCGTTCCTCAGAGTTACTGCCTGGAAGTTTCTTCCCCCGGTTTGGAACGGGAACTCATGAGGGACGAACACTTCACCGCCTGTTTAGGGCAAAAGGTTAAACTGCGGCTGATTCGCCCACGGGAGGGCAAAAGGGAGTTCAGGGGAACCCTGGAAGCTTACAGCGAGGGGATAATCACCGTCCGAACAGGTGACGGCAATACCCTTGATGTGGATAAAAAAGAAACAGGTTATGTAAAACTTGATGATTTTGAAGACAGTGAGGTAATCGAAAAATGAATAAAGAGTTTTTCAGTGCGCTAAAATTACTTGTAGCTGAAAGGGGCGTTTCAATGCACGCCCTTAGTGAAGGCATTGAAAGGGCAATCGTAACGGCGGTTAAACGCGACTTTAACGGCAAAGACATAGTTTTTTGTGAGATTGACCCGGACGAGGAGAAAATGCGTGTTTTCGTGCGCAAAACCGTTGTGGAAGAAGTTGAGGACCGTGATACGGAAATCACTGTTGAAGATGCACAAAAATACAAATCCTCCGCCCTGCCCGGCGATGTTATAGAAATTGATCTGGAAACCAAAGAGGTCAGCCGGATTGCTGCGGATAAAGGCAAGCATATTTTGCGCCAGGGTATCCGTGAGGCGGAGAATATCAGCAGAAGCGAAAAACTTCAGAGCCGCAATCAGGAGATTGTAACCGCAAAAGTTCAGCGGGTGGAACCCGCCTCCGGGGACGCCATTGTGGAATTTGACGGTATTGAAGAGATTTTATTTAAAAGCGAACAGCTGCCCGGCGACTACCTCAGGGAAGGCAGCCTGATAAAAGTATATGTGGCCGATGTTAAGGATATGAAAAACAGTAAAAACATCAGGGCTACAATATCCCGCACACATCCGGGGCTTGTACGGCGTTTGTTTGAGACCGAAGTGCCCGAGATTTTTGACGGCACTGTGGAAATTAAGTCCGTTGCCCGTGAGGCGGGCTCCCGCACAAAAATCGCCGTATACAGCGCCGATGAAGATGTTGACCCCGTAGGAGCCTGCATAGGCCCCAGAGGCGCCAGAGTATCCAAGATAGTTGATCTGCTCGGCGGCGAAAAGATTGATGTGGTTAAGTACAGCGATTCGGCGGGTGAGTTTATTGCCTCGTCTTTGGCTCCGGCAGATGTGCTGGAAGTTATCCCCGACGAAAGCGGAGAAAAGTCATGCCGTGTAATCGTGCCCGACAATCAACTTTCCCTTGCAATTGGCAACAAGGGGCAGAATGTGCGCCTTGCCGCCAAGCTTACGGGTTGGAAAATTGATATAAAACCCGAAGTGGGGCAGGATGAACAGGTAATCAACTTTGACCTTTATTAAACCCGTCGCAAGAAAAATGAGGCCTGGTTATGCAAAAACGCAAGGTTCCGTTGCGCCAGTGTATGGGCTGTAACGAAAGAAAACCGAAAAAAGAACTTGTACGTGTGGTAAAGAACAAGGAGGGAGAGATTTCTCTTGACCTGAAAGGGCGAAGCCCCGGACGGGGAGCCTATGTTTGCCACAGTCTCGATTGCCTTGCAAAAGCGCAAAAGTCAAAACGTTTTGAACGTGTGTTTGAATGTAAAATCCCCGAGGAAGTGTACGAACTTATGCAACAGGAGCTGAGGGATGACGGCTGATAAACTGCTTTCTCTTTTAGGCTTGTGCAGAAGGGCCAACAAACTCAGTTTAGGGCACGATGCCTGTATACAAGCTATTACCCGTAGAACGGCAAAACTTTGTATAATCTGTTCGGATGCTTCGGAAAGGCTCAAAAAAGAGTTTGAGCGTGAAACGGGTTTTGATAACAGGAATATTACTTTGATAACTTTACCCTATACACAGCAAGACATTAAAAAAGCGGCCGGCAAGCCGGCACGGGTTTTAACTGTAAACGATGAAGGTTTTGCACAAGCAATTTTACGCCTGGCGGAAAATCAAACGGGAGGTAACAACGCCATATGTTAAGCAAATATAAGGTTCATGAGGTGGCGAAGGATCTTAATGTGAAGAGCGGGGATATTGTTGACCTGCTTAAGCAATATTTTCCCGACCCTAAAAAGCACTCTACCGTGTTGGAGTCGGAGGAGCTGGATGTCATTTTTGACAGCTTCACCCAAACGCATGCGGTGGAAAGCTTTGACGAATACTTCGCAACAGCTGAAGAACCTAAGCCGACTAAAAAACCGGCTGCGAAGAAAAAGACGGAAGAAACAGCGGAAGAAACCAAGCCCTCCCCCAAACAAAAAGCCGAGGACAAACCGGAAGAACCGAAGACGGAGAAAAAACCGGCTGCTGCGGCACGTACGAAGACGGCTAAACCGGCGCCGGCGAAAGGTAAGCCCTTTACCGCCAAGCAGAAGCCTAAAGATTCCGGTCCCCTGCAGTCCCGCACAAAGGGTCAGGCCAGCACTATTGATACCCGAGCAGGCACTGTGGAACTGGATAAGTATAACGAGCGTTACGAGAGCATTGCCTCCGCCAACACTACAAGGCAGAGCGACCGCACCGCAAGCAGACAAAAACTCAAACAAAAATCCCAGCAATACCGCAAAAAGGGTATGCGAACCTCCCGTAAGGAGACCGAGTCCGAACGTTTGGCGCGTATCGCCGAAGAACGTGCGAGAAAGCCTCAAATGGTCATTAAGGTTCCGGAAGAAATCTCTGTCGGCGATTTTGCCGGTATGATGAAGATTTCCGTTTCGGAAGTAATCAAAAAACTCCTCAGCGAAGGGATTATGAAGGCGGTAAGCGATGTTATCGATTATGATACCGCCGAATATATAGCGCTGGCTTTCGGAGTTCGTGTTGAACCCGAAGTTGTTGTAAGCATTGAAGAAATGATTATTAACACCAGCGAAGACAGTGACGAAAACCTCGTCACCCGTGACCCGGTTGTTGTGGTTATGGGTCACGTTGACCACGGTAAAACTTCCTTGCTTGACGCTATACGCAACTCCGCCGTGACTGAAACGGAAGCGGGCGGTATAACCCAGCATATAGGCGCCTACCGCGTGGATATTAAAGGCAATAAAATCACGTTTTTGGATACTCCGGGGCATGCCGCTTTTACTTCTATGCGTGCCAGGGGCGCCAATGTTACGGATATAGCCATTTTGGTTGTTGCCGCGGATGACGGTATAATGCCCCAGACGGTGGAAGCGATTAACCACGCTAAAGCCGCCGATGTGCCCATTGTTGTAGCCATTAATAAGATGGACAAAGAAAGTGCAAATCCGGAACGCATAAAACAACAGTTGACCGAATACGAACTCGTACCCGAAGAGTGGGGCGGCGACACCATCTGTGTGCCTGTTTCCGCCATGACTAAGATGAACCTGGATACCCTGCTTGAATCCGTACTGATTGTTGCGGAAATGAAAGAATTGCGCGCCAACCCCAACCGCGCCGCTAAAGGTGTGGTAATCGAGGCGAAGCTTGACAAAGGCCGGGGGGCCGTATCCACTTTGTTGGTGCAGAACGGCACCCTTAAAGTCGGCGATGCGATTGTTGCCGGTATGACGGTGGGCCGTGTAAGGGTTATGGTTGACGATAAAGGCCGTGAAATAGAGAGCGCCGGTCCCTCATTCCCGGTGGAAATTACCGGTTTGGATGACGCTCCTCAGGCCGGTGATGCTTTCGACGTGGTTTCCGACGAGCGTCTGGCTCGGGAACTTGTGGAACAGCGTAAACATCAGGCTAAACTTGAAGAGTTTAACCGCCAGCATAAAGTCACTTTGGATAATCTGTTTGAATCTCTCCAGGCCGGAGAACTTAAAGATTTGAATCTGATTATTAAAGCCGACGTTCAGGGTTCCGCCGAAGCCCTTAAACAAAATCTTGAAAAACTCAGCAATGAAGAGGTGCGGGTATGTACTATTCACTGCGGAGTCGGCGGCATAAATGAATCCGACGTTACCCTCGCCGATGCTTCCGGCGCCATTATTATCGGCTTTAATGTACGGCCAAATCAATTAGCGGCTCAGATGGCGGAAAGGGATAGCGTGGATATGCGTACATATCGTGTTATCTACGACTGTATTGAAGAGATTCAGGCAGCTATCAAGGGCATGCTTGCACCCAAGTTCCGTGAAGTGGAGCAGGGCCGCATTGAAGTACGCCAAATTGTAAAAATTTCTTCCATCGGCAATGTGGCGGGCTGCCATGTTGTTGACGGTAAAGTAACCCGCAATGCAAAAATCCGTGTGGTGCGTGACGATGTTATCGTGGCGGAATGCGAGATTGAATCCTTAAGACGATTCAAAGACGATGTGCGTGAAGTTGCTCAGGGTTATGATTGCGGTATTTCTCTCCACAAGTTTAACGACATTAAGGAAGGCGACATTCTGGAAGCCTACACAATTGAAGAATACAGAGATTAACGGTTGTAGAGAATAAAGGAGAAGAGAAAAATTGGCGGGATACAGTAAAGCCAGAATAGCGGAAGATATAAAAAGGGAACTTGCCGCCATCGTACGTGAACTTAAGGACCCCCGTGTTCAGGGGATTCTTACGGTGGTTCGCGTGGATGTCAGCCGGGACGCCTCCTTTGCAAGGGTGTATATCAGTGCCATGGAAGGTATTGAAACTGCAAAACTGGCCGTTTCGGGTCTTGAATCCGCTAAGGGACTTATCCGCCAGGAGATAGGCGGCAGACTCCGTTTACGTGCAACCCCCGAACTCCGTTTTATAGCGGATGATTCCGTTGAGCAAAGCGTTATTATTGCAAAAAAACTTGAAGAACTGAAAGCTAATTCCGAAGATTAAGCTCCGGGGAAAGGACAGCGTATTGGAACACATCAAAAGCGACTGCGCCGCAAAAATATTGCTGAAAAATGACAACATTCTTATCCTGACCCATGACCACCCGGACGGGGACACACTGGGCAGCGCCTATGCTCTTTGCAGAGGACTTCATCAATTAGGTAAAAAGGCGGCCGTACTGTGTACGGAAGATGTGCCGGAAACCTATTCCTTTATGTGGGCCGAGGTTGAAGTTCAATGCTTTGAGCCTGATTTTATCGTTACGGTTGATGTGGCAGATGCGGTGCTTTTAGGTGCGGAGAATGAAGAGAAGTTCAAGGATAAAATTAATCTGAACATTGACCACCACAGTTCCAACAACTTGCAGGCGGATTTTGTGGTACTCGAAAGCACCGCCGCCGCTACTGCGGAGATAGTTTTTGATATTCTCAAATATTGGGGAGTTAAGATTGACATTCCCATGGCGGACTGTATTTTTACGGGAATTTCCACTGATACGGGATGTTTTCGCTATTCCAACACTACCGCCCGTTCACATAATATAGCCGCATTTTTAATTGAAGCGGGAGCCAACTCCAACGATATAAACCAGACCTTTTTTGAAACAAAAACCCGTGTTTATGCAGCCCTTGAACGCCTTGCCCTTGATTCCCTGACCTTGTATTTTGACGGCGCTTGCGCAGTTATAACCGTAACACAGTCAATGCTTGAACAAAGCGGTGCTACCGCAAGTGAATGTGACAGAATATCAGCTCTGCCCCGTCAAATCGAAGGGGTAAAGGTAGGGGTAACATTAAGGGAAACGCAAAACGGAAGTTTCAAAGCTTCCATACGCACCAACGGCCCCGTCAATGCGGCGGAACTTGCGGGAAAACTCGGCGGAGGCGGACATGTCAGAGCGGCGGGATGTCAATTGGAGGGCCCTCTGGAAAAAGCCTTGGAAAATCTGCTGCGTGTTGTAGAGGAAGAAATTAGCTGAACTGAAGGGCGCTGAGGCGCCCTTTTTTAAACTGACGGAGAAGTTATGACGGGATTTATAGTTTTGGATAAGCCGAAAAATATAACCTCTTTCGGTGCTGTAGCCCGAGTACGCCGTATTACCGGCGAAAAAAAGGCAGGGCACACGGGTACCTTGGACCCCATGGCCACGGGCGTCTTGCCCGTAATGTTGGGGGGAGCCACCCGTTTTGCCGAACTTTTACCTTGCCATGACAAAGGCTACAGGGCGGAGGTCCGCCTGGGCATCACTACCGATACCCGGGATATTACCGGCAATATTTTAACTGAAAACAAATCCTCCGTCACTGCGGAGGATTTGCAGACTGTTTTAAAAAGATTTACCGGAACAACAGAACAGACGCCGCCGATGTTTTCCGCACTTTCAAAAGACGGGGTGCGGCTTTATGAACTGGCCCGAAAAGGCATTGAAGTGGAGCGGGAAAAGCGGCAGATAAATATTTACTCTTTGGAGCTTATAGATTTTGACGAGAAAAATCAGACCTTTACCCTTGATGTTTTTTGTTCGGCGGGCACCTATGTTCGTTCTCTGGCGGCGGATATAGGGGAAGCCTTGGGCTGCGGCGCCGTACTTGCCGCTCTGCACCGCACCCGGGCAAACGGATTCAGGCAGGAGGAAAGCATATCTTTGGAGCGTCTTGAAGAACTTGTACGCACCGACTGCCTTTACGAACACCTTATACCGGTGGACAAGGTGCTTGTCGGCTACCCGGCCGTGTTTGTAACCCCTGCTCAAGCTATTCGTTTTAAAAACGGCGGCGCGCTCGACAGAGAGCGCATTAAGGTTCCCGATTCATACGGCTTTTTCAGGGTTTATTCCCCGGATAATACCTTTTTAGGGGTGGGCGAACTCAGAGAAGACGCCGAAGAAATGACGGTTAAGCGGGTTTATTTACCGAAATAGTTTGAAGCTGATAAAGTGCGCATACATGAAATAGCAACCGGGTATTTGTATACTCGGTTGCTGATTTTTTTTAATTCTTCATTTTATGCGTTTAATCCGTTCACGCCGTTGTTGAATCGGGCGAATGTTCAGCGAATATTCGCTATGTTTACATCCGCCATGTTATAATTCCCCGCAGCTATTTTTTCTTGGATATCAGAGGCACTGCCACGCATATTATTATCACAAGTACTGCGGCAACGGCAACATAAACGGGCCACTTTACCTCACCTTCGGGGCTGCCCGTCGCGGCTACGGTTACAGGAGCGAGAAGGGTTTCATCCGCCGAATAGGCGATAATCTGCAAAACAATACCGAACACTCCCGCCGCCATAAGCAGGGCAAGGAGCAGCGCCACTATGCGTACAAAAATTTTTCTGTTTTTCATTGTTCAGCCCTCTATTCCAAGGATTTTTTTCATATCGTCACCGATGTTTTTTGCAAGTTCTTTTGCACTTTCTTTATCTTTTCCTCTGGCGGTAATGTAGACCTTGATTTTCGGCTCCGTACCGGAGGGGCGCACAATAACGCCGCAGTTTTCGGGCAGTTTATAGGCCAGCACATTGGATTCCGGCAGATTAATTGCGGTTATGCTCCCCGTTGCGGTATTCACTGTTTCGCCTTTTGCATAGTCCGAAACGGCGGATACCGTCAGCCCCGCAATTTTCGCAGGAGGCGCTGCCCTTAATTTGTCCATAATGCTGCGCATTTTTATCATGCCGCTTTCACCCTCAAAGGCAAAGTTCAATACGGTGTTCAGGTAAAAACCGTAATTATCATAAATATCATCTATCACGTCAACAAGGGATTTGCCGAGTTTTTTGTAATAAGCCGCCATTTCGCAAATGAGCATTGAGGCCACAACCGCATCTTTATCCCTCACATGGGTGCCCGCAAGGTAACCGTAGCTTTCTTCCATCCCCAGAATAAAGCTGTCCTCCCGGCCCTCTTTTGCCAAAAGGCTTATATGCTCTCCTATGTACTTGAAACCGGTCAGCAGGTCTACCACTTCGCAGGAATAATCCCGGGCTATTCGGGTTACCAGATCGGTGGTCACAATAGTTTTTACAATGACCGGCTTTTCGGGCAAAGTCCCCTGTGCCGAGCGGCAGGATAGTACATATTGGCTGAGCAGAGCGCCCATCTCATTGCCGCTGAAAAGTCGGTAGTCATCGCCGCTTTTTACGGCTATACCCACCCGGTCGCAGTCGGGGTCGGTAGCCAAGAGCAAATCCGCCCCCTGAACATCGGCGAGTTTTAAGGCTTCTTCAAAGGCCTGCCTTATTTCAGGATTGGGGTAGGGGCAGGTGGGGAAGTTGCCGTCGGGCATTTCCTGCGTCGGAACAACGGAAACATTTTCAAGACCGATTCTCCCCAGAACTTCCCGTACGGGAATGTTACCCGCGCCGTTGAGCGGAGTATATATTACTTTTAAGCCGCAATCCCGGCTGACTCCCGGATTGATTTGGGCGGAAAGCACCGCCTGATAGAATTCCTCGTTCAGTTCGGAAGGAATGTATTTAATTTTCCCGAGGGCAAGCCCCTCGTCAAAATCTATTTTTTTAACATCGCCGAAGATGTCCGTCTTTTGGATAAATCCGTAGGTTTCGGCAGCGGCCTCGTCCGTCATTTGGTAACCTTCCGGGTCATAACATTTGTAGCCGTTATAACGTGAGGGGTTATGGCTGGCGGTTATGACAACTCCGGAAGCGCAGCCGAGGCGGCGTACGGCGAATGAGAGCATGGGCGTGGGCACCAAAGCGGGGAAGATATGGGCGGTTATACCGTTTGCCGCCAAAACCGAAGCCGTCTCTCTTGCAAAAAGCTCGGAGTTTATTCGGGAGTCATAGGCAACGGCCACCTCGGCGTTTTCGTATCTGCTGTTTAAAAAATCGGAAAGTCCCTGAGTGACCTGGTTAACCGTAAAAACATTCATTCGGTTGGTGCCGGCTCCCAATAATCCCCGCAAACCGGCGGTGCCGAATTCGAGGGCGCGGTAAAAGCGATCGGCAATTTCGCCATCTTCATTTTCTATAGACAACAGTTCCTCGTAAAGTTCCGGATAGTCTTTTGTTTTTTTAAGCCAAAGTTTGTAGAGGCTTTTAATATCGGACATAAGTGTTCTCCTTTTCCGTTTGTAATAAAAAACATGATAAAGGGGTTATTTCCCGCAGGCTGAATATCGGGATATATTTTTCGCCGTAATTATAGCACAAGGCGCCCTGCCTGCGCAATAAAAACGCCTTGGAGTGACTGTTGCCGGTAAAATCGCTTGACAAGCGTAAATAATAGATATATAATCAATAAAACTGTATCATATGATACACTTTAAGAGGTTTTAATGAGCTCTGTGTTTACACCGTCTGTTATTAAAATACTGCGGCAATCCGATATCTTTGAGCCGATTGAGCCGGACACCCTGCGCAAGGGGCTGGAAGAATATGCCGAGCAGGCAGAGTTTTTGAAGGGCGAGGTGCTCCGCCCCCGCAGCGGCGAACCGGCTATCGGGCTTTTGATTTCCGGCAAGGCTGCTGTGACAAAGGGCAGGGCGGTAATAAATACCCTTGAAAAAGGCGCTTTGTTCGGAGCCGTGACCCTGTATGCGGGAATGCCGGAGGAGGCAACCCGTCTGTCTGCCATGAACCTTTGCCGGGTCGTTTTTTTGCCGAAACCCTTCGTGAGCTCTCTTATGAAAGACTGTCCCCGAATGGCGGAAAACTACATTGCCTATCTGTCCCGCCGCATCTACTTTTTGACTGATAAAATCGACGCCTTTACCGCCGGCTGTGCCGAAAATCGTTTGTCTTTACATTTGCTCGGAGAATACGAAGGGGAAGAACATAAAGTCACCGTCGGCAACTTCAGCGCCCTGGCAAAGCAGTTGGATATAAGCAGGGCAACTCTTTACCGTGCCTTGGACAATTTGGAAAAAAAGGGAGCCGTTATTCGGAATGGCAAAATAATTACCGTTACGGATAAGAGCAAACTTTTTTAATATGTGTTTAAATATGAAAGGGGAAATCCGAAATGAAGTTCATTAAAAAAATCACCGTTGCAGTTCTTGTAGCCGCATTATTTTTGTCGGTTGCGGGCTGCACCGACAAACCGGGAGGGAATGCGGAAGAAACCTCCGCACCGCCTGCCAAAGTCGCTATCCGTATCGCCACATTAAAAGGCCCTACCGGTATGGGTATGGCAAGGCTTATGCAGGTGTCCGAAAACAAGACGGTAGCCAACGATTACACTTTTGCCATTGAATCGGACCCCACGGTCATAGGGCCGAAACTGATTAAAGGCGAGGTGGATATTGCCGCATGTCCCCTCAATATGGCGGCCGCAATTTACAACAAAACCAAGGGCACGCCGGATAAAAACGACGATATCCGCTTGCTGGCGATAAACACTCTTGGCGTATTGTATATACTTGAAAACGGAGATACAGTCACCGATTTTGCTTCTTTGAAGGGAAAAACCGTTTACGCCTCCGGCCAAGGCGCAACCCCTGAGTATGTGCTCAACTACTTGCTCAAAGCCAACGGCCTTGAACCCGGTAAAGATGTAACTGTCGAGTACAAAACCGAGCACAGCGAACTTGCAACGCTTGCGGTTTCCGGTCAGGCCTCAGTGGTTATGCTGCCCGAACCCTTTGTTACCACCGTGCTGAGCAAAAATAAAGATTTGCGGGTAGCTCTGGACATGACTGCGGAGTGGGATAAGGTGGAAGCCGCCGCCGGCAGAGACACCACCCTTGCCATGGGCGCTCTGGTGGTAAAAGAGCAATTCGCCGCACAAAACCCCGATGCCGTGAAGACTTTTATGAAAGAATACAAGGCATCAGTTGACTTTGTAAACCGGAACCCTGCCGAGGCCGCAACTGTAATTGCACTGAAAGAAATAGTTCCTTCCCCCGATTTGGCCTTGCGTTCCATAGAAAAATCAAAGCTGACCTTTATTGATTCGAAAGAAATGAAGACAATCGCCCAAAGAAATTATGAGGTTCTGTTTGAGGCAAATGCCGCTTCAGTAGGCGGAGCTTTGCCCGGAGATGAATTTTATTATGAAGGCTGAGCGCAAAAGCTTAACAGTTTTGCGCCCATTGGCGGTGACCCTGTTCTGGTTGGGGGTCTGGCAACTGGCTTTCTTTCTTGTGAAAAGCGAACTGCTGCTGCCCTCACCGGGGCAGACCGCCTTGCGCCTTTTTGAATTAATGCAAACCGAGGGCTTTTGGCTTAAAAGCCTTTCGTCCCTTCTTCGCATAGTTAAAGGTTTTTCATTAGGCGTTATTACCGGTGTGGTTTTAGGCGTGTTGACCGGCCGGTTCAGGCTTCTGCGGGCCTTTGTAAGCCCTGCACTCAACACAATCAAGGCTACACCGGTAGCCTCTTTTATAATACTTGCCCTGATTTGGCTTACCAAAGACGGGGTACCCGTTTTTATTTCATTCTTAATGGTACTGCCGATTATATGGTCGAATGTGGCCCAAGGTATTGAAGAAACGGATAAAAACCTTTTGGAAATGGCTCGGGTTTTCAACTTCTCACGGAAGAACCTTGCCTTAAAGGTGTACCTTCCTTCGGTACGCCCCTATTTTTTAGCAGGCTGCACCACCGCCCTGGGCTTTGCATGGAAAGCGGGAATAGCGGCGGAGATTTTAAGCCTGCCGCTTAAATCCATAGGCAAAGAACTCTATAACTCCAAAATATATCTTGAAACAACGGATTTGTTTGCCTGGAGCGTAGCCGTTATTACGCTGAGTATAATTCTGGAAAAACTGCTTGTTTTTCTGTTGGGTAAAATAAAATCGAAGTAAGCGGGGATATAGGCAACTTTTATAAATGTGATTAAAAAGCAGGGGATATTTAACCATGGCGATAAAAATCGAAAATATTTCCAAATCCTATGAAGGTAAAAAGGTAATATACAACCTGAGCTTTGAACTGCCCGAAAAGGGGATATTTTGTCTGTTGGGGGAGTCCGGCTCGGGCAAAACCACCTTGCTGCGCCTTATAGCGGGGCTTGAAGAACCCGATAGCGGCAAAATAACGGGGCTGGAAGATAAAAAGATATCCTTTGTTTTTCAGGAAGACAGGCTTCTTCCCGGCAGTACCGCCTTTGAAAACGTGGCTCTTGCGGGCGGAGCTGAGGCGGCAAAGCTGTGGCTTGAGCGCCTGGAAATTGATCAGGCCGAAGCGCAAAAACCCTGCACTTTAAGCGGCGGCATGTGCCGCAGAGTGGCGCTTGCCCGCGCCCTCGCCTTCGGCGGTGATGTTTTGCTTTTGGATGAGCCCTTTAAGGGCTATGATATTGAACTTAAAAAGAGGATTATCCCCTATATTGTCGAGTTTTCGCAAAACGCTCTGGTAGTTCTGGTGACCCATGACGAGTCGGAAGCCGCCCTTGCAGGCGGCAGTATTTATTTGAGTAAAGACCGCTGAGAAAAGTGCTTTTTTGCCCTTTTTGCTTGCATATCACAACCCTGTCTTGTATAATTACAAAGTATGTCTACTTCGTAGGCACGAAGAAATAATTTTTGGAGGCTATAAAGTGCAAAATAAGATTGTAAAAATTTTGGCGGTCATTTTATCATTAACATTTGTTCTTTCCCTTGCGGCATGCAAAAAAGACCCCGCGGAAGAGACAACCACACAAGCGCCTGACGACACAACCGTTTCGATTGACGACACCTCCGCTAACGATGAAACCACACTGCCGGAGGAGACCGCCGACGGTGACGAAACCACAACGGAGGAAGGGAAAACCGACAGTACCGCCAACGAAGGCACCGACCCCGCACCGGTCGACAAAAAGCCTGAAACACCGGAAGAGATAGCGGCCTATTATAATGCGGCGGCAAACAAGGTTAAAAAAGAAAAGCCCGCCTATACCATCACAACAACAAATCATATCGGTGAAATTACCAGCACCAACAATGTGATTAACAAGCTTATTGACAGGGTTGTTCCCATGTTTGCCGATGATACAAAGCCTGCAACCGTGGAATACGGCAAGGGCGACCCTGCGGGCAGAATACCGGTATCCGGTCAGAGCTACGGCGGCAAGATACAGGCTTCATCTCTGAGTGGTGCAAGTTGTGCGGATAAAGGCAGCTATTATGAGTTGACTATGAAATTCAAGCCCGAAAAACTCTCAGCTCTGCCCACAAATGCCGAGGTAAGCAAAGTGCGCCACGGCCAGGCCTTTAATCTTTTAACTAAAGAGATTGTTGATAAAGAAGTCAAGGCTATTCCTGCATTTATTGTAACCTTAGGCACTTTTGCCCCTGAATATAAAGGTTGCCACGTTATTGCAAGGGTGGATAAAGCTACCGGAAGACTCACCTATGCTGAGCTTAAATGCATCAATGTGTCTCAAGTTGAGGCGGAAGCTTTCAAATCAATTTCATTAAATGCGTCTGTAGAGTTCGGCAATACGGAAGTTTATAAATATAAGTATTAATCCCGCATTTTTTAAGGAGCCTTAGCATGAAAAAAAACGTTTTACTCGAAACCTCCGCCCGCCATTTGCATGTCAGCCGGGAGGCCTTGGATGCCCTGTTCGGGGAAGGGTATGAACTGACACCCAAAAAGGATCTTTCACAACCCGGGCAGTTTTCCTGTGAAGAAAGAGTTCAGGTAATAGGCCCGAAAAGCAGTTTTCCCGCCGTTTCGATTTTAGGCCCGATCAGATCCGCCACTCAGGTGGAGCTTTCCGCAACGGATGCCCGCTCCATAGGCGTTACCGCTCCCGTCAGGGAAAGCGGCGATATTGAGGGTAGCGGAGCGTGTAAGCTTGTGGGGCCGAAGGGTTCCTATGATTTGGATGTCGGCGTGATAATCGCAAAAAGGCATATCCACATGACCCCTGTCGATGCCCAAAGACTGGGGCTGAAAGATAAACAAATTGTTAAAGTAAAAGCCGGTTCCGAACAGCGCGCTTTGATATTTGACGAGGTGGTCGTAAGGGTTCACGAAAACTTCAGTTTGGCAATGCATATTGATACCGATGAATCCAACGCGGCCGGTATCCTGCCCGGAACTTACGGAGAAATAATCGAATAGAAGTTTTATAACCTGAAAAAATCAACCCCCGTGGCGAAAAGCCGCCGGGGGTTGTGATTTTTGTCCGTCAGATTTCAGCCAACTGTTCGCTCATGTAGGTTTTGTAGTGTGCGAGCAGTTCGGTAGTTTCGGGCAGATCCGACTCAAGGGCGGGATCCCATTCCAGGGAGATATAGCCTTCGTAACGCAAGGCATGGAGCATAAGCAGCATATCGGCAAAGGGGATGTCGCCCGTGCCGGGTAAAACGTATTTTACCCCGCCGTTTTCCGTTATTGAGTCTTTAATATGAACATGGCAAATGTAGTTGCCTATGTTTGCTATGGTTTCCACCGGAGTTTCCCCGCCGTAGCGCCAGGTGTGGTGCACATCCCACAGCACTCCGCTGTTTTTACTGCCCGTGCGGCGGATAATGGCACGCATTGCTGCAGAGGAACAAAGGTTGCCGTTGGTTTCAAGCAGAGGAACTACGCCTCTGTGTTCGGCGTATTCACAAAGCTGGCCGTACAAACCGGAAGCCAAACGCAAATCCCCCGGAGTAATATAGCCTTGCAAGGTGCTTTTTACCCTGACAAAGGGCACGCCCAAAGCACCGGCCAAATCGACATAGGCGCAGGCCTCCACAAAAGATGCCTGTGCTCTGTCTATTTCGGCAAAGGTTGCGCCGGAAGAAAGGATCGGAATTTCAAGGCCGAGTGAGCTGAGTTTAGCCTTGACGGACTCCAGTTTTTCGGGTGCAAAGTCCGGCATTTTCGGTGCATACATCTCCCCCGACAAGCCTCTGATTTCAATGCCGTCAAACCCGTACTTCTTTGCGGCCTCAAGAACGTTGTCTAAGTTCCGGTCCGGACAGCCCAAGGTGGAAAATGAAAGTTTCATATCCTTTTACAGCTCCTTTTTTATTTGCTTGTTATTAATTTCAGGTGATTATAGAATTAAATTGAACACCTGCTAAACCCGCTTAAAAACAACGGTTACACGGAATATGTCCCCGTCGATATTTACTTTCAGATCGCCGCCGCAGGCTCTGGTGAAAGTTTCGGCAATGGACAAACCCAAACCGCTTCCTTCCTCCGTTCTGGATTTATCCCCGCGAACGAAGCGTTCCAAAACCTCATCTTCGTTAAAATGCATTTGGTATGAGGCTGTGTTTTCGATAGTGAAAACGGCTTTTTTGCCTGTAGAGGTCAATAAGATTTTAATAGCCGTATCGGGCATAGTGTACTTTAAGGCGTTGTCTATAAGGTTTTGGAATACCCGGTACATTTTGTTTCCGTCGGCATTTATGCAGAGCGGGCCGGGAGGGTAAGCGGCGCTGATGCGGTGACCGCTGCTTTCGATTTCGTCCTGCATTTCCGCCAGAGTTTGTTTTAGCAGTTCTGCCATGTCGATTTTTTCGGTTTCAAGTCCGATCCCCGTGGAATACTTGGAAAGGTCGAACAAATCGGAAATAATACGTTTTAACCGGTATGCCTTGTTCTTAAGCGCTTTTACATAGCTGAGCGCATCCTCCGAAAGAGATTCATCCCCTTCCAAAAGCTGCACATAACCTATGATTGAAGTCAGCGGCGTGGCGATATCGTGGGTTACATTGCTGATCAGATCCGTCTTGGTCTGACGGAGCAGTTCGGCGTTTTGTTCCGCTATATTAAACCCCGACCCCACTTTCATTATTGTCCAGAGAGCGGTTATTACATAAACAAGGGTTCCGGTGTAAACAGCTGAAAGCGCACCGCCGGACTCAAAAAAGTCGGTAAGCCGATTTTGATTCCATACATATTGAACCAAGGCGGTAATGTTAAAACTTGAAACCAAAAAAACCGCCAGAATCATCTGAACAAAATTTTTATTAAAATATCTAATCCGCTTATACTCGCCGATGATTTTTCTGCCCGCAAAGCGCTCCAAAATGTTAATTCCCGCCATGCAAAGGATAAAGCCGATAAGTGCACAGAAAATCATTAACAATCCCAGATTAAAGTCGGCGTAATAGTAGTCGGCAACGGTTACATATATACTCAGTTCATCGCCGGGAGCCCTGAACGCTTCATCCGACATCCTTTGCTTAGCGGGGGTAATTTCTTTTAAATCCGCAACCGTGTTTAAATCCTTTAAAGGCCTTGGAATAAGGTCGTTATCCCGGTAGATTATATCTTCGCCCCGAACAATAAAAAACCTGTATCCCTTATTAAGGTAACGGATTACCCTGCGTGCAACGAGGGCCTGCGTTATTTCATCCTCTTCGGCCGTTTCGCCAAAATCTAATTGTTTTAGCGGTTGCAGTTCCCTGAGAAGATCTTCCGCCTCTGCCGGGAAGGGCTTACAGCCGTAGACTTCTTCAAAACCCTCGTCATGCTCTTCCCCTCTGCCGGAAAAGACCCAGTTGCCCATGTATTCGGTCACGTTGCGGACAAAGGGGGCGGAAAACCGCCTGGGGAACAAATCGGTAACAAAATACTGAGCGTCCTTAAAATTAATAATGCTCTGCAGCAAAACCACTAAGCCGGCAAAGATAAGTAAACTGGCAAAAACGCGCAGGGCTATCAGACCGTAATCAACCTTCGATTTTGTAGCCAATACCCCACACCACCTTTAAATACTTGGGGTCACCGGGGTTTATCTCGATTTTTTCCCTCAGGTGACGGATGTGAACCATTACGGTATTCGCTCCGGCAACGGCTTCTTCATTCCACACTTCGTTATAGATATCCTCGGCGGAAAACACCTTGCCCTTATTTTCCATAAGCAGTTCAAGAATATTGTACTCGGTAGCGGTCAGTCTTACCGGCTCGCCGTCAACCGTAACATTTTTAGCCCGCTTATTTAAACGCAAACCGCCCACAACCGTCCACTCGTCATTGTCGGTATGGCCGCTGCCCAAAACCAAAAAACGCCGCAACAGGGAGTTGACTCTGGCAATAAGCTCCGCCGGATTATAGGGCTTGACAATGTAGTCATCCGCCCCCAGTTCCAAACCGATAACCTTGTCGGAATCGTCCATCTTTGCCGAAAGGATAATTACCGGAATGTTATGTTTTTCCCTGATTTTTATCAGAGTTGAAAGTCCGTCCATTCGGGGCATCATTACATCAAGAATAATTAAATCCGCCCGGTTCTGTTCAAGGCAGTTAAGCGCTTCCTGCCCGTCATAGGCCTTGAGCGTTGTGTACCCCTCTTTTTCCAGAAGTTTGGTTATGGCAAAAACTATTTCTTTTTCGTCATCCACGACAAGAATATTAGAACTCAATCGGTTCCCTCCTTGCCCGTCGGGCTGTAAACGCCCAAGGACGGCACCGCAATATAATATTTCTTCGTAATTATAACACTAATACAATCCTAATGCCAATTATTTGTGCCGTCCTTATCTCTTTTAAAGCGCGAATCGTTTCAAGTTTGTAATCGAACATAAATGTTCGCGGTTTCCGGGCGGAAAAACAGCCGTTTAAGTTTGCCATTATTAACAGGATTATGATATTATGTGGCCCGTAAAAGAATTTTTTTGTGTGACGACAGTTTCCGTTTCCGACCGCAAAAAAGGGGGTAAAATGCTTACTGATAACAACCTTTGTTTTCCGGAGGGCAATTCGATGAAAACTCCCCGGTTATTTGCCCTTTTTATGCCCGGAGAGATGGATACGGCCGTCTTTGAGCATTTGTCCTCATTTGTCCGGGAGTACAGTCGGGAGAGGATAAACGGAATAAAGAACCGCCGGAGTGCACAGCGGAGCCTTGTAGGGGAACTGCTTGCAAAAGTCGCACTGAACCGGGTGTTAAGCCTGCCGCCCGACAAGCTTGTTTTTGCCCGAGGCCGGTACGGCAAGCCCTATCTTGCCAACTGTCCCGAGGCTCACTTTAACATCAGTCATTCCGGGGACTATATTGTCTGCGCCGTGTTTGATGCCCCCGTCGGGATAGACATACAAAAAACGGAAGAAATTGATTTTTCCGGAGTTGCCAAGCGAGCCTTTACTCCCGCCGAAGCGGAAGTTTTCGCCCTTGCCCCGAAGGGGGAAGAAAAAAGAGCTTTCTACGAAATCTGGACAAAAAAAGAAAGCCATATCAAGTTTTTAGGCACGGGGGCAAGGGATCTGAGAAAAGAACCGGACTCTCGCTTAATCTTTGACACCTGCACTCTTAACGATGATTATATCCTCAGTGTATGCTATATGCCTCAAGATAATAATCGGGGTTTTGCCGAAAATTAAACGCCCGTATTCGGGGCTTGCCGAATTGTTTTAATGTGCTTCTTAATAAACCTTGAACCTGCCGTATTTTTCTGTCATAATAGGGGCTGAATTATCAGTTCAAAAAGAGGGGTTATAACTGAATTGAACGATTTTGAAAAACTTGCTCAACTGCTCTTCCCGGACATAAGCGCCACTACGCAGGATTACGCTGACAAATATCCTCCCCGTCCTTTGCCCGAAGGGGCAAGGGTGACCCGTTTTGCCCCGAGTCCGACGGGCTTTATGCATATGGGCAATCTCTTCCCCGCCTACGTCAGCAAACTCACGGCGGATGCCACCGGCGGAGTATTTTATCTGCGGATTGAGGATACGGACAAAAAACGGGAGGTAAAAAACGGAGTTCAGGCAATACTTGAAGGTCTGCAAGCTTTTGACATTTTGCCGGATGAAGGTGCCGCCGGGGAAGAAAGCGAAACCGGCGATTACGGGCCTTACCGCCAAAGTCGGCGAAGAGATATTTACCGCTGTTTTGCCAAAGAATTGGTTAAAAACGGTTTGGCTTATCCCTGCTTTTGCAGTGAAGAGGACTTGGATGAATTGCGCTCAAAACAGGAGGAGCAAACCGTAAACAAGGGTTATTACGGTCAATGGGCTCCCTGCCGCAACCTGAGTTTTGCCGAGCAGAAAGAGGCGGTCAGGTCGGGTAAAACCTTTGTAGTCCGCCTGCGTTCTCCGGGGGATGAAAACCGCCGAATTGTTTTTGAAGATATGATTAAGGGCAAAATTGAAATGCCCGAAAATATTATGGACATCGTTTTGCTCAAGACCGACGGTCTGCCCACCTACCACTTTGCCCATGCGGTGGACGACCATCTTATGCACACCACTCATGTTATCCGAGGGGACGAATGGATAGCCTCCGTACCCGTTCACATTCAGTTGTTTAAGGTCTGCGGCTTTAAAGTGCCCAAGTATGCCCACGTATCGCCTTTAATGAAAGATGAGGAAGACGGCGGCAGGCGGAAGCTTTCAAAACGCTGGGATCCCGAAGCAGCCGTTTCATATTTTATACAGGAAGGCTACCCGAAGCAGAGTGTGCTTGAATATCTGCTTACCCTTATTAACTCCAACTTTGAGGAGTGGAGAAGGGCAAACCGGCAGGCACCCTTGAGTTCCTTCCCCTTCAATCTTAAAAAAATGAGCGCAAGCGGAGCCCTGTTTGACTTGGTAAAACTAAATGACGTGAGCAAAAACCTTGTCTCCCAAATGAGCGCCGCAGAAGTGTTTGAGGCGGCATTAAGCTGGGCGGAAAAATATGACGAAACTCTTTTCGCACTGTTCAGCAAAGCCCCGGAATATGCCAAAAACATTTTAAGTATAGACAGGGGTAACAAAAAGCCCCGCAAGGATATAGCCAAGTGGTCCGAGATAAAAGATTATACCGAGTATTTTTATGACGAGCTTTACGCCCCGTCCTTTGATTTGCCGGAAAACATTTTACCCGCTGATGCGGCGGCGATATTGGAAGCCTATCTGAAGGTATTTGATACGGCGGATTCAAGAGAAGTCTGGTTTGAAAAAATCAAAGACCTTTGCCCGGAGTTGGGTTATACGCCGAATGTAAAGGAACACAAGGATACACCGGAAAAGTTTAAGGGTCATGTGGGCGACGTTACAACGGTAATCCGTATTGCGCTGACCTCCCGACAAAACTCCCCGGATCTCCACGCTATTATGAACTTATTGGGACAACAACGCTGTGCTGAAAGAATGCAAACCGCCTTTGAATTTTTCAAGTCGGTAAATAATTAGTAATGTAATAAAGAAGGAAGAATAAAATGGAAGAAAATATTGTTACATCATCAAACTTTATACACGATATCATAGACGAGGAGCTTGCGGCAGGTATAAACAGCCGGGTACAGACACGTTTTCCGCCGGAGCCCAACGGCTATCTGCATATAGGCCATGCCAAGGCAATATGCATCAACTTTACCACCGCTCAAAAATACGGCGGTATTTGCAACCTGCGCCTTGACGACACCAATCCTTCAAAAGAGGACGTGGAGTATGTTGAGTCCATTATGGAAGACATAAAATGGCTGGGCTTTCAGTGGGAAAATCTTTACCATGCCTCCGAGTATTTTGACTTTATCTATGAGTGCGCAATAAAACTCATTGAAAAAGGTCTGGCCTACGTTTGCGATTTATCGACTCAAGAAATCCGCGAATACCGGGGAACTCTCACCGAACCGGGAAAGAACAGCCCTTACCGGGAACGCTCCGTGGAAGAAAACCTCGACTTGTTCAGACGTATGACCGCCGGTGAGTTCGAAAACGGCGCTCGGGTTCTCCGTGCAAAAATCGATATGGCTTCCCCCAACCTGAATATGCGGGACCCCGTCATTTACAGAATCGCCCATGTTCCCCACCACCAGACCGGGGACAAATGGTGCGTGTACCCCATGTATGACTTTGCTCACCCTCTGTCCGATGCAGTGGAAAATGTTACCTATTCCCTCTGCTCTCTTGAGTTTGAAAATCACCGCCCGCTGTATAACTGGTTTATTGAAAAAATCGGCTTTGAGGAACCTCCCCGTCAGATAGAGTTTGCCCGTCTGAACATAAACTACTCGGTCACCAGTAAGCGCAAGAGCCTTGAACTTGTTTCAAAAGGCAAGGTCAGCGGCTGGGACGACCCCCGTATGGTCACTTTAAGCGGACTCAGAAGAAGGGGCTATCCCCCCGCAGCGATAAGGGACTTTATTGACCGTGTTGGCGTGGCAAAAGCCGACAGCGTAGTGGACTTCGGCCTGTTGGAAGCCTGTGTGCGGGATAATCTTAACTTCAACGCTCCCCGTGCCATGGCGGTGTTGAAACCGTTAAAGGTTATTATTGAAAACTATCCGGAAGACAAGACCGAGGTGTTCGAGGTGGAAGTTAATCCCGCCAAGCCGGAACTCGGTATGGATAAGGTCACTTTCTCCCGGGAGATTTATGTGGAACAGGATGACTTTATGGCGGAGCCTGTTAAAAAGTACTTCCGCCTTTTCCCCGGCGGCGAGGTTCGCCTGAGGGGCGCTTACTTTATCACCTGTCAGAGCTATGATACGGACGAAAACGGAAATGTTGTTTGTCTGCACTGCACCTATGACCCCTTGAGCAGGGGCGGCGCCAGTCCCGACGGCCGGAAGGTCAGGGGAACCCTGCACTGGGTAAGTGCGGCGGACAATGTAAAAGCGGAAGTCCGCCTCTATGACAGACTCTTTAAAACCGAAGACCCTGAGTGCGAAAGCGGCGGCGGTATGTTGGGGAATCTCAATCCCGACTCCCTGATAGTTTTACAGGACTGTATATTGGAAGGCGGGCTGCGCACCGCCAAACCGGGGGATGTATTTCAGTTTATGCGTCAGGGATACTTCTGCGTAGACAAAGACAGCACCCCTGAAAAACTTGTTTTTAACAGAACGGTAACTTTGAACTCTTCCTGGTAACATTTCATCGACACCCGCCCGTTTGCCTGTTTTATTCCGCTTTAGTTATGGAACGGAGGCCTTTATGAAAATTCTGTTCAGAGTAGTGGCGGCGCTGCTGGCACTGTGCATCTTCCCCGCCGCCTACTTTCTTTCATTTTTAAAGTTTGCAATATCCGCAGTGGTAATGAATATTGCCGATGATGTCAGCATCCATTCGGCGGTCAAATTCTTTGCCGACCCGGACAGCCCCGCCGGAGCCTTGTTAAGAGATACCGGCGGTTTTTGGAAGAACGAATGGATTGAACCGCTTAAACCCGCCGGAATCAGTTTTTTAGTATTCTTTGCCCTGGCTCTGGTTTTGGCACTGGTAATATTCTTCTTTGCCGCGTTCAGCAACAAACGCCTCGTTGTCACCTGCCTGGGGGCAGCCGGCGTGCTGGCAATGATAGGGGTTTATATTTCTTTCGGCCGCTTCGCAGCCCCTCTTTTGGACGGCACAATCACCCTCACTTCCATAATCAGCACCGAGGAGTTATCCTTTTTGCTCAGCATTACGGTTTCCCTTTTAGGTTCCGTTGTGGAACTGAAAATGTTCCAGTTGACTTCCGCAACTCTGGTTATGTCTTTGATTTTTGCCGGCATAGCCATATGGGGTTTAGCCTTCATTATCACACAAGACGAAAATGAAAGGAAAAAAGAGCGGGAACTCCGGGCTGCGAAGAAGAAAAAGAAAGCGGCTAAAAAAGCGCATGCGTAACAGCCTGTGCCGATAAAAAAGTTAAATTAAAAAAGGCATTACCGATTTTAATAGTCGATAGTGCCTTTTTTGTTGCCCGGGTATCTTGAGAATAATGCATTCTGATAAGACGGAATATTGATATTAAAAACAGAAACCGTACCGGCTCAACCTAAAATATTAACAATTGAGCATAATGATTCAATGCGCTATAATACAGATGTGAAAATGTTTTTTTAAACCGCCTGCGGAAAGAGGGATGATTATGGAAAATTCCACGGGAAAAACGGAATGGAATATCAGTGTCCCGATTTTTAAAAATACGGTGATTTTGCAGCAATTGGGAATTGCTGTCGGGATTCCCTTCGGCATTGTTGCGCTCGTTGTCGGATTTGCTTCAGGTAAAAGCATCTATGCGCTCTACGGATTGGGGATGATCGGAGCGTTGTTTCTTCTCGCCTGGCTTTTTATCATGGCGGTCTATAGGGGCAAGTATGAGGTTGAGTTTGTGCTGGACGATAAAGGAGTGCTCTGCCGTACACAGGCTGAACAGGCAAAGAAAAACCGAATCATAAATACTCTGACGGTTGTTTTGGGGCTGTTTTCCGGCAAACCCTCCGTGGCGGGTGCGGGGATGCTGGCACAGTCGCGTCAGGAGATGTTTATCAAATGGAGCAATATTACGAAGGTCAAATACAAACCGAAAAGTCATACCATTCTTCTTTGCGGCGGATGGATAGAAAAGGTTGCATTATTCTGCACGGAAGATAATTATTCATCGGTCGAACAAGAAGTGATGGCCCGTACAGGCCGCCTGAAAGAAAAAGCTGACGATTAACGGCTTGTGATATCCGCTTCTGCCGCAAAAGTACGGTTTTCATGTCAAAAGCTTGTTCGCTCAAGGCTCGGTTAAGATATGGGGTGCTGAAACAAAATGCCATAGGAGGAACCGATTATGAAAAAGGGTCTGATCCCCCGTATACTGATTACGCTGTTGGGCATTTGTCTGATTTTAATTGCTGTAACCCAAACCGTTCTCGGCTTTGCCGGAGAAAGCACATCCGCCGTCATCACCGATATCCGGCGTGAGGGCGGAGAACGTACAGACGGTAAACCGGGGCGGTATACCTACAATATCAGTTACACATTTACTTTACCCGACGGGAAAGAAATCAACGGATTTACCAAAAAGATTGGAGATTCCGTCTATATTAAAGCGGACGGAACATCAACCGTGCAGGTGAGGTATTTCGCCTTCTTCCCTTATATCAATGCTATGGAGCGGGATACGGCGCTTGGAGCGCAACAGGTGATTTTGATAATTGCCGGGGGCTTTCTGATCTTTTTCATGAATTGGAAAAAAAGGGGCGAAAAAGATTAATTGCCGAACAGAAAAAGATAGAATCATATTTATGTTAGGAAATGGAAACGAGGCTATATTTGAGCGAAGCTCTGCCTGATGATATTAAAAACCCATGTTGCCTGCTATTCTTGCAAATACACTTTTATATCTATTTTTACCCAGGAGCCTTTTTTCTCTTTGGATGAAATTCGGCCAAAGAGGAGTTTGCCTGCATCCATCAAGCGAGCAAAAATCAAATTATCTTTCATAGGAACATAACCTATTTTTACACCGTTCACTGTCTTAATCACTATGGCTTGTTCATCATATGTGTTATCCGGTTCACGGAAGAAATCCAGCTTATCATCTATATTTAAGTGGGGTTCCAATTCCTCAATTCCTTCCACATGTGATGTTCCGGCGACAATGGTATCAAACAGGAAAACCTCTTTTTCAAAAGGTTTTGGTATAACTAAATCTCCGTTATTGCCGTGAAGTAAACCGACTAAACCGCTCCCCTTATGTTTCACCAAATCGCCCATTATATCACCCCGTCATTTCATCAAGCTTTGTTTTGTATACTGCAATTAACTCATTATAGTTTTCCAATATGTCTTGAAGTTCAGCTTTCCTCTGCTCCAGTTTTTCAGGGCTCTCCAGAATTTCTTTTACCGAATACGGATACTCCGATTTGATTTTTTCAATACTTTTATTAATACTTTTCGTCAAAGATAAAAGACGTTCTCTTTCTTCCATTAACTGTGCCATTGCGTCTTGATGTTTTTCCGGCAAGTTACGGTCGCCAATCATTTCATTAATTATTCTCAGGGTAGCCAAATCGCCGTCTTTATAAGCGATAACAGCATTAACAAACAGTTCAACCTGTGCTTCAGTCACATCCGGGTTGAGATCCGGGTGCAAAACTTTAACAATCTTACGATATATTTTCTTGAGTTCCTTACTCTCTTCTTCGGATAAAATCCTTGCATTACTGTGTTTCAGAGCTTCATTCATCTTCTCTATCTGCTCATTGAGTTTCTGTTGGTATTCAGCAAACTCCTCATCAAGAGTTTCCTCTATTGTTGAGAGTACGATTTTTTCCTGTCGATTTATTTTTGCTTGAATAAGTTCAATTTTTCGTTTAAGCCGCAGTACGGCACATTCCGCTTCGTAAGCTTTATACTCCAATCCGCCGAGTTCCAGCATATACTCGGTTTCGATGTTCTTACATATAACAAATTTCAGCTCATCCCGTTCACCCAAAAGCATCGACAGTTCGGTTCTTAATTTTTCAACTTCATCTTTTAACTTTTGAAAGTCGGGGAACATGACGATGTTGGAATTGACTTCATCTCCCAAAAGTTCAACGGTTCTTTCGTCAATCTCTCCGTCAAAGAATTTTTCCAATACGCTTTTGAAAACGGCTTTTTGGCTAATCAAATAGAACAGTGTCATTGATGATTTTAACTTCAAATCATCGGGACGGTCAAAAATCTTCCTGACGTCATCAATGTCTAATTTTAGCAGTGCTTCTGATATTTCAATCAATCGCTTTGATAAAATAGGGTGGTTCAAATAATCCTCGGCTTCTTTTCTATCCTGAATCGCATAACGTTGAGTCATGGAACGATGCCCCAAACCTTTAACCTGCGGAAAAATGAACCACATCCAATGGCTTCTTTTTCGCCCGCTCCTTATTTCATTTAAGGCTATATCGTAGGTTTGTTCTTGTGCCTCCAAAAAGCGTTCCAAACTCATGTGCTTCATCCCCTAAAAAAAGATTTTTTTCCGTCAAAGCCTTGCAACTACGGATGAATATTTTTATTATATCACAGCGGCCCCAAACTTGCCTCTAAATAATAAAGACTTTACACCACAAAGGATGATATGAACGTTTTGGGACGAAAAAATTAAGGCGTATTTTGGAAAATATAAATGAAGATAGGTTGAGAAATAGCAATGACTGAACGGCCGCTAACAACATATTGTAAAGCTAACCCGGGGCTTGAATTGCAGGATGTTTTTAAATATCTGTATCAAAGCTGTTTGGGCTGCGAGCACTTTGCTCCGGACTATGATTACGCTTTGGAATGTATTGAAAGCGAACTGGAAACCGCTGACGAAAGCGGGTTGCCGGATATTGAAGCCCTGGACGGAAACTTTTGCCGTGTCAATTTGCGCATGGTTGAAAAAGGACTCTCGGCGGAGACCTTGTGCCGCCTTTTTTTGCTTTCTGCTGAAACACAAGAGGACGGCTTTGAAAATCTGAAAAACAAATTGTCCGTACTGCGTTGCCTTGCGTCGGAGGCTAAAGTACCTTTCACCTTAGAAGAAACTGAAACAGCAATAAAAAAATGGCTTGGTGAGGGCTTGCCTGCGGTTCATCATTCCGAAGCATTCCGACACCGTTATCGCCCCCAATACAGAGTCGTTAAAAAAGATTATGCCGATTTCATTCCGCTGTTTATTCGGATAGACAAGGCGCATAAAAAAGGCGGGCTAACCTTTGCCATAGACGGCAGAGCCGCCGCCGGGAAGACAAGTTTGAGCAAATTGCTCAAGGCTGTCTATGACGCAAATATTTTTCACATGGATGACTTCTTCCTCAGGCCTTGGCAGAGAACAGATGAACGGCTGAATACTCCGGGGGGGAATGTTGACCATGAGCGCTTCCTTGAGGAAGTTTTAATACCGATTTCCCAAAGACAGCCGGTTGAGTACAGGCGATATAATTGTCAAAGGGAAAGAATGGACGAAACGGAAACAATACCGTATAAATCTTTAAACATTATTGAGGGCGCCTATTCCATGCATCCAAAACTGATGGAATATTATGATTTTACCGTCTTTATGGATATTAGCCCGGAACTTCAAAAAAAGAGAATCCGGAAGCGCAACTCTCCCGAACTTGCCGAAAGATTCTTCAGCGAATGGATTCCGCTGGAAGAAATATATTTTAAAAAATTATCCGTTCAATCAAAAGCGGATATGATATTTGTTCAAGATTAACTCGAGAAAAAACGGTTTTAAAAAGCAGAGGGGTTATTTTTTTATGAAGGTGAGCGAGTGAAAAAGAAACTGATACTAACGGCTATATCGGCAACAGCAATTTTACTTGTATTGTGGACGGTTTGGGGTAATATGACCGCAGGTGTTACACGATATACGGTTGAAAGCGACAGGCTTCCCGCCTCGTTTGACCGTTATAAAATTGCTGTTGTTTCCGACTTGCATAATACCGAGTTCGGTAAAAACAACAGCCGATTGGCGGAACTGATAAAAAAAGAGAAGCCGGATATTATTGCGATAACCGGAGATTTAATAGACTATAAGAAAACCGATATCGGTATGGCGGAGATATTTATACAAAAACTTGTTGAAACAGCTCCCTGCTGCTATGTGACCGGGAATCATGAAGCTTGGATTGGTGAACAATATCAGGAATTGGAAAAGAAACTTCTTGATGCGGGCGTAAACATTATGCGTGACAGGTCGGAACAACTAACAAAAGGTAGTGAAACAATACAGCTTGTCGGTCTGGATGACCCGGCTTTTGCAGACAGTGATTCATACATTTATGGGAATGTTTTGGAAACGAAGCTTGGCAACATCAAACGAACGGATGAATATTGCGTATTGCTTTCCCACAGGCCGGAAGCTTTTGAAGCGTATGCATCCCGAAATGTTGATTTGGTATTGAGCGGCCATGCTCACGGGGGACAGTTTCGCTTGCCCTTTATAGGCGGATTGATAGCCCCCAATCAAGGGTTGTTCCCCCAATACGATGCCGGAGTATATTCCGAAAATAATACAACCATGATTGTAAGCAGAGGCCTTGGGAACAGTATTATTCCGATACGCTTTAACAACAGACCGGAGATAGTTGTTGTTGAACTGATTTGTAAAAAGTAAAAAGGAAAACCGGAATGAAGAAACTACTGATTTCAACTTTAAAAGTAATAGTTTTCTTTATCGGATGGGCATTGTTCTCCGGTATCGGGGATATACCCTCCGAAAACCCCGCATTGTGGCGGCTTGGAGCGGAAGCATTACCTCTTGTTTATATTATCGTTTTCAGTATTATATTTTGGCTGATTGAAAAGCGTAAAATCAAAATCATATCTTTCAATAAACCGGTACTTAATGCCGGTATCGGCATAGGGGTTGGCACGGTATGGATTGGCATAGCTGTCGGGATTGTGCGGTTGTTGGGCGCACTTACATTTTCCGACACAAAGAATAAAATTGAACATTTAGGTATATGGCTTCTTGCCTGTTTCCTGAATGTTGTAATGCAGGAACTTCTGTTCAGAGGGTATTTATATCAACTTATTAAGAAAAACTATAATGCTATAGCGGCTATCATTGTTACTTCAATTCTGTTTACGGCTATGCACGGCGGAGCCTTTGAAGCGGGTGCCATTGCTGTTTTGAATGTTATTACTATGAGCGTTTTCGTCTCACTTGTTCTTGAGTATACCGGCTCTCTTGTCGCACCTATATTGATTCATGCCGTTTGGAATTCAATCGGTTCTATTATTTTAGGAGTGGTTTCGCTGGCGGATGATTATCCTCATTTACTTAATGCGGTGTTTAGCGGGAACATTCTTATCACCGGCGGCAGTTGCAAGATAGAAGGAAGTATTGTTGTTTTGGCGCTCAACGTTACGTTCTCTGCAATCTTCCTTTTTCTACTCAAAAAGAAAAAGTCTGCCCAACACTCATTTGATGATAAAGAGGTTAACGGCAATTCGATTCGCTCGGATTGAAAAAATATTTTTATTATATCGGAGGTTAAAAATGTTATTCATATGTTATCCCGGGTGCTCAACTTGCAAAAAGGCTCAAACATGGTTGGATGAGCACAATATCAAATACACATTGCGGCATATAGCGGAAGAAAATCCTTCCTATGAGGAGCTGAAGGAGTGGTACGGCAAAAGCGGCCTTCCTCTGAAAAGGTTTTTCAACACCAGCGGTTTGCTGTATAAAGAGATGAGCCTTAAGGAAAAACTCCCCGCCATGAGTGAGGAAGAGCAATTAAAACTTCTTGCTGCAAACGGTATGCTCGTTAAACGTCCGATTGCCGTAAATGGCGATACTGTGCTTGTCGGTTTTAAAGAAGCGGAGTGGGATGAAGCGGTGAATTGAAATCGTGCGACAAGAGTATTTAACAATTCGCCAAGATGCAAAGACTGTTGATGCGAGAGCAAATATCGGCGAGATAATGCGTATCTGTTGGAATTTGCCGTTTTTAAAATGCGGATTTGCAGAAAAACGCTTAAAATGAAATGCGGATTTGCAAGAAAAGGCTTGATTTATAGTGCGTATTTGTAGTATAGTGTGCACGAATGAATCGGAATTTCTATAAGGTGAGCTAAATGTTTAAAAGAAAGATATACGAAAAGTTATTGGAATGGAAAAAAGCCTCCAACGGAAAAACGGCCTTGTTAATAGAGGGGCCAAGGCGTGTGGGGAAATCAACCATTGTTGAAGAATTTGCAAAAAAAGAATATCAGTCGTATATAATGGTCGATTTTGCGTTCGCTCCGGCAGGAGTGAAGGGGCTTTTTGATGACATTAGTGATTTGGACTACTTGTTTTTACAACTCCAATTGCAATTTCAAGCAGACTTGCATGAAAGGAATTCATTGATTATATTTGATGAAGTCCAATTTTGTCCTAAAGCCAGGCAAGCCATAAAAAAACTTGTAGAAGACGGAAGATATGACTATATAGAAACAGGCTCCTTGATTTCGATAAAGAAAAATGTGGAGAGTATCCTTATTCCGAGCGAAGAGAGAAAAATAGAAATGTTCCCCATGGATTTTGAAGAATTTCTGTGGGCTACCGGAGATAATGCAACGAATGAACTTTTAAAAAAAGTTTATAATGAAAAAATCTCGTTGGGTCAGGAACAGAATAGAGATTTAATGAGAAAGTTTCGGCTATATATGTTAGTCGGCGGCATGCCTCAAGCCGTAAAAGCGTACACGGATACCAATAACTTCAAATTCGTAGATGAAGTTAAACGGGATATTGTCAGTTTGTATGAGGAAGACTTTTATAAAATTGACCCAAGCGGGAAGATATCAATGCTCTTTGATTCAATACCTTCAGAACTGAGCAGGGCTTCTTCAAGATACCAAGTCTCCAGCGTGTTGAAAAATCAACGGGCATCAGCAATATCTAATGAAATTGCCGAGTTGGTTGCATCAAAAACAGTTCTCATTTCTTATCATTCAAATGATCCGGCAGTTGGAATATCGACAAGTTTAAATATGGAACAATTCAGGCTGTTTTTAGCGGATACGGGTCTGATGGTAACTTTAATGTTTAAAGATAAAGATTTTACGGAAAACATTATTTATGAAAAGTTGTTAAGTGATAAATTACCTAAAAACTTAGGAGTGCTTTACGAAAACATCGTTGCTCAAACTTTAGCTTTCAATGGGAATAAGTTGTTTTACTACACTTTTTATGATGAGATGCAGAAAAGGAGTTTTGAAGTGGACTTCCTTTTGGCGCAAGGCAACAAAGTCAGTCCCGTTGAGGTGAAGTCGTCGAATTATAGAAAACACAGGTCGCTTGATGAGTTTTCAAATAAGTATTCGGGTAGAATCAATTCTAAATATGTTGTCCATACAAAAGATTTGAAAAAGCACGGCGATTTGCTTTATTTACCTTTCTATTTGGTGCAGTTTATCAAGTAGTTTATTCTTCAACCGCCCGGGAGGTCTAACAGGAATTATGTGGATTACGATGTCAATTCTCTCCGCCGTCTTTGCAGGGCTTACATCAATACTTGCAAAAAGCGGAATTAAAAAAACGGATTCCGATGTTGCAACAGCTATAAGAACCGTTGTCGTTTTGATTTTTTCATGGCTGATGGTTTTCATAAAAGGCTCGGCCGCAACTGTTGTTGATATTGATAACAAGTCGTTAATTTTTTTGATTTTATCAGGTTTGGCAACCGGCGCTTCGTGGATATGCTATTTCAAAGCCCTGTCCGTGGGGAATGTCAACAAGGTAGTCCCGGTTGACAAATCGAGTACGGTACTGACCGTGATATTGGCAATTATCCTTTTCGGAGAAACCAAAAATCTTGCCGTAAAACTTATCGGTACGGCATTACTCGCTGTCGGAATTTTTCTGATGGTGGAAAAGAAAGACAGCGAAAACAAAGAAGAACGCAGCATATGGCTGCCTTATGCAATCGGTGCCGCCGTGTTTGCCGCCTTAACGTCGATTCTTGCAAAGGTCGGCATAAGCGGAGTGGAGTCAAACCTCGGCACGGCAATCAGGACGGGCGTTGTCCTTATAATGGCATGGCTGATTGTGTTTATAAAAGGCAAGCAAAAAACGATTAAGACAATTGATAAAAAGGAACTCGGGTTCATTGCTCTTTCAGGCTTGGCAACCGGAGGCTCGTGGCTTTGCTACTACTATGCCATTCAAAACGGTATTGTCAGCGTCGTCGTTCCGATTGACAAACTCAGCATTTTAATTTCAATCGCTTTTTCATATTTTGTTTTTAAAGAAAAGTTGAGCAAAAAAGCGGCAATCGGCCTGACTTTAATGGTGGTCGGTACGCTTGCAATGGCTGTTTTTGCGTAAAGGATTACCGCAAAACTCTCCGGCAAAACGTAAAATTCTTAAACATTTACAGGGGGCACCTTATGTTGTGGCTTTTTTTCGGTGTATTGGCGATCATTACGGCAATACTGAACTTGGTTTTTGCAATGACGGGTAAAACAAACAAGTGGTTCGGCTTTATAAGTTTATCCTCAACGGCATTGACGGTATGTGCATTTTACAGCGATGCCGCCGGCAGAGTGATTCAGGAGGATTGGAGCGCTCTGACGGATATACTGCCTACTTCATCAATAGCACTGTGGGTTTGTGTCGTCCTTTCCATATTAATCAATGCCGTTCCGCTGCTCAAAAAATCAAAGTAGTCTCAGGCTCGTTTTAATCCGATAACAAAAGCCGGGCAAATTATTATCGCTCGGCTTTTGTTAGTTTTGTGCCACACGGCAATATTGGGGGAGAACAAACGAGTTTTATTAAAAAGCGAAGCGGTCGTAATAGCGTTTAAAAACAAACGCCAAAAAATGCGTTTGCTTTGGTATCCTTATTAAATTAGCGAAAAAATTTTTCAAACCGTCTCATTGCATATACTGAAAAAAAGCACTATTCTTATGTTGGGAGGTGGCTAAAATGGCTAACGAAGAAAAAAAGGATTTCAATGCAATGCTGCATGACAGCAAAGACATGCCTAAAATTCAAATAATCACGGATGAGGCAAGCATCAAAAAATATGGTGGGGACAGGATGTACTTTGCCCCTCCGATTGACTATGATACGATAATGAGAATGGTGCCGTTCGGCAAAGTCATCACTGTCGGCAAAATCCGCGAGCATTTTGCTGCCAAATCGGGTGCAGATTTTACGGAACCAATCACGGCAGGAGTTTTTGTTTCTATTGCGGCATGGGCAAGTCATCAACGTGAAGATGACAAAACTCCTTACTGGAGGACGTTGAAAGCAAACGGGGAGTTAAATGAAAAATATCCCGGCGGCGTAACAGTCCAGAAGGAAGAACTTGAAGCGGAGGGTCATACGATAATCCAAAAGGGCAGAAAAAATATCAGATACTACGTCAAGGATTATGAACTTGCCCTCTTTGAACCGGATTAAACAAGACCGCAAAAACATAAAATATCGGATAAAATTCATACAATTCTGTTTTGTTACAGAGCGTAACAGGCATGTTACAGTACGTTCCTTGTGTTTTCAGTACCCGGAGCTGTAAACTGAAGTCAGCGAAACACACAAAAAAACAGGAGGGTTAGAATTATGACTTTTGGAGAAAAACTGAAAACAGCAAGAAAAGAAGCCGGATATTCCCAGGAACAACTTGCGGATTTGCTTATGGTGTCCCGTTCCGCCGTTGCAAAATGGGAGTCGGACAAAGGAATGCCCGATATCGGTAATTTAAGAGCAATTTCACAAACATTGAGTACAAGCATTGATTACCTCGTTGATGACGGAACCAAATTGGATATGTCAATCGTTCGTAAGCCCATAAACTTACAAGCGTACACGGATGGAAAAGTCAATCTTCTTTCACAAAAGAAAATCAAGGACAAGGTTGTTCGTGCAGAATATCCGAATGCGGAGATTTTTACCCTCATTGGGACGGAAAAACTGACGAAAGGTGAGAAAATTGCAGATTTTTTAGTTTTTATTTTTTCGCCGCTTGTGAACATTATTCCGCTCATGAAAAGTTTTGATAATGTTGATAATGAATTTTATCTTGTCAACGATGCGGACAAACAGTATTTGGCGGTCGTTACGAAAGAGTTCATTGAAAGCAGAGAAATAATCGATAAAGTTGCCGATACAAAATTTACCCTTGGAAACTATCGCTTCATAAAATGCCGGTATAAAGTAAAATAAACCGTCTTGTGGCAGAGCAATCAAATATCAAGATTGCTCTGCCGTTGCAAATAAAAATTCTGAATCAACCCATAACTTTCTCGTTGCTGCATATAAAATGATTAAAAATATGCAGCAAATCCTCTTTATGGGTTGATTTTCTGCATATAAAGAGGTATATTAATATGCAGAAACGGAGAGGATATGATGAGAAAGTTTGATTATTCTTTTTTGGATAACGGATTGCTTCCGGCAAATCTTATCAGCATAACGGGCAGTATTTATTCGTTGCGTACCGCTGCCGGAACACGAAAAGAGGAATATGCACAAGTGTTTACCGAGCTGGAAGCCATCGCAAAGTTGCAGTCGGTAAAAAGCTCCAATGCTATTGAGGGCATTGTGACCAGTGATCAGCGTATTTCGGAGATTGTGAACCAACGTAGCGCACCCTTTAACCATAATGAGGCGGAAATTGCGGGTTATCGAGATGCTCTCAACGTCGTTCACAGCGGATATGAGCATTTATCATTTGGCGAACATGACATTTTAGCACTTCATAAAACGATGATGTCCGTTGCCGGGTACGAGTTTGGCGGTCAATACAAGGTAACGGATAATGTGATAATGGAGATTGCGGCGGACGGAACAAGGAGCGTCCGGTTTCGTCCCATTCCGGCTGAGCAAACTGAACACGCCATGCAGCAGCTTGAACTTGCGTATCTGGATGCCTGCTCTAACGCAAACATAAATCAACTTCTGCTTATTCCCTGTGTGATTCTGGATTTTTTATGTATCCATCCGTTTCAGGACGGCAACGGAAGAATTTCCCGACTTCTTTCGCTTTTGCTGCTCTACAAGAATGGATTTGATGCCGGAAAGTATATCTCCTTTGAGGAACAGATTAACAACTATAAGGTGCAATACTATGAGGCGCTCCGCCAATCCTCCGAGGGATGGAATACGAATGAAAACGACTATATACCTTTTATCAAAAATTTTCTTTCTACACTGTATATGTGCTATAAGGAACTGGACAAGCGTTTTGCCGTTGTTCACGGTAAAAAAGTTACAAAAACCGCCCGTATTGAAGCAGCCGTGCTTGGCAGTCTGACACCTGTTTCCAAAGCGGAGATATGTGCAATTCATCCGGACATAAGCCCTACTACGGTGGAGGCGGTTCTGGGAAGAATGGTAAAAGATAAGCGGATTAAACGAATAGGAGAATCAAGAAGTTCAAGATATATCCGCAACGATAAAAATTTGACATAGAGCTTTCATTCCCCATTGAGATAATTTTTCCAAATCCGCTAGCAAACTTGTAAGGTTTCGGCTAAAATAACATCGTGTGTTAAATCAGCCGAAGATTATTGCAAAATACGGTAGCATTACTTTGAAATAAAAAATTAACCCCGAATAATTCAGATGCAACCCGGCCTGAATTATTCGGTTTTTTTTGACGGCATATCCAAATGAACCCAAATGTAACAGGTGAAAAACACAGCACAATTGCCCGCCGCCCGCATTGCTAATCACTCTCCGGAGTGTTATAATTCTAAAAACAATTGCGAGTGCTGTAACGCACCCGCCGTTTTTCCTTGAACGGCTCGCAGGTGAACTCCGATACGGGTTGCCGGGGAGCCAAATCCCTTCCTAAGAGAGCCGACTAAAATTCAAAGGAGTGTTCGTCTGATGTTGAAGTTTATGAGTCTGTTGCTGAGTTTAATCTTTGTTTTTTCTTCTTCGGTGATTTTTCCCGGTGGCGGAGATGCAAATTGTGAGCTGACCATTGCGGTCACCGCCGACCCTCACTATACCGTTCCCGCAGAGCGGATTGGAGGGAATATTGATGACCCGATTTTCTGGTATGCCAACCGCCGTGCCGCCCTGGAAAATGAAATCGGCTTTATTATCGACGAGTTCCTACGCCAATGTGCCGGGAATGAATGTGAGTATATCTTAATTGCCGGCGACTTGAGCGGCAACGGGCGCACTAATCCGGAACAGCACCATGGCATTGCGGAAAAACTTGCCGCCTTTGAGGAAGCTACCGGTAAGCAGGTGTTTGTCATTAACGGCAATCACGATGTCGCTTATAACGGTGAAACGGACGTTGACGACTTTAAGACCATCTACGCCCCCTTCGGCTATGATGAAGCCATTACCGTGGACCCCGACAGCTGCTCCTATGCCGCCGACTTAAACGACACTTACCGTCTTTTAGCGCTTGACAGTTGCGACCACTCCGTTTCCAGCGCCGACGGGCTTACCGATGCCAGAAAATCATGGTTGCGCACACAGGCCCTGCAGGCTCGTAAGGAAGGAAAATCCGTTATCCTGATGATGCACCACAACCTGCTTGACCATATACCTGCACAGCGCATTTTCAGCAGAGATTTTATCGTCCGCAATCACTTGTCCACCGCCGAATCTTTCGCAAACCTGGGCATCCATGCGGTTTTCACGGGCCATGAGCATTGCAGCGACGTTGCGGTTTACACCAGCACCCTCGGCAACAGAATCTATGATTTTTCCACCACCGCCCTGATCATGTATCCTTTGCAATACAGGATGGTTACTTTTTCCAAAAACAGGATTGAATATGAGGCAAGGACGATAGATTCCATTGACACCGATGCGCTGACCGCCCAAGTTGCCGGTTATACTCCGGCGCAGATTGCACTTATGAATGAGGGCCTCAATGATTACGCTTTGGGCTTTTTAAAGGCGGGCATACGCCATCGTTTGGCAGATTCCCTTTCTATGGAAAAAATCGGCATTGCCGAAGGCGAACCTTATTACAATCTTGTAAAAACCGCCACGGACGGGTTGAATGACATCCTTGCCATGCCCCTTTACGGGGAAGGCAGCGCCGCAGAGCTGGCGGCAAAGTACGGGATTGAAATCCCCGCAAGCCCTTACAAAAACGGCTGGGAACTTGCAATGACTTTGGTGGCTGCCCACTTTGCCGGCAACGAAGATAAAACTTTGGAGAGTACGGAAGTAACAATCCTCCTCAGAATGATTGCCCTTATCCTGCGGTATGACCTTGCGGGCGTTGCCGACGAAGTTTTCTTAAACGCTGCAAATGAGCTTTTGACAAATAACGGCGATGACGGCATTGCCGGGAGGCTGACCATGTTCGCCTCCAATACTTACGGGCCTATTACTCCGGGCGAATACTTTATGCTGGCGCTTATTGCTCCGCTTCTCCATGGGTTTGCCTATGACGGCGACGGCGTGGACGACAATAACGGAGTCCTCACCGGCTTTGCGCCGGAAACGCCCGAAGAAGCGGCGGCAAACAGGGATGAAGCCTTAAAAGCCCTGACGGAAAAAATCCTTTTCTCATTGGAACTGATGAAAAAATACTTCGTAAAGGGTCTGTTTTAACCCGTTCATCTAATTTGAGGGAAGCCTCCGTTTTACTTAACCCTCCCGCATGATGATATATCCAAGGAGGAGGACTAAATGCTTACACAACGCTTGGGTGACTATCTGCAAAATGATGATAAGTTCATCGAGGACTTCCTCACAATTGTCGGTGAAAATCCCGGCTCATGTGACGAAGTTTGGTTTGCCGGCGATTACGGTTTCCCTCCGATTGAAAAGCACCGTGAAAGTGCGGCAAAAATCCGTCAATCCGCCGAAAAGTTCCGTGCGGCAGGCTTGCGGGTTTCTCTGCAAATCAGCAACACCGTCGGTCACGGGCAATATATGTCCGCACGCGACTGCAGCGGGCTGGTTTATGACGGCTCCGCCGTTGAGCATATGACGGGGCCGGACGGGTCAACCGCCGACTACTGCTTTTGCTGGAACGGCGAAAACTTCCGCAAATACATTGTTGACATGCTTAAAGAATATGCAAAGATGAAGCCCTACTGCGTCTGGATTGATGACGACTTGCGTGCGACCAATCATGCTCCGTTGCAACAGGGCTGTTTTTGCGATGCCTGTATAGAAAAATTCAACACAAAGTACGGCTCGGCTTTTAACCGTAAAGAACTTGTCGAAGCAATAAACTTCGGCGATATCTCATGGCGCGAAAAGTTTGTGGAGTTTATCAGGGACGGACTGTACGATTTTACATATCTTATGTCAAAAACCGTCTGCGATGTTTCTCCCGACAGCTATATCGGGTTCCAATACTGCGCAAACGGCGGCTATACCGGCTACGGATATGATTTTATCTTTGACGCCATGCGAAAAGGCAGCGGCAAAAATCCCAAAAGCCGTCCGGGCGGCGGAGCGTACAATGACCACAATCCCAACGAACAGCTGAAAAAATCTTTCTTTATCAGTTGGCAGAACAGTATGCTGCCGGACTATGTGACGGAGATTCGCCCCGAAATCGAAAACCTCCCGGATGTTGTCTACGGCAAGACCCCTGCGGGAACCTGCTTTGAAACATCTATATACCTGGCTTCGGGCGCCAACGCCATGAGTTATGCCATGGTGATGAATTTATTTGACCCGATGCAGTATCATGCAAAGTTCTTCCGGGATTTTGCCCGGCACAGACCGTATTGGGAGAGGTTGGTAAAAGCCAACGAGAATACCATTCAGGCGGGTGCAAGGCTCTATCTTCCCAAAACGATGTGGAAGCGTAAACTGAATAAAGATGATGCGCCTTTTTCCTGGAACGATGAACCGTATTTAAATTGCACCGAACTTGCGTTTACCGCAATTCCCCTTGCATACGGTGCGGACTGTGATGACGACCCGATCTATCTTCTGCACGGCGATGTTGCGGCAATGCTGACGGCCGATGATGTTGAATACCTTTTGAGTAAACCCGTGCTGACGGACGGCGCCGCACTCCACAACCTTATCCAAATGGGCTACGGCGATTGCTTCGGGGCTGACGCCGTTCCGATTAACACGACCCGGTTGAGTGAAAAGTTTATCCCGCACTCGGTCAATGAGGGCATTGAATCAAAAACCTGGTCACAGAGCTTTTTTTACACAAGCGGCCATGCTGTTAAGGATTTGGACGGCACGAGCGAAGCCTTCGGCGTCTATTATACCGACAGCTTAAACGTCCCCAAATTGGACATGGATTCCCAATATCCATACGGCGTTGCAAACGCAATTGTGCGCACAGGCAAAAATGCCAAGTGGGCGGTATTCGGACATAACCCGTGGGTGACCGTCATCAGTTATGACAAGCGCAGACAGTTGCTCCGGGCAATGGAGTATATCGCCGGTAAAAAAAGGCTCCCCGCCATACTTGACTCCTATCAGCAGGCGGTCTTATTGCCGCGCGAAAACGGCGCACATCAGACAACAAGCGTTTCCGTCCTCAACTGCACAATCGGTAAAACGGAAGAACTCACCCTTCGCATCCGTAATCCCCTGGGTACGGACTTCTCTTTTATGTCCGCCGCAACCGCCTCCGTAAAGCTGCCTTTCAGCAAAGACGGAGAAGATTTTCTTGTTAAATTGCCGCCCCTTGAACCGTGGACAGTGGGGACTGTTTTTTGCGAATAGCATTTTTGTGACGGGCGATTGATTTTTATAATTAAACATGTTTCAGCGTATAATGGGAAGCACAATGAAATAACTGAATGCATTAGGGAAAAATACATTTTTATTGGGAGATATGTAATGGAAGAACTGATAAAAAGAGTAATTGAATTCAGAGATGCGCGAGATTGGAAAAAATTCCATACGCCGGAAAATTTGGCGAAATCGATATCCATTGAGTCAGGCGAGTTGCTTGAGAACTTTCAGTGGAACTCTTCTTTTTCTCAAGAAAAAGTATTCGAGGAATTGGCCGATGTTTTTATTTACTGTATACTTTTGGCCGATTCTCTCGATATTAACCTTATTGAGAAAGCATATGAGAAATTAAAGAAAAACGATGAAAAGTATCCCGTCGAAAAATCAAAAGGTAACAGCAAAAAATATACCGAACTGTAATGAGGTCGAAAAATGATTATCTATGAAGCTACAAAAGGCGAATTTGTTGATGATGTTACTCGTGACATTATAGCTGATAAAATATATCAATCATTTCAAAGCCGAATTGGACTTACCTCACCACAGGAAATAAGATCGTGGAGAAACTCCATGGAGTACATGAATAAGGTACTAAACACATCCGAGTTCCCAGATGGTTGTGGGGTTGCAATAGAATATAAAATACCGAGAACTAACAATCGGATTGATTTTATTTTAACGGGCTTGGATGATAATGATAATAAGTCAGCAATAATAATAGAGCTAAAGCAATGGAACGATGAAGTTGAGGCAATTACAGATAGAGATGGAATAATCAGAACTCAGTATTACGGCGGAAGATATATTGAGCATCCTTCGTATCAAGCGTGGTCATATTCAAGGTTAATTTTAGACTATAATGAGTCAGTGCAAAGTAGTGCAGTCAAACTATATCCGTGTGCATATTTACACAATTATCCGATACAACCTAACGATCAAATTAAACACGAAGTGTATCGCGATTACTTGTTGAAATCACCTGTTTTTGCAAAAGGTGATGTTTTTAAACTGAGAAATTTTATTGGAAAATATATAAAAAAGCCAGACCAAAAAAGAGTGCTATACATTATTGAGAACGGCAAAATAAGACCTTCAAAATCACTGCAGGACAGTCTTAATAAAATGCTAAACGGCAATGATGAATTTACAATGATTGGTGAACAGAAAGTAATATTTGAGCAAGCACTGTATTCTGCTAGAGAATCATTCAGAAGCGGAAAAAAGAATGTCATCATTGTAGAAGGCGGACCAGGAACCGGTAAATCGGTTTTAGCAATCAACCTTTTGGTAAAACTTACTTCAGAGGACATGGTTTGCCAGTATATAACAAAAAATCAAGCCCCTCGTGAAGTGTATTATAATAAGTTGAAAGGCTCGTTTAAAACAACATATATTAAAAACCTTTTCAAAGGATCAGGTGCTTTTTATGAATCTGAAAAGAATGAGTTTGATGCCCTTATAGTTGATGAGGCACATCGCCTTGGCGAAAAATCCGGCATGTTCAAAAATAAGGGCGAAAACCAGATGAAAGAAATAATATTTTCATCAAAATTTTCAATATTTTTTATAGATGAAAATCAAAGAATTCATGTAGATGATGCCGGCAGAATAGTTGAAATTCGAAAATTTGCGCAATTATATCAGGCAAACATTTTAGAGATGAGACTAGATTTACAATTCAGATGTAATGGTTCTGACGCTTATATATTGTGGTTAGATAACTTGCTGGAACTGAACAATGTTGCTGATTCAGAATTTTTTGAGTTTGATTATGATTTTCAACTCTTTGATGACCCGAATGAAATGAGACAACAAATAATTGAAAAGAATAAGATAAATAACAAGTCGAGAATTGTTGCCGGTTACTGCTGGGATTGGGATTCTTCAAGCAGATCAAACAAGCAAGTAGAAGATATTTATATCGATGAGTATGATTTCGGAATGAGCTGGAATCTTGACAATACGACAACTTGGGCAATTGATGAGAACTCAGTCTATCAAGCGGGTTGTATTCACACTTCACAGGGAATTGAGTTTGACTATGTCGGAGTGATAATAGGTAAAGATTTGAGGCATGATGGTAAGAACCTCATAACCGATTTTTCAGAAAGGGCCAGTACGGATCAATCTATCAAAGGTTTAAAAGGCTTGTATAAAACTGACCCGGAGAAAGCAGAAAGTATCGCTGATGAAATTATTAAGAATACTTACAGGACCTTAATGACTCGAGGCCTAAAGGGATGTTATGTCTTTTGCTGTGACAAAAACCTTCAAGAATATATAAGAAGCAAGTTGAAGTATGTGCGAGCAGTTGACGATTTTTATAACACTGAAATTCTTAAAAAAGCAGCTGAAACTGAAGTTGGTTATACTGTTGATTAATATTACACAGTAACCTTTTAACAAAAATTGCTATGAAAAAACTACAGATAAGGAACAACCTGAATGAACAAAAAAAACAAGACTTTAATCATCGGCGGCTACCTGAGCGCTATCGTTTGCGAGATTTTATACGGCTTAAGCCCCGTATTCACAAAACATGCGGCAAATAAGACAGGAGTATTGGCGTTATTGGGATGGCGGTTTTTAGTCGCCTTTCTGGTGATGACCTTATGCGCCGCAACCGGAATTATTAAACTTCAACTGCGGGGCAAATCGCTCAAGCCTCTTTTTCTGATTGCCCTTTTTTGCCCCTGTATCTATTTTACGGGCGAAAACCTGGGGATAAGCTTTACAACCGCATCCGAAAGCGGAGTTTTTCTCGCCTGTATACCCGTCACCTCCATTATTGCCTCAACCCTGATACTTAAAAAGAAGCCCACTAAAACGCAGGTCATCGGTATTTCGCTTACGCTGGTAGGGGTGTTCTTTACGGTGTTTGCGGTTGGCGCAACGGCAAGTTTTTCCGCGTTGGGTTACCTCCTGCTTTCAATAGCGGTAATATCCTATGCCTTTTACAGCGTTTCGGTTGAAAAGGCTGTAAACTATTCCGGGGTGGAGATAACCTATGTCATGGCGGGCGGCGGAGCGGTTTTGTTCTCCGTAATGGCTCTTACGGAGGCGGTAATAAAATCCGATGTGGCGGAACTTTTAAAATTACCGTTTCAAAATACGGGTTTTCTCATAGCAATTCTGTACCAGGGGATAGGCTGTTCCGTGATTGCGTTTTTCCTGTACAACATCGCCGTTGCCAGAATCGGAGTAAATAAAACCTCATCCTTTTTCGGCCTTGCAACCGTAGTGTCGGTTCTTGCCGGTACGTTGGTTTTAAAGGAACAGTTTTCCTCTTATCAAATTGCCGGTGCGATAATAATTATTATAGGCGTTTTTATTGCCAACTTTCAGTTCAAGCGCAAGCGTGCCGACGGTGTAAAATTGGAATCATAAACAACAATCGTTAAAAGAATATGAAATTCGGATTTGAGGTGTCATTATGCAACTGAAAGGAATTGAAAAAGAGGGCGGATTTACAACTTTGTACTATGAACTGACCTGGCCCGTCGGTTGGGAAAAATTGCTGTCTTTTATTGACGTGATTATTAAAAATGATTTTGAAAAGGGCGGCATACAGTCAATCGGGGTCGGCTTTCTTGCCGGTGCAGAAAGTGTAGATGTCACGGATGATTTAAAAAAACACGGCAACAGAGTCAGGGAGACCGACTTTGCAAAAACGGAGTCCGGTTACATTGTAATTGCGGGCTACTCCGCCATTATGGAAGTGCCGATGAGGATTACAATCTGGAACCAATTGGACCGTTTTATGCTTCAGCTTATGAATGACGATAAAATTGAAAAAAACGGCGAACATTGCTATGATAAGTATGTTGACAGCATTGAGATTTTAGCACATGTTGACTTGGCAAAATCATTGGCGGAATAATGTGAATAATAAAAAACAAACAAGCGTACTGCAAGAAAAAAGGGGGATGTCAAAATGAAGAACACGGTTCAAACCGATTCAACCGGTCATCGCAAATTCGGCATACGTGACAGCCTTGCCTACGCAGCCGGGGACTTCGGCTGCAACATGAGTTTTGCCCTTAAGGGCACTATGGCAATTTTCTGGACCCAGTTTATGCGGATGGATTCCATCCTCTATGCGGGGTTATTGCTTGTGGTTCAGGTTTGGGACGCCATAAACGACCCGCTTATCGGTTCCATTATTGATGCCGACAAACGCAATTATAAGCGCAATAAGTTCCTTTCTTACATCTGGTTCGGTTCCGTCGGTCTGATTTTTGCCGGTGCCCTGTGTTTTATCCCCTGGAGGAATGCGCCCAATGTGGCGAAGATACTTATATATGTTTGCGGTTACGTTATCTGGGATGCTTTCTACACCATCGCAAACGTTCCCTACGGTTCACTCCTGTCCCTCATTTCCTCCGACCCGGCCGACCGTGCCTCCCTTTCCGCCTGGCGTTCAATAGGCGCTCTGGCGGGTAATTTTATACCCGTGGTTGTTCTGCCCTTTCTGATGTATGACGATAATAAAAACATCATCGGCGAGCGTGTATTTTTTATAGCGTTGATTATGGGCATTCTGGGCTTCATCGGCTTCCAGTTTATGATTCGAAATACCGTAATCCGTGTGGAAGAGTCTGTTCTTTGCCATGAAGCGCAGCCTAAGTTCAATGTTTTAAAGGCCATGGGCAACTTTATTAAAAACCGTCCCGCAGTGGGAGCTACCGTGGCCGCCATGGGTATGTTCTTAGGGCTGTACGGAGCGACTACCGCCGTTCAGGTTCTGTTCCAGTCCTACTTCAGCAAGCCCAAATATTACGGAGTTATTCAACTGCTTGCAGTTATACCGGTTTTAATCTTTACGCCTTTGATTCGCAAGTTGGTTGCAAATTTCGGCAAGAAAGAAATTTCCGTCGCAGGCTCCTTTGTCAGTCTTGCGGCCTGTGCCGCCATGCTGGTTCTGCCCGTCACCCCCGATATGAAGGGCCTGATTATCTACACAATATGCCAACTCTTCATCAGTCTGGGGCTGGGTATCTACTCCACCGTCTCATGGGCGCTTATGGGTGATGCCATTGACTATAACGAGTGGAAACACGGCGCCCGTGAAGAGGGAGTCACCTACTCCCTCCACTCCTTCTTCCGTAAGCTGGCGCAAGGTGTAGGCCCCGCACTTTCTTTGGTCATCATGGTCGCCTTGGGCTATGTTGAAGCGAATGAAGGCAATCAGACAGCTGATGTGGCTCTCAGAATGCGCTACCTTGTGGCCGCTTTGTTTGCCGCCAGCGCTCTGCTTCAGTTTGTCGGCATAGGCTTAATTTACAACCTCGACAAAAAGAGCCTGGCCGTAATGAATGCCGAACTTGAAGAAAGGCGAGGCGCCGCCGCCGAATAAGGCGAAATTAATTATGCGGTTAGTAAGCGTTCAATCGTATTTCAGAGGTGAATCGGTTGGATTTAAAGCTGTTTATTCAGGCAATCGTTAAGTTCCTGTCGGGGATTATACTGCTGTCGGTACTGCTGTTTATCCCGGCTGGCACGTTGTACTATTGGAATGCGTGGCTTTTCTTCGGGGCGCTGTTTATCCCGATGTTTATAGCAGGCACGGTTTTGATGTTTAAAAATCCGGAACTTTTACGCAAGCGCCTTAACGCAAAAGAGGAAGAGGCGGAGCAGAAAAGCGCCATCCTGCTTTCCTCCCTTATGTTTGTCGGCGGCTTTGTTGTTGCGGGTTTGGATTTTCGCTTCAAATGGTTGGTGTTGCCCAAAGGCGTTGTGATTGCGGCAACCGTCGTGTTTTTACTTGCCTACCTGCTTTTCGGGGAAGTATTGCGTGAGAACACATATCTTTCCCGGACGATAGAGGTTCAGGAAAATCAGAAGGTCATATCCACCGGTCTGTACGGAATTGTCAGGCATCCGATGTACACGGCAACAATCTTTTTATTTTTATCCATGCCCCTGGTACTCGGTTCTCTGTTTTCATTTATCGTTTTTTTACTTTACCCGTTCATCATTGCCAAAAGAATTAAAAACGAAGAAGAAGTGCTGGAAAAAAATCTGGAAGGTTATTCCGAATACAAAAAGCGTGTTAAATACAGAATGATACCCTTTATCTGGTAATCCGTAACGCAAAAAAACGGCTCAAGGGGAGGTAAACAATGCCCTTTAACATTATGCGGCAGGATATTACAAAAATGGCAGTTGACGCCATCGTCAACGCAGCCAACACCGAACTTAAAATGGGCGGCGGGGTCTGCGGAGCCGTATTCAATGCGGCGGGGCCGGAAAAACTCCGGGCCGCCTGCGATAAACTTGCCCCCGTAAAAACGGGGGAGGCGGTTATTACGCCGGGTTTTAAGCTGCCGGCAAAGTATGTTATTCATGCGGCGGGGCCGGTCTATCGGGATGACGAGAAAGAAAAAAGCGAGCAACTGCTGCGCGCCGCCTATACCAACGCCCTGAAAAGGGCGGTGGAAAATAACTGCGAAAGCATAGCCTTTCCGCTGATTTCAAGCGGTATCTTCGGTTATCCTAAAGACGAGGCCCTTCGAGTGGCGACCTCGGCCATTCAGGACTTTCTGAAAGACAACGACCTTGACGTGACCCTTGCGGTGTTTGATAAGGCCGCCTTTGTCCTCAGCAGCGAACTGCTCGGAGAGGTTGAAAGCTACATTGATGAACATTATGTGGAGGAGCGGGAAACAAGGCGGCGCCCCCTGCTCGATGCGGAGCGCAGGAGTTTCAGAAAATCAGCATTCCATGTTGAGGATTATGCTGAAAGGAGCGGGAAAGCGGCCGCCCCGATGCGCTATGCGCCGGCAGCATCTCTTGATGATTTGGTCGGCAATCTTGACGAGCCGTTTTCGCAAATGCTGCTGCGGCTGATTGACGCCAAAGGAATGACGGATGTTGAAGTTTACAAACGGGCGAACCTTGACCGCAAATTGTTTTCCAAAATCAGAACCAATAAAGGCTATATGCCCGCTAAACGCACGGCGGTTGCTTTGGCCGTGGCGCTTGAATTAACTCCCGATGAAACCGCCGCATTTTTGGCGCGGGCGGGTTATGCCCTTTCCCGTGCAGTCAAATTTGATGTTATTGTGGAATACTTTATTAAAAACGGTAAATACGATGTGCTGCTGATAAACGAGGTGCTCTTTAAGTACGACCAACCCTTGTTGGGGAGTTGAGTTTGCCGGCGGATTGATAAACCGCAAATAAATATATGCCCGGAATAATTTGTCGCTTTCAAAGCGACCTTTACCCCCGTAAAAGTTGTTATCATTAAGCCGCAATAAAACTTTAAGGAGGCAACACAAATGAAAAAGGGATTAGCGGAACTGGTATTTATTCTGGACAGAAGCGGTTCAATGGCGGGGTTGGAAACGGATACCATAGGCGGATACAACTCCATGCTCGAAAAACAACAGGCGGTGGAGGGGGAATGCCGCATCACAACAGTGCTTTTTGACAACGAGTATGAACTGCTCCACGACCGCATCGACATCAGGGCTGTAAGCCCCATTACGGAAAAGGAGTATAACGTCCGCGGTTCTACCGCCCTGCTTGACGCAATCGGCACAACAATCAACAAAATCGGCAACGCACAAAAGCACACCGCCGAGGACTACCGTGCCGAAAAGGTAATGTTTGTTATCATCACCGACGGGCAGGAAAACTCCAGCCGGGAATACTCCGCCGAAACCGTAAGACAGATGATTGAGCGTCAAAAGAAAAAGTACGGTTGGGAATTTATCTTCCTCGGTGCCAACATTGACGCTGTTGAGACGGCGGGACGATTCGGAATCGCACCGGACAGGGCGGTGGATTATCTTGCCGACGGTGAGGGAACTCGGCTGAACTTCAAAGCGATGTCGGGCGCGGCAATGTCCTTCCGCAAAACGGGAAGGGTTGATGACAGCTACTTGGATGAAATCCGTAAAGACGCAAAGCAGAGAGGGAAAAAGTAACTCCAAACGATTATACAAGGCGGCGCAGGCTCTTCCCCGGAGCCTGCGCATTATTTTAATTCCTGATTTTACATTATGGCGGCAAATTGTTATAATTGGATTAAGATTTTTTAGGAGGTAAGGAAAAATGAAAAAAATACTTTTTTACGGTATGACGGGGGAGAAAATGTGCTTCCGGCATATCCTGCTCAACGCATTGGATTTGTCGGCTGACGGGGAAGAAGTAAAAGTGATTTTTGAGGGCGCCTCGGTAAAACTTGTGCCGGTTTTTGAGGAAGAGAAAAATCCTCTCTACTTGAAGGCGAAAGAAGCGGGCCTTATTGCCGGAATCTGCCTTGCCTGCTCAAAGGTTATGGGCGTATATGAGGCCGCTCTCGGCTCGGGTCTGGCAATGATTAACGATATGAACGGTCACGCCGGGGTGAAAAAATATGTCCTTGACGGCTACGAAGTAATAAGCATTTAGCCGGTCTTCCGTTTGCGTTAAAAAGCAAAAATTAAACAGATAAAGGTGTGCCATGTCAAAAATAAAGAACTTTTTTAAAGACCACGGCGAAATTTGGAAGTTTATTAAGTTCAGCTTTACCGGTATAAGTACATCCGTGCTGGAAGTTGCCCTTTATGCTCTGCTTTTGTACGGGGTATTCAGCTCCTTTAAAACGGAGCCTGTGAGGGACAGCGCCTTTTTAAGCCTGCTCGGAATTGAGTATAAGAGTTATCTTTATTCGTACTTTATATCAACTACAATAGGCTATATTGCGGCTTTTATAATGAACCGCAAACTGACTTTCCACTCCAATGTCAATGTTCTGACTTCGGGTATTATGTACGCCGCAATGGTGCTGTTTACAATCATGTTCAACACCTGGTTCGGCTCGTATTTGGGTACCGTTGTTACCAACAAAGGTTGGGACAACTTCTGGGTGGATATCGGGCTGAAAATTCTTGTTATGCTGCTGCCGACCCTCTGGACCTACCCTTTGAGCCGTTTTGTAGTTTTCAGAAAGAAAAAGCCTGTAGAAGAAGCAAAAAAAGAAGGTTAATATGGCGGACAGACTTCACTTTTTAAATACGGGACCCTCCGACTGCATTATTATTGAAAGTGACGGCCGCTTTGCCATGGTGGATGCCGCCGAAGATTCGGACTTCCCGCCGGAAAAACCTCACCTCAATTACAAAGGCTATGAGGAGGAGGTGCTCGCTTACCTGTTGGAAAATTGCAGGGGCGAAAACGGACGGGTCACCTTGGATTTTGTGGTGGGCACCCATGCCCACTCCGACCATATCGGCGGTTTTGATACGGTTATAGCCCACCCCGAAGTGGATGTGTTAAGGGCTTATCTTAAAGTTTATGACGAGTCGAATATTTTTATTTTTGAGCGTCTGCGTTGGGATAATCGGGAAGTTTACGAGCAAATGTCGGGTGCGCTTGAAGAAAAAAATGTTCCCGTCATATCCGAGTTCGATGAAGAAAAAATAAGGTTCGGCAACTTTGATATCACTTTTTTCAACGGCATAAACAGAAAAAGACGGTTCCCTTTCGGTGAAAACATAAACTCCGTTGTCATGCTGTTGGAAAAAGGTCCGACCCGGCTGGTTTTAGCGGGTGACCTTAACTACAAAGACGGAGACGAAAGAAGAATTGCTGAAAAAATCGGCAAAGTGAACCTGCTTAAACCCGGTCACCACGGCTATTTCGGTTCAACATCCTTATTTTGGGCCAGAACTTTAAGGCCGGAAATTTGCGTTGTTACAAACAGCGGCAAAAGAATTTACCCCGATGTCCGATTCAAACTCCGAACTGTTTCCGGTTCAAGAATCTATGCCACTCAGGATGAAAACGGGGTATTGGTAACCGTGGAAGATGACGGAAAACTGACGGTGGAAACCGATATTATGTCAGGCGCAAAATAGCTGTTCCGTCCCGTTATTTTAAAAATCTCAGCCGCTTTCGGCAATATACAAAAACAGCCGATTATGCTATAATCTCAAGGACAAAGGGGAAGAAAACGGAACAGCGGTTAATCATATTTTTTTCTTTGTCCGACCGAAAGGTCTGTAATATTTTAACGTATTTATATAGGAGGTAAACAAATGAAACTGCCGGCATATCCGCTTATTACCATCGACCCTTTTATGAGTATTTGGAGTATGGATGAAATCCTCACCGCCGATGATACAAAACTGTGGTGCGGGGATCAAAAAACGCTCAGCGCTTCCGTTAAGGTGGACGGCAAGAGCTTCCGCTTTATGGGCAAGGGAAGAAGCCGCCTTATTGCGCAAACGGGCTTAAAGGTTACGCCGCTTGTAACAACTTATACCTTTGAAAATGAACTTATCTGCCTGACAGTGGATTTTTGGACGCCCTTATTCCTTGACGACATTCACATTATGTCAACCCCCTGCAGCTTTATCGACTACAAAGTGGAACCCCTTACCGCCGGCATCCACAAAATTGAAATCAGCCTTAACCTGCATGAGGACTTTTGCTATGACGGTAAAGCGAAACCCTTAACCGGCGGCAAAAAAACGGAAGACGGTCTGAGCATCGCCTTCATGGGTCAGAAAGAACAGAACCCCTTGGCCTATACCGGCGACGGCGTGGGCATAGACTGGGGCGTATTTTACCTTGCCGGCGGGGAAGCAAGCTATGTGTCCGCCGAAGAATACAGCCTTAATTCCGTACTGAAGGGCGAAACCGACGGCGTTTTCACCGGAACCCACATCGTAGCCTATGATGACGGTTTGAGCATTGAATACCTGGGTGAAAAGCTGAAGGGAATCTGGACTGAAAAGTTCAGCGATATAACCGAGGCTATTGTTTATTGTTCAAAAAATCGGCAGGCGCTGCGTAAAAAGGCCGATGAATGGAATGAGCGCATACTTGAAGATGCCGCACCTTACGGCGCCGATTATCAGTCCGTTCTGACCGCCGCTTACCGTCAGGTGCTTGCTGCCCATAAGCTTGTCAGGAACGGCGCCGGGGAACTGCTTTATATGTCAAAGGAGTGCCACTCCAACGGCTGTATAAATACCGTTGACGTATCTTATCCCAGCGTGCCCCTGTTCCTCCTCTATAACCCCGACTTGGCGAAAGGCCTGTTAAACGGCATTTTTGAATTTGCCCGTCTCCCGGTGTGGAAAGGGGATTTTGCCCCCCACGATATGGGCCAGTACCCGGTGGCAAACGGCCAGGTTTACGCCCTCACTATTAAGGATAAAGAGGAGCGCATGAAAGTTTACCTCAAAGATGAGGATGTATTTGACTTTAACCGTCAGATGCCCGTTGAAGAGTGCGGCAACATGCTCATTATGTCCTGGGCCTACGCCCTCGCCGCGAAGGATACGGAGTTCTTGAAAAAGAATCTGGATCTTCTGGGTAAATGGGCGGACTACTTGGTAAAAACCGGCAACGATCTGGACTTGCAGCTTTGCACCGATGACTTTGCCGGTGCCTTGGCGCAAAATGTCAACCTTGCAATTAAGTCCTGCACGGGTATTGCCTGCTACGGCAAGATACTGACCCTGCTTAAAGACCCGGCAGCCGAAACTTACTTTAAAGCGGCAAAGGCAAACGCCGAAGATATTGTAAAGCGGGGTTCCTCCGATGACAGACTGCGTCTGGTATTTAACAGAAAGAACGGCTGGAGCTTAAAGTACAATATGGTCTGGAACTTTATTTTTGACCTGGGCCTTTTTGACGATGAGCTGGCTGCGCAAGAGGTAGCCTGGTATTATAAAAAGCGCAACAAATACGGCGTACCGCTGGACAGCAGAAGAGCCTTTACAAAGTCCGACTGGATGATTTGGGCGGCAACCCTCGATAAAAGCAAAAAAGCGGTGGGAGACTTTGCCTCCGACCTGGTGGCAATGCTGGCCAAGACAAAGCCGAGAGCGCCATTCACCGACTGGTTTGACACAAAGAGCGCCATACGCTACTTCTTCTGCCACAGAACCGTTCAGGGCGGCCTTTGGATGCCCGTAATGCGTGACAAGTGGAGCGAAATAACAAAAGGCTGAATTATAACAACCTGAAACAAGGGGCTGTATCGGAAAATACAGTCCCTTGTTGTTTGGTATTGCTATATTGGCCGATATGCTTATTAAGCGGGGCGATATGACATCGCCCCCCTCTACTGCAATTCATGCCGAAAACGCAAAAATGCTGTTGAATTTTACGAATAATTTGAGTACAATAATAACAGCAAAGATTATTTTTTAAGGAGGTATTGTTATGCCGAACATTAAACCGGTGTCGGATTTGAGGAATTACAACGAAGTTTTAAGAGATGTTGCCGTGGGTCAGCCTGTTTTTTTAACAAAAAACGGCCGCGGCCGTTATGCTATTATGGACATAGATGAATACAGAAAAACACAGGCGAAGATTCGCTTGTTGAGCGAACTTGCCCAAGGTGAAATATCGGGCAAAGAAAAGGGCTGGCTCAGCTTGGAGGAAGTTGAAAGGAATTTAGGTACTCAAAATGGCTGAATTACTGATATCTCCCGCCGCCAATGATGATTTGATAGCTATTCGTGAGTATATAACAAAGGATTTGGATAGTCCCAAGGCTGCCGCCAATACATTAAACAAAATCATAAAAAGTATAAAAAGACTTATTGACTTTCCCTTGTCCGGTGCCCCGCTTGAAAGCATTATCGATTTTCCGAACGATTACAGATTTGTAGTAAGCGGTAATTATATATCCTTTTACCGCTATGCGGACGGCACGGTTTTTGTTGACAGAGTGTTGTATGGCGGTCGGGATTTTGTAAAAATTTTGTTTGGAGATTTGCCGGAACCGTCAACTGATAACAATTAGTTTCAATGACCAAACAATGCCTTTTGGGTTTGAAATCCCAAAAGACATTGTTATCTTTGTTGTTTTTTATAATTCTTCAGGGTTAAAGCTGTTTTCCCAAAAGCAAAGGGTAAATTTGTAAGTGATGCTTTCGCCCTTTTTCATTTTAAATCCGCCTTTAAAGTACAGATTGTTGGCGGCCATCAAGCCGTAGTCGCGTATATGCCACGCGGTAGGGTAACGCTCATTCTCCGGGTGGTCAAAGGCGGCTATGCCGATTTGCTTGCCGCCGACAGTGCCGCTGTAATTGCACCAACGGGCGGTTTTTCCCCAGCATCCTTCTTCGTTTATGCCCCCTTCGGAGTTTGTAAATTTGCCGGTACCGTCTTTTACCCGTATTTCGTCAGCGACACGAATCCCCAAGGGACCGGCTTCTTTTGTGCTGCCGAAACGGATATCCCCGTAATTTGCGGTCAGTTTAAGCATAATATCCACTCTGACGCAGGTATCGCTGACTTCGCTGAAAGTATAGCTGCGCTCTTCATCCAAAAACCTTTTGCCCCTGCGCCCCTGCCACAGGCTTTTCAGGCTTACAACGGGTTTGTCTTTATCGGGCGATATTTTAACATCCTGAACACGAATAAGGCCTAAAGGTACGGCTCTTTCGTTCCAAAAATCATAGCGGTTTATGTCGCCTATGCCTATGAACACCGAACGCTGATGGGGATGTTCCCTGTGGCGGAGTTCCGGGCGGGTGAAGTTAAATCCGTCTTTTGTCAGCACGGGGCCCATAAAGGGGGCTTTAAACTCCGGGCTGTTTACACAGGTGGTAAAAAACCTGCCGTTTAGAAAAACGTCTACATCGTTATCCCTTTTTTTAAGTTCAAAAGCCATTAAAATACCTCCCTTACATATTTAAGCGCAGCGGCCGCCTCAACGGCAAAATCATCAAATCCGCATTCCACGGTTACATCTTTTGCAAAGTATTCCTTTTTAAGGGCGGCGCCCAGTTCTTTAAGGTAGGGCCCGCCGATTTTGCCCGGGTAAACCCTGCCCGGGGCTTCGGAAATATGAAGGTGGGATATTATATCCTCATTGTTTAGAATATCCTCCACAGTTTCTCCCTCAAGGGCCATATGAAAGGCGTCGGCCAGCAGGAGCACATTGGGGCGGTCAAGCCAATGCACAAGATCCGCTCCCTCCGCCACCGAGTTAAGCACGTTTGTTTCCACTCTGTTCAGGGGTTCCAGTACTATGTTTAACCCGTGCTTTGCGGCTATATCCGCGCAGATATCGACAAAATCGGCAAACTTTTTCAGACCTTCCATCGGGGACATACCCTCCGGCCTTTTTCTGGCAACTCCGCTGCCCACGACAATTCCTCTAACCCCGAGGGCGGCAGCACGGCCTATGGAACGGGATGCGTAGTCTTTCAAAACGGAAGTTTTTTCAGTACAGATTTTTAAGTCCATGGGCACAAAACTGTTTATGTAGCGAAAGGCAAGTTCTCCGATTTTTACTTTTCCGGCAAGGTCTGCAAGTTCCTCTTCGCTCAGCGCCATAAGTTCACCGGCTGTCGCCTCAACATAGTTGTAACCCATATCCATAGCCAGACGGTAGCCCGATTGCAGCCGTTCAAAGGCGGTGGAGCTTTCCGTCTCCTCAACTTTAACCTCAGGCATAAAAGTGCCGCCTGTAAGTGCAACCCCTATTTTAATACTCATTGCATTCCCTCCGCTTCGTTATTATAATAAGACTATACCACCGACTAATTCCAATGGCAAGGTAGGTAATAAAATTTTGGAGGGAATTTCATGAAAAAAATCGTATGTATCCTTTTCGCTTTAGTCTTTATGTTAACCGGTCTGACGGCCTGCGGCAAAGAGGAGGCTGAAAACACTGCGGGTAAAGATACCGCCGGAAAAGACACAACCGCCAAAAAACCGGCGGACTCGGGAATGCCTACGGCGGCAGCCCCTATCGGAAAGCACCATGTGGAAATTGACATCAAAAACTACGGCGTAATTGCGCTTGAACTTGACGGCGATGCGGCTCCTATAACCGTTCAAAACTTCCTTGATTTGGCAAATTCCGGTTTCTATAACAACGGCCTGACTTTTCACCGTATCATAAAAGGCTTTATGATTCAGGGCGGAGACCCCGAGGGCACGGGCATGGGCGGCTCGGGCAAAAATATTAAAGGCGAGTTTGCGCAAAACGGTATTGACAACCCCATTAAACACAAGCGGGGCGTCATTTCCATGGCCCGTTCCGATCATCCGGACAGCGCTTCCTCCCAGTTTTTTATTGTTCATAAAGACAGCCCCCATCTTGACGGCGGTTACGCCGCCTTTGGGGTTGTTACCTCGGGGATAGAGATTGTAGACAAAATTTGTGACGACACTCCGGTTACGGATTCCAACGGCAGCGTCGCAAAAGCAAATCAGCCCGTTATAAATACCGTCAGGGTTGTGGACTGAGTTCAGGCCGGAAGACTTTCCCGTTTTGCCGGAGTACAACGAACTCGGCGGCGGATAATAAAAAACGAAAGGGCGAAAAAATGAAAAAAGTTGAAATAACTCCCATGAGCATTCAAGAGGCGGAGAAGTTGGGAATCTCCTCCTGGGGCAGGTGGGGTTGCGAACCAAGTGTTTTTGACTGGTCTTACCCGGAAAAAGAAACCTGCTATGTATTTGAAGGCGATGTGACGGTTACCGCCTACGGGGTGGATTACCACATTACTCCCAACTGTTTAGTGGTCTTCCCCGAAGGAATGGACTGCGTCTGGAATGTGAAAAAAGCTATAAAAAAAGCCTATAAATTCGGCTGAAAAAGGCAATAAAATGCCGCCGGCTCCCTTTAGGAGCCGGCGGTGTATCTTATACTTTTATTTTTTTCGGTAAAGAAGACCCTTTTCATTCAGGTAAGTTCGCATAGGCAACACCCAGTCCGTTTGAATGATATCAAAGCCCCTGCCGGCCAACCAGCCCCAACCGTTGTCGGGGTTGCCGGTCACCGATATATCGTCGCTGTGCCCGGCGTTTTCCACGGTTTTATAATTAAACACAATTGCGTTTGCCCAAACAATCAGGTCTTTACCGTGCATTTTTTTGACATATTCCCGGCTCGCAATTTCACTGTCATCATCGCTGAAATGCACCTCGGAACCAATCAGGCGGATATCCCTTTCCAGAAGTTCGTCCGTGTAGTCATCTTCATTCCACAAAAACGGCATACAGGGGATATCCGGCGCCATTTGTTCCAAAAGGTCAAAACACTCTTCCACAGGGTAGAACTTAACAACTACTCTGTCCTGAAGATTATGGCGGCGGACACAGTCGGTAATCTCTTTTGGATTATCAAAAAACTTGTCAAGGTTAATAAAAACCCTGCGTCCGAAAGTCTCCAGAACTTCATCCAAAGTGCTTATGCCGCAGGTTGTTTCTACCCCGTCACCGTTTACGTAACGCAACCCGCGTACTTCGTCCGCCGTCATTTTTGTAATATTAATTTCGCTCCCCAGGTGAAAGGGTTCCATACCCGGATGAAAAACAAACAGTTCGTCGTCAAGGCTTTTGGTTATATCAATCTCCAAAATATCCGCCCCTTGCACAAGGGCTGCTTCAAAGGCTGCCGAACTGTTGCAGGGAATATTGCCCCCCGCCGTTCCCCTGTGAGCGGCTATCAGCAGTTTTTCCTCTGCGGCGGCACGGATAGCGTCTTTCATAGTATCACCTCACGAAAAAACTTTACGGCGTTTTAAAGTATTTCCATCATACGGTCAAGTTCGGCCTTTTGTTCATTATTAAGGGGAGCAAAGGGGCGGCGGCAGGTGCCGCAGGGGATACCCTGTTTTGTAAGCACATATTTAATTGCGGATTTTACATCGGTTTTAATAAGGGCCTCAATTATCTCATTTGCCCGGCCTTGCAGAGCTATGGCCTTTTTCATATCCCCGGAGTTGTAACTGTCAAGGATACCCCTGAACCTTTCCGGCATAATGTTGTAGGTGCTGCCTATTGCACCCTGAATACCTACCGGCAAAGCATTAATAAACAATTCGTCATAGCCGTTGAGCAGGCACAAATCGGGATGTTTTTTGCGCAGGCGGCTCAACTCGAACATATCGTTTGAGGTAAACTTAACCCCGTAAACATCGCAAACAGCCATAATTTTTTCAATATTTGCGCTTGTGATACTTACGCCGGAAAGTACCGGAATGTTATATACAATAAGAGGGAGTTTGGCGGCAGTTTGAATAAGCCGATAGTATTCGGCTATCTCTTCAAAACTGAATTTAAAATAGAAGGGCGGTACGGCGGATACCGCATCCGCTCCGGCGTCGGCGGCGTGGGCGGCAAGTTCAGCAGCTCTGTCCGCCCATATATCCCCCACATGGGCAATAACGGGCACACGGCCGGCCGTTTCTTCAACAACCGTTTCGAGTATCTTTTTCCGCTCCGCCGGTTCGAGCAAAAAACTTTCCCCGGTGCTGCCGCAGACGTAAAAGCCGTCAACGCCCCTGTCAACCTGTATGCCGACAAGCCGGCGCAGGGAGTCGTAATTGACGGAATAATCCTCATTAAACGGGGTGATAAGTGCAGTGATAATACCTTTAATGTCCATTTTTAACCCTCTTTAAACATAAATTCGCTCAGGGAAAAAACATTCCCGAACCCGATTAGAATACTATCACACGGCCCGCCCGATGTAAAGGATTACAATGTTGCGGAAAGCTTTTTATTGCGGTTATAAAATATAAGGGTTATAATATCCCGCAAGTAAGTGCAAATAAAATGTTCGTTTTCGGAGTGCCCTATGTTTAAACATGACTACACAAAAACAATGATGATGAAGCTTTTTATGTCCCGGCCGGACGGCAAGGGCGGGACCGTTACGGAGTGCGACTTTGACAGGGCGGATGATATCCTGCGTCAGGCGGATGCCCTTACTCTGGGCGCTCCGAAAATCCTTTATCTGGTGGGCTGGCAGTATAACGGGCATGACGACAGATATCCGTCCTTTTTTGAGGTCAACCCCGCTCTGAAAAGCCCCGGGGACGCCACCGCCCCGGAAAGTATGCTCCGCTTTATCAATAAAGCGGCGGAGCAATACAACACAGTTGTAAGCGTGCATATCAATTTTTCCGATGCTTACGAAAATTCTCCCCTGTTTGAGGAATACAGGTCGGCGGGGGCTCTGATCCGCAACTCAAAAGGTGAGCCGGCCGCTATTGAAGAGTACAACGGCCAACCCTGCTATAAAATCAGCTATAAAGAGGAGTGGGAGAGCGGCCTTTTTCAAAGACGGGTGGATAAATTATTGGAACTGCTGCCGCTGAGGGAAGCGGGGACAATCCATGCTGATAACTTTCAGTGCTTTGTCAACCGCAAGCCTTCAGTGTCAATAAAAACCATGCAGGCATACCGTAAAAAAATGATTGATTATTTAGCCGAAAAAGGCATTGACGTCACATCGGAGTTCAGTTACAGGGAAGGTCCTCTCACAAGGGTCGGCTACGGCGCTCTTGTCCGGGATTTGTTGTGGCGGCTTTATCCCCTCAACACCCTCGGTCAGGTGCCCGCCGTCTGGTGGGCGGATAAGTTAAAACGCAGAGAAGTTTTTGAAATCTATCCCGAAAAATATGCGGGCGGACTGCTGAAAGGCGAATACGGCAAATTTTTATACGGCAATATTCACGGCGAGGATTTGTGGCTTAAAAATAACGCCGGGGACGGTTGGCAGAAAGAATTTCTCCGGCAGTTTGCCGCCATTAATGTTCCCTATTTCTATCTGGCGAGCCTGAAAAAAGAAAAACTTTCAGGGCGGGGCAAAAAGATGCGAATGGTCTACACAAACGGCACCGTCTCGTATTTGAGGGAACAAAAAATTGCCAATAACGGCGTGCTTATGAAAGCTGAAGAAAATTTATTGCTGCCCCTTGCGTTTAAAGAAGATGCCTGCCTGGCTTACAGCAAAAACGGGTATAAGCGTCTTTGGCAGATGCCGGTTTTTAAGTACAACAGGGCGTTGATTTATGACATAACCCCGGAGGGGCCTAAATTTCTGGAGGAAAAGCCCGTGGTTTTGGGCAGAATAGAATTGGATGTCAAACCCGGACAGGCACTTTTACTGGAATTAAAACCGTAACGGATTATGCGATAAAAAGGAAGTTAAGTAAATGAGTAAAGAGATTAAAACCGTATCGCTTATAGGCTTGGGGGCTTTGGGTATTTTAACCGCCCACCGCTTTGCCAAAACAATGCCCCGGGAAAGTCTGAAGATTATAGCGGATAAAGAAAGGATAGACCGTTACCGGCAAAACGGAGTTTATGCCAACGGAGAGGCGTACGACTTTAACTATGTATTGCCGGAAGCTTTTTCGGCTCCCGCCGACCTTATTATTTTTGCCGTCAAATACGGCGCCCTCAATGAGGCCGTAGAGGCGGTGAGAAATCAGGCGGGGCCGAACACGCTTTTTTTGTCCTTGCTCAACGGGATTACAAGTGAAGAAATTATTGCCAAAGCCTACTCCAAAGAGCAGGTGGTTTACGCCGTGGCTCAGGGTATGGATGCCCTGTGTGAAAACTCGAGACTGACCTTTTCAAACCCCGGTACGGTTTTTATCGGCGACCCGGAGGAAGGCGTTTCGTCCGAAAAGGTTAGAAGCGTAGCGGCGTTTTTTGAAAAAACGGGCCTGCCCTATGCCGTTGACAATGATATTGTCAGGCGAATGTGGGGCAAGTTCATGCTGAATGTGGGTATAAACCAGGCCGTGGCGGTGTTCGGCGAAAACTATGGCTCCGCACAAAATGAAGGGCAAACCAGAGATGTTATGATAGCCGCCATGCGTGAGGTAATACCTTTGGCCCAAAAGAACGGAATAAACATTTCCGAAGCGGATTTGCCCTATTGGTTTAAAGTGATTGACAGCCTTTACCCCGAAAGCAAACCCTCCATGCGGCAGGATGTGGAAGCAAGGCGTTACAGCGAGGTGGAAATGCTCTCGGGTGCGGTTCTCGCCATGTCGGAAAAGTATTCCGTAAAATCCCCCGTGAACGAAATGCTCTACCGAAAGATTAAAGAAATAGAGGCCACATATACCGCCTGAATTTAACCGGAAAATAAAAATGCCGCCCTGTCGTTGTTTGACAGAGCGGCATTAATGTTTTTGATTAGCCTACAAGATAGGCTTTTCTTACCTCGTCGCTGTTTGCAAGTTCTTTCCCGGTGCCGGTGAGGATGATTTTTCCCGTTTCCAGCACATAGGCTCTGTCTGCTATGGACAGGGCCATCTGAGCGTTTTGTTCCACGAGCAATATGGTGGTTCCCGCATTATGGAGGGTTTTGATAATATCAAACACCTGCTGCACGAGTATGGGGGAAAGACCCATGGATGGTTCGTCAAGCATCATAAGCTGAGGGTTGCTCATGAGCCCCCGGCTCATGGCAAGCATCTGCTGCTCACCGCCGGAAAGGGTACCGGCTATCTGTCTGCGGCGTTCTTTAAGCCTGGGGAAAAGTTCATACACATGTTCCAGAGACTTCCCGACGCCGGAAGAAGGCTGAGAAAAAGCGCCCATTTCCAGGTTTTCTTCTACCGTCATGCGCTGAAAAACCCGCCGTCCTTCAGGAATATGGGCAATGCCCATTCTGACTATGGAGTGAGGAACCGTAGTGTTGATTTTTTGACCCATAAAGACTATTTCGCCGGTTTTTGAGCGCAACAGGCCGGACACGGTTTTAAGGATTGTGGATTTTCCCGCACCGTTGGCGCCTATCAGGGACACTATCTCGCCCTTTTCCACGTTGAACGAAACCCCTTGTATAGCATGAATGGGGCCGTAATACACATTCATATCGTTAACCGTAAGCATGGATTCAGGCCTCCTTTTTGCCGAGATAGGCTTCAATAACCAGAGGATTGGAGGCTATTTCCGCCGGGGTTCCCTTGGCTATTATTCTGCCGTAATTTAGCACCGCTATCCCTTCGCAAATACCCATAACAAGCTTCATATCATGTTCAATGAGCAGTATGGCAATCTGGTAGGTATCACGGATTTTAACAATATTTTCCATAAGTTCCGCCGTTTCGGAAGGGTTCATACCGGCGGCGGGTTCGTCAAGCAGAAGAATCATAGGTTTTGTTGCCAAAGCGCGCACAATCTCAAGCCTTCGCTGAGCTCCGTAGGGCAGGCCGCCCGCTTTCAAATCCCCCATGTCCTGCATGTTGAAAATTGAAAGCATCTCAAGAGCTTTGTTTTTGGCATATTTTTCTCCCCGCCAGAAAGAAGGCAGACGGAACACCGCACCGGGTGTGTGGTACTTAATATCGTGGTGCAGACCTACCATGACGTTTTCCGCCACTGTCATATCCTTGAAAAGGCGTATGTTCTGGAAAGTGCGGGCCATCCCGGCACGGCAGACCTGACGGGTACTCATGCCGGAAATATCTTTGTCGCCTAAAATAACCGTTCCCCTTGTGGGTTTGTAAACATTGGTTAAAAGGTTAAAGACCGTAGTCTTGCCTGCGCCGTTGGGGCCTATAAGGCCGGAAATCTCCGTCTTGCCGATAACGATGTTGAATTTGTCCACCGCCACAAGGCCGCCGAAATCGACACCCAGATGAATTGTTTCCAAAACGGGAGGGCTTTCAACGTCCCTTTCAGGCACCATGCCTCTGCTGGGTACGGGCACTAATTTACTCATTATCTTCGCCCTCCTTTTCGGGAACGGCCGATTTGCCGGTTCTTCCTCCGAGTTTGCCCAATAATGTGCTCAGTGAGAAATCATAATTACCCATGAGTCCGGAGGGCTTGAAAATCATAACGATAATCAGCAACAGGGAGTAGGCTATCATCCGATACTGTGAAAAAGCCCTCAGCACTTCCGGCAAAGCGGTGAGTACTGTGGCGGAGATAATTGAACCGAGCATGGAACCCATTCCGCCCAGAACCACGGTGACCAGAATTTCTATGGACTTCATAAAACCGAAAGCTCCCGGGGAGATTACCCCGAGGTATCCGGCATAAAGGGCGCCGGCGACACCGGTAAAAAAGGCGGAGAGGGTAAAACCGAAAGTTTTGTAATAAACCGTGTTTATTCCGCAGGCTTCTGCCGCTATTTCGTTATCCCTTATGGCGAGTATGGCTCTGCCGTGGCGGGACTTCATAACGGTATGAATAATATAGGCGGTCAGACTGACGCAGAGGAATGTATTAAAAAAGTTGGTAGTTTTCGGAATATTCTTAAGCGAGGCGGCTCCGTAGGTGAATTTAAAGCCCAATACATCGTCAATATTAAGCAGTACAACCCGGATTATTTCACCGAAGCCCAAGGTGATAATGGCCAGATAGTCGCCCTTGAGCCGCAGAGCGGGTATGCCTATAAGAAAGCCTATAAAAGCGGCTATCACACCTCCGAGCAGCACCCCTAACGGGAAAATTGCCGAGGCGGAAACTCCGGGCATTGCCGTTATATAACGCATAAATATTGCCGAGGAATAGGCCCCCAAAGCCATAAAACCGGCATGCCCCAGGGGCAGCTGCCCCAGGTAGCCGGTAGCAAGGTTTAGGGCAAGAGCCAAAATCATGTTAATACCGCAAAGGATTATGACTTTTGTATGATAAGGGGAAACGCTGCCGGAGTTAATAAAGGCCGTGCTGCTCAGCAACAATGCAACAAACAATACGGTGTTTATCAGGTACCGCAGCCACATGGGCAGTTTTTTAGCTGTTTTTTTCATGCTGCGCACCCCCTTAAACCTTTTCCTGCAGGTTTCTGCCGAGTAAGCCTGTGGGCTTAATCACCAGAACCAAAATCAGGATGGCAAAAACAACCGCATCTTTCCAGACGGAAAGCCCCAAGGCGGAAGCCCAGGCCTCCGCAAGCCCGATGGCAAAACCGCCTATAACGGCACCGGGTACGGAACCTATTCCGCCCAGCACCGCCGCTACAAAGGCTTTAAGGCCCAACATGCCGCCCATGGTGGGGGAGGCTTGGGGATAAGCGGCGCAGTACAAAACGGAGCCGATGCCCGCAAGTGCTGAACCGACGGCAAAGGTGAAAGAAATTGTTTTGTTAAGGCTTATGCCCATCAGCTGAGCGGCCTCGGTATCTTCAGAAACTGCCCGCATGGCTTTGCCCATTTTTGATTTTTTAATCAGGATAGTGAGCAAAAGCATGGAAATAACGGAAACCACAATCGTCAATATGGCGTTGCCGCTGACGCTGACCGAACCTAAATTAAGGCTTTTTACTTCAACAATCTTAGGCACGGGTTTGGCTCCGGCGCCGAAAATCAACTGAGCAAGATTTTGCAGCAGAAATGAGATGCCGATAGCGGTTATCAATAACGACAGCCGCGGCGCTTTGCGCAGCGGCGTGTAAGCAACTTTTTCAATTGTTATGCCAAGCAAGGTGCAGGCGATTACTGCGGCAACAACCGCAACAATCGGGGATTGGCCGAGGTTCGTCATAAAAAACCAGGCGGTATAGGCCCCTACCATAATAATGTCCCCGTGGGCAAAGTTAAGCAGCAGTATAATGCCGTAAACCATGCTGTACCCGAGGGCTACCAGCGCATAAACGGAACCCGTTTGAATACCGTTTAGCGTCTGTTCCACGATGTTGGTAAATGTAGACAGAGGGCATCACCCTTTCGACTAATGAGAATGAGAGTTACTTAAGAACTGCCTTGTGCAGTTTAAGTCAACCGCACAAGGCAGAAGTCCGGATCAGTTTGTGCTGATTAATCTGTCGGTCTTTGTATTAATAGATGCGGTCAAAGACCTCTTCGCCGTTTGCGAGCTTAATTACAACGACGGGCTTTTCGGGGTTGTTTCTTGCATCAAAGGTGTAGCCGGTCGGGCTGGTAATGCCTTTAACTCCGGCGCTGTTGTCGCGGATAGCGTCAATAACAGCTTGCTTATACTCGTCGGAACCGGGTTTCATGCCGCCTTTTTCCTCAACCACTTTCAGCGCATTGCAAAGAACCATGGCGGCATCATAAGCGGTTGCCGCAAACATGTTCAAAGTTTCGGCGCCGTATTTTGCGGTAAATTCCGCTTCAAAGGCCTTAACTTCTTCAGTGGAGCCGGAAGCGTATCCGGAGGTGAATACACAGCCTTCCAGATCCGCAGCGGTAGCGTAATCTTTAACGCTTGCCCAACCGTCGCCGCCCAGGAAAGGAACCGTAATACCCGCTGCGCGGCCCTGGGTGACTATCATGCCGACATCTTCATAGTAGTTGGGGCAGAAAACAACATCGGGGTTTTTGCCTTTAATGTTGGTCATCTGGCTCTTAAAGTCTTTGTCGCCCTTGGAATAGGCTTCTTCGGCAACAATTTCAAGTCCTACCTCAGCGCCCTTTGCCTTAAAAGCGTCTTTTAAGCCGATAGCATAGTCGTTACCGGTTTCAAAGATGATGGCGGCGGTTTTGGCCTTGAAAACTTCCGCAGCGTATTCAGCCATTTTCTGACCCTGGAAGGGGTCAATAAAGCAGGTGCGGAAAACATTTGAATAGACCTTGTTGTTATCCGCATCAAAGGTGACGGCGTCCGCAGTGGCGGAAGCGGTAATCATGGGCATGTTGATGGGATAGGCTTCGGCTACAACAGCCAAAGTGTTGCCGGTGAGCACGTCGCCGATAAGGGCGGTGATGCCTTCTCCGACCATACGGCTGAAAGCGTTAACGGCTTCCGCATTGTCCGCCTTGTTGTCATAGGCAACAATCTCAATCTTTTTGCCGTTGATGCCGCCTTCGGCATTGATTTTGTCGATGTACAGGGTGGCGCCGTTTTTAACCGCGAGGCCGTACTGGGCGTACTCGCCGGTGTGGCAGCCGAGTATACCGACTTTCAGGGTTTCTTTCTTCTCTTCCCTGGGGGCGCAACCGGCGAAAACGCCGAGGGCCAAAACAAGGACAAGAACGATGCTAAGGACTCTTTTCATTCTTCTTTTCTCCCCTCAATAATGTTTTTAATTAAAGCGGCAATCCGCTTGGGTAACAAAAAAGCAAAATCTGATAATTATGCAAGCATTCTATCACCCTTAATTTCTTTTGTCAATTATAACTGGTATATAATTAATCGAAAACCGGCATTCCTGAAGGGTGTACTCTGCATATTAGATACATTTGCACTGTATATTTACTAAAGATAGGCTGTGCTTGCCGTTTTTCAAACATACATTAAATAAAACAGACCGCCCGCTGAAGGACAGTCTGCTTATACGTGTATGCTATTTCTTCATTGTGACAGCTATAAGAATGCCTAAAACCGTCAGCAAAATAATACTTGTCCAAGTAATAACCGGTGTTGTGATTAATTGAACATTTGCAAAAAATCTCAACAGCAAGGTCGCAAGCACATAAAGCCATGTTGTTGCTAAACAAATCCTTTTTGATTTTTTAAACAAAAATATTTCGATACTCAAAAGTGCAGCTAATATTGTTAAACCAATGCTCTCACTATGAACACCATACGGGAAAGCATCGCTATAAACAAAAGACAGGATAAATACGCAAAAAGAAAGAATTGCTGTAATCACAAATGCGAAAAAAAGAAAAAGTTCAACTTTTGATTTTTCACGCAAGTTTTTCAACATGACTTAACTCGCCTCCCCAAACGGTTTGATAAGTCTTAAATGTAACAAGACTGTGTTTCAGATGCATATTAACTTATAAAAGGCTTGCTTGTCAATGATTGTTTTTAGTGAATAAAGAAGCCTGATTTGCAGCATTGAGCAAAATTTTTGCTCCGGCTAAAGTGAGCGTGTTAATATAAGATAGTTACAAGCCCGATTGAATTAGCTCATTGCTAAGACTCAATGATGAATGACTGCGGTTGTCTGTTAGCCGCAATTTAATTATCTATGATTACCCACCGCCCTTTTTTGGCACTGCCTTCATATTCTAATTTGTTCATCTCTTTGAGTTTTTCAATATCTCGAGATATTGTTCTGGAGGTAACCTTTAATTTGTCAGCTAGCTCATTCCTTGTGATTGTATTATTTTGTTTTACCAATCTTATTATCTCTGACAGCCTTTCCGCTGGAGATATTTTTGTTTTGTTTTTGGGGATTTTTTGAATATCATTTTTGGATTCATTTTGGGTGACATTTTGGGTGACATCGGCATCGTTTTGGGTGACATTTTGGGTGACATGCTCACTATCTTTGACACCCAATTCCGCAAAACCCCGCTTGCTCAAGCCTTTCTTTTAGCTAACCTTATTATCCCTCAAACAAGTTCCGACCTTTTTGCGTAGTCATATAACGCTGATTCTTGCTTGTAGGTTTATCCGGCAAAGTCATTTCGAGCAAATTCTCTTCCAACAACGGGGCTAAATACTTTTTCGTAAAGTGAGGTCGGCTTTTTATGCCTGTATGCTTTTGTATTTCTGCTCTGTCCCTTGGAACTATACAAAATTTTAACAAACATATTCTTTTATCATGTCCTGTGTCTTGTTCTGTATCATGCACTGTATCATGCACCGTGTCTTGTATAGCATTTTGCTTACTATCTTTGCCCCCCAATTCCGCAAAACCTTCTGGAGCCGTAAAATGAATCATAATATCACCGGGATGCACTTTAAAAATCGGTTCCGGAACATTTTCCGCTCTGCAGGCATTAAAAATCTTCTCAATCCCGCGGCCCCAGCTCTCAATGTGACCGGCCAAATAGAACACATTTGCAATTGACGGATTAAAAGGAACGGATGTATGTTTTCCTAACAATTCATCCAGTGTCCAATACTCCGGCAACTTTCCGACATTACCGATGTAGAGTTGATCTTTATATACGCTAATCTGAATGGGTATACTGCGGCTATAGTCTTTGTGGCAGATAGCATTGAGGATTGCCTCACGTAAGGCGGCATCGGGAACAAAATATCTTTCAATTCTTTGAATGCCTTCATAGGTGATTCGGGCTTTCATATATTTCAGATGAAGCACTTCAATTACACGATCAATCTGATCAATTAAAGGCCCTCGAATTTCATCCTGATACTCCAAGTCGGCATGATTACGGAAGAACCCCAACTTAACAAAGGCGCCCTGCTGCCATTTTTGCGGGTCATGGGAAAACAAAAGCATGGCGGCATTGGTTAGATAACCGCTTTTTAAAAGTCCAAGCCTTTCAAACAGGATTTCTTTCGGCTCATCCAGATACCCCGGCTGAATACGTCCCTTTCTTTTTGCCAAATGCTTAAATCGTTCTACCGCTTCTTTACTAATGTCGCTCATATTAAAGCTCGGCAAGGGTAGAGAGTCCCAACTCACGCCGCGCTTATTCAGTATAAAACTCTCCAAAGCATTGCCTGTTAATCGTTGGTTAGTAGCGCCGCTACGGACATAGTAGCTCCCTTTGTAAGAAATCGGCACGGGATATGACGGCACCTTTATCTCAAGCAAATCTTTACCGCCCTCATGACAAAGGTTGATTTCGACGACAATACCAAGACCGTCACGGATTTTGTTAGGCAGTTCGGTCATTAATTCTTTGGCATTAACCACTCCTACAGGTTCGCCGACATCATTTTTACCGATAATTAGTGTCCCGCCGATACTGTTGGCAAAGCCGCAAAGCCAAGCCAAATATTCATCTTTCCACTGCCTTTTCCACTCTATAGTTTGAGATTCCGGCATCAATTTATCGCTCACTATAATGCCCCTTTCCTCAAATTGCATTTGCACAAATATTTTTAACGCTGTTTGCTGTATAAAATTGATATGTAATACCACATAATAAGTTAGCCTTATTTTATCATCTCTAAAAAAATAATTCTACAAAAAAAGACTTAATTGATGAAAGTGCTTTAAAATCAATAATAATTATTGCTCCGATTAAAGACGGGGAGTATTGACGGCGGATAATAATTTTGACATAATTTAATTCGTAACAGTTGCCGAATCGGGAAAGGAGGCGCCGAAGTATGAATGCGATAGGCTATTTACGGACACCAACACAGAAGAAGTTGAAGATGCATATATTGTTAACGATGAAATATTGCCCGATGAAAGTTGAGGTGTCAAAATTATGAAAGCTACCGATGTTGTTAGAAAAATCATGAAAACAAAAGGTGTGAAAGTGGCTGCCCTTGCTGACAAATTGGGGCTTAAACGGAGTAATGTGGTGAGTGAACGCTTATCGCAAAGTAACATAAGCGTGGCCAAACTTGATGAAATGCTCAGGTTGCTTGGCTACAAAATAATGATTATGCCCGATGAAACTCCGGAAGAAGAAGGTTGGTATCGGGCTGAGTGATTTCCGGGTATGCCGGGTCATATAAGCGCCTTTTATTTCAAAAAAACACTTCAATTAGGGAACTTTCTTGCAAGTATATTGTAATGAAGTTCCCTAAAATTTATATGCTCATTCATACGGAACAATTTTTCTTCCAAATCTAAAAGGCATAATGGGACGGTGTAGAGATCGCCCCGCATAATAAAAACATATTGCCCTGTATATCAAACAACAGGGGCAGGGAAACCGTTAACATCCTCTAATCGTTTTTGTGAAATAACAAGTTCAACACTATCCGTTTGATACAATTCGGCAGTTGCGACTGCAAAATTGTTCTCATGAAGATATCCTGCAGTTATTTGCTTGCATGATTGTATATATTTATGCATATATTCATTGATTTTAGAACGGAATGAATATAGAATATTCGGGAAAGATTCTATTCCTGTTTGCCGGAAGAAAAGGGGCGATAAAATGGCGGTTTTTTCAGCGGGGGCGGCCCGTGAGGTGATAACTCCTCCCGTGGGGGCAAGACTTTACGGATACACCCCGGATGTTATAAGCACATGCGTCAACGACGACCTTACCGTGACCGCTATTGCTTTCAGTCAGGGTGAAAATATCGGTATAATCATTTCCGCTACGGTTTGCCTTATAGAAACCCCCTTGAGCGATGAAATCAGGCAAAAGGCGGCCGAGGCGGCGGGCGTTCCCGCCCGGCAGATAATTCTCTGTTGCACCCACACCCATTCCGGGCCTTGTATGTCGGGGAATGCGGGTTGGGGACCGGTGGACAGGGATTATTGCGACAGTATTTTTATCCCTCAAACCTTAAAGGCGGTTAAAACCGCGGTGAACGGTTTGCAACCCGCTCTGGCGGGAGTAGCCTCGGTAAAAAGTAAGGTGGGTATAAACCGCCGCCAACTCAATAAGGATAATACTGTGAGCCTCGGGCAAAACCCCTGGGGCTGTTATGACCCGAATATGACGGTAATAAGTTTTAAAAGCCTTTCGGGTGAGGCGATAGCCAACATCGTTCACTACGGCGCACACTGTACGGCGGCCGGCAAAAACACAGAGATTACACGGGATTGGGCCGGCGCTATGATTGACCGGCTGGATTCTTTAAGCGGGGCGGTGACCGCTTTTCTCAACGGCGCCGAGGGGGATACGGGGCCGAGAATTTCAAACGGGCTGACGGTGGGCAACCTTGATTATGTCAATGAACTCGGTGCGGTTGCCGCCGGGGATGTTCAAAGAGCTTATGAAAGTATTGACGGGTACGGGGAAGTCGATTTTGAGTTTGCTGCGGGTGCAGTCAATCTGCCATTTGCTCCCGTTTTGCCTTTAGAAAAAGCGAAGAGCAGACTCGCCGTCTTGGACGTTGAAAACCGAATCAACATAGCCGGCAGAACGGCGGAATATCTTGAAAGCGTTGTTAAGGCTTACGAAACGGGGTTGCCGCAGGAAAAATACTTTACTTATCCCCAAACCGTTTTCAAAGTCGGTTCAGTTGTATTTATTCCCATGCCCTTTGAAATTTTCTCCGAAATCTCCCTGCGTCTGCGTGCTTACAGCCCCTTTGAACACACTCTTTGCTTGGGCTGCACCAACGGCAACAACGGTTATCTTCCGAGTGAAGACCAGTTCTGCCGGGGAGGTTATGAAATTGATGCGTTCCGTACCTCCGGCGTTTTGACTTTGGCCGAGAATACGGATTATAATATCATCCTGGAAAATTTAAAATTGTTGGAGGATTTTAAATGTACAGAATAGGCAGGGAAGAAATTGAAGCGGTAGCGAAGGTTATAGAGTCCCGCGATATGTTCAAGTGCAACGGCGGTCTTCAGGAGACCATGCACTGCGAGCAGGAATTGAGGGAGATTTTTAACTGCAGAAATGCCATTCTTATGACCTCCGGCAAGGCCGCTCTCATTTCCGGCTTAATCGGCTGCGGAATAGGCCCCGGGGATGAAGTTATTATCCCCGCCTACACCTATATAGCCTCCGCAATTGCGGTTATTGCCGCAGGAGCCATACCCGTTATTGCGGAAGTGGACGAGAGCTGTACCATAGATCCGGAGGATATTAAAGCAAAGATAAGCCCCTGCACAAAGGCCGTAATGCCGGTTCACATTCAAGGCTTCCCCTGCAATATGGACGCCATAATCTCAATTGCAAAAGAGCACGGGCTTAAAGTTATAGAGGACGCCTGTCAGGCGGACGGCGGCAGTTATAAAGGGATAAGGCTGGGGACTATCGGCGATGTAGGCGCCCTGAGCTTTAATCAGTATAAAATAGTCAGTGCGGGGGAAGGCGGAGCCCTGCTCACAAATGACAGAACCGTATATGAGCGGGCCTTTATCTACCATGACAGCAGCGCCATAGCCTATTTCGGCGACCAGCTTAAAGAGATAAGCGAGCCGCAGTTTTGCGGTGCGGAATACAGAACAAACGAGATTGCGGCGGCCATATTACGCCGGCAGCTTAAAAAACTTGATGATATCCTATTTGATCTTCGTAAAAACAAGGCAATCGTTATGGAAGCGGTTAAAAACGACTTCCGCTTTATACCCTCCCGCGATATTCAGGGGGATTGCGGCACAACTCTGGCCTTTGCTTTTGACAGTGAGGAAGAGGCGAGAAAGTTTGCCGCCGCTCCGGGCATAAACGGAACCCTGCCTATTGATACGGGCAAACATGTTTATACCCGCTGGACCCCCGTGCTGCAAAAACGAGGCGCTTTCCATCCTCTGATGGACCCGTTTAAAATGGAAGCGAATAAAGATTTAAACCATAATTATTCCGAAGATATGTGCCCGAAAACTCTGGACATTCTCTCCCGCACCGTCTATGTCGGCGTAAACCCCGACTGGAGCGATGATGAGATTAAAAAGGTTGTTGAGGACATTAGCAGGGCAGGTAAATAGATGTATATTACCGAAAAACTTTATGATTTGGACTGCTACGCCGCAGATTTTGATGCCCTTGTTTTGGCCTGTGAAGAAAATGCCGGCCTTTATGAGGTGTATCTGGACAGGACAGCCTTTTTCCCCGAGGGAGGAGGCCAGCCTGCGGATGCGGGCGCCCTTGATACGGTTGAGGTTGTCGATGTTCGGGAAACCCCTTCGGGGATAGCCCATTTTACTCGGGAATGCATAGCTCCCGGCACAAAAGTCAGAGGACGGATTGATTGGGAAAAGCGTTTTCGCCGTATGCAAAATCATACGGGGGAACATATAGTTTCCGGTGTGGTTCATAACCTTTACGGGTACAATAATGTGGGTTTTCACATGGGCTCCGAAGCGGTCACCATGGATTTTGACAGCTATATCACTCCGGAAGAATTGAGGGAAATCGAATATCTTGCCAATAAAGTCGTTATACAAAATGCGAAAGTTACCGTAAGTTACCCTTCAGCCGAAGAGTTGAAAAAACTGGATTACCGCAGCAAAATCGACTTGACCGGGGATGTGCGCATAGTCAGGGTGGAAGGCTGCGATGCCTGCGCCTGCTGCGCTTCCCATGTGAATTCCACCGGGCAGGTGGGGATAATAAAACTCCTTAACAGCATCAGATACAAAGGCGGTGTCAGGGTAAGTATGCTCTGCGGCTTTGACGCTTTGGAGGATTACAGCAAAAAGATTGATAATGTTGCGGCGGTGTCGGAACTGCTTTCCGCAAAGCCCAATGAGATTGCTTCGGCTGTAACAAGAGTTAAGGAAGAGCTTGCCGAACAGGAGCGAAAAGTTGTCGAGGCAAAACGTTATCTGGGGCAGATAATTCTGGACTCCCTTGAAGATACTGACGGCAATATCTGTGTGTTCGATTTATTCCTTGACGTTGCGGATTTGCGCAAACTTGTCACCGCCGGTGTTGAAGGGCGAAGCGGAGTTTTTGCCGCCTTTACCGGTAACGACATAGAGGGCTATCGCTATGTAATAGGCAGTCGGACTCCGGACTTGCGAAAAAGAGCAAAAGAGATAAATGAAGCCCTAAAAGGCAGGGGCGGCGGTTCAGCCGTTATGCTCCAGGGCAGCGCTGAGGCATCAAGAGCGGAGATTGAAGATTATTTTGCCGGGTTTTCCGTCAACGACTGAGTAGTTTATTTTAAAACGGTTCGTAAGATAAGCGGAAATTATGAAGGGTTTTATTCCGGAGGTGGATTTTAATGAATTTTGACAGATACACACAAAATGCACAAACTGCGATTATGCAGGCGCAGACCCTTGCCGCCGATGAAGGGCACCAACAATTGGAACCCGAACACCTGCATCTTGCTCTCCTGTACCAACAGGACGGGCTTATCCCCCGGCTGTTGGAGTTGATGGATGTTAACCCGACGGCTGTTTCCCAAGATGTGCGAAACGAGGTTGACAAGCTGCCCAGGGTCAGCGGTTCCGGAGGAGTCTATGCGGGCCGCCGTCTGAGCAGTCTGTTTTCAGAGGCGGAAAAAGCGGCTGAAAACTTCAAAGACGAGTTCGTCAGCGTGGAACATCTGTATTTGGCCATGCTGGAAGAAAAGGGTTCTCCCTCCCGAAAGATCTTTGAAAAATACGGTATAAACAGGGACAGTTTTCTTCAGGCGCTGACCAAGGTAAGGGGAAATCAACGCATTACCAGTCAGACGCCGGAAGACAGCTACGACGCTTTGAATAAATACGGCAGAGATCTGGTGGAGCTTGCAAAAGAGGGCAAACTTGACCCGGTCATCGGCAGGGACAGTGAAATCAGGCATACTATTCAGATTCTCTCCCGGCGCACAAAAAACAACCCCGTGCTCATAGGGGAACCGGGCGTGGGCAAAACCGCAGTTGTGGAGGGCCTTGCTCAACGCATTCTTCACGGAGATGTGCCGGAAGGACTGAAAGACAAAACCGTCTATGCCCTGGATATGGGGGCTTTAATAGCCGGGGCGAAATACCGCGGCGAGTTTGAAGAAAGGCTGAAAGCGGTTCTGAATGAAATTGAAAAGTCCGACGGCAGAATAATTCTGTTTATTGACGAGATTCACACAATAGTGGGCGCCGGTAAGGCGGAAGGTTCCATGGATGCCGGTAACCTTTTAAAACCGAAACTTGCAAGGGGAGAACTGCATTGCATAGGCGCCACCACTCTGGATGAATACCGCAAAACAATCGAAAAAGATGCCGCTTTGGAAAGGCGCTTTCAGAAAATCCTTATTGAGCAGCCCGATGTGGAGGACACCATCTCCATTTTGAGAGGGCTTAAAGAGAAGTTCGAGATTCACCACGGGGTCAGAATTACCGACGGCGCTCTCATAGCCTGCGCCACACTATCCGACAGATATATAAGCGACCGCTTTTTGCCGGACAAGGCCATTGACCTTATGGACGAAGCCGCCTCAAAAATTCGTATGGAAATTGACTCCATGCCTGCGGAACTTGATGAAACTTCCCGTAAGATTATGCAGCTGGAAATAGAAAAACAGGCCCTCGGTAAAGAGAGCGACTCAGCCTCAAAACTGCGTCTTGAGGCCATTGAGGAAGAACTTTCCCAACTGCGGGAAAAAGATATGCAAATGCGGGCACAGTGGGAAAGTGAAAAACAGGCCATTATCAAACTTAAAGCCACAAAGCAGGAGATTACTGATGTCAAGCTCCGGATTGAGGAAGCCGAACGTGGATATGAGCTGGAAAAACTTGCTCAGCTGAAATACGGCACCTTACCCGCTCTTGAGGCAAGACTGGAGCGGGAAAAGGAGTCTCTGGAAAGCTCCAAAGAAGACAGCCTTCTTAAAGAAGAGGTGACGGAAGACGAGGTAGCCGAAATTGTGTCCAAATGGACAGGTATTCCGGTCAGCCGCCTTGTGGAGGCGGAAAAAGAAAAACTGCTCAGGCTGAAAGAGGTACTCCATAAGCGGGTAGTCGGTCAGGAAGATGCGGTTACAGCCGTTTCCGAGGCGGTTTTAAGGGCGAGAGCGGGGCTTAAAGATATCGGCAAACCCATAGGTTCTTTCATTTTCTTAGGTCCCACCGGCGTAGGTAAAACGGAACTTGCAAAAGCCTTGTCGGAAGCGCTATTTGACAGCGAAAAAAATATGATTCGCATTGATATGTCCGAGTATATGGAAAAACATGCGGTTTCCCGCCTTGTGGGAGCACCTCCCGGTTATGTGGGTTATGATGAAGGCGGCCAACTTACCGAAGCCGTGCGCCGCAGACCGTACAGCGTGATCCTTTTTGACGAGATTGAAAAGGCTCATCCGGATGTGTTCAACATCCTGCTGCAATTGTTGGACGACGGCAGGCTCACCGACAATCAGGGCAGGACGGTGGATTTTAAAAACACCATCGTAATCATGACCTCCAACATAGGCAGTACCTATTTGATTGAAAATATCTCCCCCGACGGCATTATCCCGGAAGAGGTCAGGGAAAGGGTGGAAGAAGAGGTAAAAAGGCACTTTCGCCCGGAATTTATAAACCGTGTGGACGATATCATAGTTTTTTCCCCCTTGACCTTGGAACAAATCAAAAAGATAATCGATATATCTTTGGAAGGTATAAGGGAAAAACTTGCTCAGAGAAATATTACCCTGAACCTGACGCCGGAAACAAAAGAAAAAATCGCCCGGGAAGCTTACTCGCCTTTGTACGGAGCAAGGCCGGTTAAAAGATATCTGCAAAAACATATCGAAACCGAACTTGCCCTGAAGATAGTAAAAGGAGAAGTCGCCGACGGTGAAACGGTGACCTTGTAAAAGGAGTGAAATAAATGGAAATCAGAAAGATTTTGCCGGAAGAACATATGGAGATTTTAAAACTCCGCTCCGCATCCTATAACTCGAAAAAAGACTTCAGCGACCCGGAAAAGGTTAAAGAAGATTATGAAGCGGTTCGTGCGCTTTTTGATGATACGGGCAGGGCTTGCACTACCGCCCGTATTGAACCGTTCAATGTTCGTTTTAACGGGCGGAACATTAAGCTCGGAGGTATCGGTGCGATAGCGACTCTGCCCCGGGAGCGCAACAAGGGCTATGTGCGCAAAATGTTTAACTTCTGTTTTGAAGAGATGAGAGAAAACGGTCAGATTTGGTCCTGCCTTTTTCCATTTTCGCATACCTACTACCGTATGTTCGGCTATGAGTGCTGTTATGACAGGCAGTGTGTGAGTATGCCTCTTGATGCCTTTGCGGATTTGAGGGCGCCGGGATATGCCGAACAGCTTGTATACGATGAAAACATTTCCGATGTGAAAGAAGTTTACAATCACTATATTGCCGACAAAAACTTTGCGGTGGTTCGTGATGAAAGTCAATGGAAAGAGATGTTCGATTGCGACCCCTACACCGAACTGATAAGCACATATATTTGGTACACACCAGAGGGCGAGGCGGTGAGCTATATTTCCTACGACTCTTCCTCAACACAGCAACATGAGATGGCTGTGCGGGAACTCGCTTTTAAAAACTATGACGGCCTGAGAGGATTATTGGGATTTCTCAGCCGCTTCCACCCCGTTTTTAAGGCTTTAAAGGGCAGTCTGCCTTCGGATATTGATTTTACAATCCTTGTATCGGAACCCCTGCTTGTGCAAAGGGAACGGAATACTTTCGGTATGAACAGGGTTGTGGATGCCGAAAAGGTTTTAGCTCTGATTAAGCCTTCCTCTCAAAACGGCAGGGTTACAATACAAATCAATGACGGAAGTATACCTTGGAATAATGATTGCTTCACCCTGAGTTTTGAAGACGGAACAGTCAATGTTACCCGGGGCGGTGCGGAAGCGGATTTGCTTTGCGATGCCAATGTTCTGGCGCGTTTTGCCTCCGGCCACACATCGCTCGAAAAGGAAGCGCTGTTTAACACCGTTCAAATAAACTCAAACAGGGAACTGTTGTATTCCATCTTCCCGAAAAAAGAGATATTTTTTACTGAAGCCTACTGACAACAATTCCCGTTTCTTTGTCAAAAACGCCCGGAGGTTGTAATTTTACAAATGACGGATTATTCAGGTTATCTTATCTGTTCGGATATTGACGGTACGCTGGTAAACTCGGCAGGTGAAATCTCCGCAAAAAATCTTAAAGCAATCAGAAGTTTTGTTGACGGCGGCGGATTGTTTACTCTCGCCACGGGCAGGATGCCCGAGCATGCACGGACATTTCCCTTTTTGCCCAATGCTCCGTTAATTGCCGTAAACGGCACGGTTATTTATGATATTCACAAGCGAAGAATCCTCAGGGAGTACCCTTTGGATTCTTTTTACAAAGACGTGTTTTCCTATATAGACAAAAAACACATATCAGGCATAGAAAACTTTGAGGTGTATACCCCTTCGGGTTGGGTCTTGGAAGAGGAACGCGGCGTTGCGGAATTTTACGATGTCTACGAGAATGAAAAGGTATATAAATATCTTTTTCGATTTTCCCGCGCTTCTGAAGCCTTTGAGGCGAGAATAGATCTGGAAGAAAAGTTCGGGCATCGTTTTTTGTTTGACCGCAGCTGGCCTTTCGGCTTGGAAATGCACAGCCCGGAAAGCGGAAAAGGCAACTGCGCACGGGTATTAAAAGAAGAATTCTGCCCCGATGTGCATACTGTTATCGCAATCGGGGATTATGAAAATGATATTAGCCTGTTCAAAGCCGCCGACCTCAGCTATGCAACGGACAATGCCCCGGAACATGTAAAAGCCGAGGCGGATAAAATTGCCCCCTCCAATAATGAAGATGCCGTTTGGTATGTTATAAACTCCATAAATTCTTAACAAAACATTAAAAAAGCCGATTGCTTTCTTATTCGCTTGACAGCAATCCCTGATAGATAATAGAATACGAATTGGAAAAAACGGGCAGGCTGATTCGGTTGCAGGTCCGTAAAAATAAAAAGAGAGGTTTAATCAATGGCAAGAAGAGATTATTTGGGCGAACCCGCAAAGTTGAAAGAAACTTTGCAGCGTTTGGCAATCAGGCAGAAAAGGGAAGACAATCCGGAACTTGTAAAGGCATTGGAAAGTTTACCCGCAACTGCTCTTAACGAGCAGCAGAAAAAGCGTTTGCCGGATTTTTTAACGCCGGAGATGATTACCTGCGTCTTTGAGGACGAAAAAAATGTTTTATGGCTGGGCACAAACGAAGGGCTCTGGCGTGTAAATGAGGCTGAAGAGGAACCTCTTGACAGAGTGCAGTGTTTTCGTGCCATGGCTTACCTCACGGACAACGAGGTTCTGACCGTGGACGGGGATTCGGACAACGGAGTTTATGTTCTTACAAAAACAGGTGTATCCCATATTGCGATGAAGGCCATGTCCGTTAAAGAAAAAGCGATTTTCCTGTCGGATGTAAATATGAAGTATGTGCAGCGCAGAGGCATGCTCAGCGGCGCCAGATGGGATAAAGATAATAACCGTTGGATTGGCCGCGAGTCGGATAATGACGGTTTATGGACTTCCCTTGTAGCCATGGGCGATATCTGCCGCTACGGAGTGCTTAAAGAGGATCCCGCAGCGACAAAAGAAGAGGTTGCCAGAGCAAAAGAGGTGGCAACCCGCTGGGTGGAGGCGGTTTTGCTTTTGGCCTGTATCCCCGGCTGGAAAGGGAAGGTGCCCTCCTTTTTGCGCTACAATATACCCGGCACCAACAGAGCCAGTGAAGAGTTTTTGTTGGAAGGCAGGGAGTTTTTAATCGACATCCCCGATGAAGGCCCGGTGGATTATAAAGTGGCGAATTTAGGGCCGGTTAACCCCGAGGATTGGGCTGTTGAAGGTATGCCCGAAATAGTATTTCGTAATGTGGAAGGCTACATAGCCCGTTCCTACCATGTCAATGACCCGGTAAACGACCCCATTCCGCATCATGACGGGGTGTTCTTCCGTAAAAAGTTCACTCCCGACGGCAAGTTGATATCAATTCGCATTCCCTCCACATCGGATAAAGGCGATGATGTACCCCCCCTGCTTACCGTGGACAGTTCAATGGAGATACCCGAAAGGCTCAGAAAACTCTATACCGATGAGATAAATCCCGCCACCGGTAAAAATTGGGGCGATGACGATATTACCTACAAATGCGACACCTCCAACGACGAGCTGGTAGGTCACTATGCCGTTTGGCATTTGGCATATGATATTCTCGGCCCGGACGATCCGGAACTTGCGGAAATTATCCGTACAATAGTGCGCCGCCACGCAATCCATTTTACCGAAAACGGCTATTGCCATACCGATGCCGGCGGACAGCCTACATCCTGGGCGCGCATGAGCCGGGAATACTATATGAATCGGGACAGCGACGGTTTCCCCGATGCGCCGCTGGGTCTTTCAGTACTTTTACAGCTTTATAAGGTGGCTCACCATATCACCGGTGAGGAAAGATGGAACGAGGAATACCGTAAACTTGCCCTTGAAGAACCCTACCGTTATGCGGATATTCTCAGGGAGCATTTCGGGCGCTATCGTATTATCGTTCGTGAACTGGTGGATGATGAGAATAATGAGGAAGAGGTTTTCGATCGGATAGTCAAATTTATGAACTATTCGGATGTGCGCATGGCTGCCGTTGCTTACTATACGCTCACTCAATTGGAAACGGATCCGGTTCTGATAGAAAAGTACAGGCAGGGTGCGGACTCCTGGTGGGAGCTGGAAAAATATGCCAGAGATGTGGAATGGTCCCTGATTTATCAGGTCGTAAACAACGAAGAAGAACAGCTTGACGCATTCGGCCGCAGTTGTGCCGACATGCTTAAGTGGCAGCTTACCCGTTACCCCGTAAACTCCCGTGAGTTTTATATTGACAACTCCACTCGCCCGGATGTGGTGGAAGATGAGGGAATGTTGTTTTATAAAGACGGCAAAACCCCCTATGCCGTGGCTATGGACGAAAGGGGCGGTACCGGTTCGAACTTTTTCCATGCAAAACAGGGGCATATGCACAGACATCTGTGCGAATCTTATAACCTTATTTTCCCCTATTGGATCGGACGCTATAACAAGGTAATAGCAGAAGAGGGTAAAGACAGCGGTATCCCCTTTGAGGAACTGTTCAAAGTGCTCGATCAGAAATAAGTCGAAGAAATAACTTCTGAAAGGAGAAGTCATCGTGATTAATGTAACTGTTTGGAACGAAAGCACTCACAAAGGCAAGGCGTATCCGGAGGGAATGAATGCGGCGATAAAAAGTATTTTTGACGGCAAAGAGGGATACTCCGTCAAAACCGCATTGCTGAAAGACGCTAAGCAGGGTTTACCGGATGAAGTGCTCAACAACACCGATGTTCTTTTGTGGTGGGGTCACTGCTTCCACGGTATGGTGAAAGACGAACTGGTAGAAAGAATTTTCAAACGGGTAGATCAGGACGGTATGGGCGCAATCGTGCTTCATTCCGGCCACGAGTCAAAGGTCTTTAAAAGGCTTATGGGTACCCATTGCTCCCTGAGTTGGAGGGAAGAGGAAAATGAAGCGGAAAGAATTTGGACCACGGATCCGTATCACCCCATAGCAGAGGGTGTTCCTCAGGGTTTCCGTTTGGACCGTGAAGAAATGTACGGTGAATATTTTGATATTCCCAAGCCTGATTCCGTGGTTTTCACCGGCTGGTTTTCCGGCGGCGAGGTTTTCAGAAGCGGCTGTACTTTCACAAGGGGTGAAGGCAGGGTTTTCTATTTTCAGCCGGGGCACGAAACCTTCCCCATTTATTATGACGAAAACATCCGCAAAATAATTGAAAATGCCGTGGTTTGGGCAGCCAAAAAAGACAGCGGAAAAACCGATTTTATATCCGAAGGCAAAAGCATTCACATAAAAACCCCCCCGGAGGTAATCCATCCGGCGGAGAAGAAAAAGTGGCTTTGGTAACATCAGATTATTAATGAAGATGAACGGATTGCCCTGTCCGTTCAGCCCGCCGTTTCGGCCGCTTTGGCGTCAAGGTTACGGTTCCTGAAATACAGCCCCAAATCGGCCGAAACGGTTACAAAATTTATCACATAAAAAACAAGCACATAGGTAACATTTTGACTCAGGAGTTTAGCGGCAATTCCGCAGGCATAGCCGAATAACACAAAACCCATAAACACGGGGCTTTTGCCCTTAGCTGTACGGGATTTAAGCGACTTAACAATTGAAACGGGCCAGGAGATACCGAAACTGACTATCATAAGCGTTTCTAAAAGCTCGCTCAAAATTAATTCCTCCTCGTTTGACAGTTATTTTAGAATGTTGAACGATGCGGATATTGTAGGGAGCCTGTTGCCGGCTGTCAAGTTGTTGCCACCGTATTGTTACGGAAACGGTCTGTGGCTGTTCAGATTCGCTTTTTGTTATTTTAATAAACCGAACATTTTTTTGAAAGGGGGCCTTTGCCCTTACGGCAAGGGGAACGTAATGGAAAAACAAAAGGGATTTTTAAGTCGGGTTGTTGAAAACAGGTATTTCTGCATGTTCTGGCTTTTTCTTGCCGTAGGTTTTATTACCTGGTTCGGCGCACTTAAAGTAGAATATCTGGGCGTCTCTTACCCCCGGTTTGAAAAAACGGCGAGTGTAATTGCGATGGTTCACCCGAAGCTTTATTATCTCTGGGTGATTTTTATGATTGCAGCCCTCTGGCTCAATATAAATTATATGTACCGCAGATATGATTATAACGGCAAGGTCGGCAAAGTTTCTATGTATCTGAGCTTTATATGCATTATCGTTACAAAAATTGTTCCTCATGAGGATGACTTTAATTGGCGCATGGTGGTTCATTGGAGCGCTGCCCTGCTTTTCGGCACTTTCGGTGCGGCGGCGGTGATAGTCTTCCTCTTCAGTCGGGCTAAAGAAAATAAGCGTATGCTTGTTACAATGCTTCTATTCATCGCCCTTTTGGCAATTATGATTGTGCTTCTCCTTCTGTTCGGAGAAAACGGGGCGATAGAAACCCTGCCTATCTGGGGCGTTTTCCTGATTTTATTTTTACTCAACTTTACAGATGTTTATGAGAAAAAAACGTTGAAAGAGTCATGACCAAAGGTAAATAAAGAAATCAGTTTGCCGGTTACCGGTTAAGGAGGGCAAAATGAAAAAGCTGTTTAAGGTTTTGGCAATTATTTTGGCGGCGGTTATTGTTGTTGTCGGCTCTTATGCGGCCTATGTTCTGCTGTCGTATGACCGCCTTGAGGACAACATTACCCTGGGTATTGAGAAAGGGGAAAATCTGTCTTTGAACTCCGGTGACAGTTTCAGAATTGTCACCTATAATATAGGGTTCGGAGCCTACAGTCAGGATTTCAGCTTTTTCATGGACGGGGGAAAGGAATCCCGCGCCCGCAGTAAAGAAAGCTGCAAAGAAAATGTGCAGGGTGCGGCGGATCTTGTTGCCGCCCTTAACCCGGACTTTGTCCTTTTTCAGGAAGTAGACCTGAACTCCACCCGCAGTTATCACATTGACCAGTATGAGCTGCTGCGGGAAGCCTTTCCGAAATTCAGCAGCGTAAAGGCGATTAACTACGATTCCGCCTATCTTTATTACCCTCTTATTAAGCCCCACGGTAAGTCCCTCTCCGGTCTTGCCGTCTTTTCAAAGTATAATATCCTTGACAGCGTTCGCCGCAGTTTGCCTATAGCTACAGACCTGTCAAAGCTTGTTGACTTGGACCGTTGCTACAGTGTCAGCCGTATAGAAACGGATAGCGGGAAAAGCCTCTATCTTTACAATGTTCATTTGTCAGCCTACGGCGGGGATGCCTCAATAAGAACCGCCCAGATAAAAATGCTTTTTGAGGATATTAAAGAAAAAATAGAACAGGGCAACTATGTAATTTGCGGAGGGGACTTTAACCACGACCTCCCCGGCAATTCCGCCGAACTCCTTAACGGTGCCGATAAAGCGGGTGAATTCAGCTGGGCAAAGCCCTTTCCGAAAGAGCTTATTCCCAAAGGGATTACAATGATTAACAATGTTTCAAAGGACGGTATTGTTCCCACGGCACGCAATTGTGACATTCCCTATATGCAGGGAGAAACTTTTGTAATCGTAATAGACGGCTTTTTTGTGTCCTCAAATATATATGTGCTGCGCTCGGAAAACTTACAAACGGAGTTCTTTTACAGCGACCACAATCCGGTTGTCCTTGATTTTAAACTCATATAGAATGCGGAGCAAATAAAAGCATGAAAACTCCTTTTTCGTTTTTTCTTATCACCGATACCCATTATTTTGAAAATTCCCTGGGCGCCGAAGGACCCGAATATGACAGATTTAATCTGACCGAGCAAAAATGTCTGGCTGAAACGGGATCAATTATTGATTCCGCATTTGATACCCTTTGTGCGGATAAAGAAGTGCAAACCGTTTTAATCCCGGGGGATCTGATTTTTGACGGAGAAAAAGAGAGCCATCTGGGCTTTATAAAAAAGCTTGAAAAACTTACAGCCTGCGGTAAGCGGATTTATGTTACAACCGCCGGCCATGATTACAACGACAATCCGAGAGCGTTTAAAGGTGAAGAAAGAATCCCCGTGGAAGGAACTTCCCGTGAGGAGCTGTTGACGCTTTACAAAGATTACGGTTATTCCGACTGCCTCGCCTTTAACGAAAGAACCTATTCCTATGCGGCCTCCATTGCCGACGGTGTCCGTCTTTTGGCTCTGAATTGTGACGGTGACGGGAAACACTTTCACGGCTTTGACGAAGAGCATTTGAAATGGATAAAAGAGCAAATTGATTCGGCCAAAGCGGCAGGTGATATTTTCTTTGCTATGACCCACTACCCCGTTTTGCCCGGTTCACCCGTTATGAGCATGGTTGGGGATGCGGTTATCTCAAATTGGCGGGAAACGGCGGAAACCCTTGCGGATTGGGGGCTTCAGCTTATTTTTACCGGCCACATGCACATGCAAAGCGTCAATTCAATAACCACCGCTAAAGGAAATACTCTTTGGGATGTTTGCACCGGCTCCTTGGTGGGCTGCCCCGCTTCAATACGCAAAGTGACTTTTTCGGATGAAAAAAAGGTAAAAATTGAGTCCTCAAGAATAGAGGAATTCGATTGGGACAAAAACGGTATGACGGCGGATGAATATTTTACCTGGCGGTTTGAACGTATGATTCGCACGACAATAGACTCAATGGCGGAAAATCCGGAAGCCTTTGCGCGCAAAATCGCTAAAAAGGGCAGCAAATCGAAAAACTTGGGGCTGATAAAATTTGCGGGCAACACTATGCAGACATTGACCTTGGGTAAGCTCGGACGCCTGCTTTTTATAAAAGTGCCGTCGGATTTGAAGGGCGTTTTGGTTAAGGATTTAGGTGTTGAGCTTGTCCGCAATATGTTTGAAGGGGATGCCCCTTATATACCCGGTACGCCGGTTCATTCCCTTATTATGAAGGCTCTGAAGCGTTTTCGTCCGGTCGTCTCAACACTTGAAAAAAAGCTGGGCGAAAAAAATCCCGAACTTTCCGATATCCCCGCATTTGTATCTTCTTTAATCGGAAACAGCGGTGTTCCGGATAATAATCTTGAGCTTACCCTTAATTGAACCGATTTACTTGAAGACTGGCCTTGAAAGATGTAAAATTGTTGTATTCCGAATAAGGATATGGTTTTATCGTTGATGTGAGTGTTTAAGTAAAAACTTGAATAGAGAGGATTAATATTATGTTAACTAAAAAAACTGTTTTTACAATTGCCGTATCCCACCTTGATACATCCTGGCTTTGGGATTTGGAAACAACTATCGGCAAATATATTCCCGCAACTCTTTTCAGAAACTTTCCCCTCATGGATAAATACCCCGATTACACCTTCGGTTTTGAGGGGTCTTACCGCTATGAACTTATGGAAGAATATTATCCCGAAGCTTTTGAAAAGATGAAGGAATACATTGCCGCGGGGCGATGGGTACCGGTAGGCAGCACCTATGAAAACGGGGATGTGAATACCCCCTCCCCCGAAGCCCTGTTCCGCAATATACTTTACGGAAGAACATATTTTCTTGAGAAATTCGGTAAAGAGAGCAACGATATTTTCCTGCCCGACTGTTTCGGCTTCGGTTGGGCTCTGCCTTCAATTGCCCGCCATGCAAACCTTAAAGGCTTTTCCACCGGCAAACTTGCCTGGGGCAGCGCTTACGGCGCTCCTTTCGATTTGGGTAAATGGTACGGTGTGGACGGCAGTTTTGTTTACGCAAACATTCAGCCGGGTTCCTATGCCCGAAGTTTAAAATCGGTGCGTAAAAATGACAGCATTGCACCCAAACTTGAAAAGAATTCCAAGGCGGGCCTGCCCTTTACCTGTGCCTTTTACGGCACCGGAGACCGGGGAGGAGCGCCCGGGGAAAGTTCCGTTAAAACCGTTATGGATGAAATCCGTGCCAACTCGATGAATGAAGTTGACGTTAAGTCGGTGAGTTCAAACGAGCTGTTCGAGATTATGGATAACGACTTATCCGACAGACAAAAAGAGCTTCTGCCCACATGGAGCAATGAACTCTTACTCACCGACCACGGTGTGGGCAGTTATACATCCAGAGCTGTCGGTAAACGCTGGAACCGACGGGTGGAACAACTTGCCGATGCGGCTGAGCGTTTCTGTTCCGCAGCGGACTGGATGGGATTGGCGGAATACCCCCATGCCGTTATAAATACATCGTGGAAGCGTGCCATAGCCCATCAGTTCCACGATGATATTACGGGCACGTCTTTCCAGGTCTGCTATAAACGCAACTGGAATGACTATATGCTTTCACAAAACCAATTGGCGGAAGAGTACAGAGCCGGAGCCGGAGCCGTTGCTGAGCAAATGGATACCTCCTTTGCCAAGGGCGTACCGGTAGCGGTGACAAACCCCCTGCAATCAACGGGGCTTCGCACCGAAACCGTTACCGCAAAGGTTAAACTCCCGAAGGATACCAAGCATATTAAGGTAACCGACCCCTCAGGCAAAGAAGTGCCCTCCCAGATTATTGATGAAGATGAAAAACATACTCACATTGCCTTTGTTGCAAGCGTGCCGTCCGTAGGTATTGCCCTGTATGACGTACAACCGGCGGATAAACCTTATTCGGATGCGGACGCCATACGCATATCCTCCACCTCTTTGGAAAACGCAAATCTCCGTGTGATGCTCAATTCTAACGGGGATATTTGCGAGATTTATGACAAAAAGCTCGGGAAGAACGTTCTTTCCGGTGTGGTATCCCTTGCTCTCTTTGACTACAAGGGCAGCAAACCCTGGCCTGCCTGGGAACTGACCTATGACGAGCTTGCCGTTCCTCCCCGGGAGTATGCCAAAAACCCGAAAATAAAAATACTTGAATACGGTCCCGCCCGGGGCGCTATTGAAATTACCAGAACAGCCGGCCCCTCAAAATTCACCCAGGTGCTGTCGCTTGACGCCGACGGGGATACCGTGCGGGTTTATAACGAGGTGGACTGGCGTTCCACCGCAAGCCTGCTTAAAGTCGTCTTCCCCCTTGCGGCCGCTAACCCCAATGCCGGTTACGATTTAGGCTTGGGTGTAATAAAACGGGGCAACAGCAGGCCTAAACTTTATGAAGTGCCCGCTCAGATGTGGGCGGACATCACGGACAGGAGTAAAAGCTTCGGCGTTTCGGTGTTCAGCGACTCCCGCTCCGGCTGGGATAAACCCGATGACAACACCCTGCGCCTTACCGTTGTTCATACCCCGGTTTATAATTATCGTTGGGAATGTTCACAGCATTTAATGGACTTGGGCCTCAACCGCTTTTCCTTCGGCATATATCCTCATGAGGGTATCCGTCAAAGCGGTACCCAGTCGGCCGCCCAACGTTTTAATCAGCCTATGGCAACCTTTACCGCCAGTGTCCATGAGGGCACATTAGGTACCGAGTTTTCCTTTGCACGCCTTAATACCGAGGGCGTGAGCATACGGGCAATTAAAAAGGCTCATCGGGGCGAAGAAACCGTCGTCCGCTTTAATGAGGTTGAAGGGATTGCCAAAACGGGAGTTAAGTTTTCCATAGGCGCCGGCATAGAGTCGGCTAAAGAAGTTTTCGCCACCGAAGAAGTCATCGGTGATGCCGAAGTTAAAGACGGCGTGCTATGTTTCGACATCGGCGCTTATGCACCTAAAACTTTTGCCCTGACCCTTAAAAAACCTGAGAAACCCGCAAAGTTAAATGAGATGACTCCTTTGGAGTTGCCTTATAACTTTACCGCCATAACCGGGCAGCAAGAAATGGCCACTGCCGACCACCCGAAGACCCTTTCAGTACCGAGGGAGATTATTCCCGAAACCATTCTCAGCGGCGGCGTGGAATTTAAAATCGGCCAAGGGGAGAAAAATGCTCTCGTCTGCCGGGGTCAGACTCTTAAACTGCCTGAGGGTACAAGAAAGCTTTGGCTGCTTGCTGCCTCCCTTGACGGTGACCGCCAAACAATCTTTGAGGTTGGGGGCAAGGAGCAGATTTGCTTTATTCCCGATTGGCAAGAGGCGATTGGGGCTTGGGATTTAGTAGGCTTGGGCGAAACGGGTTATGTCAAAAACGGAGTTTTGGCATGGAACGCAACTCACGCCCATTGCGAAGACGGGGATATACTTGCAAAACAACTTTACTTCTTTAAAGTCCGTGTAAAAATACCCGAGGGTGTAAAAGAGATTACTTTGCCGAAGGTGGAAGAAGTTTTAATTCTTGCCGCAACGGCGGACGGAAAGGATCTCAGCTTTAACACGGCGGCGCCCCTTTTCGACACGCTTAAAAGACGCCCCTTCGACTACAAACTTTCCCCGAGTGAGTATGCGGACGCCAGACCCTCTATCCCCGAACAGGTGGCTCAGAAGTTTGTAGACAGAAGAAAATCAATAACCGTAAATACCCCATTTATAAACGGTACTTTCCAGTTAGCGGATGCCTATTCCATTGTCCGCTCCTTGTTCAGGCTTAAGTAAAAAAACTAAAAAAGTGCGGGCTTTTCAGTAAAGAAAAGCCCGCTTTTAATTCCTGAAAAAACACTGTCGAAAAACAATCAAAGCTTTATTCCCATTGCAACGCTGCCCGTTCCGGTTTGCAGCACTTCAAAGCCGTATTTTTTATAAAAGTTTATTCCCTTCTCGTTTTTTTTGCCTACGGTGAGCATAAGCCCCTTTACTCCTTTGTTGCGAAGATGTTCGGTGAGGGTATTCATAAGGGCGCTCCCCAAGCCTTTGCGCCGGTAGTCGGCGGAAATATCTATGTGCAAATGCGCCGGGTACTCACGGGAGAATTTTTTGTGGGGTGCATAAGATAAGCGTAAGCCTATCCATTTGTCAGGGCCGAGCCGAAGCGCACGGGGCAGATAATCGCTTTTTATTCTTCTTTCAAATTGTCCGTAGTTTTCCGCACAGATTATATAGCCTACGGCTTCATTATCTTCATTAGCCGCCACAAAACAGTTTTCCGGCTCACATTCTATGTAGTAGTCGCAGAATGTGTTCAGAATAAACTTCTGCTGCCTTTCTTTTTCAGGATTACCGGCGTTTATAAGGCACAGGTTGCGTACATTTTCCCGGTCCTCTTGACGGTACGGTCTTATTGTTTCCATAACTGTCTCCTTATCCGAAAAGCCCGATTTAAATTTTCAATCTATCGACAAAAGATAAATGCGCTGGTATTATAATTTCTGAAAAGTTTTTTATTATAGCAAAACTGAACAGGGGGATGAAAAAGATGATTTATAAGGATTTGGCTAAACTTGAACTGCCGCCCATACTAAAGCCCGGTTCGGAGGCAAAAGACTGGCCGCAAAGGCGCAAAGAACTCATCGAACTTTTTTCAAGAGAAGAATACGGGTTTTCACCGCCGCCCCCCTCTTTTACCGGTTCAAAGGTTTTAAAATCGGAGACGGGGAACTCCTGGGCGGGTAAGGCGGAATACCGGGAGGTGGAATTGACCGTTCCCACACCTAAGGGGGATTTTTCCTTCCCGGTGGATTTTGTACTCCCCTATAGCGAAAATGTACCGCTGATAATCTATCTTTCTTTCACAAAGTACCCGATCGGCAAGTACTGCCCCATTGAAGAACTTATTGACGGCGGATACGCTCTGGCAACTTTTTGTTATGACGATGTGACCGAGGATAAAGAAGACGATTTTTCTTCCGGTTTAGCCGCCATGTTTGAAAGAAGAAATGACGGCACTGATTGGGGAAAAATCTCCATGTGGGCTTGGGCGGCAAGCCGGGTTATGGACTATGCTCTCACCTTGGACAGTATAGACAAAAAACGGATTTTTTGTGCAGGGCACTCCCGTCTGGGTAAAACCGCCCTTTGGTGCGGCGCTCAGGATGAACGCTTTGCCGCCGCGGTTTCCAACAATTCGGGTTGCAGCGGGGCGGCTGTTACACGGGAAAAAACGGGGGAGAGAGTGGAACATATTACAAAGAGCTTCCCCTATTGGTTTTGCGTAAATTATAAAAAATATATAGGTAAGGAAGAAACAATGCCCTTTGACCAGCACCAACTTGTTGCGCTTTTAGCGCCGAGACCGGTCTATGTGGCAAGTGCGTCCGAGGACCTCTGGGCGGGGCCCGAAAGCGAATTTCTGTCCTGCCTGGCTGCGGATGAAGTTTACAAACTGCTGGGGCTGGAGGGCCTTTCCCATGACGGACGCTATCCGGAGCCCGGTGAGTTTTTGCACGGCGGAAATATCGGCTATCATCTGCGTTCCGGTCCCCATTTTTTAAGCCGCTATGATTGGCAAATGTTTATGCGCTTTATGGATAAACATCTTCTATAATAAACATAAAAAAGCGGGATGCAGACTTTCCGGCATTCCCGGGTCGTTGTTAAAAATATAAATTCCCGCCAGAATTAAAACTATCGCAAGAATTATAAATGATACCGTAAGCGAAACGGGGGTTTTTGCCGCCTTTCGCCTTTTAACAGGGCGCTCAATGACCGTAACGGAGCGCTTTGTTTTTATTTTTCTCACGGCTGTCACTCCTGAAAATACGGTTTCTAAAACTCCGCAAAGATTTTCGGTCCCTTAGTTATTATATAACGGTAAAGCAGCAGATTGGCGGTACTGACAACGGCCAAAACCCCGCAGTTAATGGAAAAGGGGCTTATAGGCAAAGGTATAAAAAGCAATGCAAGGGGGACGGCAACCGCGCCCATGCCGATAAAGACGGCAAGAGTTACGGAAGCGCTTTGCTTTATTACCGTAACTTCCGATGACCAGTCAAAATTGGGGTACATCAGGTTTAGTACAAGGCCCCCCAAGGCGGTTAAAAAGGCATAAGACAAGGGCAGGGCGAATAGCAAAAAAGCCTGCTTGGGAGGAAAGCGGAATAATAATGCTGTCAAGGCGCTGTTGATAATAACGGCCGGAACGGAAAGGCTGAGGTTTAGGGCAATCTTACTTAAAAACACATCACGAGGGTCAAGGGGCAGGCTTTTTATTATCCACAGGTTTTTCCCTTCCAGAGAGATGGAGGAGGCTGTTGTGCAGGATAATACCACAAAAAAGGAAACCGCAATCGGCCCGAAGTTATAAAACATCTCCACCGCATTGGCTGCGCCCAAGTACCCGACTACCCTGTCCTTCCCCATAATCAACAGGGCGGCTGAACTGAGAGTGAAAAGCACAAGCCCCATTCCGGTATTGAGCACATAGGGGACGGAAGAAAAGTAGCGCTGCAACTCCCTTTTATAAAGGGCGAGGCGGACGGATGTCGTTTTAATCTCCTTGGCTTTAAACTCGGAATCCGTTTTCTCCGCCAGCAAAAAAGTGTTCAGGGCTTTGAATTTTTTTGCCGCCGCAAAAGAAAAGAACCAAAAAACTCCGGCGGAGACGGCTATGAACAAAAATAAGGCTGAAAAGTTGTTTTTGCAGACGCCATTTGTAAAAAGTGCGGCCGGAGGATAAAAGCGGTTGACCACACCCGTTACGGCTTGACTTATTTCCGTTACATTCTCAATGAATACATTAGTATTAAAGGACAAAACAATAAGTCCCGAAAAGAGCAGGAGGGTGAGAACCATGTTGACTGCCCTTTTATGCTTGAAACGGGAGGCCGCCAAGTGAATTAGTGTGCCGAGAGTCCCGGCGATTCCGATAGGTATCATTGGCACAAAGGGCAAAGCGACTAAAAAGCTGATATAAAAATAGAAGCCGGGAACGGCATAATAAGCATATACGGCGGCGGCGGGAATCAGGATGAATAAAAGTGCGGTAAAATTAAAACTGTATAAAACGGCCAGACGGCTCAGCACAAGAACACTTGTTTTTACGGGCAGTGCCATCAAAAAGTCATAGTCGTCAAAACCGAAAACGGTGCCTTTAACCTTATAAACGGTTGTAAAAAGCATTAACATGCTGCAAAGGCTGAACATAAAAGCCGGCAGCAGCCATAAAGCGTCAATCTTTATAAAAGCCTTTGCCATAATGACGCAGTAAGAAACGGAATAAAAAAGAATTAAGAAGGCGGAAAAGATCATAATTGCCGCCAGGCCCCTTTTACGATTCTTTTCCCCCGAAGAACGCCTGCTTGCGGGGTTCACGGAATGCAAAAGGTGCTTGAGTTCCAATTTGTAAAGTAGGGCAAAGTCACGCATTTTCCGTAAGCTCCAAAAATATTTCTTCCAGGCTGTGGTCGCCTCTGACTTCGGCGGTATTTCCGCAGGCTATAAGCTCCCCGTTGCGGATAATTGCCACCCGGTCGCAGAGCTTTTCCGCCACGTCAAGTACATGGGTGGAAAAGAAAACCGCTCCCCCCGTATCGCAGATTTCCCTCATGATCGTCTTGAAAACAAAAGAAGCCTTCGGGTCCAACCCCACAAAGGGTTCGTCCAAAACCAAAAGTTTGGGACTGTGAATAAGGGCTGAAATTATGGCGAGTTTTTGCTTCATTCCGTGGGAATAGGAGGATATGAGGTTGCCCAAATCTTTTGTCAACTCGAATCGGTCGGCAAAATGTATTATCAGTTTTTCCCTCTCATCCCGGTCAATCCGGAAAATATCTCCGATAAAATTAAGATAGGCAACCCCTGTAAGATATTCGTACAAGTCGGGGTTATCCGGAATATAGGCCATTGTTTTTTTACATTCCAAAGGCTTTTCTTTTATGGAAAAACCGTCTATATAAATTTCGCCCTGCTCAAAATCCAATACTCCCGCCAATGCTTTTATGGTGGTGGTTTTTCCGGCGCCGTTCGGCCCTATAAAACCGAAAATTTCCCCGGCATTTACCTGTAAACTCAAGTTGTTTACAGCCTTTTTATCACCTTTATATGTTTTGCTGAAAGAGTCAATTTTAAGCATTTACTTCACCTTATACCGATTATTGGAAATAATATTTTGTCATCCGGAACCTTACCCGTTCATTATAGTTTTGCCCTTGCAGCTTGTCAATGACGCGGGGGAGGACAAACGGGTTCGCTGTGATTGTCCGAATTATCTTGCCAATATCTCACTTGTGATTTATAATACACTCCGAAAAGGATGCTCCGTTTTCATTTTTGGCGGAGTGTTTTTTTAGAGCCGTTCACTTTGGTTTACAGTTTTCAAAACGTTGCCGAAAAGAGACTTCTTTCATGCTCAAACGCAAGCTGATTAATGAATATAAAATTTTCAGGAGTGAAGCCACCTGGGCGGAGTTTGCCCTTTGGTGGCTTATGCGGGGTCTTTTAATCTATGTGCTTGTTACTGTCGGCAAGCAGGACCGCAACCCTGTAATAGCTCTCCAACTCAAGTCTGAAATCGTTTTGAGCTTTATTATACCGCTGATGCATTTGCTCCCCAAACGCATCTTCCTTTCCCGAATTCATTACAGAACTCAGAATTCGGTTATGATTATGCTTTTCCTTATGTCTTTCATGGGGCAGTATATGGATTATCTGAACAAATACGAGTGGTATGACACATATATGCATGTGGTAAGCAGTCTCGTTTTTGTATTCATATGTTACAGGCTGACTCTTTCGCTGCAAAGGGGCGATAAAAAGATTTCACCTATGGTGGGGGCAATTTGCGCTTTCGGCCTCTCTTTTTTGTTTGCAATAGGGTGGGAGATTTTTGAGTTTATCTGTGACTTTCTTTTTTTAGACAGCAATACTCAAAATTGGTCTTTTGTCCATTCGGATCAGCTGCAGGCTCTGTTTCCGAACATTGACCCGAGACGTTACCCTCTGCTGGACACTATGGTTGACCTGATTGCCGATACTATCGGCTCCGTTATCGGCGGTTTTTTGCTCTATGTTTACTTGCTGATTAAAAAAAGAAAAAAACATTTTGCCGCAAAAAATCAATCTTACCCGTGCAAAAAAAGTGAAAATAATAAAACATCGGTAAAAAACGCTTAACAAGTCTTGAGTTTTATCAGATTGCTTTTAGTTTTTGATGAACAATATCTCGGAGTTTGTATAAAAGATGAAGTTTAAAGAAAAGGTTAAAAACGAGTTTAAAATCTTCCGTGAAGAAATCTCCCGGCTTGAATACGCCTTTTGGTGGATTGCCAGGATTGCAATGCTTTATGCCCTCTTAAAAGCAAGGCGGGGCGACTTTGCCCACGATTTGGTGCTTCAGTTTTGGGCAAAATTTTTGGCCTCATTCATATTGCCGGCCGCCCGTCTTCTGCCTAAAAAAATCTTTCTTGCCCGTCTGCCTTACAGGCTTCAAACCGCCGCCCTTTTTATGCTTTCGGTTACTTCGGTTTTAGGTCAATTCGGCGGACTTTACAGCAGTACCGAATGGTTTGACCTTGTTATGCATGTCATAGGCGGCTTTTTAGGCGTTATGGTCGGCTATATGTTGACAAAAACTTTGGACAAAGACGGGGAGTCGATGACGCCTGTCATTTCAGCGGTAAGCGGCTTCGGCTTATCCCTGTTTTTTGCTACGGCTTGGGAGATTTTCGAGTTTTTCACAGACACCTTGATTGAAGGTTCAAATGCTCAGAACTGGATGGTCCTCAGCTCCGAACGCATGATAGCTTTCTTCCCGGAAGTGGACCCCCGCAGACATGTGCTGTTTGATACCATGACGGATTTAATTGCCGGTGTGGTGGGGACAACAATCGGCGGTACGGTTTTGTTTTTTTACCTTTATTTTAAAAACAGGAAATCAAGAAACAACAAATAATAAACCGTTTATTCGACACAAACAATTAAGTCGGACATGAAAACGCACGGCGGCCGCCGTGCGTTTTTGAGTGTTTTTCATTTCGAGCCGTTAAGCGGTTTGCTTACCCTTGTTTTTCCTTCCTTTAACTTTTGCGGCAATAAAGGGAATAAGTTTTTCAACCAGTAAAAAGGCAAGCAGGGCGTATATTATTCCCGCAAGCAAGCCCGCCAACACGTCGGTGCAGTAGTGCACATGGACATAAATCCTTGAAAAAGCGATAAGGAGAGCAAGAATCATAGCCGGAATGTAAACAGGCTTTTTCTTGGAAAAAATCAGAACGGTGGCTGCCGCCAGGGAAGATGATGTGTGCCCGGAGGGGAAGGAGTAGCCGTGCGGTCTTTTAACATAGTCCGGATATACAAAGATATCTTTCCACAGTTCCAAATCAAAGGGTCTGGGCCTTTGTATAACAGGCTTTATTATGTTGTCGGTTATTATCAGGGAGAACAAAAGACCCGCAATCATCATGAAACCGTATTTGCGGTATTTTTTAAAAAACAGCAAAACAATCGCAGTAATAATCCATATAGCCCCCGCATCGCCTAAGCGGGTTATCAGCGGCATCAAAAAGTCCAAAAACGGCCCCCATAGGTGCTCCTGTACAAAACGGAACACTGCCCAATCAAAGTTTAAAACAGCCTGCATAACTTGCTCCTTTCCCAATACGGTTAAACGGTAAAACCTATTTTATCATAATGAACTATTATTACAACCGAATAAATAGAAATGTTCGAAAAAACGGTAATGCGGCATGATTTCCGCTTCGTCCCGTAAAACTCAAATCTCAACAAAAAATAATAACCGTTTTCACATTTGTCGGCGTTTGTGTACGGCTTGTCACTGTGGTATAATCGCAAAAGCAAGCCGTAATTAATAATAATTTCTTTCGGGGGTTGCTATGAAAAAATCAAGCGAACTTAAAACCTATACGGGTACCGAAAAAGCGATGTATCTTGTCGGTATGGCGGGGCAGAATATAATTTACAGCATTATCGGCGCAAGTCTGGCTTACTATTTGCAGTTCACCATACTTATTCCCGCATTTATAGTAAGTACAATTATGGCAATCGCTCGTGTTTGGGATGCCTTTAACGACCCTATGATGGGGACAATCGTGGACAAGACCAGGTCAAAATGGGGCAAATGCAGGCCTTATCTGCTTTTTGTTCCGATTCCGATTATGATTATCACCGTCGCCTGTTTTACAAACTTCGGCTTTTTTGACCCGTCTATGGGTAACTTTGAGGGTAAAAATGCTCTGATAGTATTTTTTGCCGCTTTTACATACATCTTGTGGGGTATGGCTTACACTGTGGGGGATATACCCCTTTGGAGCATAACGGCCCTTATGACGGAAGATCAACAAGACAGGGCGAAGCTTTTGTCTTACGCCCGAATTGCCGGCGGAGTTGGCGCCGGCGTAGTTATAGTCTCAATTCAACCCCTTGCCCTGGCTCTGGGCGAAAAGTTTGCCTCAAGGTTTGAGGATACGCCGAAAGTGACTGCGGCAATGGCGGGGGAACGCCTGGGCTTTATTGCAGCGGCGGCAATATTTGCCCTGGTCGGCGGAATCGCCTTTCAAATGGCGGGGCTGTTTGCCAGGGAGCGGATTCCCGCCTCCGAAAAAAGCTATACGCTTAAAGAAAACTTTACCTTAATGTGGAAAAACAAGCCTTTCAGACAAATTCTTCTTTCCGGCATAATGGGCAGCCCCAAGCAGCTTTTAATGTTGGCTGCCATGCCGCTTGTCACATACTATTACGCCAGTAAAGACCCGGCTCAGGCCATGATTTATATGGTCAGTATGGCGGGAGGCTTGTTCCTCGGACAGTTTGTTGCCATGGGTATGGTGCCGAGGCTTCTGAAATATGTATCAAAAAAGGACGCATATAATTATGCTAATCTGCTCTCGGCAATTCCTAATGTTACAATCTTTGTGCTGTATCTTATCGGCAGGAACCAACTTGTACGTCCGGCCTATCTTGTGGCAACTTTGATGTTGTTTGTTATCGGCGGCGCTACTAACGGTGTTTCAACAGTTTTACAGTCCCTGATGATAGCCGATGCGGTGGATTATGAGGAATACCATAACGGAATAAGGCCTGACGGCGTATTCTTTTCCGGCCAGACTTTTATCGCTAAGCTGACCTTGGCCATTGCCACTATGCTCAGCGGTATAGCCTATTCTCTTGTGGGACTTTCCGATGCTAAAATTGACGAGCTTAACCGCTTTGTGGCTGAAGGCGGTATTCCCAGGGATGAACCTAAGTATACGGTCTATATAACGCTCCTGTTCTTTTTGATTTCCATTCCGCCGGCTATAGGCAGTATTCTTACGGTTATTCCGACATGGAACTACTGCTTAAGCGATGAAGAGCATACCGAAATTTTGGATGAATTAAACCGGCGCCGCCATGAGGAAGAAAAGGCGGAATCCGATACGGAAACATCGTAAGGCAAACCGCCATTTCCGCAACACTGAAAACAATTCGGTGAGCAGTGAACAACCTCATGTTCGGGAAAATTGAGGAGGAGTTAAAATGCTTGGCATTGCGGTTTTGGGAGTAGGCTCCCGCGGGCTGGAATATATGTCCTTTGTGAAGTATTTTCACCGAAAAAAGGCAAAGATTTCAGCCGTTTGCGACTTCAACTCTACAAGGCTTAAAGAGGTTGCGGAGAAATTTAAACTGCCGCCCGACAAGTGTTTTTTGGATGAAGATGAATTTTTTGCTGCGGGCAGGCGGGGCGATGCTCTGTTCATATGTACGCAGGATGCCTCTCATTACAGCCACGCCATGAAGGCGATGGATGCGGGTTATAAGAATATTTTGCTTGAAAAGCCCGTCTCAAAAAACATTGCCGAATGTGAAGAACTTGCCCGAAGAGCAAAAGAAGAAGGCGTTCATTTAGTTGTCTGCCATGTGCTCAGGTACTCCGGTTATTACAGAAAAATCAAAGAGATTTTGAGAAGCGGGGAATTGGGTGAGATTGTAAGCATCAACCACAGCGAGAGTATTGCATACTTTCACTTTGCCCACAGCTATGTCCGCGGCAATTGGCACAGTGAAGCGGCTACAAGTCCTTCCCTGTTGGCAAAATGCTGCCACGACATTGACCTGATACAGTGGTTTATGGAGGAGGAGTGCAAACAGGTATCCTCCACGGGCTCACTGAAGTACTTTAAAAAAGAAAATGCACCGCCGGGTGCAACTGAAAGATGCCTTGACGGCTGCAAGGCTAAAAACAATTGTCCCTACGATGCGGAGCGGCTTTATATCACGGATCCGTTTTATAAAGCCACTTTTATAAAATATATGGGGCGTGTGCTGACCGATAAAATAATAAGCACAAAAAAAGAAAAGTATGAGGCGCTGAAAAACGGAGATTACGGAAAATGCGTCTACTTTTGCGACAACGATGTTATGGATAATCAAATAGTTACCATGAGTTTTGCATCGGGTAAAACCGCCGTTCACAGTATGAGCGCTTTTACCGATAAGATGTTCAGAAAAACTCATATAACCTGCACAAAGGGAGAAATAATAGGCCAAGATTCCGACTCGAAAATCACCGTCAATATTTTCGGAAAAGGCGGCAAAAAAGTCCGCACAAAAATTATAAAACTTTCCGGCCATGTGGAGGGAGATATAAGGTTTATTAAAAGCTTTATTGACCTTGTCGGCGGCGAACCTGAAAACCTTGACGATATCACCTTTATCAACTCTACAATCCCGAGCCACAGAATAATAATGGCCGCCGAGCAGTCACGGCTCAGCGGCGGGATGCCTGTGGAATTGGATTCTTCTAATCCTTCAACATATCCTCATAGTTAATCAGTTTAACATTTCCTATCTCTGCCGGTCAGCACAGCTTCTTGGAAATTAAGTGAATTACGATTTACTAAATCGTAATTCACTATTTTAAAATGTCAAGAACGTTTTTTTTGATTTGCGGTTTAGTAAAGTTCTAAAAGCCGATTCGTAAAAAGACATAGTGGCATTAAAAATGTCCCCACCGTAATGGCTTTAAGTACCGCCCGATATATACCTTGCGCTCCGATCTGTTTTATCGTTTGGCCATAACTAAAGAACTCGGCATAATAATTGCGGATGATTTTTTTACAAATATAAGTTGGCAATCGGTTATTTTGCCTTTCCTGCCATTGACAGTTAATTGCTCAAACAATATAATTAATCGGGATTATAAAAATGAGATATTTGAAAATTCTCTGTTCTGACACAAAACGGACCGGCAAGGTGTTATCAGCTGCACGGAGCCGGTGAAAGGGAGATTAAGATGATTAAAAAAATCGGATTCGACAATGCCGCCTATATCAAAAAGCAGTCAGAACAGATTGAGCAGAGAATCAACGACTTCGGAGGTAAGCTTTACCTTGAGTTCGGCGGCAAACTTTTTGATGATTATCATGCCTCACGGGTGCTGCCGGGCTTTAAGCCGGACAGTAAATTACAGATGCTCCTGAACATTGCGGAGCGGGTTGAAATCGTAATTGTAATCAGTTCCGCAGATATAGAAAAAAATAAAATCCGAGGTGACCTCGGCATAAGTTATGACAGCGACGTGCTGCGCATGATTGACGCATTTACGGACTTCGGCCTTTATGTCGGGAGTGTGGTCATAGCCCAATATAACGATCAGCCCGTGGTGGAACACTTTAAAAACAAACTCGAACAACTCGGCGTCAGAGTTTTTTTACATTATCATATTGACGGCTATCCTATGAATGTGGCTAATGTAGTCAGCGACAACGGTTACGGCAAGAACGACTATATTGAAACTACACGCCCCCTGGTTGTGGTAACTGCCCCGGGTCCGGGCAGCGGAAAGCTTGCCGCCTGCCTATCCCAGTTATATCATGAGCAAAAGCGGGGAGTGCGTGCAGGCTACGCAAAGTTTGAAACTTTTCCGATTTGGAATCTGCCGTTAAAACATCCCGTTAATCTGGCGTATGAGGCGGCTACGGCGGATTTAAACGATGTAAATATGATTGACCCCTATCATCTGGAAGCTTACGGTGAAACAACGGTAAACTATAACCGTGATGTTGAGGCTTTCCCCGTTTTAAATGCAATTTTTGAGGGGATTGAGGGTGAAAGCCCTTACAAATCCCCCACTGATATGGGTGTCAATATGGCGGGCTTTTGCATAACGGATGATGAAGTTGTAATAAGGGCTTCCAAAGATGAAATAGTCAGGCGTTATTTTTCTATTCTATGCGACAGACGCAACGGCCGTTTAAGCGATGATGTGGTAGATAAAATTGAGTTGGTGATGAAGCAGGCGGGTGTAACCCCGGATGACAGACCCGTTGTCCGCAGAGCAATTGAGCGCAGTGAACTTACGGGCGGCCAACCGGCGGTGGCAATTGAACTCCCCGATGGGAGCATGATTACGGGTAAAACCACTGATCTTTTAGGCGCCAGTGCGGCGGCTATTATCAATGCAGTAAAGGCGCTTGCGGGGATTGACAAGTCGATTCACCTGATAGATCCTGTTGTTATTGAACCTATTCAGCAATTAAAAACCGGCATACTCGGCAACAAAAACCCGAGACTGCATTCGGACGAAGTGCTGATAGCCTTGTCGATAAGTGCTGCCGGGAATCCCTTTGCCATGCGGGGTTTGAGCGCACTGAGTCAGTTGCGTGGCTGTGAAGCTCACTCGACGGTGATTCCCGCTCAATCCGACAGCAGTACTTACAGAAAACTCGGTATAAACTTTACTTCAGAACCGAAGTACCAAACCAACAATTTGTATCATAAATAATTGACAGACCGGAGGGCGGAAAATGTTTAAAGAAAATGCGGTTATTCTTTTTCAAGGGGACAGCATTACGGATACCCACAGGAGCAGAACCGATGACCGGAATTTAGGCAAGGGCTATGTAGACAAAATCAACACACTGCTGCAGGAAAGATATCCGGAGCGTGGAATTAAGGTTCTCAACAGGGGTATAAGCGGCAACAGAACCGTTGATTTGCTTAACCGTTGGGAAGAAGATTGTATAAAGCTTGCTCCCGATTACCTGAGCATACTTATCGGTGTCAATGATACCGGGCGCCGTTATGACAGCAATGACCCGACTTCCGCTGATGACTTCGCCGACCGGCTCAGAACAATAATTGAAATGAGCTTGAATAAAACCTCCGCCGAGATTATTTTGTTGAACCCGTTTTTAGTGGATATAAATGAGAATATTACACACATGCGGGAAGACTTAAGTGATAAGCAGGCTGCGGTGAAAAGCCTTGCGGCAGAGTATAAGACAAGATTTTTGGACTTGGACGAACTTTTTCGCACTTGTGCCCGAAACGGAAATCCGGGTGACTATGCTCAAGACGGTGTTCATCCGACCTCTGTTGGACATGCTCTTATTGCCGAAGCCTGGCTGAAAGCCTGGGCAAATTAGTATTGAACTTATTTTTTCTGAAAAAGAGGTGTGACAATGGATTTTAAAGAGAGTACATTCATGTATCTTCTGGGTTGTGCGGTGGTTGCTTTTATTGTATTGCAATCCGTTTTCTTTTTGGTAAAGGCCTGGAAGCAGGGAAAGAAGCTCGGGATTCCCGCCTCGACATTAAAGAGTACGGTGATTTCCAGCGCTCTGTTTACCATAGCTCCGGCCTTCGCTATTTTAGCGACTGTAATCACCCTTGCCGGTTCCCTCGGCCTTGTTCTGCCGTGGATAAGGTTGTCGGTAATAGGCAATATCACTTATGAGGCGACTGCCGCTCAGGCGGCCCTTGACGGTTTCGGTGTTTCAGGAGGGTTAAACTTCCCGGTACAGGATAAAGCGGTTTTTGCCGCAGTTGCCTGGGTAATGTCTGTAGGCAGTGTATTGCCCCTGATCCTTCTTCCCCTGTTTATGAGGAAGATTCAGAATAAAATCGGCTCTTCCGTTAAGAAAAATGCCGAGTGGGCTGATTTAATGTCGGCGGCGGCGTTCATCGGGCTTATAGCGGCTTTTATATCCCGTAGCGTCAGCGGAGCCGGAAAACCGGAAATTATTGGTGACGGCGCCGGAGTGATGTCGGTATCCGTTTTGCTCTCGTCAATGATATTTATGGTGATAATAAGTAAAATATGCACTAAACCGAAAATGACCTGGCTTGAACCCTTTGCAATGCCCCTAAGTATGTTTCTGGCCCTCGGGGTTGCCGTTTTACTCTCACAGACGCTCCCGGCCAACATTGTTAAATTTGAATGGAGGGGTTAATAATGGCTGATTCTTATCTTGACAAAGCTCACCGCTGGGGTAAAATCTCGTCTTTGACTTCGGTCGCGGTTTTACTCAGTGTGCCTCTTGCTATTTGCCTTTATTATGATGTGTGGCCGGCAGCGTCGTCGGTTTTTTCCGGACTTTTAAAGATTATACCTCTGTTTTGGACAACGGGAGTTATTGAAGTACTCAGTTTTTCTCCTCTTTTAGGTGTGGGCGGCACATATCTGTCGTTTGTTACGGGTAACATCACAAACTTAAAACTACCCTGCGCTCTCAACGCCATGCAAAACGCAAAGGTAAAATCCAACACGCCTGAAAGTGAAGTCATTATTACAATTTCGGTAGCTACATCCGCAATTACCACAACCGTAATAATTGCCGTAGGGGTTTTACTGTTTTCACCGATTTTGCCCCGGTTAAGGGAGGGCGTTTTTGCTCCCGCTTTTCAGCAGACCATACCCGCCCTTTTCGGTGCCCTGGGCGCCGGTTATCTGGCTAAACATTGGCGGGTTTCCATACTGCCGAATCTTTTCGGTATCGTATTTTTAATCTTTGTTCCAACGCTTGAAGCCGGAACCCTTCTTTTTCTGACAGTCATCGTTTCCCTGATAGGCGCACAATTGATTTACAAAAGAGGTCAAAAAAAGGATAAGGCTGCATAAAAAATATAAATGAGTTTATTATACAAAAGGGGTAAGCAAAAATGAATGTCGGCGGATTTTTATTGAATATTTTCGGCAGTGAGCGTTTCGCCTATGCCGTGGAAGCGTTGCTGAGACTGGCTTTGGCCGGATTTTTCGGCGGCTTAATAGGTTATGAAAGAGAGCATTCCCACAGACCGGCGGGCTTAAGGACAAACATCCTCGTGTCAATCGGCTCCGCCTTGGTAATGCTCACATCCGGTTTTATTTTTACGACCTATTCAGGCACGGTAAACGTTGACCCTGCAAGACTCGGTGCCCAGGTTATCAGCGGTATCGGCTTCCTCGGTGCCGGAACTATAATCAGGGAGGGCTTCAGCGTAAAAGGTCTTACCACTGCAGCCAGTCTCTGGGCGGTTTCCTGTGTCGGTTTGGCTGTGGGAATTGGCTACTATGAGGGCGCAATAATCGCAACAATTTTTATACTTATTACTTTGAATATCGTCAAACGGATTATGATACGTGCTTATAAAGGCGATGTTGCCAGCATCGTGGTCACCGACCTTTCCTCCGCCTATGAAAAAATTGTTGAAATTGTCAAAGATTTTGGCGGCTCAATCCAGACTATGGAGATACTTTATAACGACAGGGGTGCAAGCCCTATTCTTGATAAAACGGACAGGGTGGTTTTGAAGGCGTATATACTGTCCGATAACAGGAACGTGTTCCGCAGTATATCAAAAGCGATTTTGGCTTTGGATGAGGTGGAGGATATTCACAACGAGTAACCGTAAAACCGTAGCCGCGTTTTTTGAAAGGCTTTAATTCAGAATGAAAAAGTTTCCGTTTTTTGCTATGATTTCCAGAATGAAGAATATCACCCGATGGTCGCTTATGCTCAACTCCCATAAAGAAAATCTGAGCGAGCACAGCCTTGAAACGGCGGCCGTCGCTCATGCTTTAGTGGTGATTCATAACCGCCGTTTCGGCGGCAGCCTTAATGCGGAAAGAGCCGGAATGTTGGGTGTTTACCATGATTTTCCCGAGAGCCTGACGGGGGATATGCCGACGCCGGTTAAATACAACAGCAAGGCTTTGCGGGATGCCTACAAATCCGTGGAAGAAAACGCCTGCCGCACATTGCTCAGTATGCTGCCGGAAGACTTGGAGGAGGAATACAGCCCCTTTTTCTTCAGAGAAGAGGGGGACAAAGAGCTTTGGAAATTTGTCAAAGCCGCCGACAAGATTTGCGCACTGACAAAGTGTATTGAAGAAAAAAAGGCGGGGAACACGGAGTTTGATAAGGCTGCTGTTTCCATAAAAAAGGCCATACTGGATTTTGATCTGCCGGAAGCGCAGTGCTTTCTGGAAGAGTTTTTACCGAGCTTTGCTTTAACCTTGGATGAAATAAGGGAATAAGATGACTAAAGAACTTGCAGAGGTTATTGATTACATTCAAGATTTGCTTGACAATAAAACTTCTTTTGACGAGGCTTGGGATGCGTCGTACGACCTCCCGCACTTCATTTCCCAACGCTCTGATGCTATACGTGCGGAAGATGAGAGTATCTTACAACTTCTCGACAATGAGGTTGTCGATTTGTGCGCAGCGCTTGACTCAAGCGGAGAAGAGTATTGGCCGGAAGTCATTTCAGAAAAAACATTCCGCAGAAAATTGTCGGAGGTTCTTGAAAAGCTCAAGATGCTGTAAAGAGTTTGGGTTTGCATCTTATTGATTATGAAAAACTGAAAAACGCCTCAAGGCCGCAAAGCCCGAGGCGTTTTCCTTTTACGACAGACCCGCCGGGGTCTAAGTGTTAGCCGACTCTTTTACCGTCTTTCAATTTGATCTTGCCGATGAAGGGGATTTTGATCATTCCGGTCAGGGTGTCGCCCTCAAAGGTTGCTGTAAGGTCGATGTTTTTGCCCGGGAGAAGATCTGTGGTGGCCACAGCCGTAAGAGTGTTGCCGTCTTCTTTAACATCTTTAACTTCGATGTCGGGCAGTGTTTCGCCGGGGACATCCAGTTCCCAGCCATATTTTCCGTTGTCGTCAAAAATTGTGATGAAAGCTTCTCCTCTGAAAAACATCGTGTCAACACGCACGGACCATTTTCCTAAACCGATCATAATTACAACTCCTTAAAAATTTTTGTTGACCCTGTCAACACCGACATTTTACCATATTAGCGAATATTGTATTGTAAATATTCTCTTAATTTGTATAATTTATTCAAGGGTTTTTTAATGGCCGGAACTAATCCCGTCTGTCATATACACGCACATAATCCACAACCATGTCTACGGGGAACAAGTCGTCGGGGTTGGCGGTGATTATGCCGTTGCCGCCGATTTCAACAACACCGGCCTCATTTGCGCCGGGCACCGCATTGTTGCCGCCCACCTCCACCGTCAGCAACAGCCATTCTTCTACCTGAGAAACATATTTTCCGCCTATTCTGTCCGTCTCCACGCCGTTAATGTAAAAGATATACTCATTTTCATTCCACTCCAACCCGTAGGTGTTAAATTCGGTATACGGGTTAACGGCTTTATAAGCCCCTATGAGAACGGACTGATGGGCCTCGCCGTATCCGTCAAAATGAACGGCATGAGTAACACTGTTTCGCATTTGCTTTTTCGGGTGAGCATAAAAGGGTGATTCCATAATATCAATTTCGGCTCCGTCCGCTCCGCTTCCGTCTATACTTCCTACACCGTGGGCAAAGGTCCAAAAGGCGCCCCAAAGCCCGGCCGCTCCCGGGCAAATGGCTCGGCACTCGTAATAGCCGTAGGCTTTTTCAAAAAGACCGCGGGTTTCTATGGCCCCGCTGTACCAACCCGGACCGAACCTTCCCTCAGGCTTATAGTCGGTGCGCAAGTAGAGATAGCCGTTTTCCACTATTGCATTTTCTGCGTCCCAATAACCGCCCCGGCGCATTCCGTCACCTGCAGGCCTCCATTTTTGAGGATCCAGGCTGTTGCCGTCAAATTCATCGGACCAAACCAACTCCCAAGCGTCCAAGTCGATTTTTTGACCCCGAGGGGTGAGGGGATAACCGAATAACAATGCCCCCAACAGTTCAAAAAACACCAGGACGGAGGCAATCAATCTTTGAATAAACCTCGCTTCACGAAAAACGAAAAACTTTTCAAGCAAACCCATTAATAAAATCCTCCTTCAGTATTTTTAAATCATATTAACATAAATGCACCGTTTTGTCCCGATTATCCGAAAAAATAAAAACAAAGTTGGTGGGCTAATTGAAGAATGAGTTAAAAGCAAAGCCACAAAGAACGGGTAATAAGCCAAATGAAGTTACAATCAAAAAAGATGACACCGGATTTTTTTTAAGAGCTTTTCAGAGAGCGGCACTTGAAGCGGTGGGGAAAGGGGACACAGACTCCCTTGACAAGCTGTTAAAAGCTTTTGTGTTTTGGGGTTCAAACAGCACTGCTTCAATTGCGCTTCGTAAACAAAAAAACCGCTTCATTGCCTTTTGCACATTAATCTGCGATAAGGCCTGTTTGTCGGGTGTGTCCGGCGCAGCAAGCAATGATATTTGGGAAAAGTATACGCAGCTCTGTGAAGACAGTTATACGGCAGAAAAAATTAACGCTTTAACAATAAGGCTCCTGATGGAAATGACTTTGACGGTGAAGCGCCGTAAAACGGAAAAGTCTGTTGATACAGTTGAAAGAGTGAAAGCTTATGTGGAAAAACACCTGCATGAGCGCATTTCGGTATCAAAGATCTCAAAACATGTGGGGCTCAATGCAAACTACCTGAATATTACATTTAAAAAACAAACGGGCCAAAACATCACGGAATATATTCGGGAGCAGAAAATTGAAGAAGCAAAAAGACTGATGAAAGACAAAAACATGACTCTTTCCGATATATGGACACAGTTGGCTTACTATGATCAAAGTCATTTCAGCAAAGCTTTTAAAACACAGACCGGGATTACTCCGAAGCGGTATTTGTCAATGAACAACAATCATGACTGAATAGGATAAAAGGTTTTAGGTTTCAGATGTTTTGGGCTGAATTAACACTCTTGGAGCGGTATTTCATTGACATTTAACAAACAATAATTTATATTAATGCAGATGTAAGATGAGTGCGAGCGGTATTTCAAAATCCATGGGGGCAAGTATGAAAAAGACAAAAGCTGAATTAACTGAATTATTGAAAAAAATTTCAATTGTTTTCTTTGATATATTTGCGGTCAATTTAGCTTATGCGGCGGGAGCTATCGTTTTAGAACCGTATCAGATTACAAAAACCTTGAAAACATTGTTCGGAACTATGCCGGGCAGTCTTATTCGAATAGTGATTTTGACAACGGCCTATCTTTTTGTGTTCAAGCTTTTCGGCATATACAAAAACATTTGGAAATATGCCGGCCTGTATGAAATGGTGCAAATTGTTTTGGCTTCGGTAATGGGCGGCATAGTCAATATCGGAGCTGAAAAGATAGCTATTTATTTTGAGATTCGCGGTATATCAAACAGAAGCAGTTTGTTTTATATAAATACAACGCTTTTCTTAATTTTTATTATAGGCGGGTCTCGGCTGATTGTGAGAGAGATGGCGCGTAAAGAGAAGTTTGAAGTTTTCCCCGGCCGAACGAACAAGAAGAATGTCATGATTGTAGGCGCAGGAATAATGGGCATGATTGTCGCCTCCGATTTGCAGGCAAACAGCTACAGGTTCGGTTCCCCGGTCGTTATGGTTGATGACAATATAAATAAACAGGGAAAACGAGTCAGGGGAATCCCAATCAGGGGCGGTTGCGAAAACATCCCCGAGTTAGCCAAGGAATATAAAATTGATGAGATTATTCTTTGCGTGCCTTCAGCCCCCGCTGAAAGGCAAGTTGAAATTCTTAAAATTGCCATGAAGACCGGCTGCACACTAAAAAGGTCACCTTCTCTTTTAGAAATGAGAGAAGAGGATATCGGCATAAGACAAATAAGGGATGTGGAAATTACCGACCTTTTGTCACGCCCCGAGGTTAAACTTGATACCGAAGTTTGCGGATACTTAAAAAATGTGACACTTCTGGTGACGGGCGGCGGCGGTTCCATAGGCAGTGAACTTTGCCGTCAGGCGGCGCTGTACTCTCCTAAAAGAATTATCATATTTGATAATTACGAAAATAACGCCTTTGAACTCCAGAATCAACTCCAAAGAGCTTATCCGGACGGACCGGAAGTGATAATTCGAATCGGGTCCGTGCAGGACACAGCAAGATTAAAAGAGGTGTTTGAGGAGTTTAGGCCCGGTGTGGTGTTTCATGCCGCCGCTCACAAACATGTTCCTTTAATGGAAGAAAGCCCCTGCGAGGCCATAAAAAATAATATTTTCGGCACTTTAAATACGGCAAAAACCGCCATGGAATACGGGGCTAAAAAGTTTATTCTGCTCTCTACCGACAAAGCGGTCAATCCGGCGAATGTTATGGGTGCTACAAAGAGAGTGACGGAAAAAATTATCCAATATATGGACAGCCATACCACCGGTACACACTTTGCAGCGGTACGCTTCGGCAATGTTTTGGGCTCCAACGGCAGTGTGATTCCGATTTTTAAGGAGCAGATAAAGCAGGGCGGGCCGGTTACGGTAACTGATGCGGCTATAACCCGTTATTTTATGACCATACCCGAAGCGGCTCAGTTAGTGGTGCAGGCGGGCGGGCTTTCACAGGGCGGGGAGGTCTTTGTCTTGGATATGGGTGAACCCGTAAAAATTCTGACAATGGCTGAAAACCTTATCCGCCTCTCCGGCCTTACCCCCTATGTGGATATTGACATTGAGTTTGTAGGTCTGCGTCCGGGTGAAAAACTGTATGAGGAACTGGCTCTAAGTGAAGAAATGGAGACCAGAAAAAGAACTGCCAATGACCGGATTTATGTCACTTTACCTACGGCAATGGATGAAGAAGAGTTCTTGCAGACCCTTAAAAAACTCAAAACCGCCGATGCGGATAATGCGAGAAAACTTTTAAAAATCATAGTGCCGAACTTTAAAGAAAACAATGGATGTGGCCCTGAAGGGACTACTCCAACCGCCTAAACCCGATACTCTAAACTATCAAGCGAGATGATGAGAAAATCGCATACAGTCGGCTAAAAAGGATTTTTGATTTTTTAGGAGCATCGTCGGCCCTTGCCGTGCTTGGGCTGCCGATGCTTTTTATAGCGCTTTTTATAAAGGTTGAGGGAAAAGGGCCTGCGCTGTTTAAGCAGGAAAGACCGGGAAAAAACGCAAATCGCTTCACAATATATAAATTCAGAACCATGTTGCCGCCGAACGAAACATTATCTGACAGTCAAAACGAGGCGGCAAGAATTACGGAATTGGGAGGCGTTTTGCGAAAAACCAGTCTGGACGAGCTGCCTCAACTGTTCAATATCCTAAAAGGGGATATGAGCTTTATCGGTCCCCGCCCCTTGCTAACGGAGTATTTGCCTCTTTATAACAGCCGCCAGCTACGCAGGCATGAAGTGCTTCCCGGCCTTACGGGACTTGCTCAGGTTAACGGCAGAAATGCAATCACTTGGGAAGAAAAATTTGAATACGATGTTTATTATGTGGAACATTTAAGTTTTTTGCTGGATTTGAAGATATTTATTAAAACCTTCATGAATGTGTTAAAGTGTGAAGGAATAAATGACAAAGACGGTAAACAGGTCCGGCGTTTTGAGGCTGATCGGGAATCGAAAAAAACCGTATCTCAGGAGCCTTTCTAAACTGAAATATAGCGATATTATTTTGAATGGGAAGACAGCGTTTGAAAAAAATCCTTTTCGTTGCAACGGTCGTAAAACATTTTCAAGCCTTTTACCTGCCATATTTTGAACGCCTTGCTGACGAGGGATGGCAGGTTGACTGCCTGTGCACAGGTGAAGCTCCGCTTCACGGTTGCCACCGTCTTTATAATGTCCATATCGAACGCAGTCCCATGAGCCTTAAGCATATCGAGGCTTACCGGCAAATAAAAAGCATAATAAAACAGGGCGGCTATGACATTATTCACTGCGGAACGCCTATGGGAGGCGTACTGACAAGGGTCGCACAGATTGGCAGCGGAAACGGGGGGACAAAAGTTATTTATACTGCCCACGGTTTTCATTTCTACAAGGGTTCTTCCCTGCTCAGTTGGCTTGTGTTTTTTTCGGTTGAAAGGTTGCTTTCCCGAGTAACGGACGGTCTTATTACAATCAACAAGGAAGATTATTCGTTAGCCTCAAAACATTTAAAGGCCGGCAAAACTTTTTTTGTTCACGGCGTGGGTTATGACGGCAACCGTTTTAAGCGGATTTCCCAACAGGAAAAAAGCAGGTTGAGGGCACAATGCGGTTATTCCGACAGCACCCTTTTGCTGATTTATGTGTCCGAAATAAACCGCAACAAAAACCAGACTTTTTTACTCAGGGCTTTAGCGGAACTGATAAAACAAAGGAAGGATGTCCGCCTCATCCTTGTCGGGGAGGATTTTACCGAAGGTAAGATTAAAAAGAGAGCCGAAGATTTGGGTGTTGCCGATTTTGTTGAATTTTACGGTCACCGCAACGATGTTCATAACATTCTGCCCATGTGTGATATGGAGGTTGCCTCAAGTTTAAGAGAGGGCCTTCCCGTAAACGTAATGGAATCCTTGGCCTGCGGTTTACCGGTTATAGCCACTGATAACCGAGGGCACAGGGAACTTGTAAAAGACGGCAGCAACGGTTTTTTGGTGCACCCCGAATCCCCCGAAGAAATGGCTCGAAAGGTTGCCGAACTTGCCGATGATAAACTGAAATATGAGAGAATGTCGGATAAAGCGGTCAGTTCCGCTGTTCCCTACAAGGTCGAAGCGGTGATAGAGGAGATGATGGCGGTTTATGCCGGATACTGAACGGGTTCTTCATGTGCTAAACTCTATGAACTGCGGCGGAGCGGAGAGCTTGATAATGAATATATTACGCAACATCGACCGGGAAAAGTATGCGTTCGATTTTCTGGTTAATGAAGCGGGAGAAATGTATTATTATCAGAGTGAAATTGAACAGTTGGGCGGCCGGATTTATCGAATGAAAAACCTGAAAAAACTCGGCCCTTATCTTTATACAAAGAAACTGACGGAATTCTTTTCCGCCCATCCCGAATTTAAAATCGTTCACTCCCATTTGGAAACAACCACCGGAATTATTCTTGCCTGTGCTAAAAAAGCGGGAATTCCTCTGCGTATAGCTCATGCCCACAACAGCAGGTTCACAAGAACCGGTCTCGCCGCCGTCCCGGAAAATCTTTACAAAAACCGTTGCCGCGGCAAAATTAAATCCGCGGCCAATTGTTTGCTTGCCTGCTCCGAATGTGCGGCCCGGTGGCTTTATCCCGGTTATTATGAAAGGGCAACCGTATTAAAAAACGGAATAGATGCGGAGAAATTTCGCTTCAACTCCGAAATGCGCCAACAGATGGGTGAGGAGTTGGATGTCGGGCAGGATACGGCGGTTCTTATGCATACCGGCAGGTTTTGCGACCAGAAAAATCACCTGTTTTTGTTGGATGTGTTTTCGGCTTATCACGGCAAAAACAAAAACTCGGTTTTACTGATGGTTGGGGAAGGCCCACTGAAAAATACGGCAATCGAAAAGGTGAAAAAACTTAAAATTGATGACTGTGTCCGTTTTTTAGGCTTGAGAGATGATGTGGAAAGATTGTTGCAAAGGGCCGATGTTTTTTTATTGCCCTCAAAATTTGAAGGTCTGCCTCTGGCCCTTGTGGAAGCTCAGTGTTCGGGGGCTGATTGTCTGGTTTCAGACACAGTCACACGGGAGGCGGATTTCGGAGGGGCGCCCCTTAGATTTTTACCTTTAGACAATGCCGAAATTTGGGCTCGGAATATAAAAAAGTCAGGTGCGGACCGAACGGATTCCTGGAAGAAAGCCGTATCAGCCGGTTACGATATTAAAAGCACAGCGAAAGAAGTGGAGGGGATTTATGATAAACTGCCGTCTGTTTCTAAGTGAGGTTCCGCTGCATCTTTATCAGGTGATTGCCGGTTTTGAAGCCCTCGGCAGAGCGGGGACTCTTAACCTGACGATTATTCCCCTTAAACCCGATGATAAGCGAAGACTCCCCTATAACATGTTGGAAGCGGAAACGGAAGACAAACTCTACATCTTTGATATGAATGACGGCTATGACAATCTGCCCGAATGTAAAAACGGATATGTGCAGTTCTATAACGGCCTGCTTGACAGATGTGATGTCCTTGTAAAACGCAGTTTTAATACCGACATGAACCGGGTTCTCAAATCCCCCGAAAAAATTAAGGCCACCGCTCCGAATTACTGGGTGACTGCCCCTGAAAGTGCGGCTCACGACCCCGTGCCCTGCGATCCTTCCAAAGAAAAACTGAAGAAGGTTGTCAGAAAAATTCCGGGAACCGCCTGTTATAACGGCCATGTGTTCGAAAAAAACTTCAAAGCGTTACCCGTATGTTCACCGGAACCGAAAGTGCTTTTTATGACAAGACTTTGGAACCCTGCCGGAGATTTTAAAGGGCAGTTGACAAACGAAAAAAGCGAAGAACGTTCTTTGATAAACGAAACCAGAGCGGCCTGTATCAGACTATGCCGCAAGGAGTTCGGCTCACGCTTTTTCGGCGGAGTCATTCCTGCGGATTTTTCCAAATCCTCTTATCCCGATATCGTTTTGGAAACCCCTCAAACGGGCAGAAAAGACAACTACCTTGACCATATGAAGCGCTTCGACATTCATATTGCCACAAGCGGGCTGCACCGTTCCACGGGTTGGAAGTTTGCCGAATACATCGCCGCATCAAAGGCAATTGTGACCGAACCTCTTTTTTATTCGTCTATCGGTGACCTTTCGGAAAACGTAAACTATCTGACCTTTAATAATGTTACGGAATGTGTGGAAAAAGTTGCGGAACTTTTCGACAATCAAAAAAGAAGCCGTATGATGCAGGCTAATTATCAATACTTCAACGAGTATATGCGCTGTGAGAAAATGATAGCCCGTGCGCTTGAACTGATATAGGAGAAATGCCTTGCCTTTTTTAACCGTTTTTACTCCTACATACAACAGGGCCTATACGCTGCATAAATGTTATGAGTCTTTAAGGCGGCAGACCTGCAAAGACTTCATTTGGATGGTTGTGGATGACGGCTCAACGGATGAAACCGCCGCTTTGATAAAGGAATGGCAAAGCGCCGACAACGGTTTTGAAATTCTCTATTTCCATAAAGAAAACGGCGGAATGCACAGCGCACATAATTTAGCCTATGAGAATATCGAAACCGAACTCAACACCTGTATCGATTCGGACGACTATATGCCCGACGATGCGGTTGCAAAAATCAAAAACTTTTGGATGAACAGTGAAAAGGATGATTCCGTATCGGGTTTTTTAGCTCTTGATGCTTATGAGGACGGCAGCATTATCGGAACCGCCTTCCCCGAAAACTTAGCCTGCGCCACCTACTATGAGTATTATTACAAAGCCGGAGTCAAGGGGGACAAAAAGTTTATTTTGCGTTCCGAGCTGACAAAGCTTTACCCTTATCCGGTCTTTGAGGATGAAAAGTATTTAAACCTTGCCACAAAGTATTGTATGCTCGACTTGGACTATAAATTACTGAACCTCAATGAGGTCGTCTGCATTGTGGAATATTTGCAGGACGGTTCAACAAAAAACATGTACCGTCAATATATGAATAACCCCAAAGGCTTTTCATACAGCCGACGGCTCTGCATGAGCCTGCCCTATGCGGATTTTCCCTATCGCCTCAGGCAGTGTGTTCATTACATATCTTCCTGTTTGATTTCAAAAAACAAAAACTGGCTTTCCGAATCGCCTAAAAAAGCTTTGATGCTTCTTTGCGCTCCCGCCGGATTTTTACTTTGGCTTTTTATTCTGATAAAACATAAGCGCTGACAGAGGACAAAATGATTTATTTAACCGTAGTCTTCATAATTTGTTTTGCCGCCGCTCTTTTCTCCGTGCGCTACCCGTTAGCCGCCGCCGGAGAGTTGGGCCAAAGGCTTCCCAACCCCGCAGGTTTTTTAATTCCCGCAATTCTTTTTACCCTGTTCTCCGGCTTGCGCAACAACCTCGGGGACACTTTTTATAATATGCACGGCTTTGCAGTTATGGGCAATAATTTGGAAAAGCCCCGCCTCGGCGACAGGGAGTGCCTGTACGGCTGCTTAACCTATATTTTACGGCAGATGACGGACAAACCCCAGATTTTAATTTACATAGGCGCTGTGATTTCCTGTGTACCGGTTATTTATATTCTGTACCGTTATTCGTTTTCTTACGAACTCGGCATTTTTCTGTTTGTGGCCACCACTTACTACACTTTTTCTTTTAACGGAATGCGCCAATATATGGCCGCCGGTATTCTTATTTCTGGAGCAAAATATATGTTTTCCCAAGATAAACGGTCGTGGCTGAAATATGCCCTGATTGTTGTGCTTGCCTCAGCGGTTCACTCCTCGGCAATTATTATGCTCCCTATATACTTTATCGTAAGGCGTAAAGCCTGGTCGCCGACCTCGTACGCAATCATCTTTTTCAGTATGCTTGCCACCCTTTTATTTGATGCGTTTTTACCGGGTTTTCTCCGTGTGGTTGCCGAATCCGATTTTTCAATTTATGAAGAAAACGGGTGGTTTACTGAAGGGATTGAAAAAGGCTCAAGTCTTATCCGGGTTATAGTTGTCTTGGTGCCTGTCGTTATAGCCTATTTTTCAAAAGAAAGGCTTCGCAGCCTCGGTTTTACCAGAGATGTTCTGATTAACCTCTCGGTCATAAATTTTTGCTTTTATCTTATCTCCCTCTATAACTGGATTTTTGCCAGATTCGCAATCTATACTTCGGTTTACTACATACTCCTGACTGTTTGGCTCGTAAAAAACAGTTTCAAGAAAAAAGATGAAAAACTCATATATATCATCACTTTAGTGTTATACAGCACTTTCTTCTGGTTTGCCAGATACTCGATTGCCGGGTATAAAAGCAATTTCTTCGGGCGGTGAGTAAAATAATTCCCAAGGTAATTCATTTTTGCTGGTTCGGCGGCGGACAAAAACCTGAAATTGTCAAACGCTGCATGGCCTCCTGGGCCAAGCGGCTGCCCGATTACGAGCTTATGGAATGGAACGAAAGCAATTTTAATATTGACCTCTTCGATTTTACCCGGCAGGCATATAACGACAAAAATTACGCCTTTGTCAGCGATGCGGCACGGGCCTTTGTACTCAACGAGTTCGGCGGAATTTATTTGGATACGGATGTTGAAGTGTTTAAAAATTTTGATGACTTGCTGGACGAGGAGTTTTTTGCCGGTTTTGAGCAGGGCGGCTATATCGGCACCTGCGTAATGGGTGCGCAAAAAAACGCAGCCATACTGAAGGAATACCTGGACTACTATTCATCCCTTTCATATTGGCAGCCTGACGGTAAAAAGCACAAGGATACAAACGTGGTCTTATTGACTAAGCTGCTGGAAGAAAAAGGGATTAAAAAAGATGATTCTCTGCAAAGGGTAGAGGGGATTACGGTTTTCCCGAGAACTTATTTCAGCCCTTATGACTATATTAACGGCGAAAACTTTATTTCATCAGACAGCTACTGTGTTCATCATTTTGCAAAACTTTGGCTGCCGAGGCGGGTACGCCTTAAAGCGGCAATAAAAAAGATAGTCATAAAGATTGTCGGCCCTGAAACTCTGAAGGCTCTGAGGCAAAAACTATGAGAAAAAGGGTTCTGATAACAGCCGCAGCTATGGAAATCGGCGGGGTTGAGCGCAGTCTTGCGGCCATGCTTGCCGAATTTGATTACGAAAAGTATGAGGTCGACCTTTTGCTCTTTTCCCAAACGGGAGAACTGCTTGACTCCATCCCTGTAAACTGCAATATCCTGCCTGAAAACAAGGCGCTTGCCGCACTTCATAAGCCCATAAAAGAAGCATTATTTTCCGGCAGTTGGACTGTTGCCGGTGCCCGTCTGTTTTCAAAAGCCGAGGCCGCTATCAAAAAAAGGATAAACAAGACAACGGAGTATATGGAACCGGGGACGGACTTGAGCCAGGCGTATTGGGACAATTCCATAAGTTTTTTGCCGGAACTTAAAACTAAATACGATGCGGCAATCAGCTATATTTGGCCCCATCACTATGTTGCCTGCAAGGTTTGTGCCGACATGAAAATTGCCTGGGTGCACACCGACTATTCCCGGGTAAATGTCAATAAAGAAAAGGATTTGAAAATTTGGAACAGGTTCAGTGCAATTGCCGCCGTATCCGATTCATGTGCCGAAGTCTTTACGGAGATTTATCCGTCACTGAAGAAAAAGACATTCACGGTGGAAAATATTTTATCAGCCGACTTTGTCAAAAGTCAGGCGGAACAGTTTTTGCCTCAAGAGATGGGAGGCTCGTGCGTTAAACTGCTCACCGTAGGGCGCTTTTCTTATTCAAAGGCCTTTGACTTTGCTGCCGAAATATGTGCCGAACTCGTAAAAAAAGGTTACGGCATCAGATGGTACGCCGTAGGCTACGGTAGTGAAGAAAGGCATATAAGAACAAAAATCAAAGAACTGGGTTTGGAAGATTATTTTCTTATTCTCGGCAAAAAGACAAACCCTTACCCTTACTTTAAAGCCTGCGATATTTATGTTCAGCCTTCCCGTTTTGAAGGCAAAGCCGTAACGGTCAGAGAAGCGCAAATTCTCGGCAAGCCCGTTGTCATAACGGACTTCAAAACGGCAAGGAGCCAGGTAAGGGACGGCTTTGATGCCCTTATTGCTCCGCCGGATAAAGACTCCGTGTGCCGGGCGATTATATCTTTAATTGAGGACAGTCGGCTGCGTGAACGTCTGTCCGAAAATGCCGGAAAAACCGATTGCACAAATATGGACTCCATGGAAATTTTATACGGCCTTTTGGACTCGGGGAAGGAATAAAAATGACTGCCGATATATCCGTTATTGTTCCCGTCTTTAACGGGGAAGAATATCTTCGTGCTTGCCTTGATTCAATCGTCGGACAAACGATTTTTGACAGTTTGCAGGTCATTTTGGTCAATGACGGTTCAACGGACTCCTCCTCTGAAATCTGTGATGAATATGCACTGCGTTACAAAAATATTACGGTTATTCATCAGGCAAATTGCGGGGTAAGTTCTGCACGCAATGCCGGACTTAAGGCGGCGGAATGTAAATATATCGGTTTTGCGGATTCGGACGACATGGTCTTCCCTGAAATGTATGAATTTTTGTCAAAAGCGGCCGAACAAACCGGTGCGGATTTAAGTTTTTGCGCTTTTGAACAGATTTTGCCCGACGGCAAGTTTGAAGTTAACTATCCCTTTTTACAAAACACGGCCTTGGGCAGGGGCTATATAGAAAAAGAAATTTATGAGTTCCTGCTGTCGGAACAATCCCTTAATTCCTGCTGGAACAAGCTGTACAAGAGGGAACTTATAGAAAAGGCCGAACTGAAATTCATCCCGGGGCAAAAAATCGGTGAAGACAGAAGGTTTAATGTTGACTGTTTCAGCCTCTGTCAATCCGTCTGCTATGTGCCGAAAATCGGTTATCTTTACCGCCCGTTATCAAGCGGAGCAATCCTGTCGCAAAAGGAGCCTGTGCGCCGTATGGCCGCCGCTTATAAAGAAGATTTGAATCTGTTTTCTTCATTAGGGGTTGAGCGGGCAGAAGTTGAACGCTTTGCGGGCTTTAATCTCCTCAATCAGGCTCTTTCCGCTTTTGATATCGCCTTTAACCGAGGGGAATCAAAAAAGGCGGAGATGAAAACAGTCATATTGAATGAGGACATTCAATATTGTCTTAAAAAATACGGTCGGGATTTAAAAAACAGAACATCAAGGTATAATCGTTGGTTGTTAAAAATGATGGAAGTTAAAAGCGTTACCGGCGTTCTTATAATCATGACTGCTATGAAAATAAAAATCGCTCTGCGGGGTAAAAGAGTTTGAAAGTATTTATGTTCAACCATTCCGGCAGTCTCAACAGGGGCTGTGAGGCTATAATCAGGGGAACGGTTAATATTCTCAACGGGTGCGGAGACGGCAACAGTTACACTCTTTCATCTTTTTCCCCCGGTGAAGACAAAGTCTTGGCGGACATAACCGGCACTATACCTTTTTCACCCCGTCGGCTTAAAAAGGCGGAGCACGTGAAAGCGGCGTTAAAAATTCGTCTTTTTGGGGATGAACATTATTCAATTATCAGGTGTTATGAGGATTTTTTAAGCCGTGCGGAGGAGGCGGACATTTGCCTTTCGGTAGGCGGCGATACATATTGCTACGGGGATAACCCGGTAATAAGGGTGTTGACCGAAGAGCTGATTAACAGGGGCAAAAAAACGGTGCTTTGGGGAGCTTCCATAGGTGAGGAAGACCTGACTCCGGCAAAAGAAGAAAACCTGAAGAAACTGACGGCGGTATTTGTGCGGGAATCTTTAAGCCGTGATTTGATAAGGAGCCGCAACCTTAACAAAAACGTTTTTTTATTTCCCGACCCCGCCTTTGCCATGCCTGCGGAGTTCTTGCCTCTTCCCGCCGGTTGGGATGAAGGCAATACCGTCGGTATTAACCTGAGTCCGTTGACGGTAAAAAAGAACCCCGAATTGACGGCAATATTTTCCGACTTCATTTTGTATCTTATTGAGCAAACCCCGTTTTCCGTAGCCCTTATTCCCCATGTTACATCCCCGGCGAATAATGACGCGGATGTGCTGAATAAGCTGTTTGAAAGTCGAAAAGAACGTGCCGGCAACCGCCTGCTGATTTTACCGGATACTTTGACTGCCCCTCAGTACAAAGGCTATATCGCAAGGCTGAGGTTTTTAACGGCCGCCCGTACCCACGCCTCAATAGCGGCTTATTCAAGCGGAGTCCCGACTCTGGTTTTGGGCTACAGCGTCAAGTCCAAAGGGATTGCCCGGGATATTTTCGGGGACGAAAGTTCGGTTATACAGGCGGAAAATATCAGGCGGCTGGAAGATATTACAACCCCCTTCAACTCCATGCTGAAAACGGAAGCGCAGATACGGGAAGTCACGGCGCAAAAAAATCCGCAGCTTACCGCAGCCGCATTTGAAGCGGGTAAGAAAATAACGGAAATTTTGAACAACGGATAAAAGGCGAGTCGGTCAATGAAAATGTCGGGGGAGGATATATGAAAAAAAGAATACTTTTTATAATTCCCTCCCTTGCCGCGGGCGGTGCGGAAAAAAGCCTGCTAAACCTGCTGAGGGAACTTGATTATAGCCGCTATGATGCGGATTTGATGCTTTTTCAGCGGGAAGGGCTCTTCCTCTCCGATGTTCCCGAAGCCGTAAACATTCTGGATGCCGGGGAGGAATATCTCTATTTTGACGGGAGTATCGGCGGGTGCCTGCTTTATTGCCTGAAAAAAATAAAACCGCTGTTGGCGTTAAAAAGAATTCTCTACGCCCTTTCATTAAGAAAAAAAGAGTCCGTAAATAAACGAAGGACCGTATGGAAGTATCTGTCCTCCGTCTTGCCCGAAACGGAGTTGAACTATGACTTTGCTGTGGGCTATTTGGAGGGCAACTCGATTTATTATTGTGTGGAGAAAGTCAGGGCGTCAAAAAAAGCGGGCTATATCCACAGCGACTATTCAAAGCTGTTATTGAACCCGGAATTTGATAGGGAATTCCTTTTAAAGCTTGACTTTATTATGACGGTTTCCGAAGCTTGTGCGGAAAGTTTGGTAAATGTTTTCCCCTATCTGCTTGAAAAAATCAAAGTTGTTGAAAACATAATTTCAAGTTCCGAAATTAAACGGCTTTCAACCCTCGGCCCCGGCTTTCCCGAAGCGGCAAAGGGGATAAAATTGCTGACCGTAGGGCGTCTTTCTCCGGAAAAAGGCATCGACTTGGCCCTGGAAGCCTGTGAACTGCTTACCCGAAGAGGGATAGACTTCATTTGGGCAGTCGTGGGGGGCGGCAGCGAAGCGGAACCCATTGCCGAAAAAGCGAAGTCAAAATCACTTGAAGCTCGGTTTATACTTTTGGGCGAGCAAAAGAATCCCTACGGCTATTTGGCTCAATGCGACATTTATGTACAGCCCTCCCGGTACGAGGGCAAGTCCATAGCCGTTGAAGAGGCAAAACTGGCGGCTAAACCCGTTGTGGTTACAAGGTATTCCACCGTCAACGACCAGATAGAGGATTCGGTCAGCGGTCTGATTGCCGAAATGAACCCGCAGTCCATAGCCGAAAAAATTCTGATGCTTATTGAAAATCCTAGCCTCATGAATAAACTCTCACGCAATTTAACCGAAAGTTCGGCAAACTATATTTCCGGGGCGGAAAACCTGTATGAGCTTATTGAAGATTAACAAGGGGGACAGGCGTTGGAAACATTGTGGTTTACATTGTTTATACTGCTGTCGGGTGCGGTATTGCTTTTAATACTGTTTGATATTATTCCGGTCTTTTACAGGTGGTATTCAAGGATTCATATAGGCCGCCATAAAGACAAAGAGCAATGGAAGAATATCTGCCTTAAACGGTTGGCTAAGTATCTTAAAAAAATACCCCCCGTTCCCGTAGAGGACGCAAGACGGCTGAGAATATTAGACCTGCTCAAAGGCGGCTATTCTACAAACAAACTGCGTTGCTGGCAGGAGGCGGCCGTTTTATTGGGCGCCAATAAAAATATCTCCGTGCCTCAGATTAAAACAGCGGCGGAAAACTGTATAAGGTCAAAAATCAATCCCGAAACAGGTGATTGGCAAAACTTTGTTGCGGCTCCCGACACGGCTCTTTTGGCCTTCGCTCTGCTTTCCTCACCTGCGGCAAATCCAGATAAGATAAGACCCGCCATGGACACAACCGCCCGCTATCTTTTGGATTTATCGGAACAATACGGGACAATCCCGTACAACACGGCGGATGCGGAAATCCGCTTTGTAGATACCTTGGCTATGGTCTGCCCGTTCCTGGTTAAATACGGCACAACCTACGGGGATATAAAAACGATTGCCGCCGCCCGGGCGCAAATTAATGAGTTCATCCGTTACGGAATCCATCGTGAAACCGGGCTGCCTGCCCATTGTTATAACAAAACCGACGGCTCTCCCTTGGGACTTTACGGTTGGGGTCGGGGCAGCGGCTGGTATGCCCTGGGTTTAACGGCATCCTGCCTTTCATTGCCGTCAAAGAGCGCCTTGAGGGAAGCCGAACACCGCTTTACTGCGGATGAAATAACGGCAATAGAGGACTTCCGCAGGGAACTGCTTGAGGCAATGCTTGCCTTTGCCGATGCTGCGGAAAAACTGCAAATGGAAAACGGCGCATGGGACAGACAACTCCTTCTGCGTAAAACCGGCGAATCCACGGCAACCGCCCTCTTGGGAGGGTTTATGGAGAAAACGGGTGAACTTACCGGTGAAGAACGTTTCAGCAAGGCTTATGATAACAGCTTGAAATTTTTAATTTCCTGCACAAGGCGAAACGGCGTTGTCGATTATGCTCAGGGTGACACAAAAGGCGTCGGCTTTTATTCCCGGGAACTTGACGCTATGCCTGCGGCTCTGGGTTTTGCAATGATGCTTTGATGTTTTTCGAGGTTAAGCCGGATGATTAAGGTTTTAATTTTTATCGAATCCCTCGAATTGGGCGGTGCGGAAAGAGCGCTCGCCTTACTTGCGGAAAATATTGATAAAACAAAGTGCGACCTCCATGTTGTAAGCGTTACGGACGGTCAAGCCTTTACCCGCAGAGTAAAGGAGGCTTGCCGTTTCAGTTGCTTTACAAAAAAGCCCGTGAGTAAGCATGCAAAGTTTAAAATGCTGCTGAATAAATTGGTTATAAAATTCAGCTGCACGGCTCCGCCGCCATTGGTGCATAGGGTCTTTTTCAGGGAGCGTTATGATATTGAAGTTGCTTTTTGCGAGGGTTACGCCGCCCGCCTTATTGCCGCCTCACCCGACAAGAAAAGTAAAAAAATCGCATGGATTCACACGGACGTAATTAATAATCCCTGGTCTGAAAAAATTCACGGAAGCGCTGAAAAAGAAAGAGCCTGCTATAACAAGTTTGATGCAGTCTGTTGCGTTTCCGACAGCGTTCTCAACTCCGCCGTTCAAAAGTTTAAAATAGAACAGAAGGCCTTGGTTGTATATAATCCGACGGACGAGCACGGCATAGCCGAACATCTGAAGCAGTCCGGCGGCAGTGATTGCAAAAATGATAATATCATCCGTATTGTTACTGCGGGCAGGCTGGTGCCGGTAAAGGTCTTTGACAGGCTCATCGGAATAGCCGGCAGACTTAAAAAAGAAGGCTTTGATTTCAGCCTTCAGATTTTAGGCGAAGGCGAAGAACGCCCCAAACTTGAAAATATGGCGTCACAATGCGGTGTTGCCGACTCGGTGCTTATGCCCGGAAAAGTTGAAAACCCCTATCCTTATTATTCCCGTGCCGATTTCTATGTATGTTCTTCAAAAGCGGAAGGTTTAAGCATGGCGGCAACGGAGGCGGTTATGCTCGGTTTGCCTGTAATCACCACTGACTGTGCCGGAATGAGAGAACTGTTCGGGGGTTTTGACTGCGGCCTTATTTGTGAAAATGATGAAGAAAGTCTTTACGCCGCCATCCGATATGTTTTTGAAAATCCCTCATGTCTGCCCGAATTTTCAAATAACTGTCTTGAACGTGCCCGGGACTTCAGTTTGGCAAAAAACATTAAAGCGGTACAAAGGGTTTTTGAAAATGTTTTAGAGATCTGAACCGTTAAAAGATTAGGGCTCAAAGCCGCTTTAAAACGGCTCCGTTGGCATTAAAACCGGCGGAGCCGTTTGTTTGGTTATGGTAAAATACCGGTTTATCGGGCAATCCCAAAATGCATAAAAAATATACGCAAAAATAAAAATTTCTATTGAATAAGCGACCGGATAGGTGTATTATTCAATCGGCATCACCATAACTTTGATAAGGGAGGCGGTTCAGATGAAAAAGAACATCGGCAAAAAGGTTTTATCCCTATTTCTTGCGGCGCTTATGCTGCTCGGCGCCGTACCTTTCAGCGGCTCAGGCAATTTGTTTGCACCAACCGCAAAGGCATTGACCGAAGGCTATTATACTTACAAGGTTGACGGCGGCTTTGCAACAATAACGGATGTTAATGATTCAATAAGCGGGGATATAACTGTCCCTTCCACCCTCGGCGGCTATACCGTGACGGTAATCGGTAATTTTGCATTCTCTTATTGCACCTCACTCACAAGCATTATCATTCCTGACAGTGTGACAAGCATTGGCAATTATGCATTTTCTGATTGCGACTCTCTCACAAGCATAAACTTGGGTAACGGTGTGACAAGTATTGGAAATTGTGCGTTCTATTATTGCACATCTTTAACGGGCATAACAATTCCCAAGAGTGTAACGATCATAGGTGAGTCTGTATTCGATTCTTGCGATATACTTGCAAGCATTGATGTTGCCGATGAAAACCCGAATTATTCAAGTGCGGACGGAGTCTTGTTTAACAAAGATAAAACTCGGTTAATCCAATATCCTATCGGCAATCCGAGAACAAGCTATACCGTTCCCGGCAGCGTAACGGTTATTGGTGATTATGCATTCTCTTATTGCTTCTCTCTAACAAGTATTATCATTCCGGGCAATGGTGTGACAAGTATCGGTACGGAGGCATTCTCTTCTTGCGAAGCTCTCACAAGCATCACCTTAGGTAACGGTGTGGCGAGTATTGGGGGTAATGCATTCGGTTTTTGCATTATACTTGCAAGCATTGACGTTGCCGACGACAACCCGAATTATTCAAGTGCGGACGGAGTCTTATTTAACAAAGATAAATCTCAGTTAATCCAATATCCTATCGGCAATCCGAGAACAAGCTATACCGTTCCGGTCGGTGTAACAATTATCGGTGATTCCGCGTTCGATAATTGCTTATCCCTCACAAACATAACCATTCCGGACGGTGTGACAAGTATTGGTGATTTTGCATTCTCTAATTGCGAAAACCTTACAGGCGTAAGCATTCCTGACAGTGTGACAAGTATTGGTGAAGATGCATTCTCTAATTGCGAAAACCTTACATACATAAGCATTCCTGACGGTGTGGTGAGCATTGGCGCTGGTGCATTCAGCTGTACCGGGTATTTTAACGACGACTCAAATTGGGAAAATGACGTTTTGTACATCGGCAATCATTTGATTAAGGCTCAATATTCACTTGGCGGCGATTATGCAATAAAAGACGGCACAATAACTGTTGCGGATTCGGCATTATATTATTGCACCTCCCTCACAAGCATAACAATTCCGAACAGTGTGAAAAAGCTTGGTGAGTATGCATTCGCAGAGTGCTCTTCCCTCGCGGACATTGATGTTGCCGGTGATAACCCGAATTATTCAAGTGCGGAGGGAGTCTTATTTAACAAAGATAAAACCCTGTTAGTTCAATACCCTGCCGGTAACGCAAGAGCAAGCTATACCGTCCCGAACGGTGTGACCGGCATTGGCTCAGGGGCATTCTATGTCTGTGCTTCCCTTACAAGCATAGTCCTCCCCGACAGTGTGATAAGTATTGGCGGTTGGGCATTCATAGGAACCGGATATTATAACGACAACTCAAATTGGGAAGACGAGGCTTTATACCTCGGCAACCATTTGATTAATGCTAAAAACACAATCAGCGGCGATTATACAATTAAAAACGGAACAAAAACCGTTGCGGATTATGCTCTCGCTTTTTGCAATAACCTCTTGGAAACAACCATTCCGAGCAGTGTAACGAAAATTGGCGGAAGCGCATTCAAAGGATGCGCCTCCCTCGAAAGAATAACCATTCCCGAAAGCGTGACGAATATAGGTGAGGAGGTATTTGAGGGCTGTGCCGACAATTTAACCATCTTCGGCGTTCCCGGCTCTTATGCGGAAACCTATGCAAATGCCAACAATATCAACTTCTCCGCAATCGAGGTAACGGCGTTGACCCCCGTTGACGGCTCCGGCTGTGTGATTGACAGGGATGCCGGCACAATCTACGGCCTTGAACCCGGTATATCAAGAGAAGAATTCGAAAGTAATTTTGTGAGTGTCGCCGACGGTTATTCACTGCAATACTCCGTTGCTGTAATAGGCACCGGCACCGTAGTGAACGTACTCGACGAAAATGATGAAGGTGTTGAAACCTACGCCATTGTAATCTTCGGCGACATTAACGCCAGCGGAACAATAAACTCCTTGGATGCTTTAAAAGCTTTGCGGGCGACCGCAGGGCTTGCAATATTAACACAACTTGAAAAGCTGGCAGGAGATATTGACGGGAACGGAAAAGTAACAACTATTGATGCATTGAAAATTCTGCAATGCGCAACGGGGCTTACAGACATCGACCAAAGCGGTCCGGCATGAGCCTGACAGTTCAACTCACCGTCGGGTGGTCTGACAGAGTAAAGTTTAACAAGTTTTTCAGACTGCTTTCACGGCAGTTGTTCGTAAAAACGGTCTGTTTTTGTAACCGCCTATTGTAAAAGCGTCAAAAAAAGTGTACTATTCAGATTGGCAATATCCTAACTTAATTTGGGAGGTTGTAAAGATGAAAAATAAACTCGGCAGAAAAGTTTTATCCCTGTTGCTCGCAACGCTCATGTTGCTGGGCGCCGTACCTTTCAGCGGCTCAGGCAATTTGTTTGCGCCAACCGCAAATGCCTTGATTGAAGGCGATTATGAATATGAGGTTGACGGCGGCTTTGCAACAATAACGTATGTTGATGAATCAATCAGCGGGGATATAACTGTTCCCTCCACTCTCGGCGGCTATACCGTGACGGTAATCGGTGAAGATGCATTCGCTTATTGCGGCTTTCTGACAAGCGTAACGCTTCCGAACACCGTGACGGTAATCGGTAACAGCTCATTCTATTATTGCGACTCCCTCACGGGTATAAGTATTCCGAACAGCGTGACAAGTATTGGTCATTGTGCATTTGACAGTTGTACATCTCTGACAGACGTAACTATTCCGAACTCCGTGACAAATATCGGTTATTTGGCATTCTACAGCTGTGAATCTCTGACAAGTTTTGACGTTGCCGACGACAACCCTGCTTATTCAGGTGAAGACGGAGTCTTATTCAACAAAAATAAAACTCAGTTAATCCAATATCCTATCGGCAATCCGAGAACAAGCTATACCGTTCCCGGCAGTGTAACGGTTATTGGTGGTTGTTCATTCGAATATTGCAACTTTCTCGATGACATAATCATTCCGGGCAGCGTGACAAATATCGGGGAAAATGCTTTCCGTGCTTGCAACTCCCTTACAAGCATTATCATTCCTGACAGTGTGACAAGCATTGGCAATTCTGCATTTTCTGATTGCGAATCTCTCGCAAGTGTAAACTTGGGTAACGGTGTGACAAGTATTGCTAATGATGCATTCTATGGTTGCATATCCTTAACGGGCATAACAATTCCCAAGAGTGTAATGAGCATAGGTGAGTATGCATTCGGTTCTTGCGATATGCTTGCAAGCATTGACGTTGCCGCCGACAACCCGAAGTATTCAAGTGCGGACGGAGTTTTATTCAACAAAGATAAAACGCAGTTAATCCAATATCCTATCGGCAATCCGAGAACAAGCTATACCGTTCCCGCCGGCGTGACGGGCATCGGCATGGCTGCATTCAGAGGTTGCGAAGTTCTCACAGATGTAACGATAAACACCGGTGTTACAAATATCGATGATGAGGCATTTGAATATTGCGGAAACCTCACAGGCATAAATCTGCCTGACAGTGTGACGAGTATCGGGGAAGACGCATTCGACAGAACCGGGTATTATTACGACGACTCAAATTGGGAAGATAAGGTTTTGTACATCGGCAGCCATTTAATTATGGCTAAATATTCACTCAGTGGCGATTATGCAATAAAAGACGGCACAATAACTGTTGCGGATGATGCGTTCTATTTTTGTGAAAACCTCACAGGCATAACTATTCCGAACAGTGTGACGAGTATTGGTGATTATGCATTTCAAGAGTGTAGACAACTCACTGTCGTAACCGTTCCTAACAGTGTGACGAGTATTGGTTATTGTGCATTCTTTGACTGTAGCACCCTTACAAGTATTGACGTTGCCGCCGACAACCCTGATTATTCAAGTGAGGACGGAGTTTTATTCAACAAAGATAAAACGCAGTTAATCCAACATCCTATCGGCAATCCGAGAACAAGCTATACCGTCCCTGACAGTGTGACGAGCATTGGTGATTGTGCATTCCGAGATTGCGAATCTCTCACTGACATAAAAGTTCCGGACAGCGTGAGAAGTATCGGCGAAGAAGCATTCTATGGCACCGGATATTACAATGAAGACTCAAATTGGGAAAATGAGGTTTTGTACATCGGCAATCATTTAATTGAAGTTGACTATTCAATTGCCGGCGAGTATACGATAAAAGACGGTATAAAGACTGTTGCGGATGGGGCATTTGCTTTTTGCAACGACCTCTCGGGAATAATCTTTCCGAACAGTCTGACTGATATTGGTAATAATGCATTCTTTAATTGCAAATCCCTCACAAGCGTGACTGTCCCCGAAGGTGTGAGAAGTATCGGAGATGAGGCGTTCGCAGGGTGCAACTTTCTTGCAAGCGTGACCATTCCCGCAAGCGTAACGAGTATCGGGGATGATGCATTCTTACGCTGTGCAGACAATTTAACCATCTTCGGTTTTGCCGGCTCTTATGCGGAAACCTATGCAAATGAAAACAATATCAACTTTTCCGCAATCGGGGGAGGTGGCGATGCGCTGTCGCCTGCCGACGGTTCCGACAGTGTGATAGACAGGGACAACGGCACAATCTACGGCCTTGAACCCGGTATATCAAGAGAAGAATTCGAGAGCAATTTTGTGAGTGTCGGCAACGGGTATTCGCTCCAATACTCAGCCGATGTAATAGGTACCGGCACCGTGGTGACCGTGCTCGACGAGAATGATGAAATTGTTGAAACCTACACCATAGTAATTTTCGGCGACATCAGCGGCGACGGAAAAATAAATGCGGTGGATGCCTTGATGGCTTTAAAAGCCGCCTCGGGCGCTCTGGAATTGTCGGAAATCAAGCAGATGGCGGGTAATGTTGACGGCAACGCCAATGTATCGAGTGTTGACGCTCTGGATATTTTGCACTGCTCCACAGGGAAGAAAAACATCAATCAGGTAACGGGTCTGACAGCGTAAAGTTTAGTATGTATTTCAGGCCGCTTTCACAATTAGTGAGGGCGGCCTGATTTAATGACGGTCTATTGTAAAAAAAACAAAATGAGTGTAATATTTAAATCGGCAATACCCTAACTTAATATGAGAGGTTGTAATTTATGAAAAAGAAACTCGGCAGAAAAGTTTTATCCCTGTTGCTCGCAACGCTCATGTTGCTGGGCGCCGTACCCTTCAGCGGCTCAGGCAATTTGTTTGCGCCAACCGCAAATGCATTGATCGAAGGCGATTATGAATATGAGGTTGTAGGCGGCTTTGCAACCATAAAAAGGGCCGCATCTTCAATCAGCGGGGATGTAATAATCCCCTCCACACTTGGCGGCTATACGGTTACGGCTATTGGTGTTAATGCATTCTATAACCGCACCTCTATAACAAGCGTACTCATACCGAACACTGTGACGAGTATCGGTGAGCGTTCATTCCAGGTCTGCACAGCTCTCACAAACATAACTATTCCTAACAGTGTGACAAGCATCGGGTATGGAGCATTTTTTTATTGTAGCGCCATTACAGGTTTTGATGTTGCCGATGATAACCCGAATTATTCAAGTGCGGACGGTGTATTATTCAACGAAGATAAAACTCTGTTAATCCAATATCCTGTCGGCAACCCGAGAACAAGCTATACCGTACCGGGCAGTGTAACGAATATTGGTCATTATTCATTCGATGGGTGCGGCTTCCTTACGGACATAGTCATTCCGAACAGCGTAACGAGTATTGGCGGCTGGGTATTCAGCAACTGTATCTCGCTCACTAACATTTTCATTCCGGGCAGTGTGATGAACATAGGTGTTCATGCATTTTATAAGTGCGCCGCCCTCACGAGCGTAACTCTGGAAAACGGCGTGACGAGTATCGGTGATTCGGCATTCGCTGAATGCGTTGCCCTTACAGGTATAACCGTTCCGAAAAGTGTAACGAATATTGGCACGTCTGTATTCAACGGTTGCAATAAACTCACAAGCATTGACGTTGCCGCCGACAACCCGAAATATTCAAGTACGGACGGTGTATTATTCAACAAAGATAAAACGCTGTTAATAAAATATCCAATCGGCAATACAAGAACAAGCTATACCGTTCCCGCCGGCGTGACGGGCATCGGCGTGGCTGCATTCGAAAGTTGCGAATTTCTCACAGATGTAACGATAAACTCCGGTGTTAAAAATATCGGTTTTCGGGCATTTGCATATTGCGAAAACCTCACAGGCATAAACCTGCCTGACAGTGTGACGAGTATCGGGGAAGACGCATTCGACAGCACCGGGTATTATTACGACGACTCAAATTGGGAGAACGATGTTTTATACATAGACAATTGTTTAGTTAATACTAGAAACACAATCAGCGGTGATTACACAATAAAAGACGGCATAATAACTGTTGCGGATGGGGCGTTATCTTACTGCTATAACCTCACAGGCATAACTATTCCGAACAGTGTGACGAGTATTGGATATGCTGCATTCAATGCTTGCGAAGCGCTCGCAAGCATCACATTGGGTAACGGTGTGACAAGTATTGGTCAAGGTGCATTCTATGGTTGCACATCTTTAACGGACATAACAATTCCCAAGAGTGTAATGAGAATAGGTGACGATGCATTCGGTTCTTGCAATATGCTTGCAAGCATTGACGTTGCCGCCGACAACCCTGATTATTTAAGTGAGGACGGAGTTTTATTCAACAAAGACAAAACCCGCTTAATCCAATATCCAATCGGCAACTCAAGAACAAGCTATACCGTTCCGGTCGGTGTAACGAGCATAGGTGCTTATGCATTCTCTGCTTGCGAATTTCTCACAGATGTAACGATAAACACCGGTGTTACAAATATCGATTTGGAGGCATTTTCATATTGCGAAAACCTCACAGGCATAAACCTTCCTGACAGTGTGACGAGCATCGGTTTTGACGCATTCAAATATACCGGGTATTTTAACGACGACTCAAATTGGGAAAATGACGTTTTGTACATCGGCAACCATTTAATTATGGCTAACGATTCACTTAGTGGCAATTATGCGATAAAAGACGGCACAATAACTGTTGCGGATGAGGCGTTCTATTTTTGCAAAAACCTCACAGGCATAACTGTTCCGAACAGTTTAAAGGCTATTGGCGGCTATGCATTTTATAATTGTTTCAACCTGATAAGCATAACTCTTCCGGACAGCGTAAGTTTTATCGGCGCCTGGGCATTCTACGGAACCGGATATTACAATGATAACTCAAATTGGGAAGACGGTGCTTTATACATCGGCAATCATTTAATCCGAGTGGCCCCCTCACTCGTCGGCGATTATGTAATAAAGGACGGTACAATAACTATTGGGGGCGAGGCACTCTACAATTGTATCCTCACAGGGGTGACCGTCCCGAAAAGCGTGGCTAACATCGGTTGGTGGGTTTTTTATCTTTGCACGAACCTTACGGAAATTGAAGTTGCCGACGATAATCCCAATTTCTCAAGCGAAGACGGAGTTTTATTTAACAAAGATAAAACAACATTACTCCAATATCCGCTCGGCAACGCAAGAACAAGTTATACCGTTCCGGTCGGTGTAACGAAAATTGCTTTTGGCGCATTCGAAAGCTGCACATCCCTCACGGAGGTGATTGTTCCGGACAGTGTGACTGATATTGACTACTGTGCTTTCTATAATTGCTCCAACCTCACAAGCATAACCATTCCCGAAAGTGTGGCAAGTATCGGGTATGAGGTGTTCATCGGCTGTGACAGTTTAACCATCTTCGGCGTTCCCGGCTCTTATGCGGAAACCTATGCAAATGAAAACAATATCAACTTTTCCGCAATCGGGGGAGGCGGCGATGCGCTGTCGCCTGCCGACGGTTCCGACAGTGTGATAGACAGGGACAACGGCACAATCTACGGCCTTGAACCCGGTATATCAAGAGAAGAATTCGAGAGCAATTTTGTGAGTGTCGGCAACGGATATTCGCTCCAATACTCAGCCGATGTAATAGGTACCGGCACCGTGGTGACCGTGCTCGACGAAAATGACGAAGTTGTTGAAACCTACACCATAGTAATCTTCGGCGACATCAGCGGCGATGGGGCAATAAGTGCGGTTGACGCATTGATGGCTTTAAAAGCCGCCTCGGGCGCTCTGGAATTGTCGGAAATCAAGCAGATGGCGGGTAACGTTGACGGCAACGCCAATGTATCGAGTGTTGACGCTCTGGATATTCTGCACTGCTCCACAGGGAAGAAAAACATCAATCAGGTAACGGGTCTGACAGCGTAAAGTTTAGTATGTATTTCGGGCCGCTTTCACAATTCGTGAGGGCGGCCTGATTTGGTTGTTATATAGGTTGAAGTGTTTATTGCACGGGACGATGCCCGCATCGCCCCGCTGCACACTCCGCATCGCTCTGCCCTGATTTTTACATTTGCCGAGAGTCCGGACTGCAAAAAAAGCGGCATTATAAAAAATGAATTATTGACGCATCTATGTTAGAATGATAATATTATTCCTGCAGAATATAAGTGATAGTAAGAGTAAACAAGAGGACGCATTAAATGCAAAGGGATATTTTATGATTGATTTACATTGCCATATTCTTTACGGAATGGATGACGGGCCGAGGGATTTTGATACATCCCTGCGGCTGTGCTACCTGGCTATGGAAAACGGAATAGAAAAAATCGTTGCCACCTCCCATCTGACTTCTTTGATAGACATAGATCACTATGTTGCTGCCAGGGATGAAAGGATTGCGGAACTCCGTGCGGAATTGGAAAGGCGTGAGCTGAATCTGCAAATATACCCCGGGGCGGAAGTTTTTGCAGGGGAAGATTTGATGTACCCCCTTCCTTTGGAAAAAGTGACAATAAACGGCAGCAGATATATTTTGGTGGAGTTTGATTTTTACAATCTGCGTTTTTCCACGGTGTTAAGGTATATTGAGGAAATTCTAAAACGGGGTTTGGTTCCGATTATTGCCCACCCGGAAAGATATTCATTTCTCCAGATTCAATATGACCGTGTCAATTTTCTTATGGATATGGGCGTTCTTTTTCAGGTCAATGCCGGCAGTCTGGCAAGCCGCAGCGGCCGTGAGGAATTTGATCTTGCCTATGAAATGGTTTTAAAACAGGCTGCCAACTTTATTGCTACCGATGCCCATTCCCTGCACAACAGACCGAATGACCTTTTAAGGATGATGAGGGACTTTCCCCCGAACATAAACCAGAATTGGCTTGAGCGTATGGTCCGAACCTCCCCCCAAGCGGTAATTGATAATGAAGTTGTAATCCCTTCTATGGAAAGCGGCTTATTAAGAAGAGGGCGGTATTAAAATCTCAGGGATAGAATCATTAAAACGGAAGTGAACTTATGCAGGAAAAACGGGAGTTTGTTCCCGCACAAAATTCCGACGATTCCGGGATTGATTTGGGCAGAATCGGCCTTGCCCTGTTGAAAAGACTTTGGGCAATTATTTTAGCGGCGATTGTTTTTGCAGCCGCATTCTATTTTTATGCCGAATTCAGATACGTTGAAAAATATGTATCCTCAGCGACCCTTGCCTTTACCTTAACAACAGTTACGGTTCAAAAAGACGAATGGGGCAATGAAACGGGTTATACAACTACTCAGGTAAGACCTCTTGCCGAAAAAGATGCGGAGCGTTACCGTTTTTTATTAAAAAGCGACTTGATGCTGCAAAAGCTGTATTGGGCTTTGGGAGGGGGAACCTATAGCGAAGAATACATTGAAAAATCTCTTTCCGTCACTCCCACATCCATAACCGATATCTTTACGGTAAATGTAACTGCGGATGATAAAAAGTTTTGCGAATCCGCAATAAATGAGATTATAAAGTCCTTCCCCGCCTATCTTAAAACCTTTGATTCCGGTCTCGGGATTGAAATTATTAAAGCACCGAAACCTCCTGTGCCCGCAGGGAAAAGTAATGCCCCCAAAATGGCGTTTTACGGTTTTGTTTCCGGAGCCGCTCTGGTTATATTGATTGTTTTCATCAAAGAACTTTTAAGCGACACGGTTAAAGGCGCGGAGGATATTCGGGAGAATATTGGACTCAGGCTGTGGGGCTCCGTCCCGATAGCAGAGAAAGTTAACAGAAAGAAAAGAAAAAACAACCGTGCCGGAGTCCTTATAACTGACGAGAAAAGGGCGGGCTTTGCATTCGTGGAGGGGATCAAGGCAATCCGAACCAAACTTGAAGCCGCCGCTGCGGAAAAGGGATATAAAATCTTTACCGTTACCAGTACATTCGAAAACGAGGGAAAGACCACCGTGGCATTAAATTTGGCCTGTGCGCTGGCTAAAAAAGACAAGTCGGTTCTTTTAATTGACTGTGATTTGCGTAAACCTTCGGTTTTAAATATGGCGGGAATAAAAGAAGAAAATAAAACCGGTCTGATTCAAATTATCAAAGAAAAAGCGAGCTATGAAGAAGCGATTAAATTTATAAAACCTCTCGGTATTTTTCTTCTCCCCGGCGGAGGCGTTACGCAAAAGCCCACCGAGGTTCTTGACACCGATATAGTCAAAGGCGTGCTCAAAAGGGCGAGGGCAGAATTTGACTTTGTAATTATTGATACTCCGCCCGCCCGTATTGTGGCGGATTGTTTGGTAATAGCGCCTTTGTCCGATGCTTTGATTTTTACAATCAGACGTGACTACGCTAAAATCGGTGATATAAACGACACCGTTGACGAAATATCTTCGGCGGGTATCGAAATTGCGGGTTCGGTTTTCACTATGAGCAAAAAAGAGGCCGCAGGCGGTTGTTTGTCACGCCGGAGCGGGCTGTACCCTTACAATCGCCGCAGTTATTATAAGGGGCAAGGCGGCGGTTACGGGCAGGAAGAAAATACTCCCGGCAACTGAAGCCTATATTACATACTATAAAATAATAAAAGGATAATGACATACGGCGATTGCCGTAATTGAGAGTTTTAGGAGAGTAAAATGCAGGACATTAAAAATGAATCGAGATTAGCGGTTTTGATTGACTCGGACAATGTATCCCATAAATATGTGAAAGTTTTAATGGATGAGATTGCCCTTTACGGTACCCCTACCATTAAGCGTATTTACGGGGATTGGACAAATGCATTGATTTCCGGTTGGAAAAACGTGCTTCTGCCTTATGCGATAACTCCGGTTCAGCAATACAGCTACACCTTCGGAAAAAACGCTACGGACTCGGCGCTGATTATTGATGCGATGGATATTTTGTACAGCCGTCAGGTTGACGGTTTTTGCATTGTGTCCAGCGACAGCGACTTTACCAGATTGGCTACCCGTCTAAGGGAATCGGGGCTGAAGGTTTACGGAATAGGGGAGAGAAAAACTCCCGAACCCTTTATTGCCGCCTGTGACCGCTTTATTTATCTGGAAGTCCTTCTGGATTCTCAGGAAGAAGAGGGGGAAACCGACGGAGCCGGAGAAAAGAGCAGGACTCAAACGGGTAAACCGCAGTGGGGGAAGGTGCCCGAGGATGTGCTGGAGCTTATTGTAAACTCCGTCAACGATGTGGCGGATGATGACGGCTGGGCCTTTTTGGGGGATGTAGGCAACCTGCTTTTGAGAAAACGCCCTTCATTTGACAGCCGTAATTACGGGTTTACTAAACTCACTCCCCTTATTCAATCGACCAACCTGTTTGATATTGATCAGAGGGATACTTCAAACAAGGGAATAAAACATATTTACATTCGTGTCAGAAATTCAGATTAAAACAAGCATAATCAATAGATACACCGCAATGAATATTCTTTTAAATAAATATCTCTTGCTAATAATATGTTATACTATAGTGTATCTATTTTGCCGTGTCGCTTTTTAAAAGTCGCTCGGTGTACGGGAGGTGAAGAAATGAGCCCGGAAATGTTCCAGCAAATATTGGAAGGTTTGTCTGAATTCTTCAAAGCGTTCGGCATAAGTCTGCCGGACATCATCGCCCAACTGCAACCCATGTTTGAAACCATTATCGGTATGTTCACATAAGAGGCTTAACTGAAACACAAAGCTGTTCTTGGTGTGAAATTGCAATTTGTTTGAAAGCAGGTGAAGACACTTTGACTCTTAACGAGATGCTTGAGGTTATCAAGGCGATTTTTGTGGACTTTGATTTCTACAGATTTATCGGTACTTTCGGCGGTCTTATGAAATTGGTCGCCAAAATTGCAGGTTTGTTCGCAGCATAAACTGAAATCGTTTGGCGATTCGGTATGCGAACGGGTTTTTTATTTGTTAACGGTCAGTATTTTTGCAATACAAAAAATAACAGGAGGTGAAACAGTTGGATATTACCGCCATTTTGCAATCCGTCGTGGATCTTGTTGCTTCTATTGTCGGACAGGGAACCATTGATTCAGTTGCGGCTTATCTTTCCGAACTCTTTGCTTATATAGTGAACTTGTTCGGCGGCGCTGTAGGTTGATTTTTTTCATTTCCCGTTTAAAGCACGGCATCTTGCCGTGCTTTAAATCTTTTAGCGGTGCGGTGCGGACAGCCTTACGGCTTTAGCCCAAACTGCGTAAAAAGTCATAAATCGTAAATAATGGCAAAAATAAAACAAAAAAAGTAAAAAAACACTTGCAATTCCATTTTTGCTGTGGTACTATCATCGGGCTGCTCCTCGGGCGGGCATGTTTTCATGTGCAAAAAGCCCTTGTGTACAGCAGATATGCGTTGATTCGGAAGGTGGCTATCCTTTGCGATAGGAAATTTCCGAGGAGTATGTCCGATTTTAAACCGGGCGAAAGTATGCTGCGCGGCTGAAAACTGTTTTCCCGACAGTTAGAGGTGCGCAACGTTGCAGGCCGAAACGGCACCCCCCGGAACTTTGATTCCGGTTTTTTAGGCGGAATGGAAGAAACACCCGGCGCCGTTTTCACATTTGCGCAGCCCGCCAAATTAAGGAGGCAAACAAATTGGCAGTTAAAGGGAAAATCAGAATCAGACTCAGAGGTTATGATCACAACCTGGTAGACAAGTCTGCGGAGAAAATCGTGGAAACCGCAAAGCGTACAAACGCACAGGTTTCGGGGCCCGTTCCCCTTCCGACAGAAAAAGAGATCGTCACGGTTTTACGGGCGGTACACAAGTACAAGGACTCCCGTGAACAGTTTGAGCAGCGTACCCACAAAAGGCTTATCGACATTATCAACCCCACACCGAAAACCGTGGAGGCCCTCACCGGTCTGGAACTCCCGGCAGGTGTGGAAATTGAGATTAAGCTGTAACCCCGAGGCGCCGAAAGCGCCGCTCCGCCCGTCAGGGGCGAAGGTCAAGTTGACGCGATGTCAACCAATAACCTGTAAGGAGGAAAATCCAAATGAAAAAGTCAATCGTCGGTAAAAAAATAGGCATGACACAGCTCTTTGATGAAAGGGGCAATGTCGTGCCGGTAACCGTTGTTGAGGCGGGTCCCTGTGTCGTTGTCATGAAGAAGACGAAAGAAAATGACGGCTACGAAGCCGTTCAGCTCGGCTTCGGCGACATTAAAGTTCAGCGCCTGAACAAGCCCATGCAGGGTCACTTTAAAAAAGCGGAAGTCGGCACCAAAAGAACGCTCAGAGAATTTAAAGGTTTGGACTTTGATAGTCTCAATGTAGGCGATTTAATCAAAGCGGACGCTTTTGCCGCCGGCGACCTCGTAGATGTGACGGGTACAAGCAAAGGTAAAGGCTGGGCAGGCACTGTAAAAAGATGGGGCTTTGCCAAGCTTAAAGTTTCCCACGGTACCGGCCCTGTCGGGCGTCATCCCGGCTCTCTTGGTGCCAACAGCGACCCTTCCAGAGTTTTTAAGGGTAAAAAGCTTTCCGGTCACATGGGCAACGAACGTGTTACCGTTAAGAATCTGAGCATCATCAAGGTGGACGCCGAGAACAATCTTATTGCTGTCAAAGGCGCCGTGCCCGGACCGAAGGGCGGAATCGTCCTTATCAGCAGCAGTGTAAGCGCATAAGGAAGGAGAGAATTGTAATGCCAAGCGTACAAGTATTTGATATGAAAGGCAAAAAGGTCTCCGACCTTGAGCTTGCCGAAGAAGTTTTCGCTATTGAACCCAATGTTTCCGCCATGCATCTTTGTGTAGTGAGCTATCTGGCAAATCAGCGCCAGGGCACTCAGTCCACCCTTACCAGGGCTGAGGTTCGCGGCGGCGGCAAAAAACCTTGGCGTCAAAAGGGTTCCGGCCGTGCAAGGCAAGGCTCCACAAGAAGCCCTCAATGGACTCACGGCGGTGTTGCCCACGGCCCCAAGCCCCGCACTTACGGTATAACCGTCAACAAAAAAGTCAAGAGGCTTGCCATGAAGTCCGCTTTATCCTCCAAGGTTACGGCAGGGGAGTTAGTGGTGCTTGACAAGTTTGTTATGGACGAAATCAAAACAAAAGAAGTGGCTAAAGTACTTGCCGCTCTTGAAACGGGCAAAAAGACTTTAATCGTTCTGCCTGAAAAGGATGACACCGTCTACAGAAGCGCCCGCAATATTGCCGGGGTTAAAACCGCCCTCGTATCCACCCTTAATGTATACGATATTCTTAACTGCGACACCCTGTTGGTTCTTCAAGATGCGGTGGCCAAAATCGAGGAGGTATATGCATGAGTAAACTTGCACAGGACATTATCATTCGTCCGCTTATCACCGAAGCGAGTATGGACGCCATAGCGCTGAAAAAGTACACCTTTGAGGTTGATAAAAGAGCCAATAAGATAGAAATTGCCAAAGCTGTGGAAGAACTCTTTAAAGTTGAAGTTGCCAAAGTCAACACCATGCATGTCGGCGGCAAACTGCGCAGGCAGGGCAGGTTTGAAGGTATGACCCGTTCTTCCAAGAAGGCTATTGTCACATTAACCGAAGATTCAAAGACCATCGAGTTCTTTGACGGCGTCTATTAACTAACAAAAAATTCCGGCGGTGAGGTATGGAGGCTGACATTCTCCGCAAAGCCGCTTTTAGGAGTGTGAAACCAAATGTCAATCAAAGTCTACAAACCGAGCACCAGCGGCCGGCGCAACATGTCCGTTACGGACTATTCCCAACTCAGCAAAACAAAGCCGGAAAGAAGTTTGCTCGAACCCCAGAAGAAAAAGTCCGGAAGAAACAATTACGGCAGAATTACGGTGCGCCACAGGGGCGGTGCCAACCGCAGAAAGTACCGTGTAATTGATTTTAAACGCAGCAAGTTCGGCGTGCCGGCAGAAGTGCTCACGCTGGAGTACGACCCCAACCGTTCGGCTCACATAAGCCTTATTCAGTATGATGACGGGGAAAAGAGTTATATTCTGGCACCTTCCGGTCTGAAGGTAGGCGACAAGGTTGTAGCGGGTCCGGGTGCGGATATTAAACCCGGCAACGCCCTACCCTTGGCCAACATCCCCACCGGTACGGTTATACACAATGTGGAACTGTACCCCGGCAGAGGCGGCCAACTTGCCAGGTCTGCGGGTAATTCCGCACAGCTTATGGCAAAAGAAGGCTCCAACGCCCTGCTTCGTCTGCCCTCCGGTGAACTGCGCAATGTGCCCGTTGCCTGCATGGCCACCATAGGCCAGGTCGGCAATGTGGAACACGAAAATGTGCGTGTGGGTAAAGCCGGCAGGAAGCGCCACATGGGTTGGCGTCCCACCGTTCGCGGTTCGGTTATGAACCCCTGCGACCACCCGCACGGCGGCGGTGAAGGCAAGGCGCCCATCGGACGTCCCGCTCCGGTTACACCTTGGGGCAAACCGACATTGGGCTACAAGACCCGCAAAAAGAACAAGAAGTCAAACCATATGATTATCAAGCGCCGTAACGACAAATAGAGGATGAAAGGAGCATAAATAATGGGTAGAAGTGTTAAGAAGGGACCATTTGTACAGCCTGTTCTTCTCAAAAGAGTAAAAGAAATGAACGAAACCGGCAGCAAGCAGGTTCTGAAAACCTGGAGCCGCAGCTCCACAATCTTCCCGGATTTTGTCGGCCATACATTCGCAGTGCATGACGGACGCAAACATGTTCCGGTTTATGTCACCGAAGATATGGTTGGCCATAAATTGGGCGAGTTCGCCCCCACAAGAATATTCAGAGGACATGCCGGCTCAAAAACATCAAAAGCAGGCAAATAACGGTCAAAAGGAGTGTGTAAACCATGCAGGCAACGGCAAAAGCAACCTATGTGCGCATAGCCCCGCGAAAGGTTCAAGTGGTTTTGGACCTGATTCGCAATCAGTCCGCCGATAAGGCGGCGGCGGTTTTGAAGCACACGCCCAAGGCCGCGTGTGAACCCTTGGCAAAACTGCTCAAGTCCGCTGTAGCGAATGCGGAAGTTAAGAATATGGATGTTGAAAGACTATATATTGCCGAATGCAGTGTTTCCCAGGGGCCTACCCTTAAGCGCATGAGACCCCGTGCTCAGGGCAGGGCATTCAGAATCAATAAGAAGACATCACATATTACCCTTGTACTCAAGGAAGCGGAATAAGCGAGGAGGAGGTTGAACAATGGGACAAAAAATTCATCCGAACGGGTTAAGAGTCGGTGTTATTAAGGACTGGGAATCCCGCTGGTATTCCAAAAACAAGGATTTTGGCGATACCCTTGTGGAGGACTATGAACTTCGCAATTTCCTGCTTAAGATACTGGCGCCCGCCGGTGTACCGAAGATTGAAATTGAACGGGACGCAAAGCGCGTACATATCAATATTCACTGCGCCAAGCCCGGTATGGTAATCGGGCGCTCAGGCGCTGAAATTGAAAAACTGCGTTTGCTCTGTGAAAGAAAACTCGGAGGCAAGACGGTTTCTCTTAATATCATTGAGATTAAACAACCCGACCTGAATGCTCAGCTTGTGGCGGAAGGTATTGCAGCTCAGCTTGAAAGGCGTGTTTCGTACCGCCGTGCCCTTAAACAGGCAATCGGCCGTACCATGAGAGCCAACGCCAAAGGCATCAAAACTCAGGTTTCAGGTCGTTTAGGCGGTGCGGAAATTGCCCGCACGGAACACTACCACGAGGGAACCATCCCTCTTCAGACTATTCGTGCCGATATTGATTACGGCTTTGCCGAGGCAAAAACCACATACGGCAGAATCGGTGTGAAAGTGTGGATTTATTCCGGCGAGGTTTTGCGCGACAGCCGTAAACCCCGCAAGGAAGGAGGGGCAAACTGATGTTGTTACCCAAGCGCGTTAAACGCCGCAAACAGCAAAGAGGCCGCTTAAAAGGCACCGCATCCCGCGGAAACACCATTACCTACGGTGATTACGGCCTTGTGGCCATGGAGTCGGCCTGGATTACATCCAACCAGATTGAAGCGGCCCGTATTGCCATGACCCGTTACATTAAGCGCGGAGGCCAGGTTTGGATTAAGATTTTTCCCGACAAACCTGTTACCGAAAAACCGGCTGAAACCCGAATGGGCTCCGGTAAAGGTTCCCCCGAATATTGGGTAGCCGTAGTCAAAAGGGACAGGGTAATGTTCGAGATAGCGGGCGTAGACAGGGAAACTGCAACCGAGGCTCTGCGCCTTGCCGCAACAAAACTGCCGATCAGATGTAAAGTTATTTATAAGCAAGGAACGGGTGGTGAGCAACAATGAAAGCCAGTGAGTTCAGAAAACTTTCCGTAAAAGAGCTGGATGAAAAACTGCTTGAGCTGAAGGATGAGCTTTTCAAACTGCGCTTCCAACAAGCCATCAACCAGCTGGATAACCCAATGCGGATCAGCGTCGTAAAAAAAGATATTGCCAGAGTTAAAACCATTCTGAGGGATATCGAATTACACGGCGCAAATTCGTAAGAAAGGGAGGCAAGCATAAATGAGCGAAAGAAATTTAAGGAAAACGCGTGTAGGCGTTGTCACAAGCGATAAGATGGACAAGACTATCGTTGTCTCCGTCAGAGACAAGGTTAAGCATCCTCTTTATAAAAAGATCATCAACAGAACCGTTAAGTTAAAAGCCCATGATGAGAACAACGAGTGCGCAGTCGGCGACAGAGTGCTTGTGATGGAAACTCGCCCCCTTTCAAAAGATAAGAGGTGGCGGCTTGTCGAGATTATAGAGAAAGCCAAATAATTTTGGCGCAAGCGTAAGGAGGCAAACACCAATGATTCAACAGGAGTCTTACCTTAAGGTTGCCGACAACACCGGTGCGAAGGAGATAATGTGCATTCGAGTGCTCGGCGGCACCCGCAGGAGATATGCCCGTGTAGGCGATGTTATCGTGGCCTCGGTTAAAAAGGCGGCGCCGGGCGGCGTTGTCAAGAAGGGCGAAATTGTCCGGGCGGTAGTTGTTCGCACGGCTAACAGCATCCGCCGCAAAGACGGTACTTATATTCGTTTTGACGAAAATGCCGCCGTCATAATCAAAGAAGACAAGAACCCCAGGGGCACTCGTATTTTCGGTCCGGTGGCAAGGGAACTCAGAGAAAAAGAATATCTCAAGATCCTCAGCCTCGCTCCCGAAGTGCTTTAATGGAGGGAAAGAGTTATGAACAAAAAGGTACATGTAAAAACCGATGATGAAGTTATTGTTATTAACGGTAAATATCGCGGCAAGAGGGGCAAGGTTATGCAGGTCAGCCCTTCCGAAGGCAAGGTCATCGTCGAAGGTGTCAACATAGTCACCAAACACGTAAAACCGAGGCGGCAAGGTGAGCGCGGCGGACTTATAAAGGCCGAAAGCGCACTTTATGCCTCAAAAGTACAGCTGATTTGCCCCAAGTGCGGCAAACCTACAAGAACAGGCAAGGCCGTAAACGACAAGGGCGAAAAAGTTCGCACCTGCAAGCAAAAGAACTGCTTGGCGCAATTTAAGTAAGGGGAGGGATATTACATGGCCAGATTGAAAGATTTTTATCAGAAGGACGTTGCACCGGCTTTAATGAAAAAGTTCGGTTACAAGAGCGTCATGCAAATCCCTAAACTTGACAAGGTAGTTGTCAACGTTGCCTGCGGCGAAGGCCGTGACAACCCCAAGGTTATTGAGGCCGTTGTTTCGGATCTTATGCAGATTACCGGCCAAAAACCCGTACTTTGTAAAGCGAAAAAGTCGGTCGCCAACTTTAAATTGAGGGAAGGTATGACCATCGGTGCAAAAGTTACCCTCAGAGGCGACAGAATGTATGAATTCGTGGACAGACTGTTTAGTCTGGCTCTGCCCAGAGTGAGAGACTTCAGAGGAATCAACCCCAACTCTTTTGACGGCCGCGGCAACTACTCCATGGGCGTAAAAGAACAGTTGATATTCCCTGAAATCGATTACGATAAAATCGACAAAGTCAGAGGTATGGACATCTGTCTGATCACAACGGCAAATACAGACGAAGAAGCACGGGAGCTTTTAACGCTCATGGGTGCTCCGTTTGCGAGATAAGGAGGAGATTGCTGTGGCCAAAACGTCAAAAAAGGTAAGTCAGAAACGGGAAGCAAAGTTTTCTACAAGGCAGTACAACAGATGTAAAATCTGCGGCAGGCCCCACGCCTATCTGCGCAAATACGGAGTATGCCGTATCTGCTTCAGGGAACTTGCCCATGCCGGGCAAATCCCCGGCGTTAAAAAAGCAAGCTGGTAAAAGTTCAGACTAAGGAGGTAGACGGTATGCAGAGCACAGATCCAATTGCCGATATGTTAACCAGAATACGTAACGCAAATTCCGCCAAACATGATTCGGTAAAAATTCCGGCGTCCAATATGAAAAAAGCGATTGCTCAGATTCTGGCGGACGAAGGTTATATTAAAGGCTACAAGGTCGTCGATGACGGCAAGCAGGGTATTATTGAAATAACCCTTAAATTCGACCAAAATAAATCTCAGGTCCTGACCGGCCTTCGCAGGGTTTCCAAACCCGGCTTACGCATATACTCCAACTGTGAGGATATGCCCAGGGTGATGAAAGGCCTCGGGATAGCCATTTTGTCAACTTCAAAGGGTATCATGACTGACAAAGATGCACGCAAAGCCAACGTAGGCGGCGAAGTGCTGGCCTTTGTCTGGTAGGAGGTGCTGAATAATGTCAAGAATAGGGAAAATGCCTATTACCGTTCCGGCGGGTGTCGAGGTTAAAATTGACGGCAGCGCCGTAACCGTAAAAGGGCCGAAAGGCACTCTTGTACGTAATGTTCATCCCAACATCTCGGTAAAAATGGAAGACAGCTCCATTCAGATTTCCCGCCCCGACGATAATAAAGAAAATCGGGCGCTGCACGGCCTCACCAGATCGCTGATTGCCAATATGGTTACCGGCGTAAGTGAAGGCTACAAAAAAGAGTTGGAAATTAACGGCGTAGGTTTCCGTGCCGCAAAAGAGGGGAAGGACCTCGTGCTTAACATAGGGTTCTCTCATCAGGTTATCTTTACCGAAACCGAGGGCATTACAATTGAAGTTCCCGCCCCCAACAAGGTGACCATCCTCGGAGCGGACAAGCAAAAAGTCGGCCAATTTGCAGCAGACGTGCGTAAAGCCCGTCCCCCCGAGCCCTATAAGGGTAAGGGTATCAAGTATGCCGAAGAAGTTATCCGCCGCAAAGAGGGTAAAGCCGGTAAGGGCGGCAAATAATCTGTTTGTGATTTACTTTGTTCGTTTACGTATTGAGTGTTGGGTAAACGAACTCCCGGGCGGTAACCGACCGCCAAGTCTAAATGCTCAAAACGACCGCCGGCGGTTGCGGGAATACCGCCAAAAAGGAGTGTACAGTTATGGTCAATAAACCGAACACTAACAAGGCCAGGCAAAAACGCCACAAAAGAGCTCGCAAAAACATACACGGCACAGCCACTTGCCCCCGTTTGAACGTATTCCGTTCATTAAGCAATATCTATGCGCAGATTATCGATGACACCAACGGTGTAACGCTGGTTTCCGCAAGCAGCATGGATAAAGATTTTAAGGATTACGGCGGCAACAAGTCGGCAGCTAAGAAGGTTGGAGAACAGTTGGCGGCCAAGGCTGTCAAAAAGGGTATTAAAAAAGTTGTTTTTGACCGTGGCGGCTATATATATCATGGAAGAGTCAAGGAACTCGCCGAGGGTGCCCGTCAGGGCGGCCTGGAGTTCTGAGAAAAGGGAGGGAAATTCGCTTGTCAAAGATTGATGCATCCACATTGGAACTTACCGAGCGTGTTGTATCCATCAACCGCGTTTCAAAAACCGTTAAGGGCGGAAGAAACTTTAAGTTTGCCGCACTTGTAGTTGTAGGCGACGGAAACGGGATAATCGGCTTGGGAATGGGCAAATCCGGCGAGGTTCCGGACGCGATTCGCAAGGGAATCGAAGACGCCAAGAAAAACCTTGTCCAAATTGCTCTTAAGGGAACAACCATCCCTCATGAAATAACGGGCAAATTCGGCGCCGGTGTCGTCTTGCTCAAACCCGCCGCCCCCGGTACCGGCGTTATTGCCGGCGGACCGGTTCGTGCCGTTGTCGAAACGGTAGGCATAAAAGATATCAGAACAAAAGCGTTGCGCTCCAATAACCCCGGCAATGTTGTCAAGGCAACATTGGACGGCCTGATGAGACTGCGCAATGTAGAAGACGTAGCCGCTATTCGCGGCAAAACCGTTAAAGAAATTATCGGCTGAGGAGGGTTAAACGATGGCAGATTTACAAGTAACACTCGTAAAAAGCCTGATTGGCAGCACCAAATCGCAAATTGCTACCGCACATGCCTTGGGTCTGCGCAAAATTGGTGATTCCTCCTTTCATCCGGAGAATCCCGCCACTCTCGGCAAGGTAAAGAAGATTGCTCACCTTGTCGAGACCAACAAGGACGGCAAAGGAGGTACCAACTAATGAAGCTTTATGAGCTTTCCCAGGAACCCGGCGCTAAAAAAGCACGCAAACGCGTGGGTCGGGGTATGGCATCCGGTCACGGTAAAACCTCGGGCAAAGGCCACAAGGGGCAAAAATCCCGTGCAGGCCGCGGTATGCATCCCGGTTTTGAAGGCGGCCAAATGCCTTTGCAAAGAAGAGTTCCCAAAAGAGGTTTTGTCAACATTTTCGGCAAAGAGATAGTTATACTCAACCTTGCCGCCCTTGAAAGAAGTTTTGAAGACGGTGCGGTTGTTGACATTGATGCTTTGATTGAGAAAGGCTTGATTAAAAAGAGTTTAGACGGTGTTAAGATTTTGGGAAACGGCGCAATCACAAAGAAACTCACCGTTAAAGTCAATGCCTTTTCCGATTCCGCTAAACAGAAAATCGAAGCTGCCGGAGGAAAGGCAGAGGTGATTTAACATGTTCCAAACGCTTATTAACGCATGGAAAATCGTTGAAATCCGTAAAAAACTGCTCTTCACGGCATTGATCGTCCTGATTTTCAGAATCGGCAGCGCCGTACCGGTTCCTTTCGTCAGCATCGGAGCGGAAGGTATTCTTGCCGGACAGGAAAATGCCGGCACCTTTATGAACTACCTTACAATGATGACCGGTAACGCTTTCAACTACGGCACTATTTTTGCAATGTCCATTACCCCCTACATAAACTCCTCAATCATCATGCAGCTGCTTGCGGTAGCAATTCCCTACCTTGAAAGGCTGCAAAAAGAAGGGGAAGTCGGGCGTAAAAAGATTGCCGCTATCACCAGATATGTTACCGTTATATTGGGTATAATGCAGAGTACCGCTTATTACTTCTATCTGCGCAACGGAAACTTCCTTTCCACAAACGCCGCCGGCGAAAGATTTACAGGCGGTTGGGCTGTATTTCAGGCGTTTATCATTATTCTCTGCTTTACGGCGGGTGTAGCCCTTCTTATGTGGTTGGGTGAGCAGATAAACGACAAGGGCATCGGCAACGGCATTTCCATTATTTTGTTTGCCGGTATAGTGTCCAGAATGCCTACCCTCATTGCACAGCTTTTCTCCACGAATCCCCAAATCGGCTATATTGCCAGGGGCGGCCCCTTCTATGTGCTTTCACCGTTAGTGGCCGTACTTTTAATCTTAATGATTGCCTTTATTGTCTGGATGGATAACGCCGAACGGCGACTTCCCGTACAGTATGCTAAACGGGTGGTCGGCCGTAAAATGTACGGAGGACAAAGCACCCATATTCCGATTAAGGTCAATATGTCCGGCGTTATGCCCGTCATTTTTGCCAGTTCGATTTTATCTCTTCCGCCCACGGTAAAGATGTTTATGACCGTGGAAGAAGGTTCCGGGCTTGATAAGTTTTTCAATCTGTTTTCTCAGGAACACTGGTTCTATACCATTATCTACTTTTTTATGATTATCGGGTTCGCTTTCTTCTATGCTACTATCCAATACAACCCCATTGAAATGGCGAACAATATCCGCAAAAACAGCGGCACTATCCCGGGCATCCGTCCCGGTGATCCTACGGCAAAGTTCATCGCCAAGATTCTTTCAAGAATCACTCTTCTCGGCGCACTTCTGCTCAGTGTTATTGCCCTGTTCCCCATCGTTTTCTCTCAGGTAACTACGCTCATTCTCACAAAAGGTTTTGATCATCCCTCCGGAATGAACGTATCCTTGGGCGGCACATCCATCATAATTATGGTCGGTGTTGCTCTTGAAACCACCAAACAGCTGGAAAGCCAGATGATGCTGCGTCACTACAAGGGCTTTCTTGACTGATAACCGCAAGTTTGACAGGCGCTACCTCGGAGGAAAAGCATGATTGTAATAAAATCCGACAGAGAACTGGAACTTATGCGAGAGGCTTGCATAATCTCTGCCGAAGCGTTGCGGGAAGCGGGTAAGGCTGTACAACCCGGTATCACCACAGCCGAAATTGACCGGATTGCAGCCGACTACATAGTAAAACACGGAGCAAAACCCGCTTTTCTGCACTACAACGGCTTTCCCGCAGCAACCTGTGTGTCTATCAACGACGAAGTAATTCACGGTATCCCGACGCCGGAGCGCGTCATCAAAGCAGGCGACTTGGTCAGCATTGACTTGGGAGCCGAACTCAACGGTTATATCGGCGACAATGCCGCCACTTTCGCGGCGGGGGATATCAGTCCCGAAGCGAAGTGGCTGAGTGACACAACCAGAGAAAGTCTCTATATGGGAATTCAGGCTTGTGTTGCAGGCGGCAGAGTCGGAGATATAGGCCACGCGATTCAAACTTATTGTGAATCGAGGGGCTATAGCGTGGTCAGGGAGTTTACCGGTCACGGAGTAGGATCCAATCTTCACGAAGATCCTTCTGTGCCTAACTATGCAAAAGCCGGACGGGGTGCAAGGCTTATGCCGGGAATGACACTGGCAATTGAGCCGATGATAAACCTCGGAACCGCTCAAGTTAGGGTAATGCCGGACGGCTGGACGGTTAAAACCCGTGACGGCAAGCTGTCTGCCCACTTTGAACACACTGTGGCCATAACCGAAGAAGGCCCCCGGATACTTACTCAGCTGTAAAGCGGGGACGGGTACAATGGGTTTTCAAATTTACAGTGTGGTAGAATCCGCCGCAGGAAGGGACAAAGGAAAACTCCTTGCGGTGATGGAAATCGAAGCGGAGCGTATAACGGTCTGCGACGGCAAAGAGAGGCCGCTTGAACGGCCGAAACGGAAGAATCCGGCGCATTTGATAAATACGGGACGGACTCTCACGCCGGAACAAACAAAAACCAACCGGGCATTAAGAAAAGCGCTGGCCGGCTTTGCCCGGAGCGACGGCCCAAAAGAGGAGGGGTAGAATGTCTAAGCAGGATATGATCGAAGTGGAAGGTATTGTTGTTGAAGCATTGCCGAACGCTACGTTTCAGGTCGAGTTGGAAAACAAGCATCGGATACTTGCTCACATTTCCGGCAAACTGCGTATGAACTATATCCGCATCCTGCCGGGCGACAAGGTTACGGTAGAGATGTCTCCCTATGACCTGACCCGCGGCCGCATTACATGGCGTTCAAAGTAGTTTAAGGAGGGTGTATACAAATGAAAGTCAGACCTTCTGTAAAGAAAATCTGTGAAAAATGCAAAGTCATCAAGCGTAAAGGGAAGATCATGGTTATCTGTGAAAATCCCAAACACAAACAGCGCCAGGGTTAACCTGCGCAAACCATCAATGGAGGTGTATCTGTAAATGGCGCGTATTTCAGGTGTTGACCTGCCGAAAGAAAAAAGGGTAGAAATCGGACTTACCTATATTTACGGAATAGGTCGCAAAACCGCAAGTGAAATCATCGCGGCAACCGGTGTTAATCCCGACACGAGAGTAAGGGATTTATCCGAAAGCGATGTTGCAAAATTGCGTGAATACATTGACCATCACTGCAAAGTCGAAGGTGACATGCGCCGTGATGTGGCGTTTGACATCAAGCGTCTTGTGGAAATCGGTTGTTACCGCGGCGTGCGTCACCGCAAGGGCCTGCCCGTAAGGGGACAGCGTTCCAAGACAAACGCAAGAACCCGCAAAGGTCCCAAGAGGACTGTCGCAAACAAGAAGAAGTAATTTAAGGAGGGTAAAATGGCTACTAAAGCAGCTGGCGGCAAAAAGGCAGCTTCTACGAGAAGACGTAGAGAGCGCAAGAATATTGAAAAAGGCGCCGCTCATATCCAATCTACCTTTAATAACACCATAGTCACTATAACCGACACGCAAGGCAACGCACTTTCCTGGGCAAGTGCCGGCGAAATGGGCTTCAGGGGTTCAAGAAAATCCACTCCCTTTGCCGCACAAACCGCAGGGGAAACCGCTGCAAAGGCCGCTATGGAACATGGCCTTAAAAGCGTGGAAGTTTATGTTAAAGGTCCGGGTTCGGGCCGTGAAGCGGCAATCAGATCTTTACAGTCCGCCGGGCTGGAAGTCACCATGATTAAAGATGTGACTCCCATCCCCCACAACGGCTGCCGTCCGCCTAAAAGAAGGCGGGTATAACCCAACAATTCAGGAGGTGTAACATATGTCAAGATATACCGGTGCGGTGTGTAAACTGTGCCGCCGTGAAGGCAAAAAGCTGTTCTTAAAAGGCGAACGCTGCTATACGGGCAAATGCTCTCTTGAGCGCCGTGCCTATGCTCCCGGCCAGCACGGTCAGGGTCGCAAAAAGGCTTCCGAGTACGGTCTCCAACTGCGTGCAAAGCAGCAGGCAAGACGTTACTACGGTATTCAGGAAGGCCAGTTCCACAGATACTTTATCATGGCCGAACGCAAAGAAGGCATGACGGGTGAAAATCTGCTGCGTTTTTGCGAAACCCGTATGGACAATGTCGTTTTTCTTTTGGGCTGGGCCAACTCCAGAGCAGAGGCACGCCAATTGGTAACCCACGGTCATTTCAGGGTTAACGGTAAAAAAGTTGATATCCCCTCTTTCCTTGTTAAAGTCGGGGATCTCATCAGCATAAAGGCTAAAAGCAAAGACAGTGAAAAGTTTAAGACCATTCTTGAAAACGGCGGTTCACGCCCTGTTCCCGAGTGGCTTGAACTCAACAAAGAAACACAGGAAGCGAAAGTTTTGGCTATGCCGGAACGTGAACAAATGTCAGTTCCGGTTGAAGAGCATCTCATCGTCGAGTTCTATTCCAAATAACGAAATTTTGCTTTTGCTTTGCTTTATACCTGCAGGTATTGAGCCTGCGTTTAAATAAGGAGGGCTATATATGATAGGAATCGAACAGCCGAGAATTGAAACAACCGATCTTCTGTTCAACGGAACCTATGGTAAGTTTGTCGTTGAACCGCTGGAAAGAGGTTTTGGTACAACGCTCGGGAACAGCATGAGACGTGTCTTGCTGTCCTCTCTGCCCGGATATGCTATAACATCAGTTAAGATTGAAGGCATTCTTCATGAGTTTTCCACTATCAAAGGCGTAAAAGAAGACGTGACCGAGATCGTTCTCAACCTAAAAAGCGTTATTCTGAGAATCCACGGGGACGGCCCGAAAACGCTTTACATTGATGCAAGCGGCCCTTGTGAGGTAACCGCTGCGGATATTAAAACCGATACCGAGGTTGAAATCCTTAATCCCGAGCTTCATATAGCTTCCCTTGATGAGGAAGCGCGAATCAACATGGAACTTACCTGTGATAAGGGCCGGGGTTATGTTTCCGCTGAAAAGAACAAGCAGCTTATGCAACCTGTAATCGGTGTAATCGCTATTGACTCCATCTATTCTCCCGTGTCCAAAGTTAACTACACCATTGAAAACACACGTGTAGAACAAATTACCGACTTTGACAAACTTACATTGGAAGTTTGGACAAACGGTACCATCAACGCTAAAGAAGCCGTTTCTTTAGGCGCCAAGATCCTCAACGATCATCTTGACCTTTTCGGCAACCTCTCAGAGGAAGCCTATGACACCGAGGTAATGGTAACTACAAACAACGATGACGACGGCCGTGTACTTGAGATGACCATTGAAGAACTTGATCTTTCCGTTCGCTCTTTCAATTGCCTGAAGAGAGCGAATATCAACACCGTGGAAGAATTGATCAGCAAGACGGAAGAAGATATGATGAAGGTCAGAAATCTGGGCAGAAAGTCACTGGATGAAGTTTTATCCAAATTAGACGCCCTGAACCTTAGTCTGCGCAAAGAAGAGGAGTAATCCTCCAACCTCTATCAAACACATCAAGGAGTGTGAGTTTTATGCCCGGAACCAGAAAGCTTGGCAGAGCCACGGACCACCGTAAGTCCATGCTCAGAGGCTTGGTAACATATCTGTTGGAAAAAGGCAGTATCGAAACTACCGTCACCAGAGCGAAAGAAGTTCGTGCCGTGACGGAAAAAATGATAACCGCCGCCAAAGCGGATAACCTCAGCGCCAGGCGCAGAGCCTTAGCTTTTATTACTAAAGAAGATGTAGTCAAAAAGCTTTTTGACGAAATCGCTCCCAAGTACAGGGATGTCCCCGGGGGATATACCAGGATTGTGCGTACCGCCGCCAGAAGAGGCGATGCGGCTGAAATGTGCATAATCGAGCTTGTGGAAAGCCCGGAAGAGAAGGCGGCTCAGACCGCAAAATCGAAATCCTCCAGAGGCTCCAGAAAAGCGGCTGACAGTAAAAAGACGGAAAAACCTGCCGCCAAGAAAGCGGCTCCCGCAGAGGAAGTTAAAACCGAAGCACCGGCTGAAGCGGAAACTGTTGAAGAAGCAGCCGTTGAGGCTCCTGCGGAAGAAGCGCCTGTTGAGGAGGCCGCTGTCGAAGAAGCCCCGGTTGAAGAAGTTCTCGTTGAAGAAGCGCCCGCTGAGGAAGCCCCTGCCGAAGAGGCTCCTGTCGAGGCTGTCGAGGAAGCTCCCGTTGAGGAAGCGCCTGTCGAAGAAACCGCTGCCGAAGAAGCCGTTGCCGAGGAGGCACCTGCTGAAGAGGCTCCCGCTGAAGAAACTCCGGCAGAATAATCTTAAAGGCAATCTGAAACCGATAAAAGCCCCGGAACGGTTCTCCGTTTCCGAGGGCTTAATATTTATACTTTAATTAAAGCGTCAATTCGGGTACAATGAGCGTAGTAAAAGTTATGCATTTTAAGGGAAAGGGGTTTCTCAATGATTAAAGCAGCAAAGAACATAAGTGAACTTGTGGGCAAAACTCCGCTTCTGGAACTTGCCGTTTATGGCAAAAATCGGGGACTTTCCGCAAAATTGATTGCCAAGTTGGAATCATTCAACCCCGCCGGCAGTGCAAAAGACAGGATAGCAAAAGCTATGATAGAAGATGCCGAGCAAAAAGGGTTGCTTAAAAGCGGTTCTGTTATTATCGAACCTACCAGCGGCAACACGGGTATAGGCCTTGCCTTTATTGCGGCATCAAAGGGGTACAGGCTTATTATAACCATGCCCGACACCATGAGCGTGGAGCGCATAAACCTTCTTAAAGCCTACGGAGCCGAGGTGGTGCTGACGGAAGGAGCAAAAGGAATAAACGGTGCTATCGAAAAAGCGCAGGAGATTGCCGCCGGTATTCCCGGAAGCTTTATACCCGATCAATTTAATAATCCCGTCAATCCCTCTATTCACAAACAGACAACCGGTGTGGAAATTTGGGAAGACACCGGCGGTGAGACGGATATTTTTGTTGCAGCCGTCGGCAGCGGCGGTACTATCAGCGGAACCGGTGAATATTTAAAGTCAAAAAATCCGGACATAAAAGTAATAGCCGTTGAACCGGCGGGCTCCCCCGTATTGTCGGGAGGAAAATCCGGACCTCACAAAATTCAGGGCATCGGGGCGGGGTTTGTTCCGCAAACGCTTAATACGGCAATATATGATGAGGTAATTACTGTAAAAAATGAAGATGCCATGACAACCGGTCGTGCCCTGGCCCGTGAAGAAGGTCTGCTTGCGGGTATATCCTCCGGTGCGGCGCTTTGGGCCGCCTGTGAAGTGGCAAAACGCCCCGAAAATAAAAATAAAACAATTGTCGTTTTACTGCCGGATACCGGCGAAAGATATCTCACAACGGAAATGTTTGCCGAGTGAAGCGATATTCAACCTGACAAAAAACTGCCGGCGGTGCCAATTGCACCGCCGGTCTCTCTTTACTTATGATTGCTAAGCGAATAAATTAAGAGGAAAGGCTTCAGCAATTCTTGCCTTTTATATATAAATGCTTTACAATTTAGTACAGTTTGTGAAAGGGTTGTGTAATGAGAAAGAAGAGTTTCCTCGGGCGTTTTTTTGAGCCTGAATATCTGCTTGGCAAAGAAAAATGGGCTGGCGAAAAGTGCTCCGCAAACGAGATTTATAAAACCCTTTTTAAAGTAGCCTGGCCCGCCACGGCTGAGACTGTTCTTGTAAGCATGATGTCCTTTGTGGACACGGTAATGGTATCAACCATAGGAGCCTATGCCGTAGCGGCCACAGGGCTTTCCAACCAGCCCCGGATGCTGTTCTTTGCAGTGTTTTTTGCGCTTAATGCCGGGGTTACGGCCATTGTCAGCCGCAGACGGGGGCAGGATGACAGGAGAGGAGCCAACAGATGTCTGGCTCAGGCGTTCACGCTTTGCCTGGTGTTAAGCATTCTGCTTTGCGGCATTGCAGTAGCGGTAGCGCGGCCGATGTTGATTTTTACGGGAGCCGCGGACGACACGGTAGAGGCCGGAGTAGAGTATTTCAGAATAACCATAGTGGGAATGGCTTTTGTCTCATTAGGTATGGTTATCAATGCCGCTCAAAGGGGAGTGGGCAACACAAAAATTTCCATGCGCACCAACCTGACAGCTAATGTAGTCAACGTAGTTTTTAACTATTTACTCATTAACGGTATCGGTTTTTTCCCCCGCTTGGAAGTCAAAGGTGCGGCCATAGCCACCTTGATGGGGAATGTGGTCAGCTTTTCCATGTCCCTTTATTCCGTCACAAGAACTCACGGCTTTTTGCACATAGAGTGGAGAGACCTCCTGGTCTTTGATAAAGAGAACCTGCGGCTTCTTTTTAAAATCAGCAGTTCCGCCGCCACGGAACAATTATTTATAAGAATCGGCTTTTTCGCCTATACAAAAATAGTGGCCTCCTTAGGTACTGTCGCTTTTGCCACCCATCAGATTTGTATGACCATAATAAACTTCTCTTTTTCCTTGGGCGAAGGTTTGGGTATAAGTGCCGCCTCCCTTGTGGGGCAGAGCTTGGGGCGCAAGCGGCCGGATGTTGCGGTTATTTACGGCAGAGCGGCTCAGCGTGTAGGGCTGCTGGTATCCTTTGCTTTGGTGCTGCTCTTTTCGTTTGCGGGCAGACCGCTTATGATGATGTTCACCCGGGAAGAAGAGATTGTTCTTATGGGAATACAGTTGTTGTATATAACGGCTGCGGTATCTCCCGCCCAGGTAACCCAACTGATATTTTCCGGAAGTCTGCGGGGAGCGGGGGACACAAAGTATGTGGCCTACACCTCTTTAATTAGCATCGGTCTGGTGCGTCCTCTTACCACCTATATCCTTTGTTATCCTCTCGGCTTGGGGCTTATCGGAGGATGGATAAGTTTACTCATTGACCAGTATATGCGTACGGTTTTTGCCACTGTACGTTTTTCAAAAGGCAAATGGACAAAAATAAAAATCTGAAGAAGGGTGAGAAAATGGACATTATTTTTTCGGCAAAGTGGATTAAAAGCGATTTGGATTCAGGCATCGCCTTGGAGACGGGTCATATTTTCCCTGTAAGACCCGTGCAAAAAGGCAGAAACGGGGTCACGGATACGGGGCTTGACTTCACCAAAAACTTTACCTGCAAGGGCGGCGTGAAAAAGGCCGAACTGCAAGTAACCGCCCTCGGTATTTATGCGGCCTTTCTCAACGGTTCCAGAGTGGGCGATTTCATTTTTGCTCCCGGTTGGACCTCTTATGAAAAAAGACTGCAATATCAGACCTATGATGTTACGGCACAGTTGCGTGAAAATAACAGCCTTTCAATCACCCTCGGCAAGGGCTGGCGTTTTTTAGGGACGGACCCGGAAACAGTTACAGACGGCCTGAGTAACAGAGGCGCCGCTTTATTGGCGGCCCTGAAAATTCTGTATGAAGACGGCTCCGAGGAACTTATTGTAACCGACAGGAGTTGGAGCGTAACCGAAAGTAAAATTCGTTACAGCAATATCTATAACGGAGATATCTATGACGCCGGGTTTGTTCCTTCCGCACCTGTACCTGCCGACGAGATACCGCGCGGTTTTTCCACCCTTATTCCGCAGCAGGGCGAAAAAATTACGGAGACCGAAATACTGCCTGCAAAAGAACTGATTATCACCCCAAAAGGCGAAACGGTAATCGACTTCGGTCAAAACTTAACCGGCTATGTAAAGTTTAACATCTGCGGTAAAAAGGGCGACAAGGCAAAAGTTTATCACGCCGAAGTTTTGGACAAAGACGGCAACTTCTACACCGAAAACCTGCGCGCCGCCAGACAGGAAATTCGCTTTATCTGTGACGGCAACCCGCACACCTATAAACCGCTGCTGTCGTTTCAGGGATTCAGATATATCAGGTTGGAAGACTGGCCGGATGAGGTAAAACTCTCCGATTTTGAGGCTGTTGTCGTTCATTCCGATATGAAACGAACCGGCTATTTTGAGTGTTCGGACAAAAACCTCAATCAGCTTTTTAAAAATATTGTCTGGGGTCAGAGGGGCAACTTCCTTGACGTGCCCACGGACTGCCCGCAAAGAGATGAACGCTTGGGTTGGACAGGGGATGCCCAAGTTTTCTGCAGAACCGCCTCCTACAACTATGATACGGAAAAATTCTTTACCAAGTGGTTGGCGGATCTGGCGGCCGACCAGGGGGAAGACGGCTGTGTGAAACACGTGATTCCCGATGTTCTCAACGGCAACGGCGGTTCCGCCGCCTGGGGCGACGCCGTCACGGTCTGCCCGTGGCAAATGTACCTGACCTACGGCAATAAAGAGATACTTGAGCGGCAGTTCGAGTCCATGAAAAAATGGATTTCTTTCTTGCAGGAAAACTCAACGTCATATATCAGGACTAAAGGCGACCACTTCGGCGACTGGCTTAACCTGGATGAGGAAGTGGGAGGCAAGGCTACGGATAAAGTATATATCGCAACGGCCTTTTCCGCTTACTCAACCTATCTTGTGGTTAAGGTAGGCAAGGTGCTCGGCGTTGATGTAAAGGAATACGAAACCCTCTATGACAACATCGTGGCCGCTTTCCGCAAAAAATACATTGAAAATGGCAAGGTTACCGAGAACACGCAAACCGCCTGTGTTTTGGCGCTGCAATTTAATCTGTGTGAAGATAAAGCCGCTGTAGCCGCACAGCTCAACGGACTTATTAAAAAATACGGCCATCTGACAACGGGGTTTGTAGGCGCTTCCTATCTGCCCCACGCTCTGTCCGACAACGGCTATGCCGAAACAGCCTATGACCTGCTGCTGCGCAAAGAGTACCCCTCCTGGCTCTATCCCATTTCCATGGGCGCCACAACAACATGGGAACGCTGGAACGGAATACGTCCCGACGGCACTTTCAACGACAAAGGAATGAACTCTTTTAATCACTACGCCTACGGTGCCATAGCCGACTGGCTTTACGGCGTAATGGCCGGTATCAATACCGATGAAAATGCTCCGGCATTCAAGCACACAATATTTAAACCTCTCACGGACCCCAGAATAGACTATGTAAAAGCTTCCATCGACACCCGCCACGGATTGGTGAAATCCGAATGGCGCCGGGAAGGCGAAAAAACAGTCTATACCTTCACCGTTCCCCCGGGATGCACTGCAACGGCAATAATTGACGGGAATGCCCGTGAAATAGGCCCCGGCACAACTACACTGTAAGTTGCACGGAAACACTAAACCTGTCCTTTAGCAGAGAATAGTAAAATAACAGGCAACCCGAAAAGCGGCTCTCATTGTGAGGGCCGCTTTTTAAAAATGCTGAGAAAAACCGTTTTTTTTATGCGAAAAAGGTTGATTTATTTTCTAATAGTATTATAATTTAACGGCAAACGCAAATAGGAACCATTACCATTTAGGGGGAGTCTGGAATGAAGAAAATTATATCCGTGCTTTTGGCAGCTTTAATGCTTATTACGCTTTTCAGCGGCTGCGGTAAAACGGAGGAAGAAAAAACCGATGAATTTGTTATTGTTACATCTTTCTATCCTATGTATGTGATGACAATAAATGTGACCAGGGATATACCCGGCGTAAAGGTAATAAATATGACCAAGCCGCAAACGGGCTGTCTGCACGACTATCAGATGACTCCGGGGGACTTAAAAACCCTTGAAGAGGCGCAGGTGTTTATAATCAACGGAGCGGGGATGGAATCATTTCTCTCTGATGTTATCGCAAGGCGGAAAAGCCTTATGATAATCAATGCGAGTGAGGGGATAGACCTGATTTCCAACGATGAGGACGAATTAAACCCTCATGTTTGGGTAAGCGTCACAAATGCAATAATGCAGGTGCGCAACATCGGTGCAAAACTTGCCGAGATGGACAGTAAAAATGCGGATAAATACAAACAGAATGCGGAAGCTTATATTGCCAAGCTTTCCGACCTTAAAGAGAGAATGCACCGGAAACTTGACGGTCTGCCGAATAAGGATATTATAACCTTCCATGAGGCCTTCCCTTATTTTGCTCTGGAATTTAACTTGAATGTTGTTGCGGTTGTGGAACGGGAGCCCGGTACCGCCCCCACACCGCAGGAACTGAAACAGACAATAGAGATGATTAAAAACACAAAAGTTAAAGCCCTTTTTGCCGAACCTCAGTATTCCGGCAGCGCAGCCCAAACCATTGCAAATGAAACGGGAGTTAAAGTTTACACCCTTGATCCCGGCGTCACCGGGGATGCTGAAGAAAAGGACTATGACAGTTATATCCGTATTATGGAAAACAATCTGGAAGTATTGACGCAGGCGTTAAGCTAAAGCACGGATAACCCGGTAAACACAGTCTCCGATTTTGCGGCCTTGATGTTACTCTTAAAAGGAGTGAAAAATGGCAAACAATAATTCTCAACCCTATGTCGGGTTCAGTTGCTCCGGCCTGTGCTGCACAAAAATTGAGGGCTTCAGTGTTACGGTCGGCCGGACTAAAATTCTGGATGATGTGAATATTCATATTCACTGCGGGGAACTTACGGCCATAATAGGGCCCAACGGCGCCGGTAAAAGCACCTTGCTCAAGGCAATCCTCGGGGATGTAAAACATACGGGGGAGCTTAAATTCCTTGACGAAAAGGGGCTGCGCACCGGCAATCCTCTTATAGGCTATGTGCCCCAGCACCTGAACTTTGACACCAACACCCCCTTGAGCGTGATGGATTTATTTAACGCCTGCAATTCGGGTGCGCCGGTTTGGCTTTTTAAAACAAAAAAATCAAGGGAGCGAGTTAGGCAAAGCCTTGCCATAGCAAAAGCCGAGCATTTGGTAGATAAAAAGCTGGGCAACCTTTCCGGAGGGGAACTGCAACGGGTTTTACTTTGCCTTGCTTTAGACCCTCGCCCGGATTTGCTGTTGCTTGACGAACCCGTATCGGGCATTGACCCTAAGGGGCTTGAACTGTTTTACGGTATAGTTTCAGACTTGCGCAAAAAATATGACTTATCCATTATTCTGGTTTCCCATGATTTAAATCTGGTAAAGGAACACGCCGACAGAGTAATTCTTCTTAACGGAAAAGTTTTGGAAATCGGAACCCCGGAAGAAGTATTAAACAGCGAAGCCTTCAATGAACTCTTCCGCCTTTCGAATTATTGCAAAAGGAATGACTCCGATAACGGGGAGGAGGTGCCGCAATCGTGATGTCGGGTCTTTACGATTTGATTGATATTATTCTTCCCTTTCAGTGGGCTAGCCACATGTTTATGAAAAATGCACTGTTGGCGGTGTTGTTGGTTACTCCTCTTTTCGGTTTGTTGGGTACTATGGTGGTCAACAACAGAATGGCATTTTTCTCCGACGCTTTAGGTCACGGAACATTTACCGGTATTGCAATAGGGGCAATTGTCGGTTTGGTGAACCCCGTTTATGCCGCTGTGATTTTTTCCGTGGTTTTTGCCGTGATAATCACCCTTATTAAAAACTTCAGCAGAGAATCCACGGATACAATAATCGGCGTTTTTTCTTCTCTTGCCATCGCTCTGGGTTTGGCAATAATGTCTTTCGGCGGAAGTTTTAATAAATATTCTTCATATTTAATCGGTGACCTGCTGAGCATTACGTCTAAAGAGATTGCAGTGTTGGCGATTGTCTTTGCCGCCGTGATTCTCATTTGGATATTGTTGTTTAACAAACTGCTTTTGACGGCGGTAAATACCGCCCTTGCCGCAAGCCGAGGGGTAAAAACTTTGGCCTTGGATTTGCTGTTTACCTCAATGGTAGCCGTTGTGGTTACAATCGCCATTAAATGGGTGGGGCTTTTGCTGATTAACTCCCTTTTGGTTCTGCCTGCAGCCGCCGCCAGAAATGCGGCAAAAAATGTCCGTACATTTACCTTGTTCAGTGTTTTAACCGCATTGTTTTCCGGTTTGGCAGGGCTTGTGATTTCGTACTACCTTAACATAGCCACAGGGGCGACAATAGTACTGATTTCCGGCGTTATTTTTATGATTTCCCTGATTTTCAGGCGCAGATAAACAGTGTTTCAAAAAGGGGGGCGAATGATTATGTCAAGTGACGGCGACAGATACAAAGAGAGGTTAAAACAAGGCGGGTTAAAAAACACAAAGCACCGCAACTCCATTCTTGCGGCTGTTGAAGACGGCAAACAACCCTTGACCGCCGAAGAAATATATTTAACACTAAAGGAACAGGGGATTGCTATAAGCCTTTCCAGCGTTTACAGAATCCTCAACAGCCTTGTTCAGATAAGACTTGTTGAAAAAACGGTTCTCCCCGGGGAAGAAAAGGCGGCCTTTGAGTTAAACAGAAATGAGCATAAACACTATGCCCTTTGCACAGGTTGCCACAAGGTTATTGATTTTCCCGACTGTCCTTTGGAAGACTACCAAACCAAACTCGGGGACAGCATAGGTTTTACAGTATCCTCCCACAGGCTTGAAATTTACGGTACTTGCAAAGATTGCGGGAAGAAATAAAAAGAAAAAGACGGGCGGTAACAACTTGCCCGTCTTTTATTAAAAAAATATCTCTGTCAGTTATTTTCCGTTTCGGTTGTTTCCTTTTCCTTTTTGGCGATTTTTCGGCACAACCTGCATTTCGGCGGTTTCTCAGTTTCGGCAATTTCTTCTTGCGGTATTATAGCTTTTTTACTTTCCCGCATTTCTAAAAGGGCGCCTGCAAATATGCTTGCGGCTGCGGCAAAAGCACCCAGGGTACAGCCGAGTAATATTATTTTACAATCTTTCAACAGACTCTTTTTCATAGTTGCGCCTTTCTCTCGGCCGCAATGACGGCCGTTTTTCTTTATTTTACCCTGCGGGCATTAGCAAAATATATCCTCTCACCGGCAGGTGATGCAAAAATCCCCGACACGCCCTTGCCCAGAACAAGCTGCTGAGCGCCTTCAAAAATGGGGATAATCGTGCCGCTTAAAATTAATTCCTCCTGGGCTTTAAGGCAGAATTGCACAGCGTCGGCATCCGTGCCGGCTGTTTGAATCATAGCCGCCATATTGTCATAGGTGGAGGAACTGTAGCCTGAAAAATTAAGAGGATGCTTGGTGGTGAAAGTCTGCAAAAAGTTTTTTACCTCACTGTCGGCAGCCCGCAAAGGCGCCAAAGCTATTTGATATTGACCGCTTTCAACCCTCTTCAGCAATTCGGTAGGCTCCAAAGTTTCAACCGAAACGCTCAGATCAACACCGAAAGTTTTTTGCAGGCTCTGTATAAGGATGCGCATATCCTTTTCATAAAAAGGCGGGCAAATAATTGTCAATGAAAGATGCTTGATTTCCAGTTCGTCAAAGGTCTTATCCAGCAGTTCTTTAGCCTTATCCCGCTGTACACCGAGAGCAGCCCCGGGCGATGTCAGCATACTGCCGTAGCCTTCTTTCTTCAAACAGGCAAGGGGGATAATTCTGTCAATTTTTTCCCTGCCCTCAAGTTCCGGGCCGAGGGCCTGTTTATCTACCGCCATGCACAGCGCAATGCGCAGGTTCCTGTTTTTTAAGTGCTTGTCGGCTGCATTAAAACACAGGGCGGTAATCTCGTTTTGAACTTCAATTTGCCGAGTGTCCGATGACAATTGAGGGGCGTATTCCGGCCAAAAGCTTATCAGGCCTGCGGAGTAATTGCCCTGCTGTATCAAACGCTGATACTTTTCTCTGTCCGGGTTTAACCTTAAACTGACGGAGTTGGGCAAAACCTCCGACGGATTATAGTAATCTTTGTTTTTGCGCATTGTTATATAAGAATCCTGTGACCAGGAGGAAACATAAAAAGGCCCGTTGCAAATTATGTTTGTGTCACTTAACCCGTATTGTCCCTTTGTAGCCTCAAAAAACTTCTCATTACAGGGCATACAGACCGGCAAATAAAGATTGCGTAAAAAGCTTTCAACGGGGAAAGCAAGGGTTATAACCAGGGTAAAATCATCTTTTGCCTGAACGCCGAGTTTATCTTCCGATAAAGTCCCTTTGCTTATTTCATCGGCATTTTTAATCATATTCAGCGCCGATGCGCCGGGGGAAGCGGTGACCGGCGAAACCGCCCGCCTGAGAGCGAAAACAAAATCTTCGGCGGTAACCCGAGTGTCGAAAGAGTCCTTATAATCTTCACCCAGAACCTTTGCATGATTTTTCATCAGGTGCCATTTAACATTGTTCCTCAGGTGAAATGTATAAGTCAGTTTATCCGCAGATACTTCCCAGGATTGTGCCGCTCCGGGCGCTACGGAGCCGTCCTCCGATTCTTTTACAAGACCTTCAAAACAGTTGGCAAATACAATACTTCCCGGAGCTTCGGCTAATTGGGGGTCCAAAGAGCGGGGCTGAGCGGGAACGGGAAAATACAAATCCGCCCCTAAGCCCTTTTCTTTACCGCAACCGGAAAGCCCGAGAACTAAAACAAAAGCTATAAACAATGACAACAGTCTTTTGAACATAACTCTAATGTGTACCTTTTACCGTATCGGCAACTTATAATTCGCCAAAGCGCCTTTTTGATTGAGGGAGGGGAAATTCCATTGGCGGAGAACCTCATAAACCCCTACGGCTACCGCATTTGACAGGTTCAAGCTGCGGGCATCATCAATCATAGGTATTCGCACGCATTTGTCCGGATTACTTTTAAGCAAATCTTCCGGAAGTCCCGCCGTCTCCTTGCCGAAAAACAGAAAAACATCCTCGGGGTAAATAATATCCGAGTAAGTCTGCCCCGCTTTGGTGGAGAAAAAATAAAAAACCCCCTTGTTATTGCTGAAAAAATTATCAAGGTCGGTGTAATAGTTGATATCCAGCAAGTGCCAATAGTCTAAGCCCGCTCTTTTGAGTTTTGCGTCGTCAATTTTAAATCCCATAGGCTCCACAAGGTGCAGGCGTGCGCCGGTAGCGGCACAGGTGCGAGCTATATTGCCCGTATTTTGGGGGATTTGCGGTTCCACAAGCACTATGTTAAGTGTCGGCAATAAAACACCTCTTATTTCAAGCTCAGTTAAATAAGGCCATTGCCTTTTCAACATCCCCGTTTACAATCAACTCAACGGCTTGCCCTGCCTTTTCCGCTACGGGACGAAGGCAGGCAAGCTCGTCTTTTTTCAATACGGAAAGCACCCAGTCCGCCGTATCCATTTCCGGGTGCGGTTTTGCCCCTATACCTATTTTTATACGGGGAAAATTATCACTGTTTAAATGCAGGATAATACTGCGCAGACCTTTTTGTCCGCCATCGGAGCCGTTGCGGCGAATACGCAGTGTCCCTAAAGGCAGGCTGATATCGTCGGAAATAACCAAAACGTTTTCCGCGGCGATTTTGTAAAAATCGGCCGCTTCTCTTACTGCCTCGCCGCTGTTGTTCATAAAGGTCTGAGGCTTCATTAAAAGGCAACGCTTACCGCCTATCCTCACATCACAGATAAGGGATTTAAAGCGGATACGGTTGATTTTGACGCCGAGTTTTTCCGCCAAGGCATCCGCACACAAAAAACCGGCATTGTGGCGGGTAAAAGCATATTTGTTACCGGGGTTGCCAAGCCCTACCACCAGAAACTCCGGGCCGGCGGAAGAAGCTCTCGGTTTGCGAAAACGAAAAATCAAAAATTAAAACCCTTTCGGAGAAAAATTAGTCCTGATGCTGGCGTCTGTAAGGCTTTTTGGTATCGACCCAGCCCTTTTTGTTCACCTGTCTGGAGCGGGCAATAGCAAGGGCATTGTCGGGTACGTCTTTGGTTATCACCGAGCCTGCGGCGGTGTAGGCGTTTTTCCCTACGGTGACAGGCGCCACAAGGGCTGTATGGCAACCCAAAAAGGCTCCGTCCTGAATTACGCAACGCTGTTTATCTTTGCCGTTAAAGTTTACGGTGGCACAGCCGCTGCCAACATTAACATCTTTGCCAAGTTGCGAATCCCCGACATATGAAAGATGAGATATCTTTGTGCCTTCGCCCACAACGCTGTTTTTAATTTCAACAAAATTCCCTACCAAAGCGCCGGCCTCTATCCGGCTTCCGGGACGCAGTCTTACAAAGGGACCCAATTGGGCATCATCCTCAACTACGGAAGAAAAGCATTGAACATTATTCAGGGTAACCCGGTCACCTATGGTGCTGTCTTCAATAAAGGAATTCGGACCTATGGTGCAAGCGATACCTATTTTGACCCTGCCGCGGATTATGGTTCCCGGCATGATAAGGGTGTCCGCACCGATTTCAACATCGGGTCCGATGATAATGCCGTGGTCACAGGGGATTGAAACCCCGTTAACCATGTGCCTTTCAAGTTCTTCCCTGCGGGCAATTTCGTTGAGCTGGGCAAGTTGTATACGGTCGTTTGCTCCGAGAACAATCTGCGGGGTACGGGCACTGAAAGTGTTCACCGGCTGGTTCATGTCATTTAGTATTTCCAAGGTGTCGGTCAGGTAATATTCTTTGTTTTTACTTTTCCCGGGAATGCGGCTGAAAGTTTCAAGACGTTCCAAAGCAACCAAAAGGGCTTGAGCCTTAAACCAGTAAGCCCCGGAGTTTACTTCGTCTATCTTTTTTTCTTTTTCGTTTGCTTCCCGTTCTTCCACAATTCTTTCGAAAGTACCGTCCGATGAACGCAGAATACGGCCGTAGCCGTGGGGATTATCAACCTTGGAGGTTATAACCGTGGCTGCATTGTCCGACTGCTTGTGAACATTCAGCGATACTTCAATGGTTTGAGAGTCTACCAAGGGGGCATCCCCCGCCAAAACGAGCACATTGCCGCCCGAATGGCGTAAAATAAAATCTTTTGCCTGGGCAACGGCATGCCCCGTTCCCAGCCTTTCCGCCTGCTCAACGGTTTCAATCTCATTCCCCAGGTGTTCACGAACCACATCTCCTAAATGACCGGTGACAACACAAAGGTTTTCCACCCCGCCTTTTCGGGTTCTATCGATGACCCAATCCAGCATGGGCTTAAAGAGCACTTCGGCAAGCACTTTGGGTTTGGCGGACTTCATTCGGGTTCCTTCCCCCGCCGCCAGAATAATTGCGCAATCCTGTATCACAATAATCCTCCTTCCCTCAAATTACAATTTTAAAAAACATAAGTTTCAGTAAGCTTAATTAAACTTTCTTCAAAAAGCTCCGCAGTTTGATTAATACACGGGGAACACCGCCCAACAGTGTGAGGAAGCCTTTAAAGGGTTTATCTCCGTTGAGAATGCGCAGCAAACCGCCTTCGATCATCTTGTTGCTGGCAAGTCCGCCGCTCATTGCAATAAAGCTGCGGAAAGGGGTCTGCACCGCAACGGCGTTCATCATGCCGGCGTTCGGCCCCTTGTTGAAGGTGTTGAGTAAAGATATGAGCATCCTGTTAATCCTGCCGCCCCATTTTGTATGGGCTGCATTTTCAAAGTTGTCGGTCAAATCCAGGGGGATGGATTTATCTTTAACAGCAGGCGGCAAAGGTCTGCCCAGCAAAGTTTCAAATTGCTGTGCCGAAACTTCCGCCACGGTTCCCGAATAGTAGTCGGGCAGCGTTTCGGACAAATCTTTGAGGGGCTTACCTTCAAAGGTTGAGTTAATCTCGACTTGCGCTTTGAGCCTTATATCCGCGCTGGAGGCGCCGACGGCAATCTCAAAACTGCCGCTTTCAACCCGCCAATCGGCGGAGTCGGTGTCATAAAAAGCGAAGGCCCTCTTGTCCAGAGTTACGCTTATTTCTTTTTCCTCACCGGGGTTTAATAATACTTTCTCAAAACCTTTAAGTTCTTTCTCCGGCCTGAAAACCGTGCTTTGGCTGTCGGCCACATAAACCTGTGCTATCTCCGCACCGGCGGCGGAGCCGACATTTTTAACTTTGAAAGATACGGTGAGGGTTTCGTCGTCCTTCATGGCAGTTTTATCACAGGCTATATCGGAATACTCAAACTCGGTGTAGGAAAGCCCGAATCCGAATGGAAACAGTACGGGCAGGCCGACCTTTTCGTAGTAGCGGTAACCGATGTAAACGCTTTCCCGATATTCCACAGTAGCGGGGTTGCCGGGGAAGAAGTTAAAGCAGGATGTATCCTCAAGTTTAAAGGGATAGCTTTCCGCCAGTTTACCTGACGGGTTGACGGCGCCGGTTAGAATATCGGCTATGGCGCCGGCTCCCGCCTGACCGCCCAGATAAGAGTTGAGCAGTCCCTTAACTTTATCAATCCAGGGCATCTCAACAGGGGAGCCGCCTGCCAAGATTACTACGGTGTTCGGGTTTGCGGCGCATACGGCTTCCACCAACTCGTTGTGGGAGTCCGGCAGCCTCATATGGGCACGGTCAAACCCTTCGGATTCATAGTCGTCGGTCAGCCCGATAAATACAAGGGCTACCTCTGCCTGAGATGCGGCTTTTGCAGCCTGCTCTATCAGCGCCTTATCGGGTTTATCGGTTTTTACACTGTACCCGCGGGAATAAGAAACTTCTACACCCGCTTCGGTAAGGCAGTCAAAGGCATTGTCCAACTTTGTGGGGTTGATTCTGGAACTTCCGGAACCCTGATATCTGGGGGTTTTGGCAAGTTCGCCTATAACAGCCGCCTTTACGCCCTTTTGCAAAGGCAGAATGTTTTCTTCATTCTTTAACAGCACCATGGATTCACCGCCTATGCGGCGGGCAATATCGTGGTATTTTTCAGAATCGAATTCGCCGCCTTCACTCAAGGCTTCGGCGCCGGCAAAAATAAGGCGGAGCAGTCTTTCAACACTCTTATCCAACACTTCTTCTTTTAAGGTTCCGGCTTTAATTGCCTGAAGAATTCTTTGAGTTCCTCTTCCGCCGGAGAAGGGCATTTCCAGGTCGTTTCCTGCGGCGAGACCCTTGTCCCTTTCATTTACGGCGCCCCAGTCGCTTACAACAACACCCTTATAGCCCCATTCGTCCCTCAAAATCGAGTTTTGCAGGCGATTATTTTCCGTGCAGAACTCACCGTCTAAACGGTTGTATGCGCTCATAATTGTTGCGGGGCTTGATTTTTTAACGGCTATCTCAAAAGCGGTCAGATAAATTTCCCGCAGCGCTCTCTCGTCTACCACCGAGTCCACGGTCATGCGCCGGGTTTCCTGGTTGTTTACGGCATAGTGCTTAATAGATGTGCCTATTCCCTTGGACTGAACCCCTTGAATAAAGGCGGTTGCAAGTTCGCCGGTAAGCAGGGGGTCTTCGGAGAAATATTCGAAGTTTCTGCCGCAAAGAGGTGAGCGCTTAATGTTGACACCCGGACCCAGTACAACGGCTATTCCCTGATTTTTGCATTCAAGGGCTATGGCTTCGCCCATTTCTTTCAGGAGCTCTCTGTCCCAGGAGCAGGCGGTTGTGGCAGCGGTGGGATAACATACGGCGGGCACGCTCCCTAAAAGTCCGCTGCTCTTTTGGTTAGGGTCCCTTTTACGCAGACCGTGAGGGCCGTCGGAAACCATAATGGAGGGAATACCGAGTTCTTCAAAACTTTTCAGATTCCAGAAGTCCTCTCCGTCACAAAGGGCGGCCTTCTGCTCCAAGCTCATTTTCTTCAACAGGTCTTTGATTTTCACACTATAATCAGTCATCTTGTTCTCCTTCTCCTCTAATTATATCGCAATTTTACTCTGCAAATTTAAAACCGCAGCATTTAAACCGCCTTGCGTACAGACTGCACCTACAGGTTGTCAGCGGATGAAAATTAAGTTCAGGGGTAATCATTTTATACTGTTTGACTATTCCTCGTCTTCGTCCCAGGCCGCAATTCCCAAAACTTCCGCAGCTTCACCGTACTCGATTTGTTCAACGCTTTTAAGCTTGTTTTGAATAATTCTGTTGCGGTTTTGAGCCTGACCTATGGTGTTGCCCGCTTCGTCAATCTTTTTCTTCGCTTTATCCAGCATCACGCCGAACTTGTCATACTGAACTTTAGCGGCCGCCAACAGGCTGCGTACTTCATTGGCCTTTTCGTTGATGGCAACGGCCTTAAAGCCCATTGACAGAGAATTCAGAAGGGCGGTTATAGTCGTAGGGCCGGCAATCATAATGTTATAATCCCGTTGGAGTCTCTCAGGCAGACCTGTACGGGATGAGGCAATTTCGGCATAAAGTCCTTCAGTTGCGAGGTACATTATTGCAAACGGGGTTGTTACAGGTACATTGATATACTTTGCTTCCGCTTTCGCCTCTTCCAAAATCCTTTTTTCCAGGGCTTTGCGCGCCTCCTGCACGGCATCGGCATCCGCACGGTCAGCCGCATCGCAAAGGCGCACATAATCTTCCATGGGGAACTTGGAGTCCACAGGCAGATAGGTAATCTCCTGATTGTCTTCGCCGGAGGGGATTTTAATGGCAAACTCCACTCGTTCCCCGCTGTTGGGGCGTGTGGCAAAATTGCGCTCATACATATTGGGTATGGTTTGGTCCAGAATACCTTCCAACTGAACTTCCGCCCAAGTGCCCCGAGCTTTTACATTTGTTAATACCCGATTAAGCGAGGTAACATTGTCGGTAACCCCGGTTGAAAGCTCTTTCATCTCGCCCAAAGATTTGTTTACACTTTCAAGCTGGTCGGACACCGTTTTAAAGGATGCTCCCAATCGGGTTGTGAGGGTTTCGTTGAGTTTTTCGTCCACAGTGGAGCGCATCTGATCCAGCTTTTTCTCGTTGCTCTCCTGCAAGCGTGCGATTGCTTCGCTTATTATGCGGTTTTGCCTCTCGTTTTGCTCGGAGTTGGTTGTATAAATATTGGTGAGGGAAGCGGTCACTTTTTCCGACAGTTGCTTTTGATGTTCCAGGTTGGCAAGCTTCATCTCTTCAAGTTTTGCGCCCATATCTTTAAGACTCGCTGCCGTTTCTTCCCGAATATCCTTTTGGAATTGGCCGATTTCCCGACGGCTTCGCTCAAACTCATCCGCATTCTGTCTGCTCAGTCCGTCCAAACGTAAATTAAGGCCGGAAATAAGGCTTTTGATTTCCGCTGAATCTTTATTCTCTCCGCCAATGCCGGATTTGCTGATTTTTATCAGTACAATCAAAGATAAAACGCAGGCAACCGCCGCAAGCACAAGGCTGAGAACGGGAAAAAAATAATCCATTATTGTGCCCCCTTGAGAACAACCTGAAATCCGGCTCAATTATACCAGAACATGAGGGCAGTTTCAACGGTTTACCGCCTTTGCCGGACGGTATGCTGCTGCCCGGCTGAGATAACAAAAGGTTCGGAAAATGTCAACAAAACTACATAAGGGCGGCCACATTTATTTATTGCAATCATGCATAGTAATACCGCCTAAATTCTGTTAAAATATCATAAGCTGTGAAATTCGACTTTCACGGTGCAAAAAGCGAGCTTAACAATTCGACTAATTTATTGGAGGTAGTATATTAATGAGTCACAAGTATGTTTACCTGTTCACTGAAGGCGACGGCACCATGAGGAACCTGCTCGGCGGCAAAGGCGCCAACCTTGCCGAAATGGCAAAAATGGGCTTGCCCGTACCCCTCGGCTTCACAGTATCTACGGAAGCCTGCACCCGTTATTATGAAGACGGCAAAACCATCGGCGACGACATTATGGTTCAAATCGATGCAGCTCTTGCAGAGATTGAAAAGATCAACGACAAAAAATTCGGCGACCCCGCAAAACCCCTGCTCGTATCCGTGCGTTCCGGTTCCAGAGCTTCCATGCCCGGCATGATGGACACCATCCTCAACCTCGGCCTTAACGATGAAGTTGCAGCCGGGTTGATTGCCGGTAACTCCGACCCCGTTTTCAAGCGCTTTGTTTACGACTCCTATCGCCGTTTTATTCAAATGTTCTCCGACGTGGTTATGGAAGTGCCTAAGAGCACTTTTGAAGTTATCATTGACGAGATGAAAGAAGAGCGCGGCATCACGGAAGACACCGAGTTTACCGCTGATGATATGAAAGAAATGGTCGCCCGCTTTAAGGAATACTACAAAGAACAAAAAGGCACGGACTTCCCCACCGACCCCAGAGCACAAATGATCGAGTCCGTCAAGGCCGTGTTCCGCTCTTGGGATAACCCCAGAGCAAACGCTTACCGCCGCATGAACGACATCCCCTATTCCTGGGGCACCGCAGTTAATGTTCAGCCCATGGTTTTCGGCAACCTTAACGATAACTCCGGTACAGGCGTTGCCTTTACAAGGGACCCCGCCACCGGTGAAAAAGCCCTTTTCGGCGAGTATCTCATCAATGCTCAGGGCGAAGACGTTGTGGCCGGTATCCGTACACCTAACGAGATAAGCAAGCTAAAAGAAGATATGCCGAAAGTGTACGAGCAATTTGTAGGTATTGCAGACCTTCTCGAAAAGCACTACAAAGATATGCAGGATATGGAATTCACCATTGAAAACGGCGTGCTTTATATGCTCCAGACCAGAAACGGCAAGCGTACCGCAGCTGCTGCACTGAAAATTGCCGTGGATATGGTTGACGAAAAAATGATAGACGAAGAAGAGGCCGTTTTGCGTGTTGACCCGAAACAACTTGATGCTTTGCTGCACCCGCAGTTTGACGCAAAAGCTCTGAAAAATGCCAAAGTTATCGGCAAAGGCCTTGCGGCCTCCCCCGGAGCTGCTTTCGGAAAAGTTGTTTTCACTGCTGAAGAAGCCGTTAAACAAGCCGAATCCGGCGAGAAACTCATTCTGGTTCGTCTTGAGACATCTCCCGAGGATATTGAAGGTATGGCCGTAGTTCAGGGTATTCTTACCGTTCGCGGCGGCATGACTTCCCACGCCGCTGTTGTAGCAAGAGGAATGGGGACCTGCTGCGTAAGCGGTTGCGGTGATATCAGAATGGCTGCCGAAGAAGGCTACTTTGAGCTTGGCGGCAAAAAATATAATGAAGGGGACTATATTTCCCTTGACGGCACCACCGGAAACATTTACGGTGAAGCTATTCCCACCGTTGAGGCTGAAATTTCCGGCGACTTCGATCGCTTCATGAAATGGGCGGATGCCAGAAGAGCCCTCAAAGTCAGAACAAATGCCGATACTCCCAGAGATACGGCTCAGGCGGTTCGCTACGGTGCGGAAGGCATCGGTCTTTGCCGCACGGAGCATATGTTCTTTGAGGGTGAACGTATTAAATCCATGCGCGAAATGATTGTCGCCAGGGATGTTGAAGCCCGCAAGGCCGCTTTGGCAAAGATTTTACCTTACCAGCAGAAGGACTTTGAAGAGATGTTCATCGCCCTCGAAGGGCGTCCCATGACCGTCCGCTTCCTTGATCCGCCCCTGCACGAGTTTCTCCCAACCAAGGATGAAGATATTGCGGAAATTGCCGAAGATCTCGGTATGCCGACCGAAAAACTCAAGGACGTAGTTGCTTCATTGCATGAGTTTAACCCGATGATGGGTCACCGCGGTTGCCGCCTTACCGTTTCCTATCCCGAAATTGCGGAAATGCAAACTACCGCCGTCATCAATGCGGCCATTAAAGTAAACAAATCCAACCCCGATTTCAACATCGTTCCCGAAATCATGATTCCTCTGGTTGGCGAAGTTAAAGAACTTAAATATGTCAAAGACGTTGTTACCGCAACTGCTGATAAGCTCATTGCGGAAGCCGGTGTGGAAATGAAGTACATGGTCGGCACCATGCTTGAAATTCCCCGCGCTGCCCTTACTGCAGACGAAATTGCTCAGGAAGCCGATTTCTTCAGCTTCGGCACCAACGACCTGACTCAGATGACCTTCGGTTTCAGCCGTGACGATGCGGGCGCTTTCCTCGAAGCTTATTATGAAGCCAAAATCTATGAGTCCGATCCTTTTACCAAACTTGATCAAAAGGGCGTTGGCAAGCTCGTTGAGATTGCTACCGATTTGGGCAGAAAAGCCCGCCCGAACCTCAAGTTGGGTATCTGCGGCGAGCATGGCGGCGATCCCGCTTCCGTAGAGTTCTGCCACAGCCTCGGCTTTGACTATGTTTCCTGCTCACCTTTCCGTGTGCCTATTGCAAGGCTTGCGGCAGCTCAGGCAGCTATTAAGGAAAGCAGAGCAAAATAATTTTTAATTTTACCTACTATAATCTTCGAACAGGCGAAAGCTTTTCGTAATGCAAACGGTCAGTGTATTTGCCCGTCACAGTGGCGGAAAGTTGAAGCTAATATCAAAGATATCCGTCTATCGAATAAAATCGGTAGGCGGATTTTTTAATTTGCAAATTCGTAGCTTAACGCGTTTTGCCTCAATCTTTAAACTGTTTTAAAAGTTGTTTGCACCAATGATGTTTTTTGATTTTATATTCTGACGGTTTGAAAAGTCATAGATTTAGCTATCAAATCTGTTTGAAAAGTCATAAAAATTAGCGGCAAATAACATTGAAAAGTCAATTTTTACGGTGAAATGCATTAATCAATCGCAACACTATAAAAAAAGAGCCGTGCAAACAAATTCTGCACAGCTCTTCTTGTTATGTAAATAAAGGCTTAATCGACTTTGTTATAAAACACTTCCAAAATCAACTCATAGAGTGCGGTTTCATCCACTATAAACTCCGCATACTTCTTGCCTTGTACTACTTTACCTTTCACAATCTTAAAGTCGAAGTTTCCGTTGATATTTGTTTCCAACAGGCGGGTTGTCAGGTATGTAACATCGGACACTTCCAGGTTCGTGGCGGAATAGGGAAGGACTTTTTTGAAGAGTTTGACGGGAACGGAAATGTTTTTCTTGGTCATCTTTAACACCTTTTGTGAAAACTCCGTCAAATACTGCCGCTGACGTTTTATCCTCTGGTTATTTGAATCCAGAAGTTTGCTATCCCGATACTGAACATAGTCTCTTGCATCTTTGCCGAGGAGGGTAACAACTTCTCCCTTTGTGACGATTTTGCCGGAGAGTCTCAATGTTTCCAAGGATGTTAAAGTCACGCCGCCCACGGAGTCGTTAAGAGCCGCTATCGACTCCAAGTCCATGGCAAAGTAATACTTGAGGGGCATGCCGTAAAAAAGTCGGGAAAAAGAGCGCATCACGTTTTCGGCGCTTGTATTCTTTCCGTCGCCGTAGGCGTAAGCCAGGCATATCTGCTTATTGTCTGTCCGAATAAAACTTCCTCCGTAAGAATATACATCCACATCTGCCAGAGCATCACGTGAAAGCCCGATGACAGTTGTCTTACCCGTTTTGACATCGAGTGTTACAAGAAAAAGAGCGTCGGCCTGTCCGTTTTCTCCCGGGACGGAACTGTCTTCCGGCAATTCTTCCCTGTCTACCCCCATGCATAAAACGCTTACAATATTCTCGTTAAGGCGGTAAGTACTCCCTTTGTATTTAACAAGGCGCCCGCCCTCATCGTCGTAAGCGTCTTCCGTTTGGTCCGGCAACATAACGGAGATGCCTCCTTCGGGGTGCATCTTCTTTTTACCGGTTTGATAAAATGCAAAATATATTCCGGCAAGAATAAGGGCAATAACGATGAAAACAAGAAAAATAACAAGCAAAGAACGCTTTGTTTTTTTATTCTTTCGGACCTTCTCGGTGCTGTTTTCGATTCTACTGCGTTTGCTCATCTTTTATCAAAACCCCCTGAACCAAATAACGATTAGGTGCACTTCTTGAGGCGGTAGGACAGGTGGAGAGAGTTACTATTTTATCCGTTACGTCCAAAGTAACTCCTTCCCGGATATTACGCACCATAGACTTGGGATTAAGGCAGCTTTCCAGATATGCCTTAAAAATCTCATCGTCATACATATTAAATGAGTTAAGTATATGCCGGTCGTCATAAACATAAGCGGCAAAGATATCATAGGTCAGCATTCGATCCGGGGTGTAGATATACATGTAACGGTACTCCTCAAAAAAGTCCGGATCCTTATATCTCAACAATGAGGCGAACATCAGTTTGTTGGCCCAATTATGACCGTATATTACAGTGTTCGGGTCGCTGAAAAACAAGTTGTTCTTCCTCTGTGTGTAAATAGAGCCGACTTTGTCAAATTTTTTTTCAAAATTGTGGGTTAAGTAAAAGTTGTCGTGCTCCTCATAACTTTGCAAAATCGGATGATCTACCGTGGTTCCCGGAATGCGTATCCATGCATAAATATCTTCATTAATTGTCTTTAGCTCATCAAAGTTGATGGGATTGACCGGTCTTGTATCTTCCGGTGTGGTAGTCTCAGTGATGTCTGTTACAGTAGTTTGCTCTTCCCAGGGACGGCCAGAAAGGCAGAACTTTATTATGCTGCCCAAAGCGAACAAAAAAAGCAGGATTGCAACAACATATACTACTCGCCAAAACATTTTCTTTTTATTCATTTAGCTGTCCGTTCCTCCGAATTAGCGCAGTTTTCACGGTTAATTATAGGCTTTCCCCCGATAACTGTCAACGCACCAAAAACTAAGAGAAGCGAATAATTAAAAAGCGGACGCTTTTGCGCCCGCCGAAGTTGAATTTTATCAGTACCTTACAAACAGTTGCGTTTGATACAAAGCATTCGCATTCATTGCTACCCCAACGCCTAAATGGGTAAAGTTACCCAATATGTTAGCCCTGTGTCCGCTGCTGTTCATATAGCTTTCGTGGGTGGAAATGGCGCTCGGATGATTTTTGGCAATATTTTCTCCAAAGGCTCTATAATCTATTCCGGCTGCCTGAATTCTCTGTTTTGGAGTAACACCTTCCGGAGTATTATGATTGAAGTAGTTGCGGTTTAACATATCCTGGGAATGTTCTCTGGAAACAGTTTCCAGTTTTTTGTCGTATCGTACCGGATCAAGAGAATTCCTGACACGAATGGAATTGGCAAGATAAAAACTGAGTTTTTCGTAACTGTCCGAAGTTTGTTTGCTCGGAAGGGGTAGCAGTTTGAGGGTTTGTTCAGCAGAGTAGGCAATGACTTGAATTGCAGTCAGGGTTCCTCCTTTGGTGGTATCATAAAATACGGTAACATATTTTTGGCTGTCGCTGAACACATCACGCTGATCGGTTTTATCCAGAATGTATTGAGTATTGCCCTTTAGAATTGAAGTTACCGGTCCGGTGTATTTTGATGAAAAAGCGCTTCGCACTGTGCTTTTTGAAGCCCCGACTTTCACCCCTTCAAAGGAGAGCGTGGGACTGTTGCTATAAAGACCGACTACGGTGTTGTTCTGAATACCGACCATAACAAAATTGGCGTAGTTTTTGTGATATACATACCAACTAAAGCCGTATTCGCTTTTCTCTTGAGCTGCAGGATTCCCGAATTGGGCGGTGATGTCTGCAAGAGGTTTACCGATAAGGTTATCCAGTTTGCAACTGTATGCCGGTTGTGCAGGCTTGGCCGGGGCTTTTGTGGTTGTTGGAGGCGGAGTTGGCTTTGTTGTCGTTGCGGGAGGAGGTTGTGTTGCAACGGGCTTTACAGGTTGGGGAGATACTCTTGCTGCTTGAGGAGGTTTGGCGGTAGCGGTTATCTCTTCAGCGGTAGTAGCAGCACTCTCAATCTCAATTTCGCACTTGCTCTCATTCTCAATCTCGCTCTCAAGCTCGGTATCCGTATCGGTGTATTCGTCAGTTACCTCATTAGTGGTGGCCTCATCTTCGGGTTTAAGCCTTATGGCAGTTTTTTCAATGTAATTATTTGTATCAGTGCTGTTCGCAGGCAAATCTGAAGCCGGTTCAGCGGAAGTCATATTTATAGTCTGCTCTACGGAGCCTTCTGAAACGGGGACTACCCCGCCTCTGACCGGATTGGTAAGGAAGGAAACCGCATATATGCCGACTGAAAATACCAGAACGGCAATGATCAGCAGGGAAAATAGTTTGGTTTTCATGCGGTTTGCCTCCTTTCATTAAATTTATTGCTGAAAAAACAAAACAGGCAACCGACTAAAATCAGTTGCCTGAAAGCAAATACAGAAGTATCGTCACATAACAAAATAACAAAAAGTGAATACTGTCCGGCAACTGGCTGCCATAGGTCAAAAACCTTTAGGCCCTTTAGCTTTGCGCCCCTGCCTTTCGACAGGTTTGCCAAATATTCGATTTTCACCATGATATTATCATACAAAATGTCGGATGTCAAGCGTTTTATCTAAAAAAAATGAAGAAAGCCCTATGAAATTAAGAAATTCGCCAATGTATTGCTTTTTTAGGGTAAATATAAAGAGGAACAATGGTAAAATGAGTCCTGCAAAAAAGAAAAAAGCCTTGGATTCTGATTGTGAGGTTTTTCGCTGCAGTACCAAGACTTTTTAAATCTATTCATTATTATTTCAGTATCTGATAAACAACTGGGTTTGAAGCAAGGCAGTTGTGCCCATTGCCACCCCGACTCCCATATGAGTATAATTCCCCAAAATGCTTGCCCGGTGTCGGGTGTTATTCATATAGCCTTCATGGCTTGAAATGGCGCCGGGATGATTTTTGGCGATGTTTTCCCCGAAAGCTCTGTAATTTATCCCGGCAGCCTGAATCCTCTGTTTGGGTTCTATCCCTTCCGGAGTGGTATGTGAGAAATAGTTGCGTTTCAACATATCCAGGGAATGTGCTCTGCAAACGGCTTCCAGTTTTTTATCGTACCGAACCGGAGGGAGAGAGTTTCTGACACGAGCAGCATTTGTTAAATAGAAACAGATTCTTTCATAACTTACAGATATCTGGTTATTCGGAGCGGGCAGAGAACCGAAACCTTGCTCGGTGGCAAAGGCGATTATTTGAATAGCGGTAAGAACTCCCCCTTTGGTGGCATCATAAAAAACGGTAATATATTTTTCATTGTCGCTGAACACATCCCGCTGATCGATTTTGGCAAGAACATATTCGGTATTGTCCTTTAGAATTGAAGTTAGCGGACCGGTGTATTTTGATGAAAGATTGCCCCGTGCCGTTTTTTTTGAAACACCGAGTTTCAGCCCTTCAAAAGACAGAGTGGGGCTGTTGCTGTAAAGGCCGACTACGCTGTTGTTTTGAATCCCAACCATAATATAGTTTGAATAGTTTTTGTGATATATATACCAGATAAACCCGTATTCACTTTTTTCTTTGGCTATGGGATTTCCGAACTTGGCTAAAATGTCTGAAAGAGGTTTGCCTAAAAGATTATCCAGCTTGCAACTGTAAGCCGGTTGAGCCGGCGGAACCGGAGCTTTTGTGGTTGTTACGGGGGTGGGCTTAGTCGTTGTCGGTTTTGTAGTCAATGGGGGTTTTGTTGTAGGGGTTACAAGCAGGGGAGGCTTTGTTGTCGAGATTGTAGTCGGAACGGGCTTTTTTGTGGTTTGAGGCGGTTTAGAGGTGGCTGTTGTCTGTGCGGTTGAATTTTGGGTAACAGCGGTTTGGCTTGTACTCGAATTTTCAGTTTCTTCCGTGTAGGTGCTATTTGTTATAAAACCCAAAGCAGTTTCGGTAGCTGTTGTATTCCCTGGCAACTCTTCTGACCATTCAGAAGTATTGTCATCATTTTTACGAACCTGATTAACCAGGAAGGAAACCGCCCATCCGCTTAATCCGAATACAAGAACAGCGATGAGTATCATGGGGAGTATTTTGTTTTTCTTCATGCGGTTCGCCTCCTTTTGTCGGTTTTTATTTAAAGGAAATTAAGCAGATTGAGGTACAATATTACTTACCCGATAACGGCACAGGCCCGTTGTTAGCGGTTGTCATAAGTCGAAAGCGCTTTACTCCTGTCAGTTCTGTGTGCCCCGACCTTTTTCAAAGCTCTGCAACTATTCCGATTCCAATTCCATATTATCACAGTAATGACGAATGTCAATGTATTTCAAATATAAAATAAAAGCGGCAACCCTAAAGGCTGCCGCTTGGTGAGTTAGCTGTTTGTTAATTATTCGGAGCGTTTTTTAGCTACATAGGCTACGGGAAGAGAAATCAGCGCCAAAGCACCGAGAGCAAGCATACTGCCGCCGGTAGGAGGAGATTTCTCATATCCGTCCTCATCGCCGGCTGCATCGCACTCATACATCTCGATAATTCTAAGGTCACTTAACGGACGGATTACATAGACATCGGACTTTTCATCTCCGGAAACAACCTCATACTTACCGCTAATCTTCCAGCCTTCAAACTCGTAGTCGCTTTCGGCCGCCTTGCGCAGGGTGACAGTGCCGTCAGGATTGACGGTGTAATCCCCGGGGCCCAATTTGCCTGTGGCGTATGAGCCGACTACTACCTTGTATTCACCAACGGAAACAGGGCTAAGTGCGGCAAAAGCAGTCAGGGCAAAAGCACCGACAAAAACCAAAGCCAACATTACAGCAAGAACCTTTTTCATATAAATACCTCCACTTATAAATATTGAGTATTAGTGTATGCTAAGTATATCATTATAATCAGCTTTTGTAAACCATTATTTTTGTTTTATTGAAAACTTTCTTCCTCTTCTTTGAGTTTTTCTGCCCTCCTGACGGCCAAATCGGCCTCCATCTGTTTTTTAAACTTGCCGTGCACATTGTAAAACAGATATGTTACGGCCACAAGCAGTTTTGAAATGGCGGGAACAAGGGCGAAAATCAACCAGATTCCTCTGAGAATATGGGGGTCGGTTTGGGGGATAAGGTTGCCGTAACTGTCTTTAAGAGGTTTAAAACGGATAAGCTGATAAGCCATGCCGGCAATGTAGCCTTGCAGGCTGCCGTTGAGCTTGCCGAACCAGTTGTTGGCGGCGCTTACCAGACCCTCGTTGCGCACTCCGTATTTCCATTCAATATAGTCAAAGGTATCGGCAGTCATAACCCGTTGGGCAACGCTGTTTGAGGCGTTGGGTATCTGCATTATCATCAGCGCAATTGCCAAATAAATTACATTCAACCCCATACGTTCTTTGCCGAAGGGAGTGTAGCCGATAGCCAGCATAAGCATAAAACAGACGAAGGCCCAAAGGTTTCCGGCTATATAAACATTACGCTCTCCAAAACGTTTGATTATTTTGGGAACGATTGGGGTAATGAAGTATTTTGGAATTCCCGTCAGCAAGCCGGCAAGAAAGCCGTTTGCTAGGGAGCCGGTGTTATTCAGCCAGAAAAAGTTTTCGGAGGAGGTGCGCAGATTCCCTTGCAGACCTCCGAATACGCTGGCGATAATACCGACAAGAAAGGGCCTTGTGGTAACGGCGAATTTAACGGATTCCCGGATGTTTGCTTCGCTCATTTCTTCCCGGGAGGCCAAAGGAAAGCGCTCGCGGGTATTTTTAAACTTATAAATTGCCGCTAAAGCACCGATAATAAAAAAGAAATAGGCATAGTTTCGGTAGATGTTTTGCATCTTAACTCCGGGGTACATACGGGGCAGATAAGTAACTACAATGGAAAGCACGGAGGGAAGCCAACCGCTGAAATACCCGAAGAACTGCTGTAGTGTCATCAAAAAGTTGCGTTCGTTCGGGTTGGGAGTGATGAAATAAATCATAAGATTGCCGGCGCTGCTGTAAGAGTTGGCAAGTCCGCTTAGAATACAGGTGATGTATAGCTGCACCATTACCTCAAAGGGTGTGGAAATGCCCGGCAAAAGGGTGTAGCTCATAAAGGTTGAAATCATTGCCAGAGGCAGCATTATAACCAGATAAGGCCTGAAATGCCCCCATCTGGTTCTTGTCCTGTCAATAATCAAACCCGAGACAGGGTCGTCAAGGGCGTCAAAAGCGCTTGTAAACAGTGAGAGCCGGGCGTATTGCCCGCCGGAGATGTTAAAAAAATTCATCCAGAAGAACTGCATGTTTACAATATTGCTGCTTCCGCCTATAAAGTCCGTGAGAAGATAGGCGAAAATTTCCTTAGGTTTCAGGTAGCGCTTATTCTGTTGCGATATGGTTTCGAGTTCCGCCTTAATTTCCTCTTCGTTTACTTCGTCAGGCAAACACTCTACTTTTGTATTTTCTTCCAACACTCCACCTCCGATTTTATTAGACGGCAACATATTATAAGTTATTCCGAGTCTGTCGCACAAGACGATTCTGAAAATATGGCAAAAACTTTCGTTAAAAGTCCTAACTGGTTTTCATTCTCAAGCATTCGTACGGATATATGAGATTTACCTGTTGCCCCGATTTTTACCCGTCCCCGGAGTTGCTTTACCAAGCGGTCAACCTTTTCAAGGTCAATATCATCGGTATAAAGCAGCAAACGGTCGGTGCGTTGGCCGATTTCGTAAACACCGTGGACAATTGCACTGCTGCGCAGCAGCGCCACCGTGATAAGACCCTGTACACTTTCGGGCGGGGAACCGAAGCGGTCGGTCAACTCGTCTATAACGTCATAGGCGTCGTTCTTGTTTCGGATATCCGCTATTCTTCGATACATGGAAAGTCTTTGGGGTAAACTTTCTATATAAGTATCGGGTATATGAGCGTCAATCTGTAAATCAATCAGGCGTTCCTTTTCGGGTATTGCCTCGGCTTCACCTCGTTCCTCGCGGATTGCCTGAGCTAAAAGGCTCATGTACATATCGTAGCCGACGGTTTCCAAATGTCCGTGTTGCTGTGCTCCGAGAATATTCCCGGCGCCCCTCAACTCCATATCGCGCATGGCGATTTTAAAACCTGAACCGAACTCTGTATATTCTCTTATCGCACTTAGGCGGCGGTAAGCAATTTCCGTGAGGGAACGATCCTTGGTAAATGTTAAATATGCACTTGCCCTTCGGGGTGAACGCCCCACCCGCCCCCTGATTTGGTGAAGCTGTGCAAGCCCTAAACGGTGGGCATCTTCAATAATAAGTGTGTTTACATTAGGCACATCTATGCCCGTTTCAATAATTGTGGTGCACACCAGAATGTCGATTTCACCCTCCAAAAGGCTGCGCCAGGTTTCGCTGAGCTCATCCTCGTCCATTCTGCCGTGGGCAACTCTCAGCCGGGCATCGGGCAAAAGCTCTTTCAGAGCCGCTGCCGCGCTGTCAATGGTTTCAATACGGTTATGCAGGTAATAGACCTGTCCTCCCCGTCGGAGTTCCGCCGAAACGGCTTGAGCGATAACATTCATATCGTGTTCAATTATATAGGTTTGAACGGGGTGCCTGTCCTGAGGTGCTTCTTCCAGGATAGACATATCCCGCAGGCCGGACATGGCCATATTCAAAGTCCTCGGTATAGGGGTGGCTGTTAAAGTCAGAACATCCACTGATGGAAAAAGTTCCTTGAGTTTTTCTTTTTGCGCCACGCCGAAACGCTGTTCTTCGTCAATTATTATAAGTCCGGGGTCACGGAATTTAACATCCTTTGAAATGAGCCTGTGGGTTCCCACCACAATATCCAAACTTCCCCGACGCAGGTCTTTTAAAGTTTTTGTTATTTCCTTAGGAGAGCAAAAGCGGGAAAGCATGGCGGTTTCCACCGGAAAGCCCTCAAACCTTTTTTTAATCGTTTGATAGTGTTGCAGGGCGAGAATTGTTGTGGGTACTAAGAACACGCATTGCTTGCCGCCCGCAACACATTTAAAAGCCGCACGAAGGGCTACCTCGGTTTTTCCGAATCCCACATCACCGCAAAGGAGGCGGTCCATGGGATATTTTCTTTCCATATCCCTTTTTACTTCATCAATACAGCGTAACTGATCCGGAGTTTCCTGAAATTCAAAACGGGTTTCAAAATCGTTTTGCATATCAATATCCGGCGGGAAAGCAAATCCTTCTATTTGTTGTCTTTTTGCATAAAGGTCAATAAGCTGGCGCGCCATGTCTTTTGCCGCCGCCTTTACGCGGCTTTTGGCTTTTTGCCACTCTCTGCCGCCAAGCTTATTGAGTTTGACCTGCCTGTCCTCACTCCGCGGGCCGATGTACTTCGCAACCTGGTCAAGTTGCGTGACGGGTACATAAAGAATATCTCCTTTATCGTACCGGATTTTTATATAGTCCTTTATTGCTCCCCCGGCTTCAAGGGTGGATATGCCTTCATAAATACCTATGCCGTGAACAGTGTGAACAATATAGTCGCCTCTCACAAGTTCCTCGAGGGAATTGAAGGCTGCGGCGGCCTTTTTGCTTTTGCGTTTTTTCTCCGGTTCACTTTTTAAAGCGGTTCTGCTGCCGTAGGTTATGAGCATAAACCCGCCGCCGGGATATTCAAATCCCGCAGATAACCCTCCCGGTATTACGCAAACGGCCGATTCCGGGAATTGCTCAGGCGGAGAATGATAGAAGACGGAACGGATCCCTTGGCTGATAAGGTCGGCATTCAGAACTTTCGCACTTTTTTCATTGCCGGCCATCACCACACAAACCCGCCGCTCTTCCCGTTGTTCCTGGCCGATGAACTGTTTTATGTCTTCCACGAGCTGCCCCAAAGAGCCGTTCCAAGGGGTCAGTTGTCGGGCATTTACCGTAACCAAATCCCGCACCGGTGTATCAAAACTTCCTCTTGGGAGGTTGTCGGCAAAAACAGCGCCCATCTTTTCATAAAACTCGGAAAGTTCGGCCCAGGTTAAGGTGAACCTGTCCAGACCGCGGCACAAAATGCCGTCTTCAAAAAGGGCCTTTAGCTCTTCCGACATCAGTTGCTGCGCTGCCTCGGCCCGTTCTTTTACCGTAAAACTTTCGCATACAAAAAGCATGGCTTCGGGCATATAATCAAACAGGCTTGCCGCCTTCGGGTACACCAAAGGCAAGTGGCGGTCAACGGAAAATAAGCGTGCCCCGCCCTCGAGTCGGTCGATGTCGGTTTGCAGAGAAAGTTTGGCCTTTTGAACATTCTTGCCTTTTAAACCGGCAAGATGGGATTTTATCAATGCCGCAAAATCAGCGTCCGAACCCGGCAAAATCTCATTGGCGGGAGTGACGGTAATTTTTTTGACCTTTTCAATACTGCGCTGTGTATCGGGGTCAAAGCGGGTCAAAAGCTCAATGGTATCTCCCCAGAATTCCAACCTGAAAGGCTGTTCCGAAGAAGGCGGAAAAATGTCTAAAATTCCGCCTCTGAAAGCAAACTGCCCCGCACCTTCCGCCAAGTCCGCACGGACATAACCGGCTCTTATAAGTTGGGCAATCAGCGTTATAGGGGATATTTCTTTCCCCGGGGACAAAGTAATACTGCTGTTTTTCAACGTGTCGGGAGGAATGGTAAGTTGAAGAGCCGCTTCCGCCGAGCAAACCACAATATCTCCCTGAGACTCTGAAAGCCCGTGTAATACTCCAAGGCGAATGTGCTCGTATTCCCGGGACTGTCCTTCGCTGGAGCGGAAATTAAAATCTCTGGCGGGGTAGAGTACGGCCTCTGCGCCCATAGCGTTGAGGTCTCTCACAAGGCGAAGCGCCTGTGATTCGTCGGGGGTAATAACCAGAGCGTTGCGGGCGGTATCTTTTGTCAAAGCCGCTATCAAATGCGCTTTATGGATATGAGAAAGCCCCAGCACGCCCATAGGCAGCCGGTTAAGCTCAACACTTCTCAATATGTTGCCGTACTCCGGGTTTTTATGCAGCGCCGCGGAAAAACAGGACATAAGCGGCTCCTTCAAGGGACAAAACGATTAAAAGTTTACTCATTGCATTATACTTCAAGCAAGGGAGGATTTCAACCAAAACAGGCAAGGTAAAGGAAATAAAAAAGAAAAATTATGTCCCATAAAAAGCTTCTGATATGTTGATGTTGTATGCATAATATGATACGATTTTATGCACAACATAAGTGGAGGTGTTTATTAATGGCTAATCAAAAAAACCTGAACATTCGTACCGATGCCGATGTTAAAGCCGCTGCCGAACAGCTTTTTGAGAAGTTGGGTCTTAATATGTCTACAGCTGTCAATATTTTTTTGCGTCAGGCCATTCGTCAGGGCGGTCTTCCCTTTGAAGTTAAGTTGGATGTTCCCAACGAAGTTACCCCTACCGCTATTGCGGAAGGTTGAGCAATGATGGATAATAGCGTAAAAGGCTATAAAAATATGGATGAATTAAGGGCGGCACTCGGCGTATGAAATACGAGTATGTGGAGTAATGGTAGTTATGACATAAACAGCAATCCAACATTGGTGAAAATGATGATTGAAAATGCAAAAATCGCACTAAAGAAATTGTACAGATATACTGTTGCTGCAAATCAACAGTATGGCGATAAATGGACAGGTGTACTAAATATTATATGAATAGGTGGTGCAATAAGTGCAGATTAGTAAAAAAGATTATTTTAAATATGAAATCCCGGAAAAATGGATTGTTGAGGATAGTGAAGAAGTAACTTCGATTTACTGCAATAATGGTGAGGGAGCACTGACTTTATCATATTTTTCCATATTTGAAATGAAAGAAACCTTAGATGAGCATATTAGCATAATGGCAAAAAAGTTTATTGATGCCAATCATATAAAATTGAATCGTGCTCTTATCCTTGACACTACTCAAAAGGGAAAGTCTATGCTGTATGGTGTTGGGAGTACCCCAGATCAATGGTTCATTAAACTATGGGTAGTTGCGAAGTTTCCTAAAGTGGTTTTTGCAACCTATCAAAGTGAAAAGAAAACATCTGAAGTTAAAACAGTTGATAAAATAGTATCCAGTTTTACATTCATTTCGGATTAATTGCTATAGCAAATTCTTACGCATTGATAATCACCTATATACTCTGCTCCATTTTAAGTTTTGCTTTATAATCGGCGTGTTATCAGGGTAGTTGTAGGATGGGCTTGCCATAGTTAATTAGTTCGGATTTGAAAGTTAATCTGATGTTTTCTATCGCAATTAAATCGGTATGGCATTCATATGACAGAACGGTCGTCAATTTGCAACGGTTCAAACAGAAACAAGGCAGGGAAAATAAAAACAAAAATCGGACGAAAGGCAATTATAAATCGAGAAACAATCGTAGAGAATAAGATGCCTGCAAAACCTAAAAAGCATCAACCGTCAAAAAGAGGACACAGACAGTATTAATTGAGGTGTTATATGCATATATGGTGCTTAGAAGATTGGAAAAGATACATTCCAATTGGATGTAGAAGCGGAATTAGAATCAAATTTGATGCGGGCATTGATAACGAGGTTCGCAGGAGTTGTAAGGAGTTTATAAAATGGATGCGTGAAGAGTTTGTTTTCCCTATACGTGTGCCGGTTTATATTAAGAACTCTATACACATTAGGGCAAATGATGGAGAATTAGTATATGGGACATTCTTTAGACCGAATGAATATTCGGTGGAACCTTATATTCGTATAGCAGCGGGCGATTATGCAAAAATGAATGTTGAGTGGGGAAAAGATGAGGCGCTTACTGCTATTTTAAAAACAATTGCTCACGAACTAACCCACTATTTTCAGTGGATTAATAATTTAAAGTTAACGCCAATTGGAGAAGAAAGGCAGGCAACAAAATACTCAAGATATATTTTAGACGAGTATTCGGAAACAAGAGATCATCCTTGAACGTATTGTCTAATGTTTGGAGAGCATCGATAGATTGGGATTCTTTGATACCACGGAGCCTGCGCATTTTAGCGTGATAGCTAAATTTTCAATCTTCGGCTGAAAAAATCTTTTGTTAACAGAGATTTTTTCATAATATGAGAACAGTGTTAAAAAAACATATTTTTTCTTAATATTTTGTTAAGTATATTGAATAGTAAATTCGTTTGTGGTACTGCGCAAGCATGATATTTGTTCTGATTTATTTGCACGGATTAATAGTTCGTGTGCTAAAGCGGGAAAAGAAGATTACCAATCAATTAAATATACATCTTATCCAGATATTAATAATCTGATTGGCAATTTGCTTTGCAATATAGCAAGAGGGGGCATAAAATATGCCTATGAAAAAACTTATTTCCATCTTTAGTTAGTAGGAGAGAAAGTATGGATTATTCAGCTTTTTATCCTTCAATTCTAATAAATTACTTTGTAGCATTTGCAGGAATTATAATAGCTATTATTTTACTTGTTGTTAGTGGCGCATTTCTTTTAAAGCGATATTTGAAATCGAAATCTGTTATCGAACTTGTTGGAGTTGTTGCTTGCATTGTTGCTATAGTTGCTGTTGCATATTTCTCTCGAAATTTTTTTAAAGATATTCCGAATGTTTTGAGTGAAAACTATATTGTTACAAGCGGAACAGCACAAGGATGGGATTCAGCTGGGCAAGTTCATGAAACAAGAGGATTTGCGTTTAAAAGGGATGATGGAGAAATTGCGAAAATTGTTGTAACATACCCTCCGGTTTACCAAGGAGATAGGTTTGAAGTGATTTATCTTCCAAACACAGGATACGGAGCTATAGTAAAAAAATACAAGGTGGTGAATTAACATAATGTCAGATAAGAAAAAAACTAAAATTACATGGAAAGACTTCAAACACTTGCCGTGGTGGACATGGCTGTTTATTGTAGCTTGCATTGTGCTTCCTATAACTACACTTGGCGGTGCAATTCCAACGCTGTTAGCCTTTCTCGGCATAATATTATGCGTTAAAGTATCGTCATTATCTACAATCAGAACCCCTTTAAAGTTCTTTTCTTGTTTTGGGATTGCAGCCGCAGTTTGGGGAATTGCTTACCTGTTTATCTTTGCAATGAAAAACCTCTAAAACTCCAATGGCGCCCACAAATTAATACCTCGCTTAAATGACATGTGCAGACAAATTAGCGACTGATTTTTCAGTATGATAGAACTTGTATCTGAAAGCCTTATAAAGTTGACATACAATTACTGATAAAATATAATTACCTCGGCAAATATAGGGATATTCCTTAGAGCATGAACGGAGAGTAACTTATGAGCTTTATTGAGTTTGACGGCGTTTATAAAAGGTATCAAATGGGCGAGATTGTTATTCCGGCAGCGGACGGGGTGACATTTTCCATAGAGCAGGGAGAGTTCTGTGTTATCACAGGCCCCAGCGGAGCGGGTAAAACCACTATTCTCAATATTTTGGGCGGCATGGATGACTGCGATGACGGCAAGGTGCGTGTGGCCGGTGATTTGGTCAGCGGCTACAACCGCAAAAGACTTATCGAGTACCGCCGTTTTGAGGTGGGTTTTGTATTCCAATTTTACAACCTTGTTCCGAATCTGACGGCTCTTGAGAATGTAGAGTTGGCTACGCAAATCAGCAAAAAGTCGCTTGATGCCCAAAAGGTGTTGGAAAGGGTAGGCTTGGGCGACAGGCTCAACAACTTCCCTTCCCAGCTTTCCGGCGGTGAACAGCAGCGTGTTTCAATAGCAAGGGCTTTGGCTAAAAATCCGAAGCTGCTTTTGTGTGATGAACCTACGGGCGCTTTGGATTATACTACCGGCAAACAGATTTTAAAACTGCTGCAGGATACCAGCCGGGAAACGGGGATGACTGTCGTAGTCGTCACCCACAACCAGGCGGTTACGCCTATTGCCAACAGGATTATTTCCCTGAGGAGCGGGCGAGTACACCGAATAGCGGTAAACGATAATCCCGTATCCGTTGAAAGGATAGAATGGTAGCATGAGCAAAGCGTTATTTAAAGATGTTTTCCGTTCCATAATAAGAACGCGCAACCGCTTTCTTTCAATAGCGGCGATTGTGGCTTTGGGTATAAGCGTTTTCGCCGGTATCAAGGCAACGGCTCCAAACTTGAAAGATACTGCCGAAAAATATTTTTATGACTACAACCTTTCAGACATCAGTATTGTATCTACAATAGGCTTGAGTGAAAACGATATTTATAAAATAAGCAAGGTCAGCGGGGTAGAGGCGGTAATGCCCGTTAAGTCCGCCGATGTTTTTATAGAGGTTGACGGTAAAAAAGTTATAGATATTGAAGGGGCTCAATATGTTTGCCGTGCCACATCGCTCAATATGGATATGGCTACGGCCTTTCAAAACGGGGTTAACGATGCCGCTTATATGAACAGGCCTGATCTATTAGAGGGAGCTTACCCGAAACAGGAAAATGAGTGCCTCATAGACTCCTCTGCAGTAACCTCAACCCACAAGTTTGCAATAGGTGAAACAGTCACCTTGACAGGGGATAACGAAAATCTTAAAAACAAGCTTAAGAATACACAGTTCACCATTGTGGGGATTGTGCGTACCCCCATGTATATTTCCGTTGAACGGGGCAATACCCTGATCGGCAGCGGTAAGTTGGGTAATTTTATTTTTATCCCCGAAACTAACTTTGTAACGGATTATTATACCCATGCTTTTATAAGTGTTGCGGGTGCTTTCGGCTATAAGGCTTTTTCGCCGGAGTATAAAGCCTATGTGGAACCCGTCATAAAGGATTTGGAAGCGATTTCCGAAGACAGAGTAAGAGCCAGAGCGATGTCCCTTTCAATAGAACTTGCACCGCAGGTGGAACGTGGCGAAACGGAACTTGCGGCAAAAGAGATTGAAGCGGAGCAGAAATTGGCCGAGGCCAGAGAACTTGTTAAGCAGATTAAATATTATGCCGAAAACGGCGATGAGGAGCTGGCGGCAAAAAAAGAGGAATTTGAGTCATCTCTGTCCGACGCCCAGCGGCGACTGCTTTCCGGCCGGAGTGAATATAATGCGGGGTTGGCGGAGTATAACAGAAAGCTTGCGGAGTACAGAGCCGCTAAAGCAATTGCTGACCAGTATCCCAATGCAAGAGCCGATTATGCAAGAGCTAAATACGACCTTGAAGAGGCAAAGAAGGACTTGGATGAGGCGGAAAATGCGCTTAACGAAACAAGGCGGCTGCTTGACCAGGCCGGAGAGGAAGGAAATTTAAGTAATTACGTTGTTGTTGCCCAGGCTGTTGCCAGAGTTTTGGCAGGAAGGGCGGGAGAGTCAATAAGCCCCGAAACGCTTGAGCAGCTTCAGCAGGCAATAAATGAAGAAAATGCTCAGCAAGTCTATTTTATTCTGGAAGGCGCTCAAAGAGCTTTAGAGAGTGAACTTAATAAGGCGAAATATGAGTATCAAGTTAAAGAAATGCAACTTGAGGCGGCTGCACAGGATATTAAAAAGCTTGATGAACTTGAAGCGGCGGAAAAAAAGCTCAGAGAAGCGGAACTTAAGCTTAATGCCGGCTCATCGGAGCTTTCCATAGGCGAGCTCACGCTCAATATGAGGCAGATGGAGCTGAAATATGAATTGACCTTGGCGGAAGAAAAGTTGGCCCAGGCTAAAGCAAAGGCGAAAACTGCAGACGAAGAGTATGCGAAAAAAGAGGCGGAAGTCAGGCAGCAACTCCAAAACGCCAGGCATGATATTGACAATGCAAAAAAAGTTTTAGCGTCTTTAGACAGCGCCGCCTGGTCGGTTGACGGAAGGGACGCATTGCCGGGGCATGTGGAGTATGATCAGTCCGCAGACAATATGACCGCATTTTCCGCCGTTTTCCCCGTTTTCTTCTTTTTTATAGCTGCTGTGGTGAGTCTTACGACCATGACCAGAATGGTGGAAGAAGAGCGTGTGCAATTGGGTACGCTTAAGGCTCTCGGGTACACATCCGGCGCAATAGCGGCTAAATATTTAATTTATGCTACCCTGGCCACATTAATCGGGACGGTTTTAGGCCTCGCCATAGGCTTTGTTCTCTTCCCGGTATCCATTTACAACGCATATTCCATTATGTTCACAACGCCGAAGATTATCTTGGCGTTCAGAACCCGCTATGCATTAATCGGCCTTATTCTGTTTTTGGCAGCGGTATCAAGCGGAGCAATACTTGCCTGCAGGAGTGCGCTGGCAGACAATCCCTCAAAACTCATGTGCCCGAAAGCCCCCAAAAAAGGCAAAAGGGTTTTCCTGGAAAGAATCGGATTTATCTGGAAGCGCATGAGCTTTAACACAAAAGTAACCGCCAGAAACCTTTTGCGCAACAAGCGGCGCTTTATTATGACTTTAGTGGGTATTTCCGGGTGCACGGCCTTGCTTTTGACAGGCTTGGGTATCAAAGATTCAATCAGCTCAATCAGCAAAAATCAGTTCAGCGGCGAAAATGCCGTTGCAAAATATGATGCTCAGATTGTTTTGAATGACCGTAATGTTAGCGGAATCAGTCCGGAGGAAACTTTAGCCGGAGTCAAAGAAGATGTTCGGGTTAAAGACGCAATTTTAACCCATATGAGAACCCTCAACGGCAGTTCCGAAAGGGAACCGGATACGGTTCTGCCCGTAAGCATTCTTGTCCCGGGGAATACCGAAGACCTGCAAAACTTTATCAAATTGCAAAACCGCAAAACCGGAGAGGCTTATACCCTCAATTCCGAAGGCGTTTTGGTGAGCGAGAAGTTTGCCGCTAAAACAAAAACAAATCCGGGGGACGAAATTTTTGTGACCCTCAATGACGGCAGCAATGTAAATATGAAGGTGGCCGGTGTTGTGGAAAACTATGCTTTCCATTATATCTATATGACAAAAGAACTTTATACACAAACTTTCGGCGAAGAGCCGGTGTTCGACTTTATTACGGCAAAACTCAGCGATAACATTAAATCGATGGATGAAACTGAGCGCAATGCCGAAAAAACAAAACTCGCCACTGATTTGGCAAAGCGTGATGATATCTCCGTGGTAGTATACACCGACCAGGCGGTGAACACATTCAACAAACTGCTTAAAGGCTTGGATGCCCTTGTCTTTATATTTGTAGGCTCCGCAGGAGCCTTGGCCTTTGTTGTGCTCTACAACCTTTCCAATATAAATATCAATGAGCGCCTGAGGGAGCTGGCAACAATCAAGGTGTTGGGTTTCTACGACAGGGAGGTGGCCTCCTATGTATTTCGTGAAAACATTTTACTCACAGCCTTGGGGGTCGCTTCCGGGATTTTAATCGGTATACCTTTGCACAAGTTTGTTATTAACATTGCGGAAGTAAACATTGTGATGTTCGGACGTAGTATAAGCTGGTTGAGTATGGTTATCGCTACTTCAGTCACGGTTGTTTTTGCCATTATAGTAAATGCTTTGATGAGGCAAAAACTCAAAAAAATCAGCATGGTTGAATCCCTTAAATCCGTCGAGTAATATCCTTTTATGCAGGTGCAGATGAAAATCCGCCCCGAACTTTTTGAGTTCGGGGCGGATTATTACATGTTTAGTTTTAGTAGAGTCTGCTGTTTTATAAGGATTAATTTTTGCGGGGCGGTCTGCCGTCACGGTTAAAATCTCTGCGCGGCTTTTGGGGGCGGCGTCCGGTATCGGATACATTGTTTTCCGGTGTCAAGCCTTCCACTTCAATCAGAGCATCTCTGCGTGAAAGGTTCAGCCTTCCCTGTTCGTCTATCTCGCGGACTTTCACTATAACTTCATCGCCGACCTGCACAACATCTTCCACCTTTTCAGTGCGCTTAACATCCAGGTGGCTTATGTGAACCAAGCCTTCTTTGCCCGGTGCAATTTCAACAAAGGCACCAAAGTCCATTAAACGGGTTACAATGCCCTTGTAAATGGAACCGACCTCCGGATCCATGGCAATGGTATTAATCATAAGCAATGCGCGCTCGGCATCGTCCATATCCAAGGAGGAAATGAAAATAGTGCCGTCTTCTTCCACATCGATTTTGCAGTTGCACTCGGCACAGATTTTTTGAATAACCTTGCCTTGTTTACCGATAACGTCACTGATTTTGTCCACGGGGATTTTTACGGTGAGCATTTTGGGTGCATATTTGGAGAGCTCTTCTCTGGGAGCGGGGATACATTTAAGCATAACATCATCAAGGATAGTCAGCCGTGCCTTTCGGGTTTTTTCCAAAGCCTCTTTAATAATAGCTTCGGTTAGACCGTCAATTTTCAAATCCATCTGAATGGCGGTTATACCGTTATGGGTGCCGGCAACTTTAAAGTCCATGTCGCCGAAAAAGTCTTCCAAACCTTGAATATCCACCATGGTCATAAAACGGTCACCTTCGGTTATAAGCCCGCAGGATATACCGGCTACAGGAGCCTTTATGGGCACACCTGCCGCCATGAGGGAAAGGGTGGATGCACAAACCGCACCTTGAGAGGTGGAACCGTTTGAGGACAGAACCTCTGAAACAAGGCGTAAGCTATAGGGGAAGTCTTCTACGGAGGGAATCACAGGCAGTAAAGCCTTTTCCGCCAGAGCGCCGTGGCCGATTTCCCGCCTGCCGGGTCCTCTGGAGGGCTTTGTTTCACCCACGGAGTATGAGGGGAAGTTGTAGTGATGCATGTAGCGCTTGTTTTCTTCTTCATCAATGCCGTCAAGCTTTTGAGAATCACTTACGGAACCTAAGGTGGTGACGGTAAGCACTTGGGTTTGTCCTCTGGTAAACATACCGGAACCGTGAACTCTTGAAAGCAAATCGACTTCCGCATTAAGGGGCCTTATTTCGTCAATACCGCGTCCGTCTACACGTTTGCCTTCGTCCAATAGCCAGCGGCGGACAACCTGCTTCTGCACCAGGTACAGGCACTCGTCAATCTTAAACTCCATGTCCGGATATTTTTCGTCAAATTCCGCATGAACCGCCTCATAAATCGGCTGCAACCTTTCGTCACGTATCCGCTTGTCATCGGTATCCAATGCCAAACGTATATCGTCAATACAAAAGGTCTCAATAGCTTCGTACATGGCGGGTTCAGGGTCATTGGAAGGGAAGTCAACTTTCTCTTTACCCACTGCGGAGCGGATTTCGTCAATAAAGGCGACAAGCTTTTTATTCTCTTCATGACCGAACAGGATGCCTTTGAGCATTGTATCTTCATCGACCTCATTGGCTGCGGCCTCAATCATGGCCACCAAATCGGCGGTGGAAGCAACTGTAACGGCCATTTCCGAAAGTTCTCTTTCTTCAGCGTTGGGGTTGATTATAAATTCGCCGTCGATAAGTCCCACCGAAACGCCGGAAACGGGGCCGTTCCAGGGGATTTCGGATATGGAAACGGCAACGGAAACACCGAGCATTGCAGTAATTTCGGGGGCACAGTCCGGATCAACGGACATAACCGTAGCAACAACGCTTACATCGTTGCGCATATCTTTTGGGAACAAGGGGCGAATGGGCCTGTCAATAACCCGTGAGGCGAGGATGGCTTTTTCACTGGCTCTGCCCTCCCTGCGTTGAAAGGAACCGGGAATTTTGCCCACGGAATAAAGCTTTTCTTCAAAATCTACCGAAAGGGGAAAGTAATCTACCCCTTCTCGGGGCTTCGGGGCCATTGTGGCGGTGCAAAGCACCTCCGTCTCTCCGTAGCGAGCAAGGCAGGAGCCTCCGGCAAGCTGAGCCATTTTGCCGACTTCTACCACAAAGGGGCGGCCGCCGATTGTGGTTTCAAAGGTTTTGTAGTCTTCAAACATATTCTTCTCTTTCCCGCCGTATAACGGCGTATTATAATATTTCCTCAGGCCGCCCGGACTTAGCAATAAATCCGCACTTTGACAATTCAAACTGCCGATTCACTGCTAAAACCGGTTTTTGGCCTGTTGGATGTGTGATTAAGGGAGATAAGCAGTGCGGTAATGACAAGAGAGCAGGCAGGTTAATCCTGCCTGCTCTTAAAGGGGTTACTTACGGATTCCTAGTTTGGCGATAATTGTGCGGTAGCGCTCAACATCACAGCTTTGCAGATAATTGAGCAGGTTCCTTCTGTGACCGACCATCTTCAAAAGACCTCTGCGTGAATGGTGATCTCTGGTATGGACTTTCAGGTGCTCGGTAAGGTCATTGATGCGTTTTGTTAAAACGGCAATCTGAACCTCGGGGGAACCGGTGTCTCCTTCATGCAGGGCATATTCCTGCATGATAGCGGTTTTTTCTTCGTTTGTCATTTCTTCACCTCATTTATTATTTACCCGTGAACCCAGAAAAAGGCAGGTGAACACCGCATAGGGTTTACTCCACTTTCCGAGTAAAGGGCAATGCGAACGGAATTATAGCATACAAACACTTTAATGTAAAGAAAAAAAGCCGATTAATCATAAGCTTGTGCCGATTTACTTTTGCCGTTCAATCTTATATACTTGTAATTGCTTGCTGATTGTTGTAAGCGGAAAGGCAAAATAATGAAAACGAGACGGGAATCAAACAGGCTGATTATTGATATCCACGGAATGAGGGTAGAGCAGGCAAGATTTCGCCTGGAAAGCCTGTCCGAATCCTGCGGTGCCGATATTGAGGAGATTGTTGTTATTCACGGTTACAGCCGGGGACAGGCGCTTAAAGAGATGCTCAAGGAACTGAAAACCGAGCGCATTGCCGCTACTGAGCCGGACCCACTCAATTTAGGACAGACCCGCATAAAACTGCACAGAAAAAAATCTTGAGAGGACAAAAATGGCTATAAAAAAAAGAAAAACAATCGTTATTATAGTAGTTGCCGTTTTAGCAGCAATTGCGTTGGCGGCAGTCTTAATTGCCGTTAAAAATTTTAACCGAAACGACGGGGAAAAATCATCGGAGCAGATAATTCGCTTTTCTCAGATTATTCCCGATATCAGTCCCTATGAAATCATGCCGGTTGCAAAAAGAGGACTCTGTGCACAAGCACCGGAAAACACCTTGCAATCGATTGAATTGGCGGCGGCGGAAGGCTTTGCCGCAGTCAGTTTTGATGTGCGGGAAACACGTGACGGAATCTGGGTTCTTCTCAGAGACGAAAAAATTAACAGAATGACCGACGGATGGGGTAAAGTAAGCAAGCTGACCTACTATGAAATACTCATGTTTACAATTAATAACGGTGCCAACATAGCTAATTATCCCGACACAAAAATACCGACTCTTGAAGACAGTCTGCTTTTATGCAGAAGTTTAAACCTGAATGCTTTTATTCGGGTTGAAAAATCCGACGAACAGGGGTTAAGCAGGTTAGTGAATCTTTTCACGGAATTGGGGAGGGAGGGCTTTACGATTGTCTCCCCGGATAAGCAGGTTCTTGAGATTGTCAGACAATTATCCCCGGAGACGGAAATTTGGTTTGAAAATGACAGCCCCGGAAAAAAGGATTTGGATTGGTTAAAACTTAACGGCGGTATGGGAGTAGTCAGCTCAAGGGGTATCACGGATAAACAGGCGGAAAGAATAAAAGACGCGGGACTTGCCTTAGCCGGTGACAATATTGACTCCCCTAAAAAACTCAAAAAGTTTTATGATTACGGCACCCGGGTGTTTTTTACCGACAGCATATATCCGGGATGATTTGACAAACAAAAAAGCAACCCTCTGAGGTTGCTTTTTTTATAAAAAACATGAATTTATTAATCCTCAATATCCGGAACCGTGTCTCCCGCTTGCGTTTCGGCCGGATCGGTTGCTTCAGTTTTAGCCGGTATGGTGGGTATAATATCAATAAACGGTATAGTCGGTTTCTTTGTTTCGGAATTAGATGTTTCATCGTTTTTATTTGAGTCGTTAGTGTCAATTCCTTCGGGCTCGGTTGTGGTTGTTGTCACCGGCTTTCTCGGAATCAGGTACTTTGACGGGTTTACTCTGCCCGGTTCAAGGTCTATATTTGAGGTTCCGTAAAGCATCATTTGAATACCGTGCGCTTCAGCCGGATAGTCCACAACCCAAACCCAATGAGTGTTAATGGTGGCGCTGGAACGATTTTCTTCCGCAGGGCTGGTAACCTGAACAATTTCGTAGTCCGCCCAGCCCTGTGCCAAAGCCTGTGTTCCGAGCTTGAGAATTTCAGACTTGCTGTAGTTGGTGCGGATATTGGGGAAAATCACATCCAACGTAGCGTTAAAATCCGAGGCTGAAGCCTCTTGAGCCTTTTTTATAATAGCCATAATAACGGCTCTCTGCCGCCTGGTCCGGCTTACATCTCCGTCCGCATCCAAGGCGCGTATACGGCTGAAAACCAGAGCTTCTTCGCCATTAAGGACTACAGCCTCCCCCGGGGATATGGAAAAACCGTAGCCGCGGTTCATATATCTTGCCTCGTGAGGCAGCACTTCCACAGTGACTCCGCCGAGCATATCGATAATATCGGGGAAGGTATCAAAGTCGACACAAACATATTTATCAATTGCAATTTTGTAATTGTCTTCTATAATCTTAACTACCGTTCCCGGCCCGCCCCAACCGTAGGCGGCATTTATTTTAAAAAAGCGCTTTTGTCCGTCAATATTCATGTAGGTATAGCTGTCCCGCATAATGGATACTATATTAATTTTTTTGGTTGTTTTATTTAAAGAGACAAGCATCATTGTATCTGAACGGGAACCGCTGCGGGCGGGGTCATTATGTCCGGGCTTTGAATAGTTGTCCGTTCCGAAAAGCATCACATTTATTATGTTCTTTCCGTACATTTTTTCTCCGCCGTTATTTGCCCATTTATAAAGTAAATCATTAAGAGAAGCGGCATTTGTTATGTCATGCATGGAGTCAAAATCGAAATTGTCGGTTTCTTCAACCCAGGTTTCATTCTTGTTCTGAAAATCAATTCCGTCGTCAGGTGAAACCTGTTGTAAAAGCGAGTTGATTCGAACTCCCAAGTGGATTGCCGCGAACAAAAAGACAACAGCAACAACAATGGCTGTTATCTTCAAGTTGCGTTTGTTATTGTTCAAAAAGAAGGGTTTGACTTTATCGTAAAACAAGGTCATTAAAACTTCTTTTCCGTTCTTCTTGCTTTTATCGGTTTGGTTGTTTTTCATTATGCACCCCGGCGTGGTTTTTCAGAATTATGTAATAAAGGCGGACCCCCGCTTTTTAGTCCGAAGCGGGGCTTGACTAATCGTTTTTGGGTTCAATTTTTTCGTAAAGGGAAGCGGAAGATACATCCGAACGGGGGGCACGGGAAACCTTTTGCTCTGTTTTTCCGGCTCTGCTTCTTCTCAGCCTTTCACCTGTCGGATTTGGCCTCTTTGTGTTTTGTTGTGTGCCTTCCGGAGAAATAATCACTCTGCGTTCTCCGTCGGAGCCCACGGAATAAGAGGTAACTCCCTCAATCTCCTGTACCTCGGTGTGAACAATTCTTCTTTCATAAGGATTCATAGGGTCCAAGCTGATGTTTTTGCCGAATCTTTTTGCAAGCGCAGCCTTCTTTTGCGCAGTATTTCGGAGCGCGGATTCCCTTTTTTCCCTGTAATTGTCGGCATTAATCAAGACTCGCCTGAAACCTTGCATATTCTTGCCTACAAAAAGCCTGGTGACGTACTGTATTGCGTCCAAAGTTTCGCCTTTGCGGCCTATTACCACCCGGGAGTCATCGCCACAATCAAGCTGAATGTTTAGAGCACTGCCGGTTTCACGAATTGTGATTTCAGCATCAAGAATACCAAGTCCTTTTAAGATAGCGCTTACATAGTTTCTTACAGGAGCAAAATCTTCAGAACTGCGGTTTTCCTCTTTTTCTTCACCAACAACCGCATTTTTTTCTTCTTCCTCTTCCTCCTCCTCCTCCTCAATTTCATCGGGGGCTTCATAGAAAGCTCTGACTTTAGCAAGACTTCCTCCGAAGAGCCCCAGAGTTTTTTTAACCGGAATTTCGAGAACCTCAATGGAAACGTGGACATCTTCCGGTGCGTTAAGCTGTGCGACAGCCTCGGTTTTAGCCTCTTCTAATGTTGTACCTGTACCGATTGCTTCTTTTAACATAAAGACACCTGCCTGTCATATTATTTTTTTTGATTGGCGGCAACCCGTTTCAGGTTCGCTTCTTTTGAGCGGCGCTGGATAGTTTCTTCTATCATAAGACGGGCGACCATTTTTTGCGGGCTGTGTGTAAAACTGAGAATAACCGTTTGGGCAAAGGCGAAAATGTTGGAGGCAATCCAGTAAATACCTATGCCTACAGGGAACAGGAATGTAAAATACGTGGAAAATAGAGGCATTCCGAAGGACATACAGCCCATTGTGGGGTTTTTAGCCATCTCGGGATTGGTTTGTTTTTGTTTGGAAAATGTGAATAAACTTGTAGCAAGGGATGAAATCCCTGATAAGATGGGAACAAGCCAGAGTATGCTGAATTTTTTAAAGTCGGGTTGACGGCCCAAATCCAGCCCCAAAAATGTAAAATTAAATGAGGCGATTTGCTCGTAAATATCCGCAGGAACTACTCCTTGCAGTTTTTCAATATTATCTATAATAATAAGCTGAATTGTATTGGATTTTTTTGCCAATTCCGGCATTATTACTTTGATGCCTTCAACAAGTGCATCAATATGTTCTTTTGGGATACGCAGTGCATAGGTTAAGGGGTTGTATATTACGCCGATAAGACCGAAGATAATCGGCATTTGAAGGAGCATTGGCAGACAACCGGCATTCATAGGGTTGTGCCCCTCTCTTTGGTACAGGGCCTGCGTTTCTTCCTGAATTTTTCGGTTGTCACCCTTATACTTTTCCTGAATCTTCCTGAGTTTGGGCTGCAGGCGTTGGGTCTTGGCGGTGCCTTTTTGCTGATGAATCGAGGAAGGGAGCATCAAAAGCCTGGCGAAAAGCGTAAAAAGAATGAGGGCCACACCGTAATTTTTTACAGTGTCAAATATAACTTTCAGCACAAAACCGAAAGGCACACCTAAAATCTCATAAATAGCGCTCATTTTGCGTCTCCTGCGTTTTTCTTTTCTTTTTTTGCCGGAACCGGGTCAAATCCGTCCGGAAAGAGCCTGTTGCATCGCAAAAGGCGCAACAAAGCCAAGGCGCCTCCCTTGAAGGCACCGTGCACTTCTATTGCCTCATAAGCGTACCGGGAACAACTGGGATAGTACCTGCACATTTCAGGCAAAAAAGGCGATATACGCTTTTGATAAAATCGAATCAGTTTAAGAAATGCACTTTTCATTAGTCGTCACTTGCAGCACTCACGTCTGCCCCGTTTTTGTTTCGGGTATAACACCGCAGGAACTGAGCTGTTTAAGCATAACCTCTCTCAGACGGGTACTGGTAAGCCGCTTTGTTTTGTATCTTGCCACAAAAACCAAATCCCACCCGCCGCGGCACAGGGGCGCTACTTGACGGTAAGCTTCTTTTATAATCCTGCGGCATCGGTTTCGTTCCACGGCACAACCGATTTTTTTTCCGGTGGTTATGCCTATACGGCAAACTCCCGCCCGGTTTTTCAAAACATAAATCACCAACGCGGGATGAATGACTTCTTTGCCTCTTGCGTAAACACGGCGAAAATCGCTGTTTTGTTTTAAAGTGATTATTTCAGCCAAAACGTTACATCCGTTTGCCCCGTTTAGTTTAATACAATTGCGGGGTTAATAATTCACTCAGTAAGACAGAACCTTTCTGCCTTTTGCCCTGCGGCGGGATAAAATCCTGCGGCCGCTTCTGTCGGCCATTCTTTTGCGAAAGCCGTGCACTCTATGTCTTTGGCGCTTTTTGGGTTGGTAAGTCCGTTTCATTCTAAATTCCTCCAGAAATATATATCCAAACATCATCGTACAGGCCGATGAGTTAAGGCTTCCCACCTTGCGAATAGGCATTATATAACATAAAACATTATTCTGTCAATCGTTTTTTTAACATTGCATCAATTGAAAAGGGGGCCCTGCTATGATATACTGCATTAGCTTAAATTAAACAGTGCGGTGAAAAATTGAGGAGAATGATCGATGGAATCCTTTACGGAAATATGGGAGCTTGTACAGGAACAGCTTAAGGCAAGCCTTTCCGAAATAATTTACAATGTCTGGCTCAGTGAGCTGGAGTTTGTCAGTTATGAGGGCGACAAGGTTACCCTTGCCATTGCCGAATTTAAACGGAAGATTATAGAGCAGAAGTTTCTCGATGTGCTTAAAGCCGCCTTTGAAAAGGTTATGGGCTTTTCAGTAGCAATCGAGATTGTTGAGCCCGAGTCAACGGCCGGTGCAAACAAACCTACTGCGAGCGAGATAAACACACGCTACGGTGAAAATACATTTGAAACCTTTGTAGTAGGGCCTTCCAACAAGTTCGCTCATGCTGCTGCACAATCCGTCGCCGCGAACCCCGGCAAATCGTATAATCCGTTATTTATTTACGGGCATTCAGGTTTGGGCAAAACACATTTACTGCGTGCCATCTGTCATGAGGTGGTTATAAACAACCCCGGTATCAACTACGTGTTCACCCACGGTGAAGACTTTACAAACGAGATTGTGCGCAATATTGCAGAAAAAAACATGGCTGCCTTCCATGAAAAGTATAGAAAACTTAATTTGCTCATTGTGGATGACGTGCAGTTTATAGCGGGCAAACCGTCTACCGAAGAAGAGTTTTTTCATACATTCAATGCTTTGACAGACCTTAAACGTCAAATTGTTTTATCCTCGGACCGCCCGCCGAAAGAGATCGCCACTCTTGAAGACAGGCTCAGGACACGGTTTGAGTGGGGCCTGCTTGCCGACATCCAGCCGCCGGATTTGGAAACCCGCATGGCAATAATAAAGCGCAAGGCGGAGTATATGAACTTTGAACTCCCGGATGATGTGGTGCAGTTTATTGCGGAAAAGCTTAAAAGCAACATCAGGCAATTGGAAGGCGCAGTCAGAAAAATGCAGGCTTTTTCCGAAATCCACGGTGCTCCCAGAAATATAGTCAGCGCACAAAATGCCATCAGAGATATTCTCAGCGACAGCAGACCTCTTCCCGTCACTATCGAGAATATAATCGCCGAGGTGGCTCGAACTTTCGGCGGCAATGCGGATGATATCCGTTCCAAGAAGAGGGATGCTCAAACCTCAAAAATGCGTAAAGTCGCCATGCACGTGGTCAGTGAAATGACCGGTTTGTCAAAGGAAGCAATCGGCAATGAGTTCGGCGGACGTGACCATTCAACGGTTATCTACAACTTGCAGGAAGTCAAAAAAATGATGGATACGGACCGTTCTTTCGAACGCATAGTAATGGATATTATGAAAAATGTTCAGGAAGACCGTTAATATCGGAGGAATATAAAATGAAGTTTACAAAAATGCACGGAGCAGGCAACGACTACATTTACATTAACTGTTTTGAAGAAAAAGTTGACAATCCGGAGCAAACCGCCATTAAGCTGAGCGACAGGCACTTCGGCGTTGGCGGGGACGGAATTGTACTCATCTGTCCTTCCGAAACAGCCGACTTTAGAATGGATATGTACAATGCCGACGGTTCCCGCGGTAAAATGTGCGGCAATGCAACGCGCTGCGTGGCAAAGTATGTTTATGACAACGGCATGACCGATAAGAACGAGATTGACCTTGAAACCCTCAGCGGAATAAAACATATAAAAATGACGGTAAAGAATAATGTGGTGGTAAGCGCTACGGTAAATATGGGAGCGCCCATAACAAAACCGGAAGATATTCCGGTAAGCTTGGAAGGGGATATTGTTTTAGGCAGAGTAATCAATATAGCGGAACAGGATTTTGCCATCACCTGTGTATCCATGGGGAATCCCCACTGTGTAACATTTGTTGCCGATCCTGATAATATGGATTTACCGAAAATCGGTCCGCTGTTTGAAAACAACCCCATCTTTCCCGACAGGATTAACACCGAGTTTGTCAGCGTCTTGGATGCAAACACCCTTAAAATGCGTGTTTGGGAACGTGGTTCAGGCGAAACTTTAGCCTGCGGAACGGGTGCCTGTGCCACCGTCGCGGCGGCCGTGCTCAACGGTTACTGCGAAAAGGATAAGGATATAAAACTCAAATTAAAAGGCGGGGAACTTGTAATTCGTTGGGATTCAAAAAGTAACGATATATTTATGACCGGCCCGGCGGTAACGGTTTTTACCGGAAAAACCGAAATTTAAAATGTTCCGGGTAAAAAAACATCTATGCGGAGGAAACTGATGAAAATTAATGAAAACTATTTAAAACTGCAAGACAGCTATCTTTTTTCAATGATTGGCAGCAAAGTGCGGGCTTTCGAAGCTGAAAATCCCGGCTCGGACATTATTCGTCTTGGGATAGGGGATGTCACACGCCCATTGCCGGAGGCCGTTACCGGGGCTATGTTGAAAGCGGTGGAAGAAATGTCGGCGGAAAAAACTTTCCGCGGTTATCCGCCGGAATACGGTTACGATTTTTTGAGAGAGAAAATTCGGGACAATGACTATGCCGCCCGAGGGATTGACATAGAGATTGATGAGATTTTTGTCAGCGACGGTGCAAAAAGCGATACCGGAAATATAGGCGATATTTTCAGCGCGGAAAACACGGTGGCCATCTGCGACCCCGTATATCCCGTGTATATCGACACAAATGTCATGGGCGGCAGAGCCGGCGAACTTACAAAAGACGGCTTATGGAGCGATGTTACTTACTTACATTGCTCGCCGGAAAATAATTTTCTTCCCGAACTGCCGAAAAAGGCTGCAGATTTAATCTACCTTTGTTTCCCCAACAATCCTACGGGTATGGGTATAACGGCGGACGGGTTGAAACAATGGGTGGATTACGCCAATGAGCACGGCAGTATAATCCTTTACGATTCAGCGTATGAGGCCTATATAACCGAAGATTTGCCCCACAGTATTTTTGAAATTGAGGGAGCAAAAAACTGCGCCATCGAATTCAGGAGTTTTTCAAAAACTGCGGGCTTTACCGGTGTGCGCTGCGCTTATACCGTTGTTCCGCGGGAACTTGAAGTCGGGGGAGTGAGCCTAAACAAACTCTGGGCAAGACGTCAGGCGACAAAGTTCAACGGCGTATCGTACATAACCCAGCGGGGAGCCGAGGCGGTCTATTCCCAAGAGGGCAAGGCTCAGGTCAGAGCTACCGTCAACTACTATTTGAACAACGCAAAAATCATTGAAGAGGGGCTGCGCTCATCGGGCTTTAAAACCTGGGGCGGCGTTAACTCCCCCTATGTTTGGATGAAAACGCCTGAGGGCTTATCATCCTGGGAGTTTTTCGATCTTCTGCTTAAAAAAGCGGGGGTTGTAGGCACTCCGGGTGCCGGTTTCGGCCCGGCAGGAGAAGGGTTCTTCCGCCTGACCGCTTTCAACTCGGCTGAAAAGACTCAACAGGCGGTAGAGAGAATTAAAAACAGCTTTTAAAAGCAAAGGAAGAAATACCGGCCGGAGGCTGCAAAAATCTATTAAAATCGGAAGTGGAAATTATGGAAAAGGGCAAAATGATTTATGAGGGCAAGGCTAAAAAAGTTTACGAAACGAATGACCCCGGCATTGTCATTGTGGACTACAAAGACGATGCAACGGCTTTTAACGGACTGAAAAAGGGTACAATTACCGGCAAGGGCGTTATCAACAACAAGATGACTAATCTGATATGTAAAATGCTCGAAAAAGAAGGGATTCCCACCCATTATATCGAGGAACTGAGCGACAGAACCACTGCCGTGCGCAGGGTAGAGATTGTACCTTTGGAAGTTATCATCCGCAACAAGGCCGCCGGCAGCATGGCAAAACGTCTGGGACTTGAAGAAGGCCGTGAACTTCTTTGCCCGGTGTTGGAGTTCAGTTATAAGGATGATGCCCTGGGTGACCCGATGATTAACGACTCCCACGCTCTTGCCTGCGGCTTTGCAACTCAGACCGAAATTGACACCATTCGGGATATGGCGCTGAAGATTAACGAAATTATGAAGGCTTATTTTGCGGCCCGCAATGTGGAACTCATCGACTTTAAACTGGAGTTCGGCAGATACAAGGGCGATATAATTCTTGCCGATGAAATCTCTCCGGATACCTGCCGCTTTTGGGATATGACCACCCGTGAAAAGCTTGACAAAGACCGTTTCCGCAGGGATATGGGCAGTGTGGAAGAAGCCTATGAAGAAATGGCCCGCAGGCTTGGATTGTTATAACTATTTATAGTATTAGGGCTGAGGCCTTTTCGAGGCATTCGGAGGTTGAAGATTGAGTATATTTCAAAAAATTAACAGGGGACTGAAAAAAACCCGCGAGAGTATGGCGGGAGCCATTGACTCGATTTTTCGCGGCCACAGCGAGATTGACGACAACTTTTTTGATGAGCTTGAAGAAACCCTGATAATGAGCGATGTGGGGACAACCACGTCCGCCCATATAGTGGAACAACTGCGGGAATACTCCCGCAAAAAGAATCTCAGGACCCCTGATTCCGTGCGGGGAGGTCTTCAAGACATTGTTGCGGAAATACTCGCAGGCGGACAGGAGATGAACCTTGTTACCATCCCTTCCGTAATTTTAGTCATCGGCGTCAACGGTGTGGGTAAAACCACCTCAATCGGCAAAATGGCGGCTATGTACAGGCAGGAGGGCAAAAAGGTGCTCATCGGCGCTGCGGATACCTTTCGTGCGGCCGCCATTGATCAACTGGAAGTTTGGGCGGAACGTGCCGGAGTCCCAATGATAAAGCACAAAGAGGGAGCCGACCCCGCCGCCGTTGTGTTTGACACCGTATCCGCTGGAAAGGCAAGGGATGCGGATATAATCATCATCGATACTGCCGGCAGACTCCACAACAAAAAAAATCTCATGGACGAACTGTCAAAAATATACAGGGTAATTGACAGGGAATTGCCTTACAGCGACCGGGAAGTGCTTTTGGTTTTGGATGCCACCACGGGGCAAAATGCGGTGAATCAAGCCAGGGAGTTTATGAACATTGCGGAAATTACCGGTATTATCTTGACAAAACTTGACGGCACCGCCAGAGGCGGGGTTGTTCTGGCAATTAAAAATGATTTGGGCGTCCCCGTAAAGTTTGTGGGCGTGGGTGAAAAAATTGACGATCTGCAGCCCTTTGACCCGCAAGCCTTTGCATTCAGCATGTTTGAAAAAAGTGATGCCGATGTGGAGGAAATTTCTGAAGAAGATGACTCCTCTCAAGAATAAAAACGAGGCAAGTATGGATTATTTGTTGGCAACAAAAAACAGCAAAAAGCGGGACGAGTTGCAGCGTATTCTGAGTCCCTTGGGTATTCGTGTGATTCTGGATAATGAAGCGGGTCTGGTTTTGGACGATGTGGAAGAAACGGGAGTGACCTTTGAAGAAAATGCCCTGCTCAAAGCTCAAAGCGCCTGCCTTCAAAGCGGTCTCCCCTGCATAGCGGATGATTCCGGCCTTTGCGTGGATGCCTTAAACGGAGCGCCGGGGGTCTACTCGGCAAGGTATGCCGGCGAACACGGGAATGATGAGGAGAACAACAAAAAACTTCTCTCGGAGCTCAAAACGCTGTCTTATGAAGACAGGACAGCCCGTTTCGTTTGCGCGGCTTGTTGCGTTTATCCCGACGGGAAGGTTCTTACCGCCCGAGGGGAGTGCGAAGGTCACATAGGTTTTTCACCCGCCGGTAACGGAGGCTTCGGCTATGACCCCGTTTTTATTCCGGAGACTTATGACAAGCCTGAAGAGCGGTTGACAATGGCACAGCTTGACGGGGGAATTAAGGATGCCCTCAGCCATAGAGGGAAGGCTCTGCGGGCTTTAGCCCAGAAGATCGGAGGTAAAAAATGACAAGCAAGGAAAGGGCTGCCCTGCGGGCAAAAGCCAACCGCTTGGAAGCGATATTTCAAATCGGTAAAGGCGGAATATCCGCAGCGCTGATAAACCAAACACAGGATGCGCTGCGAAGCCGTGAATTAATAAAATTGAAAGTTTTGCTGGAAACGGCGCCGGAAAAACCCGCCCTGCTCGCAAAAACTCTTGCGGAGAAGACGGGAGCTGACGTAGTACAGGTTATCGGCGGCAGCATAGTGCTCTATCGTGAAAATCCGGAACTGCATGAAGAAAAGAAAGTTTCCCAAAAACAGCCTGCAAAAAAAGTCAACATTATTTCAAAACCGAGAATAAAGCGGGAAAATAAGCCGGCCGCTAAAAGCGGTTCCCCGTCAAAGGATAAGAGGGTAACACACTCCGTAAAAAAAGATGGGGCAAAATCGGTTCAGAAACCCATGTATGGCAGAGTAAGGACGGCACGGCCTGTGAATACGAGCGGTAGGGCTGTCAAATCTGCAGGAGGAAACAACAGGCGACAAAGTAAAGTAAAATAGCTTTACATTTTTTGACAAAACGGAGTTTAATTGATATAATTACCTTGCGCTTTGAAAGGATTGGATTTACTTGAGCCAGGCGAAGGAAGAGAGGACAATAGCGCAAAATAAAAAAGCATATCACGAGTACTTTGTGCTCGAAACCTACGAGGCGGGCATTGAGTTGTTCGGCACGGAAGTTAAGTCTATCCGCCAGGGCAAGGTTAATTTGAAAGATGCCTGGTGCAGTATAAACGGCGGAGAACTTTTTGTTAACGGGATGCATATCAGCCCCTATGAACACGGCAATATTTTTAACCGTGACCCCTTGCGGGTGAAAAAACTTCTGATGCATAAAAAAGAAATTATTCGCCTCCGGTCGGAAGTAAAACAAAAAGGTCTGACCCTTATCCCTCTTTCAATTTACTTTAAAAAGGGCAAGGCGAAGGTGAAAGTCGGTCTTTGTAAGGGTAAAAAGATTTATGATAAGAGGGCGGTGGAAGCCCGCCGGGAAGCAGACAGACAGATTGAACGAACTTTGAAAGAAAAATAAAAAAGTTAAACCGTCGCTATAAAAAACACATGGGGATGAAAGGATTTCGACGGGGATTTTGAACCGTGATAAGCGAGTAGCGGTGCGGACCCGCTATAAAAGCCGTAGTTTAGAAATAAACGACAATAATACAGTTTTACAAGCTGCTTAATTAAAGCAGCCGTTCCTCCCGGGAGTATCGCGGCCCGGACAGGAGCGTCGATTAGCGGTGAACGTGCACGGGTGAGAGCCGCGTAACCCGTCATGAACAACGAGGCTACCGTAGGAGCAAGCCGGCCTGCAGGCGTGCTCCGAGGGGAAACTTAAATAACAGGCTACACTCGTAGAAAGTTGCGGGAATGAGTTTTCGGACGCGGTTTCGATTACCGCCATCTCCACCAGATTAAAGGTAATATTCAAAAAGAGCAGTCAGTTTTTTAGAATATTGCTTTTTTATTGCAGGGAATTCATAAGCGGCAGTTTTTAAGAAAAAATTAACAAATGAATATGACCGTTTCTTATTGACACAAGAGACGGATTTGTGTAGTATGGTAGAGGAAAAATATGCCTAACCGAGCGAAATATGTCTGCCGGTTCGGGCCTGTGTGATTGAAAGGGAGTTAGAAATGAAAAGCAACTTCACCAGAGCTTTAGCGGTTATTTTGGCAACCTGTATGTTTTTAGGTTTTGCCGCCTGTAAAAAAGATCCGCAGAAAGAGACAACCACCACGGAAACAACGACTGAACTTCAGACAACCACTGAACTCCAACAAACCCCGCTTTCGGTAGATATTATCAAACTAGCTATCAGTAAAGCCGGCGTGTCGGATTGGGACGGCATTTATGCTAATCTCACCCCGGAGCAAAAAGAGGCTATTGTTCAATATTTTGCCGCAGCCGGGCAGATAGTAGAGTTCAGAGATGACAACGTATACCTGGTCGGGAGCAACCCGGATATAGGCAACGAGCCGACAAGTGGACCGGACACCGCCACCACCGCCCCGAGCGGCGGCGGGAATAAGCCTGCACCTACAAAAAACACCTCATTGGCTGTAAAAGTTACTTCCATAACGCTTAATAAGACCAAAATGCAGATCGCTCAGATGAACGGCGAAACTCTTAAAGCCACGGTATTGCCTGCCAATGCCGGAAATAAGGCGGTGACTTGGAAATCCAATAATCCCAATGTTGCGAGTGTGGATGAAAACGGAAATGTTACGGGTGTTAATAAAGGTTCAACCACAATAGTATGCACTTCAAAAAGCAACAGTGCGGTAAGTGCAAGCTGTACGGTAATTGTTGTTGCTCCTCAAAGCGGCGCCGTTCTTTCATACAAGTATGATGAAGACGAACAGTTCTTTTATGTGGAAGACGACCCCTGGCAGAGAAACCTCGGATTCAATCCCCTGTACGATTGGGGGGCGGCTATAACACAGATGTTCTATGATACCGCCAGGGTTAAATTTCAATATAAGGATAAAGACTGGATGGTTCAGCTGTGGAAAGGGCAGTACGGCTATGCGTTTATAGGCGCAGAAATAGGTGTTTATAATAAGCCGATAACCAGAACAACTCCCCATTATGACTGTGCCGACGATAACGACTCTTTATACATGAAAATGTCATTGTATAGGGAAGTTTATGCAGTAGAAACAGAAACATTGCCTGATGGCAGTGAGAAAAAAACATATATTTTAGATGAAAACGGAAGACCGATTGTAGAAGACATAAAGTGGCTCTTCACAAGAACTTACAAGCGCTATTGGTGGGTTACCGGTTTTGTTCCCGGTGGATTGAGGAAGTACCAAGACAGAACCGAGCTCATAGTTGAGACCGTAATTACTCTTAAAGATGCCGAAATGAGAGATGCTTTTGTTGCTAATTTGGAAGAAGGCGGTTTCAAACCCGGTTCCGCTACTTACAAAGAGCCGGATACCTACAGAATTGACGGCAACAGCGTGGTCATAAGTTGGCAGAATATTAAGCACTCGAAGAAACTTTCTTAGTTTTATGCTATTTGAAGCTAAAAATTGAAGCTGAAAACGGCAGTTTATTCCCTGTGAAAACAATGTTTTCAACCTAAGGTAACTTTTGCCGGTTTGCGGTTCGCAAAATTATAAAATCATTGTCTTAGTTGTTGACAAACAAAAACTAATGTGCTAACATACCCAGTGATAAACATAGCTTTATGTTATCATAATCAAAAAAAAGGAAGGTAGATTTAGTATGAAAAAAGTTCTGAGCATCCTCTTGGCAGCAGTCATGGTTATCTCCATGAGCTTCGCAACATTTGCAGCATTTGATTTCGAGGCGTTCCTTGCCGAACTCCTTGAAGAAGGTGCCAACGTAGTCGAAATGATCGACGGCCTCACCGAAGAAGAAGCCAAACAACTTCTTGAAGATGCAGTGGCAAAACTCAGCGAAGTCGACATTGAAGCCCTTATTAACGAGTTTGATCCCGACGATGTTCCCGCTTTTGTTGACGATCTTCTTGATCAAGTTTCTGCTGAACTCGGCGTAGATGTTGACGAAATTAAAGACAAACTCGGCGAAAGCGAAATCTTCAACTGGTTTGCAAAGCTGTATATGCCCGCTATCCCCGAGACAACCGAAGCTCCTACCGAAGCTCCCACCGTTCCCGATACCGGTTCAGCTGCAGGCGGTCTGGCTGTTTTCGCAGTAATGTCCGTTGCCGCAGCCGCTGCTTTTGTCTTCTCCAAGAAAGACTAATTAAGAACAGCTGTTTAATTACAAAAAGGCACGCCGAAAGGCGTGCTTTTTTATTTACCTGCATATTAAGTTTTAAAAAAGTTATATCAATCGCTTAAAAAATCGAAATCTTCAATGACGTCAACAACCGCATCAAAATATTCACAATACAGCTTTTCCCCTAAGGCAATTAGCAACTCATTATCCTCTTTTTCACAGAGGGTGGCAAAATGTTCGCCTGCACAGCGGGCGGGCTCGTCTTCACGAAGGCAAAGGTTGTAAAGGGTAAAGGCGGAACCCTCGCATACGGCATCATATAGTTGGGGTGATGTTTCAATAAGCTTGTCGTACATGGCATTCACGGCACAAGCGGAAAGCAAGCGCACGGAAAGTTTTAAGTGCAGCACCGTTTGAGTTACAAAATAACGAAGCAAATAGGCCTGAATAAGAACATTCTGTGTTAAGACGCTGTCATCGATTCCTAACTCTGCAACAGCGCGCTTAAAACATCCTCTTAAATCCGGGTCGGCAAGAAGCTCGCCGACTTTTTTTGCCTTGGGGATATTGCCGTTGGCTCGCTGACGGTTAATAAATGCGGCTTCCCTCAAAAGCTCTTCGGTATCGGTATCGGCTGTTGTTTTTTTAAATATTTTTATGTCTCGGTCTTCTTTTGCAGACAAGCAGTTCACCTCTTGAATGAGGATTAAGGCTAAGCGTTATTGTTTGCGGCGGGATTTATAATTAAGAAGCTGACGCACATTTTCTTCCGGCACGGTCACGTCACCGATACTCACACCTGCCATAGTATACATACCGTGAAAATCACTTCCTCCGGTCATAAGCAAGTCATGACGGGCGGCGACATCGATAAGATAGTCCTGCTTCTCTTTAGGACAAAGGGGATGCCAAACTTCAACCCCGTCAAGCCCGACAGGAATCAGTTCATCTAAAATATCGTAGCTGTCAAACAAATCCGGATGAGCCAAAACCGCAATGCCTCCGGCTTCATGTATGGCCTCAACAATCTCTTCAGGTTCGGGGAATCTGGGATTTACTATAACATTCTTTTTGCTTTCGGGGCTAAACAGTTCTTCATATAAGTCGCCGAAAATACGATCGGTTAAACCGCACTCCATTAAGGCGTGCATGATGTGTTGTTTATAAATATTTGTAGAACCTGACGCACACTTGACTATTAACTCCGTACTGACGGGGTAGCGTCTGGATACACGAACAATCATATGCTGCCCCGCTCTTTTACGTGCCGCAAGATTTCTCCTGCAAAGCCCTTCAAGTCTGTCCGGAGCATCGGCAAGATAGCAGAGTATATGAACTTTTTTGCCGCTCTTGCTGTGGGTTGAAGAAAGCTCAACGCCGGGGATAACAGTCACCCCGTGGCGTTCACCAATGAGACGCCCCCTGACGGTTCCGGCCAGACAGTCATGGTCGGTTATTGCTATTGTGTCAAGCCCCTGTTTTTTAGCAAGAATAATCAGATCGTCAATGCCCAGGGAGCCGTCAGACAGTCTGGTATGACAGTGTAAATCAGCGCTCAAAAAAAACACCTCCACGATGCCGTAAAAATGCGCACACTCTCCTCAATATACTGATATGATATCACTCTTTCTTATCTAAATCAAGATAAAATGCAGTATTTAGGCAATGTTTAGACGATTTCTTGTTTAATTTAGCTTTTTTTCTCAACATAATAACTTTTTCCCGTCAAGAAGAATTTGCATTGCCAATCCGCTACACTTTAGCGATTTTTCGTGATATAATTACAACCTGTAAATAAGGTTCCCGCTTTCAAGCGGACAGCCTGAAAACTCGTTAAACCGGGAGGAAACCCTGTGGATGTCCGTATAGGCGATATAGTAATTTTCAAAAAGAATCATCCCTGCGGCAACAACCGCTTTGAGGTGTTGCGTATAGGGATGGACTTTAAACTTCGCTGTCTGGGCTGCGGGCACGAGATAATGCTTACCCGAGTAAAGGCGGAAAAGAATATAAAAAAACTTATAAGGGAAGAAAAAGAAGGTTAGCTTTTTTCGGGCAATCTGAAACTCATAAAAACCTTGGAGGAATTAAATGCTCGATAAACTGAAAAGTGTGGAAGCACGATTTGAAGAAATTAATCAAAAGCTATATGATCCCGACATTATGTCGGATATGGAAAATTATCAAAAACTTATGCGGGAACTGAAAAGACTTACGCCTGTTGTGGAAAAATTCCGCGAGTATAGCGATGCTTTAACCGAGATGGAAGAAGCGAAAGGGCTTTTGGATGAAGGCGGACTTGACAAAGATTTTCGGGAGCTGGTACAGGAAGAGTTTGAGAATGCAAAAAGCACGCTGGAAAAAACTCAGGAAGAGTTAAAGGTACTGCTGCTCCCTGCAGATCCGAACGACGATAAAAACGTTATTGTGGAGATCAGAGGCGGCGCCGGCGGGGATGAGGCTTCCCTTTTTGCAAACACCCTGTATCGTATGTATGCCATGTATGCGGAAGCCAGAAGATGGAAGACGGAAGTCCTAAACTCAAGCCCGACTCAGCTGGGAGGCTTTAAAGAAATCAGCTTTATAGTGGAAGGGGAGGGCGCCTTTTCACGCCTGAAGTTTGAAAGCGGTGTTCATCGGGTGCAACGGGTCCCGGAAACTGAAAGCCAGGGCCGTATACATACTTCCACCGTGACTGTAGCTGTTTTGCCCGAGGCATCGGAAGTAGATATTGAAATAAAGCCTTCCGAACTGCAAATCGACACTTTCCGTGCCAGCGGTGCAGGCGGCCAGCATGTAAATACCACGGATTCGGCCATTCGTATAACACACCTTCCCACGGGGACGGTTGTTGAATGTCAGGACGAGCGCAGTCAGCATAAAAACAGGGATAAAGCCATGAAAATACTTCGCTCAAAAGTTCTGGAAGAAGAACAGCGCAAGCAGGAACAATCCATAGCCGGTCAAAGAAAAGCCCAGGTGGGAACAGGGGACCGCAGTGAAAGAATCCGTACCTACAACTACGCTCAGGGACGGGTCAGCGATCATCGCATAGGTCTGACTCTTTATCGGCTGGAAGCAATTCTGAACGGGGACCTTGATGAAATCATTGACGCTCTTATAACAGCGGACACTGCGGAAAAACTGAAAGCGGAGCAGGAGTAAAGAAATTTATAGAGTCTTTGAAACGGACAGTTTATGAAAACAGTAGTTTTAAAAATATACAATGAAGATGATGTCAAAAATATTGAGCGTGCCGCCGAAATACTTAAAAACGGAGGGTTGGTGGCTATTCCTACCGAGACCGTCTACGGCCTTGCCGCCAATGCTTTGGATGAAAGGGCGATTGAACGCATTTTCGCGGCTAAGGGCCGCCCTCGGGATAATCCCCTCATTGTGCATATAAACTCTTACAATCAAATCGAATTGCTGGCACGGGATATTCCGCCGACAGCCCGTTCCCTTGCCGAAGCATTTTGGCCCGGCCCTTTGACCCTTGTTTTGCCTAAAAGAGCATCTGTTCCCCGGCGTGTCAGCGGCGGTCTTGATACGGTTGCTCTGCGTGTTCCGGCCCATTTTGCGGCACGGGCAATAATAACCGCCTCGGGGTTACCCTTAGCGGCGCCTTCAGCCAACATTTCGGGCAGTCCCAGCCCTACCTCTGCCCGGCATGTACTCAAGGATTTGGACGGCCTTGTAGACGCCGTTGTGGACAGCGGTGACTGTGCCGTAGGTGTGGAATCCACCGTACTTTCCTTAGCTAATACTCCCCCTAAACTGTTGCGACCGGGCGGAGTCACTCCGGCTCAAATTCGAAGTGTTATCGGGGATATAGAGATAGATAAAGCCGTTTTGAATGCCTTGGATGACACTGCTGAGGTAGCCTCACCGGGTATGAAATATAAACACTATTCACCAAAGGCCCGGGTAATTTTAATCAAGGGCGAACTTGCACCTTTTTTAGATTATGTTTATGCCAATGCGAGCGATACAACCGCCGTATTGTGCTTTGAGGGAGAAGAGCCGCTTATGCCGGTGACTGCGGTTCCCTACGGGGGGATTGACTCTCCGCAGGAGCAGGCAAGGCGCCTGTTCGCCGCATTGCGGGAAATTGACGAAATGCCGGGTATAAAAACAGTCTATGCCCGTTGCCCCGACTCGGAAGGGCTGGGTCTTGCCGTATATAACAGACTGCTCAGGGCGGCGGCGTTTGAGGTGGTGGAAGTATGAATATCTTTATTGTCGGCTTAACAGGTCCCACAGGTGCGGGTAAGAGTACGATATCCGCACTGCTCAGGGAAAAAGGCTTTACCGTTATAGACGCTGACGAAAAAGCGAGACTTGTAGTAAGCCCCGGCAGCAAGGTGCTGAAAGATTTGGTGAAGCACTTCGGTGAAGATATTATTCTTCAGGACGGAACACTTAACCGCAGGCTTTTGGCTTCCCGTGCCTTTTCATCCAAAGAGTCAACACTTTTGCTTAACAAAATAACTCATCCCGCCATTACGCTGGCCATAGAAGAGGACTTAAAAACTGCGGAAGCCGCAGGTGAAAAAACGGTTATAATTGACGCGGCGGTTTTAATACAGACCCCTCTTGCCGAGCTTTGTGATATAATAGCAGTTGTCACCGCTCCGGAAGAGGTGCGGCTGCAGCGGATTATGAAGCGGGACTCAATTAGTGAAGAGGAAGCTGAAAAAAGAATGAGAATTCAGCCTGACCGGGCCGAGTTTATTGCCGGGGCCGATTATGTGTTGGATACCTGCCCCGAGGGTGAAACTGCCCTGCAAGTGACTTTGTTTGCAAATTTTATACTTGATGAGTTGGAGAAAAAAACGGCGAAAACCGACGAGGAGGATAATAAATAATGAAAGAAGAAAAAACAGCGGCGGAAATCCTGGCGGAAAAACTGTGCATGAACCCGCAAAATGCCGCACTCTTGATGAGTTCGGAAGAGATTGCAAAGGCTGATAAATTTTGCGAAGGATATAAAGAATTTATTACCCTGTGTAAAACTGAGCGGGAGGCGGCTTCATTTGCAGTAGAAAAAGCCGTTAATGCCGGTTTTAAACCCTTTGAGCCGGGTGTAAAATATAAACCCGGTGACAGAGTATTTTACCTTCACAGGAACAAGGCGGCAATTCTTGCGGTATTCGGCAAAAAAGGTCTCGACAACGGGGTTAAGATTGTTGCCGCACACATCGACTCCCCACGGCTGGATTTAAAACCCAACCCCCTATATGAAGACAGCGAACTGGCGTTGCTGAAAACTCATTATTACGGCGGAATTAAAAAATATCAATGGACGGCTGTCCCGTTGGCAATGCACGGCGTAGTCATCCTTAAAAGCGGGGAATCCCTGACGGTCAGCATAGGCGAAAAGGACAACGAACCGAAGTTTGTAATAAATGATTTGCTCCCCCACTTAGGTGCGGAACAGGGAAAAAGGTCGTTGTCACAAGGCATCAAAGGTGAAGAGCTTAATGTGCTTGTGGGCAGCCGGCCCTTTAAGAGCGACAAGGGGAGCGAGCTTGTCAAACTGAACATTCTGAATATTCTTAATGAGAAATACGGGATAATCGAGGCGGATTTTTTAAGTGCGGAACTGGAAATGGTTCCCGCATATCCCGCCGCCGATATAGGCTTTGACCGCAGTATGATAGGGGGCTACGGGCAGGACGACAGGGTTTGCGCTTACCCAGCCCTCATTGCCGCTCTGGAATGTAAAAAACCGGAATACACCGTTGTCACCGTATTGACGGATAAAGAAGAAACCGGCAGTGACGGTAACACGGGCCTCAATTCAGCTTATCTCAGGTATTTTATTGAAGATATAGCGGCTCAGCAGGGGCTGAACGGGCGGGATGTGCTGCGCCGTTCGGAATGCCTCTCAGCGGATGTGAATGCAGCCTTTGACCCGACCTTCCCAAATGTTCACGAAAAAATGAACGCATGCTACCTCAATAAAGGTGTTGTTGTAACAAAATATACCGGCAGCCGAGGCAAAGGCGGCACATCCGATGCCGGAGCGGAGTTTATGGGCAAGATCAGAATGCTCCTTGACGATGGGGAAGTCATTTGGCAAACCGGAGAACTTGGCAAAGTCGATGAAGGGGGCGGCGGCACTGTGGCCCAATATATTGCCAAACTTGATGTGGATGTGGTGGATGTAGGCGTACCGGTATTGTCCATGCATGCACCCTTTGAAGTGGTTTCAAAACTTGACGTTTACATGGCTTACAAAGCGTTCTTTGCTTTCGGGGCTCAAAAATGACGGCAAAATAAGAATAAAGGCAAAAAGCAAACAACCCGTCCCACATTAGTGGGACGGGTTGTTGTAAGTAGTGCTGTCTTATTTGAGTTCGACTTTTGCGCCGGCTTCTTCGAGTTTGGCTTTAGCTTCTTCAGCTTCTTCTTTGGAAACCTGCTCTTTAACAGCCTTGGGAGCGCCGTCAACAACGGCCTTTGCCTCAGCCAGACCAAGGCCGGTGAGTTCGCGAACCACTTTGATAACCTTGATTTTTTCTGCGCCGATTTCGGCAAGAACAACGTCAAATTCGGTTTGTTCTTCAGCTGCGGCAGCCGGGCCGGCTTCAGAGGGAGCGGCTACAGCAACAGCTGCAGCGGCGGAAACACCGAAAGTTTCCTCGACCGCTTTAACCAGCTCGGAAAGCTCCAGAACGGTTAAAGTCTTTATTTCTTCGATAATTGCATTAATTTTGTCTTCTGCCATTTTAATTTTCCTCCAATATGATTTTAATTAATTTTTATGCGGTAGCTTCTTCGTTCTGTTTGTCCACAATGGCCTGAATACCTCTTGCAAAAGCGGCGATGGGGGCATTGAATACATTGCAGACTGTTGCAAGCAAAACATCCCGAGAGGGAAGTTTTGAGAGGGCTGCGAGCTTTTCAAGGCTGATAATCTCACCGTCAATAAAGCCGGTCTTTATTGAAAAGTTTTTGTGGGTGTTTGCATACTTCGAAAGTATACGGGCGGCCGCCACATGATCATCGGCACTTGTGGCAATGGCGGTTGTACCGGTCAGAACTTCCTGTAAACCGTCAAGGCCTGCATTTTTAGCGGCAAAGCTAAGCAACGTGTTTTTTACCACTGTGTACTTGACTCCCGCCTCACGCAGTTCGGCCCGCAGTTTTGTGTCGTCTGCAACGGAAATACCTTTGTAATCCACAAGAACACCTGCGCAGGACCCTTTTAAAGTGTCGGTCAACTTGCTGACAGCTTGTTTCTTCTGCTCCAAAATTTTCTCACTTGGCATAATTTCACCTCCGGTATTTAAGTTGTTATCAGCCGGCAGGGTAATCCGGCTATCTCATAATTAAAAACCCTTCCTGCCGGGCCGCAGGAAGGGTAAAACACACAACGCAATTGTAGCGCTCGTATGTTCCTTTCCTCGGCAGGGGGGCGAACCCGTTATGCGTTTACACGCACCTGCTGTCTTAGGTCAGAACAGCTTGCTTATACTATCACAGGGCTTTATCCCTGTCAAGCAAAATTATTTAACTTATTAAGAAAGTGTGGTCAGCTTTGCAGTGTTAATGCGGATACCGGGGCCCATAGTGGATGCCACTACGCAGGAGCGGATGTATTGCCCCTTAGTGGCGGCAGGTTTGGCCTTGATGACGGCGTCTACCAGAGTGTCAAAGTTTTCCTGAAGTTTTTCAACTCCGAAAGATACTTTCCCGATAGGGCAGTGGATGATGTTTGTCTTATCAAGACGGTACTCAATTTTACCCGCCTTGGCTTCGGTAACGGCTTTGGCAACTTCCGCAGTCACTGTACCGGCTTTGGGGCTCGGCATCAAACCTCTGGGGCCGAGAACCTTACCCAAACGGCCTACAAGACCCATCATGTTAGGTGTGGCTATTGCCACATCAAAATCCATATAGCCTTCTTTTTGAATTCTCTCTACAAGGTCTTCCGCACCGACAACATCGGCGCCGGCCTCTTCGGCTGCCTTTGCATCGTCACCCTTGGCAAAAACGGCAACACGAACGGTTTTACCCGTGCCGTTGGGCAGAATTACCGCGCCGCGGACCTGTTGGTCTGCATGGCGGGAGTCTACGCCAAGGCGGATGTGAAGTTCAACAGTTTCATCAAATTTGGCTGTTCCCGTTTTAATGGCCGCTTCCAGAGCTTCGCCCGGGTCATAAAGTTTTTCCCTGTCTATAAGTTTTACATTTTCAATATATTTTTTGCCGTGTTTCATCGTTTTTCCTCCCAATCATGTGGTAAAATCGGATGTTTCCTCCCACCCGGAAGCAATCAGCCGTCGACTACAGTAACACCCATGCTGCGGGCGGTTCCCGCTACCATGGCCATTGCCGACTCAACACTTGAAGCGTTGAGGTCCGGCATCTTCTGTTCGGCAATTTTGCGTATTTGCTCACCGGTGATTGTTGCTACTTTGTTCTTGTTGGGGATACCCGAACCGCTTTCGATTCCGCAGGCTTTCTTGATGAGAATGGACGCAGGCAGAGTTTTGGTTATGAACGTAAAAGAGCGATCCGCATAAACTGTGATGACAACGGGAATAATAAGCCCCATGTCGTCTTTGGTGCGTTCATTAAATTCTTTGGTGAACGCCACAATGTTCACGCCGTGCTGACCCAAAGCGGGTCCAACCGGGGGAGCCGGTGTTGCCTTACCGGCGGGGATTTGCAGCTTTATTAAGCCGACTACTTTTTGTGCCATAGATTGTTTGCACCTCCATAATAGTGTGGTAAATGGCGGAAAAGCTTAAATCGTTTTTACTTTTCCTCCCACGCGAAACCGGAGTTTCGCTCGCCCCTGGGGGCATAATAAACGGGTTGCCCCGTGTATTACCTCAATAATCCGTTATTTAACGGCAAGTTCCACCTGGTCCAATTGGAGTTCTGCAGTTGTTTCTTTACCGAACATCATAACCTTTACACGCACCAGATTTCTTTCAAGGTCAATTTCTTCAACTTCGCCCTGAAAGCCGTCCAAGTACTCATCGACTATGTTGACCAAATCGCCGACTTTGTAATTGACTTCAACTCTTCTTTGCTCCACGCCCATAGCCAACACTTCAGCATCCGAAAGGGGAGTGGGTTTGCCTTCAGGTCCCACAAAACCGGTGACTCCCCGGGTATTGCGGATAACAAGCCAGGAATCGTCACCCATTACAGGCTGATCATCTCTGTCCAGAGTAACGGCAACCTTAATAAGCACATAACCCGGGAACAGTTTACGCTCAACCTCACGCTTTTTATCGTCCTTGATTTCCGTAACAATTTCGGTAGGGATACGGATATCAAGGATTTTATTCTGAAGCTTGCGGCTTTCTACAATCTTTTCAATATTACCGGCTACCTTGTTCTCGTAACCGGAATAGGTATGGATGACATACCATCTGGCGTTTTCAGCCATTGTATCTCCTCCGGAACTCAGCCGCCGGTAGTGGTGACGGCATCTGTTATTGCTTCGGTTACGGCTTGAGTGGCCTCGGTTATAGCTTGTGTAACTTCAGGCAACGCTTCGGTTACTTCTTTGGCCTTGTCATGGTAGTTGGTAGCGGTACGGGACAGAAGCTGAACAATTTCAGCCAGGCCGGTATCTATAAGAAAGATAATAACGCCGATAACCGCAATAACCGCCAGAACGACTCCGGTACTTTTAAGAACGGTCTTCCTGTCCGGCCAGACAATCTTTCTAAGCTCGCCGCGAAAATCTTTAAGATATCTGCCGACAGCTTTCCCGGCACGGGCAAAAGGGTTCTCCTGACCGGATTTATTCTTCTTGGCCTTAGAGGCTTTTTCAGCCTTTGCAATCTTTTCGGCGGCCTCGGACTTTTCTTTTTTTGCCATGGTTTTTCCTCCCGCCTATTTGGATTCGCGATGGAGAGTATGCTTCCTGCAGAACCTGCAATACTTGTTCATCTCCAAGCGGTCCGGTGTGTTCTTCTTATTTTTTGTGGTGTTGTAGTTGCGTTGTTTGCACTCTGTGCAAGCAAGGGTAATCCTGACTGTCATAACGGCACCTCCATCGATTTCGGATTTACAAGCCTCCCTCAGCAAAAAAGGGCAGAAAAAAATAACCCTCCTTGAGAGGTGTCAATAGACTAACACTTATTACTCAGGATGTCAAGCGGAAATTTCGTATTTTACGGGAAAAACTGAAAAAGTTTACTGTAAAAAGCCGTGTTTAATACTGCTTATTTTCCCAAATAGCCGTGTTCATAAGTTTTTCCGGTAAAACAAAACGTATATAATTGACAGCACGGTCGCCCGGAGAAGCATAAATCCAGCGCGTCATTTCCGCCACCCTGTCCGCAGTTTCCAAAGCAAGCTGTTCTCTTTCGATTTTGTCCGGCTCCCGGACTATAACGCTAAGGTCGATTTTATTTATATCAATACCGGGGTATGACAAAAGTGCATGGGCAACGGATTCGGAAGTGTCAAGCTGTTTTATTGTATTAAAAATAAATTCGGGGAAGTAGCTGTCTTCTATTGCCACCGGTTTATCTGCCGCAAGGCGCAGACGTTTGAGGTGGCCGACTTTATCAGTTTTGCTCCAGCCTTTTAAAAGTTCCTGTTCGGGTTTTACGGTTTCACAAATCAATACTTTGTTTACTATATCCAGGCCCATTCGCTTTAGGGAATAAGATAAAGACACCAAGGGCTCAAAACTGAAAGCGTTTTTTTGCTCCCTCACAAAAGTGCCTATCCCGTGTTTTTTAGTTATTACTCCGTCCCGCTCAAGTTCGGAAAGGGCGGCACGCACGGTAGCGCGTCCCATGTTAAGCGTGTTCATAAGTTCATGCTCCGTGGGCAGACGGGAACCCGGGGGAAATTCCCCCGCGGATATAAGGTCCAGCAGGTAGTGCTTTGCTTTAATATAGAGGGGTAAACGGGATTCGTCCCTGAGCAAGAAAATCCTTCTTTCTTTTATACAGTCTTTACAGTTTTTACGGGGTATAGCTATTGACAAAAGAATACCACGGTGGTAATATGTTGTCAAGATGTTCGGACAACCGAACAACAGCCGGTGGACAGAGCTTCTCCACCCACCGGAAAACTTAAAGCAATGCGGGAGATACAATGGAAGAGAAGCTGAAAAAACTTCGTAAAAAACTTGACAAAAACGGCTTTGCCGATGTGGAAATTGCCGAGTGGAGAAAGTCGGTCCGCTTGAGCGGCGAAAATGACAACTGGGGCAAAATAGTTCGTGCCGGTAAAATTGCCGCAAAAGCCGGGTACAAAGGCGTTATAAATGATATGGAATTGGCAGGATATTCACCTTCACCTCCCCGTGCGCCGCTTCTCAAGGATAATTCCTTGGAGGGGACCGCACCCGACGTTCTTATCATTGGCGGCGGTGTCATAGGCTGCGCAATTGCCAGAGAAATGTCAAAGTATAAGCTGGATATTCTCTTGGTCGAAAAAGAAAGCGACGTTGCGATGCAGACCTCCTCCCGTAATGACGGAATGATTCACCCCGGCATCGCCTCCCACCCCGGAACTCTCAGGGGGGAGATGAATGTGCGCGGCAACTACCTTTTTACCGATCTCTGCAACGAGTTGTCCGTTCCGTTTGAAAGATTTGGGAACTTCATACTTTACGATAACCCTGCGTTCGGTCTGATTCTCGGCATCGAACTTTCAAGAAGACAGAAACTCTTAGGCGTAGAGGGTCGTAAAATCTCCCGCCGGGAACTCAGAAAACTTGAGCCCCATATTACCGATGCCGCAGCGGGAGCTTTTGAATACCCTTCCTCAGGGGTTTTGTCGCCTTATAAGCTGACCGTCGCCTTGGCCGACAACGCTGTAGAAAACGGAGTAAAAGTGTCCCTCAACACCATGGTCAGTTCCATGTCAACTGAGAACGGCAGAATAACCGCTGTCAATACCAACAGAGGCAGCATCAGGCCGGGGCTTGTAATCAATGCGGCCGGCGTATTTTCAGATATAATTGCGGGAATGGCGAATGACCGCTTCTTTTCCATACATCCCCGAAAGGGTGAGTGCGCTATTCTGGACAAAAAGAAGGGGAGCCTTGTAACCCGTTCCATGGGACTTATCAATCTCTCGGCAGTTTCATCTGACACAAAAGGCGGCGGTGTGTTAAAAACAATTGACGGCAATGTGCTGGTGGGCCCGGATGCCTATGAACAGCCCGAAAGGGAAGATTATTCAACCAACGCCTCCAACATTGATGCGGTACTTAAAAAACATTTGCCTTTAATTAAAGGCCTTGGCAAGGGTGATGTAATCACCTATTATGCGGGGACGAGGGCGGCCACATACGAAGAGGAGTTTATAATAGAAAAATCGGAGTATGTTGAAAACCTCATACATGCCGCCGGAATACAGTCCCCGGGTTTGGCGAGCGCTCCTGCAATTGCCGAAAGAATTTGTTCAATTGCCGTTGAAACCCTGTCCTCAAGGGCAGTTGTTATCCCCAACGAACATTTTAATCCTTGTCGGCGCACTGCGCCGGTTATGGCAAAATTAAGTCTGGAAGAAAAGCAGGCGGCCATTGAGGCGAACCCCGACTACGGCATAGTGGTTTGCCGTTGCGAGGGTATCAGCAGGGGAGAGATAATAGATGCGGTGAACTCTCCGGTACCGGCTTTGACTCTGGACGCAATAAAACGTCGGGTAAGGCCCGGTATGGGCCGCTGTCAGGGCGGCTTCTGCTCACCTTTAGTGACCGGGATAATTTGCGAGCAGACAGGTATGCTGCCGGAGGAAGTGACAAAGAACGGAGAAGGCTCTCACCTGATTTTTGATGACGGGAAGCCTAAGCCTTAAAATCGGGATAAATACGAATTTGTTGTTTGAGATTTATTAAACGGAATCCGGGGTTTTGGGTTATGAAAGAGAATGTGCAAAAATTTGATGTTGTAGTACTCGGCGGCGGTCCCGCCGGTTTGGCGGCGGCAATTTCCGCCCATGATGAGGGAGCGCGGGTGCTGCTTATTGAAAGAGAAAACCGCTTGGGCGGAATACTAAAGCAGTGCATACACGACGGTTTCGGCCTTATCTATTTTAAAGAACGACTGACGGGTCCGGAATATGCGGGCAGGTTTATTGAAGATTTTTTTAAGCGGGATATCGAGTACTATACAAATGCCTTTTTAATTGAGGCTCGCCGGTCTGCCCAAAGCGGTTATGAACTGCTTTTGCAAAGCGCCCGGGGTATGATTTTTGTAAATGCAAAAACAATTATTCTTGCCTGCGGTTGCAGGGAGAGAACCTCCAGGCAGGTCTTTATCCACGGCGAACGTCCCGCCGGTATTTTTACTGCGGGCACGGCTCAGTATCTTGTCAACATCATGGGCAAAATGCCCGTTAAACGCTGCGTTATTTTAGGCAGCGGAGATATAGGCCTGATTATGGCACGCAGATTTACCCTTGAAGGCGCGGAGGTCGAGGGCGTTTACGAGATTAAAGACAGCCCCGCAGGATTGGCCCGCAATATAAGTCAATGTCTTGATGATTTCGATATCCCGCTTCATCTTTCTTCCACCGTTACACGGGTTTTCGGCAGTAAAAGGGTGGAAGCGGTTGAAGTTTGCAAGGTGGACAAAAACTTTAACTCTATAGAGAGTACAAAACGAACTGTCCTGTGCGACGCATTGATTTTATCCGTAGGTCTTTTGCCGGAAAATGAAATTGCCGAATCTTTGAGCATCGATATCGACCCTGCTACAAAGGGACCCGTTGTGGACCAAACGCTTATGACAAATCTCCCCGGCGTGTTTTGCTGCGGCAACGCCCTGCATGTAAATGACTTGGTGGATTATGTATCCCAAAGCGGAACGTCGGCGGGTATTGCGGCGGCGGGCTTTGCCCTGAGTGAGCGGGAACTTGTTCCCGTCACTTACGATAAAAATGATTTTTTATATGCCCTTCCGCAGTATTATGATAAAACAAAGGGCGGGGACCTGACGCTATATTTCCGCAGTCGGGATGATGTTAAAAAGAGAAAGGTTGAGGTTTTTGCGGACGGTAAATTACTCAAAGGTAAAAAGTACAGCCGCATTGTCCCCGGAGAGATGGAAGTGTTGAATTTTGACCCGGAGAAAGAAGATTTTACCGGAATAACCGTTGTTATGTCCCCATACGGATAATAAATCATTAGTAGGTAACTTGAAGGTGATCGGATGAATATAACCTGTATTATTTGCCCTAACGGCTGCCGCTTGTTCCTGCGTCAGGAGGGGGACGAAATTATTGTTCAGGGAGCCAAGTGTAAAAAGGGTATAGACTTTGCAAAAACGGAACTGCTGAACCCCATGCGTTCCCTCACATCCACAGTCGCTACTGTTTTTCCCGAAATGCCCCGTTTGCCGGTTAAAACAAAGGGAGAAATCCCTAAAGGGAAAATGTTTGAGGCTATGGAGATTATCAGAAATGTTATAATTGATAAAAGGCTTAAAGCGGGGGATATAGTTTTGCCCGATGTTTTCGGAACCGAAATTATAGCTACCGCCGACATACCGTAAAAAAAGAACAGGAGGCTTATCATGGCAAAGAAGAAGAAAGGGTTTACCCCCGATTGGTATCATCAGGAGGCGCCGAAAAACTCTTACCGTTCCATATTCAAATGGGGCAGTCCTACCGCATTCAAAGCGCCCAATGCAAAGCTTTACGAGCTGATGAAAGAAACCTTTGATATGACCGACGACGACTTTCGTCAGGGCAGAGAGATGGGGCTTGAAGAAGTTGACTTTGATATCCCCGTAAACCTGAGCGAAGAGCAGTTGAATGCCCTGCGGAAAATCGTAGGGGATGAAAATGTAAAAACGGACAACTACACCCGCCTTTCCGTAGCCTACGGCAAGACCATGGTTGACCTTATACGTCTTCGCAAAGGCATTGTAGAAAACTTGCCTGATGTCGTTGTCTATCCCAGGGACAGGGAAGATATTATTAAAATCGTGGATTTTTGCTGCGAACAAAAAGTTCCCCTCTATGTCTACGGCGGAGGCTCGTCGGTAACCAGGGGAACGGAACCGGTTTGCGGCGGAATATCTCTGGATATGCGGGTGCACTTTAATAAAGTTATCGCATTCAGCGAGAACAATCAGACCATAACCGTGGAAGCGGGTATGAGCGGCCCTCAGCTTGAAGAAGCCCTCAACGATGCCGAAAAAAGATTCGGCGCAAAGCGTGCCTATACCTGCGGTCATTTCCCTCAAAGTTTTGAGTATTCCTGCGTCGGGGGTTGGGTTGTTACCAGAGGTGCGGGGCAAAACTCCACTTATTACGGCAAAATAGAGCATATCGTAATAAGTCAGGAGTATGTGACACCTGCGGGAATAATTCAGAGTGACGCCTTCCCCGCCAATGCTACCGGCCCTTCCATTGATGAGATTATGATGGGCAGTGAGGGAGCCTTCGGCGTATTGACCCATGTGACCTTACGTATATTTAAGCTCATGCCCGAAAACAGAAAGCGCTTCAGCTTTGTATTTAAAGATTGGCAAAGCGGTGTGGATGCCGCAAGAGAAGTTATGCAAGGGGAATTCGGATTTCCGTCCGTTTTCCGTCTTTCCGACCCGGAAGAAACTTCCGTGGCGTTCAGGCTCTACGGGGTAGCGGATACCGTAATTGACAAAGTGCTCAAAGCCAGAGGATATAATGACGGCAGCCGGGTACTTATGTTGGGCTTTACCGAGGGCGAAAAGAATTTCAGCAAAAACGTTAAAAAACAGATTAAGAAAATCTGTAAAAAGTACGGCGCCATGTATACCACGGGCTTAGTAACAAAGGCTTGGGAACACGGCCGCTTTACCGACCCCTATCTCAGAGAAGATATGGGGGACTACGGCCTGATGCTGGATACCTTGGAATGCTCGGTCAACTGGGATAACTTTATGCCTGTTTATAACGGTGTGCGGGCATTCTGCAAGAGCAGACCCAATACCATATGCATGACTCATATGTCCCATTTTTACCCTCAGGGGGCCAATCTGTACTTTATCTTTGAGGCAAAAATGAGCGAGCTCGACGAGTATCTGGAATATCAGGGCGGCATAATGGACAACATTCAGCGTTACGGCGCCGCCATGAGCCATCACCACGGTATAGGTAAAATGACAGCCCCCTGGCTGGAGGCTCAAATAGGCAAAAATCAGATGGATATTTATCGTGTTCTCAAAAAACACTTTGACCCCGATAATCTTATGAACCCCGGCGGAACTTTGGCACTTGACCTGCCGGAAGAGGAAAAAAGGGATTTTATCAACCGGTAAAAAGGTTTACCTCAATGCGGGCTTAATGTATAATATGAGGGGGATGGCAAATCCGCTGCCCCCTCGTCTTTTTGTTTTGGAAGGGTGTTATACTTGCACGGTTCGGTGCTTGAAGAAAGGCGCTTTTTATGGCTGCCTTTGCTGATGTTAATCACCATATTTCAGCTTCTGTCGGCTTTGAGTGCTGTCTTTGCCGACGGTAAATTTAATTTAATACCCGCCGCCGTCATGGGCGGTTACATTACGGCGGAATGGATATATTTCATTCTTTATAAAGCTGTTGTGAAAAAACCGGCGGGAGCGGCGGATTTTATAGCATTCTTCTTCTCCGGTATAAGCATTGTAATTTGCGCCAACATCAGTGACTCTTTTGCCGTCAAACAGGCGGTTGCAATAGCCCTGGGCCTCGTCGCATATATAGCATTACTGCTTGTGATTCGCAATCCGGAATGGGCGATGATTCTCAGAGTGCCTGTCGCCATAGGGGCGGTAGGTTTACTTATTGCCAATATTGCTTTGGCGAAAGTGATTAACGGCGCCCTTAACTGGATTGATATCGGGGGCTACTCCCTTCAGCCTTCGGAATTGGTGAAAATAGCCTTCGTCTTTGTCGGCGCTATAACCATGGATAAGCTCCAATCCGCCGGAAGCCTTACAAAATATCTTATATTTTCCGTCACCTGTGTCGGCATACTGTTTTTAATGCGTGATTTCGGTACGGCGTTGATTTTTTTCTTTACATTCATTGTTATCGCTTTTATGCGCTCAGGCGATATTCGCAGCCTTTTCTTCGTTTTAGCAGGTGCTCTTTTGGGGGCTGCCCTTGTGCTTTACTTTCGTCCCTATGTGGCGGAGCGTTTTACAACTTACCGCCATGTTTGGGAAAATATTAACGAAGGCGGGTTCCAGCAGACACGGGTTTTAATTTATATGGCCAGCGGCGGCTTGTTCGGTTTAGGTATAGGGCAAGGTCAACTGCGGGGGATTTTTGCCGCATCCACCGATTTGGTTTTCGGAGTTCTTTGTGAAGAATGGGGACTTTTGCTGGGTGTCTTTGTATTAATTACGTACGGACTTCTTACGGTATATGCCATAAGGGCGGCACGCAGGGCTTCATCGGCTTATTATTCGATAGCGGCGGTGGCGGCGGCGGGTATGATGTTGTTTCAAGTTTCACTAAACGTTTTCGGCATTACGGATTTGCTGCCCTTGACCGGCGTAACTCTGCCGTTTATTAGCCGCGGCGGCACGAGCATGATAAGTTCCTGGGCCTTGCTTGCATTCATAAAAGCCGCAGCCTTATATAGGTATGAAGAGGCCGCCTCAGACGGTGAGAAGTTGCGGGGAGGCGCCGGACTATGAACAAAACCGCAAAACGAGCCTATACTCTTTTCGCCCTTGTAATTGCCTTTTTCATCGGCGTGGCTATCCTTTTGGCAAGTCTGTATATAAACGGCGGAACTTGGGCGTCAAACCGGGTTAACAGGCATATTTACAGCTCCGGCCGCATAATGTCCGCCGGTTCTATCTACACTGCTGACGGTATAGTTTTGGCAAAAAGCAAAGAGGGCAAGAGGGTATATGCCGAAAATAAGACCTTGCGCCTTGCCGCCCTGCATGCCATAGGTGACGATGCGGGTTTTATCGCAACAGGCATCCATTCGGTGTACAGACAGGAACTTTCCGGCTACAGTTTTGTAAACGGAGTATATTTGCTTAAAGCTTACGACAAAGGCAGCGACATACACTTGACCTTAAACTCAAAGGCCTGCAAAACCGCCTATAATGCTATGGGCAACTACAAAGGGACTGTCGGTGTATATAACTACAAGACGGGTGAAATACTCTGCATGGTCTCCTCCCCCTCCTTTGATATAAACAATAAACCTAGGAACATGAAAACCGGTGAGGGGGAAAAATATGAGGGCGTTTACCTGAATCGATTTTTGTCCGGCCTTTATACCCCCGGCTCAATTATAAAAGTCCTTACAGCCTCTGCAGCCATAGAAAACAATCCGAATATCTATTACGAAACTTACGAGTGCAAAGGTGTGCTGCAAACCTCAACGGGAACGGTAAGTTGCCCCTCTGTTCACGGTAAGGTAAATTTTGAAAAGGCGCTTAATAAATCCTGCAATACCGCTTTTGCCCAAATTGCTATTGAGATGGGTAAAGAAAAACTCAGCGCCGAAGCGGAGGCCCTCGGGTTTAATAATAACCTTTCGGCAAACAGGTTGAATATTCAAAAGAGCGTTTGGAACCTGTCCGCAGCCAACGAACGTGATTTGGGCTGGGCGGCTATCGGTCAATATAACACCCTTGTAAACCCCTGCCACATGCTCACCCTTATGGGGTGCATAGCTAACGGCGGTCAGGGAGTGGCGCCCTATTTGGTAGACAGAATTGTCACTCCGGCAAAAGTTGTAACACAACGGGGGCCTCAGGCAAAGAATGCCGCCATCGTTATGGATGCCGCAAAAGCCGAAAAACTTGCCGAATTAATGCGCTCGGATGTTAAAAATGAGTACGGCGATTACAGCTTCCCCGGCCTTGAAATGTGCGGTAAGACCGGCACCGCCGAGGTGGGAGATGGCAAAGCGCCCCACGCCTGGTTTGTGGGTTTTTGCCGCAGGGAAGATATGCCCTTTGCGGTGGTCGTCATTTTGGAAAACGCCGGCTCAGGCTACAAAAATGCCGTCCCCGTAGCGAACAAGGTTTTGCAGACCCTCAAACCCCGCTGACAAAAAACAAACATAAAAAAGTCGAGCAGGAGCTAAACTGCAGCGCCTACTCGATTCATTTACAGTGATTATATTGCCGAACTATTCAACATTAATATCAAATGACTTTGTATATTCGCAGGGCGTTTCATTTATCCGAATAGTTGCGTCAACATATACGGTGTATTTACCCGGTTCACTTATCTTGATTGTTTCTTCAGAGGAAAACGACCGGCCGGGCCCCAAATAACTTGATGTACTTATTGCGGGAACAATAGTATCTTCTCTTTCGGCTCCGGATTTCGCATAAGAAACCGATATTATTTTGGATCCGTGAGATACGATGTAAGAACGCCATGTCTTGTTCTTCAGATTTGCATTTATACGGATATCTTCATTTGAACTGTATGTCAAACGCGGTGTTTCCGCAATCAACTCAAAGTCTTTTGCATCCGGAACAGTTCCAAGGCGGTTTGCAGGAAAAAACAAAATGGCTAAAACTGCCGCTATTAAAACAATAACCCCGACGATTGCAAACTTTTTCATATTATTTTACACCTCCTTCCTGTAAATGGGGTCAAAAAAGTTCAAGCCAAACGATAAAAAACTGCCAACAAAAAATCCTCGATTTCCGAGGATTTTTTTAATGTATTCAGCTTATTGCGCCGTTACCGGTGTAGAATCCGAACTGACTGTTATAAAGCTCTGCGTAAAATCCGCCTCGCTCCAATAACTCCCGGTGCTTGCCCTGTTCCACAATTTGTCCCTGATTTACAACCAGAATAATATCGGCGTCCCGGATTGTGGAGAGCCTGTGTGCTATAACAAAGCTGGTACGGTCTTTCATCAGCGTTTTCATTGCCTGCTGAATAAGAATTTCAGTTCTGGTATCAACCGAGCTTGTGGCCTCGTCAAGTATCAGAATTGCGGGGTCAGCCAGAATTGCCCGGGCAATTGTCAAAAGCTGCCGCTGACCTTGGGAGATGTTTGCACCGTCTTCCTCAAGCAAAGTGTCAAACCCTTCAGGCAAGGTGCTGATAAAGTGGGTAACCCGGGCTGCAGCGGCGGCGGCAAGGATTTCTTCCTGACTTGCGTCCTCTTTTCCGTAAGCGATGTTATCCCTTATGCTGCCTTCAAACAGCCAGGTGTCCTGGAGTACCATCCCGAAGATGTTGCGGAGATTTTCACGGGGGATTGTTCTTATATCCACCCCGTCAACCATAATCTTGCCGGCTTGCACATCATAAAAACGCATCAGCAGGTTGACCAGTGTGGTTTTGCCCCCGCCCGTAGGCCCTACTATAGCCACAAGCTGACCGGGCTTAACATCTATATTCAGGTTTTCAATCAAAGGCTTGTCTTCCGTGTAGCGGAAACTTATGTTCTGAACATCGACTTTGCCTATGGGCTCGTCTATATAATTTTCAAAACTGTCGGGAGTTTCCTCTTCTTCGTCCAGCAAAGTGAAAACTCTTTCGGCACAGGCTAAAGAAGACTGCAAACGGTTTGTTATGTTGCCCAAAGACACAATGGGAGACATAAACAATACGGCATAGGTGAAAAATGAGGTTATGCCGCCGAGGGTCATATTGCCGCTGACCACATTAATACTGCCGAACACGCATATGGCAATAAAGGCTACATAACCGAGAAACTCCATCATGGGCCCTACAAGACCCGATACAAACTGGGCTTTTCTGCTGACTAAAGCCAGCTGTTCATTGATGTCCGCAAATTCTTCACAGGCGTCATCTTCCCGGCCGAAAACTTTGACAACTTTATGACCGGTGTACATTTCTTCTATATGGCCGTTAAGCTCGCCCGTTCTGTCCCATTGGTTTTTAAAATGCTTTTTAGACCGCCGGGTAACGGCAAGAATCAGAAGCAGACTTGGAGGAACCATAGCCAGCATTATTAAAGTCAGCCGCCAGCTTACATACATCATACAGGCGAACACGCCTATAATACTTACCGTAGATGTAACAATTTGTATTACGCTGTTTTGATAAGTGTTGCTGATATTGTCAATATCATTGACCATACGGCTCATGATATCGCCCTTGGATGTGCTGTCAAAATATTTGAGGGGCATTTTTGTGATTTTGTCATTTACCCTTTCACGAAGGGAACACACAATTTTTTGAGTTATTCCCGCCATGACAAAGAGCTGAACAAAGGTGAAAACGGAACTTGAACCGTAAATTCCCACCAAAGCCAACATCTTTATAACTATGGCTCTTAAGCTAATATCCGCACCGGTTAGTTTGCGGTTAACTTCATCTTTGATTGCGTCCACAACACCGCCTAAAATCAGGGGTCCCGCTACACTGAGTACCGCTCCGGCAATGCCGGCAATAAGAACAACAATCATCTGGTGTTTGTGCGGAAGAAGAAGGGAGAAGTATCTGCGAACCGTCTTTTTAAGATCTTTGGGCTTTTCGCCGGGTTTGCGCTTGCCGCCCATATAAGCGGCGTATTTGAGTCTTCTCTTTTCCCGCTTTTCTTTAAGAAGGGGATTCTGACGTTCTCTCTTTTTCATGCCAGATCCTCCTCTGAAAGCTGAGACAGAGCAATCTCTTTGTATACCTTGCAGGAGGCAAGCAACTCTTTGTGAGTGCCCATTCCGGCTACCCTGCCTTCATCCAACACTATTATGTTGTCGGCATCTATAATTGTGCCCACCCGTTGGGCAACAATTATCATGGCACTGTCTTTAAGGTTATTTCTTAATGATTCCCGCAGTTTAGCATCGGTAATAAAATCAAGGGCGGAAAAACTGTCATCAAAAACATAAAAATCGGCACGGCGAATAACGGCACGGGCGATAGCCAACCGCTGCTTTTGTCCGCCCGACAAATTCTTGCCGCTTTGTGAAACATGGGCATCGAGCCCCTCGGGCAGCTGTTCAACAAAATCTTTAGCCTGAGCTATTTCAAGGGCTTCCCACATCTCCTGCCGGGTAGCATCGGGTTTTCCGAAAAGGAGGTTGTCCGCAATAGTGCCGCTGAACAAAAAGGCTGTTTGAGGGATAAAACCGATTCTCTTACGGAGAGCCTGAGTGGACATATAGCGGATATCCACACCGTTTAAGTCAATGGAACCGTAGCTGACATCATAGTATCGCGGTATCAGGTTGACGAGGGTGGACTTGCCGCTCCCGGTGCCGCCTATTATTGCCGTGGTTTGGCCGGCTTTTACGCAAAAGCTTATGGAACTTAAAACGGATGCCTCCGCCCCGGGGTAACAAAAATATACATCATTAAACTCAAGGGTGGGGGTCACCTTTGCGGGAATAACCGGTGTGTCGGGTTCCGTTATTTTAGTATTTATTTCCAGCACTTCATTAATGCGGTTGGCGGATATTGCCGCCCGGGGAAGCATAATGAACATTTCCGCAGCCATGGCAACGGCGGATATCATCATAAACAGGTATACCAAAAACGCCTGCAAATTGCCTACTGCGGTTTCGATTTGTATTCTGTCCTCGGGGATTGAAATATCCAAAGCATTAAGTTGACTGCTGGTGATACCCATTATGGAAACCGCCAACAAAAAGATTAAAAGTACGGCCACAGGCAGAATACCGGCCATAAAGCGGCTTATCCGCAGTGTTAAAGAGGTCAGGTCCTTATTGGCCTGTCTGAAACGCTCATCCTCGTAAGAACTGCGGTTAAAAGCGCGTATTACCCTTATCCCCGAGAGCTTTTCCCGCAAAATGCGGTTGAGCATATCGGTTTTCTTTTGAACCGTTTCAAACATGGGGATAATTTTTTTGGCCACCAATACGGCAATAAGTACGACAATGGGGATTACAATGAACATTATGGAAGAAAGTCCCTTGTTGATGCTGAAAGCCATTATCGCTCCGCCTATCATCATAATGGGGGCGGTAATAAGTGTGCGCAGGATAGTCATCAGCATATCCTGTATTTTGTTTATATCATTGGTGTTTCTTGTAATCAGGGATGCCGTGCCTATTGAGTCAATATCGCACTGCGACAGACTTTCCACATGGAAAAACAAGGCCTGACGAACTCCTTTGCCAAAGCCCGTTGCCGTGCGGGCGGAACAGTAGTTTGATACAACTGCACAAAGGGCGGACATAGCAGCCAGAAAAAGCATTATCAATCCCATGAGCAGGATATAGCCCCGCCGGCCTTTATTGATGCCGTCGTTGATAATGTCGGCGAGTATTTTCGGCAGAAGCAGGGAAAGTCCTGAATGAGCCATTGAAAAAATTACGGATAGAGCCGCAAAATACTTAACAGGTTTTAAAAATCTGAGAAGCTTGTACAAAACATCCTCCGAACATATGTAAAGCTTATCAGCTTTACATCAGAATCTTCTTTATCTCAGGTAAAAACTTTTTAGTGTCTATGTTTTCCAACCGGTGCGCGTCGGTTCCATAGTTAAAATAGGCGCCTGTCTCTTTGCCGATATTCCATAATCGTCGGCCGAACACCGGATCGCCCAAAATAGCGCCGACATTTATTTCCCAAGCGGTGCAGAACTCCACGCTCTTTTCCATGAGTTCCCCGAGTTCGTTGTCGCTGATAGCGGCGGTAAGAACACAGCGGTCTTCAAATGCTTTTACAAAGCGCCCTATCAGGGGATGGGCAATACAATCGGCAAAGCCCGTTTCAATTATACCGTCCACAATATCCAGTGCATATAGGGCGTAACCTCTGGGACTTTTGTCTTCGGGCTGCCCCCAAAAACTTAAATGAAAGTGGTTGCAGGAGTAAAGCCTATAGTCCAAAGCGGCTCTGACTTCTTCACTTTCCAAGGTTTTTCCGGGAGCGTAGGCGGATAATTCGCCGCTGAAGAGAATTTTAATATTCGGTTTAAGAGCAAGGGCCTCCCGGTGCAGCCTGTTAATATGGTCAATAAAGTCCCGATCCGTTATGTTGTCATTAAAATGGTCGGTAATTGCAATTGCTGACAAACCGGCGGCAACTGCCGTTTTCACAATGTCTTCAAAGGTCATTTCAGTCTTTGCACATCCCGAAAAATCGGTATGGATGTGCAAATTGCTTTGTGAGAGAATGTCAAGGTCGTAGACGGGTTCCTTCAAAAGCATTCCGTTTCTCCCGTTTAAGACTCGGCTTTAGTCGTTTCTTCGGTTGTTGAGCCTTCAGTTTCGCTTGCTTCATCTGACAGTTCGGGTGTTGTAAAGTCCTCCTGTGTTGTCGGTGCGGCGGTTGTCGGCTTGCGTTTATCCCCATCGGCGGTTTCCTGCTCCGAGGAGGCTTGGATTGCACTTACATAGTAACCCGGTTCCCTCTTAGTTTCCCGGAGCGTGATTTTTACAAATTTATCCGCCGTAGGTTCCACCGGATTCCCCGTGTTATCCCAAGGAAAGTCGGCAAACTTGAGGTAACTGACATAGAGGGTGAGGGAGCCGCCTTTTTTTTCTATTTTTGTGACCTTCGGAGTATAAATGGGGTCTACGGCGGTAACCTGAATTACAAAACAATCCTTTTCGGGCAAATATGTAAAAGTATAGCCCGGCCCCTCTACGGTTGAGTAAACGGGCGGGAACTCTTCCCCGAAAAGGGTTTTAAAATGCTCTAAAATATCCGAGGACGGAACTATCAAACCGATAGGTTCTTTGGTGGAAAACGGGTAGCCTTTATTTAAAAAGTCCTCGGATTTTACAAGCCGCCAAATTGCGCTGTCCAACAGGTCGGACATATCGGCCTTGCTTATATCGTCGTAGGGGTCAGGGTCGTTTCGCACAACTTCTGCCAAAAAAGTTTCATACTCTAATTTCTTAGCGGTGTTATCCGTGAGTTTTTTTACGGAGTTTACACCGAAAACAATGAGGGTAACTGTGCCCACCAAAGCCAGAATAACTATAGCCAAACCAAGCGGAAAAGCCCAGGCGTGCGCTCTTTCTCTTTGTTTTGCTTTTTTCGGGTTCTGATTTTTTTTCATAAACTTTCTCTCCGGCGGTGTTTTTTAATAATCACCTTATTTGGCCGTTGCCGAATATTATATATTTTTCACTTGTAAGTTTTTCAAGCCCCAAAGGACCGCGGGCGTGCAGTTTTTGTGTAGAAATTCCTATCTCCGCCCCGAAACCGAACTCTCCTCCGTCGGTAAAGCGGGTGGATGCGTTTACATAAACGGCCGCCGCATCCACCTCGTTGAGAAAACGCATGGCGTTGCCGTGATTTTCGGTTATGATGCATTCGCTGTGGCCGCTGCCGTAGCGGGTAATATGCTCAATGGCCTCATCAAGGCTGCCGACAATTTTTGCCGCAATGATATAATCCAGATATTCCCTGCTCCAATCTTCTTCTTCGGCGGCAGAGGCATCCCTAATAATTGAACAAACTTCGGCATCGCCCTTAATGACCACATTTTTTTCACGAAGTCTTTTTACTATTTCCGGCAAAACTTTTTTTGCTATATCTCTGTGGATTAAGACGGTTTCACAGGCGTTGCATACGGAGGGGCGGGAGGTTTTGGCGTTAAAAACTATTTCGGCGGCCATGTTGAGATCCGCACTGCAGTCCACGTAAGTATGGCAGTTGCCCACTCCCGTTTCAATAACGGGGATGGTTGAGTTTTCCATAACGGCATTTATAAGCCCCGCTCCGCCACGGGGGATAAGAACATCCACATATTCATTGAGCTTCATAAGGGCATTGGCGCTTTTGCGGGAGGTATCTTCTACAAGCTGTATGCAATCCTTTGGCAAGCCTGCATTTTCAAGGGCGTCCCGCATTACTTCAACAATGGCTTTGTTGGAATAAATAGCTTCCTTGCCGCCCCGCAGAATAACGGCGTTGCCCGCTTTGAGGCAAAGGGCGGCGGCATCGGAACTGACATTCGGCCGTGCTTCATAAATGACGGCAATAACTCCCAAGGGTACGCTTACTTTTTGAATCCGCAAACCGTTGGGGCGGGTGGCTCCGGATAAGGTTCTGCCAACGGGGTCGTCCATGGCGGCAATTTGGTTTACGCCTTCCGCCATAGAGCGGACCCGGTCTTCACTTAGACTCAATCTGTCCAACAGGGCGGAGGAAAGTCCCGCTTTTTTGCCGTTTTCCAAATCTTTAAGATTGGCTTTAATAATGCTCCGGCTGTTATCAATTAAAGCCGAAGATATTGTGTTGAGGGCCTTGTTCTTCAGATTTCCCTGAACACAGGCTAAAAACCTTTTAGCACATACCGCATTTATACCTATTTCCTTGAGTGTAAGCATATAGATCTCCTTAAAAAGTTTTGCAGTCAGAATTTAGAATGTGAATTAATCTTTGATATTGCTCTGTTTTTTAAAGAATGTACCGAGCGCCCCGCCTTCCAACAGCTCATAAATAGCCTCGGGATCGCTGCCGTTCATTACAACGGTGTCAATGCCTGCCTCGGTTGCCAGTTTGGCCGCCTGCAGCTTTGTTATCATCCCGCCGGTCCCCCGGCTTGTTCCGGCGCTGGCGGCAAGGGCAAGGATATCTTCAGTTATCCGTTCCACAAAGGGGATAAGTTCGGCGTTTTTATCCTGTCTGGGGTTGGCGCTGAAAAGGCCGTCTATGTCGGACAGAATAACCAGGGCATCTGCGCCTATAAGCTTGGCAACATTGGCCGACAAACTGTCATTATCACCGTATACAATCTCTTCAACCGCCACACTGTCGTTTTCATTCACAATGGGGATGGCGCCGTACTCAAAAAGTTTTTCAAAGGTATTTATAAGGTTGTTCCTGCGTTCTTCATTTTCAATATCGCTGCGGGTAACAAGCAGTTGCCCTATGGTCTGCCCGAATTCACCGAAGAGTTTGTCGTACATAAACATAAGCTCACACTGACCCACGGTAGCCGCAGCCTGTCTGCCGGGAGTATCCGTCGGGCGACCGGGTAAACCGAGTTTTCCGACGCCTACTCCGATGGCGCCGGAGGTAACAAGCACCACCTCAAGGCCGGAGTTGTGAAGGTCGGACAGTACCTGCGAGAGCTTGGCCATGCGGTGGATATTGGTTTTGCCGTTTTCATGGGTCAGGGTTGAGGTTCCAACCTTGAAAACTATTCTTTTTACGCTTTTAAAAGGGTTCATAAAAATTCTCCCGGAATTTGCCGTTTAACATGGCGGCGCAAAGTTATAGAATAACCGTTCGGATTATATCATATTCAGAAGGTTTTCATCAATAAAGACGTATTACAACAGGGTTTGCCTGATAAAACTCCCTTTTTCGGCTTAACTCGACAGGGGTATATCAGGAGGGTTATCGGCTGTTTCAAAAACAAGGGTAAGGGTTCCCAAGGTAATAGAATCCCCGTGATTAATAGGCGCCCTTTTTTTAATTTCCGCCGAGTTTACCAAAACTCCGGCGGAAGACCGGGTGTCTGCAATATACCAACCTTTACGGCGCCGGGATATTACCGCATGAAGGCGGGAAACGGTGGGGTAGGAGAGTATTATGTCGCAGTTTTTACTGCGGCCAAGCGAGTTTTCACCCGGGCTTAGGGGGAGCCTGTCCCCGTTGGCGGTGTTAAGCAAATATGCGGCGGGTTCGGCAGATTTGAAGCGCCTGAACAACATCAGGCAGCAAACAGCCAGAATAAAACTGCCGAGTATTGGGATTGTAATTCTAAGAACCGGTGCTAAAAAACTCATAATCAACCCCGAAAAAAGTTGGGAATAAAACTTGAAGCAAAATCACCGTTTTGTTATTCAAACGGTTTACCCGTGCTTGCATCATATACTTGCTGAAAAACCGCTATATGAGCGCCGGAAACAGGCTTGTCTATATGCATAGAACCGAAAAACCAGCGCTTGAAAGTGCAGGAATTGCCCAACTCTTCAAAATATGTGTTAAGCCCCGTGATGCGTACGGACTCGTTCTCAGGCAATTTGAGGAAACCCTTAATTTTCATGGGAGGCTCATGGGTAATAATAACGTCGACCTCGCAGCCCGCCTTTTCCAGATTTTCACAACCCTCAAGCAACTCGGTACGGTTGGGTATTTCACTGCGGGACCAGTTATTGTTTTCAAAACGGATGTCAAAATCCGGGCTCTCGCCGCCGCCCATTGTGAAGAACTTCATTCCTTCAATAGTAAAAATCTGACCACGCATCAAATGGTAAAGATTGCCTCCAATTCGGCGCACCTTGCCGCCGTTCCATTCGCTGATTTTGTATTGTTCAAGCAACTCAAAGTTTTCATGAGTTCCGTCAATAAAACAGATGTTGAATTTGCTCTTACCTAATTTACGGAGTATTTTTTGTTCTTTTTTTGAGCCGTCCCAAATAAAACCGAAATCTCCGCAGATGATTAGGGTGTCGCCTTTTTTCAGCTTCTTAATTCTTGTTTTTTGAAAGCGGCTGAAATCTCCGTGAGTGTCGCCGGTTACATAGACCATAAGTTCATTACCCCTGTTGTATTTTATCTTAGTCGGTTTATTTTTTTATCAATCGGTGATATAATCCTTTCTACATATCATACATCATTTGGCGGTGCATTGTCTATGAAAAAAGCGATAATCTTTGTCTGTTTAGTTACAATAATCTTAACTTCTTTCCCCGTCATGGTGTCAAATGCCGCTTTTAAAGGCGTGTTGGAAAAAGTAAAAACCCATGCGGATATTATTCTTATGGTGAATTTAGAGGACGGCAACAGCATCATAGAAAAAAATGCTGATAAAAAGTCAATGCCCGCCTCTTTTGTAAAAATTACCACCGCTATTTTGGTTTTGGAAAATTGCCCTGATTTAGAGGAGCCGGTAACCGTTTCAACTAATGCCGTAAGAGTGTTGGCGAATACTTACAGTTCCGTCGCAAACCTGAAACCCGGCGAAATACTTTCCGTTCAGGATTTATTATACTGCTTACTCGTGTCAAGCGCCAATGACGCCGCAACGGTATTGGCGGAGCATGTAGCCGGTGATATCGAAAGTTTTGTCGGACTTATGAACGAAAAAGTCAGAGCCTTGGGTTGTGAAAGCACCAATTTTATAAACCCTCATGGCCTGGACAACCCGGAACAGTACACAACAGCAAGGGACATGGTAACCATTGTGCGCCATGCTCTGACCTTTCCTTTGTTTGAAGAAATTACATCCACATTCCGCTATACCGTGCCCGCCACAAACAAAAGCAGAGAAAGAAAACTAATAAGCACCGTCTCTTTTATGAATCCGGGCATTAAAGATTATTATTATGAATACGCAACCGGGATTAAAACGGGAACTACAACAGGTGCGGGGCGCTGTGTTGTTTCAAAAGCGTCTAAAGACGGTTATTCTTACCTTATTGTGGTAATGAACGCACCTATGGTCAATATTGACTCAGACCCCATTTTGGAAAACACAGCCTTTACCGACAGTAAGGCTTTGTTTGAATGGACCTTTAAGAATATTCGGCTGAGAACGGTGGCTGAAGCCGGGCGTGTTGTGGGAGAGATACCCGTGAAACTCTCCTTAAAAACCGACCATGTTCAGCTTGTGCCGGAAAAGGAGTTTGCCGCCTTAGTGCCCATAGGGGAGGGGGCGGAGAGCGTACTTGTGGAAATAGTGCCGGAAAGCATACCCGAAAAGCTTGAAGCGCCGGTAAAAAAAGGTCAGATTATAGGTAAGGCAAGGGTGCTGTATGCCGAAGAAGAAGTAGCCATTTTTAATCTGGTCGCCAATGAGGATATTGACAGGAGCTTTTTGCTTTATCTGGGTTCTCTCATAAAAAAACTTGCTTCCACTTTTGTATTCCGCCTGATAATGTTGATTGTCGCTTTATGCACGGGGTTCTTTTCTTTGTTGCTCTTTTTGAGATGGAGAAACAAGAAAAAAAGAAGAAAAATCAGGGTTCTTACATATAGAGATATAAGTAGAAAATAAAAAGAGGGAGTGAAAAACACTCCCTCTTTTATTTTACTCAACCGAAGGGCGGGTAAAAGTAGTCATACAAATCGGTTGTAGTTTCTTCCTGAACATTCGGGGCTTTAGTGCCCCTGTCTTCTACAAGTTTAACACGAACCTTAAACTCCGTTATTTTATAGTCCCGGGCTATACGGCAGAGAGTCAATTCCAAGCTGTCTCCAACCTTGCCCTTGTCAATCAGTTCTAAAAGGACATCGGCTGTTTTTAAATCCTTCCCGTTGACCGCTATTATCAAATCTCCTTTTTTTGCATTCGTGTTTACAAGGTCGCTGTCCGGGCTGATTTCATTAATATACAACGAGCCGGCGGGGAGCCCCTTGATACTGACAATCATAGAGTAGGTGGAGTTTTCGTTTGCCGCCATGTATGTGATGCCGAGTTTAGGTCTGTTGGGGACATAACCGTGTTTAATTATGGCATCGACTATGGTTTTTGCGGAATTCATCGGAATTGCAAAGCCCATTCCCTCATAGTTGCTGTGAATAATCTTTAAAGAGTTGATGCCTATAACCTGGCCGTAAACATTGACAAGAGCGCCTCCGGAGTTGCCGGGATTTATTGCCGCGTCATGCTGAATAAGCTCCATAGTATAGCCGATTTCGCTGTTTACGGGCCGATCTATGGCCGAGACCATACCGGCGGTGAATGAACCGTAAAATTCAGCACCTCCGGGGTTACCAACGGCAAAAACCTGTTCACCCACTTTAAGAGTTTCGGAGTTGCCGAACTCCGCTACCTTCAAACCGGTTTTCTTGATTTTCACAACGCCGATATCCGTGCGTATATCATAGCCTATAAGCTCCGCCTTGTGTTGCGTTGTGTCATCAAGCTGGACATATATTTCAGCATTTTTGTCGCTGATAACATGAGCGCAGGTCAGAATATAAGTGTATTGATTAGCTTCATCTACACCCATAATAATACCGGAACCTTCTCCGGCCTTCCCTTGGCTTTGGCCAAAATTACTTTGTTTGGAGTAAACAAGTATACCGATAACTGAAGGCTTGACCTTTTCAGCTACCTGTACGGGAGTAAGTACATCGGAAGAAGAAACCTGTTGATGCGCGGTGGGGGTTTCATTAATCTGCACCGAGGGACCGTCACCTACGGTTGTCGATTCGGAGTATACATTCCCCGAATGATTCCTGCCCGTTCTCTGGCCAATGGCAAAAGCGGAACCTATGAGACAAAAAACAAGCACAACAGCGAGTATAGAATAAAAAATCTTTCGTCCTCCACTTGCTCCTTTGTTGTGCATGGACACAGGGGCAGGCGGTTTTTGACCGTAACTTGCCGTTCTGGGATAACCGGGCGGCGGGGATGGGGGACGGTTTTGTCCGGCGTTATAGAATGGCGGGGGAGGGGGCGGGTTATAGGTTTGAGATCTGTGATAATACCCCTGCGCAGGCGGAACGGTGGTAGAATACTCCCGGGTAGGGGGCGGTTGACTTGACTTCTGTGCATCGTCGTTGTCGCCCTGAAGAATTTCTACCGTTGTGCCGTCTTGCTCATCAACACCTTCGCCCGATTCCTCGGGGTTTAAGTTTTCGGTTTGAGCGTTAAATTCAAACTCGTCTTTTTTCTCGTCATCAATCATGTTAAGTGCCTCCGTTGAGTTAATTCTGCTAAATACTTGCTACTTTATTATAAAGCGTAATTGCATTAAAAATGTAGCATCTCTGTAAAATTAAAATGAACATTCAGTTAATACGGTTCATTGCAGCGGCAGAGTAAAGGCAAATTCGGTCAGTCCGTTTTCAACACTCTTAACCCCTATTGTGCCTCCGTGCATATCAAGTATGGACTTGACAATACATAAACCGAGACCGGAACCCTGTGTACCGAAACTTCTGGCCTTATCGACTTTATAAAAACGTTCAAATATTCTGCCTATGTCTTCGGATGAGATGCCGGGGCCGGTATTGCCGATTTTTACAACCGCTCTGGTTTTGTCGGAATATACGGTTACAACTATTGTTCCGAAATCCGGCGTAAACTTAACGGCATTATCCAGAAGATTATAAACCACCTGATTTATCATATCTTCATCAGCCGTCACAAAAAGGCTTTGCAGGTTTTCAAGTCCCTGAAGCTGTATGCCCCTTTTTTCAATTACCTGTTCAAAGGACAGCAGAGTTTTGAAAATCATTTCCGCAATATCAAAACGTGAAGGATTGATTGTAAGTTCTCCCGCTTCAATTTTACTCATGTTCAACATGCTTGTAACCAGGCGCGAAAGACGCTTGATTTCTTCCGAAACCGTTTGAAGGTATTTTTTCCGTTTATCATCTTTTATCGTTCCGTCCAGAATTCCGTCAATAAATCCGCCTATTGTGGTCATAGGGGTTTTAAGCTCGTGGGAAACATTGGCTACAAAATTTCTCCGTGAAGATTCAAGTATCGCAAGATCCTTTGCCATATTGTTAAACCCTTCGGCAAGTTGCGCAAGTTCATCATTTCCCTTAACGGTTATGCGGTAACTGAAGTCTCCGGCGGCATAAAGTTTTGTAGCCTTGGACATTTGTCTTAGAGGGGCGGTTATTCGGTATACCATATAGTAAACGGTCAAAAAAGCGATAATCAATGCCACTATCGACGCAAAACCGAACATACGCAGGATAGAAAGCAGATAAACGCCGAGGGAGCCGGCAATAGGTTGAGCGGCGAACACTATGCCTATAACGGAAGATTCCACCGCAATGGGTTTAGCAACCACAAGGTACGGAGTATCGTAGATTCCGTTGAGGGCGGTAAGCTCCTGAAAACCGTCGTTTTCGACGGCTTTTTTTAAATAAGAATCCGCAATTGTATAGCCTGCGTGAACAGGACAAAGGCCGGGCATTATTACCATATTTTCCCGCAGGAGTTCTTGACAGTATATGACCTTGCCCTCTGTATCGACAATAAAAATATCCGCATCCACTGAGTCGGATAATAAGGCCAGAGTGTTGCAAATTAGAAGAACGGAACCGCTCTCATTTTGGCGCATATAGCCGGAACTGACGAGTTCGGAAGTCGTGGCCGCCACACTCTGAACATTTTGCCGGAGCAACTCCTCCCTTTCCCGGAGCCAGGAGCGGGACACAAAAAACAACAGTGCGCTTCCGAGAATAACAAAACTCAGAAGAATCACCATGGACATAAGGAGAAAATATTTTCTAAAAAGATTGTTGTTTTTGCCCCGTCTCATTCCGGACTAATCCTTTGTTTCAAATTTATAGCCTACACTCCAAACAGTCTTGAGTTCCCACTTGTCGGATACGCCTTCAAGCTTTTCTCTCAGACGTTTTATATGTACGTCCACCGTTCTTGAGTCGCCGAAATAATCAAAGCCCCAGACCTCATCCAGAAGTTGATTTCTCGTATAAACTCTGTTGGGGTTGCTGGCCAAGTGAAAAAGCAGTTCCATCTCTTTAGGCGGTGTATCAATTTTTTTGCCGTCGACCCTGAGTTCGTAATTAGTCAGATTAACGGACAGCTTGTCAAAGTTAATTTCTTTGACAATTTCCTCCGATGAAGCGGAGGTGCGTCTAAGTACGGCTTTAATTCTGGCAACAACTTCCTTTGTGTCAAAGGGTTTAACAATATAGTCATCGGCACCCAGTTCCAGGCCCAAAACTTTATCAAAGGTCTCACCTTTAGCGGTGAGCATGATAATGGGTTTGTTGGAAATCTTCCGTATTTCCCGACAGACCTGCCAACCGTCCAATACGGGAAGCATAATGTCCAGCAGCACAATGTCCGGGTTATTGTTTTTAAAGACCTCCAGGGCTGTCTGCCCGTCGTGGGCAACAAACACTCTGAATTGCTCTTTTTCCAGATAAAGCCGAAGCAATTCGCAGATATTCAGATCGTCATCTACTACCAGAACCTTTTCATTGGCCATGATTTGTCAGCTCCTCGGTTTTTGTTTCTTATCAGGTTATTTTAAAGTTATTATATATTCAGTTTTTTTCCCTTTTGTGAACTTTTGGAAAATTTTATATTACTTACCTAAGAAAGTCTTCGGCAAAATGCTCAAAATTTATCAACGGAGAACTTAAAGCTTGTGCGTGAAACGAAGGGTTGTCCGGCCTTGAAAATACATTGGGGGAAGGCAGGCTGATTGGGAGAATCCGGATAATACTGTGTCTCCAAGCAGAAACCCGAATGCTTACCCATAACCGTGCCGGCCTTGCCCGGCACATCACCTAAGAAATTGCCGGTATAAAGCTGAACACCGGGCAGATCGGTAAAAACTTCCATAACTCTTCCGCTTTCAGGCTCCCGAACGGTAGCCGCAGGCGTTTCTGAGCCGGAACTGTTCAGGCAGAAGTTATGGTCAAAGCCCCTGCATTTTTGAAGTTGCTCGAGGGGATTTTTTATATCTCTGCCTATGGGCTTCGGTTCTCTGAAGTCAAAGGGCGTTCCCTCAACCGGCATCAGTTCCCCCGTGGGAATATCAAACTCATCCGTGGGAGTGAATTTATCGGCATTGATTTGCAGAATATGCTCCAGCACATCCCCCTTGCCTACACCTTTCAAATTAAAATAAGTATGATTTGTCAGGTTAAGTACGGTGCTTTTATCGGAAACGGCGTAATAATCGATTATCAGTTCATTACCGTGAGTGAGCGTGTATTTGACTTTTGACAATACCTTGCCGGGAAAGCCGTGGGCACCGTCGGGGCTTGCGTATGCAAGTTCCACAAAGTTTTCTCCGGAACTTTCAACCTCCCATAAGGCGTGTGAAAGCTCCCCTGCTGAATGTAAACAGGTGGTATTTTGTTCGTTTTTTGTCAGGGAAAATGTTTCACCGTCCAGATCAAACCGGCCCATTGCTATACGGTTAGCATAACGCCCTACGGTTTGTCCCTGATAATCGGAGCGTTCCAAATGGCCTTGAAGGTCGTCAAAACCTATTGTTACATCGTCAAAGTTTCCGTTTTTATCGGGTATATAAAGGCTTTGCAGGGTGGCGCCGTAAGTAAGGACTTCCGCTTTTGCGCCGGCATCGTTAATTATAGTGTAAAGCTCAACTACTTTACCGCTGTCTAATGTTCCGAAAATTCTTTTTTTGTCACTCATTTTTTTCGGCTCCTTCAATTATTTCAAAAATTCCGTCTAAACTGTCAAGAACAAAGTCGGCTCCCGCCGATTTTAATTCCCCTTCGCTAAAAGAGGTTGTCAGTGCCAGACAAAACATACCCGCAGCCTTTGCCGCCTGCACTCCGGAAAGCGCATCTTCCACCACAAGGGTTGCGGCGGGGTCAAAATCGGCTTTTTCTGCCGCCGTCAGGAATATTTGAGGATGCGGCTTATTGTACTTAATGTCGCTGCCCGTGACTATTGCGGAAAAAGATGAGGGCTCTACCCCTATGCAACTCAGGTTACAGGCAACCTTTTCACAGTCCGCAGCGGAGGCGAGGGCAAACTGAATGCCTCTTGAGGCTAAGCCTTCCGCTACGGGTTTTGCCCAAGGGTAAACTGAAACCCGCTCAGCGGCGGTTTTAATGTAGAATTCGTAAGTCTTTTTCTTCATTTCGGGTTCAAAGGTTTTTCCGTACTTTTCGGCAACTCCGCCAATGAACTTATTTTCTCCCATGCCGGTAAAAGGTTTAAAGTCATCAAAACTTGCCTCTATTCCCCATAGGGTTAGGGCTTCCATAGCGGCAAGGGTAATAGCTTCTTCAGAGTCCACCAGAACCCCGTCCATGTCAAAGATGACCGATTGTATAATCAAAAAAGTTCCTCCTATAACAAACACTTGCAAACTCTGCAAGTGTTTGTAGGGTAATTTATTTATCTTGTTGTTTACTTCAAATTCTTGCTACGCCGGAATCTCTTGCCGCCTGTGCCACCGCTTCAGCCACGGCGGTGCCGACTCTCATATCAAAAGCTTTGGGCAGAATGTAGTCGGCGCTCAACTCTTCATCGCTTACCAAAGAGGCAATAGCATGTGCTGCGGCGATTTTCATCTCCTCATTGATATCGGAAGCGCGAACATCAAGTGATCCTCTGAACACTCCGGGGAAAGCCAGAACATTGTTAATCTGGTTGGGATAGTCACTGCGTCCGGTGCCCACTACTTTGGCGCCGGCTTCAAGAGCCAGGTCGGGCATGATTTCCGGTACGGGGTTTGACATAGCCATAACAATGGCGTCTTTGTTCATAGAGGCTATCATCTCTTCCGTAACAATACCGGGGGAGGAAACTCCGATAAAGATATCCGCTCCTTTCATGGCATCCGCCAAGGAGCCCCTGACACGGTTTTTGTTTGTAAAATCAGCTATTTCCTGTTTGGCGGGGGTTAAGTCATCCCCGTCGGCAATTATGCCCCTGCGGTCGCACACGATAATGTCGCCCACTCCCAAGGAGTCGAAAAGCTTTGCAATTGCAACGCCTGCCGCACCTGCTCCGCTGAAGGCGACTTTACAATCCTTAAGCTCCTTATTCACGATTTTCAGAGCGTTAATTACCGCACCCAGGCAAACAATAGCGGTTCCGTGTTGATCGTCATGGAAGATGGGGATATCGCAGACTTCCTTAAGTTTGCGTTCAATTTCAAAGCAACGGGGAGCAGCAATATCTTCCAGGTTTATCCCACCGAAACTGCCTGCAAGTAAGGATATTGTCCTGACAATTTCATCGGTGTCCTTTGAGCGGATGCAGAGGGGAAAGGCATCTACTCCGGCGAACGTTTTAAACAGAACGCACTTGCCTTCCATTACGGGCATACCCGCTTCGGGGCCGATATCGCCCAGACCTAAAACCGCAGTGCCGTCGGTTACAACCGCCACCAGATTCCAGCGTCGGGTTAATTCATAGCTCTTATTGACATCTTTTTGAATTTCCAGGCAGGGCTGAGCCACGCCGGGGGTATAGGCCAAGGACAGTTCTTCCTTATTGCTTACTGTAGCCCTTGCGTTAATTTCCAGCTTACCCTTCCACTGGTAATGAAGTTTTAATGACTCTTTGGCGTAATCCATGTTTAGCCTTCCTTTTCGTATTAATAATAAAATATAAACAGTTATTCCCAGGGGAACTTATATTGATTAAGACCCAAGGAATTCCGTACTTCAACAAATTCCTGTTGAACGGCTTCGTTAATGGGTACTCCGCTGTCTTTTCTTTGCAGCCATACCAGGTGCTCTTTTTCACCGGCGGTGAAGATATGGTCTTCGCCGGGAGCTTTTTCAGAGGCGCGCAACGCTCTCATTATATCGCCCGCCGTCTTTTTAAAGGCTTCAAGGCCCATAAAGGCTTCGGTATCAATAGCTATGAAGAAGTGTCCCAAATGATAGGGGACATCCTTACCGTCTTTTTTACCCGTGAGCATTTTCAAAAAGTTGCCCTGCTGCAATGCGGCGGAAAGAACTTCCACGACCGTGGCATAGCCGTAACCTTTGTAGCCTGCAAGATCTTCGCCAATACCTCCCAGAGGTGCCAAGGCGGCATTTGCGGTGGTTAAGTCTACCAGAATTTGGGGCGAGTCGGTTAAAGCCTTACCGTTGCGGCCTATGACCATGCCGGCGGGAGTGTCTTGACCTACACGGGCGTAATACTCAATTTTACCTCTCTGGGTTATTGAGGTGGCACAGTCAAGGTTAAAATCAAAATCTTCATCGGTTGGGAAGCCTATCGTCAGAGGGTTGGTGCCCAACATATTTTCCACACCGAAAGTGGGGGCTATGGAAGGTCTTGCGTTGGTGCCGGTCATGCCTATCATACCGGCTTTACTGGCCATTGAGGTGTAGTATCCGGCTATACCGTAGTGGCAGGAATTGCGTACTGCTACCATGCCCATTCCGTATTTTTTAGCTTTTTCAATAGCCATGGACATCGACTTATAGCCGATGACCTGTCCCATGCCGTCATGTCCGTCAACAACTGCGGTGGTAGGGGTTTCGCGAACAATTTCAAAATTGGTTACCGGGTTTTGTATGCCGATATTGATTCTGTCGATATAGATGGGTTTAAAGCGGTTAACGCCGTGGGACTCAATTCCTCTTTTGTCGGACTCGAGTAATACGTCCGCACAAATTTTTGCGTCCTCACGGGGGACACCGACTTCGACAAATGCATCTTCCACAAATGAGTAAAGGGTTTTCCAGTCAACAACAACTTTTGCCATTTTTATTCCTCCGATTTTTTTTATTATTTAAAAGTGTAAAATTTCATACACGTTTAATTCGGGGTTTCCCAGTTCATTGAACGCTCCACGGCACGTTTCCAACCGGAATAGAGTTTATCGGCTTTTTCTCTTTCCATTGCCGGGGAGAAAATACGGTCGGTCTGTCTGTTTTTGCTGAGTTCTTCTCTATCCTTCCAGAAACCTACTGCAAGCCCCGCCATATAGGCCGCACCCAAGGCGGTGGTCTCTACGGTTTTCGGGCGGGAGATATTAATGTTCAGCAGATTCGCCTGAATTTGCATCATTATATTGCTCACGCTGGCGCCGCCGTCTACCCTGAGCTCACAGAATTTGATTCCGGAATCCGCAACCATGGCATTTACAAGGTCGGTGACCTGAAAAGCAATACTCTCAAGTACAGCTCGTGCTATATGGGCACGGTTAACTCCTCTTGTAAGTCCCACAATGCAGCCCCGGGCATACATGTCCCAGTAAGGGGCGCCAAGGCCTGTGAATGCGGGAACCAGATAGCAGCCGTTTGCATCAGGTACGCTTTCGGCCAGTTCATCGCAACGGGGAGCGGTGTCAATCAAATGCAGCTCGTCCCGTAGCCATTTAATTACAGAACCGGCGTTGAAGGCGCTGCCCTCTATGCAGTACTCAACCTCATCGCCTATACCCCAGGCAACGCCGGTGAGCAGTTTGTTTTTGGATTTTACTCTTTCTTTTCCGGTGTTTAACAGTAAGAAACAGCCCGTGCCGTAGGTGTTCTTAGCCTGCCCGGGGCTGAAACAGCCCTGACCGAAAAGGGCGGCGGATTGATCCCCCACGGCGCCGGAGATGGGCACGCCCTCCAACGATTCCAAACCTATAATGCCCTTTGCAACTTCGCCGTAAACCATGGAAGAAGGCACGGGTTTTGGTAGGATGGAAAGGGGAATATCAAGTTTTTCACAGAGGTATTCGTCCCAACAAAGCTCGTCCACATTAAACAGCATTGTACGTGAGGCGTTGGAATAGTCGGTCACATGAGCCTTGCCGCCGGTTAAATTCCATATAAGCCAGGTTTCCACCGTGCCGAACAGAATGTCCCCGTTTTCCGCTTTTCTTCTTAACCCCGGTACATTGTCAAGTACCCACTTAATCTTTGTGCCGGAAAAATAAGCGTCAATGAGCAAGCCGGTTTTTTCGGTGACATATTTTTCTAATCCCTGTTTCTTCAGTTCTTCACAGAGGGGAGCGGTGCGTCTGCATTGCCAAACGATGGCATTGTAAACGGGCTTGCCCGTATTTTTGTCCCACAATATGGTGGTTTCCCTCTGATTGGTTATTCCTATTGCAGCCACTTCATCGCTTTTGATTTTTCCGCTTGCCAAAGCGCCCGTAACGGAATGAAGTTGACTGTATAAAATAGCCATAGGATCATGTTCAACCCAACCCGCTGCCGGATATATCTGCTCAAATTCATTTTGAGACTTGGCAACTATTTTTCCCTGCCTGTTAAAAACAATCGTCCGGGAACTGGTGGTACCCTGGTCCAATGCCAAAACATATTTTCTCTGCGGCATAACAGCACCCCACATTCATTTTATTATCCTCAAAATATTACACTCAGAGGGCCTAAAAGTCAACCTGCAAAAGAGCCGAATTAGATTGCCGATGTAGTTAAAGGACATATTTTTTGAAGTTGCGATTAGATTATTGTTTAAAAAGTTAAAAAGAGCGGAAGTGAAGCTATAATGCGAAAGTAAAAAAACAAAAAAACGTTTTTTATGATATAATATGCGGCGGTTCGTTTAAGAGGTTGAATATCCTGCTCCGGATTTTCCGGCGATTTTTAAACTTTGTGTCGAAAGCAGCAAAACAAAGGGGGAGTTTTTATTGAACAACGGTTTATCGGTAGTGACGGGAGCTTCGGGTCATGTGGGTTATGCCCTTGTGCGTGAATTAGAGGATCGGGGAGCAAATTACAGGATTCTTATTCGCAGTGACAGCAAGATTTTTGACGGACTCAACTGTGAAAAGGCTTACGGGGACGTTACCGATCCCGCTTCACTGGAAAAGGCCTTTGAGGGAGCCGATGTCGTTTATCACCTTGCAGGATTGATAGATGTGGGTAATGGAAGGCAGGAGGCGCTCAGAAAGGTAAATGTTGAAGGAACAAAAAATGTGGTGGCGGCATGTAAAAAGTGCGGAGTTAGCCGCTTGGTTTTTGTTTCATCCGTGGATGCCATGAAACCGCTAAGTTGCAATAGTTTGATAACCGAGCCTTTTAAATACGATCCTGATTCAGTGGAAAGTGCTTACGGTAAAACAAAGGCTGAAGCCTCGCAATTTGTGCTGGACAGCGCCGAAGAGAACTTTAAAACAACAATTATTCTTCCTTCCGCCTGCATAGGGCCTTATGACTTTAAAATATCTACAGCAGGTCAGATGGTCAGAATGATAATGCGGGGCCTGATGCCTGTTTCCTTAAACTTCGGCGGTTACAACTTTGTGGATGTGCGGGATGTGGCAAAGGGTATCGTAGCAGCCGCTGAGCGGGGAAAATCCGGGGAAAGCTACCTCATAACAGGGGAAGTTATTTCGGCGGATCAAATTATTAACCTTGTTGCTCGGCTCAGCGGTAGGAAAGCGCCGCTGATAAAAATGCCATATTCTCTTACAATGGTACTTGCGCCGCTTGCGGAGTTATATTATAAAATAAGCGGGGCCAATCCGGTTTTTACCCGCACCTCGGTCAGAATACTTACTCACAACTGCAATTTCAGTAATAAAAGGCAAAAGAAGAACTGGGTTATTCACCCATGAGCGTGGAAGAATCGTTTAAGGATATGATAGACTGGATTAGCAAAACAGAAGGTATTGCAATTAAAAAAACCAAAAAGGCGGGCAAATGATTTCTCGGCGAGCGGGGAAGAGAATATGGAAAAAGAAAAAACAAGTTTAAAACAAAAAGGCAGCCGTTTTATTGAAAAACACGGTGAAATATGGAAAATAATAAAATGGGTACTTCTCACGGGAATCGGAGTTTCCGGACTTGAGCTTGTGGTTCATATGTTTTTACTCAATTATGTTTTTTCCTCCCTGCACAATGTAGCCGTAACAACCCCCTGGCTTTTATATATAAAAGTTACGGACTTAGCCTATCTTTATGCTTTCTTAATTTCCGCCACATTGGGTTATTCTATAGCCTTTATTGTTAACAGAAAAGTTACTTTCCATGCCGATGCCAACCCCGCTCTGAGCGCTTTTTTGGCTCTGTTGCTGGTAATATTTAACATCTTTGCAACCGCTTGGTTGGGTTCTGCCGTTTCTTCTTTGGTATCTGTATACAATTGGGGTTGGTTCGGGGATGTTTTGGTAAAGGTAGCGGTCATGGCGGTTCCCTCCCTTTGGGTGTACCCTGTTAATCGTTTTATTATCCACCGAAAAAAGAAAGAAAACACTGCAGCCGAACAATAAAAAACAATAATAAAAAACTCACCCGATGCCCAAGAGCACCGGGTGTAATTTTTTATATTTTGTTAAGATTATTCCTGCGATTCCGCTTCTTCTTCAGTTTCAGCTTCAGGTTTTCTTGCCGCTTCTTCGGCGGTCATTATTCCCGCCTCAACCAGTGCGTTTTTAACGGCGATTGCAGCTTCTTCCTCAGTAACATGAAGCTGTAAAGCAAGCACATCGATACCGGCTTCTTTTGCGGCAAAATAGTGTTCCGAAGGAATGCCGCCGATGTAGGTCTGTTTGTATTTTACAGGTATACCGCCGGTTTTGGCTATCACTATGTTAATTGCAATAACACCCAAAAACGCCGCCATAAGCACGAATATGCCGAATTGAAGTTTCCCCGAGTAACCAGAAACAAAAATATCGGTGAAAGAAGTATTAAACTGCGTAAACAAATATGTGGCAACTCCGGTAAAAACGAGCCCCAACGAACCCAGAGTAATATTCCTCACTATGCCTTTAGGGGAACAGGAGAGAAAGAGCAGCAGGATTCCGAAAAAGGAAACAACAGCCGTCAAAAGCATCAGAACCAGAGCAACGCCGAACATGGCAAAGGGGGTGCCCACAATGGGAGAACCGATAAGTTCGAGCAGGCCGCCGAAGTCAAGTTCAGCCACCTTCATGCCGAGCTTAAGCATATTAACCGTGACATCGTGCTTGAAATAGGGGCCGCTAATTGCCATTTTAGCCCAAGGCAAAAACAGGCAGGCCAGGGGTAAAACGGTAAAGACAATGCGGGCTATGGCCAACTTGGAGCCTACAAAAGAGGCCTTGGCACGGTCTACTTTCTTTTGAAAGTGCGCATGTTCGGACTCTGCTTTTTCGGCATCCGCTAAAAGGCGCTCTTCCATGCCGTAATATACCAGGTTAATTCCGCAACTCGGGCAATTTGGACGCCAGTCTGTAATCTTAAGATGATAATCGCATTTTGGACAGTTTGCCATAAAACTTCCTCCTGTTCGTTAATGCGGCGCAACCTCGGCAAAAGAGCCTGAGGATGCATGCTCCCGCTTACTTTAACACATCATTAAATGGAATGCAATAACCCTGAGTTAAAAAATACTATATATTATTCGTCACCGGATCGCCGTTTACGACGGTAGCTTCTTTAGCAAGAGATTCCCGGCGTTCGGTAAGCTCGCGAAGTATCCTCTCGTGTTTTTCTCCCACCAAATCATAGAATAATATCGGGATGATAGCAAACAATCCCAGTAAGGTGGGAACAATGGAGTTCATGGCGAAAATGCGGAACTTTACCACCTCCGTCTGAGGAACAATTGCGCTGGTGTGAGAAGTTTTGTAGCCGATAACGGAAATAAGCAGAGAACCCAAAGCGCGGGAAAGAGCGCCGTTGAGTTTTCCGACAAGAGTCAGAACTGAAAAACTCATGCCCTCCGAGCGTTGCCCCGTTTTCCATTCCATATAGTCTACGGTGTCAATAATCATTTCTTTCGGCACAACGGAACCAACACCGTGGAATATGGCGGATAAGGCGTTTCTTATTGACATCATGGGCAACATAAAGCGTATGTCGGCATATCTTTTAATCGATAGAAAAAACATCAATATGCCGATAAAATCGTTAAACAGCTTGCTTATAATGATTATTTGCTTGTTGTTGAACCTTTCTTTAACTTTTCCGATGAAGGCGTAACTTACAGGAGTGACAACGGAACCGAGCATCCAGACGAACAGAGATGCCGAAGCGTTGCCCAAAACATCAATAAAGTAGTATTGGCCGAAAATGCCGCCAATATTCCCCAAGGCTCCAAGAAGATTGTGCCAGATGAGCAGTTTAAGGGGACCGTTCTTTGTTATGCTTTTGAAGCAATCAATCAGTCTGGGTTCTTCCATGGACTGTGCTACTCTTTCTTTTGTAAAAATGCCGGCAAGAAAGAAAAGTCCCATACCGATAATGGCGCAAGCGGAGCCTGTAATAAAGAAAGTTTGTTTAAGATCGGTTTTTACGATTCCGTTTTTGGTTAGGTCCATCATAATAGGCATAATGGTGGTCGGAATACCGCCCAAGTTGCGGGAAAGAAAACTGGCGGAAGCTATTGCTCGGGTTCTGTCTTCGGGGCTGGGAGAAATAGCAGCCGACATACCCCAAAAGGGAACATCACTTATAGTGAAAAGCAGCTCCCAAAGGGTATAGGTGACAAACATAAACACAATTTTTACCGCTGATCTCGGGTTGGGGTCGTTGATAAGCAGGGGGCCGGCAAGCAGCACTACCGAAACTAAAGCCATTGGAGCGGGAATCCCCAAGAGGTAGGGCTTGAATTTTCCCCAACGGGTGCGTGTTTTATCCACGAGCGAACCCATCAGAGGGTCATTAAAAGCATCCCAGATGCCTTCAAATAAAAGCATTGATGCAACAATTACCGGATCGATATTAAATATATTGACATAAAAATAGGTCAAATATCCGGTTATGAGTGAAGCGGTCATGACCTGTCCGGAGTTTGCGATTCCGTAAATAAGGGTTTCTCTGGTTCCTACAAAGCGCCTTTTGGTAATATCAATTACTTCTGACAAACGGTTTCCTCCTTTGAATTGTTTTTTGTTTTGTTATTTGATTGGAAAAAACATCAGATTATATTGCTTTTCCTATCATATATTTTTTTCTGTTGCCTGTCGCTGAATGAATAAAAAAGCGGACATAACAAGAAGAGCGTCCGAACGCCCTAAAGGTATTTAAAAACATTGTTATTTCTGGATCTTTATTTACTGTGCTGCGCAAAAACGCATTTCACATTTGTCAAGTGGGCGGACAACTGCACAACATGATGCCATTGCCTGGGATTATAATACGACCTCAGCTTCTTTGGCAAGAGCTTCCCGGCGCTCGGCAAGTTCCCGCAGCATTCTTTGCTGTTTTTCTCCCACCAAGTCATAGAAGAATATGGGAATGATAGAGAACATTCCCAGTAAGATGGGGACAATTTTATGCATGGCAAAAATGCGGAACTTCACCGCTTCGGTTTGCGGGATGATGGCGTTGGTGTGAGAAGTTCTGTATCCGATAACGGAGAGCATCAAAGCGCCTAAAGAGCGGGAAATAGCGCCGTTTAACTTTCCGATAAGGGTGAGTACGGAAAAACTCATGCCCTCCGAGCGCTGCCCCGTAGTCCATTCCATATAGTCTACAGTGTCCGCCACCATCTCCGTGGGAACAACTGCATTCAGACCGGCAAACAGGGCATTAAAGGTGTACTGAATTGTTATCAAGGGCAACATAAAACTGATGTTTGAATATTTTTTGATTGACAGAAAAAACACCAGTATGCCTAAAAGGTCATTAAAGAGCTTGTTGGCAATAACAATTTGCTTGTTGTTGAATCTTTTTTTAACTTTTCCTATAAAACTGAAACTCAGCAGAGAAACAACGGCGCCTGGTACACCGACGAGCAGAGAAGCGGAAGCGGAGCCCAGTACGTCAATAAAGTAATAGTTGCCGAAAATTCCGCCGATACTGCCCAAAGCACCGAGGGCGTTTTGCCAAATAATCAGTCTGAGAGGAGGATTATGAGTTATACATTTAAAACATTCCCGCAGTTTAGGCGCATCCATTGACTGAGGAACCCTTTCTCTTGCATAAACGCCCGAAAGAAAGAAAAGCCCCATACCCAAAATGCCGAAAAAAGAACCGCAGACAAAGAAGGTCCGCTTAAGTTCGGCCTGTATAACTCCGCCTTGAGTAAGATCTATCAGGATAGGCATCAGAATTGTCGGAATGGCGCCGAGGATTCCGAAAATGAGGCGGGCGGAAGTTATTGTTCGGGTTCTGTCTGCAGGGTTTGGAGAAATGGCCGCCGCCATACCCCAAAAAGGAACATCGCTTATTGTGTAGAGGAACTCCCAGATGGTATAGCTTATTGCCATATACAGAATTTTTGACAGCGCTTTGGTATCGGGGTTATGTATAAGCAGGGGAGCGGCAAAAAACAATACCGTAGCGGTTGCCATAGGTGCCGGCACACCTAAGAGAAAAGGCCTGAGTTTTCCCCAGCGGGTGCGTGTCTTATCTACAATTGAGCCCATCAGGGGATCATTGAAAGTATCCCAGATCCCTTCAAGAAAAAGCAATGTTGCCACAATTTTCGGGTCTACATTAAAAATATTAACGTAAAAATAGGTCAGGTATGAGGTGATAAGCGTAAAACTCATAACCTGCCCGCCGTTTGCCACACCGAAAATAGTACTTTCTTTAATACCTACAAAACGCCTGTTGGTGTTTACGATTGTTTTCTCCAATCTAATTCCCCCTTTAGGCTAATCAGCAAAAACCGCCGTCCGAACCGATTACCTGTCCCGTAATATAATTTGCCTTTTCGCTTGCAAGAAAAAGAATCAACTCCGCCACATCGGAAGGAGTGCCTAAACGTCCTAAAGAAGTTTCATCAGCTAACTGTTTAAGAGTTTGTTCATCGAATTGAGCGTTCATCGGGGTACGGATAACTCCCGGCGCTACGCAGTTGACTTGAATGCCCGAAGGGCCGACTTCTTTGGCAAGAGCTTTAGTTAAGCCGATAACCGCAGCCTTTGCGGCGGAATAGTGCACCTCGCAAGAGGCGCCTGAAACGCCCCAAATTGAGGATACATTTATAATCTTTCCGCTTTTATTTCTGATCATAAAAGGGAGCGCCGCCCTGCAGCAATTAAAACATCCCCGAACATTAGTGTCAAAAATTCTGTCATAGTCGGATTTTGTAATATCCGTAAAAAGTTTTTGCTGGGCTGTTCCGGCATTATTAATCAGTATGTCCACGCCGCCGAAATGTTCTTCACAAAGCTGAAACATTCGGTCTACCTGATTTTCATCCGCCACATCCGCTTTGACGGATACGGCATCACAACCGGCGGCAACAAGCTGTTTTTCCAACTCTTCCGCCGCTTGCCGTGAGGTGTGATAATTTAGCGCCACATTATAGCCCGCAGCAGCAAAGGTGCGGGCGGTTTCGCTTCCGATTCCGCCCGCGGCCCCCGTTATGAGTACAGTTTTGCTTTTCATTCAATTGCCGCCTTTTCAGCCTAACAACCCGGAAAGGCCGGCTAAATCGTTTTCATTAAACTCCTTATATCCTTTAATGTCAAAAACGGACTCGCTGAAATTTGTCGTAATCTCAATATTTTCCAGAAAAACTCTGGAGCCGTCATCACCTATATTTTCAATGCGGCTGAGCTTTTCGTTACTGAAGAAAAATCTGGTGGTGCTGTCTTCACCGCGGTATTCCTCGCACAAGTATTCTACCCCTTTATAAGTTACCTTTTCGGTTTTTACATAATCCAAATCTTCCGTATCCGAAAAGTCCGCAAAGTTTGATATGATGTTGTATTCCTCTGCATCTTCATCGGACAGTTTGGAATAACCCTTATACATGCCGGAAAGGGCATTGATTAAAAAGTAGTTACCCGAATCATTACTTAAAATACCGAACTTGGCCAAGGATGCGGTGGACAAAGACAACTCTATAAGACTCTTATTCCCCGACACGTAGACAGCCGCCGGCATTGTTTGTTTTGTACCGTTCGCATAAATTTGGGCATTGAACTTCATGGAATATTTATCGCCTTTAAAAGTGTTGCCCAGGGCCTTATCTATCAATGAGTCTTTTGGTTTGCCGGAAGAATCAACGGTAACCTCGACCTTTGAACCGGTGGGCATTGTTTCGTCCGAAATCAGTGTAAAGGATTCCGAAGATGTTGAGAATATTGAATTGATGTCGCCGCCGAATAAGCCTTCCCACGGGTTGACGAACACGAGTTTGCCGTCCGCATCGGTGACCAACTCTCCATTTTCATCTGTCGCAAACTCAAAACCCTGTGTAGTTGTTTCGTCCGGTGAATCTGTAGTTTCCGTGTTGTCTTCTTCTCCGTTTCTTTTACAGGCGGATAAGGAGAATACGAGGAATAATACCAGTAAAATACTTATAATCCTTTTCATATAAAGCTTTCCTTTCTGATTAACGGTTCACAACTTATTTAAATCAACAAAGTAATAAACAAATATTTCTCAAATATCTATATTAAAATCCATAAAAAGTATATGCTAATCACAGCACTAAAATCAAGTATAGTAAATGAATAATTTGTTAAATCCTCCGCAACAGGCTGTCGTTAATGCGAATATAACAAAATGATTAAAATGGCTTGCAAAAAGCGGTGTGATTCTCTATAATATTGCCTGCATCGCTTGCCTTTATCAAAAACATTATACTCTTTATGCTACTGTGGCTCAATGGCAGAGCAGCTCACTCGTAATGAGCAGGTTGTCAGTTCGATTCTGACCAGTAGCTCCAAATTCTCGGCTCCCTCAAACGAGGGGGCCGATGCTTCTTTTTAGGCTCTGTGCAGAAACTCAAACCGGGAAAAATATCCGCCGCATTCGGGACTAAAATTATGTAAGCGGAATTTTGCAATTTCCTTATGGATGCGATATATCTCCGGAACTATATGCTGTAAGATTGTTAAAAAGCACATTGGGGGATACGCCGACAGCAGAAAATCGGCAAATTCGCTCCGAAAATGTGCAAAAGAGGCAAAAACTCGCTCGTTTTTTGTGAAAACCATTGATTTGCGGGCTTAATCGACTTCTTACCAAAACCCTCTTATCCTAATGGAACGTTTAGTTTTAAGTATTGACTTTTATCCGGGGCTTCGAGTAAAATAAAGTCGCACTTTAGATTTCTCGAGGGGAGGCGTCGCGTTGTATATTAAGCGGCATCTTGAAGAACAGATTCTTTCCGCCTCAAAACAGTATCCCGTAGTCATGGTCTGCGGCCAACGTCAGGTGGGAAAATCGACCATGTTAAACCACATAAGGGAAACGGGGCGCCGTTATGTCACTTTGGATGACGGCAATGCACGGCGTCTTGCATCTACAGACCCGGCACTGTTTTTCGAAACCTATGGATGTCCGCTGGTCATTGATGAGTTTCAGCGTGTTCCTTCAATCCTTATTGAAATGAAAAATATTGTTGACCGCAAATCCCTCAACGGCGAGGATAACAGCGGTATGTTTTGGCTTACCGGTTCTCAAAAATTCAGAATGATGAAGGATGTTTCCGAGTCTTTGGCCGGTCGTGTCGCTATTTTCGATATGTCGAGTCTTTCCGCTTCTGAAATTGAAAGACGGCCTGCTGCAATTTTCCATCCCGAAATAAACTCCTTGCGTAAGAGACTGGAAAATAGCAGAGCAAAAACCGTACATGACTTGTATGAGGAAATTTTCTTAGGAGGAATGCCAAAGTTGCGTTCTTCGAATATAGACCGTGATCGCTTCTATATGGATTATGTCAATACTTATATTGAGCGGGACATCAGAGACTTGGCGCAAGTCGGCAAGCTCCACGAGTTTTATGATTTTCTCGTCTACATGGCCGCAAGAACCGGACAGGAACTGAAGTATGGTGAAATCGCCGGTGCAATAGGAGTTTCCGCACCGACAGCCAAATCTTGGGTATCTATATTGGAAAGTTCCGGCGTCATCTTTATTCTGCGCCCTTATTATTCCAACCTTACCAAGCGCTTGGTAAAGACTCCGAAGGTGTATTTTATGGATACCGGGCTGGCGGCATATCTTTGTCGGTGGCCAAGTGCTGCAACTTTGGAGAGCGGAGCGATGGACGGAGCCTTTTTCGAAACATATGCGGTCACCGAAATTGTCAAAAGTTATCACAATGCGGGTAGGCCGGCTGATCTGTTCTATTACCGGGATATCGACAAGAAAGAAATAGATCTGCTGATAGTAGAAGGGGACAAAATGTATCCGATTGAAATCAAGAAAAGCAAAGAGCCATCCAGACCTGATAAGAATTTTTCTGTTCTGCATCAGTTTAATATGAAAGTTCAGCCGGGAATAGTCTTATGCATGAGCGATGAACTTGTTCCATACAACCGGGAGACGTGGTATTGTCCGATAAGCATTCTGTGATTGAATGCGAACTGAGTGTGGGTTTTGCTTGCCTTGCACCGAGGTTGGTGATAAAATTATTGCATGAAAGAACAAACGAAGATTGAAAGCAAGAGGAGTTATATGGATAGTTTGCGAAACAAAACCGGATTTATTTGCGACATGGACGGTGTCCTGTACCATGGCAACAGGCTGCTTCCGGGTGTAAAAGATTTTGTAGATTGGCTCTACCGGGAAAATAAACAGTTTATGTTCCTGACAAATTCCAGCGGCCGCTCACCTAAAGAGTTGTGCCAGAAGCTGGGGCGTATGGGTCTGGATGTAGATGAAAGTCATTTTTATACAAGTGCGCTTGCAACCGCAAAATTTGTCGCTGCCCAGTCGCCGGGTTGTTCCGCTTATGTAATAGGTGAGCCGGGCCTTTTCAACGCACTCTACGATGCGGGCATCACAATTAATGAGATTGACCCCGACTATGTAATCATCGGCGAGACAAACGACTACAACTATGATAAGATTTGCACTGCTACCAACCTTGTGCTGCGCGGCGCAAAGCTGATCGGCACCAACAGCGATATCACCGGCCCCGTTGAGGACGGCATAATTCCTGCCTGCCGTGCACTGGTTGCGCCTGTGGAGCTTGCCACCGGAAAAACCGCCTACTTTGTCGGAAAACCCAATCCGCTGATGATGCGCTCCTGTCTGCGCCGTTTGGGTGTGCATTCGAACGATTCCGCCATTATCGGTGACAGAATGGATACGGATATCATCTCCGGCATTGAGAGCGGTCTTGACACCGTGCTTGTCCTGTCCGGTGTCACCTCCGAGGCGGATGTGGACTTGTTCCCATATCGTCCTCGCCTGATTATTGACAGTGTAGCATGTATTCCGGGGTAACAAACAATCAGACCGCGTTTGATTGTTCGTTTGTAAATCTTGGAAAATTTGGAACGCAGCCGTTATACAAGTATGTATTGTCGGCTGTATTCTTTTACATTCGGAATGTCGTTTTTGCTCTATTCGGAAAGGTAAACGCAACTCAGCCGGCCGTTTTGAAAGAATCACGGCACATATCGGTTTTGCTGTTATTTGTCATATTAGCAATAAGAAAAAATAAATTATCACAGCGGGATGTTTATTGTAGTATTATTTGATTAAAAGTGATAAAATGAGTGCAGACTTTTGAGATTGTGAAAAAGTCTGTTAATACTCACAAGAAAGACAATCCGGTGGACATAAATGAGCAGAAACTTAAATGCGGATGAAAACGAAGGCGCTTCGACCGTCCGCAGAAAAATTCAGAGAGAGTTCTCGCCGATACGTATTGTAGTACTCAGCTTTATGCTTGTTATTACAACCGGCGGGATTCTTTTATCCCTGCCGATTTCTCATGCGGGGGACGCTCCCGTCGCCGTGTTAGATGCATTCTTTACCGCTGTTTCCGCTGTCTGCGTTACGGGGCTTGTGACGGTTACAACCGCATCGACATGGAGTCTTTTCGGCAAAATTGTGATAATGCTCCTGATACAAATCGGCGGGCTTAGCCTGGTTACGGTGCTTACATTTTTTATGGTGAATATCGGCAAGAAAATTTCCTTAAAAAACCGCCTTGCAATTCAGGCCGCACTTAATAATTCCTCCCTTGGCGGTATGGTGAGGATGGTTCTGTTTGTCATTAAAGGCACATTGGTCATTGAACTTACCGGAGCCGCAGTTCTGTTTGTCTCATTCTTGGGCCAAGGAATAGCTTGGAAAAAAGCTCTGTTTTACGGGGTTTTCCATTCAATATCCGCTTTTTGCAATGCGGGTTTTGATATTATAGGTGAAAAAAGTTTAATGCCCTACTCCGGTCATTTTATTATAAATGCCGTTATCATGGGACTCATCGTCAGCGGCGGTATCGGATTTACCGTTTGGAGTGATATATATAATAGGGTCAAAATCCTTTTTTCAAAACAGACAAAACGGAAAAAACGCTTTTCAATTCATACAAAACTTGCTTTGATTTTCACCGGGATTATGCTGCTATCCGGAGCTTTGTTCTTTTTTACAGTGGAGTATAACAATCCCAAAACACTGGGCGGTCTTTCGTTACCCCATAAGATTTTGGCATCGTCTTTTCAATCGGTAACGATTCGTACGGCGGGCTTTTTTACAATAGCTCAAGACGGACTGACGGAAGCGTCAAAATTATTTTCCAGCCTTTATATGATAATCGGGGGTTCTCCCGGAGGAACGGCGGGCGGTATCAAGACGGTCACTCTTGCCATTGTTCTTTGCAGCGTCTGGTCCATTATAAAAGGCCGTAGTAATATCGTAGTGTTTAAGCGAACAATTCCCGTTACAACATTGCAGAGGGCTTTAGCCATCGTTGTATTAATGATATCATTATTATTGACGGGGACAACAATTCTTGCAATTACGGAGAACAATTCCGCATTTCCGCACAGTGTTTCCGACCTGATCTTTGAGGTTTCTTCCGCACTCGGAACGGTCGGCTTAAGTACGGGCATTACACCTTTCTTATCGGGGATTGGAAAATTGGTGTTGATGCTGTGTATGTTTATAGGACGGACAGGCCCCATAACGCTGATTATTTCGTTGCAGCACGGTTCGGGGAACACGGATGAAGTTATAGTATATCCGAATGAGGATGTCATGATAGGTTAAATTATAAAGAGAGGAATTTTACTAATGAAAAAGAAAAGCCCGGCTAATTTTAATGTAGATAAAAACACGCAGTTTGCAGTATTCGGTCTCGGAAAGTTCGGCTGCAGTGTTGTAAAAACATTGTATGATAACGGTATGAATGTTTTATGCTGTGACATTGATGAGCATATCGTGCAGGAGATGACTCCCTTTGCTACCCTTGCCTGTCAAGCGGATGTCTCCGAAAAATCGACACTCGAGAAATTAGGGATCAGAAATTTTGATGTGGTGATTATAGCATTTAGTGATGATTTTGAAGCGGGAGCAATTACCGCTACAATCCTGAAAGAAATGGGAGTGCCCTATATTCTGGCAAAAGCCGGCGGCTTTCGTCAAAAACAGATACTTGAATCCATCGGCGTTGACTGGGTTGTTTTGCCTGAGGAAGAGATGGGCGAGCGTATTGCTTACAACTTCATTACAAATGATTTGCTGGAGCATATTCATCGTTCCGACAAGTGCGATATTATAGAGATGAAGCCGCAACCGCAATGGATAGGGAAAAATTTGGAAACCCTCAGACTTCGGCAGACCGAGGGCATGAATATTATAGCCATTATTCGGGGGGAAGAAGTTTTGGCTGTACTTGACGGAAAAACAGAACTGTTGGCAGGGGACGATCTGATTGTTTTAAAATCAAGAAGCTGAGATTATTTAATGAAATGCTCTTTATATTTTAAGAAAAAGTATAAGCGTCTTCTCTAATAAGCGGAAAGACAAACTGCATTTGGTGCTGTAGGAAAAATAAAGCAAAAATTGCCCCCTGAATTTTTACATTCAAGGGGCATCTTTAATATGTTTTTAAAACAAGAGTTGAAACAAAAAAACGGAGAATATTATTTTACAAAAATGTCGTTTTTAAAAGTGCCGCTGAATACCTCTCCGTTTTCGTTCGTGGCTTTACCTTTGCCGTGGCGTGCGTTTTCTTTCCACTCGCCCTCATATTTTTCTCCTCCGACAAAGGTAGCGACCCCGTAACCGTGCAATTTATCATTTTTCCATCCGCCGGTATAAGTGTCGCCGCCGGCGCTTGTGAAAGTTCCGGTTCCGGTGCGTTTCCCGGCAACAAAATCACCTTCGTATACATCCCCGTTGGCGTAAGTGATTTTTCCTTTGCCTTCAAATAAACCGTTGGCAAACTCGCCTTCATAAAAATCGCCGTTGCTCTGGCGCAGTTTCCCGTGACCAGAACGGGCGCCTAAAATATGGTCGCCGGAATAGTGGGTGCCGTCTGCGCCTGTAAAAGTTCCCTGCCCGTTATACAAATCGCTTTTCCAATTCCCGACATATTCGGAACCGTCAGCGTAGCGGTGAGTGCCGAACCCGTCCCGATCCCCATCTAAAAGCTCTCCCGTATAAACATCTCCGTTAATATACTCAACGGTATCCTTTGATTTTGCATCGGGGTTTTTATTTTTCCTCAAAAAAGAGAAGAAAGACTTCTTTTCTGAAGGGGTTTCAGTTTTTTCTTTGCCTTTGCCCATTTGCTTCCTCCATGTTTGAAGGTTATATGATAACGTAAATACCGCTTAAAGCATAAAACACCTGTAGAATGATATCACTTTTCCTGCGCTATTTCAACCGTCAAGTTGCCAAAGACGGTACCTGCCAAAGGGCCTTTTATGTAAAAAACGGCAAGCCGCCGAATTGAACTTCTCGGCGGCTTGGAAACAGTCACGGATTATTAAACAATCAAAGAAGTCACCAGTTCGGTATAGCGGGCAGGGTCTTCTAAAGGCAGGCCGGCAATGAGTAAAGCCTGAGCGTATAATACTTCCGCATACTTTGCAGCCTTCTCTTTATCTTTTTTAAAGGCATTCTTAAGAGCGGTAAAACTTGCATGTGCAGCATTGAGTTCCAGAACCCTCTCCGCTTTCGGTTTGTCCTCGCCGGGCAAAAGTTCAAAATATTTCTCCATCTCCAAACTTACTCCGCCTGCGCTTACAAGGCAAACGGCGTGGCTTTTAAGCTTGTTGGAAATCTTTGCCTCGACTATGGCCCCGTTAAGGGTTTCCTTAACAAAGTCAAGCAGTTCTTTATTCTCCTGAGTTTTCTTTTCCAGTTCCTCTTTTTCTTCTTCGCTTTCCAAACCTAAATCCGCTTCATTTACGGACAAAAAGCTCTTTGAGTCGTATTCTCTGAGCATTGTAGTGACGAACTCATCTTCTTCGTCTGTCATGCAAAGCATGTCATAGCCTTTTTCTTTCACCTGTTCCGCTTGGGGCAGGGCATTGATTTTAGCTATTGAATCCCCGCAGGCAAAATAAATATTTTTTTGGTCTTCGGGCATTTTTTCCCTGTATTCTTTAAGGGTGACAAGGCGGTTTTCATTGGAAGAATGGAACAACAGCAAATCTTCCAGAGAAGACTTGTTAATGCCGTAGTCGGCAAGTACGCCGTATTTGAGCTGACGGCCGAAAGCGGCATAGAATTTTTCGTATTTTTCTCTGTCGTTTTCCAGGAGCTTCAAAAGCTCTTCTCGAACACGCTTTTCAATATGTTTGGCAATAATTTTCAGTTGTCTGTCATGTTGAAGCAGTTCTCTTGAAATATTTAGTGAAAGATCATCGGAGTCAACTACGCCTACCACAAATCTGAAATAGTCGGGTAAAATGTCTTCACATTTTTCCATAATCATTACACCGTTGGAGTAAAGCTGAAGACCTTTTTTAAACTCTCTGGTATAAAAATCAAAAGGAGCCTTCCCGGGGATAAAAAGAAGAGCTTTATACATAACCTCTCCTTCCGCGCTTATGCGGATAACACCTACCGGGTCCTCCATGTCAAAATATTTTTCTTTATAGAACTCAACACATTCCTCATCGCTTACCTCTTTTTTGGTGCGCTGCCAGATGGGAACCATGCTGTTGACGGTTTCTTCTTCGGTGTAGGACTCATATTTTGTCTTTTTGTTTCCGTCCTCATCGGTTTCGTCCGTTTCAACACTGCGGCTTTTTTGAATATCCATACGGATGGGGTAGCGGATATAGTCGGAATATTTTTTAATCAGGCCTTGTAATCTGTATGTTTCCAGAAACTCGCTGTAATTTTCTTCCTCGGAATCCTCTTTAATTTTCAGAATAATACTTGTGCCTACCGTGTCCCGCTCATCCGGCGTTATTGTGTAGCCGTCCGCACCGTTGGAAGTCCAGCGAAAGGCTTTATCCGAGCCGTGAGCCTTTGTTATAACCGTTACATTGTCACTCACCATAAAAGCCGAATAGAAGCCGACACCGAATTGACCTATTATATCAATGTCCGTCTTTTTGGCCTTCTTCTCATCCAATTCACTTTTGAAATCCAAGGAACCGCTGCGCGCAATGACACCCAGATTTGATTCCAAATCGGCATCGGTCATTCCGATACCGTTGTCGGTTATGGTAAGCAGGCGGTTTTCTTTGTCCACATCTATTTTAATAAAAAAGTCGCTGCGGTTTACGCCGGCTTTTCGGTTTGTTAATGTCACATAAATAAGCTTGTCAATTGCGTCGCTTGCGTTGGAAATTAATTCACGCAAGAAAATCTCCTTATGTGTATAAACCGAGTTGATCATCATGTCCAACAGTTTTTTGGACTCCGCTTTAAATTGTCTTTTTGCCATTTGCAGTTCACCTTCCGTAAAAAATATCTATATTAATATACCTGTTCAGTCTAAAACCGAACAGATATATTTTAACAGTCAGATTATAACAAATTGTTAACGAAGTTGGAATACCTTATAAACCCTCAACTGTCCGGTAATAAAAATAAGGGCTAATACTGTTCCTGACTTATTTCCGCAAGAAATAAGCCGGCTTGCTCTGCAAGCAGTGCATCATCGGTATCAATAACACCGTCTTGATTTACATCCGCCGCCCGATAAACGGCATCACCCACATCATCTTCAGTGAGCATTCCCGCAGCGAGCATATAGATTACGGCGGCATCCTGCCCGTCGGTAAAAGAGTCACCGTTGGTATCGCCGAAAAGAACAATGCTGTAAACGGATACAACCTTTCCGTCGGCTATTCGTATCAGTTCCACAGTGGCACCCGTGCCTGAGCCGGTACCGCCGGGAGTAATAATTAACTGCCCGTTGTCGGTAGTCTTCAGGTTTGCGTCAATTGAGCCGGGAGTAAGGGAACCGTCGGCGGGTAACCCGTAAATGAATTTGGCTTCATGGTCGATGTAGGCGCTGCTCCCGTTTTCAGCGCTTAAAACCACCGTTTGTTCCTCTAATGCACTGCGTGCCTGTGCAATGTCGGCGGCCCAAGTATTTACTTGAGCCTGATCGGCTGCGGTTTTGCCGGGCACTACCGCATTGCGGGCCGCAATAAGGGCATCCCAGGAAGATGCGGTGTAGACCTGTGAGCCGTACTGCTCATACTCGGCCTCAATATTAAGCTGTATATCTGCATAAGTGTAGTCGGCAGGCGCAACCTGTTTGTTGTTGAGTAAAATGTACAGCGCATCGGCCCAATCTAAAACTCTTGCCTGTTCCGGCATGGGCAGATTTTCTTCGACTTCGTCCAATATAGCGTTGATGGAGGCAAGATATTCCGCTGCATAATAATTTGTGTTGTGCCCGTCTCCCTCGGGATTACTCACATACACCTCGGCGTCTAAAACTGCCTGAGCGGCGGAACGTGCTAAATTAAGTTCGGTATAGTCCGCCAAAAGCAGCTCGATTTGCTCGTAAGCCGTTACAAGAGCGTTCCCCATTGCATCAACGGCAGCCTGATCCGGTATCTTCAAGCCAAGCTGAACCCCCGTGACGGCATCATCCCAAGCGGCATAAGTTTCCGCAACCATATGCCGCCAGTATAACATTTGGCCGGCATAGTTCGGGTACTTATCGGGATTGGCAAGTATATAATTCCCGGCGGGAGAACCGTTGGAATCGTTTACCCCTTCTATTTTAGAGAGGTATTCATCAACGACTGAATAATTGCAGCCCTTTAACTCGATACAGCGCCAAACAGCGTCCAAATCCGCCTTTGCAGCGTTTACATAGGACTGATAGCGAATGTCCAAGCCGTAAACAATTTCTGAAAGAGTTTGCTGCAGACCGGTAATGTCAATGTAATTATCGGAGGGATAACGATTTGCTCCAAAATAATAGTAATCGGGGTCGAAAGTAGGGCTCGGGCGATACCCGGTGGCAGGGTCATATATCTCGTTAACCAAAGTGTTCAGTGCGGAGTAGTTTGCGGGAACATACTGTAAATTATTCTTTGCATTTGTTAAATTAGTGACTGCCGCGCTTATCTGCTGATTGCTTGCGTTGGGCTGATTCAAAACCGATTTTGCCTTGGCAAGTGCATTCAGATAAGCCGTAAATGCCCCTGAATTATCAGTGTATCCGTCGTGAATCTGACGGAATGCCGTATCTTCCGTTTGAATAAGTGAGCGCAGGGCGGATTTGTCCATAACATGAAAGGTTATCTCCCAGGCATCCCAGGTGTAGAGATGTACCTGCTGCTGAAAATTGCCGTAGATGCAGCTGGCATAGGTAACTTTCTGCCCGTCGGGAGGAAGAACTGTGCCGGAAAAATTAAATACAAGCACGCCGGGGTCGGTGCTGATAGCCTGAGTGCGGTTACTCCAGGCATCGGTACAGTAAAAATATGAGGCGGCGGCAGGGTCGTTTGCTGAACTGTCACTGAACAGGGTGGACCCCTGAAGATAAATCATTTTTTCCTGATACATAACGGGTGTTTTTGGTGGAGAGGTGCTTCTCCAATAGAGAAGCTTAATTCCCAACTGACTCAAATCGGTCACCATAGTCGGGTCATAATATATGTCCAGATAAGCCCGATGTCCGCCGTCTACATTATCTTCATTGGTTCCGGGTTTTTTACCGGGCTGGCCGCAATACCAGATGCTGCAGTTTTCACGTCCGGAATAGCCGGGATCCCAGATTTTCATCCCGTTATAAATACCGCCCGGCCCGGCGGTATAGCCGCTGGTTCCTCCGCCGGTTGCCATGTTATAACTGCCCGTACCGCTGTGACCGTATACTCCGTATCCGGCACCCGTGGAGCAGGAGCCTGCCAAAACTGAAGTGTATTCGTGGCGGGTGTGGGTGACGTCCGAGAAGTTTCTGCGAACCACGTAGTTCTGCCATCCGGCGCCCAACTCTACAAAGTCAACATAGCTTGCCGCCTTTTGAGTATACTGCTTGGCGTTAAGCGTATATTTTACGGTATAGTCGATATAGTTTCCTGCAACGGCGGTTCCGCCGGTAATCCGCCATGTATAGGGATTACCGCTTTGACTCACAGGGGTAACATTTATACTGCCGGCCCCCTGAGTAGTCACTGACAAAAGCGGAGGCGTAGCGCCTGAAGGTACGGTTACGGAGATATTTGTGTTATAAGGCCGCATAGTTCTGGATGTATAGTCAATAAGCTGTGTTTGAATAGTTGAACAATCAGTTGCGTTCAGAGCATTGTTGCTCAATGAATAAGAGGAGTTGGCAACACGTATGACCGGCGGCACAACAATTACCGCCGCCTTATCCCCGTTGTGGGATATTTCTTCCGTCCAGGGAGTTACTCCGCTTTTTTCGCTCCCGGCGGTTTTGATAATACTATCCGTGCTGACAGGTGCAACGATTCCCGCAATATTAATGTCTAAAAGGAAGAAAACAAAAGCTAAAATAACGGCTGAAAATTTTATGCTTTTTCTCAAATTAAACACCTCCAAAAGGCACAACTATACACAATATATAATATCATCCGGAGTACATTTATGTCAATTTTTTTAAGCGAACGGATTCAAGCGTTTTTTCTTGTTTTAATCCGGGTTTTGGTTTATAATTTAATGGGTATATGTTTTATATAGTATGGCGTATCATTTGAAAATAAGTTTGGTTTAGTTGCGGTTGTTTTTTAGGGAAGTGATGTTATGAAGAAAAAAACAATATCGATAATACTTGCGGCAGTGATGCTGATTACATTTTGGCCGATAAGCCCGTTAGTAACGCACGCAAATCTCAATGAGCTTAACGAGGCATTAAACTATCCCGGCGGGACACTGTCTTTTGTAAATGACAGTGTTCACCCGTGGAAGCCGGACGGCCGATTTTTACCGGACCGCACTGCAGGAGGGAGCGGCAACTCCGGTGCACCCGACAGCTCTTCTACAATAACTCTAAATGCCGGAACGCTTGCAAAAAACAAAGTTCTCACATTTGATTGGCATGTGAGCAGCGAGGCGGATAAAGATACCCTTTACTTTATTGTAAACGGAGCGCCATATGCAATGATAAGCGGCTTGTCCGGTCAATGGGAAACAATAGATTATGTGGTTCCTTCAACCGGTACTTATACATTTAAGTGGACTTTTGAAAAAGACTATGTTGTGAACAGCGGTGCGGATAAAGGTTGGGTTAGCAATGTTCGTATTCGGGATTATGTTCATGTTAATTCAGTTGTAGTAACTCCCATAATTGCACCTGTATACATAGGTTTCACAACACAGTTTCAAGTACAGGTTTTCCCGGAGGATGCTATTAACAAAAAGGTTACCTGGTACAGTGATAATACGAACATCGCTACCGTGGACGCAAACGGCCTTGTAAAAGGCGTTGCTCAGGGCAGTGCTTATATTTCGGCCGTTTCTCAGGACGGCGGAATTGCCGGAGAAGGCCGCGTGGATGTTCAGCCTCCGGTACCCACTACAGGGATTTCTTTAGATGCCGTGAAAGGCACGCTTTTAGTGGGTGATACCGGCACTTTGACCCCCACCTTATATCCGGAATATGCCTCTTATCGAACAGTTTCCTGGTTTACCAGTGACTCCGTTATCGCTACCGTAAATACCGCAGGTGTTGTAAAAGGCGTAAACGCCGGGACAGCCTGGATTACCGCTCAAACCGAAACGGGCGGTTTTGACGACAGCTGTCAGGTGACTGTTGTTGAAGAGTCTTCCCTTTCAGACCACACTTCCCTGACTTATACTCCGATTAATATTAACTCCGATACTCCCGTTAAACTCGGCTGGCTCAGTTCCAAATACATCAAATACGAGCGCCACCCGCTCATAACCACTACCAGCGCAAGAGGGTTCAGCGTTCAACTTCAGGAAGGTATAAAAATCAAGATAGAAACCAACGACCCCAAGAATGTGGATACCTATCTTGATTTATATGATGCTGACTTTAACCGCCTTGCTTATGATGATGACAGCGGCAGGGCAAGTTTCAGTCTTATTGACAACTTTGTTGTTCCTCACACGGGCACCTATTACATTCTGGTCAGCGGCTATAGCTACACATCCACATCAAAGGGGTCTTTTAACCTCTCGGTAACCGAGATCCCTCCCGTACCTGTGGGGGGTGTAAATATTTTAACTGAAACATTTACCGTGCCTTTAGGTTATACTTTACCCCTGCCTTATGCGGTACTGCCCTCCAATGCCGATGAACCCGAGGTAACATTTTCTTCTTCAAACCCTGAGCATATTACGGTTAATTCCGACGGAGAAGTCACCGCTGTAACTCCCGGCAGTTCGGTTATTACGGTAACCACCGTGCAGGGCGGTTTTACGGATAGTTGTGTAGTAAGTGTGGGTTATACGGCGGTTACCGATATCGATTTTGATACGGATGCTGTAATTGTCGGACTGAACGATACAAAAACCCTTCAATACGAAATTTTGCCTGCTGAAGCGCAACTGCGCGGTGTAAGTTTTACTTCCTCCAATCCCGCAGTTGCAACCGTTGATTCGCAAGGCATTGTAACGGCGTTATCAATTGGCAACGCCGTAATTACGGTTACCACCAACGACGGCGGCAAAACCGATACCTGTTCCGTAATGGTGGTGGATGTCAACATTTCCACCTGCGCTTCGGTAACTCTCGTAGCCGGTGATGTGTGGGGTGACGGGACAGGATACCAAATGCTTATTGATGCCGATGCCGATGCCTACGGAAGGTTATTTCAAAAGAGCGGTCCCTTAAATATGGAGGGGGATGCCCCGGCTTGGGTCTACGATGAGTTTGAGTATAAAATTCCGGAAAATGCCGACGGTGCCCTCAACACCTCCAACATTGTTTTTAACAATGCCATAACGATCCTTATTCCGGCGGGAGTATATGATTACTGCATCACAAATCCTTTACCGGGTAAAAAGGTCTGGATTGCAGATACAAATGCAACAAGTCCCGGCCGTTACAATAATTTTCATTTCCAGGCCGGCTATTCCTACGTGTTTACGATCACAAATAACGGCAGTCCCATTCCCACCTTCAAACGGGACGTTACAACGCTCACATCGAGCTATACCGGGGCGGGACTCTCAAAGTATAATGTCAGCTTTTCGGTTGCAGGCATCGGCGGACAGTTGAACGGAAAAAATCAAATACTTGTAGAAGAAGACTATATATTAACTTCCGCAGACTTGCCTGCTCCCGTGGCGGACTACGGCTATCATTTTACGGGATGGGATGTAAGCCCGGTAGGGACAACGGTTCAATCCGATATAGGTTTCACCGCCTCTTTTGAAATAAACAAGTATGCAGTTATTTTTAAAGACTGGAACGGCACCACTCTCAAAGTTCAGGAAAATGTTGTGCACGGTACTGCGGCTACTGCGCCACCCGCCCCAAACACAAGGCCCAACTGGCATTTTGTGGGTTGGAGCCCGTCCTTTGACAATGTAACGGGCAATCTTGTGGTAATTGCCCAATATGCCATCGATTCCTACGCCGTTAATCTCCCTTCGGGAGAAGGTTATTCGGTACATGTTCACGGGGATTCGGTCAACCCCGTGCCCCGGGGAGGTAACTTCAGCTTTACAGTGGAACTGGAACCCGATTACTCAGATTCCGCAATAACCGTAAAAGCTAACGGCGTGACCATAACTCCCGAAGCCGGTATATATACCATAACCAATGTTACGGAAGTTAAAAATGTAACCGTTACCGGCGTCAGATTGAACTTGGCTGACTATACCGCTCTGGATGCCGCCATAGCCCTTACGTTGCCCCATCCCGATGCTTTCTATACTGCCGAAACCCTCAATGCTTTCAGAGGCGCTCAACAGGCGGGGGCGGGGGTAGACCGGAATTTAAACCTTTATTCTCAACACATTGTTGATGCCGCTGAACAGGTTATTTTGTCCGCATATGGTGATTTGGAATTACGGCCTGCGTCTTATGAATTGCTGGATGCGGCTATACATCAGGAACTTCCGTATAACGAGGTTTACTATACCGCCGATTCCTTTGCGGCTTATCAGGCTGCCGTAGCGGCGGGGCTTGCTGTTTCACGGGATTTGCTGATAACTGATCAGAATATTGTGGATGCCGCATGGGAAAACATTTTAACCGCCCGTAATAATCTGGTGCTCAGACCGGAGGAAACTCAGTTTATTCTGAAAGCTTCTTCGCCCCTCAGCCTTGACAGGGGAACGGGAATAATAGCTGGCCTTACTTTCCAAACCAACGGAGTGTCGTCTATTCTCTCCCAATTCCAAAACAATGCGATTATTACGGTCACCGACCTTGAAGGCAACATCTTAGAGGCGGATGATGTGGCGGGTACCGGCGCTTTGGTAAATTTACTGAACAAAGACGGCACAGCAGTGGACACTATTGCGGTATTTATTTACGGCGATGTTGACGGGAACGGAGCGCCGGATGCCATGGATGCGGTTTTGATACGGCTTATTGCTAACGGAATGCTGACGGGGCAAGAGAACACCTTGGGTTATTTGGCGGCGGATGTAAACCGGGACGGACAGATTAACGAAGCCGATGCCGCCCTTCTTGAACAGGCGGGAGTGTTCGCAGTCAGCCTTTAACCGCAATGTCTTCGAATCGGCACAGAAGGGAAGATATACAGTTATAGATATATTATAGTAATATAACAATATTATATATTCGCGTGTTGGGGCTGTAGTAAAAGACAGTCCCTTTTTTTGTTTATAGGTCGATATATTTATTACACGGGACGATGTGGACATCGCCTCGTACATTGAACGGAAAAAGAATACTGTCCCGTTTATATATCTCCCGTAAGCTGTGGTTTTATTAAAGAGCACAGTCCAAAGCTGTACACACCGCATAGCGGGCGATGTCTGCATCGTTCCGTAATATTCTCCGGAACAGTTGTTATAATCTAATTAATTATGTGGCCAAAACTGTCGGTTGCTTTTATTTCTGCAAATAGAAAACATTCAGAGTTTCTTGAACTCATTTTGATACAGTCCGGTAGTATCTCGTGCATCAAATGGAGCAAATAAAGAAGAACAAACAAAAACAACAGGGGTGCCGGTTAAGGCACCCCTGTGATGGTTAGTGTTTTAATGTAGTTTGCTACATTAGGTTCTTGCTCTTGTGCACTCGGGTACAACGCCGTTTTCTTCAATGTGGAGGTTGTAGATAACTGCGTTGTTCTCATCGAAGATGGTCCAGGATTTGGACAGGCCGACCAACTTGAGCAACGGGGAGTTTTTACCGACAGAGGCATACATTACGCCGTAGATCTTGGCATTGCCGCAGAATGCAGCGCCGTCCATGCCGCCTGTGGGATAAGGAATCTCCATAGCCAGGTCAAGAGGCATCTCCAAGGTGTAAACCGCTGTATCGGTCTGGATATAGGCAGTGACCTTAATGCCGATTCCTGCTTCAAACTCTACGTCAACAAGAATGTAGCCGAGAGCCTTAATGGAGAAGCAAAGTCCTACTGTGAAACGGACATCAGCCATAATGTCATAAGTCTGCTGGCCGTAAACGGTTTCGTTGATGATTCTGACTTTGTTGTTTACAATCTCAACGCCCTTCACGTTGCTGGTCTCAATGGTGATCTGAATCTTGCCGTCAACTGTAATTCTCAGGTTGACATCCAAAGAGATTGTGATTGCGGGAAGGTTCGGAATGGGAACATTGACGCTGAAGACGGTAATCTTGTTGCCGCCGCCGGGCATCAAAGCCAAAGCACCGGCCTTTGCCGCTGTCATGAAGTCAACAGGGCCTGCATCTTCAGGCAGTTTGCTCTGGTCAACAGCGAGGGAGGTCGCGTAAGACCCGGTCAGGGCTGTTACGGACTTCATGTCATAGTCGGCACGGATGTAGGCTTCTTTGATGTCTCTGGTGGCAAGGTTGCCGTCAAACTTGGTGCTTACATTCAGGTCGGAAACGATGAAATCCTGACGGAAATAAACACCATCGGTAATGCCGGTGCCGACTTTCAGATTAAAGCCGGTTTCGGTTACTTTCAGACCGAAGTCGAATCCGCTCAGGCTGAAGTTAACATCAAGCTTTTTAAGCAGACCGGCAATATCAATCTGTTCCTGGGTGATGCCTGCGGGATCATCAAGGGGTACATAGGCATTCTGCAAAACTGTGCCGTTGCCCGCTATGAATTCCGCTACCTCGAGAGCAGGTTCAACGTCGCCGCTGAACTTCAGAACATCTTCTGAAATTTCTTCAGCTGCAGGTGCGCCGAACTTCTTGGCTGACCACCACTCTTTAACTTTTGCGAGAGCCGCTTTTGCATCTTCAAGGGAGATTACCTTTACATTAAATCTCTTGAAGAAGTCAAGTTTAAAGAGACCGAACTTCACAGCTGCTGCAACCTCATTGGGGTTGGCAAGGCTTTGTGCGTTGGAGATGGTTACGGTGTCACCCAGTTCAATGCCCGCAACTCTGACAAGAGTAACAGCTACAAACTCGTTGGTAACATTTTCCTCAAGAGCCAAAGGAGCATCGTTATCCGTAAGGACTCCCCACTCGTAGGCAATTTGTACGTACCTGAAGTAGCTGTTGTCGGGAAGGACATCGTCGAAGTAGGGCTCTTCGCTGTAGTCACTGCCCTCCATACTGAATTCTTCGACTACCATTACAATCCAGTCGCCGGTTGTTACGCCGTCGATGGAATTCGCTGCCCATGCCGGAACAAGTGAACTGAGCAGCATGAAGATTGCCATGATGAATGCGATGATCTTTTGCATATTTTTTCCTCCCTTTAAAAATTCGGAATTTGATGTGAGCAATCGCAACTCAACTACTCACAATGCGTCTATATTTTAATATATATAAATATAAAGTTCAAGGGCAAAATGTCTTTTTGGCCTCGTTAAATTGCACGAACTTGAACGCTGTTTATTGTGAAAAATGACGAAAAGGTTTTTAGAAAACAGGGTGCCAAAGAAGAAAAAACGTATTGTTAAAGGCGGCTTTAGAGGTTGATAACGGGGTTAAAAATCACTGTCAAACTCTGTCGGTTCTTCGCTTTCGCCCGACTCCCTGATTGAGGGTGTTATGTCGGAAGACGGCTTTTTACCCGCCCTGATAACAAGAAGCGCCGCACATGCGACAAGAACAGCCGCCGCCGCTATTGCCGCTATCTGTTTGCCGGAAATCTGAAAACCGCCGCCCGTATCATGAGTTGTTTCATAGTTGTTTACGGCGCTGTCAAAGCTTTCAGTATCGTCAGGGTCGTTGGAATTAACCGATGTGACAGTGGAGAAACCGCTTTCTTCAGGAAAGGATTGTGTAATTTTACCGCCCCAAGAAGATTGATTCCTTCTTGTGGTTGTCGCGGAACCAGTTCTTGGCGGCCTTGTCGCTCTTTCTTTTGCACTTGTTGAAGGTTGAGTTTTACCGCCGGTTTTATCTCCGGTTCCTCTTTTTGTTGTAGTTTTGCTCTCCGAACTCTCCTTTTTTGTGGTAGAGGTCGCGGGCGGCTCGGTTGTTTCTTCCGTTGAAGTCATATTCGGGAACAGGGCTGCCATGCTAACATAGCTCGAAAAACCTCCGTTGCCGTCAATGAGCTGTAAACCCTCCAGGGGGATTTCGGGAACGCCGAAAAGACAGCCTAATTTTATCTCCATTGTAAAATCGGTTTCGTTCAGGAACTTTATGCTTTTTTCCAAAGAGTAGCGTTCCCTGTCAAAAGTATCCTCCGCCGCAGTGCAGGTGACGGTCGTACCCGGCTTAATAAAAAGTCTCACACCGATGTTTGTATTGTCGGGTGTTATGGGTGAACTGCTTTTGTGCTGAACCTGAAAAGCCAGGTAAACCGCCTTGTTTTGCCGGTCTGCCGCAATTTTCATAAAAGCATAATTGATTAAACTGTTTGTTTGAGCGCCATAGCGAAATACCTCAGCATTTTCAGCCTCATTCCACTCCAGATTGCCTACATTCCCGTCAATAACAATCCTCGGCGCCGCATAAACGGAAATACAGGAACAGAAAAGAAGAACTGCAGCAGTTAAAAACGCCGCCATGCGGTTTTTAATTATGTCAGGATGCAATATAACTCCCCCTGTTTTTCGTTTCAGTTTCGGTAATCATATTCCTTATTCGCAAAACTTACAATACTTTTGTCTGAATTGTTTTTTTGGCTTTTAACAATGCAGGGTTTATGTTATTATTTTACCGGTTAGCTTGTGCCATACCCATCTATGAACGGAGGAATAGAGTAATATGAAAACTTTTATGGACAAAGATTTTTTACTTAACAACAAGACTGCGTCGGCACTTTATCATGACGCTGCGGCAAAAATGCCGATTTTTGACTGGCATTGCCACATTCAACCGAAAGAAATATATGAAAACAAGGCTCCCGAGGATTTGGCTCAGCTTTGGTTGGCGGCGGACCACTACAAGTGGCGGGCAATGCGCTCTTTCGGAATAGAAGAAAAATATATTACCGGCAACACCTCCGGTTATGAAAAATTTTTGGCCTGGGCAAAGGTCATGCCTTATCTTATCGGCAATCCCTTGTTTCACTGGACGCATCTGGAGCTTCAGCGTTTCTTTTCCATAGAGGAACCCCTAAACGAAAATACCGCACCGGAAATCTGGCGCAGGGCAAACAAGCAGATTGCCCGGGGCGGCTTTACCCCCAGGGAGTTAATTGAACGTTCCGATGTAGCCTGCCTTTGCACCACTGACGACCCCGCCGACTCTCTGGAGTATCACAGCCTTTTGGCAGAAGAGAAAGATTTTAAATGCAAGGTGATTCCCGCTTTCAGGCCGGATAAAGCCCTGAGCATTGATTTGCCCGGTTTTATCGCCTGGCTTTCCGACTTGGAAAAACGGGTAGGGAGAAAGATTGACAACTATCAACTTCTGAAAGAAGCCCTTGCCGAGCGGATCGACTTTTTTGAGAAAATGGGCTGCAGAGCCAGCGACCACGCTTTTTCCTATGTTCCCTACAATCGTGCAGATGAGGAAGAACTTGAAAAAATATTCAACAAGGCTCTGGCGGGTGAAACCCTCGGTGTTGAAGAAGTTGATAAGTACAAAACTGAATTGATACGCTTTTTTGCGGCGGAATATGCCCGCCGCGGTTGGGGCATGGAGCTTCACATAGGCGTAATCAGGAATAATAATACTGCCATGTTCAAAAGGTTGGGGCCGGATGCGGGCTTTGACTCAGTCACCGACCATGAGATTGCCGTTAACTTAAACAGGCTGCTGGATTCAATGGCTGTAAACGACGCCCTGCCCAGAACAGTGCTGTTTACCCTCAATCCCAAGGATAACTATGTGCTTGCAACTTCACTTGGCAACTTCCAAACGGATGAAGCGCCGAGCAAAATACAATTCGGTACCGCCTGGTGGTTTAATGACAATCTGGACGGTATGCGTGAGCAGATGAAGACTTTAGCAAACACGGGGGTGTTCGGTAAGTTTATAGGTATGGTCACCGACTCCCGTTCTTTTCTTTCATACCCCAGGCACGAATATTTCCGCCGTATACTTTGCGGCTTCATAGGTGATATGGTGGAGGCGGGTCTTTACCCTGCGGATATGGAAATTCTGGCGAAAATTGTTAAGGATATATCATATAATAATGCCGCGGAGTACTTCGGCATCGACATTTAGGCATAATAACCGCCTTTATGTTGACAGTTTAAGAGGTCGTGGATTATACTTCAAATGTCCGCACCATGTAGCGGTGAGAAAGGAATGGTTTGTTTGGAATTAAAGACGGCTCTTTATGATGTTTATTCACGTTACGGGGCAAAAGTCGTCCCCTTTGCCGGTTATCTTCTGCCCGTGCAATATGAAACGGGTATAACCGCAGAGCACATGGCTGTTAGGCAGGCCGCCGGTTTGTTCGATGTTTCCCATATGGCGGAACTTGTGCTCAAAGGTTCGGACGCTCTGAATAATATTCAAATGCTGCTTACCAACGATTTTTCTTCAATGGCGGACGGACAGATTAAATATTCACCCATGTGCAACGAAAAGGGCGGCTTCATAGACGACCTTCTCGTCTATCGTAAAAGCGGTACGGAATACTTGCTGGTGGTAAACGCCGGCAACCATAATAAGGTGGCGGAGCATGTAAAAAGTCAAGTTTTCGGCGATTGCCTTATGCTGGATGAATCTGCAAACACCGCCCAGTTGGCTCTTCAAGGCCCCCGAGCGGGAGAGATTATTAAAAAGATAGCCGAAGCGGACAGTTTGCCTGTAAAGTATTACACCTTTACCGAGAAGGTCACCGTGGCAGGCGTGGATTGTCTTGTTTCCAGAACGGGTTACACCGGAGAGGACGGATATGAACTCTATATGCCGAACTGCACTGCGGTTAAGGTTTGGGATGCCCTCATGGAAGCCGGTGAAGAATTCGGCCTTATTCCCTGCGGCTTGGGTGCAAGGGATACCCTGAGGCTGGAGGCGGGAATGCCCCTGTACGGACATGAGATAAACGAGGATATAACTCCTTTTGAAGCCGGTTTGGGTATGTTCGTCAAGATGGAAAAAACCGATTTCATCGGCCGAACCGCTTTGGCGGCCGCCGGAGCGCCGGTTATTAAGCGCATAGGTCTGGAACTCACGGGGCGCGGTATTGCAAGGCAGGGCGACACGGTTGTTGCGGATGAAAAGGAAGTCGGCACTATCACTTCAGGCACTCTTTGCCCATACGTTAATAAGGCGGTTGCCATGGCTCTTGTCAGTGCCGAAATTCCGCCGGAGGCGGAACTTACAATTCTTGTCAGAGGCAGAACCATACCGGCAAAACAGGTGCAGCTGCCTTTTTACAAAAGAAGTAAATAATAAATAAAAACACAATAATGGAGGTATAATCATGCAAATTCCCTCGGATCTTTTCTTTTCCAAAACTCACGAATGGGTAAAGTTCAATGAGGACGGCACCGCCCTGATAGGTCTTACCGACCACGCTCAGGAAGCTATGGGCGACATAGCTTTTATAAACCTTTGCGATGAAGGCGAAACCTACGAAGCGGGTGACGTGTTGGGGGACGTGGAGTCCATTAAGGCGGTTACCGACATCTATGCTCCCGTAGGCGGCACGGTGATTGCCGTAAACGAAGAGGTTTTGGATTCTCCGGAATTGGTAAACTCCGACCCTTACGGTTCCTGGTTGGTTGAATTGGAAGATTTGAAAGGCAAAGAAGCATTACTTGATTCCCTTGCCTATGAGGATTTTCTGGCCGAGGAAGCCTGAGTAAACAGCAGGATAAAAAAGCGTAATAACAGGGGGCGGGGCTTGGCCCCTGCTCCCTGTTTCGGATTATTGAAGGGGAGAGTGAAAAATGAACTATGTTCCGGGAACCGCCGAAGAGCAAAGGGAGATGCTTGAATCTATCGGAAAAAAGCGGATGGATGATTTGTTTGAATGCATACCCGACTCATTACGGCACAAAGAAGACTTGCCCTTACCCGAGGGTATGTGCGAGCCTCAGGTGATTGAAGCCTTTGAGGACATGGCAAATAATAATAAGGTGTACAAAACCTGCTTCAGAGGGGCGGGAGCCTACCGTCATTTTATCCCCTCCGTTGTATCCCGACTTGCCGGAAGAGCGGAGTTCGTCACCGCTTATACTCCTTATCAGGCGGAGATGAGTCAGGGCGTACTGCAGGCAATCTTTGAATACCAGACAATGATTTGTGAGCTGACCGGTATGGAGGCCTCCAATGCGGGAGTGTATGACGGCGCTCAGGCGGCGGCTGAAGCCCTTGCAATGTTCAGAGAGAGAAAAAGAACAAAATCCGTTGTTTGCGGAGCAGTGAAGCCCATGACGCTCCAAACAATTAAAACTTACTGCGAAACGGCGGGAGCCGAACTGGCGGTTGTACCCGAAAAAAACGGGCGTACGGATTTGGATGCCCTCGAAAAAGCTCTCGATGATACCGTGTCCGCCGTATATGTTGAACAGCCGAATTACTACGGCTTGACTGAAGAAATTGAAAAGATAGCCGACTTAACCCGTAATGCCGGTGCCAAGTTGGTGACGGGCTGTTACCCCATATCTTTGGCTTTACTTAAAAGTCCCGGCGAATACGGCGCCGATGCCGCAGTGGGTGAAGCTCAGCCTCTTGGTAATCCTCTCAGTTTCGGCGGTCCCTATCTGGGTTTTATGGCGGTAAAAATGAAGGATGTCAGGCGACTGCCCGGACGTATTGTCGGCCAAACTGTTGACAATGAGGGCAGGACTGCCTATGTTCTCACCCTCCAGGCCAGAGAACAGCACATAAGACGTGAGAAGGCCGGTTCCAGTATCTGCTCAAACCAGGCGCTTTGCGCCCTTTCGGCGACCATATACTGCGCCGCAATGGGTAAGGAGGGCTTGCGGGAAGTCGCTCTTCGCTCTATGGAAAAGGCTCATTACGCCGCAAAAGAAATATCCCGTATTAAGGGTTATGAACTGATTTATGACGGATTTTTCTTTAACGAATTTGTCACCGCCTGCCCGGTGGAACCCGGGGCGCTTATGAAAAAGCTTGCGGAAAACGATATTTTAGGCGGTTTGCCTTTTGAACGGGACGGCCAAACAAGAATTTTGTGGTGCTGTACGGAGGTAAACACGAGGGAGGAAATTGACAAGCTCGTTGAACTGCTGAAAGGAGGTGTTCCGGTATGAGTAAACTGATTTTTGAAACCGGAAAACCCGGCAGACGCTGCGCTTGTCTGCCCGCAAGCGATGTTCCCGAAGTTGCGATTCCTCCGCAACTCATGAGAACCAAACCGGCAAGACTGCCCGAAACTGCGGAAGTGGATTTGGTGCGCCACTATACAAATCTCAGCCGCAAGGCTTTCGGGGTGGATAACGGTTTTTATCCTTTGGGCTCATGTACAATGAAGTATAACCCCAAGCGCAATGAAGAGGTTGCCGCTCTCAAGGGCTTTACGGGAGTTCACCCCCTGCAAGGGGAAGAAACAACCCAAGGCTGCCTGAAACTGATGCATACTCTCGCCGAGCGAATCTGCGGTATTACGGGTATGGATGCCGTAACTCTGCAGCCTGCTGCGGGCGCACACGGAGAGATGACGGGGCTTGCCCTGATAAAAGCCTACCTGACCGACAGGGGCGAAACCGAGCGGATAAAACTCATTGTGCCGGACAGTGCCCACGGCACAAACCCCGCCAGCGCAGCCATGGCGGGCTTCACCATAGTGAACATACCGTCCAACCCGCAGGGACTTGTGGATGTTCAGGCGCTTGAAAGCGTTGTGGGTGATGATACGGCCGCCCTTATGCTCACCAACCCCAACACCTTGGGACTTTTTGAGCGTGATATTGAAAAAATAGCCGATATTGTCCATTCCGCAGGCGGCTTGCTCTACTATGACGGAGCAAATATGAATGCGATAATGGGAATAAGCCGCCCCGGCGATATGGGCTTTGATGTGATGCACCTTAATTTGCACAAAACATTTTCAACACCTCACGGCGGAGGCGGACCCGGCAGCGGGCCCGTGGCTTGCAAAGAGTTCTTGCGTCCTTTCCTGCCATCACCCCTTGTTGCGGAAAAAGACGGTATCTATTCATTTGAAAATCCTGAAAAATCCATCGGCCGTGTGCGGAGTTTTTACGGGAACTTTTTAGTCAATGTCCGCGCTTTAGCCTACATAATGACTTTGGGCGCAAAAGGATTGAGAGAAAGCAGCGAAAATGCGGTGCTGAATGCAAATTATATGATGGAAAATCTTAAAGATACCTACACCGTAGCCTTCGATACTCCCTGTATGCATGAGTTTGTAATTACCCTGGAGCCCCTTAAAAAGCAAAACGGTGTAACTGCCGCAGACATAGCAAAGGGCCTTGTGGACAAGGGAATACATCCCCCCACAATGTATTTTCCCCTTATCGTGCCGGAAGCCCTTATGATTGAACCTACTGAAACCGAAAGCAGAGAAACTTTGGATGAGGCTGTTGAGGCATTTAAAGAAATCTATGCCGCTGCCCTTGAAAATCCCGGCGAACTGCACCGGGCGCCCGTGACCACACCGGTGGGCAGACCCGATGAAACAACGGCGGTACGCAACCCCGTATTGCGGTATGAATTCCCGTCAGAGGACTGAATATTCAGCTTTTTGCCGTGATTATTTATTTCGGCACCGTGCCGGAAAACATTTCCGAAAAACGGAGAAGAAACGACTCGGCTTCAGATTTGCACTTCGGTTAGCATTTTTGTGAAAGTCTTGTGCTGCAAGACTTTCACACGTAAATCGAATAAACAAACCACCGCTGTAAAGTTATATAGCTTTACAGCGGTGGTTGCATTAAAAGAATAATAAATCCGGAATATCAGTCAATTTCCGAAGTGCCGCGGAGCGGTTTACCGCGAAGAGCGGCGAAAAAACTTCAGTCGGTTTTCGGCATATTGTAGTAGGCCAGAGTAGCGTATATTTCCGCCTGAGCGCCGGCATTCAGCACCCACATATCTTTGGGGTCTTGATGGCCCCACCCGCCAACCCAGTCATCGGGTAAAAAGGGGCCGAAGAAGGGGCGGCTCGGGGTCAAAAAGTTGTCATAAGCGTAGTCGATGCTCGCCTGCATGCTGTTAATGTAGACGGCGCAGTCTTCCGGGGAATAGGGTTCAAGGGCTAAAAATCCGTTGAGAAGAATTGCATTAAACCAAATATTTATGGTCGGATATCTTTTTATGCCCTCAACATGGCTGTCCATTGCAAAGTAGGCGTGGGCGGAAGCGGCCCAATATCTGGCTATGCTCAGGTATTCTTCCTCTCCCGTCACCTTATAAAGCTCAATTGCTCCCGTTATGGGCGCTCCGCTGTTATATGAAAAAGGCGGTCCCGCCGGTCCTTTAATTCCGATAATATTGTTAAAACCGTCTTTCAGAAAACGCATCTGGTCATGCAGAACGCCGTCCCACCTTACCAGAAATCTTAAAAAGTTAAAAGATTTGACGGCATGTTCCAGGTATATTTCGTTCCCGGTCAGTCGGTAAAGCGCTGCTAAAAGCTGTACGGCGGGGCCGTTGGAGCAGGCGTGTATAGCATCATGGTGGTCATCCCAGAAAAAACCGCCCAGGGGCATACCTCTTTCGGCTTCATAGCCGAAGTCGATGAACATTTGCGGGTCAAGGTCAACAAAGGCGGAGCGAATAAGATAATCCGCAATCTCAATCGCCAGGTCAAGATATTTTGTCTCTCCGGTCAGCTCATACAGGCCGATTAAATCCCTTGCCAGCCACATGTTGTCGTCATAAGCTACACCGGTGACGGTTGTTTCTTTGAAAATAGAACGAAAATACGAATAACCGTCAAAATTTCTGCCAACCTTGCGGCGGTAATAGCGCAGTCCCTCCACAACGGTAGCGCATTTTTCTATGTAACTGTCATCAATTTTTGCCAGTTTGTAAGTCAGCGACAAAAGCCCGCCGTAGCACCAGTTGGCCTCCACGCCGTCAAGGGGAGTGCTTGTCAGAATATGAAGGGGCTCAATCCAGTAACTTTCGTAATAGCCGTCACTGAGTATTTTTGCCCTGTAAAAATCCCTTTCGTAAACGGGCAAACTGGCAGAATACCCGTCATCCTGAACCCTCTTTTCGGTCAGCGACCCGGTAAGAGCCATGTTTAAAATCTGAACGACAATCAAAATGCAGGAGAGTATTGCCCTGAAGAAGCGCAAGACGGCATTCAATTTACCGTTCACTATTACGTTCACTTTATATACTCCTGTTATGTAATAAAATTTAAACAACCCTCGATTGTTTTACACCTGTTGAACCTCAGTCGGTTTTCGTAATGTTGTAGTAAGCCAGGGTTGCGAATATTTCCGCCTGAGCGCCGGCTTTAAGCACCCATGTATCCTTGGGGTCTTGATTGCCCCAACCGCCAACCCAGTCTTCGGGTATAAAGGGGCCGCAGAATCGACGGCCGGGGAAGAAATGGTTGTCGTAAGCGTAGTCAATGCTTGCCTGCATACTGTTAATGTAAACGGCACATTCTTCGGGATAATAGGGCTCCAAGGCTAAAAATCCGTTGAGCAATATAGCGTTAAACCAGACATTCACGGTTTGGTAGCTTTTTACACCCTCAACGGAGGTGTCTTTTGCAAAACATTCGTGAGCGGAAGCGGCCCAGTATTTTGCCGTATCGAGGTATTTTTCCTCTCCCGTCACCTTATAAAGCTCAATTGCTCCCGTTATGGGCGCTCCGCTGTTATATGTATAAGCGGGCCCGGCCGGTCCTTTAATTCCGATAATGTTGTTCCAACCGTCTTTAAAAAAACGCATCTGGTCATGCAGAACTCCGTCGTCCCGAACCAGAAATGTTAAGAAGTTAAAGGATTTGACTGCATGCTCCAGATAAATCTCTTTCCCCGTCAGTCGGTAAAGCGCCGCTAAAAGCTGTACGGCGGGGCCGTTGGAGCAGGCATGTATGGCGTCATGCCTGTCATCCCAGTAAAAACCGCCCAGTGGCATGCCGATTTCGGCTTCATAGCCGAAGTCGATGAAGATTTGCGGGTCCAGGTCAACAAAGGCGGAGCGAATCAGATAATCCGCAATTTCAATCGCAAGGTCAAGATATTTTGTTTCTCCGGTCAGCTCATACAGACCTATTAAGTCCCTTGCAAGCCACATATTGTCGTCATAAGCCACGCTTTTGATCGTTCTTTCCTTAAAAACGGAACGAAAACATGAATATCCGTCAAAATTTCTGCCGACCTTGCGGCGGTAATAGCGCAGTCCTTCCACAACTGTGGCGCATTTTTCTATGTAACTGTCATCAATTTTTGCCAGTTTGTAAGTCAGCGACAAAAGACCGCCGTAGCACCAGTTGGCCTCCACCCCGTAAAGAGGAGTGCTTGTCAGAATATGAAGGGGCTCAATCCAATAACTTTCGTAATAGCCGTCACTGAGTATTTTTGCCCTGTAAACATTCCTTTCGTAAACGGGCAAACCGGCAGAATATCCGTTGTCCTCAACTCTCTTTTCGGTCAGCGACCCGGTAAGAGCCATATTGAAAATCTGAACGACAATCAAAATGCAGGACAGTACGGTTCTGAAAAAATGCCGGATAGCATCAAAATTAATATTCACTGTACATACTCCTTTTCTTTATCTCTGATAAAACTCCGACAAACCTTCGCCGAATTTACGCCCCTTGCACCTCAGTCGGCTGTCCGCATATTGTAATAAGCCAATGTGGCGAATATTTCAGCCTGTGCGCCGGCATTGAGCACCCATGTATCCTTGGGGCTTTTATTCCCCCAACCGCCAACCCAGTCATCGGGTATAAAGGGGCCCAGGAAGGGGCGTCCCCGGGTAAGGTAGTTGTCATAAGCGTAGTCAATACTCGTCTGTATGCTGTTAATGTAGACGGCGCATTCTTCGGGGGCATAGGGCTCCACGGCTAAAAATCCGTTGAGAAGGATTGCATGGAACCAGATGTTGTCGGTGGGGTAGCGTTTAACTCCTTCTACGGAACTGTTCCTCGCAAAATAGGCATGGGCGGAAGCGGCCCAGTATTTTGCCGTGTTGAGGTATCTTTCATCTCCCGTCACCTTGTAAAGCTCGATGGCTCCCGTTATGGGCGCTCCGCTGTTATACGAATAGGGCGGCCCGTCCGGTCCCAGAAGACCTGTAATGTTGTTGTTTTCATCTTTTGAAAACCGCATCAGGTCATGCAAAACTCCGTCATCCCGCACCAGAAATGTTAAAAAGTTAAAGGATTTGACTGCATGTTCCAGATAGATCTCTTCCCCGGTCAGGCGGTAAAGCGCCGCCAGAAGCTGTACTGCGGGGCCGTTGGAGCAGGCGTGTATGGCATCGTGCCTGTCGTCCCAGTAAAAACCGCCCAGGGGCAGGTCGTTTTCGGCTTCATACCCGAAGTCGCTGAACATTTGCGGGTCCAGATTAACAAAAGCGGAGCGAATCAGATAATCCGCAATCTCCACCGCCAGGTCAAGGTATTTCTTTTCTCCGGTAAGTTCATAAAGACCGATTAAATCCCTTGCCAGCCACATGTTGTCGTCATAGGCCACGCCGGAAGTCGTTGTTTCTTTAAAGAATGAGCGAAAATATGAATAACCGTCAAATTTACCGTCGACTACCCGGCGATAGTAGCGCAGTCCCTCCACAACGGTTGCGCACTTTTCTTCGTAACTCTCATCAATTTTTGCCAGCTTGTAAGTCAGCGACAAAAGCCCGCCGTACCCCCAGTTTGACTCCACATCCTTGTGGGGGCGGTTTGTCAGCACGTGAACCGGCTCAAACCAAAAACTTTCATAGTAACCGTCGCTGAGTATTTTTGCCCGGTAAACATTCCTTTCGTAAGCGGCCAAACCTGCCGAGTACCCTTCGTCATGCACTCTCTTTTCGGTCAGCGTTCCCGTAAAAGTCATGTTTAACAGTTGAACGATGATTAAAAGACAGGGCAGCAGGGAGTTGAAAAAATTAAAAATCGCATCCATTGATAACTCTCCTTTTCTTGAATTGATTTAACCGGTCAAATCCGCCCGGTGTAAAAATGATGTCGGGGGTGCTATTCCAATAAGCCGGCGGAGCTGTCTTTGTTTTTTAATATGTTTTCGGCGGCGGATTCAAGGTCCGTCAAAGAAAAATAGCCTGTCCTGTGTTTTTTTATATTTGAGCCGGACAATATATGAAAGGTCATTCTTGCCACTCGCTTTTTGAAAAACATAAAATTGCTTCTAAAGTTTGCGTCCTGAATATCCCCGTATTTAAACATTGCCCGGGTTTTGCTGAATATTCCCTTGGTGTAATGGAATACATGTTCGTCATAAGCAACGGTTTTTACCTTGTAACTCAGAAAAACGCCCGGCAAAGCTGAAATAAAGATAGCGGCAGTTACCGGTAAGGTAAAGGGGAGATACGAAAGCTGCAAAATTATAAAACCGATACCGGCTGAAACAAGGGCATAAAATCCGCCCGATACAAGGGCCGCTTTGTGGGATCGGATATCGCCGGCGGAACAGTAAAAGTCGGCTCCGCACAGTTCAAGTATTTCTTTCACACGCTCTCTTTTAGCCAGCAGGCATATCAGAGGGGATTCCGCCTTTTCGTTCCCCAAGCCCACAACGGCAACTTCCACATAATAAAGGCCGAAAAGTCTTGCCAAAAAGGGTTGTTTTACAAAAACGGCGTTAATCTTTGATGAGGCAAAAACAAAGGTGTTGTTTTTAATCAAACCGTAGTTTATACGGAAGTTTTCTCCGTCCCATTCCACACGGTAGTCAAGCAGGTTAAGGGTGCTGCGGATAAAATGGAAAATATATCCGATCACGGCAAACAGCATCAAACCGAGAAAAGCCCGGGGGTTTTGAAGAGGGCTCGACTCGCCTTCGCCCGCCATTGCGCCAATAAGTGCGGCAAAACCGATAAGGCTTTGCAAAACGGGTATGGACAGGATTTTGTGCCGAAGAACTTCACCCCCGGTGAAAGTAAATACTCTTTTAATTCCGTCGGATTGATTATTTACCGCCGATTCCGAGGCTGCATCGGCGGCCGGTTTGCAGCTGAGTTCCTCCCGCAGTGTCTGTGCCTGCTGTAAGGGCAGCACAAGGGCAAAGTCCGTACGGTTAGCCGTGTGGGAGGAATTTAAGTCAAACTTTACCTTGCAGGTGCCGACCAATCTTTCAAAAAAAGTTCTTTGCAAGTTGACGGAAGCAATCTGACTCAAATGCAGTTTCGATGTCTTTTTAAAAAGAGTGCGGCGTTCAAACACAAAGTAATCTCCGTCTATATAAAAAAAGGTCTTTTGCCAGTGACGGAAAGATATAAAAAAAGATATGCAAAAAATCAGAACAAAGGCGAACCCTGAGAGTAATGACAAGGTGCCCTGCTGACCGACCTGCCGTAAAAGTGAACGCCAGAAATCAAGGCTGAACATTTTATCAATAGAGTTTTGCAGCGAGCTTAAACCCATGGCAAGCGATGCAAACAACAAAATGCCCAGCCGTTCAAAAATGATTGTAAAATGATTGCGGGTTGGTTTGTTAAACATCCTCTCCGGCTCCCGTAACCTTCAGTTTTTCCCTGACGGTTTTGTTAAGGTAAAGGGCGGCCTCTTCCGCAGCCGCCAAATCCAAGAACTTTAAAACCGCCGCCGACCCTGCAGTGGTGACTACAAGTTTTGCCGTTCCCGCCGCAGTTTCCAGGGGACCCCGGCGCACATCAATCTGGTGTATTCGGTCTATGGGCACAATCGTCCGGTTTTTAAAAAACACCCCTTCAATTATTTCCACTCTATCCCCGGTTATCAGGTATTTATACCGGCGGTAACGCACTGCGGGATAAATAAAAAACAATACCGCCAAAAGCAGTAAGCAAACAGCTTCAAAAGCAACTGCGGCCGTTATCCCTTGTGCAAAAAAAATCCATACGGCTATTGCCGGGCTTAAAACGGCCGGTACTGCCAGACAAAGAGCCGCAGTGATGCGCATAAGCTTCAGCCCGTTTTTAGAAACGGGCTGATATCCTGCCTCATTTTTCACCGACAGGTTGTTGGTATCAGTCATATCCTTTTATCATCTCTTTTGTTGTAATTGAAAGGAAAAACCGTATAGTTTGAATTAAACGGCGGAAGGGGTTGGGGTTCCAATCCTTCTCCGGCGCCGGTTTTATCCCCAAAGAGCGCAGGCGGGGCGTTAGAGCCTGCAAACGCACATTAAAATCGTCAACATCTCTGTTTTCCTCAAAGGTCCATCCCGCTTCCGCTACGGCGGCGGCCCTCGGGAAAGCCATAAAACACAGTTGGTTAAAATCCCGAATGTGCTCTGTCCATACGGGGGTTTCCACTCCGGCAACATTGCCGGCGCCTTGATTATCAAGACCCTTGAGAATCGGATCGAACTTATAGGTTTTGTTAAGAGGCGTCATACCGTAAGGGTAATCAAGGTAATAGTGGTAGAAAGGGGAGACAATGATGTTGCCTCCGCTGTTGGCAAAATCAACGCTCAGCTTTTTCCTGTCCATCCACATTTGCACAATTATATCCTTGTTCAGCAAACCGCTGTTAAGGCTTTCGTTCCAGGTTATGGCTTTACGCCCCCGGCTTTGTAGAAATTCGGCCACCCGATTCATAAACCAGCCCTGAAGCTCTTCTTCGGTTTCCAGCCCCAGCTCGCGAATCAGTTCTTGGCAGTGTCTGCATTCTTTCCAGCGTTTTTTCGGGGCCTCATCGCCGCCTATATGTATGTATTTGCACGGGAAAATCCTGATAACCTCGTCGAGGATATCAAAAATCATCTGCAATGTCTTCGGGTTTCCTGCGCAGAGTATGTCAGGGAAAATACCTTGCCGGGTTTCAACGGGGATTTCCTCCCCCCGGCAGGAAATTTCGGGGTAGGCGGCAATGGCGGCAACCATGTGGCCGGGCATATCAATTTCCGGTATTACGTCGATATGGCGGTCGGCGCAATAATCCGCAATTTCCCGCATTTCCCTTTTGGTGTAATAACCGCCGTAAATGCGGTCGTCATGCACTTTGCCGAAGTGAGAGCCGTTGCGGTATGAAGCAACTTCATTGAGCAGGGGATAACTGTCAATTTCAATCCGCCAGCCCTGGTCGTCGGTAAGGTGCCAGTGGAATTTGTTTAATTTAAGCAGAGCCGCGGCGTCTATGAGCTTTTTTATATCCTCTATCGGGGTCATGTGGCGCACACTGTCCAACATAAAGCCCCGGTAAGGGAAGGCGGGTTTATCGCGGATTTCAAGAAAGGGCAATCTGTCCGGATATGTTTCGGAAATCTGCTTAAGGGTTTGTGCAGCGTAATACCTGCCGGCTTCTCCTCCGGCGACAATTTTAACTCCGTTTTCGCTGATGCTTAAATAGTAACTCTCCGGATTGCCGGTATTCCTGTCTATGGTGCTGAAAAAGGAACGCCTGCCGATTTTGCTCAGGGGGATGCTGCCCGGAAGCATTCGCACTTCGTTGGGATAGGGGATAAGCTGAAGTTTGTCCAAAAGAAAAACCTCCGTTTCGGCAAGTAAAATCAGATTTTGTTAAACATTATTTTTCTTCTTCCGGTGACTCTTCCTCTACTGCTATAGGAAGAATTTCAATCTTAATCTTTTCTATGCGCCGTTCTTCCATCTCAAGCACGGTGAAGCGCATATTTTTATAAACGGCATTATCGCCCACTTCGGGCAGATAGCCCAAAAGGATTAAAACAAAGCCTGCCAGAGTATCATAATCGCCTTCGGGGAACTCAAAGCCCACAAGTTCCTCAACCTCACCTATAAAGGTTGTACCGTCAACCGTAAAGGTGGTGTCGTCTATGCGTGATATTTCTTCTTCCTCATCGTCGTATTCGTCCTGAATATTCCCCACGATGGCTTCCAGCAGATCTTCCATTGTTACAATGCCCGCCGTACCGCCGTATTCATCAACCACAACCGCCATTTGCACATGGCTGGCGGTCATTTCTTTAAAGAACTCTCCGCAGTTTTTTGACTCCGGCACATAAATTGCCGGGCGCATAATATCTTCCAGCGATTTATTTGAAGGCAGATTTTTACCTATAAAGGGCAAAAAGTCCTTAACGTAGATTATACCTATAATATCATCGGGGTCTTCCCTGTAAACGGGAATGCGCGAATATCCTTCCTCTATAGCGAGGTTAACCAGATCTTCGATAGTGTCCGTAACCTCGACGGCGACCATGTCCGTGCGGTGGGTCATAATGTCGCCGACGTCGATGTCGTCAAATTCGAAGATGTTGTTAATCATCTCTTTTTGGTCTTCTTCAATTACCCCGTGTTCGCCGCCCACATCTACGAGCATGCGTATCTCTTCTTCGGTCACTGACTTTTTGTCGGCATCGGGGTCAAAACCGAACATGCGCACAACAAGGTTTGTACTGACTGAAAGCATCTTAACAAAGGGCTTGGTTGTTGCGGCCACAAACAGCAGCACGCCGATAACCCTGAAAGCGATTTTTTCAGGTATCTGCATGGCAATGCGCTTGGGTACAAGTTCCCCCAATACAAGGGAGATGTAGGAGATAATCAGCGTAATCGCAAAAACGGAAAAGGCGCCCAAAATGCCGGGGCCGAGTCTTTGAATATATGGGACTTTCTGCAGAACACCGCTAAGACTTTCTGAAAAAGAGCTTGCCGCAGAAGCCGAGGTTAAGAATCCGGCAAGCGTTATGCCGATTTGAATGGTTGACAAAAAGTGGCTGGGGTTTTCGGTGAGTTTAACAACTTGCCGGGCCTTTTTGTGGCCCTCCTCAGCCATACGCTTAATCTTGTTGTCATTTAGCGTAATAATGGCAATTTCGCTCATAGCGAAAAAGGCGTTAAGCAAAATCAGCAAAAAAAGTAAAACAAAAGTCAGCGTAACGCCGGCAGGGTCGGGGTCGTCCATTTAGGCACACTCCTCTTAATAAAGATATTCATCGTCATTATACCGTTAAAAAAAATCACTGTCAATCAAAGTAAAGCGGTGCAAATTAAACTGAACCGCCATGATAGCCTCCGGCAGTCCGTTATTGCGGCAATATTGCAGTTTAAAAGCCATTTTTCGGGCAAAATCCCCGCAAAACCCGCCAATCCGGCGCGTATGCCCGTTGTGCATAAATTGTTTACCCATAATAAAACTTAACCCTTCACCGCCCAACGGATTTTGCACGGAATTGAATTGTCATAGATTGACAATAACCTTTTCATTAATTTGTTATATTGACAGGCTCAACTATTCGTGATATTGTGCGAATGAAAAATACGCATCAAAAAGACAGTCGGCAGTACCGTTACCGACTACTACCTAAATGGCAGCAACATTGTTACCGAGATTACCGGCGGCGTTCAGACCGACTATTACTACGATGAAAAAGGCAATGTTTTCGGGTTTAAAAAAGACGGTTCTGAGTATTACTATATCCGCAACGGTCAGAGCGATATTATCGGTATACTCAACAGCAGCGGCAATCAGGTGGTCGCCTATGTGTATGACAGTTGGGGTAAGGTAGTCGGCACAACCGGCTCATTGGCGGACACTATCGGCGCAGCCAACCCCTTCCGCTACCGCGGGTATTACTACGATGCGGAAACGGGGTTGTATTACCTCAACTCACGGTATTATGACCCGGAAGTTGGGCGGTTCATTAATGCGGATGGATATGTTTCCACAGGTCAAGATATACTTGGAAACAATATGTTTGCCTATTGTGGTAACAATCCTGTGAATCGTGCTGACCCAAGTGGGATGTTTTGGAAAGAAATTGGTAATTTCTTTAAAGGGGTTGGTACGGCAATTGCCAATTTTGCAAAAGCAACCTTTGGTGCAGGTGCGACTACTGTTCATCAGATAAAACAGGAAACTGAACTCGTCCCTCCAGTTGTAAATATGTTTGTTACTGTTAAAACAGGAACAAAAGAAAGCAAAACAGTATCTAAAAAAGGAAATTCATCAAAACCTATTTCTGTATATGCACAAGGAAGAAGCGATAATTATGCGTTATCATCAGCCGGAATAAACATTAATATTGCGAGTTTTACTCTTGATATAAGTTTAGGTCTTGATGATATTGGAATAAGTGGTTCAATAAAAAATGGAGACACAACTAATGCGTTTGGTATAAGTGCGGATATTTCACAATTCAAAGTAGGTTTTGAGGCTTCTTCTACTGTTAAATGGGATGAGAGTACAGATGTCACGAGTTACACTAATGCCAGTATCACTGGTTGGGGTATAGCTGCTGTGTATATCTTTGCCACAACTGGACAATGGGTTTCATCACCACAACAGCAACCAGCTTTTAGATAACGAAGGGAGATGGATATAATGTTATTTAATTTGTTAAGAATAGTATTGTGGTTGATTATTTCTTCTTTCGTTGTTCTGAAAATAAGAAAAACAAAAATTGTTAGGAAAAAACTCGTTTCCCTCTTGATAGTTGTTTTGTGTTTGGGATTGATTTCGGTTTCTGGGATGTTTCCAATAGAGAATCTTTTTATTAATTTCAAATCTCCAGAAAGTGTATTTAATTATACAAACTCAGGTAAAGTCAATGATGTTTTATACGGCAAAGAGTCTTGCATGGCTATTTACTCAAATTGGAATAGTACTGGCGGGCACTACATCATACCGAAAACTGAAAAGGGGTATAAAATACCAAGCTATTTTGCCACAAAAATAGTGTCACATAAATTCGATAAAAGTGGGCTTTTCGATGTATATAATGTCAAGGGAACACAGGATTATTATGTTTTCGGGACAGTCAATTTGAAAGATGACGGAAACGAAATTGATATTTTCGACGGAAGTGATGAAAAAGTAGAAAGTAATATTATTAGAGTTGGGCATACAAATTTTATTTATTTCTTTTTAGATGATTTCTCAAACGAATACTACTTGCTTATTAACGGCGAAAAAGTATCAATTTCTAAATGATTTTAATACCCAGAGCTACCGTTTGGTAGCTCTGGGATAATCCCTAAACCTCCCCCGCAAACCTCCACACAATGGTAATTTCCTGAACTTCCTGTCCGGTAATCTTTTCATTGTTGCCAACCCGAATCTTCTCAATGAGCTTATTCAGGATTAACGGCGTGAGCGTGTCAATGTTCAAGTAGTTGGAGATGGTATGGTGCAGTCTCCGGGTATATGGTGGGAGCCATAACAGGCGCCATAACGGGAAGATTAAGAAGTAATCTATGTTTTGTCGCAGGCACATCAATACTTGCATTTTCGGGACATGTGGACATAGAAAACATTCGTGCGGGGGATGTGTTGGTACTTAGCAACGGCAAGTATGTAACTGTCGAAAAGATTCAGCATGAGTTGCTTGAAAAGCCCATTACGGTTTACAACTTCGAGGTTGAGGATTTCCATACATGTTATGTTGGTACAAACAGTATTTTAGTTCATAATGCTTGTAAACCCGATATTAAGCAAATTGCTGATATAGCAAAAAGTTTAAAATTGACAAGCGGGCTTTTGGAGATTATGTAGAAAACTATAAGATTAGTAAAGGATTGAGAAATGGTGCTAAACTTTCATGGAAGCAGTTGGAAATGCTTGCAAAACAATTCAAAAAACAATCCTCCCTTTTCATCATTTGTAATTTCTTTAATTCTTAGAGGTGAAAAAAAGGATTTAGATTTACTATCGTCAAGCATAGAAATTATGCCTACTGACACATACGCACCGGATGGAAACGAGAATGGAGAACTTGATGCATGGTATTTCCGAATAAAATCGGAAAGCTTGGAACAATTGGAAGTTGTATCAAATGAGTTTTTTGATAAAATTAAAGATATTAATTTTATACTTGATAAAATCATTACAATTAAAGCCGAAATTAATTTGCATGTTCATGCAGAATTAGCACAAATACATTTTGAATTGCCTCAAAGTATGCTCGATAATTTAGTGCAAATAAAAATTCCATTTGGTATTTCTATTCTAAGTTGGGGAATGGTAGAGGATAAATGATTTCATAAAAGGCAAACTCTCTAAGAGTCTACATTGCGGTGTGTGCTGGAAGAAAGAGACAGCGAAATCGTAGCTTGGTGAACAGAAGTCAAATGCTACGAGCGGGAATTACCTATGGCAAAGAATATTCCCGTTAGTTACCCGAAAAGTTGTTGTATATTCTTGAAAAATGCCGGGTAAAAAAATCAACAATGTGATTAATATCAGTAAAAGTGTTTATCGGAAAATTAATGCTCATTATAGTTCAAAATTTGAATTTACTCATGGGAAAACGGTAAGAGATTGGCTTGCGGGACAAAGCTTCCCAAAACAGTATGAATATGGAGTAAAAATATTGCGAAAATTCGGGGTTAAGATTTAATGGAAAATATAAAAAATAAATTCGTAGAGCTGTGTATGTTACGGGGTGAATTAACTAAAGAAGGTGTGAAAAAGAATAATAAAGCAATGGATGAATTATCAAAAATATATCATTTTTTTGATAATGATATATCTTCTGCTCAACACTTTTATCTTGAGTTAATGAATCATGAAGATCCGTGGGTTAAATCTACCGCTGCGGCACATAGTTTGGGATTAAATGTAAATGTTGATGCCGCAAAAAAAATTCTGAAGAGCATATCTAAAGATAAGGATCCAATTATATCCTTTAATGCAGAAATGACACTTAAAGTGTGGAAAGAACAGGGGTGCCTCAATTTTTAGCCCTAAATTAGCCGGAATGAAATATGTTGCTTTTAACCTTGGGGATTAATTATTGCTTTCTAAACTGATTTTGACACAGGTAGCAAGCAGTTTAGATGTTACGGAGTGAAAATGTTGAAAAAAATAGAGATTTTTGAACTGATAACACTTTGTGCGGTGCTTATACTGTCCGCAACGGGTTGTGCTTCAAAAGATAATTCTCAAAACACCGAAATTTCAAACAGCTTGTTTACGTCAATTGAAAATGTCGAAGCAAAGGAATGGCAAAATGCATATTCGGAGTTTTTGAAGGAATTTTCGCTTTCAAACAATAAGGTTGCCTCTTTTGCGTTAAGAGATTTAGACGGCAGCGGAGTTCCTGAATTGATAATCATTCAAGAAGATGAGAATGCATTGAATTCCGTTTTAACAGCCTATTCATATGATGGCAATGTCAATAAAATCGGTGATTTTGCTAATGAATCAACATCGTTTGCAGAGGGATTTCGGTTGTCAAAAAAAACGATGTTCCCCGGGTTGTTTGAAAGCTGGCACGGGGGAGGCGTTGAGCATTACGGGTACTTGTCGCTCAAAGACGGAAAACTGATACATGAAGATTTATGGTATTGTGACCGCACAAAAGAACCGCCGCATCAAGAAGTGATTTCCGAAGACAAGCAACTTGTTAATGAATCGATAGAGGCTTATCCGCCTTATGACTACTCTGATAACCTGCTGGAAACACACCTTATAAGTAACAATAACTTTGATGAAACGATCATGAAAACCGTTGCAAACAATAACTAACACTGCAAAATAAGGAAAAATTACTTTTCGCAGTCTGCCTTGCTTTCGGGTAATGCGGGCTGTTTTTCTTTACCGGTTGGTCTGCGGTGGAAGTTTTCTTGCGGGTTCCGCTGTTTGTTTACGGATTATTAACCGGGTGTAAAATATTACGGAAACGGCAATAATTGCACCTTAATGAGGTTTACATTCAAACATTAAAGTGGTATCATATCGGACGGTGAATTTACGCAAAGAGCGAATCAAGGAGGATGTTTAAATTATGGCAAGAAAGTCCAAAACGATGAAAGGCAACACTGCTGCGGCATACGTTTCATACGCATTTACGGAAGTCGCAGCCATTTACCCGATTACCCCCTCCTCCGACATGGCGGAAGAAACCGATGCCATGTCCGCAGCGGGGGTAAAAAATATCTTCGGTCAGACCGTACGGGTAGCGGAAATGCAGTCGGAAGCGGGAGCCGCCGGCGCCGTGCACGGTTCATTGGCGGCGGGTGCGCTGACCACCACTTATACGGCGTCACAGGGCCTGCTTTTGATGATTCCCAACATGTACAAAATTGCCGGGGAATTTTTACCCAATGTTATTGACGTGTCGGCCCGTGCCATTGCGGGTCATGCGCTGAGCATTTTCGGCGACCATTCCGACATTTATGCCTGCCGCCAGACAGGCTATGCTATGCTGGCCTCCACCAATGTGCAGGAAGTTATGGATTTGGGAGCCGTTGCTCACCTTTCCACAATCAAAAGCCGTGTGCCCTTTGTGCACTTCTTTGACGGCTTCAGAACTTCCCACGAGATTCAGAAGATTCAGGTCTGGGATTATGACGAACTGGCCGAAATGGTTGACATGGACGCCGTGAACGCTTTCCGCCGCCGTGCGCTTAACCCGGAACATCCCGTTGTCCGCGGTACCGCACAGAATCCCGACATTTTCTTCCAGGCTAAAGAGGCGGGCAATCTCTTTTATGAAGACGTAGTCAAGATTACCGAAGACTATATGAAAGAAGTCAACCGCAGACTCGGCACGGATTATCAGCTATTCAATTACTACGGTGCGGAAGATGCCGAAAAGATTATAATCGCAATGGGTTCCGTCTGCGATACTATTGAAGAGACCATCGATTACCTCAACGCAAGAGGAGAAAAAGCGGGCCTTGTAAAGGTGCGTCTGTACCGTCCTTTCTCCGCCAAGCACCTGATAGGCGCCATTCCCTCCACCGTCAAGAGCATTTCCGTGCTTGACCGCACAAAAGAACCCGGCTCCATGGGCGAACCGCTCTGGCTTGACGTGGTTGCGGCTCTTAAAGATACTCCGTTTGAAAAGGTTCCCGTTTTCGGCGGACGTTACGGCTTGGGCTCCAAGGATACCAATTCCGGCGACATTATTGCCGTATACCGCAATATGGATGCCGACAGCCCCAAAAAGCGCTTTACCATTTCCATCACTGACGATGTAACCAACCTTTCTTTGGAAAGAAAAGAGAATCCCGACACCACGCCTGCCGGCACTTTCTCCTGTAAGTTCTGGGGTCTCGGTTCCGACGGAACGGTGGGAGCAAACCAGAACTCCATTAAGATTATCGGCGACAACACCGACATGTATGCCCAGGGCTATTTTGCCTATGACTCCAAAAAGTCCGGCGGCATAACAATCTCTCACCTGCGTTTCGGTGAAAAACCGATTAAATCGACCTACTATGTCAATAAGGCCGACTTTGTGGCCTGCCACAACCCCTCCTATGTGGATAAATATTATTTGGTGCAGGATCTTAAAGAAAACGGCACCTTCCTGCTCAACTGTTCCTGGAATCTTGAAGAACTTGACAAAATTCTTCCCGCTTCCATGAAACGTTATATTGCCGAAAACAATATCGGCTTTTACACCATTGACGCTACGGGCATTGCCGCCGAAATCGGCTTGGGCGGCCGTGTCAATACAATTTTACAGGCTGCTTTCTTTAAACTTACCGGAATAATTAAAGGCGAGCAAATTGTTAAACTGATGAAAGACGCCGCTACAAAGTCCTTCTCCAGAAAGGGCGAAAATGTTGTAGCCATGAACCACGCCGCCATTGACCGCGGCTACACCGGAGCGGTTAAGGTGGACGTTCCCGCCGAATGGGCCAACGCAAAAGACGAGGCTGCGGCGGCGGAAGTTGCTGCCGATAAACCGGAAATGAAAGAGTTTATCGAAGAAGTTCTTATCCCGGTAAACGCCCAGTTGGGTGACGATATTCCCGTTTCCGTATTTGCAAAACATCCTGATGGCACCTTCCCCTTGGGAACCGCCGCTTTCGAAAAACGCGGTATTGCCGTGGATGTTCCCCAATGGCTGCCCGAAAACTGCATCCAGTGCAACTTCTGTTCCTACGTTTGCCCCCACGCCGTTATTCGCCCCTTCGGCCTTACCGGGGAAGAAGTGAAAAACGCTCCCGAGGGCATGAAGTATAAGCCTTTCAACGGCTTGCCCGGCTTGCAGTTTGCCATGAGCGTTTCCGCCCTGGACTGCTACGGCTGCGGTTCCTGCGCAAACGTCTGCCCGGGTATGAAGGGCAACAAGGCTTTGCAGATGAAGCCCATTGCTACCCAGCTTGAAGAGCAGAAATATTTTGACTATGCTCTGACTTTACCCGAAAAAGAGCAGATTGCCGCCAAGTTCCCCGCATCCACCGTCAAAGGCAGTCAGTTCAAAACTCCTCTCTTTGAGTTCTCCGGTGCCTGTGCCGGTTGCGGAGAAACCCCTTATGCAAAACTTATAACCCAGCTTTTCGGCGACAGAATGTATATTGCCAACGCCACGGGTTGCTCCTCCATCTGGGGCGCTTCGGCACCCAGCATACCTTACACCAAGAACAAAGAGGGCAGAGGCCCCGCCTGGGCAAACTCCCTGTTTGAAGATGCTGCGGAATTCGGCTACGGTATGCTTTTGGCTAACAAACAACTGCGTGCACGTTTAGGTGCAAGTGTTGAAGTTCTGGCAGGCTGCGGCAATGAAGAGGTTGCAAATGCCGCTAAAGGCTGGCTCGATACCGTCAATGACGGAGACCTCAACGGCGCCGCTTCGGAGGCTTTGCTTGAAGTGTTGAAGACTGCCGACCTTAAAGACGCCTGCAAAGACGCCGCCGCTAAAATCCTTAACGACAGTGAATACCTTTCCAAAAAATCCGTCTGGACCTTCGGCGGTGACGGCTGGGCTTATGATATCGGCTTCGGCGGGCTTGACCACGTGTTGGCACAGAATGAAGATATAAATCTTTTCGTGTTCGACACCGAGCTGTATTCAAATACCGGCGGTCAGGCATCAAAATCCACCCCTGTGGGTGCTATTGCCAAGTTTGCCGCATCCGGCATGAAGGTTAAGAAAAAGGACCTTGCTCAAATCGCCATGAGTTACGGTTACATCTATGTGGCTCAAATTGCCATGGGCGCCGACTACAATCAGTGCATTAAGGCAATAAAAGAGGCGGAAAGTTACAACGGACCCTCCCTTATTATTGCTTATGCTCCCTGCATTAACCACGGTATTAAAACCGGTATGGGCAAGAGCATGGAGGAAATGAAGGCCGCCGTAGCTTCCGGTTACTGGCAGACCTTCCGCTTCGACCCGAGACTTGCCGAACAGGGCAAGAATCCCCTGACCATCGACAGCAAAGCCCCGTCGGAAAGCTATCGCGACTATATCCTCAACGAAGTCCGCTACGCCTCCCTGCTTAAGTTTTCCCCCGATGAGGCGGAAGAACTGTACAAACGCTCGGAAGAGGATGCCATGGCCAAGTACGAAAATCTCTTGAAAATGCGCGATGCCTTTGAGCCGAAAGACGAAGAGTAACATTTATTAAACAGCAAGCGGCCGGTGCATTTTGCACCGGCCGCAAAACTTTTTTATATTTTTTAATAATCGAACAATTTGGTTCTTTCAAGGGCGGCAACAAGGGGTAAGCCTAAACCGTAACAAACAACTGTTTCGCCCAGGGCTACCCAACCGGCGGTTGCGGCGAAACCGGTTAAGCCGGCACCGCTGCTGCCCAAATAGAAAGAGATTTCAGCCCCCACTATGAGACCGTTAAAAAAAACAGGCATCAGGGCGGAAAAGAAAGGTATATTTTTAAATCGCAGTTCCCTGAACATTCGAGCAAAAACTGCCGCAAGGGCGGTGGCTATGGTGCCGCAAACAATATCCAGCATTCCGTAAGGGCTGCCCAGATTGCTTAACAGGCAGCCTATCGTCAAACCGGGAATAGCTGCGGGGGTGAGGACGGGCAGCAAAGTGAGGGCTTCCGAAACCCTGAACTGAAGCGGTCCGTAAGCCAAACCCAAAAGAGCCGAAAGATACGTCAGCCCCGCATAAAGGGCGGCAATGAGGGCGCTGTCAACAATGAACATTATTTTACCGTTCTTTGCCATATGCTGTCTCCGTCAAAAAAATCCCGTCAGTCCAAATAGTCGGCCAAATCCGACAGACGTTCTACAACCGCATCTGCACGGATGCTTGAAAGCTCATGTTCCTCGGCGGTTGTCACGCCGGTTAAAACCAAAGCTGAAACAATAGAGTGCTTTGCTCCTATGGCAATATCAGTGGCGAGGCGGTCCCCCACGAAGGCAAGCGCCTCCCTTTCGCATTTCAACAGGCGGGTCAGATAATCCACTGTAAAGGTCGAGGGCTTTCCCATAATAAGGGGGCGTCTGCCCGTTGAGGCGGCTAAAAGCTCTATCATTGAACCGGTGTCCGGCATGTATCCGTCGGCGGTAGGGCAGTTCATATCGGGGTGTGTGGCAATATATACGGCGCCTTTATCAAGGAACCTCACCGCATCCCATAACTTTTGGTATGTCAGGGTTGTATCAAAGCCCAAAACCACAAGGTCGGGCTCATCTTTTACAAGGGGCAGACCGGCGTTGGCGAAATCCGCCTCCAAACGCTCGTTGCCCAATAAAAATATTTTTTTACCGGTATAATTTATCTTGATATAATCGATAGCAACATGGGTGGAAATAACAATTTTCCCGTCAGGGACGGGGAAGCCCATCTTTTTCAACTTCTCCGCACAAACAGTCACATTGTTGGAAGAGTTGTTTGTAAAAAAACAAAAATCCCGCCCGGTGGTTTTAAGTTTTTCAATAAAGTCAAGGGAGCCGTCAATAAGATGATTGTCCAGGTAAAAGGTCCCGTCCATATCAATGATAAAATATTTAACTTTTGCAAACAGCTCTTTTTGTGTCATGCTCTCTCTCCGTTCCGGCAAAACTACCGCAGAAAGTTTATCATATAAACCCCTGAATAACAAGGCGGAACCGCAACACTTCCTTTCTGCAATGAAAATGAAGTTTGACCTTGCCTGAAAAAAGCGTATAATGAAAATTAAGCAAACGGAGTAAGGCGGTGCAGGCTTATGATTCACCTGGTTTTGCGGATGTTGCGGCTGAACAACAAACTTACCCAACGGCAGGTAGCCGAGTTTTTGGAAGTTGATCGTTCCACGTATACCTACTATGAAACCGGCAAAATTAAGCCGGACACAAAAACCCTCACAAAACTCTGCTGCATTTTTAACGTGTCTCTTGAAGTTCTCAGCGAAATCAATTCGGGCAGTATGGAAGGCTATTTGGAAGAATACCTGACAGGCGGTGAAGATTTACAGAATTTTGACAATTTGAACAGCCGTGAAAAGCGTTTACTGATGCTTTTCAGGCTCAGCCGGGAAAAAGATGAGGCCTTTAAACTGTTGGAAGAACAGGTTTTAGGCTCAGGTTTCTCCGCTGAAAGCGGTGAAGAAGAGGACGAATGATTTAACGGCCGGAAAATGCCTGTCAAGCAGTTTTGCTTTACAGGCTCCGGCGCAAAAAGTTCATTTAATCAAAACCACAATTTGTTGTAATTTTTTTATTGACAAGCCGTATATATTGTGATACACTTCAGGTGTCGGAAATTTTTGAACCGATTCTCCAACTCGAGTCCCATAAACAGGACTCAAAATCTCAAAAAAATCGAACATTTGTATTGACAAGCTGAAAATTCGTGGTACAATAGGTATCAGAAGAACAAATGTTCTGTTTTGGGAGGAGTTAAAATGTCATTATTTACAGCTTTTCAATTTATACTGGAAGTTGCCGGAATTCTGCTCCTTTGCTGGGCCTTTCTCAGGGAAGATAAATTTATCGCTTTTGAAGATAAGCTTATCAGGGCGGTCAGGGTAGCCGTTCGTAATCACCGCCGCCGTAAGATTGCCATGCATGAGCGCAAAATCCGCCTGCAAAGACAGGCTTTGGAGAGGACACGCCGGACGACCGAGTTGAAGGTATCCCGTCCCACGCACCGCCCTCAGCCGGTAAAACCTGCGCACAACCCGGCAGGCTACAGGGTAGCGTAGTTTAACAGTAGTTTAATGTTAAAAAGAAAAAGCCGGCAGGGTGCGTTGTTTAACGCATCCTGCCGGCTTTTTTGAGCGGTTCTTTTATCTGCCGGTAATTGAGTCAATCAGGCTTTTCTTTTCATCCCAGAGTTTTTGGGAAAGGTCTACATAGTAGTTGTGCGGATTTTCAAAGCGCAGCACCTCTTCCCAAAGGCTGTCTATTTGCTCGGCGCAGTATTCCCTTATCTGATGAACGTCGGGGGAATCATAGACCGGTTTTCCCTTATCAAAAATCTTTTTCTGCAGCGGTCGGGCAATAAAGTTGGTGACGGTTTTGCGTTTCCAGGTATAGTCGGGGTCAAAAAGCTCATAGGCTTCATTTTCATCAATTTCTTCATCCGCCAGAGTGAGAAGGTCGGCAATAGCCTTGCCGCTGTCTCTGTCGAACAGCCTCCAAAGCTTTTTAAAGCAGGGAATAGTAATTTTTGTAACATTTTCGCTGAGTTTAATGCAGGGCTTGATTTTTCCCTCAGTTTCCACCGCACTCAGTTTATAAACGCCGCCGAATACGGGGGAAGATGCGGAGGTGATGAGCCTTTCGCCCACCAGAAACGTATCAACCTTGGCCCCCTGACTCACCATGTCGCGGATAATATACTCATCCAAAGAGTTTGAAGCGACAATCTCGCAGTCGGAAAATCCCGCCTCGTCAAGCATGCGCCTTGCTTTGCGTGACAGGTATGCCAGGTCGCCGCTGTCTATCCGAATGGCCTTGGGCCTGAACCCTTTAGCGGCAACATAATCCCGAAAAACCTCCAGCGCATTCGGTATACCGGATTTTAAGGTGTCATAAGTGTCCACCAGAAGTGAGCAGTTATCGGGGTATTCCTCCGCAAAGGCAATAAAAGCCTCTTTTTCATTGTCAAACATCTGAACCCAGCTGTGGGTCATCGTTGCCGCCGCGGGAATCCCGAAGCGAAGCTCTGCGGGAGTACAGGAAGTGCCCGTACAGCCTCCGATATAAGCCGCCCTTGCACCGAATAAAGCGGCGTCGGCTCCGTGGGCACGCCTTGTACCGAACTCGTAAACCTCCCGCCCCTGAGCGGCCCGTACAATACGGTTTGCCTTAGTGGCTATTAGGGTTTGGTGGTTTATGCACAGTAGTATTATGCTCTCAATAAACTGAGCCTGAACAGCCGGTCCTCTTACCGTGACCAAAGGCTCTCCGGGGAAAACGGGCGTACCCTCGGGGACAGCCCAGATATCGCAGCAAAATTCAAAGTCTGTCAGATATTCAATAAAATCGGGGTGAAAGCCTTTGTTCCGCAAGTACTCTATATCCGGCTTTGTAAAGCGCAGGTTTTGGAGGCTTTCAATAAGTTGTTCCAGGCCCGCCGTAATTGCAAAACCGCCGCCGTCGGGCAGACCGCGGAAGAACATATCAAAATAAGTTACGGTTTTGCCTCTGTCCTGAGCGAGCAGACCGTTTGCCATTACAAACTCGTAAAAATCCGCCAGCATAGTCAGGTTGCGTGTGTCCGAGTATTTGCCCGTCATACTCATCGTCCTTTCTTGCATATCGCTTTAACAATTTCTTTCTTGCATTGAGTCCGCTTTCAGTATAGCACGCGCGGGGCATAAATTAAACTGAAACTTCCCCGATAAACCTGAAAAAATATTTTGCATACCGTGACAGGCAAAATATAATATTAAAACTGAATAACTCCCCCGGTAATAATGAAAAAATATTAGCCGTATAAAACCGCATGAATACAGCCGTCCGTGTCGGTCGCCCAGCAGTTATATTTCGTTTTTCCAATAATTATTTAGAATATTCTTGACGGAATCGTTCTAAAGTGGTAAAATAAATCCGTTGCAGAGGGATATATATCTGCTTTGCGGCGAGCGGTTCAAAAACATTATTTCTCTATGTATAACAATACATACAGTGCTTGCTTTTACAAACCGCTGATTTTAATGAAAAGGAGAATTAATATGAGGATAAGAAGACAGCCTCTCGGGAACCGCAACATCGTCGGTGCTAAAGTCGAACAACGGCGCAAAGCCATCAATATGAAGCAGAAAGACCTGCTTACCCAGCTTCAGATAAAGGGTATTGACCTCAACGCTTCCGGCCTTTCCAAGTTGGAAGGTCAGCTGCGCTATGTAACGGACTTTGAGCTTAAGGCCCTGTCGGAAGTGCTCGGTGTTTCTGTGAATTACCTTCTCGGTATTGAATAATTTTTGAATTGATAATCAGGCGGGGCGGTTTATTGCCGCCCCGTTTTTTTCGGCTCTTGCAAGAGCGCACAATAAAATGTAAACTATTGCAGGTGCAAAAAACTTAAAAATGAGAGGAAGTGTTGTTGTGGCGATATTTAAACCATTCAGAGCGGTCAGACCGAAGCCGGAGTATGCCAAAGCGGTGGCGGCCCTGCCTTACGATGTTATGGACAGCGACGAAGCGAGGGCGGCGGTAGCCGGGAATCCCCTGAGTTTTCTATATGTGGACAAGGCGGAAATCGACCTGCCTTTGGGAACGCATTTATATTCCCCGGAAGTTTATCAGAAGGCAAAAGAAAACCTGAAAAAACTCAGGGAGAAAAACATCTGCGCAAAAGACGAAAAACCGCATTTTTATATCTACCGTCAAATAATGAACGGCCGCAGCCAGACCGGAGTGGTAGGCTGTGCCGGGGCTTTGGACTATATTGAAGGACGCATCAAGCGCCATGAACTTACCAGGGCGGATAAAGAACTTGACAGAACAACCCATGTGGATGTTTGCGATGCCAACACCGGCCCGATTTTTCTCATTTACAAGAAGAATAAAGAGCTTTCAGACCTTATTAAATCTTTCACGGAAAGCAGTCAGCCGGTCTATGATTTTGTAAGCGATGACGGCGTGGGTCAGACCGTATGGGTGGTGGAAGACGATGCCCTCAATGCGGCTATAGAGGCCGCCTTTGCAAAAATGGAAGCGCTTTACATTGCCGACGGCCACCACAGAGCGGCTTCCGCCGTGAGTGTGGCAAAAAAACGCAGGGCGCAGCATCCTGACTGCACCGGGGAAGAGGAGTTCAACCGCTTTCTTGCCGTGGCTTTCCCACAGGATGAACTGGAGATAATGGACTATAACCGTCTTCTTACCGATTTAAACGGGCTCGGCGAAGCGGAGTTTTTGGAAAAAGTTCGTGAAAAGTTTGTTCTGGAAGAAACGGGCGGCAGTTCGCCCTATAAACCTTCCCGCAGGCACACTTTCGGTATGCTCTGCGGCGGCAAGTGGTATCGGCTCACCGCAAAGCAGGGGACTTACGACGAGTCCGACCCCGTAGGGCGGCTTGACGTTTCTATTTTGCAAAACAATCTTCTGGCTCCCGTGCTCGGGATAGGGGATCCCCGCACGGACAACCGTATAGACTTTGTGGGCGGCATACGGGGACTTGACGAGCTTGTGCGCCGGGTGGAAAACGGGATGGCGCTGGCATTTTCCATGTATCCGACCTCAATAGAAGAACTGTTGAGTATAGCCGATGCGGAAAAAATTATGCCCCCTAAGTCCACCTGGTTTGAACCGAAGCTTTTAAGCGGACTCTTTGTACATGAGCTTGAAAGCGAAAACTGACAATTTTTCCCGAAACCGCTGCCGTACGGCGGCGGTTTTTGCTTGACTATATTCATATCTCTGTTGTAATATATAGGGACTACTTTTAATAAGGCGGTGGCCTGATGAAGCTTAATATTTCTCCAATAGCAAACGAAACCCTGGCCTCTCTCTGCAAACAGCTTGAAACTGAAAACATAATAAATCCGGAAGAGTTTGAGCGTTTCGGTGTTAAAAGGGGCTTGCGCAACCCGGACGGTACCGGGGTTATGGCGGGCATTACCAGAATATGTAATGTTGAAGGTTATTATGTAAGCGACGGTGAGCGGGTACCCAAAGAGGGGCGCCTGATTTACCGCGGTATAGATATGAGAGAAATCATCCGCGGCTGCAAGGTGGAAGACCGCTACGGGTTTGAGGAAGTGGCTTGGCTGCTTTTATTCGGCAATCTGCCCTCAAAAGCTCAGTTGGAATCTTTTACCGCCCTGCTCAGTAAGTGCAGACCGTTGCCCGACGACTTTATTGAGGACATGATTATCAAATCTCCCTCCCGGGATATTATGAATAAGCTGGCGCGCTGTGTGCTTGCTCTGTATTCCTATGATGAAAATCCGGAGGACAACTCCACCGAAAATGTGCTCAGGCAGTCAATTCAGCTGATTGCTCAGCTTCCCACTATTATGTCCTACGCTTATCAGGTTAAGCGCCGTGCTTTCTATCAAAAGAGCATGCACATACATCAGCTTAAACCGGAGCATGTTACGGCGCAGACCATACTGCGCTCTATCCGCTCGGACAGGCAGTTTACCGAGGAAGAGGCGCGCTTATTGGATTTATGCCTTATTCTTCATGCGGAACACGGCGGCGGCAACAACTCCACCTTTGCTACCCGTGTTCTCACCTCCAGCGGAACGGACACTTATTCGGCCATTGCGGCGGGTATCGGTTCCCTCAAGGGGCCCAAGCACGGCGGCGCCAACATAAAAGTTTCCGAGATGACCGCCCTCATGATGAAAGAGATTAAGGACCCCACCGACGAAGGTCAGGTGGCGGATTACCTGACAAAGCTTATCAATAAGCAGGCGGGGGACAGAACGGGCCTTGTTTACGGTATGGGCCATGCGGTTTACACGCTTTCCGACCCCAGAGCCGTTGTCCTGCGTGAGAACGCCGAAGCCTTTGCAATAGAAAAGGGCTTTGGCGACGAGCTGAAACTGCTTACTCTTATTGAGAAGCTGACACCCGAGATTTTTGATAAAGTCAAAGGCAACAAAAAGAAAATCTGTGCCAATGTTGATTTATACTCGGGTTTGGTTTACAAAATGCTGAATATCCCGGAAGACCTCTATACTCCGCTGTTTACAATCGCCCGTGTGGCGGGTTGGTCGGCCCACCGTATTGAGGAACTGCTTACCGGCGGCCGGATTATCCGCCCGGGGTATAAGAGCGCCAGCTTGCCGCGCAATTATGTCCCGCTTGCGGACAGAAAAGAAAACGGAACAAAGGCTTTCCCGGAGTACATCCCCTCCGAAGAAAGATGAGTTTGAAATTGAAACGGTGTGAGTGAAGTGAAGAAAAGACATTTTAGCTTAAATTTAGCCTTGCCCATGAGTTTTTTTGCCGCCGGGGTACTTTCCGTTTTACCTGTAAGGGTTTACCAGTATCTGTATGTTGTTGAACCCAAAACAGGTTTTTACACGGGATCCGATCTCAGCATTAATCTATTGTATATTCTTTTGGGAGTATTCTGTGCGGCTCCTCTGATTCTGGCATTCTTCGGCCGTTACAGCACCAGGTACAGCACAACGGTCAGAAAACAGCCCGTGCTGGGAGTACTTGCATTCGGAGTTACCGCCGGTCTTGCTTTGGATGCAATAGCCATGACCCGGTATTACGGCAATATCAAGCAAGCCGTGTTGTCGCCGGACTCAAGTCCGCTTACTCAGGTGCTTACAAATGATATGCTCAGTGCCAGCCGCCTGCCTGTTTTGGCGCAGATTGTTTTTGCATTTCTTGCCCTTGCTTTTTTTTCAATCTATGGGGTGAGTTTAATAACGGGCAAGTTTTCCCCCGAACGGTTTAAGATTCTGGCATTAAGTCCTCTCGGTTGGGCTGTATGCCGGATTCTGCACCGCTTTATGCGCACAATCAGCTTTTTGCGGGTTTCGGATTTGTTTTTTGAACTGCTTATGCTGGTGGCATTGATGCTGTTCTTTATGGCGTTTGCACAGGTAGTATCACGGGTGAATAATAAGGATGCGGACTGGAAAATCATAGGCTTCGGTTTGCCGGCAGCCCTGCTTTGTCTGCTTTGTTTTGTCCCCCGTATGGCTATGGTTATTTTAGGTAAAGGTTCCGTACTCGCCATGTTGTCGCCTCCCGAATATTGCGACCTTGCCTTGGGTATTTTTATACCGGCGCTTATTCTCGGTAAAATGCGTTTTCTCAAGGGCAAGAGAAGGGAAGATTGAATTGTTCGATAAGGCTCTTTTTTTCGGCACCATGCTCAATGCCGCCGAACAGGTGGCAATCCTTTATATAGTGGTAGCGGTAGGCGTGCTTGCCGATAAGACCGGACTTTATACCGAAAAAACAGCCAGGCTTTGTACCGGGCTGCTTTTTTATATCATCACGCCCAATGTGATTGTCCGCTCTTTTCTGGAAATTGAATATTCCTCCGAAACGGCAAAAAAGCTTTTTATAGCCATCGGCTGCGGTCTTTTGATTCATGCCGTGGCTGCGGTTATAAATATTCCTTTTTTCAGAAAGTCCGATCGCCATAAAGGAGCAGTGCTGAAGTACGCCTGCGTTTACGGCAACTGCGGCTATATGGCCCTGCCCCTTGCGAATGCGGTACTCGGCTCCGAGGGCGTATTCTATTGTTCGGCCGTCATCATGGCCTTTCAAATGTTCGTCTTTACTCACGGCGTATTTATCATGGAGGAGAAATCCGAGGGTGAAAAACGCGGATTTGCATTCAAAAAACTGATTATAAATCCCGGTACGCTGGCGGTTTTGGTTGGCCTGCCCCTGTTTTTACTTAATGTAAATCTGCCTGACGTCATTTACCAACCCGTGAACTATATCGCAAGTATGAACACCCCCTTGGCTATGATAATTTTCGGTACCTACCTTTCAAAGGTTGATGTCAAAAAGTTCTTCAGCGACGGCCGGATTTTTATTGTTGCTCTGTTTAAACTTATTGTTCTGCCCCTTGTTATGATTGCCGTCTTTAAGCTGTTCGGCCTGAGCAGCACCTTGCTTTCCGCCCTGGTGATTTCCGCAAGCGCTCCCACGGCAAACAATACCGTAATGTTTGCAGCTCAGTACAACCGTGACTATGTTTTTGCCTCCCAAACAGTGGCGATTGTCAGCCTTTTAGCCATTGTTACCATGCCGTTTATGATAGCCTTTGCGGGTGCATTGTAAAATTGTTATGAATGTTAAGGGGAAAAAAATATTAGACGGTATTTTTCCCGCCTGGGGAGTATGTGACTTCGCTGCGGTGTCCGACTGTCTTCTTCCCTGCAAGGCTGCAAAAGACATACCCCGGCAGGCGGCGAGTATTATCGTTGCCGTTTTTCCCTATTCCATGCCCGATGAGAAGTACAAAAATACCGACCTTGCCCGTTTTGCCGCCGTTCCCGATTACCATCATGTCATAAACATCCGCCTTGAAAAAGCGGTGAATGAACTGAAAAACATTTTCCCGCATGAAGATTTTGCCTGTTTTACGGACAATTCCCCGGTGCCGGAAGTATATGCCGCCGCTCTGGCGGGCTTGGGTGTGTTGGGGCTCAATAACCTGCTTATTCACCCCGTCTACGGCTCTTGGGTATTAATCGGTGAGATTGTAACCACACTGAAAATCTCCGCAGACTGTAAAGCTAAACCCCTTTACTGCGACCTTTGCGGACTTTGCGTAAACAATTGCCCCGCCGATGCTTTGGGTAAAGCGGTTTTTGAGAAAAACACCTGCCTTTCTCACGTTACGCAAAGTAAAAAAACGCTGTCTCCCGAACAGGAACGGCTTATTGAACGTGCGGGCTGTGCCTGGGGCTGCGACATCTGCCAATTGGTCTGTCCCATGAACGCCGGTGCCGTGAGCCGGCCTCTTAAAGAGTTTGAAACCGGTTTTCGTTCCCGTGCCGACCTTTCCGAAGATAATTCCGATCGGGTTTGGGCGTGGAGGGGCGATGAAGTCATGGGACGGAATCTTAGAATAATCGGAGGGAAAGAATAATATCCTCCGTTGAGGTTTGTAAAATGGAAACTCCGATACTTGACGCAATAGTGAGCCACAATCAAAAAAAACGCTCCTGCTTTCATATGCCCGGCCACGGCGGAACGGCTCAGAGTCTTTCCGCCCTTAAACAGGTACTGCCCTTTGACCTGACAGAACTCCCGGATACGGGCAGCCTTTTTGACGGAGCCGGCGCCACTGCCCGGGCGGAAGAATTGGCAAGTGAACTTTTCGGCACAGCCGCCACGCTTATGAGCGCCGGGGGCTGTACCCTTTGTATTCAGACCATGCTGCGTTTAGCGGCGCCCGAGGGCGGCAAAGTTGTTTTCGGCCGTGTTGTTCACCGTTCGGCTATCAACGCCATGGCGCTGCTCGACATAAGCCCCGTCTGGGTTATGCCGGACGAAAGTGCCGGACAGGGTTTTGCCGGCAGAATATCGGCGGAGTCGATAGCCGGGGCGTTAAAAGCAAACCCGGATGCCAAGGCGGTTTATATCACCACTCCGGACTACTTCGGGGTTTTAAGCGATGTTAAAGCCATCGCCCGGGCGGCGGAAAGTTTCGGTGTTCCGCTTCTTGTTGACAATGCCCACGGCGCTCACTTGCCCTTTGTTAACCCCGGCTTGGGGCCTATTGCAGGGGGAGCGGCCATAACTGCGGATTCCGCCCATAAAACTTTGCCCGTTCTTACCGGCGGAGCCTGGCTCAATATTGCCCGTAAAGATTTTGTTTCACCGGCAAGGGAAGCCATGGCGCTTTTCGGCTCCACAAGTCCTTCCTACCTTATTATGCTTTCCCTTGACTTGTGCCGGGTATGGCTTGCAGGTGAAGGCGGGGATATAATCAGGCAGCAGGCCGTAAAGGGCGAAGAGTTGAAAAACTATATGCGTGATATCGGCCTTGTGTTGCCGGAAGGGGAATGCGATCCGATGAGATTGGCTTTCCTGCCCGAATGCGGCGGGGAACGGGCAGGGGAGATCCTCAGGCAGCGGGGCATAGAACCGGAATATGCCGGCAGTGAGGGAGTAATCCTTATTCTGACTCCGTTTAATACGGAAGAAGATCTTACCGCTTTGCGCAGCGCTTTAACCGAAATAAAAAATGAAAAAGTGTCGGATGCCGTGACACTGACGGGCTGTACGCCTTTGTCGCAAGCCCTTCTTTCACCGAGGCAGGCACTTTTGTCCCCGAAAACGGTTTTACCCGTCGAAAAAGCGGCAGGTCAGGCGGCGGCAACGCCCGTTTGCCCCTGCCCCCCCGCTATTCCTCTTGTTATTCCGGGCGAAGTAATTACGGAAAATAATATACAATCTTTAAAACATAACGGTTTTTCGGCAATTGCCGTTGTAAAACGAACCGCTACAGGTTATAATTAATAAAACAATGTCAAGGGGTGGATTGTTTGAAACTTTTAATAGCCATTGTCAACAATGATGACTGTCATGCCGTGTTGGGGGAGCTTTCCCGCAACGGTTTCAGCGCCACCAAATTGTCCACATCCGGCGGATTTTTGAGGGCGGGCAATGCGACCCTCCTCATAGGCGCGGAAGACGACAAGGTGGCCGACGTCATTGAGATTATCCGCAACCGCAGCAGCCGGCGTACCCAGATGGTGGAATCAAGTCCCTCGTTCACCAACGAGACTTTTATGCCGATGCCGGTTGAGGTTACCATTGGGGGAGCGACCATCTTTGTGCTGGATGTGGAACAGTTCTATAAACTGTAACAGCCTTCCGGCGCTTTGAGCGCTTTCGGTAAAATATGGATTTTTTAGGCCTTGAACTGAACAGTTCTATAAAAAACGGGCTGTCCGAGGCAATGGATTCCGGCAGGTTTCCTCATGCCGCTGTTATCGAGGGGGGCAGCCACAGTGACCGCCTGAAGCTGGCAAGGCTTTTGGCGGCTTCTTTGGTTTGCAACGGCAAAGGTGAAAAGCCTTGCCTTGTCTGCTCCTCATGCCTTAAAAGCTTCGCTGCTGCGGCGGGTAAAAAAAAGCCCGTCCTCAAAGCGTTGGAAGATAATCTGCGCCATCCGGATATTGCCGAGGTTGAAAAAGAAAAGGACAGAGTTCAGTTCGGCGTAAGGGTTGTCCGTCCGGTTATTGAAAATGCCTATATAGTTCCGAATGAAGCGGATTTAAAAGTTTACATCTTCCCCGATGCGGGGGTTATGACGGCACAGGCGCAAAACGCAATGCTTAAAATCCTTGAAGAACCGCCCGGATATATACGTTTTATTCTTTTGTGCGAAAGCAGAAATTCCCTCTTGACCACAGTTTTGTCGCGGGTTGCCTGTTTTAATTTGGGCGCCGTACAGCCCGAAACAAGTTCCCGGTCCAAAAAACCGGAACTTGCCCGTCAGGCGGCGGCTAAGCTTGCACGGGCCATAACCGCACCCCGTGACTATGACCTGCTTATAGAAACGGCGGTTTTTGAAAAAGACAATCAGCTCTTGGAGTTGTCTTTGGCTGAGCTGGAGCTTATTATCAGGGATGCTTTAGTGGTAAAAAGCGGAGGAGAACTGTTGTCCTCTTCGCCGGATGCGGCCAAAGTCTTGGCAAAAGCCCTGCCCGTTCCGCGCCTGCTGAATTTGGCGGAAGAAGTCCGCAAACTTGACGATGCGGTAAAAAGGAGCTGCAACAATACCCTTTTAATTTCAAGACTGTGCTCAAGGCTCAGGGCATAATTTATGCGGTTTAACCGCAACTACTCACTCCGGGGCGTTCTCCCCGGGAAAGGAAAGGTCAACAAAGCATGACAGAAGTTATCGGCGTAAAATTCAACGACACCGGCCGAACATATTTTTTTGACCCGGAAGGTCAAAAAGTAAATAAAGGCGACATGGTTATTGTCGAAACCTCCAGGGGGCTTGAATGCGGCGAAACCGTGGATGAAAATATGCAGGTTGAAGATGACAAAATTGTCAAACCCCTGCGCAGACTGGTTCGTATTGCCACTGAGGAAGATTTAATAACCCTTGAAAAGCTCCGCGCCAAAGAAAAAGAAGCTTTCGACATCTGCGTCGAAAAGATTTTGTTCCATCAGCTGGATATGAAGCTTGTGGATGTGGAGTTTACCTTTGACAGCAGTAAGGCTCTGTTTTATTTTACTGCGGACGAAAGGGTGGACTTCCGCGAACTTGTAAAAGATTTGGCCGCCACCTTCAAAACCCGAATAGAATTGCGGCAGATAGGCGTAAGGGACGAGTCAAAAATGATCGGCGGTTTGGGTATGTGCGGCAGAGTCTTTTGCTGCAGTTCTTTTCTTGACGCTTTTCAACCGGTTTCCATCCGCATGGCAAAAGAGCAGGGCCTTTCACTCAATCCCGTAAAAATCAGCGGAACCTGCGGGCGGCTGATGTGCTGCCTTAAATATGAGCAGGAAGCCTATGAAGAACTCATAAAGATAACCCCGAAGGTCGGCTCCAATGTGGATACTCCCGAGGGCAGGGGAGTCGTCACGGAAGCAAGCCTGATTTCCGGCAACCTGAAGGTTCGCCTGGACAAATATCCCGATGCCCTTCCCCAAACATTTCATAGGGATAAGGTCAAACGCCTGAAAGGTCAGGCGCCAAAAAACACGCCGGATATAACTGAAGAAGAAAGCGGCTCCGAATAATATTCGGGGCTGTTTTTTATCCTGAAATCGGTAAAAAAATGACCGCAACCGGTTTTTATCTTCCGCAGAAATCTCTGGACAGTGTCATTTTTATATGATATTATTCGCTTGGAATTACGAGGGGGAAAGGAGGTAATTTGCTTCAGTCGTCATTGTTAAAAATTAGCGAAAATCAGGTAAAGACACGGCATATAAAAAATCTGAATTGAGGAGGAAAAGTTTATGAACAAAAAATCAAGCAGACTCCTGGCAATTATTTTGTCCCTTGTTATTTTGGCCGGCATAGTGCCTATGACAACCTTTTCGGCAGCTGCCGCAAAAAAGATTACCCATGTGGATATTACCGGTGTAACACCGCCTGTAGCGGGTGAATTACCGACCATAGAGGGAATCGCAACCTCAACCACGGGAGTAACTATCGACTTCGAATTTACTGAGTGGGAAGAAACGTTGGATGATTATCCGTTATGGAAAGATCCGGAAACGCCTTTCGGGGCGGGGGGACAGTACAGCATCATAGTATCTGTTACTCCCCAAAGAGGCTATGCCTTTGCTGATACTATCACTGCGAATGTAGACGGGCAACCTGCAACGGACACTTGGGGCGGCCGTGATTGGCATACGGTATACCTTACTTTTGATCCGCTTCCGGCAGGGCCGGGACAATGTGTGGTTTCCTTTAATTCAAACGGCGGTTCAGGATATATGTCAGACAGAGTTGTTGACCAAGGCGCAGCTTTCAGTCTTCCTGAAAACCGTTTCACCCGTCCTGAAGGCTTGAGCTTTAAGGCGTGGGAAGTAAACGGTGAAGAAAAAGCGGTTGACGATGAAATCCAGGTTGATACCGATATGGAAGTAAAGGCCTTATGGCAGCCTGTGACGGAAATTGATAAGGTGAATATTATCGGTGTAGTACCGCCCGTGGCAGGCGAGCCTGCATCTATAGCCGGTATTGATACCGATACCGAGGGTATTGCTGTCGATGAGGTGAAGTGGGTTGAACTGACAAATGACATGCCGTACTTTTTGGAGCCGGATGAGCTGTTTAAACCGGATAAGGAGTATGCACTTTTCATTATGATCAGCACTGAACCGGGCTATATTTTTGCAGATTCGGGCGATGTCACAGTAGAAGGGGATGTTGCAACGTATATTAATGTCTGGCCGGCTGAGGAAGACATGATGATCGTTTTAGGATTTTACGAGTTTCAGGAAGAAATTGAAATGATCAGTCAGGATTTCCTTTGGATTAAAGGTTCCGGCAGAACGGCAAGCTTTACCTCAAATGCGGAGTTTGAGGATTTCATTGAGGTGAAGGTTGACGGTGAAACAGTCGACGAAGCCGATTATGAGGTGAAAGAAGGTTCAACAGAGGTTACTTTTAAACCCGCTTTCCTCGAAACCCTGTATGTCGGTATACATATGGTGGAGATTGTCTCTGAACCCGGCTCGGCTTTCGGCTTATTTTTAGTTCTGGAAAAACCTGAGATCGAATTTCCTGAATTCCCCGATGATCCGGAAGATCCTGAAGATCCTGAAGATCCTGATGTCCCGGATGTCGAAGATCCCGACACGGACGAACCCGACACCGATGCCCCTGATGAGGACGATTCGAAGCCCGATACCCCGGATTCCGATACGTCAATCCCTGAAACGGGCAGCGGCAGCATCGCCCCCTGGTTGGGCCTTATGCTGACCTCAGCCGGTGCTTTGATAGTCCTCTCCCGCAAGAAGAAGGAAGAGCAATAAGCTAAACCGGGTTTTACAGGTTAATTAAATGCACAAAAGGGGCCGGAAAAATTTTCCGGCCCCGTACTTGTTTTTATCACATCGGCAATTTTCCGCTCCGATCAGTTGTTCCTTTTCTTGTTGTAAACACTTCCCTTTTTTGTAATTAAGGGATTTTACCCGATAGGTCGGAACGACAATTATGGTGCTGTTAAAGTTGTCAAAAACTTCTGTACATTAATGATTTTTTATGGTACTATTCACATGAGACAGTGATAAAAATATAAAAAGGGGAAAAATGCCTAATCTCAAACTTTTTCGTTTTTAGTTGCTGTACAAAGGTCAAAGCAGACAAATAATATTAAAGTGAAGAGGGAATGTTGTGAATAGAAAAATGAGCAGACTCCTGGCGATTATTATGTCCCTTGTTGTTTTATCCGGCTTGTTGCCGATGCTTTCCTTTTCCGTATCCGCCCAAAAAACGATTAACCATGTGGCCGTTACAGGTGTAACCCCTCCGGTGCTGGGCGCCATGCCGACCACAAAGGGTATTGTTACAACAACCCCGTTTGTATCCATTGACTATTCTTCCGACTCTACACTCTGGATGGAATACAGTAACGGTAAGTGGGCTACAAAAGATACCAAAAAGCCTTTTGAAGCGGGTAAAAATTATCGGATTAAGGTGTTTTTTTCAGCAAAAGGCGACTATACTTTTGCGAATAATACTACTGCCACGGTCAACGGCAACAATGCATCATCTGTTGTAAGCTACGGTCCTTTTTTGGATGTCTATTGGAACTTCCCTCCGCTTGGGCAACAGGTGAAAATGACAAAACAGTCTTCCCCTTGGACGCAAGGCTCAGGTAAAACTGCAAGCTTTACCTCGAATGCGGAGTTTGCGGATTTTACGGAGGTTAAGGTTGACGGGAAAAAAGTCAGCGCCTCTGACTACGAGGTGAAAAACGGTTCAACGACTGTCGCCTTTAAAGCCGCTTTTCTTGAAACTCTCGCTGTCGGCCGACATAGGGTGGAAATTGTATCCAAATCCGGCACGGCTGTCGGCAGTCTTGAGATTTTAGCCAAGCCTGCGCCGCCTGAGACCAAACCTGCTACGCCTCAGCCGTCGGAGTCCAAACCCGTTGATACGAAGCCCGCAGTTACCGGTACGGAAACTGCGGCATCGGAAACTCCCGAATCGGAAACTCTCGATGCTACGACCGCCGAAGCCGACACTGATGCGAATGATGACTCGCAAATCGCTGAAGCGGGCGATATCGAAAAAACAACAGAGCAAAAGACGCCCGGCGGTGCTTTGTCCGCGATTAGCATAACAGCCATTTTGGGTATTGCTGCCGTCGTGTTTATTATTATTATCATTTTAGTAGCTGTAACTGTTGTTTTATTGATTAAAAAGAAGAAATAAACTCGGCGGAATCAAGAAAATTGCAACCTTCTCTATCAAAAGCCGGCAACGCATATTTCAACGTAAACAGGAAAACAAATAAAGTTAAACTGAGGAGGAAAAGTTATGAATAAAAAGTTAAGCAGACTCCCGGCGATTATTATGTCCCTTGTTGTTTTATCCGGTATGTTGCCGATGCTCTCCGCGTCAATATCCGCCCAATTTGTCACAATACCGCCGAGTATTTTTGAAATTTCCAACATAGAAATTACCGGAGTAACCGAGCCCGTGCTGGGTAAGCTGCCGACTACAAAAGGTATTGCTACAACCTCGCCGGTAAACATTGTCTACAAAGCCGACGGCGGTACATGTTGGATGGAGCGAATAAACCCGAAGGTTCTTTTCTGGAGTGAGAAAGATCCGACAAAACCTTTTGTGGCAGGGATGGAATACAGTATCAGAGTGGTTGTTTCAAACAAAGAGCCGTTTTATTTCGGAGAAAAATTAACTGCCACTGTAAACGGAAAAAAAGCATCAGATGTTTTAGGCAGTTCCGATGTCAGAAATATCTTTTTGCACTTCTCTCCGCTTTCGGCTGAAATTGTCAATGTGGATATTACCGGTGTAACTCCGCCGGAGGCAGGTAAGCTGCCGACTGTAAAGGGTATTACTACAAAAACACCGGGCGTTACAGTTGACCTTGAGCATACATATTGGCGTGAAGATGTAGATGGCTATTGGAATAAGAAAGATGTTACAAAGCCTTTTGAGCCGGGGAAAAAATACTCTATCAGAATAGTGGTTGATCGTGGCGGCGAATATGTTTTCGCAGACAAATTGACTGCAACGGTGAATGGGAAAACGGCATCAAAGATTGATAAGCAGGGTACTTATTCAAATATATTTTTCGATTTCCCTCCGCTTGCGGAAAAAGTAAAGATGATTAAACAGCCTCCGCCTTGGATTAAAGGTTCCGGCAAAACGGCAAGCTTTACCTCAAATGCGGAGTTCAAAGATTTTTTGAGCGTCAATGTTGACGGGAAGAAAATCAATGCTTCCAACTATGAGGTGAAAAACGGTTCAACAATTGTCACATTTAAAGCCGCCTTCCTCGAAACTCTTTCCGTCGGCAAACATAAGGTGGAGGTTATCTCTAAACCGGGTACGGCTGTCGGCAACCTTGAAATTCTGTCAAAATCTGCGCCCGTAGATTCTGCGACTGAATTCCCCGATGCAGACACTTCCGCAGCTGACACTACCGAAATTGACGGTTCGCAAACCCCTGAAGCGGACAATGCCGAATCATCATCAGCCCAAACGGAGGACGGCGGCGGTTCCGGCAAAAAGTTCGGCGTAACGGCCGTCTTGGGTATAGCGGTCATATTTATTATTATCCTGCTGGTGATTATAGTTGTTGTTTTGCTGCTCAAAAAAAAGAAATAACACCGACGGATTAAATCGGGTTTTTCAAGTTAAATAAATGTTCAAAAGGGGTCGGAAAAATTTCCGGCCCTTTGCTGAAGATGAAAAAACATTTTGTCATATATATTGCGGAGTTCAGATTTTTCACACTTATGACGCTTATGAAAGGAAAAATAATTGTCTGAATAATGCTATTGCATTTTTATAACTTTGTGTTAGAATGGGTTAGAATTTTATAAGGAGGTATGATTCATGGCGTTTTTTATTGGTGATGATTGCATAGCCTGCGGCTTGTGCGAATCTGAATGCCCGGAAGAAGCTATTTCCGAAGGCGACGGCATCTATGTTATTGATGCGGATCTTTGCTCCGATTGCGGTAACTGTGCCGATGTATGCCCGGTAGAAGCCCCCGCTCCGGCGGAAGAGTAATTTGCTCATAAAAAGGGCGCTTGAGTTTTGCTCAGGCGCTTTTTTTGCACCCTGAAAGTTATATCAAGACAGGTCTGTTTAGAAAAATGTTGACATTACCCTCTAAAGGCAATAAAATCTGATTAGTATCATTGGGGGGAGGTCGTCTAAAATGAGTGTTAGTAAAAAGCTTACAATAGCGGGCACTGTCGTTTGTTTGATTTTAGGCGCCGCACTTGTATATAAGCTGCTTCCTCAAACAACAAAAATCAGCACAGCTACCGCAGTTTTGGTCTATAACCGGGGCGAAACAAATATTGCAACCGTACTTACAAATGAAGAAGCGCTGTTGGTACATCATATTTTTGACGGTAAGAGGCTGACCGACGGGGACGGTAGCGGGAATTTTACAAGCGATGTTTCTATCCGTTTCGGTAATCAGATTTTCTGCATATCTTTGGACAGTTACCCGTTGATTAAAATTCACAATAACAACAAAACCTTTACAATAAGTGATAAAGACCGGGAAACTATTGAAGACTTATTTGAGCGTTACGGAGCTCCATTGCCAATTTCTTAGGCGAAGATTTTTCTACAGCGTCCGTTTATCGGGCGCTTTTTTATACTCTGCAAAGAATGTTTGCGCGGGCCGCCGTCCTAAGCTATAATTACGGCATTAGTATTAGTAAGGGAGGGTATAGTTGTGTCTGTAAAAGAAGAATATCTGGGCTCCGGCGTTTATGCCATAGTTTCCGACTTTCACGGTTTCGGCACCGATGCCCTCATGCTGGCGTATTTTGCCGCCCCGAAAACAAAAGACAGAGCCTGTGATCTCGGCTCCGGTTGCGGAATTATCCCTCTCCTTTGGTTCAGAGATAAACGCTGTGCAAAGATAGCTGCCGTGGAATTACAGCCTCAGGCCTGCACTCAGTTAAGGGCGGGGATAGAAATAAGCTCGGCGGAAGATAAAATTCAGGTAATACAAGGTGATTTGCGCTCCCTGAAAGGGGTTCTCTCTTTTGGTGAGTGGGATTTGGTAACAATAAACCCGCCCTATAAAGCCCTTGATACCGGCATAAAGAGCCGGGAAAAGGGTGACCTGATTGCCCGCCATGAGGTTAGCTGCACCTTGGAAGAAGCCTGTGCCGCCGCCGCCTCCCTTTTGCGTTTCGGGGGCAGGTTTTGCCTTTGCCAACGGCCGGAAAGGCTAAGCGATATCTTCGCTGCCATGCGGGCGGCGGGTATGGAACCCAAGCGTATGCGTCAGGTTACCCTGTCCCCGGGCAGAGCGCCCTGGCTGGTTCTGGTGGAAGGCAGACGGGGCGGCAAGCCCGGTCTTATTATGGAACCGGAACTGCTTATGCAAAATACCGACGGCAGTAATACCGAAGAAATGCTTGCGGTTTTCGGGGAATACTATGTGAACGACAAACGCCCCGGGGGAGCGGAAAATCCTCCCGTGAAAGGGGAAGGCAATGAGTAAACTTATTGTTGTCGGCACTCCTATCGGCAATTTGGGCGACCTTTCTCCCCGGGCTTTAAAGGCACTCAATGACTGCGATTTTATTGCTGCGGAAGATACCCGGGTAACGGTAAAAATTCTTAACCGTTTCGGGGTTAAAAAGCCCATGGTCAGCTACTATGAGCACAGCCGTTTTGAAAAAGGGGAGCTTATTGCCCAAAGGATTATCGGCGGTGAAGTCTGCGCTCTGGTTACGGATGCCGGTATGCCGGCAGTTTCCGACCCGGGGGAAGACCTTGTGCGCCTTTGCCACGGCATGGGTATAAAAGTGGAGGTTGTTCCCGGCCCCACAGCTCTTACCGCCGCCCTTGCCGTTTCCGGCATGCCGTCCGGCCGTTTTACCTTTGAAGGCTTTTTAACCGTGAACAAAAGAGGACGGCGTGAACATATTGAATCTCTGTTGAATGAGCGCCGCACCATGATTTTTTACGAGGCGCCCCACAAACTGTCCTCAACCCTGAAAGATCTGGCCCGCGCCTTCGGGGAACGGAAGATAGCCATTGTCCGTGAACTTACAAAAATACATGAAGAGGTTATACATACTACCCTTACACAGGCGGCTGAGGATTACAAAGACGGCAGTCTGAAAGGGGAAATAGTTCTTATCATTGAAGGTTTAACCGAAGAGGCGGCTGAAACCTCAACATTGGAAGAAGCCTTACTCTTGGCAAAAGAACGGGCCGATGCCGGTTTATCACCGGCGGAAGCGGCAAAGTTTGCCGCCCGGAAAACGGGCTTTAAAAAGGGAGATATTTACAAATTACTGACTGATTCATCCGAAAACAGCGGAAAATAACAAAGGAGGCTCCGATATGACCGTACTCAATGCGTTTATTGAATACTGGTATCTGACCGTAATTTTAGTTGTAGCGATTGTACTGACGGTTTTTGTTTCCGTCAAAGCGGCAAAAGCGGCTAAAAAAAGCAGAAGCAAGCGGGAAAAAATTATTGAGCAACTTCGTTATGAAAATAAAACAAGGGCGGAGTTTGCAAACCCGACGGCGCAGCAGATTTTATCAGCCGAACCCGAAAAGTTGGTGGACGGCATAGCGCTCAATCTGCAGGCCGACTTGGAAAAGCAGGCGGATATGGTGGCCGCTTTTGAAAATCTTTCGAAGCCGCAAAAGTATATTTATGCCCTCTATTATTTCATCACCGACTCGAAAGAAAAGCTCAGCGAGTTCTTTAAAAAGAACGGAAAACCTCTTACAGGCACCGCGAAAGAAGCGGTTGAGTCGGCTTTGGGCTGTAAAGTCTATGACCTTTACGTCAAGCAATATCAGGCCTTTGACAGTGAAAATGAAGATGTTTCTCTCATTCAGACGGAAATTGATGCTTCCGACGCCGCCTTTGCCGAAGTAAGGGCCGAAACCGATTTTTATGAGCTTGCCGCTGCATATATCAAAACTAATTATGTATACTTTACCGCTGAATGCGAGGAATGTGACTAAACCCGATTGGCATAAAACGGATATGCCAATCCTCCGAAAGCAAGCAGCGTCGGGCTGTATTCTTCAGTATTTCTGCGGCAGGTTTAATCCGATAAAACCTGCGGTAAAAACCGTTTAAGAACATTTTGTACAAAATCAACCCGGTGGCCGAATATATGTATTAAGTTGCCCTTGAAAACAAGCGGCCATTTTGATATAATCCCCGCAGTGTCCTGTACACAGAATTATTTATTTCAGTTTACTTTATAGGAGGTAAAAAAATGGAACTTAAAGGCAGTAAAACCGAAAAGAATTTGATGGAAGCTTTCGCAGGCGAATCCATGGCGCGCAACAAATATACCTACTATGCGTCAAAGGCGAAGAAAGAGGGTTACGAGCAAATCGCAGCTATCTTTGAAGAAACCGCCGGCAACGAAAAAGAGCACGCCAAGATGTGGTTTAAAGAGCTCAACGGTGGCGCAGTCCCCGATACCGCCGCAAACCTTTTGGATGCCGCCGAGGGTGAAAACTACGAGTGGACCGAAATGTACAAAAACTTCGCCGCCGAAGCTAAAGAAGAAGGCTTTACAAGAATAGCCGCCCTTTTTGAGTTGGTGGCAAAAATTGAAAACGCCCATGAAGACCGTTACCGTAAGCTTATTGAAAACCTCGAAAACGGCATCGTGTTTGAAAAAACTCAGGAAGTCGTTTGGATTTGCCGCAACTGTGGACATCTGCATGTGGGCAAGGCCGCTCCCGTCGTCTGCCCCACCTGTGACCATCCTCAGGCATATTTCGAAGTACACAGCGTAAACTACTAATCAAAACATTTAAACTAAACCCGTCCGAATTGAGCGTTCAACTCGGGCGGGTTGATTTTTGTTTTCCATATTGACGGGTAATACTATTTGTGCTAATGTGCAGGCGTAACATATTCAGCGCAATATCTCCATTTTATATATCGTTTGAATAATCCGGTAATGTATTCCGATGAAAGGGGTGACATTGATGAAACTGCTGAAATTTTTTATTGCTGTTTTATTGATTATTTTTCTATCAGCTTGCAACTCTGAAACGGAAAGCAATAAATTGTCAAATAGCAGTCAAACATCAACTAATTCTAATAATACGGTGACATTAAATCACCAATATTTAACCAACAATGTGATATTGAATTCTGATTTTAATACAAAGGATTGGTTGACTGTTAATTTGCCGGAAATAGGGCTAAAGAATGTGACTATTGGAAGTGTCGTAAACGGTAATGTTGTTAAGCGCGATACGGCAAGTATAACTTCGCTACCGGTATATATACTTTGTGATTATAAAAGATATAACGATGGTGTTCTTCATGATTCATATTTAGCTGTTGTTACAGACTCAAAAATATTGCTCAAAGACCTTACAGTTGGGAATGATGTCGGCAGTAGCTATAATGATACTTTGTATGTTTGTGATGTTGACAGTGACGGAATTGATGAGATTGTTCTCCAACAAACTGTCGGAATGAGCGGTGGCGCAGGTCAATTTTGGTCACGAGTTTTCAAGGCGGTTGAAGATGGAATATGCGAAATCTTCAATTCAACCATTGTTGACTCAACTAATAATGATTGGAGTGTTTTTGACACCGGGTTTACCGGTGAATTTCTGAGTGGAAAACGGCTGAAAATTTGTAATGCAATAACCGGATATAATAAAATCTTGGATATATCGAACAGATATAATGAAGAATTTTTTGATGAAAACGGTAAAGCAAAACAGAGTATAGGTATTTGGTGTGACAGCTTTTTTGAGTTTTATCCCGAAGATGTTGATGGTGACGGGGTTTTTGAAATTATCTGTATGCAGTATGTTTCATTGGCTAGTCATGCGGACTATATTGGCGATGCGAAAAGTATCTTAAAGTTCAATTCCAATACACAAACATTTGAAGTTATTGAAGCTGAGTTTGTCGCAGTACATTAGTAAACGGATTAAATGTAGCCAATTCTAATGGGAGGGCTTACTTTGGATATTAAGTTAATTCGCCTGATTCCTTTCTTTTTTATAATATGTATAATCCTTTCCGGCTGTAATTCTACTAATGTTGCCCAAAAAGATACCGATAAGGATATTATTGAAGAAATACTTGCAGAATCGCCATTATCTGTCACGGAAGATGAAACTGAATACTTAGATAGCAGCAGCAACCATCATTGGCAGATACCATCGGTGCAACCAATCCTTTCTTTTTGAGAGTGTTTCAAACATAAACTTTTGGGTTAGGTAATCCTAAACATAGCAATGAAACAAAGGTTTTCCTATGTGGGAGTCTTTTATGAAGAACGGCTGAAAAAGTGTTTTCGATTAATGAAACAAATACGGGTATAGACTGTATAAGGGGAATTACCGATGAAAAAGAATGATGGAATTGATTTTATTCTCGGAATAATAGCAGGTATAGTCATATACGTTCTTGCTTTATTAGTCTCCGGAATGATTTATTTAAATATAAATGACAACAGTTTCGAATTAGTGTTTTGTATTTTTATTTTAATGGGATCCGCATTTATGATTATAGCTTTGTTGTATAAAAAACCGTCTGTTCTATCAATGATAATTAGATTTTTAGCCTTTTTAATCTCATTTGTAGTGGTTTTTTTAGAGATTGCTGGTTCCGGCTTACTTCCATTCATGGAGAAGTTAATGAAACTGGATGCCAGCTCAGCATCTGAAAATGTTGCGGGACTAATGATGGGACATTTTTTAATTGTTGTGCTTTTGACAGCCGTGATTACGATTATGCTTGCCGTGATTATGGTTATCATTAAGGCAGTGGTAAAGAGACTGAAAAACTTAAAGAAAAACCGGTAAAATCACTTTGAAAATATTAAGGCGTAGGAAGAATTTGTAATTTGTTTTTTGGAGTACAGGGGAACAATTTTATGTGTTCCATTACTAATTCATTTTAATATGCATATAATACAAAAAATCTTTCGTGCCTATTGTGGTATATCAAAATGCGAACCGCTATGCGGTGCCTAAACGGGTACGGTGTAGCGGTATTTTGAATTGCGGTTGAAACTTGCATTCAAAATCCGTTTTTGCCTTTTTTTACTTTGCATAATGTGTTAGAATAGCAAGCGAAATATTGCGTAAAAGGGGTGTCTGTTTTGGCAAGGTTTATATTTTCGGCATTTTCGGATGAGGCTGCAAAGGATATTAACGAACAAATAGCGGCCTGTAAAGCCAACGGTAGAACTCATATGGAGTTAAGAGGAGTCAACGGCAAAAACATTTCCACCTTCAGTGTGGAAGAGGCGGAAGAACTTAAAGAGCTTTTGGACTCCGAGGGGATGAAGGTATCCTCAATCGGCTCTTTTTACGGCAAAATATGCATTGATGACGATTTTGAAGAACATTTTGAAATGTTCAAAAACACCGTTGAAGTGGCAAATACGCTGGAAGCCGAATATATCCGCATTTTCAGCTTCTATTTTTCGGAAGATGAAAGTTATGAGGATTATAAGGAAGAAGTGTTTTCCCGCTTAGGTCAGATGGCTGATTACGCCTATAGGAACGGCGTTATGTGCTGCCATGAGAATGAAAAAGGTATCTACGGTGATATTCCGGAACGCTGCCTGGAGATTTTGGAGAAGTTTGAAGGCAAAATGGCCGGCGTTTTTGACCCCGCAAACTTTATTCAATGCGGCGTGGATATTCTGCCCGCTTACGAGATGCTTGAACCTTATATAGAGTATCTGCATGTTAAAGACGCAAAAAAAGATACGGGCTTTGTGGTGCCCGCCGGGGAAGGCGACGGTTCTCTTGAAGAAATTATCCGCCGTTTTGCTCAAAAAGAGGGGCCGCGGATTCTTTCCGTAGAACCTCACCTCAAGGTTTTTGCCGGGTTTAAAGATTTGGAAAAAGACGGCGAAACCGGCAGTATTGAAGAAAAGTTTACCTATCCAGATAATCTTTCCTCCTTTGCCGCCGCCTGTTCCGCCTGCCATGCATTGGCTGAAAAAGCCCAGCCGCTGCGTTACGGCATTATCGGCGTAGGCAACATGGGTACAAGCCATTTTAATTATTATATGCAAGGCCAGCTTAAAGAGATGCGCTTAACCGCCGTTGCGGATATAAACCCGGAGCGGCTGGAAATGGTTAAAGAAGAACTGCCGGAAGTGCTTTGCTTTAATACGGCGGAAGAACTCATGGACTCCGGTGCCTGTGATGCCGTTGTCATAGCCACGCCTCACTACTCCCACCCGGATTTTACAATTTATGCCCTCAATAAAGGGCTTCATGTTTTGGCGGAAAAACCCGCCGGTGTATATACCAAAAGAGTGCGGGAAGCCAATGAGGCCGCCGCAAAGAGCGACAAGGTTTACGCTCTTATGTATAACCAGCGCACCAACTGCCTCTACCGTAAACTCAGGGAGATTGTTCAGGGCGGGGAGTACGGTGAAATCCGCCGTGTAAACTGGATAATCACCGACTGGTACCGCACCCAGGCCTATTATGATTCAGGCGGCTGGCGCGCCACCTGGTCGGGTGAAGGCGGCGGTGTTTTGCTTAACCAGGCTCCCCATAATCTGGACCTTTGGCAATGGATTTGCGGTATGCCTTCCAAAATCCGTGCTTTTTGCCATGAAGGTAAATGGCACAATATCGAGGTTGAAGACGATGTGACTATCTATGCAGAGTATCCCAACGGCGCCACCGGCGTTTTTATCACCACTACGGGTGACGCGCCGGGTACCAACAGGTTGGAGATAACCATGGACAAGGGTCATGTTATCTGCGAAGACGGCAAGTTGAAACTATACACACTTGAGACTCCGACAAGCGTGCACTCCGCAACTGCGGCCGGCGGTTTTTCAAAGCCGAAGGGCAGCTGGAGCGAGGTGGAGACAGACGGTTACAATCCTCAGCACGTGGGCGTTCTCAATGCATTTGCGGCCCATATTGTAAGGGGCGAACCCCTTGTTGCCCGCGGAGAAGAGGGCATTTTAGGGCTGTCAATTTCAAATGCGGCTCATCTTTCCTCATGGTTGGGCAAACCTGTAGAATTGCCCGTTGACGAGGACTTGTTCTATAAAATGCTTCAGGAAAAATGTGCGGCTTCCAAAGTTAAAAAAGAGGTGAAGGGCGCCGTTGCGGAAGATATGTCATCTTCCTTCCCCACTTGATGCAAAGACTTATTTAGAGTCCACACCTTGATAGTTTAGAAAGGAAGGCTTGTTTAATGAAAGTTGCATTAGTAGGCTGCGGCGGTATTTCTCATGTCCATATTCAGGGTATACTTGATGACGGCAGGGCACAGCTTGTTGGCGTCGCCGATATAAAGCCCGAACGGGCTCAAAAGGCGGCTCAACGCACAGGGGCGGCCGCATTCACCGATTTGGATGAGATGCTCGATAAAGCTCAGCCCGATGTTCTGCACATCTGTACTCCCCACTATCTGCATGTGCCTATGGCTCTCAACGCTATGGGGCGGGGTATTCACGTGCTTATTGAAAAGCCTTGTGCCGTTACGGTAGAGGAGCTTGAAGAACTCCGTGCGGCTCAACTGAAAACCGGTCTCAAGGTGGGTACCTGCTTCCAAAACCGTTATAACCGTTCCGCCGCCAAACTTAAAAAGATTTTGGAGGATAAAGAACTTTGCGGCGCTCTTTTGGGGGTCAGAGGCTTTGTCACCTGGAACAGGGGAGAGGGATATTATTCCGACGATTGGCACGGCAGGATGAAAATGGAATGCGGGGGAGTGGCTATAAACCAGTCCATTCATACCTTGGATATGATGCAGTATTTGGCCGGTCCCGTTAAATCGGTTAAAGGTCATGTGTTTAATGACCATCTGGAGGGGAAAATAGAGGTGGAAGATACCGCTACGGCCCTTTTGGAGTTTGAAAACGGTGCAAGCGGCATCTTTTACGCTACCACTGCCAACAGCGTGGATTCGCCCGTGTTTGCTGAGTTTATTTGCGAAAACACCGTTTTTCGCATGGAGGGCGACTCTTTGTACGAGGTCACTTCCGACGGCTTCGAAATTGTTAAAACGCCCCCGGAAGAAGAGGAACTCCCCGGTAAGGCCTGTTGGGGAACCGGTCACGCCTCCCTGATTAAAGATTTTTATTCCGCAATTCTGGAGGACAGACCTTTTGAGCTTGACGCCTTTGAAGGCGGCAATGCGGTGGAAATCGTGTTGGGAATTTACCGTTCTTCCGAAACGGGCAAAGTTGAGTTAACTCACAACGTTAAAAAATGAGTTTGGAAAAACAAACCGAAAGGATAAAATGATATGCTTAATCACAACAATTTAAAAGGCAGGGTTGCCGTAATAACCGGAGCGGGCGGCGTGCTTTGCAGCGGATTTGCAAAAGATTTGGCGGAGTTCGGTGTAAAAACCGCCGTTTTGGATTTGAACTTTCAGGCGGCTCAAGCGGTGGCGGACGATATAACGGCGGCAGGAGGCACGGCATTGCCGCTGAAATGCAACGTGCTGGAAAAAGAATCACTCGAACAGGCCCGTCTGGCGGTCAACGAGAATTTGGGCACCTGCGACATACTTATTAACGGTGCAGGGGGCAACTCCCCGAAGGGAAATACTACAAAAGAAACTTTTGAACTTAAAGATATTACCGAAAAGGCGGAAGATATTAAAACCTTTTTCGATTTGGACCCGGAAGGTATCAAGTTTGTTTTTGACCTCAACTTTTTGGGAACTCTTTTAACCACCCAAACCTTTGCCGCAGATATGGTAGGCAAAGAAAACGCCTGCATTCTGAATATATCTTCCATGAACGCTTACAGACCCCTGACCAAAATCCCCGCTTACTCTGCGGCAAAAGCGGCGGTATCAAACTTTACACAGTTCATGGCGGTGCATTTTGCGCCTGTGGGATTAAGAGTCAACGCTATGGCGCCGGGCTTTTTCAGCACCAATCAGAATAAGGCTCTGCTTTATAACGAGGACGGCTCGTTGACTCCCCGGTCGGATAAAATTATTTCACATACGCCTATGGGCCGTTTCGGTGTTCCCGCAGACCTTACAGGAGCATTGCTTTTCCTTTGCGATGAGTCCTATTCCGGCTTTATAACCGGTGTTGTTCTGCCGGTGGACGGCGGTTTTTCCGCATATTCGGGAGTATGAGTTTTGCCGATTGTACAAAAAACTATACCCCTGCAAATGCGGGCAACGAGTGTACTGATCTGAGTTTTGAGGAAAACCGATGTTTGTAGATACTGCAAAAATCAAAATCAAGGCCGGCGCCGGAGGAGACGGCAAAGTCTCCTTTCATAGAGAAAAGTATATCTCCGCCGGCGGCCCCGACGGGGGGGACGGCGGCAAGGGCGGCAGCATTATGTTTGTTGCCGATGACAACCTGGCGTCTTTGGCCGACTTTAAGTATAAACGAAAATATGCGGCTGAAAACGGCGCTCCGGGCGAGCCCGGCCGCAGAGCGGGTAAAAAAGGCGCCGACCTCACTATCCGTGTGCCTCGCGGTACCATAATCCGGGAAGCGGAAAGCGGTTCCGTTATGGCGGATATTTCCTCTGACGAACCTTTTGTCGCCGCTAAAGGCGGCAGGGGCGGTTGGGGCAACAGCCATTTTGCCACCCCCACAAGACAGGCGCCCCGTTTTGCCAAAAGCGGTACCCCCGGCGAGGAGTGGGTTGTGGAACTTGAACTTAAGCTGATGGCGGATGTGGGGCTTCTGGGCTTCCCCAATGTGGGCAAATCGACCCTTATTTCCGTTGTCAGTCAGGCAAAACCTGTAATAGCAAACTACCACTTTACAACCCTTTCCCCCGTTTTGGGCGTAGTCTATATAGGCGAGGGGCAATCCTTTGTCATGGCGGATATTCCCGGCCTTATTGAGGGCGCGGGCGAGGGCGTAGGTTTGGGTCACGAGTTTTTACGCCATGTGGAGCGCTGCCGCATGTTGGTGCATGTCTTGGATGCGGCGGGCAGCGAGGGCAGGGATCCGATAGAAGATTTTCAAATCATAAATAACGAGCTTAAGACATTTAACCCCGAACTTGCGGAGCGTCCCCAAATTGTGGTTGGCAACAAAACGGATTTAGCAACACCTGAACAGATTGAGCGTCTGCGGGAATTTATAACCGGGGCGGGTTACGAGTTTTATACCATGTGCGCTCCCATAGCGGAAGGTACACGGGAACTGATAAACGTTATAGCGGCAAAACTGCAAAAGCTGCCGCCGGTTAAGCGCTATGAGTCCGAGGATATACCCGTGGAATTTTTTGAAAAACGTCAGGAAAGCGGCTTTACCGTTACGGCGGAAGGGGATATTTATTCGGTGGAATCCCCGTGGCTTTTAAAAATTCTTCAAAGAACCGATTTGGATGATTACGAGGCTTTGCAATATTTTCAGCGGGTTCTCATTTCAAGCGGTGTAATTGAAGCCCTTAAAGAAAAAGGAATAAGCGAAGGGGATACGGTTACAATCTATGACTTTGAATTTGAATATGTTCCCTGAGCCGACAGAAGACCCGGGGCTGTTAAGCCCTTTGGCACTTGCATTTTTAGGCGATGCCGTTTATGAGTTGCTTTTAAGGGAAAAATATTTAAAACAGGCCAACCGCCCGGCCGGTGCCCTCCACGCCCTGTGCGCTAAAAGCGCCTGTGCGGGGGCACAGGCGCAGGCGTTGCGGCAATTGGTAAAGGTGCTGACCGAAGAAGAAACGGAAATATGCAAGCGGGGCAGGAATGCTGCCCCCGGCCACAAACCCAAAGGCGCCTCACATGCGGATTACCATGCGGCAACGGGTCTTGAGACCCTGTTCGGCTGGCTTTACTTAAAAGGCGACATTGCCCGCCTGCGGGAACTTTTTGAACTTATTTGCAACGAGGAAAATCGGGCGCAATAAAAACCCCGCATTCAATTTTATGGTGATTAAATGAAAAAACTTTTTGATAAAAAAACGAAGTTCTCCTCCGCCGGGGTGTTTACCTTGTTGGCGGACAACTTTTTTTGGATTTTGGGCAGCGCCCTGTATGCGTCCGCCGTTTTAATATTTGCGGTTCCGAATTCCATAGCCCAAAGCGGTTTCACCGGTGTTTCAATCATGTTGAATAAGCTTTTTGATACCCCGGTGGGGCTTATCTATCTTTTACTTAATGTGCCGCTGATTGTGACTGCCTGGATTATTCTGGGCAGAAAATTTGTGGCAAAAACCCTTTGGGTCACCGTGATTATTTCCGTGTTTTTTGACGCTTTGGCGCCGATTTTGCCCGCCTACACCGGGGACCGACTTTTAGCCGCCCTGTTTTGCGGCGCCCTTTCCGGCACGGGGCTTGCACTGGTGTTTATTCGGGGAGCCACCACCGGGGGTGTGGATGTGCTTGCAAGACTGTTCCGCAAAAAGTGGCCCCACATATCTATGGGGCGGGTCATTATGGTGTCCGATGCTGTCATAGTGGCGGCGGCGGCTCTGGTGTTCCGCAGCGCTGAAAGCGCCCTTTATGCCGCCATAGTTATTTTTGTCAGTTCAAGGGTAATCGACTATATTCTCTACGGTACGGGCAACGGCAAAATGCTGATGGTGGTTACCGACCACGCTGATGAAATTGCCAAAGCCATTACCAAGGAACTCAAAAGAGGTGTAACTATTCTGCCCGTGCAGGGCGGTTACACCGGCAACGAAAAACATATGCTGGTCTGCGCCGTGCGCACGGGGGAAGTCACAAAACTCCGCCGCCTTATTCGGGAACATGACAAAAATCCCTTTATAATAATTTCCGAAGCGGGGGAGATAATAGGGGAAGGCTTCAAACTCGGGGAGGATTAGCTTCTAAAGAATTTGACACCAAGCCTATGCAATGCTACAATTTTGTCGAAAATAAAAGATAAAGGCGGATATTTATGGCCGGTCATTCCAAGTGGAACAACATTAAACGCAAGAAAGAAAAAACGGACAGTCAGCGCGCCAAGATCTTTACAAAAATCGGGCGTGAGATTTCCGTGGCGGTAAAAGAGGGCGGACCCGACCCCGGTACAAATTCAAAACTGAAAGATGCCATTGCAAAGGGTAAGGCAAATAACGTTCCCAATGATAATATAGAAAGACTTATCAAAAAAGCGGCGGGAGAAGATTCCGACCTTAATTATGAAGAGATTGTTTACGAAGGCTACGGCCCCTCCGGTGTAGCCGTAATTGTAGAAACTCTGACCGAAAACAGGAACCGTACCGCCTCGGATATGCGTCATTATTTTGACAAATACGGCGGTAATATGGGGCAGACGGGTTGCGTGTCCTTTATGTTCGGCAGGCAAGGCGTTTTTGCTATTGAAAAAGAGGGCGTTGACGAAGAGCAACTTATGGAAGATGCGCTTGAAGCCGGAGCCTCCGATTTGGTTACTGAAGATGAGGTTTTTGTGGTGCACAGTGAACCCACCGATTTCGGAGCCGTGCGGGACTATCTGGAGGAAAAAGGTTATACTTTTCTTTCCGCCGAGGTGGAGTATATCCCCTCCGTTTACACTACATTAACCTCCGAAGAGGATATAAAAAATATGAGCAAAATGCTCGAAATGTTTGAAGACAACGATGATGTCCAAGATGTTTGGCATAATTGGGAGAATGAGGAGTAAAACAAACCGGCTTAAAAACAGGTAAATATGTTTAAGCGCCTCGCAAGGACTGCTTGCGGGGCGCTTTTTTTAAGCGGCGCTTCGGCGCTGTTTTTTATTTCCACTATATATTGTATATAAGCCCTACCAAAAGGACAATTTTTTTAAAAAAGTTTAAAAAACCTCAAGAATGTTTGAAAAAGCGCTTGCATTTACGGGGCTACCGGTTATAATTAGGAGTGTAAAGGAGCAAATAGGAGTAATTAGGAGCAAATGCGGGAACTTTACGAAGAAAGGGGGATAAAATGCCAATATTTACCGGTATAAACCGTCATACCCTGGACAAACAAAACAGGCTTTTTGTTCCCTCCAAGATGCGCGAAGAACTCGGAAGAGATATTGTGCTCTTTAAGCCGACCAATGGCGACAAATGCATTTATATCTACCCCCAAAAGGTCTGGGAAGAAAACCAGAAAGATATAAACAACGAGCCCGACGGTACGCTGCGGACAATTATGCAACGCCTTTATGCGCAACATAGTGACAAAACAGAAATGGCTCCCCAGGGGCGGGTTACTGTTAACCCCGAGTTTGTTGAATATGCCGGTTTTGTCGGCGAGGTAATTATTGTTGGTGCCGGGCAAAGGATTGAAATCTGGAACCCGGACAATTACGCCGAGATGATGAAGCGGTGCGAGGATATCACTTTCGATATACGTTATTAGTAAATGGTTATGGATTTTTATCATGTCCCGGTTTTTTTCAAAGAGGCGGTGCAAGCGCTTAATATACGCCCTGACGGTATATATGCAGATTGTACAGCGGGCGGCGGCGGTCATTCGGCGGCGATAGCGGAAAATCTGAAAACCGGCAAACTCATAGCTATAGACCGCGACCCGCAGGCCATTGAGTTTTTGAAAGAGAAGTTTAACGACTGTAAAAATATCAGCCTTGTCCACGCCAATTTTTTTAATCTTCGCTCTATCCTTTCAGAGCAAGGGTATGATTGTGCCGACGGAATACTGGCTGATTTAGGTGTCAGTTCCCACCAACTCGACACCCCTCAGCGGGGTTTCTCTTTTCATCAAAACGCCCCGTTGGACATGCGTATGAGCATGAGCGGCAAAAGCGCCGCAGATGTGGTAAACGGGTATTCCGAGGCCGAGCTGAGAAGAATTCTTTATGATTACGGCGAGGAACGTTATTCTCCATCCATAGCGGCGAAGATAGTGAAGGCCCGGGAATTGAAACAGATTCAAACAACTTTTGAACTTGTTGAAATAATCAAAGCCGCTATCCCCGCGGCAGCCCGCCGAGAAGGCAGACATCCGGCGCGCAGAACTTTTCAGGCTATTCGCATTGAGGTTAACGGTGAACTCGAGAACCTCCAAAACGCAGTTGAAACAATGTTTTCACTGCTCTCGCCTTCAGGCAGGCTGGCAATTATCGCCTTTCACTCATTGGAAGACAGAATAGTTAAGAAAACCTTCGCGTCGCTTTGTTCGGGCTGTACCTGCCCGCCGGAATTCCCGATATGCGTCTGCGGCAAAATTCCCCAAGGACGGTTGCCCTTTAAAGCGCAAAAACCGAGTTCGGATGAAATGGAACACAATCCCCGCAGCAAAAGTGCAAGACTGCGGGTTATTGAGAAGATAGAAAGGAGAGCATAAATGGCATCTTATAACAGAAATGCGGCTTATGATTCATCTCGCTATGTGTCGCCGGCAGGGACTCCAATGCCCGGCGGGCAGGGCAGACAAAAAGAAGAATCGAAATCGCCAACCCTTGTACCTGCGCCTAAGCTGTCACCGCAGGAACTGAGAAAGAAGAAGATGATGCGGATAACAATGCTGGGGAAGGCTGTCGTCATATTTCTGGTGCTTCTTTCCTTAGCTGTCGTAAAATTAAACGGCAAAGTTAAGATCGATAGAGCGCAAAACCAGCTTTTTCAAGAGATTCAGCTGCTGAATGAAACGCAACGGGAACACGAGCGACTGAGTGCTCAAATTGGTATAATGTACAGCACCGACCGAATCAAAAGCTTTGCCGAAGCTAACGGAATGAGGCCCATGGAAAGAAATCAGACATTTTATCTCGACTGTAAAACCGGGGACAAAGTGGTCAACTACTTGGGGAACCCGGTGGCGGATTAGGTGAAAGCTGAGATGTTTTAAAGAGTGGGGCTTGTCCCCACTTTTTGAGTAAATCAGAGGTTATTATGGAAGTCAGGACTTCGAGGCAAAAACTGAATACGCGTGCTGCAGCAGTGTTGGCACCTATTATTGTTTTGGGCTTTGGACTCAACCTTTTTGGTATTGTAAGGATTCAAGTGCTCAAGGGGGCGGAGTACAAGGCAAAGGCTATAATTAACCAGTTGTCAGGAGATACTATTCCGGCTCAGAGAGGAAAAATTTTAGATGCAAACGGAACGGTTTTGGCAAAAAACTTGCCGACTAAGGATCTTTCAATAAATGTAAAATTAATGCGTACATTTGCACTTGACGAGCAGGAAAAACTGATTGAACGCCTTGCTCCTATAATCGGTTTGAATATTGAAACTTTACGAAAAATGACTCAGGGTGCTTCGGAAAAAACGGAAGAGGTCTTGATTAAAAGAAAACTTGAAGATGAGCAAAGTCAGGGCGTTGAAGCGCTGCAAAAAGAAGCTGTACGCACTCCGGAAAATATGAATAAACCGCTTAATAAAATAATGAGGGTGCTGATTTTGCGTGACAGCACTAAAAGATATTATCCCTTTGACTGTCTGGCTTCGACTGTTTTAGGTATGGTCAGTGAAACCGATACGGGTTACGGCTTGGAGTTTTTACGGGAAGAACAGCTGGCCGGTACTCCCGGTAAAAGTCTCGGCGTTAAAGACAGCAGCGGCAGGGCTATTGCCTTTGAGTTTGAAGAGGTTTTTGAACCGATTAACGGGGCTGACCAGATTTTAACAATCGATGTAAACATTCAAAAATTTTTGGAAGACGGACTTAAGGAACTTCTTGAAAACTCAAAAGCCGAAGCCGTTTGCGGAATTATTATGGACCCCAATACCGGGGCTATATTGGGAATGGCTGATTTGCCTAACTTCAATCCAAACAACCCTGAGAAAATCACAGATGAACTTACCGAAAAGAAAATAGCCGCTATTGAGGACGAAACGGAAAGAAATAAACAAAGAATTACCGAGATTCAAAAACAGTGGAACAATGTTTGCACAAACTGGCGCTATGAACCGGGTTCAGTATATAAAACCTTTGTTTCGGCAGCGGTTCTTGAGGAAAAACTCTGGCATCCGGGGGAAACCTACAGTTGTTCGGGAAGTATTACCGTCAGAGACAGAAATATTTCCTGTCATAAGCGCACGGGTCACGGAACTCAGGATTTAACTTTGGGCTACGTCAACTCCTGCAATCCGTTTTTTGTGAAAGTCGGCCAACGCTTGGGCAGAGCCGCTTTTTTGGAATATCAAAAAGCTTTCGGTTTTGCCGAATATACCGGAATTGAATGTCAGGAAAGAAAATCGAGCCTCCATTCGGCGGCAAATTTCGGAGATGTTCAACTGGCAAGTTCTTCCTTAGGGCAGTCCTTTGAAGTAACCCCAATCCAGGTAATTACCGCAATATCCGCTATTGCCAACGGCGGAAAACTTATGCGGCCCTACCTTGTGGCAAAACAGGTGGACGAAAACGGTAAAACGCTTAGTACAACACAGCCGGTTGTGCGCCGTCAGGTGGTTTCAAAAACCACCGCCGCCGCCGTAGCAAAGATGATGGAAGAGGTCGTCACAAGGGGGAGCGGGAAACGTGCTTACTTGCCCGGATACAAAGTGGCGGGCAAAACGGGAACCTCGCAAAAACTTGCTAAAATCAGCCAGACAGGAGACAGAAGTCTGTATGTGGCCTCCTTTGCCTGCTTTGCACCTGCGGATGACGCAAGGGTTGCAATGCTTATCTTAGCCGATGAGCCGAAAGGGGAGGCTGTCGGCGGCAGTCAACTGGCGGCTCCGATAGCGGGCAAAGTAATGGAAGAAACATTAAGATATTTGAATGTTGAACCGAGATACACACAAGCGGAACTCGCCGCTATTGTTGAGAGAACCCCCGATTTTGTGGGAGATACGCCTGAACAGGTTCGGGAACGTGTCAAAAACAAAAAAATAGCGGTAAAAGTGTTCGGCGAAGGTGAAAAAGTTATTTTCCAACACCCTGCAGCCGGCAGACTGGTGCCGAAACACGGGTTTATTGCCCTGTATACGGAAAAGGACATAGTTGCTCAGGAAGTTACAGTGCCTGATTTTTCAGGCAAAAAACTTTACGAAGTACTTGCTTTAGCCGAAAGGGTAGGGCTAAATGTAAAAATAAGCGGAAATATGCAGCTTGTAAATGAGCTTGTGTCCGTAAGGCAGAACCGTCCTCCCGGCACGAAGGTGATTTTTGCGGATGAAGTTGTTGTTTATTTTTCCTCTCAAAATGTAAGTGCCGAGGTCGGAGGATAATAAAAGGAAGGGATAAGTTTTTGAAACTCTCACAACTGGTAGAAAAAATTCAAATATTATCTGATTATGAAGATATAGAAATAACCGCTCTTACCGACGATTCGCGGAAAATTACGTCCGGCTGTGTTTTTTTCTGTATCAGCGGCGCCGGCTTTGACGGGCACAGTGCCGCATTGGCGGCGGTTGAGGCGGGGGCCGCAGCCGTTGTTTGTCAGCGGGATACCGGTGCACCCAATCAGCTGCTCGTTAACAACAGCAGGGAGGCCTATGCACTGGCCTGTGCCGCCTATTTCGGCAATCCGGCCGAAAAACTCAAGATGATAGGGATAACCGGCACAAACGGAAAAACCACCACAACTTTCATCCTTAAAAACATTCTGGAAAGTACGGGCAAAAAAACGGGACTTATCGGTACCGTTAAGAATATGGTCGGTGCAAAGGAATATCCGGCGACACTGACCACTCCGGACCCTTATGAGCTTCACGGCTTACTGCATAAAATGGCGGATGAAGGCTGTGAATACTGCGTGATGGAAGTATCTTCCCAAGCCTTGGATCAGAACAGAACCGCCGGAATTCTGTTTAATGCCGCCATGTTTACAAATCTGAGCGTGGATCATCTGGATTATCATAAAGATTTTGAACATTATGCTCAAGCAAAAAGAATGCTTTTCGACAATGCGGCTATGGCCATAGTAAACCTTGACGATGAGGCGGCCGCTTTAATGACGGACGGAGTGAAATGTCCGGTTTTCTCCTATTCGGTGAATACCGACTCCTCAGACTATACCGCTAAAAACATTCGCCTGAAGGCGGGCGGGGCGGAATATGAACTTGTCGGCGAAGGGGTAATAAGCCGTGTTTATTTCGGCGTGCCGGGCACTTTTTCCGTTTACAATTCCATGGGTGCGGCTGTCTGCGCCCTTAAACTCGGCATTCCGATGGCACAAATCGTAAATGCGCTAAAGGTATTTCCGGGAGTGCCGGGCAGGCTGGAAGTAGTCCCTACGGCAACCGACTATACAGTGATAATTGACTACGCTCATACTCCTGCAGGGCTTGAAAACATTTTAGGCGCCCTTCGGGAAGTCACCGAGGGCAGGATTATTACGGTTTTCGGTTGCGGAGGGGACAGGGATAAAACCAAAAGACCAAAGATGGGCGAAATCGCCGGCAAGATGTCCGATGTAGTCGTGGTCACTTCGGACAACCCCAGAACGGAGGAGCCGTCGGCAATAATAGAGGATATTTTAGCCGGGATGAAAAATATAAAAACTCCCATGATTGTAAATGAAAATCGTACCGAGGCGATAGCCGAAGCGCTGAAAACCGCCCGAAAGGATGATGTGGTTGTGCTTGCGGGTAAAGGGCACGAAACTTATCAGATTCTGAAAACCGGTAAAATCCATTATGACGAGCGGGAAGTTGTGGCGAATATTTTAGAGGGTAAATAACGGGCGTTTAATCTGCATAGCAAAAGAGGTGGCAAGGATTGAAACTCAGCAAACTGTCCGATATAGCGAAGGCGGTTAATTCCTTCAGTCCCGTTGACGGTGAAATAACGGAAATCTGCACGGACACAAGAACCCTTATCCCCGGCTGCCTTTTTTTAGCTCTTAAAGGTGATAAATTTGACGGTCACGAATATATTGCAAAAGCCTTGGAATCGGGCGCAGTCGCAGTAATCTGTGAGCGTACTGCTGGCTTTGCGGAAAAAGAAATACTTGTGCCCGACACCCGATGCGCACTTATGAAAATAGCCCATTGGTACCGCCGCCTGTTTAATCCCGTTGTAATTGCCGTTACCGGCAGTGCGGGCAAAACCACTACAAAAGAGATGGCCGCTCTTGTGTTCGGCAGCACATTTAAAACCTTGTACAACGAGGGAAACCTGAACAATGAGATAGGTTTGCCTAAAACTCTGTTTAATCTGGATGACAGCTATCAAGCCGCCGTGCTTGAAATGGGAATGAACAACTTTGGCGAAATCTCCCGTTTATCTTTAGCAGCCGCCCCTCATGCCGGGATTATTACAAACATAGGTACGGCGCATATCGAAAAACTGGGATCAAAAGAGAATATTCTGAAAGCTAAAACGGAAATTACCGACGGAATGCCTCCCGATGCGCCGCTGATAGTAAACGGTGACGACCCTCTGTTGTCAAAGCTAAAACCGGGTGACCGCCCTGTTATTACTTTCGGTATTGAAGCCCCCGTCCTTGATTTTACGGCAAGAGAAATACGTCAGCAAGGGGATTCAACGCTTTTCACCCTTACCTGTGCCAAGGGAGATTTTAAGGCGGAGCTTCCGGCGGCGGGTAATCACAATGTCTGCAATGCTCTGGCGGCTATTGCAGCGGGAGATTTTGCCGGTATTCAACCCGAAATTGCTGTAAAGGCACTCAGCGGTTATAAGCCTGCGGGAATGCGTCAAAAGACAAATACAATAAAGGGTATCATTTTTATTGAAGACTGCTATAATGCTAACCCCGAATCAATGCTGGCCGCACTTGCAGTTTTAAATGATATGCCTGCCAGAAGAAGGATTGCCGTTCTTGGGGATATGCTGGAATTGGGCTCTTACTCCGAAGAAGCCCACCTGAAGTTGGGTGAGGCTGCGGCGGAATACAATGTGGATATACTCTTTACCTACGGGGAACGAACTTTAGATACCGCCTTGCAGGCGGAAAAATCAGGGGTAGCCGCGGTCCGATCTTTTTCGGACAAGAACGAAATGGCAAAGGAACTTTTGTCTTTGTTGTCTGCCGGCGACGCTGTGCTGTTTAAAGGCAGCAGAGGCATGGCGCTTGAAGATGTAATAGATATATTATATAAAGGACTTGAAGAAAAAGGCTGAAATGCCGTTTGTGATTATTCATACCTGACACATTTAGGCCATGGAACAAGCGAGTATCTTGGAATCGCTTTGCAAAAGGACGGTGAAAAAATGAACGGAATGAACAACAGAGCGAACACTCAAAATCGAAGAAAAAATACGGATGAAAGATTAAAAGAAGCCATAGGCGAAAAAATGCTTGATTGGTTCGGATTTGTTAAAAAGCTGAACCCCAAGCATTGGTTTGCTCAGGGCGAAATCGATCTGTATTTTTTCATTACTGTTGTCATTTTGGTTTTGGCAGGTATAATAATCAACTTCTCGACAGTAGCTCCCGATTTTGCCAAAGGCGGCGGAACGTTTATACAAAGCTTTCAAAAAGATATCCTTATATTGATTGTCGGTTTTGTATTAATGATAATAACCTCAAAACTGCGCACTGATTTTATTAAAGAATTTTCCGTACTTGTTTTTTTAATATCTTTTTTGCTGCTTATAGCGGTTTTATTCTATCACACCGTGCTTCCCGGCAGGGAGGGGATAAAAAGATATATCCCACTGTTAGGTATACAATTTCAACCTTCCGAAATAGCCAAGTTGGGGCTCATTATGTTCACCGCCTGGGGAGCACAGCGGAACAAAAAAGGATTGGAAAAAAATTGGTATAAAACCCTGCCCTGGTTTATTCCCGTGTCTCTTTTTACCGCTCTGACTCTTAAGGAACATCATCTTTCGGGGGCAATTCTGATGCTTGCAATCGGTATTGTGATGCTCTTTTTCAGCGGAGTAAAACTGCGGTGGTTTATCATGTTCGGCCCCCCGCTATTGATACTTGCCGTCCTTGTGGTGGTTCTTATATATTATGCGCATAAAGATCCGAGCTCCATTCCGGGCTTTATTCCTGAAAGTATAAAAGACCGGTTTGTCAACAACATAGATAAACGTTATGAGTTTTTACGAATAATTGCGTGGCTGGATAAAGATTTCAGCCCCAGAGAACACCGTTATCAAACGAACAGCTCGCTGTATTCGATTGCCAACGGCGGTTTATTCGGCAGAGGGTTGGGGAACTCAATAAGAAAGTACGGCCATTTACCGGAGGCCTCCAATGACTTTATTTTTGCTATAATATGTGAGGAACTGGGTTTTTTAGGCGGAGCGGCGGTTTTAGCATTGTTTGCATTTCTGATGTGGCGAGCATTTGTTATAGCTAAAAATGCAAAGGATCGTTTTAGCACCCTGTTAACTCTGGGGATTGCCACCCAAGTGGGCCTGCAAACCTTTCTTCATATAGCTGTGGTTACGGATATGGTGCCCAACACGGGTATCGGACTGCCCTTTATAAGCTCCGGCGGTACCTCGATTGTTACTATGCTTGTTCAGATGGGACTTATCCTGGGCGTTTCCCGCACCGCCAAAATAAAAAAGGATTAAGAGGAGAAAAGGCTTTGGATTTAAACGGAAAAAGAATCCTTTTTGCCGCCGGAGGCACCGGGGGTCATGTGAACCCCGCTCTTGCTGCAGCCGGCTATATCCGTGAACATTGGCCGGAGGCGGAAATCCTGTTTGTCGGAACACCCGATAAAATCGAGGCAAGATTGGTGCCGGCAGCGGGTTTTGCCTTTAAAACAATAAAAATTGACGGATTTCTGAGAAAACTTTCTTTAAGATCCATTCGCAGAAACCTTTCGGTTTTATCGGCGTTGCCCGCTTCATACATTAAAGCGGGACAAATATTAAAAGATTTTCGTCCCGATGTTGTTGTCGGTATGGGAGGGTATGTAACCGGGCCGGTGCTGAGAAAAGCCGTCAGAATGGGCATACCTGTGGCGATACATGAGCAAAACGCCTATCCCGGGGTTGCCAACAAGGCTGTGGCTCCAAAGGCGGGCGCAATTATGCTGACCGTTGAAAAGGCGGCGGAGCATATGAAGTTCAAAACGCCCCCCGTTCTTACGGGTCTCCCGGTGCGCATGGATTTACTCACCGCCGACAGAGAAAAGAGCAGGGAAGAACTCGGCCTCGGGGACAGACCTCTGATCCTCTCAATGGGAGGAAGCCTGGGCGCAAGGGCGATAAATGCGGCTGTGGCGGAAATGATAGTTTTAAAACATGAGTCAAACTGCGTTTTCATGCACGCTACCGGCTCAAAAGGCCTTTGGGTAAAAGATGTGCTGAGGGAAAAGGGTATTAACCTGTCAAATGAAAGCAATGTAATAATAAGAGAATATATTGATGATATGGCCCGCTGTATGAGTGCGGCGGATGTGGTGATAAGCCGGGCGGGAGCGGGAACCCTCAGTGAAATACAGGCCCTCGGCAAGGTTTCAATTCTTATCCCTTCCCCCAATGTAGCGGAAAACCATCAGTTCCATAATGCCATGGCCCTTGTGAGCAAGGGCGCAGCGTTAATGATTGAAGAAAAAGATCTGACAGGCAAAATTCTCAGCGAAAAAGTGTTTGCCCTTTTGGAAGATAAGGCTCTTTCAAAAAGTATAGGCGAAAATGCCGCCCGCTTATCCATACCCGATTCTGCGGCACGCATAGCGGAGTGTATAGGCAGACTGGCTTCCGGACAAAAGAATAATTTTTTAAGGAGTTGACGGCTTAGCATGGCGCAAAATAATAATCGAAACACAACCGGTCATGCGGGCCGGCAACTGACCTCAAGGGAACGGGCGTATATAGCGCAAAGGAAAAGGAAAAAGATAAGGCGTAGGAGAATTATTGCTTATTCCACAATCTTTTTTTTAGTGACAGCCATTATTGCCGGTTTGCTGTACGGATTTTTTACTATTTTCAGAACGACCGCTTACAAGGTGGAAGGTTGCGAAAAGTATTCGGCGGAAGAAGTTTTTACGGCTTCCGGAATACATTTGGGCGGCAATTTGTATTTTACCGTTACAAAGCACGCCCCGGCTTTGATACAGGAAAAGCTCCCCTATGTACATAGAGTTGTCATAAAAAGAAAAATGCCGGGCACCTTTTTGTTTTCGGTTGAGCAGACTGCCGCTGCCGTAGCAATGCGGGAAGAAAACACTTGCCTTTTACTGGACAAAAACGGAAAAGCGCTGGAACGCTTACCGGAAACGGCAGAGGTTGAACTTCCGTTTTTGCTCTGCCCTGAACCTAAGATAGCCGCACCGGGACTGTATACGGAATTTGACGATGTTCCGGATGCGGTAGCCAACCCTCTGATTATTTATAAATCTCTTTTGTCGGCTATTGAAGAAGTCGGCTTGAAAGATATTACGGTAATAAATATGTCAAAAGTAACGGATGTAACATTGGTGTACCGGGATAGAATTCGTCTGCATTTAGGTACCCCCTCGCAATTGGAAGACAGGCTGAGAATGGCCGTCAACGTTTTGGAAAACGAAAATATGATTTCGCCCGAAGAAAGGGGAGAAATTGACTTAACCGTGCTCAAAAGCGCTTCTTTCAGGCCAGATAAAGAAGTTTCGGCAGAAGATGTGTAATAAGAATAAATATTGCTTGAAAAAAAGTCATAGTCGTGTTAGTATTTGACGGAAAGTAATTGCTCCTGCAGGGGGCTGATATTTATTTTTATCCGGGAGGTTAATTTTATGCCTATAGAACTGGACTATGATTTTGTAAACACTACACAAATAAAGGTGATCGGTGTGGGCGGCGGCGGCGGTAATGCCGTCAACCGCATGATTGATTCCGGAGTGTTGGGGGCGGAGTTTATTGCGGTTAATACCGACAAACAGATTTTAATTCACTCCAGAGCCACCCACAAAATACAAATAGGCGAGCGCTCCACTAAAGGCCAGGGAGCCGGCGGTAACCCCGATCTTGGCGAAAAAGCGGCGGAAGAGAGCAGGGAAGTGATTGAAGCCGCCCTTAAAGGTGCGGATATGGTCTTTATCACCGCCGGCATGGGCGGAGGCACGGGTACGGGCGCAGCCCCCGTTATCGCTCAGCTGGCAAAAGAAAAAGGCATTCTTACAATAGGTGTTGTGACAAAGCCTTTTGCTTTTGAAGGCACAAGGCGTATGAAACTGGCTGAAAAAGGAATAGAACGTCTGGCTGAAAATGTAGACAGTTTAATTGTAATTCCAAATGAACGTCTGCGTGCAATGTCCGACCGCAGTCTTCGAGTGAAAGATGCATTTGCTCTTGCGGATGATGTTTTGGTACAAGGGGTAAGGAATATCTCTGAACTTATTAAAGTTCCCGGCTATATCAACTTGGATTTTGCCGATGTCAGAACCATCATGAAAGATGCCGGCTATGCTCATATGGGATTCGGCCGTGCAAACGGAAAAGACAAGACTATAACCGCCGTGAACGAAGCAATTGAAAGTCCCTTGCTTGAAACCACCATTAACGGCGCCTCCGGTATTATTTTCTGCGTAACCTCTTCCGATGACATTGAGCTTGATGAAGTTGCCAATGCGGCTGAAATAATCAGGCAAAAAGCCAGTGAACATGCAAATATTACCTGGGGTCACACTTTCTCGCCTGATATGAAGGACGAGGTTCTTGTTACAATAATTGCTACCGGTTTTGACGGAACCGGAGCTCCTCCTCCACCCCGGTCAACAGTCTCGGCCGAAAATCCGTTTTATGTCCCAAGTTTTTCCGATGTTTTCCCATCCGCTCCCTCATTCTCTCAGGCGCCTGCGCAACCGGCATCTCCTCCGGTTTCCAGGGAACAGGAGGGCAACGATGACTTCCACGTGCTCCTTGATGAGATTATGAAGAATAAAAATTAAGCACCGGTTAATGATTAGGGACAGGCTTTATGCCTGCCCCTAATTTTTTGCCGCCCTATTAATATTGGTTGTTTTATTTATTTTCATGCTCGGAGTGATATATGACCCGCTGCGCAAAATCCTCCAATTGGGCAAAGTTTTCCAATCGGCCCGTTTCCTGTCTGAAACCCGCCGCTCCTCTAAGGCCTTTCATATACCAGGCGGCGTGTTTTCGGGCTTCTCTTATGCCGATGTAATCCCCTTTGTAATGGCATATAGCCTGAATATGCCTGAGCATGATTTCCATTCGCTTATCTACGGACGGTTCGGGCAAAACTGTTCCGTCTTTAAGGTAGGCGTTAATTAAAGCGAATACCCAAGGCCTGCCGAGGGCGCCTCTGCCTATCATAACCATATCGCAACCGGTGTTTCTAAGCATTTCCGCAGCGCTTTTACCGTCGAAAATATCACCGTTTCCTATTACGGGTATTTTAACCGTCTGTTTTACCTTGCGGATAGTTTCATAGTCAACCGGGGGAGCATACATTTGTGTTCTTGCTCTCCCGTGAACGGTTATTGCGGCCGCTCCCGCCCTTTCACAACGCAGGGCAATTTCCGGTGCGTTAATGCAGTTTATGTCCCAGCCGGTACGCATTTTTACCGTGACCGGTAAAGGTACAGCCTTTACACATTCTGCCACTATCCGTTCGGCAAGCTCCGGATTGCGCATTAGAGCGGAACCCCCGCCGTTATTGGCCACCTTGGGCGCCGGGCATCCCATATTTATATCAATTACATCGGGTGTAAAGCTTAATGCTTTTACAGCAGCTTTTGCCATAATGGCCGGGTCATCACCGAAAAACTGAACGGCGGCCGGTCTTTCGTCAGGCGAAACATACAAAAGAGCGGCGGATTTTTTATCTTCAAGGCAAATTCCTTTGGCACTTGCCATTTCTCCCACCACATAGGCGGCACCGAACTCCGCACACAATTCGCGAAAAGCCCTGTCTGCTACTCCTGCCATGGGAGCAAGGGCGGCGGGGCCTTTTATAACCGTTTTGCCGATATTCAAGCATTCACATCCCAAAGTAAAAATCTGACCGTATTTTAACATAAAAGCGGATATTATTCACCACAAAGCTGCTTAAATATGATACAATAACCGCGCGGATTCGGTTAAGTTGCGTATTAAAACAGTTTAAAATTATTGTGCTTTGGAGTGACTCTTGACCGGCCGCATCGGCAAGGCGCTTTTCGGAGGGATTATAAAAATGAAGCTGCTCGTTATAGACGGCAACAGCATACTTAACCGGGCTTTTTACGGGATAAAACTGCTGTCCACAAAGGACGGCCGTTTTACAAACGGCATTTACGGTTTTCTGATCATCTTTTTGCGCCTTAAAGAAGAATATGAACCTGATGCCGTTGCCGTCGCTTTTGACGTTAAGGGTCCGACTTTCCGCCATGAAATGTACGACGGATATAAGGCTCAGCGTAAAGGTATGCCGCCGGAACTTGCCGAGCAACTGCCCGTATTAAAAGAGCTTTTGGCGGCTTTAGGCATAAAAACGGTCGAAAGCCCCGGATGGGAAGCGGACGATATTTTAGGTACGCTTGCCGGCGCCTGCGGTGAGGATGACCGCTGTATAATTGCCACGGGTGATAAGGACTCTCTTCAGCTCATCGGGCCGAATGTAAGTGTAGTCTTATCTTATACCAGCATGGGCAGACCTCAGAGCGTACCTTACAGTGTCGAAAAGGTTAAAGAAGAGTTCGGAGTAACGCCTGAGCAGCTAATAGAAGTTAAGGCCCTTATGGGTGACAGCTCCGACAATATCCCCGGGGTGGCGGGAGTAGGCAAAAAAACGGCCACCGATCTTATACAGCGCTTCGGCTCAGTTGAAAACCTGTACAATCAGTTGGAAACCGCCGATATCAAACCGGCGGTAAAAGATAAGCTGGAAAAGGGCAAGGATATGGCTTTTTTAAGCCGTCAGTTAGGGATTATCAGCTCCGAAGTTTCCATTGACACATCTCCCGAAAGCTATCTGCTGGCTGAACCCGATGTCTTTGCGGTCACCAAGATAATGGCGGATTTGGAGATGTTTAAGCTTTTGGAGCGCTTAAACCTTAAAGCGCCCGATTCTCCGCCCCGAAGTGTTGAGCGGGCGATTGAAAAACCTTTGAAATTTACCCGTTGTGAGGACCCTTTAGGGTTGTTGGAACTGCTGAAAAAACATAAAAAGGCTTATTTCAAAGCCCTATATACCGATGAGCTTGTTACGGAAATGTACTTTGCTCTGCCGGAAGAAGTGGTTCATATAACCGGTTTGGATATCGGGTATGCGGATTTTGAGAAAGCGTTTTTTGAAGAAGAAAGCATCGAAAAATATACGGATGATTTGAAAAAACTGCTCGGCTATTGTGAACGCTGCGGCTATATGGTGAAGGGCATAAAAGGGGATGTTACGCTTTCAGGTTATGTTTTAAACCCCAATGCCTCCGACTATGGAGTCGGCCGCCTGTTGCAGGAATACAATGTCAAGGCGCCTTTAGCGGACACGGAGGATGCGGCTGCGGTTGAAACTGCCGCTTTGCCCCGGCTGTTTGAGGTTTTGGAAGAAAAAATAAAAGAGAATAATCAGCTTGAGTTGCTCAATAATATTGAAATTCCTCTTGCAGGGGTTCTTGCAAAAATGGAAACTGTCGGTTTTGCGGTGGATAAAGACGGACTGCGTAATTTCGGCAGCACGATTGAGGGGCGCATTAACGAACTTGACGAACAGGTTCAACAAAGCGTGGGTTATCCGTTCAACCTCAATTCGCCCAAACAACTCGGCGAAGCCCTTTTTGATAAATTAGGCCTTAAGGCGGGCAGAAAAACAAAAAGCGGTTATTCTACCGGTGCGGATGTACTCGAGTCCCTGAAAGGGGAGCACCCGGTTATAGAGATGATTTTGGAATACCGTGCTCTGGCAAAACTTAAATCAACTTACTGCGACGGTTTGGTCAAGGTGGTGGGCGATGACGGCAGAATTCATTCCACATTAAATCAAACCGAAACAAGAACGGGGCGCCTTTCCTCTACTGACCCCAATTTGCAGAACATACCCATACGCACCGAGTTGGGCAGGGAGTTGCGCCGGTTTTTTCTGGCGAAAGAAGATTGGGTTCTTGTGGACGCCGACTATTCCCAAATCGAGCTTAGGATTTTGGCACATATTTCCGGGGACGAGGCTATGATTGAGGCGTTTAAGAACAAAACGGACATTCATACCGTTACCGCATCCCAGGTGTTCAATATGCCCGAGGAGTTTGTAACTCCGCTTATGCGAAACCGCGCCAAGGCAGTGAACTTCGGTATCGTTTACGGTATCGGCCCGTTTTCTTTGGCAAAGGATATAGGTGTAACACGGGCGGAAGCGGACAGCTATATTAAAGGCTATCTTGCTCATTACAAAGGTGTTGCCGCTTATATGAAACGGGTTGTTGAAACCGCCAGAGAAAACGGCTATGTAGAAACCCTATTTAAACGCCGCAGATATTTGCCGGAGTTATCTTCTTCAAACGGCGGTCTGCGCGCATTCGGGGAACGGGTAGCTTTAAATATGCCCATACAAGGTTCTGCAGCGGATATAATAAAAATAGCCATGATAAAAGTAACCAAAAGGCTTAAAGAAGAAAATTTGGACGCCCGCCTTATTATGCAGGTGCATGACGAACTGATTGTGGAATCACCGAAGCAGCAAGCGGATACGGTAGCCCGAATTTTGAATGAAGAGATGGAAAATGCCGCCGAACTTTTGGTGCCGTTGGTGGCTGATGTGAATATAGGTAAAACCTGGTTTGATGCAAAAGGCTGATTTTTGCTGAATCTGTTCCCGTTATCGGATATATATTTAAGATTTTTAGTGAAAGGAAAAAATGAGGAGAGTAATTTTTATCTGTACCGGCAACACCTGCCGCAGCGCAATGGCCGAAGGGCTGTTCAGAACCCTTTTGGAAAAAGAGGGAATTAATAATATCGAATGTTCCGGCGCCGGTACCGGTGCCTTCCCCGGTGACCCGGCTCAGCAAAATGCCGTTTTGGCGGCTGCGGAGTTCGGAGCGGATATTTCCGCCCACCGTGCCCGAAAATATAATTGCTTTATGGATTCTGAATATGACTTGTTTGTATGTATGACCCAAACTCACCGGCAATTTTTGTGCAATATACCTTCGGAAAAAGCAATTGTGCTGGCAGGGGGCATTCCGGATCCTTACGGCGGGGACTTGCATGAATACAGACAGTGTGCCGAGCGGATTTTAGAGGGTTTGGAAGAACTTTTAAAAAGCCCGGATTTTAATAAACTGCTCACAGAAACCGACTGAATTTAAGGCTTGAATTTTTTACAGAGAAATTCTTAATAAGGGGGAAATTTTAATGACCGGTAAACCGAAAGTCTCTCAGGTCAAAATAACCGGCGGTTTTTGGAAAGAAAAACAGGAGTTAAACCGCAAAGTAACTCTTAAAAGTGTAAGGGAACAGTTTGAACAAACCGGACGATTTGCCGCATTTAAATTTGATTGGACTGAGGATAAACCCCACCGTCCTCATATTTTCTGGGATTCCGATGTTGCAAAATGGCTGGAGTCGGCAGCCTTTATCCTTTCAAAAAACAGGGATGACGAATTGGAAGCCTTTGTGGACTCCATAGTTGAGCTGATTGAAAAAAATCAGGGGGAAGACGGGTATTTCAACATATATTTTACCGTCTGCGAGCCGGAAAACCGCTTTTATATCCGCTCCGCTCATGAACTTTATTGTGCCGGCCATCTAATGGAAGCTGCCGTGGCATACTATGAAGCCACCGGTAAGGATAAATTTCTCAAGGCCGTTTGCCGCTATGCCGACTACATTGAAAAAGTTTTTAAAATTGAAAATTCCGCAGAGTTCAGCACCCCCGGCCATGAGGAGATAGAACTTGCCCTTGTAAAACTCTACAACTGCACCGGCGAAAAACGCTACTTGGAACTGAGCAGGCATTTTTTGGATATAAGGGGTACAGCCGAAGCAAAAGAGGTTATCAGCGGGGAAGCCAACGAATATACTCAGGACCATCTGCCCGTCAGGGAGCAAACCGACGCCAAAGGCCACAGCGTCAGGGCCTGTTATCTTTTCAGCGGTATGGCGGATTTGAGCAGGGAATATGAGGATAAAACCCTTTATGACGCTTGCATACGTCTGTTTAAAAACATTGTCCATAAGCGTATGTATATCACCGGGGGCATAGGTTCAACAAATAACGGTGAAGCCTTTACCGTCGATTATGACTTGCCGAATGATACGGCATACGCCGAAACCTGTGCGGCAATCTCCCTTTATATGTTCGCCAACCGTATGAGTCTTATTGAACCGGACGGAATTTTTGCCGATACGGCCGAGAGAGCAATGTATAACGGTATTTTGTCGGGGCTGTCCTTAGACGGAAAGTCGTTTTTCTATGAGAATCCTCTGGAGATTGATTTGGAATGGCGCAAAGCCCCTAAAAATGAAAAAATTAATTATCCGCTCACTCAGAGGAAAGAAGTGTTCAGTTGTTCCTGCTGCCCTCCCAATGTAACACGGTTTATCGCCTCGGTTGAAGAAAATATTTACTCCTTTGCAGGCAGTACACTTTTTGTTCACCACTATATGCAAAGCGAAGCCGACTTTAACTTTGACGGTGCGGAGGTTAAAATTTCCCAAAGTACCGAATACCCTCTTAACGGCCTTGTCAATTTGCGTGTTTCGGGTATGAAAGGGAAGGTTCTTGCCCTTAGAATCCCCGGATGGTGTTCCGATTGGTCCGTTATATTGAACTCCGAAAAAGTCGAACCGAAAAACCGGAAAGGATATGTCTATTTGGATATTGGTGAAGATGAGGCCGATATAAGCTTAAATATGGATATGCCTTCCCGTTGGATTAAGGCGGACCCCCGTGTGACGGATTGTGCGGGGAAGGTGGCTCTGCAAAGAGGACCTCTGGTTTATTGTGTTGAAGGTGTTGACAACAGCGGCAGCCTTTCGGCTATCAGAGCCGATACGGCTGTTCCGCCACAAGTTTGCGAACCTCTGTTTGCCGGTCTGCCCGCATTGGAAGCCGGGGGCTATGTAATTCAGGAGGGCGAAGCACTCTATACCCTTTCCGGTGAAGGGGAAAAGAGCATTAACATTAAATTTATTCCGTACTTCGCTTTTGCAAACAGGGGTGAGAGCGATATGAGGGTCTGGGTGTATAAGTATTGACGGAAAAAAATAAAATCCCGCAAAATGACGGCAAAGACTTTATTATTCTATCCATGGATGCCTCTCATGTTTGTGCAGTGACCGCAATTGAAGAGGCCTGCTTTTCAACCCCCTGGTCACGAAAAAGTTTGGAAGAGCAGCTTTTAAACCCGCTTTCACATTTTTTAGTGGCGGCAGATGAAGAGGTTAAAGGTTATATAGGAGTGCAGGAAATAGCGGGGGAAGGCTATATAACAAATATCGCCGTTCTGCCCGGGTACAGGCGCATGGGCATAGCACAGGCTCTTTTGTCAAAAGCGATGACCGCCGCTCGGGAAAGGGAGTGTGCTTTTATTACCTTGGAAGTTCGGGTAAGCAATACCGCCGCTATTGCTCTTTACACAAAAAACGGTTTTAATATAGTAGGGGAGAGGCGGGACTTCTATACCAAACCTGTCGAAAACGCCTATATAATGACCCGCTATTTTTGAATTAATAATGTTTGCCTTACTATAAGGAGTTATTAACCGGTGAAAATTCTTGCCATTGAAACATCCTGTGACGAAACCGCCGCCGCCGTTGTGAAAGACGGCCGTAAAGTTTTATCTTCGGTTGTTGCCTCCCAAGTGGAAGAACATATCATTTACGGCGGTGTAGTACCGGAGATAGCCTCCCGCCGGCATACCGAAGCTATCTGCGGAGTTGCCCGAAATGCTTTGCTCCAAGCCGGCTGTGATTTTAAAAATTTGGATGCAATTGCGGTAACTTTTGCTCCGGGGCTTGTAGGAGCCCTATTAGTTGGTGTAAACTATGCTAAGGGTATTTCGTACTCTGCCGGTCTGCCCTTGATACCGGTTCACCATATAAGGGCGCATATAGCCGCCAACTACATCACCCATCCGGAACTTGTACCCCCTTTTATTTGCCTTGTGGTTTCCGGCGGTCACAGTCATATCATTGAGGTTAAGGATTATACCGGGTTTTCGGTGATAGGCAGAACCAGAGATGATGCTGCCGGTGAGGCTATGGACAAGGCCGCCCGGGCTTTGGGCTTGCCTTATCCGGGTGGCTTGAATTTGGACAGGGCCTCCGGCGACGGCAACCCGAACGCTTTCAGTTTCCCCCGACCGAGGGTGGAGGGCAGCGAATTTGATTTCAGCTTTTCGGGACTTAAAACCGCCGCATTGAACACTATTAACTCCGCAAAGCAAAAGAACGAAAAGATTGACGTTGCGGATTTCGGAGCCTCTTACATTAAAGCCGTGTCCGATTATCTGGCAAAAAATGTTGAAAAGGCGGTTAAAAACTCGGGCTGCAAAGTTCTTGCCCTTGCGGGCGGTGTAGCAGCCAACAGCCGTCTGAGACGGAAATTTACAGAGTTGTGCAACCAAAACGACTGGAAACTTTATTTGCCCGATGTTAAACTTTGCGGTGACAACGCCGCAATGGTGGGCGCCCAGGCATATTACGAGTATCAAGCCGGCAATACGGCCGACCTCACTTTAAACGCCTGCGCCTCCCTCTCTATTGATGCCAAATTTTGAAAGGAGCATATAAGTATGTCAAAAAACACCACAATCAAAAGCGTTCACGCACGGGAGATTCTTGATTCCCGCGGTTGGCCCACTCTTGAAGCGGAAGTGTGTCTGGAATGCGGAGCCGTAGGACTCGCGGCTGTTCCCTCAGGAGCTTCAACAGGTATTTTCGAAGCCCTTGAATTAAGGGACGGAGATAAGGCCCGTTATTCAGGCAAAGGTGTTCGCAAAGCTGTTGAAAATGCAAACACTCTTATTGCCAAGCGGATTACAGGCATGGATGCCGCCGACTGGGGTTCTGTCGATAAGGCGATGATAGAACTCGACGGCACTCCGGAAAAATCCAAACTTGGAGCAAACGCTATTCTTGCGGTATCCCTTGCAACTGCAAAGGCGGCTGCCATAGCCGACGGAACTCCTCTTTACAGCTATATAGGTGGCGAAGACGCTAAGGTTCTGCCCGTGCCCATGATGAATATCCTCAACGGAGGCGCTCATGCCGCCAACAATGTGGATATTCAGGAATTTATGATTATGCCGGTGGGAGCGCCCTCTTTCTCGGAAGGTCTGCGCCAATGTGCCGAGGTGTTCCACACCCTTAAAAAAGAGCTGGACAGCAAGGGTCTCACAACTGCCGTAGGCGATGAAGGCGGTTTTGCCCCGAATCTGCAAAATGATGAAGAGGCTATAAAAGTTATACTTGCCGCAGTGGAAAAAGCGGGCTATGAGCCGGGTAAAGATTTTAGGCTGGCTATTGACGCAGCATCCAGCGAATGGTATCAGGAAGACGGCACATACCTCTGGCCCAAAAGCCAAAAGAAGATGGCTTTGGCGGATCTTGTCGGTTATTGGGAAGACCTTTCTAATAAATATCCCGTTTTCTCCCTTGAAGACGGTGCCGCTGAAGAGGATTGGGAAGGCTGGGCAAGCCTGACTAAAGCACTGGGCAATAAAATTCAACTTGTAGGCGACGATCTTTTTGTAACCAATCCCTCCCGTTTGCAAAAGGGTATTGACCTGGGTGTATCAAACTCCATTCTCATTAAACTCAACCAAATTGGTACCCTGAGTGAAACCCTTGAGGCTATTCGCTTGGCTCATAAATCCGGTTTAACAACGGTAATTTCCCACAGATCCGGCGAAACTGAAGATACCACCATTGCCGACCTTGCCGTAGCGGTGAATGCCGGTCAGATTAAAACCGGAGCGCCCTCCAGAAGCGAGCGTGTGGCAAAGTACAACCGCCTGCTGCGTATTGAGGAAGAATTGGGAGCCCGCGCCCTTTACGGCAACGCCTTTTTAAAGCTCAATCGCTAAAAAAGTCTGCCACACAACGGGAGTAAAACAGAATATCAATGAGTTCGAGAAGGTTGTGGAGTAATTGAGTTCCCCCACAAACAGACGGCTGATTAAAGCGATGTTCTCCCTGCTTTCCGCCATAATAATTCCGGTCTGTAATTTGGTAAATCCTCCTTTGAACCCATTCGTGCCCGAACCCGAGGAGGTAACGGAGATTGTGCAGGGGCCCACTGTGACCATTGCTCAAACCGGACAAAGCGAATACAAAATAATACGGGGAGAAAATTGCTCCCCAGCGGAAAAATATTCGTCCGAAATTCTTCAGGAATATCTCGGACAGATATGCGGCGTAACTGTTCCGATTGTCACGGATACCGAACCCTCCTCGGGTAAAGAAATAATTCTGGGCCGTACCAACCGTGAAGACAACGGGGAATACACCATTGACAGAGCCTCTCTTGGCGAAGAGGGGCTCTTTTTTATAGTGCTAAACAGAGATTTATATGCATAAAGTAAATGAATCGGCATTCAAACTAATCGTTCTGATTAAAAGAGGAGATAAATGATTAATTTGAGAGGGTGTGGCAAATGAATTTTTTACCGGGCAAGCGGTTAATTAAGGCGTTTATATCTTTTGTTTCCGCAGTAGTAATTCTGATTATCAATTTATTGAATCCTATTCCAAAACCCTTTGTACCCGAACCTGAAATAGTCGAACCTTATACGGGGCCGACCATGACTATTGCTCAAAACGGTCAAAGCGAATACAAAATTATCCGTGGTCAAAACTGTTCCCCGTCGGAAAAGTATGCTGCCGAAGTTCTTCAGGACTACCTCCGGCAGATAAGCGGTGTAACCATTCCGATTTTCACCGATGTTGAGCCTGCTTCAGAGAAAGAGATAGTTGTGGGGCGCACCAACCGTGAGGGAATCGCCGGCTACACCGTTGACAGAGCTTTACTCGGTGATGAGGGGCTGACCGTCAAGACCGTAGGTAAGCGTGTCGTTATTGCCGGCGGTGAAAAACGTGGAACTCTTTACGGAGTATTCGCTTTTCTTGAAGAGGCTTTGGGTTGCCGCTGGTTTACTTCTACGCTCATTCACATACCTCAAGCATCGCAAATGAAAATCCCCGCTGAATTAAACTTTACACAAAAGCCTTACTTTGAATATCGTGAGACGGACTGGATAAGTCCGAGGGATAAGCTTTACAGTATGGCAAACCGGCAGAATGGCAATGTCTACCGAAAACTATCTGAAGAACAAGGGGGGAATGTAGGCTATGTGGGCAATTTTGCCCACACACTCACAAACAACTTTGTGAGTGCTTCGAAGTATTTTGATGAACACCCGGAATACTTTGCCTTGGGTGCCGTGACCGGGGTAAGATCTCCGGATCAACTCTGTCTAACAAACCCCGATGTGCTTCGCATAGTAATCGAAGAGGTCAGAGCGTTGCTTGCAACAAGTTCCGGTGACGGTAACATAGTTTCTCTCACTCAACATGACAATCAAAACTACTGTGTTTGTGACAATTGTAAATCGGTGGATAAATATGAAGACTCCCATGCGGGCACGATGATTCATTTTGCAAATGCTGTGGCAGATGCAATAAAAGATGAGTATCCTAATGTGGCAATTGACACTTTCGCCTATCAATATACCCAAAAACCGCCCGCCCATGTGGTGCCCCGTTCTAATGTTATTGTCCGTCTTTGCTCTATCAACTGCTGCTTTGTTCATCCCATCGACGATCCTTTTTGTGTAGAAGATGTAACAAATAATATAGCTTTTAACAAGGACCTTATGACTTGGAAAAGGATATGTAACCGTCTTTATATCTGGGATTACACCCTCAATTCTACCCATCTTGTCGGGCCTTTCAACAACTTCGGTGTCATGCAAAGAAATCTCCAGCATTTTGCCGAAAATAATGTTAAAGGTGTTTATGAACAGGGAAACTTTTTGGCTTCTGAATCTAATGCGGAGTTTGCCGAACTAAAGGCATATTTACTGTGTAGATTGCTTTGGAATCCGTATCTGGATTACGATAAAACTATGAATGAGTTCTTAAAAGCTTATTACGGTGCAGGTTGGCAGTATGTTCGGGAATATATTAATATGACAATGAAACACAGCGGTAAATATGGCTTCCATGTGAGCATTTTTCGCAGAATGACCCACCCGGGAGTTTTCAGCTTAACGACAAGACAAGTAGAGTATTGCAATGAACTGTGGACAAAAGCTGCCGAACTTTCTGAAAACGAGACACATTTGCGCCATGTCAAAATGTCTGAACTTTCTTGGCGTTATTGGAAAGCCTGTAACAAACGCTCAGAGTTTTCCCGATTAAGGCGGCGTGAGAACTGGCGCGCCGAACATGAGACTTTGTACAAAGACTATCAAAAATATGGAATAACCCGCTGCGGTGAACACAGTCTCTTTTCCACAAATCCCGATTTCTACAGCACTCCGGATAAATGGCGTTAAACAGAGATTAAACCAAGTGTTTTACTTGAAAGAAGAGCAAAATGATTAATTTGAGAGGGCGTGGCAAATGAATTATTTACCCGGCAAACGGTTAATTCAGGCATTTATCTCTTTTGTTTCCGCAATAGTAATTCTGATTATCAATTTATTGAATCCTGTTCCAAAACCCTTTGTACCCGAACCTGAAATAGTTGAACCTTATACGGGGCCGACCATGACTATTGCTCAAAACGGTCAAAGCGAATACAAAATTATCCGTGGTCAAAACTGTTCCCCGTCGGAAAAGTATGCGGCCGAAGTTCTTCAGGACTACCTCCGGCAGATAAGCGGTGTAACCATTCCGATTTTCACCGATGTTGAGCCTGCTTCAGAGAAAGAGATAGTTGTGGGGCGCACCAACCGTGAGGGAATCGCCGGCTACACCGTTGACAGAGCTTTACTCGGTGATGAGGGGCTGACCGTCAAGACCGTAGGTAAGCGTGTCGTTATTGCCGGCGGTGAAAAACGTGGAACTCTTTACGGAGTATTCGCTTTTCTTGAAGAGGCTTTGGGTTGCCGCTGGTTTACTTCTACGCTCATTCACATACCTCAAGCATCGCAGATGAAAATACCCGCTGAACTTAATTTTACACAAAAACCCTATTTCGAGTTCCGCGACACGAACTGGATGAGTGCGCAGGACAAGTTTTACCGTATTGCAAACCGCCTGAATGCCGGAAGATTTCCCGAAGAGCAGGGCGGAAATGTGGTGTGCGTGGGTCCCGGCGGCCATAACCTTGTAAACTACTTTGTGCCTCCGTCAAAATATTTTGACGAACATCCGGAATACTACGCTTTGGGTGTGGAAACAGGGGTAAGGGAACCTTCTCAACTCTGCCTTACAAACCCCGATGTGCTTCGCATAGTAATCGAAGAGGTTAGGGAACTCCTTGAGTCGAATCCCGATAAAGGTCAAAGGGTTTACCTCTGCCAAGAAGACAATGTTAATTACTGTGTTTGCGAAAACTGCAAGGCGGTGGACGATTATGAAGGGGCCCATATGGGCACGATGCTTCACTTTGTCAATGCCGTGGCGGATACATTCAAGGATGATTATCCTGATATAGCCTTTGAAACCTATGCTTATACCTATACCCAAAAACCGCCCGCCCACGTGGTTGCGCGTCCCAATGTTATTGTTCAACTTTGCTCTATAAGCTGCTGCTTTGCTCACCCAATCGACGATCCCCTGTGTATAGAAGACTCGACAAATAATATAGCTTTCTATAAAGACCTCAAGGCCTGGAAAAAGATCTGTAACCGACTGTACATCTACGACTATACGACCAATTTTGCTCACTATGTCGGGCCTTGCAACAACTTCGGTGTAATGCAAAGGAATATGCAAATTTTTGTTGAGAATAATGCGAAAGGCGTTTTTGAACAAGGCAATAATACAGCCTCTGAACCGAATGCGGAGTTCGCCGAACTTAGATCTTATTTATTGAGCAGATTGCTCTGGAACCCCTATCTGGATTACGATAAGACCATGAACGAGTTCTTAAAAGCCTATTACGGTGCGGGTTGGCAGTATGTTCGGGAATATATTAACATGACAATCAAACATACCGGCAAATACGGCTTCCATACGAGTATTTACAGAAGAATGCACTACCCGGGAGTATTTATTTTATCGCCTAAACAGGTTGCGTACTGCAACGATTTGTGGGCAAAGGCCGCCGAACTTGCCGAAAATGAGACTCATCTGCGCCGGATAAAATTGTCCGAACTCTCCTGGCGTTACTGGAAGGCCTGTAATAAGCGCTCCGAGTTTTCCCGCTTAAGACCCAAGGAAGAATGGCGGGCAGAACATGAGGCGTTGTACAGTGACTATCAAAAGTACGGCATAACCTACTGCGCTGAATGCCAAAAATTTTCCGCCAACCCCGATTTTTACAGCACCCCGGATAAATGGCGCTAAGCAAAGAAAATATGCGGTATGAAGCGAACGGTAGTCAAATATTAGCGTTTGCTGTGCATCAATTAAGAACAGGACTTCTTTATCCTTTAATCGCAAACGCTTTTTGGAAGAATGGGCTGTGAACACAAAGGAATTAGTGAAAGAACTTTAAAACAACTAATCAGAAAGGATGTAGCAAATGAATTTTCTACCGGGCAAACGGTTAATTAAGGCGTTTATCTCTTTTGTTTCCGCAGTAGTAATTCTGATTATCAACTTATTGAATCCTGTTCCAAAACCCTTTGTGCCCGAACCTGAAATAGTCGAACCTTACACGGGGCCGACCGTGACCATCGCCCAAAACGGTCAAAGCGAGTACAAAATTATCCGTGGTCAAAACTGTTCCCCGTCGGAAAAGTATGCGGCCGAAGTTCTTCAGGACTACCTCCGGAAGATAAGCGGTGTAACTATTCCAATTTTCACCGATGCCGAACCCTCAGCGGAGAAAGAGATAGTTGTGGGCCGCACCAACCGTGAGGGAGTCGCCGGCTATACCGTTGACAGAGCGTCCCTCGGTGATGAGGGGCTGACCGTCAAGACCGTAGGTAAGCGTGTTGTTATTGCCGGGGGTGAAAAACGGGGAACCCTTTACGGCGTATTCGCCTTTCTTGAGGAGGCTCTGGGTTGCCGCTGGTTTACCCCTACGCTTATTCATGTACCTCAAGCATCGCAAATGAAAATCCCGGCCGAACTGAACTTCACGCAAAAACCCTATTTTGAGTACCGTGATACGAACTGGACGAATGCGTATGATAAACTTTACAGTATTGCGAACCGCCTTAACGGCAATACTTTCAGAAGTTTGTCCGAAGAGCAGGGCGGGGATGTAGGTTTTATAGGCGGGTTTTGCCATACTTTCACGACATCTATAATGCACCCTTCAAAGTATTTTGACGAACATCCCGAATATTATACCTTGGGTGCGGTAACGGGGGTAAGGTCGCCCGATCAACTCTGCCTTACAAACCCCGACACCCTTCGTATTGTTATCGAAGAGGTCAGAGAACTGCTTGAGTCGGGCAACAGTGACGGCAAAATAGTTTCTCTCACCCATCATGACAACATGAATTACTGCGTTTGTGAGAATTGCAAAGCGGTGGATGATTACGAGGGTTCCCACTCGGGTACTATGATTCACTTTGTCAATGCCGTGGCGGATGCGCTTAAAGATGAGTATCCGAATGTGGCGTTTGAGACCTTTGCTTATACCTATACCCAAAAACCGCCTGCCCACACGGTTCCCCGTCCCAACGTTATCGTTCGTCTTTGCTCTATAAGCTGCTGCTTTGTTCATCCCATCGACGATCCTTTTTGTGTAGAAGATGTAACAAATAATATAGCTTTCTATAAGGATCTCAGAGCCTGGAAAAAGATCTGTAACCGACTGTATATCTGGGACTACACAACCAATTTTGAACACTATGTCGGGCCTTGCAATAACTTCGGTGTGCTGCAAAGGAATGTACAGATTTTTAACGAGAATAATGTTAAAGGCGTTTTTGAAGAAGGCAATAGCACAGGGCACGAATCCAATGCGGAGTTTGCCGACCTCAGATGTTATTTGATTAGCAGGTTGCTCTGGAACCCGTATCTGGATTACGATAAGACCATGAACGAGTTCTTAAAAGCCTATTACGGTACGGGTTGGCAGTATGTTCGGGAATATATAAATATGACAATGAAGCACAGCGGTAAATTCGGCTTCCATGCGAGTTGTATGAGAAGGATGACTTTCCCGGGAGTCTTCATCTTGTCGCCTAAACAGGTTGCGTACTGCAATGATTTGTGGGCAAAGGCCGCCGAACTTGCCGAAAATGAGACTCATCTGCGCCGGGTCAGAATGTCAGAACTCTCCTGGCGTTACTGGAAGGCCTGTAACAAGCGCTCCGAGTTTTCCCGCTTAAGACCCAAGGAAGAATGGCGGGCCGAAAATGAGGCCTTGTACAATGATTATCAAAAATACGGCATAAAGATTTGCAGCGCATTTGCGCCGTATTTTTCCGCCAACCCCGATTTTTACAGCACCCCGGATAAATGGCGCTAAGCAAAGAAAATATGCGGTATGAAGCGAACGGTAGTCAAATATTAGTGTTTGCTGCGCATCAATGAAGAATAGGACTTCTTTATCCTTTAATCGCAAACGCTTTTTGGAAGAATAGGCTGTGAACACAAAGAAATTAGTGAAAGGACTTTAAAACAACTAATCAGAAAGGATGTAGCAAATGAATTTTTTACCGGGCAAACGGTTAATTAAGGCATTTATCTCTTTTGTTTCCGCAATAGTAATTCTGATTATCAATTTATTGAATCCTGTTCCAAAACCCTTTGTGCCCGAACCTGAAATAGTTGAACCTTACACGGGGCCGACCGTGACCATCGCCCAAAACGGTCAAAGCGAGTACAAAATTATCCGTGGTCAAAACTGTTCCCCGTCGGAAAAGTATGCGGCCGAAGTTCTTCAGGAATACCTCCGTCAGATAAGCGGAGTAACCATTCCGATTTTCACCGATGTTGAACCCTCAGCGGAGAAAGAGATAGTTGTGGGCCGCACCAACCGTGAGGGAGTTACCGGCTACACCGTTGACAGAGCGTCCCTCGGTGATGAGGGACTGACCGTCAAGACCGTAGATAAGCGTGTTGTTATTGCCGGGGGTGAAAAACGGGGAACCCTTTACGGCGTATTCGCCTTTCTTGAGGAGGCTCTGGGTTGCCGTTGGTTTACCCCTACGCTCATTCACATACCTCAAGCATCGCAAATAAAAATCCCGGCCGAACTGAACTTCACGCAAAAACCCTATTTTGAGTACCGTGAAACTAACTGGACGAATGCGTATGATAAACTTTACAGTATTGCGAACCGCATTAACGGCAGTTTTAGAACATTGTCCGAAGAACAGGGAGGAGTTGCGTGGAATTATCTGACCTTTGGCCATACCCTTGTTAATTACTTTATGCCTCCCTCAAGGTATTTTGATGAACATCCGGAATACTATGCCCTGGGTGTGGAAACAGGTGAAAGAACATCTGCTCAACTCTGCCTTACAAACCCCGATGTGCTTCAGATAGTAATTGAAAGAGTTAGGGAGTTGCTTGAGGCAAACCCCGGCGCCGGTCGAATAGTTTTCCTCGGTCATGAAGACAATATGAATTATTGCGTTTGTGAAAACTGCAAGGCGGTGGACGATTACGAGGGTTCTCAGGCGGGCACGATGATTCGTTTTGTCAATGCCGTTGCGGATGCATTTAAGGATGATTATCCCGATGTGGCGTTTGAGACCTTTGCTTATACCTATACCCAAAACCCGCCCGCCCACACGGTTCCCCGTCCCAACGTTATCGTTCGTCTTTGCTCTATAAGCTGCTGCTTTGCTCACCCTATTGACGATCCCCTGTGTATAGAAGACTCGACAAATAATATAGCTTTCTATAAGGATCTCAGAGCCTGGAAAAAGATCTGTAACCGACTGTATATGTGGGACTATACGACCAATTTTGCCCACTATGTCGGACCTTGCAATAACTTCGGTGTGCTGCAAAGGAATGTACAGATTTTTAACGAGAATAATGTTAAAGGCGTATTTGAACAAGGCAACCACACGGCGCACGAATCCAATGCGGAGTTTGCCGACCTAAGATGTTATTTGATTAGCAGGTTGCTCTGGAACCCGTATCTGGATTATGATAAGACCATGAACGAGTTTCTAAAAGCCTATTACGGTGCAGGTTGGCAGTATGTTCGGGAATATATTGATATGACGATTAAACATACCGGCAAATACGGCTTCCATACGAGCATTTACAGAAGAATGCACTACCCTGGAGTATTTATTTTGTCGCCTAAACAGGTCGTGTACTGCAACGATTTGTGGGCAAAGGCCGCCGAACTTGCCGAAAACGAGACTCATTTGCGCCGGGTTAGAATGTCCCAACTCTCCTGGCGTTACTGGAAGGCCTGTAACAAGCGCTCCGAGTTTTCCCGCTTAAGACCCAAAGAGGAATGGCGGGCCGAAAATGAGGCCTTGTACAATGATTATCAAAAATACGGTATAATACGCTGTAGTGAAGGAAACTATTTTTCTGCTAACCCCGATTTCTACAGCACTCCGGATAAATGGCGTTAATCAGAAGTAACATCTCATGATGTGATAATAATAAAAAAACAGAAGGATGTGGAAAAATGAATTTCTTACCAAGCAAACGGTTGATTAAGGCGTTAATCTCTTTTATTTCCGCCTTAGTGCTTTTAATCGGCAATTTAGTAAACCCGCCTTTGGAGCCTTTTGTACCCGAACCTGAAATAGTTGAACCTTACACGGGGCCGACCATTACCATCGCTCAAAACGGTCAAAGCGAGTACAAAATTATACGGGGGCAAAACTGCTCCCCGTCGGAAAAGTATGCGGCCGAAACTCTTCAAAACTACCTCCGGCAGATAAGCGGTGTAACCATTCCGATTTTCACCGATGTTGAACCTGCTTCGGATAAAGAGCTTATTGTGGGACACACCAACCGCGAGGACAGCGGGGAGTACGCAATTGACAGAGCCTCTCTCGGTGAAGAGGGGCTGACTGTCATGACGCTCGGCGAGCGGGTTATAATTGCCGGTGGTGAAAAACGGGGAACCCTCTACGGCGTATTCGCCTTTCTTGAGGAGGCTCTGGGTTGCCGCTGGTTTACCTCAACCCTTATTCACATACCTCAGGCATCGCAGATGAAAATTCCCGCCGAACTTAACTTTACACAAAAACCATATTTTGAGTACCGGGAGACGGACTGGATAAGCCCGTATGACAAGCTTTACAGTATTGCCAACCGCCTGAATGCCAACGGTTACAGACGATTGTCTGAAGAACAGGGCGGAGATTTTGGCTATGTCGGAGGTTTTTGCCACACTCTCACAACAAGCATTATGAACCCCTCAAAATACTTTGACGAACACCCGGAATATTACGCTTTGGGTGCGCGAACAGGAGTAAGGTCGCCGGATCAGCTCTGCCTTACCAATCCCGATACTCTCCGTATTGTAATTGAAGAGGTCAGGGAACTGCTTGCGGCGAATCCCGGTAGAGGTCCGATAGTTTCTCTTACCCAGCACGACAATCAAAACTACTGTGTTTGCGAAAACTGCAAAGCGGTGGATGATTACGAGGGTTCCCACTCGGGCACTATGATTCGCTTTGTCAATGCCGTGGCGGATGCGCTTAAAGATGAGTATCCGAATGTGGCATTTGATACCTTTGCCTATCAATATACCCGCAAGCCTCCCGCCCATGTCGTTCCCCGTCCGAATGTTATAGTCCGCCTATGCTCTATTGAATGTTGCTTTGCCCATCCGCTGAATGACCTTGACTGCAAAGAAAATGTAGACTTTAACCGTGATCTGACAAATTGGAAAAAAATCTGCAACCGTATATACATCTGGGACTACACGACAAATTACGCCCATTTTGTCGGACCTTTCAACAACTTCGGTGTGCTGCAAGAGAACATGCAGTATTTTGCCGAAAACAATGTCAAGGGCATATATGAAGAAGGCAACTATATGGCCTCCACTTCAAATGGGGAGTTCGCCGAACTCAGAGCTTATTTATTGAGCAGGCTGCTTTGGAACCCGTATCTGGACTACGACAAGACCATGAACGAGTTCTTGAAAGCCTATTACGGCCCCGGCTGGCAGTATGTTCGTGAATATATTAATATGACTATTAACCAAAGCGGTAATTGCGGTAAGCATATGTACATCTATATCGGTATGACTGAAAAAGGAGTCTTCAAACTGACGGATAATCAAATAGAGTACTGCAATGACCTGTGGTCAAAGGCTGCCGAGCTTGCTGAAAATGAAACTCAGTTGCGAAACATCAAAATGTCCGAACTCTCCTGGCGCTACTGGAAAGCCTGCAATATGAAATCTGAATTTTCCCGTTTAAAACTCCGTTGGAAATCTGAAAATGAGGCGTTGTATAATGACTATCAAAAATATGGAATAACCCGCTGTAGTGAAGGCAAGCTTTTTTCCACCACCCCAAATTTCTACAGAACTCCGGACAAATGGCGTTAATTAAAGGTTGCACCTCATGAGAATGTGAAAAAAATAAATTTCAGAAGGATGTGGAAAAATGAGTTTTTGGCCAAGTAAACGTCTGATTAAGGCACTGATATCTTTTATTTCCGCCGTAGTAGTTTTAATCAGCAATTTAGCGAATCCCGAACCCTTTATACCCGAGCCTGAAATAATCGAACCCGTAGTGGGGCCGACCATGATTATCGCTGATAACGGGCAAAGTGAATACAAAATTATACGTGGGCAAAACTGCTCTCCCTCGGAAAACTATGCGGCCGAAGTTCTTCAGGACTACCTCCGGCAGATAAGTGGCGTAACCATTCCGATTTTCACCGATGCCGAACCCTCGACGGAGAAAGAGATAGTTGTGGGCCGCACCAACCGTGAGGGAGTTGCAGGCTACACCGTTGACAGAGCCTCCCTCGGTGATGAGGGGCTGATTGTTAAGACTGTAGGTAAACGAGTTGTTATCGCCGGCGGTGAAAAACGTGGAACTCTTTACGGAGTGTTCGCTTTTCTTGAAGAGGCTTTGGGCTGCCGTTGGTTTACATCTACGCTAATTCACATACCTCAGGCATCGCAGATGAAAATCCCCGCCGAACTTAACTTTACACAAAAACCCTATTTTGAGTACCGTGAAACTGACTGGATAAGTCCGAGAGACAAGCTTTACAGTATGGCGAACCGTCAAAACGGCAATGTTTACAGAAGATTGTCCGAAGAGCAGGGAGGGAACATGGGTTATGTGGGTAATTTTGCACATACCCTTACTACAACCATTATGCACCCTTCAAAATATTTTGAAGAACATCCCGAATACTACGCTTTAGGTGTAAAGACCGGGAGAAGATCACCCGACCAACTCTGTCTAACAAACCCCGATACTCTTCGCATTGTAATTGAAGAGGTTAAAGAACTGCTTGCGGCAAACCCAAAAGATCAGATAGTTTCCCTTACCCAGCATGACAATCAAAACTACTGTGTCTGTGATAACTGTAAGGCTGTAGATGATTACGAAGGTTCCCATGCGGGTACGATGATTCGATTTGTTAATGCCGTGGCGGATGCTGTTAAAGACGAGTATCCCAATGCGGTTATTGATACTTTTGCCTATCAATATACCCGAAAACCGCCCGCCCATGTTGTTCCCCGCCCGAATGTTATTGTCCGCCTCTGCTCTATTGAATGCTGTTTTGTTCATACCCTAAATGACCCTAAATGTAAACAGAATGCAGCCTTTAATAAGGATTTGTTGGACTGGAAAAAGATTTGTAATCGCCTGTATATTTGGGATTACACTACCAACTACGGTCACTTCGTCGGGCCCTTTAACAATTTCGGCGTAATGCAGGAGAATTTGCAATATTTTGCCGAGAATAATGTCAGGGGCGTTTATGAAGAAGGTAATTACAAGGCCTTCGACTCCAATGCGGAGTTTGCTGAACTCAGGGCATATTTGCTTTGCAGACTGCTTTGGAATCCGTATTTGGATTATAATAAGACCATGAACGAGTTCTTGAAAGCATATTACGGCCCGGGTTGGCAGTATGTTCGTGAATATATTAATATGACGATGAAACACAGCGGTAAATGCGGCTTCCATGTGAGTATTTTTAAAAATATGACCCATCCGGGCGTCTTCATCTTAACACCGAATCAAGTAGAATACTGCAATGATTTGTGGTCAAAAGCTGCTCAACTCGCCGAAAACGAGACACAGTTACGCAACATAAAAATGTCCGAACTTTCCTGGCGTTACTGGAAAGCCTGTAATTGGCGTTCGGAGTTTTCCCGTTTAAGGTGGGTCAAAAACTGGATAAGCGAGAATGAGGTTTTATATAGAGACTATCAAAAATACGGAATAACACGCTGTAGTGAAAGCAGTCTTTTTTCCACTGACCCCGACTTCAGCAAGACTCCGGACCAATGGCGCTAAATTAAGTGCGGATTCGTATAGGGATAATACCGTATAGTATTAAGATAGTAGGGATGTGAAAAAAATGAGTTTTTGGCCAAGTAAACGTCTGATTAAGGCATTGATATCTTTTGTTTCCGTCGCAGTGCTTCTAATCGGCAATCTGCTAAACCCGCCTTTAGCACCTTTTGTACCCGAGCCTGAAACGGTCGAACCTTATACGGGGCCGACTATGACCATAGCTCAGAATGGAGAAAGCGAATACAAAATAATCAGGGGACAAAGCTGCTCTCCCTCGGAAAAGTATGCGGCCGAAATTCTTCAGGACTATCTAAGGCAGATTAGCGGCGTAACCATTCCGATTTTTACCGATACCGAGCCTGCTTCGGATAAAGAGATTATTGTGGGGCGCACCAACCGCGAGGACAGCGGGGAGTACGCAATTGACAGAGCCTCTCTCGGTGAAGAGGGGCTGACTGTCATGACGCTCGGTGAGCGGGTTATAATTGCCGGGGGTGAAAAACGGGGAACCCTTTACGGCGTATTCGCCTTTCTTGAGGAGGCTCTGGGTTGCCGTTGGTTTACATCTACGCTAATTCACATACCTCAGGCATCGCAGATGAAAATCCCCGCCGAACTTAACTTTACACAAAAACCCTACTTTGAGTACCGTGAAACGGACTGGATAAGTCCGAGGGACAAGCTTTACAGTATGGCAAACCGTCAAAACGGCAGTGTCTATAGAAAATTGTCCGAAGAGCAGGGCGGAAATATGGGCTATGCCGGCGGATTTTGTCATACTTTTACCACAAGCATTATGCCCCCTTCAAAGTATTTCGATGACCATCCCGAATATTATGCTTTGGGTGTGCTGTCGGGGAGAAGAACGCCGGATCAGCTCTGCCTTACAAATCCCGACGTGCTTCGCATTGTAATTGAAGAGGTTAAAGAACTGCTTGAGGCAAACCCCGAGGCTCGAATAGTTTCACTTACCCAGCACGACAATTTTAACTACTGCGTTTGCAAAAACTGCAGGAAGGTGGACCTTTACGAAGGCTCCCAAGCGGGTACAATGATTCGCTTTGTCAATGCCGTGGCGGATGCGATTAAGGATGAGTATCCCGATGTAGCGATTGACACCTTTGCCTATCGGTATACCCGAAAACCGCCCGCTCACGTTGTTCCCCGTCCGAATGTTATTGTCCGCCTATGCTCTATTGAATGCTGCTTTGCTCACCCTCTGAATGATCCCGGCTGTATACCGAATGCGGTTTTTAATAAAGATCTGACAGATTGGAAGAAGATCTGCAACCGCCTGTATATCTGGGATTACACGACCAATTACAGTCATCTTGTCGGGCCTTTTAATAACTTCGCCGTGTTGCAAAAGAATGTGCAGTATTTTGCCGAAAATAATGTTAAAGGCATTTATGAACAGGGTAATCACTTGGCCTTTGATTCAAATGCGGAATTTGCCGAACTCAAGGCATATTTGCTGTGCAGATTGCTCTGGAACCCGTATTTGGACTATGATAAGACCATGAACGAGTTTCTAAAAGCCTATTACGGTGCAGGTTGGCAGTATGTACGGGAATACATCGATATGACAATTAAACACAGCGGTAATTGCGGCTCCTATATGTACATTTACTGCCCGATCACCTCAAAGGCGGTTTTCAACCTGACGGATAATCAAGTGGAGTACTGCAACGAATTGTGGTCAAAGGCTGCCGAACTTGCCGAAAATGAAACTCAGCTGCGTAATATAAGAATGTCCGAACTCTCCTGGCGTTACTGGAAAGCCTGCAATATGAAATCGGAATTTTCCCGTTTAAGGCATCCCGAGGAATGGAGAGGCGAAAACGAGGCATTATACGGAGATTATCAGAAATACGGTATAACTCGTTGCAGTGAACTGAATTATTTTTCCGCTAATCCCAATTTCTGTCTTCCGCCGAACTGCTGGCGCTAAAGCATAACTGAAAAATGTCATAACGCCCCTTCGGCAAATAACCCGGAGGGGTTGTTTTGTATTTTAGTGAAAATTAGCTTTGCAGATTTCGGTTTTTACAAATAAGCTGAATTTAAAAAAATCTTTGCGTGTATTAAACTCCGGTTGCAGACAATGGAGTTTTGCATGGCTTCCTGCAACCTTTTGGGTTGTATATACATTTGGATATTCACGGGAGGGTTTATTCTAAAAAGCAATTAAAAAGCCTCGGTAAAGGGAAAATCTTTACTTTTTTGCTTTTTTTGAGGAAAAAAGGCCGAGTATTCCACAGTTTCCACATAGTTTTCCACATTGGCAAGGCTTTTTACTTTACAGCAGAAAAGTCAAAAATGTTCCAAAAGAGAATCAAAAACCTGTATATTTTTTGCCGTCAAAGTGTAAACTGAAGCGAATTATGAGAAAAAATGCATAAAGCATGAAGGAAGGAACGGTTCCGCCTGCAACGCAGTACAAAAGATTTATCTTTTCCCGTTAATCCGGTCTTATCTTGAAAGCGGTAAAATATCCGCTGTTTTTACTTGACAAAACCTGAGGTTTTGCCTAATATCATTTAGGTTGAACAAACCGTTGAATTTTTCGGCGGGTTATACCCCTAAAAACAATAAAACAGTCAGAAAAGGAGATTTACCCATGGTATTTGAAAAACTGCAAAATATTATCGCATCTCAATTCGGCATTGAACCGGAGCTCGTAACTTTGAAGTCTAACATCATTGAGGATTTTGATGCGGACAGTCTGGACATTATTGATCTCGTTATGAGCATTGAAGACGAGTTCGAAATAGCGGTTCCCGACGAGGAACTGGAAAAAATCGGTACCGTTGCGGATATGGTACGCTTTTTGGAAGAGAATTAATCGTTCAATCAATAATGATTTGAACTTGAGAGGATGTTTTATTTTTGGCAAAACAAGAAAAAATGGTGGATGAAATCACTTCAATGGAAGAGGATTTCGCCAAATGGTATACGGATGTAGTAATAAAGGCTGAGCTGGCATCATATTCGTCTGTGCGGGGCTGTATGGTAATACGTCCCTACGGTACGGCTTTGTGGGAGAACATTCAGGCTCAACTTGATTCCCGCTTTAAAGCCACCGGGCACGAAAATGTTATGATGCCGCTGTTTATTCCTGAAAGTCTGCTTCAAAAAGAAAAGGACCATGTTGAAGGCTTTGCTCCGGAAGTGGCTTGGGTTACCCACGGCGGGAGTGAGGAACTGCAGGAACGTCTGTGTGTGCGTCCAACCTCCGAAACCTTGTTTTGCGACCACTACAGCGAAGTAATACATTCTTACAGGGATTTACCCAAGCTTTATAATCAATGGTGTTCCGTCGTCCGTTGGGAAAAGAGCACAAGGCCGTTCTTACGCACCATGGAGTTTTTCTGGCAGGAAGGGCACACAATGCACGAAACGGCACAAGAGGCAAAGGAAGAAACGGAGCGTATGCTTAACGTTTATGCCGAATTTGTGGAAACCTGTCTTGCAATACCGGTGGTCAAAGGTAAAAAGACGGATAGGGAAAAATTTGCCGGAGCGGAATCCACCTACACAATTGAGGCAATGATGCATGACGGCAAGGCCCTACAAAGCGGAACCTCCCATTATTTCGGCGACGGGTTCAGCAAGGCTTTTGAAATTCAGTTTACCGGCAGAGATAATGTTTTAGCCTATCCCCACCAAACCTCCTGGGGAATGTCTAGCAGGATTATCGGCGCAATTATTATGACCCACGGGGATAACAACGGCCTGGTTATACCTCCGGTTGTGGCTCCCGTACAGGTTGTTGTGCTGCCTATTGCCGCCCATAAGGAAGGCGTTATGGAAAAGGCGAGGGAACTCACCGACTCTTTGAGCAAGTTCTGCCGGGTTAAATTGGATGATTCCGACTTTTCCGCCGGTTGGAAGTTTGCCGAGTACGAGATGAAAGGCGTACCCCTGCGGCTGGAAGTCGGTCCCAAGGATATCGCCGAAGGCCGCTGCGTGCTTGTACGCAGGGATAACAGAGAAAAAACTTTTGTTCCCTTTGATGAACTTGAAACAAAGATTCCCGAGCTTTTAGCCGCCGTACATGACGGTCTTTACCGAAAAGCTCTGGAGCGCCGGGAAGAGATGACCTATTCCGTTGCCGATTTTGAAGAAATGAAAGAAAAAGCCGCAACACGCCCCGGTTTCATAAAGGCTATGTGGTGCGGCAGCGATGATTGCGAACTAAGGCTCAAGGAGGAGGCGGGCGTCACCTCCCGCTGTATACCCTTTGAGCAGGAGAAGATTTCAGACGTTTGTGTCTGCTGCGGTAAACCGGCCGAGCATATGCTCTACTGGGGCAAAGCGTATTAATAAAAAGAGCCGCCCGTTAAATCAGAATAGCGGGCGGTTTTTATATGCCAAAGATTGGGAGGCGGGAAAAGTGTTACTGAAGAATGCAACGGTCTACAACGACAGTTTTGAACCGGAAAAGACCGATATCCTGATAGAAGACGGCTTAATTGCCCGTATCGGGTCAAATCTTGAAGCGGAAGAAGCCGTTGATTTAACTGACAATATAATAGTCCCCGGTTTTATTGAGATACATATTCACGGCTGTGACGGCGCGGATATTTCCGACGAGGACGAAAACTCCCTTCAAAAAATGTCACGCTTTTTAAGCCGTCACGGGGTCACCTCTTTTTGCCCCGCTACCATGACATTGCCTAAAGAACAACTTGTATCACAATTTAAGGTTGTAAAATCTTTTATGGGTAAGGAGGAAGGGGCCTATATTCACGGCATTAACATGGAAGGGCCTTTTATTGCCGTATCTCAAAAAGGCGCCCAATCGGCGGATCACATCAGACCTCCCGATATAGAGGAATTCAGGCAGTTAAACTCCATCTGTAATATTTGCCTGGTTGACTTGGCGCCGGAAACTCAGGGAGCGATGGAGTTTGCAAGAGAGGCCTCAAAGGTTTGTACCGTATCCCAGGCCCATACCGATGCCGACTTTGAAACCGCTCAAGAGGGCTATCAAAACGGTTTTAGCCATGCTACCCACCTTTTCAGCGCTATGCCTCCCGTTCAGCACAGGGCGCCGGGACCGGTGGTTGCGGCTTTTGACAACAAAACCTCCACCGCCGAACTTATTTGCGACGGTATTCATGCTCATCCGCCGGTACTTCGTATGGCTTTCAGGCTGTTGGGTGAAGACCGCAGCGTGGTGGTGAGTGATGCAATGAGGGCTGCAGGCTGTCCTGACGGAGTGTATGAATTAGGCGGCCAAAAAGTAATTGTGGAAAAGGGGAGGGCAGCTCTTGAAAGCGGCAACCTTGCCGGCAGCACAACAAATATGCACAGGGAGTTTCTCAACCTTTTGAACTTTAATATTCCGTTTAAGCAAGCCCTGAAGTCCTGCACGATTAATCCGGCTAAGGTTATAGGTGTTGAAGCAGTCACGGGCAGTATAGCCGAGGGTAAGAGAGCGGACCTTTTGGTGATGGATGAATTCCTGAGAATAAAAAGTGTTTTTGTTAAGGGTAAAAATGTTTTCAGCGCTTAAGAGAAATTAAAAAGCAAAGCGCACGGCCGCCAACGGCCGTGCGCTTTTATCTTATGGATTGGATAAGGGTTATTCGGCGGCTTCCGCAGCTACTGCCTCAATGCATTCTTCATCATCAAAACAGGAGCAGGAAACATAATCTTCCTCAGCGTCTTCGCCCTTTTTCTTTTTCAGAACCTTTGTTACGAGAAAGTAAATACCCGCAACAACACCGGCGACTGCCAAGATTATTCCTACGATTTTCAGCACCTTTTTAAAAGTATCCATGCCTTGCACCTCCGTTAGTTTTTATCGGCAAACCTTATTGCCTTTGCACACAAAATTATAGACCGCTAACGGAAAATTGTCAACCGCAGCGGCCAAAAAAAATAAAAAGGACAGCATAAAAACGACCCGCAAATATGCGGATCGTCTGCTCATTCAAAAAGAACGGGACTAAGCTTCTTTAACGAGTTTTGCAAGGGCGGACTTTTTGCGGGCGGCGTTGTTCTTGTGTATAAGCCCCTTTGCCGCCGCCTGATCAACTTTTTTAATAGCGGCCTTGACAACGGCATCCTTGTCCGCTGCATTTTCCGCAACGGCTGCGTGAGCCTTTTTGATGGCAGTCTTAAGAGCCGTATTTTGTGATTTGTTGCGCAGAGTTCTGCTTCTGCTGACGAGTACACGCTTTTTTGAAGATTTAATATTGGCCATGGTGACACCTCCTTCATTGCACAGGTGACAATGTTATCACAAACCGTTTGGGATTGCAACAAAAACTTATAAAAATTCCATTCGGCTTTTATAAACCCAACGGCAGAAACTTGACAGGAATGAAAAAGCCTTTTTAACTTTCAGCTCTTTTGCAAATGGACTCTTGGCCCTCTATTTACCTTGACGGAAAATCCGTTATAAATTATAATACACAACAATGTTTACGATAATCGGCGGAGGACTGCTGACAGTCGCTGACCCCTGCTCATCGGCTGCTCAAATTCCTTCTTATAAGGTTGAACTTATAGTCATTTTGAGCCTCGGGGTGAGTACTTGCTTATACCTAAAGAAAATATTCGCAATTTTTGCATCATCGCCCATATAGACCACGGAAAGTCCACTCTGGCGGACCGTTTACTGGAACTGACGCAAACCGTTGCCCATAGGGATATGACTGCCCAGCTTTTGGACAATATGGAACTTGAGCGGGAGCGGGGCATTACTATCAAAGCCCATGCGGTTAAAATGGAATATACCGCCGCGGACGGGCAAAAATACGCTCTTAATCTGATAGACACCCCCGGTCACGTTGACTTTAATTATGAGGTGTCCCGTTCCTTGGCCGCCTGTGAAGGGGCGGTGCTTGTGGTGGACGCCTCCCAGGGCATTGAAGCCCAAACCTTGGCCAATACCTATCTTGCCTTGGACCATGACCTTGAAATTGTACCTGTTATAAATAAAATCGACTTGCCCGCCGCCGAGCCTGACAGGGTTGCGGCGGAGGTTGAGGATGTCATCGGTCTTGATTGCTCGGATGCTCCCCGTATTTCCGCCAAGACGGGTGAAAATGTTGAAGAAGTTCTGGAGCAAATAACCCGACTTGTTCCCCCGCCCGGTGGCGACTCGTCGGCCCCTCTCAAGGCCCTTGTTTTTGACTCTTTCTATGATAGCTATAAAGGCGTTATTGTTTATGTCAGGGTTGTAGACGGCAAAATAAAAGCCGGCGATACAATGAGCATGATGGCTACCGGTGCGCAGTTTAATGTGGTGGAAGTCGGCTATATGAGGGCCACCCACATGGAACCGGCGGCCGAACTTTCGGCGGGTGAAGTGGGCTATATTTCCGCCTCGATTAAAACCGTCGGCGACGCCCGGGTGGGCGATACCGTCACCTTGGCTTCAAACCCGGCTAAGGAGCCTCTGCCGGGCTACCGTAAAGTCAACCCCATGGTTTTCTGCGGTATTTATCCCGCTGACGGGGCGGATTATGCAAACCTCAGGGAAGCCCTTGAAAAACTCCAGCTCAATGATGCCGCCCTGTCTTATGAGGCGGAAACTTCGGGAGTCTTGGGCTTCGGTTTCCGTTGCGGTTTCTTAGGTCTTTTACATATGGAGATTGTGCGGGAAAGGCTGGAGAGGGAATACGATCTTGACCTTATAGCCACCGTGCCCAGCGTCATATATAAAATTCAGCTTACGGACGGCACGGCAGTACAGGTGGACAACCCCACCAATTACCCCGAACAGGTCAGTATAGACTTTTGTCAGGAACCTTTCACGATTTCACATATTTATTCCCCCACTGAATATGTGGGCACAATAATGGAGTTGTGTCAGGAGCGCCGGGGAATATTTAAAGATATGACATATATAACCTCGGACAGGGTGGATATCCGTTATGAGCTTCCTCTAAATGAGATTATTTATGATTTCTTTGATGCTTTAAAGTCACGGACAAAAGGTTATGCCTCTTTCGATTACGAAATTAAGGATTACAGAAAGTCAAATCTTGTTAAGCTCGATGTGCTTATGAACGGAGAAGTTATAGACGCTCTGTCTTTCATTATCCATGCGGATAACGCTTATCCGAGAGCCAGGCGTATTGCCGAGAAGCTCAAAGAGCATATTCCGCGTCAAATGTTTGAAATCCCCATTCAGGTTGCCATAGGCGGAAAAGTTATCGCAAGGGAAACTGTCAAAGCCATGCGTAAAGACGTATTGGCAAAGTGCTATGGCGGCGATATTACCCGTAAGAAAAAACTCCTGGAAAAGCAAAAAGAAGGCAAAAAGCGTATGCGGAAGTTCGGCTCCGTGGAGGTTCCGCAGGAAGCCTTTATGGCGGTGCTTAAACTGAGCGATGATTAAAGCGGGCTGCAACCTTTGCAGGCGTTGCTTAAACCATAAAAAGTGGAGGTAAAAAAATGGAACACGCTGAACCCACCAAGCTGGTGTATCAAAATCGACGGTATGTCGGTTCAAAGGAAACATTGGCTTATGTTTTGTTTGATGTTTCCAAAAGCTTCAACATAAATCTCTACGCCGAGCGCTTCATTTTCGATGTGCTGAATATCGATTTTAAATATCTTGCCATTGTCAACTTCATTAACACTATTTGGGATGTTGTTAATGACACTTTCACCGGTGTAATAGTGGACAAGACCAGAACCCGCTGGGGAAAATTCAAGCCCTATCTGGTGGGCCTGGCAATCCCCGGAACCATAGGTACCTGTATTTATTGGATGATGCCCCTTTTCTTCCCCAACACCGACGGATTGAATGTTACAAAATTCGCCGTCTGGCTTACCCTTGCTCTCATCAGGGAGGGCGCTGAAACATTCAGGAGTGTGGCTACAAACGGTATGCTGGCTACAATAACTCCTCACCCTGTGGACAGAACACGTCTTATTACAAAGGCAAACTTCTTTTCAGGTTTTGTTGAAAAACTGCCGGAAATTCTTATGGGCCTTTTCATCGACCTGATAATCCACGATGTGGTAAAAGTGAAACTTGCCACCGCTTATATTTCCATGGGCGTATTTACCTCCGTGGTCAGCGGCGCTATGGCCCTTTTCTTTTTCATGATTACGCGGGAAAGGGTAGTACAGTCCGTGGAACGGCCCAGCATAAAGGAAGGCTTCCGTTCGATTTTCAATAACAAACCCATCTTGCTCATGACCCTTTCCGACTTCCTCGGCGCCTTTTCGCTCAATGCGGGCATGAATAACTACCTGATTGACGTATTGGGCTCAGCCTCAATAAAGAATATTGTCGGTATACCCGGCGGTTTTGTTTCAAACGCAAGTTACGCTTATGTGCCCTGGATGCGCCGCAGATTCTCCACCAAGTTCTTATGGATTGCCGGCGGCAACTTCGGAGATTTTCTCCATGTCGGCGTATTTTTATTGGGCTCTATCGGCGGCATAGGCCCGAACGGCTGGTACAATAAACGAAAATATATGATACCCATACTTATGGCTCAGGAAACAATCGCCATGTCGGTTTACGGTATTCGTAAAGTTATCCCGTCGGAAATGGCAAATGAAGCCATGGACTACTGCGAGTGGAAAAACGGCTTCAGAACGGAAGGTATGACAAGCACGGCTAAAGGTTTGGCGACAAAACTTGTGGGTGCCGTCAGCGGCACCGTAAAGCCGATTATTATGAAAAAGATCGGCTATCAACAGGGGCAAAAGGTAGGAACTCAAACGGATATGACAAAATACTCCCTTTTTGCCATGTGCACCGTTATCCCCGTTGTTACCGGTCTGCTTGGCCTTATCCCCAAGTTTTTCTATGACCTGAGCGGCGAAAAGCGTGAAAGAATGTATGAAGAACTCCTTGCCCGCAGGGCGGCGGCGCAAAAAGTGCTTTCGACGGGTGATACCGAACAGCCCGGCGAAGAAGAACAGGTGCAGGAAAATTAATTAATGTTTTCACCAAAGGCGGGCTGCAGCCCGCCTTTGTTTTTCAAAGCACCCGAACAGGGGGAAGCGGATTTGAAGAATAACAATAATAAAATCGGAATTTACATTCATATACCTTTTTGTAAGGGTAAATGCCCCTATTGTGATTTCTATTCACTGAGCAACGATTCCTATATAAAGCCATATATTAACGCCTTAACCGGCTCATTTCGCCGCTGGTCGGCAAAGCTCGGGCGGCAGGCCGACACCCTGTATTTCGGGGGAGGAACGCCCTCCGCCTTGGGGACCGAAACTTTGGCGATGCTTACCCGGGAGTCTAAGCTTGCATTTAATATAGACGATAATGATCTTCCGGAAATTACCGTGGAATGCAACCCCTCGGATATAGGCTCAATTAATTCCGCATTCGACTTTGAACTCCTTGCCGAATCGGGAGTAAACCGCATTTCCATAGGTTTGCAGTCGGTTGCGGATGCGGAACGCTCCGCCCTGGGGCGCAGGGGGCCGGCATCTGATACTCTGCGTGGGATAGAGAAAGCGAAGGCGGCGGGGATAAATAATATTTCTTTGGATATTATTACAGGTCTTCCCGGGCAAAGCATTGAAAGTCTGAGGCAAACCTTGGATTTTTGCATTCAGGCAGGGGTCACCCATATTAGCGCCTATATTTTAAAAATTGAAGAGAACACGCCTTTTTATACTCGGCGGGAAAAACTTTCACTTCCCGATGAAAACGAAGTCTGTGATTTTTACCTACTTACGGTCCGGGAACTTGCCCGGGGAGGCTTTGAACAATATGAAATTTCCAACTTTGCTAAAAAGGGATACGAAAGCCGGCACAATCTAAAATATTGGAACTGCGACGAATATTTGGGCCTCGGTCCCTCCGCCCATTCCTTTATTGCCGGCAGAAGATTTTATTATCCTCGGGATATTCAAAAGTATATTGACGGCGGGCAGTCCGTTCCCGACGGGGAAGGGGGCGGCTTTGAAGAGTATGCAATGTTGCGTCTGCGGCTTACCGAGGGATTAACAAATGAGCAAACCCTTGCCCGTTTCGGCTTTCCCGTCCCTGAACCCGTGATTGAGCGCGCAAGGCGATTTGAAGCCGACGGCTATCTTTATATAGATAAAGACGGAATAAGGCTCAGTCCCGAAGGTTTTCTTTTGTCCAATACAATTATAAATAATCTGCTTGATGCAATTTGAGTATTTGTAATTCATCGCAGTTTATCTTTAAATCATTAACAAAGAGTTTACATTTCAAAGATTGACAAAACCGGCCGCAGGCTGTATAGTATAGACAGAACTTAGCACTCAACAACGCCGAGTGCTAATTTTTAGCAGTCTTGTTGAATCGGAGGTGAATACTATGGAGTTAAGTGAGCGAAAACAGAAGATTCTTGCCGCAATAGTGGAGCAATATATTGAAACCGGTGAACCGGTAGGCTCCATAGGATTAGCCGAAAAACTCGGTCTTGCGGTTTCTTCCGCAACCATACGCAACGAGATGGCGGAACTTGCAGCCATGGGTCTTATTGACCAGCCCCACACTTCGGCAGGCAGGGTGCCCTCTCATCTGGGGTACCGCTACTATGTGGATAACCTGATGAGCCGACACGAACTTGATGCCCCCCAAAGACGCAAAATTGAGGCTGATATTTCCACCGGCGAAGGGGATCCGGAAAAGCTGCTTGAAAGAGCGGGCGAAGTTCTTGCGCAGCTTACAAACTGCGCCGCCGTTTCTTCAATGCCCAGGGGCGAAAGCGTTTCCATAAAGCGTATTGAGATAGTTCCAATAAGTACCCGCACCGCTATGGTGGTGCTGCTCACCAGCGCAGGCGTAATACGCAGCAGGGTCTGCAGATTGAATATGGAGCTTACCGCTTCAATGATAGAGGTGTTTTACAATATATCGGCCGCAAAGCTTTTAGGGCGGCCGATAAGGGAAGTCAACTCAGTTATGCTTCAAACTCTTGCGGCATCCCCGGGAGTGGAAGGTTTTGCAATGCTGCCCTTATTGGCAACGGTTTCAGACCTTTGCCGGGACGCGGAGGATACGGATGTAATGCTTGAAGGGGAGTCAAACCTTCTTAACCACAGGGAACTGGAAGGTTCCGCCCTGGAACTCATGGATTTTCTCAACAAATCCGAGCCGCTGAACTCACTTATCGGTCTGAGCAAGAACGAATGGGATGTAATAATCGGTAAGGAAGCGCAATGCCGGCAGCTTGAAAACTCCAGCATAATTCTGGCCCGCTATTCCGTAGGGCTTAAAGAAGGCGGAGTAATAGGGCTGATCGGCCCCACGAGAATCGATTATTCCAGACTTATCCCCAGTGTTCGGTATCTTACCGAAATTGTCGGTTCTCTGCTTACACAGGCTCTCGAAGATTAGAAAATACACCGACGGAGGAATAACCGATGGCGAAAACAAAAAAAGAAGACGACAAGAATGTTCAGGATGTGAATATTCAGGAAGAGAAAAAACAAGCCAGGACAAAAAAAGAAAAGCCCGACAAAGCTCAGGAACTTGAAACTCAACTGGCTGAAAAATGTGACCAGCTTTTAAGGCTTGCGGCCGAGTACGACAACTTCCGCAAACGCTCTAAAAAAGAGAAGGAAGACATCTACTGCCACTCCAAAGCCTCGATTGTTAAAGACCTTCTTCCGGTAATCGACAACTTCGAAAGAGCTAAAGGCGTGGAAGTGTCAAGCCTGGAAGAATATCAAAAGGGTATCGAGATGATTTACACCCAGTTTCTGGATTTCATCAAAAAAATCGGCGTTGAAACTTTCGGTGAACCGGGTGAGCAGTTTGACCCGAATTTGCACGAAGCCGTTATGCATACAGAAGATGAGAACTTAGGCGAAAACGTAATTTCAATGGTTATCAGTAAAGGTTATAAACTTGACGACAGGATTATTCGCAGCGCCACTGTGGCTGTGGCAAATTAAGAGCTGAGAATATATAAAGAATGAAACTATAGGAGGAATAATACTATGGGAAAAATAATAGGAATTGACTTAGGCACAACAAATTCATGCGTATCCGTTATTGAAGGCGGCGAGCCGATTATAATCGCAAATGCGGAAGGCAACAGAACCACACCTTCCGTGGTAGCGTTCGGTAAAACCGGTGAGCGCATGGTTGGCCAGGTGGCCAAACGTCAGGCCATCACAAATCCGGACAGAACCGTATCGTCTATTAAAAGACAAATGGGTTCCGACTACAAGGTAGATATCGACGGCAAAAAATACACACCGCAGGAGATTTCCGCCATGATTTTAACAAAACTCAAGACGGATGCGGAAGCCTATCTCGGCCAAAAAGTGACCGAGGCCGTTATTACGGTACCGGCTTACTTTACCGACTCCCAGCGTCAGGCCACAAAAGACGCAGGCAAGATAGCGGGACTCGAAGTTAAAAGGATCATCAATGAACCCACGGCCGCCGCTCTTTCCTACGGCATCGACAAAGAAAACGATCAAAAGGTCATGGTTTATGACCTCGGCGGCGGAACATTTGACGTCTCCATTATTGAAATGGGCGATGGCGTGCAGGAAGTTTTAGCCACAGCCGGCAACAACAAACTCGGCGGCGACGATTTTGACCAGCGCATAATGGATTGGCTGGCCGAGGAGTTTAAAAAGGACCAGGGGATAGACTTAAGAGGCGACAAAATGGCAATGCAGCGGCTGAAAGAGGCGGCTGAAAAAGCCAAAATCGAGCTTTCCGGTCTTACTACCTCTACAATCAACCTGCCTTTTATCACGGCTGACGCCACAGGCCCCAAACACTTGGAAAACACTCTTAGCAGAGCAAAGTTCAATGAGCTGACTGCCGATTTGGTAGAAAAAACCATGGAACCCGTGCGCCGGGCTATGGCTGACAGCGGTCTCAAAAATTCCGAAATCGACAAAGTCCTGATGGTGGGCGGTTCTTCCCGTATCCCCGCAGTGATTGAAGCGGTTAAAAAGTTTATGGGCAAAGAACCTTTCCAGGGCATCAATCCCGACGAATGTGTGGCTCTGGGTGCAGCCCTTCAGGCGGGCGTACTCGGCGGCGATGTAAAAGGTCTGTTGCTGCTTGACGTTACTCCCCTTTCACTGGGTATAGAAACTTTAGGCAATGTTAGCACCAAGATTATCGAAAGAAATACCACAATCCCTGTAAAGAAGAGCCAAATCTTCTCGACCGCGGCCGACAACCAGCCTTCCGTAGAGGTGCATGTCCTGCAGGGTGAGCGGGAGTTCGCAAAAGACAACAAAACCCTCGGCGTCTTCCATCTTGACGGTATTTTACCCGCAAGGCGCGGTGTGCCGCAGATTGAAGTAACCTTTGACATTGACGCCAACGGTATAGTTAACGTGTCCGCTAAGGATTTGGGCACAAACAAAGAGCAGTCCATCTCCATCACTGCTTCCGGCAACATGAGCAAAGAAGATGTTGAAAAGGCGGTACGTGAAGCCGAGCAGTTTGCCGCTGAAGACAAGCAGCGCCGTGAGGAAATTGACGCACACAACGCCGCCGACCAGTTGGTATATCAGAGTGAAAAACTCATCAGCGAAGAGGGCGACAAGTTCTCACCGGACGACAAGAGCGCTCTTGAGCAAAGTGTGGAAGCGTTGAAAGAAGCCCTCAAAGGCGAAGACATTAACCTGATTAAGTCCAGGCAGGATGAACTGCAGGCAAAGTTTTATGAAATATCCGAACAGCTCTACAAGCAGGCCTCCCAGGCGGCGGCCGATGCGGGAGCGGACGGAGAGCAAGCCCCGCCGGCAGATGACGCCGGAGGCTATACGGAAGCGGACTTTACGGATGTTTCCGACGACTAATCGGCAGATAATTAAAAGTGCAGGGGCGGAATATTTCGCCCTTGCACATGCCGATTTATAACGGGCGGGAAAAGTGTGATTTTTCTGCTCGAAAATAAATTGATAGGAGCCGATGCTATTGGCCGAAAAACGCGATTACTATGAGGTGCTCGGTGTGCCGAAGAATGCCTCCGAGGACGAAATTAAAAAAGCATACCGCAAAAAGGCCAAGGAGTTTCATCCCGACCTGAACCCCGGCGATAAAACCGCCGAGGCTAAGTTTAAGGAAGCCAACGAGGCCTACGAAGTGCTTTCGGATTCGGAGAAAAAAGCCCGCTATGACCAATTCGGTCATCAAGGGGTGGATCCCAACTTCGGCGCGGGCGGACCCGGCGGCGGTTTCGGCGGCATGGAGTTCGATTTGGGGGATATATTCGGCAGTATTTTCGGCAACGGTTTCGGCGGCGGTTTCGGCGGGCGGCAAGCCAACCCCAATGCTCCCCGCAGGGGAGAAGATGCCCGGGTCAGGGTAACAATCTCTTTTGAAGAAGCGGCCAAGGGCTGCAAGCGCACAATAGATGTTGACAAGATAGAAAGCTGCCCGGACTGTAACGGCAGCGGGGCGCAAAAGGGAACCGAACCCAAAATATGTCCCGACTGTAACGGCAGAGGTCAGGTGAACGCTCAGCAGCGTACCCCCTTCGGCGTAATGTCAACCATGAAAGCCTGCCCTAAGTGCGGCGGAAGAGGCAAGATTGTCGAAAATCCCTGCACTACCTGCCGCGGCGGCGGCCGAGTACCTAAAAAGGGCCGCATTGAAGTTACTATACCCGCAGGTATTGATGACGGTCAGGTGCTCAATGTGCGCGGCAAGGGTAATGCCGGAGTAAACGGCGGCCCCGCCGGGGATTTACATGTGGCTGTTCTTGTAAGACCGCACCCCTTCTTTGAACGGGACGGCTACAATGTCTGGTGTGAATTTACCGTAAGTTACGCTCAAGCCGTTTTTGGGGATAAACTGCGTGTTCCCACCATCGACGGTAAAGTGGAACTGAAGTTGCCTGCAGGCACGCAACCCGGTGAGGTGTTCAGTCTCAGGGGCCGCGGCATCCAAATGCTCAACGGTAAAAACAAGGGCGATCAGTTTGTACGGATTATGGTAGATGTACCCAAAAAGCTCAATGATCAGCAAAAAGACCTGCTCATGCAGTTCCATAATTCTCTGGGCGGCAAGCCCCTTGCCGGTGATTCAAACGACAGAAAAGGCGGCGTTTTCGGTAAAAAGAAAAAGTAAATAAACAGAGCCTTAACTTTGTAATTAAATAACAAACCGCTAACTGCCTGATAATGCCAAACAGTTAGCGGTTGTTTTTTGCTTTACCCTTTTGGGTTCTAAAAACCTTTAATAGCCTGAATAAGTTTGTACAAAACCGAGTTTTCAAAGTCGGGGGCAAGAACGGGGTCCCGTATTACAAAAACCCGGATAATATATACCGCCAGCAAAAGCAAGAGGGAAACTGCGGCAATTATATTCAACGTTTTTTTGCTTATGGGAATATTAAATACCCTCACATGTAAAAACAAAAAAATCAAAGGCAGCGCCATCCAGAACAGGGGGTGAAAGGCGAAGGCGTCAGCGATATGTCCCCGCAGCAAAGCAAAATGCGCCCTGCCCATGCCGCAGGAAGGGCAGGACACTCCGAAAAAACGCTTTAGAGGACATCCGATATAAAGCATATAAAGCCGGAAAAACAGGGCTATCCCGGCGTGAGAAAGAAGCAATATAAAAACACGCTTTTTACTCAGCTTTTTCAATATTAAAAATCGTTTTTAAGCGGATAGCCGTTGGCGTCTACGGCAATTGAACCCGTGAGCAGTTGAACGGCTTCCACTATGACCCAAATTGCTACCGCTGTCGTGCTTAACCCGCAGGTAAAAACTCCGCCCAATAATGCAAGCAACAATTGTGTGACCGCCTTGCTGTTGTACCCCAAGTAAAAGTTATGCGCACCGTATACTCCGAGAAAAAATGCCAGAAGGGCTGCGACAAGTTTCGACTTTTGTTCGGGATAACCTTGGTTGTATTGCTGGGGAGGTGGCACAAAAGATACGCCGCAGCTGACGCAAAAGACGGCATTGACATCGGTTTTAGCGCCGCAGTTGGGGCAGAATTCTCTTCCCTGCCCGGCAGGTACGCCGCATTTCATACACACATAGGCACCCTGCTCTAATCCATTGCCGCAATTTCTGCAATACATATTCTCCACTCCGTTTTATTAAACTATTTCAGTATATTCTTAATGTTCGTCCAGGCTTTGAAAAAATCCGCAACCCCGTCAGCTAAACTGTAATATTCACCGTCTGCCTCCGTTGTGGGGTGCAGGGTCATACCGGCGTCGCCCGCCGTAAGGAATTGAGGGTGAGCGGCATCGGACCAGACGGTTGCCTGTTCGGGTTGTTCTAAAAACCAAAGAATAAAATCACTGAACTCGCTTTGGTAGATGGTGCCCACATGAGCAACTTCTCTGAAAAACCAAACCTGCTCCGGGAACATACAGGTTGAAGCGTCTACCACCCGGTCGGGGGATACATGATTTTTGCCGCAGCAGAGGTTGGCCTGAACATAATCTTTCGGGAATCTTTCCCCTAACAGAGCGACCGTTGCGCCGTTGCTTGTGCATACCGTCTCAATCAGACCGTCACCGTGTTTTATAGCTGAGGGGAAGGCGGGTATCAAAACATCCTCATAGTGGGATGTAAAATAAACCGTCACTCCGCTTTCCATGGCGTTTTCAATAAGTTCCTGCCGTTTAACTCTTACGTTATAATGAAAGTCATCTATTCTTTCCACAAGCTTTGCATATTTCGGGTCGCTCAAGTGCATTTCTTTTGCCTGTTCAAAAGCGCCCTCACGTACAAGAGCCCACATCCCCGGCATGGTTCCGAGGGAGGCGGTGACCGCCTCGTCCAGAACCCTGTCTTTTTGAGATGAAAGCATACCGTTTACAAAATCAACGATTGTTTTTAAAACGCCCGTTTGGTCAAGGAACTCCACAAAGGCGTCAAGGAACTCATCAACCTCCGGGTTGATGTTGACATTCAGCCGTATGTAGTGCTTGAGTGCTGTTCTGTCAATAAAAACTTCTCCCACAAGTATTTCACTGGCCGCCAATGAGCCCGAAAAAGCGGCGGAGAGGAATACACAGCTTTCAACATCTTCATAACCGAAAAGATAAAAATAAGCCATCGTCACGCACCCGCCCATACTGCAGGCGGTAATATCCACCTTGGAGCAACCCGTTTCCGCTTTTACCCTTTGTATCATGGCGTCAAGCGCCCTTGCATGTTCCAGCGGGTCCAAACGCCAATCATAGTTAAAAAAGTAGACATTTTCCGCACCCAAACGGTCACTTGCGGAGTGTAAAAAGCCCTCTTCACTTATAAACGCTTCAGCTAAAAATTCGGGATAATTTGCCATGGAGAGAGGATAGATAGTTGTGGAAACATTGTATTTTGAATTCCCGTCATTATCACAGGAGGACGGCTCAAGTACTTTATTCAACAAAGGCACAATTACATCGCCGAGTTTATCCCAATCTTTATAAACGGCGGCTGACGATAACCCCCAGATTGCTTTTACGGCAATTTCGCCAAAGTTCAGTACCGGCGGCCAGACCTGTTCCTCGTTAGGCGTTCCTTCATCTTTAATAAGCGGTGCGCCGTTCATACCGCCTACAACTATCAGAGGTGTGGGCCCGCCGTCTTGATTTTCGGCGGCGAAAGCGGGCGTTACTGTCAGAAAAACAAAAGAAAGGGCAAGCAATACTACAAACAATCTCTTCATAAAAAAACCTCATATCAATTCTGTTTTTATTGTCAACATCAATTACCTGTACATTCAAAACAAAGCCAGCCGTTGTCCTCATGCCTTTTTGTTACCTTTAAATCGTTTTCGGCAAAGGCTTTAAGTACCTCATCTTCCCTTTGGATAATAATGCCGGAAGTGACAAATACGCCCTCAGGTTTAAGAAAGCGCCTTATCTGACCGCTGAGAATAATCACAGCGTCTGCGACAATGTTTGCAAGGATTAAATCATACTTTCCGGACACGTTTTGCGTAAGGTCACCCAATGCAACAGTGTAATCGGGGGCGGAAAGCCCGTTTAACCTGCCGTTTTCAATGGCGGTTTTTACCGCAAGTTTGTCAATATCCACACCCGTGGAACTTTTTGCACCCAAAAGCAGGGCCGCCACGCCGAGAATACCGCTGCCGCAGCCCACATCAAGCACTTCGCTTTCAGCCGTTACAAGCCCTTCCAGGGCTTCCAGGCAGAGTTTTGTGGTTTCGTGCCCCCCGTTGCCGAAAGCGAGGCCGGGTTCAATATTCAGAACAATCCTTCCCCCCGCCTCGTCAACGGACTCCCAAACGGGGCGGATGAAAAGCTTTTTGCCTATTGGGAAGGGCTTAAAATAAGCCTTCCAGTTGTTTTCCCAGTCTTCATTTTTGCACAGCTTTGTGTCAACTGAAAAAGATATCCCGGAGCGCTTATACAGCTCGGACAAAAATGCCGAAGCCTCCGCAGGGTTTTCTTCCGGTGAGATATAAAGGTGAATAAGCCCCTTTGACCTGTCTTTGGCCAGCAGTTCTTCATCTATAAGGTCGATGCGCGCTATCTCCCGCGCTTCCTGTTCAAGGTTGCGGTAATCTTCCACATATATTCCGTAGGGTACCGCCATATGGGCAATATCCGCCGCCCGGTCAAGGTCATCGGCGCTGACCGTAATAGTAATTTCCGTCCAGTCCATATTAACTCCGGGAATAATCAGTATTTATTGTGTACATCCTCGGCAAAGCACAGCACGTCTTTAATCTCCAGAACGCTGCCGTCGTCGAGTATTATCTTACCGCTCATCTTCCCGAACACCTGATGCTGTTCGGTGCTGATAATACCTACATTGAGCTTTGCGTAACGGTCGAATATCGGTATAAAATCGGTTTCAAAGCGCCCGTCGCTTGAAGAAAAAGTCCAGGGCTTTACATAGCTGTCCTTCGGAATATTGAATTTTACATCATCGAGTTTGTGGGAAACGCCGTCATAAAAAACAATGTTTTCCGATGCGGCTTTTGTATCCCCGAAACCGTAACCGATGTTGAAACCGAAAGGTTTGCCGTTTACAACGGCGTTGCCCGAACCCCAGTACCAGGTGTTGTCATAAGTCCAGACTCCGCGTCCCCAGTCAAGGGTGCCGAAATCCGTTTCGGGGTTGAATTCATACTTTTTGCCTTCAAACTCAACATAGCCGTCAGCAGGCATACAGTTGATTTTCTGGTTATAGTAGAACGCCGTCTTTTTTTCCGCCCACGGGGTGGCTATGGTCATGCTGTCCATATCGGGTTGCTTCAAGTTGATTTTTGCCTTGACAGGTTGCCCGTTGGAGAAGTTCCGGCACGCAAACTCCAAATCTCTTTTACCCGGGGCTACCGTGTAACGGATTTTAAAGTTCTTGTCTTCATAACTGAAACTTTCATCGGAGGTGGGAGGCAATTTCAGTTTGCCGAAAGTCAGTGGCCTGATAGCGGTTTTTGTTATGTGGTTCGGTGTTTTAAAGTCTAAAAAGGTTACGGAAAGCATGGCAAGATAGCTGAGGTCGGAAACAGTCATGGCTATGCCGAAGTCGCTTGAAAGTACAAGATAATAGTCCCATTCTTTAATGCTGAACTTTGACGCTTGTATAGCGGAACGGTCATAAATCTGTACGGGTTTTCTGGACCAGCCGGGCTCGGTAAGACTGCCGTCTTTTTTGAGCAAAGGTTGTACCGCTGTTACTTCATGGTTTCTCATAATTACCTCCTTATAAATTAAAAAACAGTTTATATCCGACTCTAAACCCAATCCGATTTAGAGTAAATCAGCCTCGGTGTTTATCGGCTTCCTGCCGGTATTGTAAAGTTTTCTGTTATCCAAAGACCACTGCCTGCCGGTAAAGGTACGGGCATCCACCTCGCTGACCGCTTTGGCGATTGTATATACCCTGGCATCCAGCATGTCAAGTTGGGATAAAATTTCCGCCTCTAAAAACATTGGCCGAACGGCGGCGCCGAACTCGGGTTCCCCGTGGTGAGAGATGATCATATGTTGCAGCAGCATTAAAAGTTCTTTCGGCGTGCCCAGGCGTTCCCCGACTTTCTGCACCCGTATGGCGCCCCTTACAAGGTGTCCCACCAAAGAGCCGTCATCGGTATAGCCGGTGACCACTCCTGCATCGGTAACCTCAAATTCTCCGACTTTATCCAAATCGTGCAGAATAATTCCGGCATAGAGCAAATCCCTGTCCACAAAGGGATAAACTTCGCAAACGCCTTTTGCCAGACGAAGGATGGAAAGGGTGTGATAGAGCAGTCCGCTCCTCATAGCGTGGTGAAGTTTAAATGCAGCCGGCCAATAAAGCAGTTCTTCTTTCATTTCCGCAAGAATTTCCAAAACAAGCGCCTGCAGGTCTTTGTCTTCAAAACTCTTTGTAATACTTACAATTTCTTCAAACATAGCCTCTCCGGAATATTCCGAGGAGGGGACAAAGTCCTCATACTTAAGGTTGTCGCTCTCAACCGTCGGGCGAATTCTTTCCACCCGCAGTTGGTCTGCACCGTTAAACTCGCTTATGGTTCCCCGAACCCGTACAAGCTGCCCTACGGCATAGCGGGAATGCAGTTCCTCTTTATAATCCCAAAACTTTGCAGGTATTTCTCCGTCAGAATCGGAAAGCAGCAAATCCAGGTACGGCAAACCTTTGGCTGTAACCTTTTTTTCAAGGTTTTTAATCAAACAAAACCCCTCAACGGTTCCGGCAGTGTTTATTTGAGTGAAGTTCATAAAATGTGTTTTCCTTTCCCTTGAGTCGGCATAAAAGCCCCTTGATATAACACAAATATAATACCATAGAACAGCCGATAAAACAATGATTCCTCAGGGGTTTAGGGCGGCATTTTGCTTATCTGAACTTTTTTAAAAAATCATTCCCGTACATAGTCGGCAAATTGAAATATATGCAAATAAAACATATTTTTTTTGTTCACAATTTGTTTGTTGACAAACCTGCGCAAAACGGGTATTGTGGGCTTGGAAATGTCTAATTTACTTGTAGTAACAAAGGGGAGTGTAGTTGTGAAAAAGTTAGCTTCCGTAATTCTGGCACTTTTAATTACGGTCAGTATGGTTGTTGCATATTTCTGAACCGTATCATTCCACATATGTTTTTTGAGAAAGGGGTAGCTTTATGAAGAACACCTCTGCAGTAATAATCTTGTGGGTATTCTTGTTGTTGATTTTATCCCAATGTAACGGGAAGATGGCAGGCCTTCCGAAATACCTTGATAAAGAATGTTATTACGATGAACATGGTTTTATGGATGCTGATGATTATTGCAAATATTATTACAACGAAGAAACAATAAAAAAATTTGAAAAACGTTCTGACTTTAAGAATGTTACTGTTTCTGACATAAGAGAGATTAGGGGCTATTTTGAAAATTTTGAAAGACGGATAGAAGAAAATAAGGAATATTATAAATTTGATTTTGACTACAACTCTCAAATTAAAGAAGGTGATTATTTCCGTATTGTCATAAAAGATGGATACCAGGAGTACGGATACTACGATGTTTATTATGTTGATGTATCAAAGTGTACTCTGTACTTCATACATTCAGATACTTAATTTGTTTAAAAAGCTTTTACTTCCCAGAGCAGTAAACCCGCATGTTAAGCGATTGAGCTGAAGATTCATTTTATACTGCCGGATAACTATTTTGTATGATTGATGTCATGTAACGGCATAATAAAAATAGGACTTCACACAGCCACGAGCCACCTTACCCCCTTCGGTCAAAAGCCGAGGAAGATGCAAGGTCGGCACAGGCGAAAACTGCGGCAGAGTTGCAAGCCTTACTTTGTCAGCATCAACCGACTTTTTCGGCAGACCGGTCAGCCGGACTGACGGCACGGATGTTCTTTACTTCATCTATGATTCAAATGACAGCCCCATCGGGGTAATTCTAAACGATTCGGCAACCTACCTTTACATCAAAAACTTACAGGGTGATGTGACCGGTATTTCCGATGAGAACGGAAACATCATTGTCAACTACAGCTATGACGAATGGGGCAGACTGCTTTCAATGACCGGCAGCGGGGCAGGTACAATCGGTTTGACTAACCCGTTACGATACAGATTGCGATACGAGTTCCGGAGTAGTTGGAACAAATATGTTTGCATATTGCGATAATAATAAGGAGGCGGCGATTTTGACAGGGAAAAAAAGAATGATCTTGATAGCGATGGTATCCCTTGCAATAGTTTTAACCGGATGTGTATTGTTGTATATTAATCGCTTTGAATTAAACCTGATGATACATGCAAACAACATAAAGAGTATTGATGAAATGATAAAAGAAGATACAGATTTAGAGCCGTTTCTTTCCTCCAACGACGGGTATGCCGAAAATGTGTTTTATACCGATAAATCTCCACATCCGCAAATTAAAACATCATATTTTGCCGGGATTTTAGATTTTGATTGTGTCAGAAAGGCCGGTAGAAAATATTATTCTGTTCATAAAGGCAAAGACGGCTCTTTGCTTTTCCTTTTCTTTAGCCAAGATTTAAAATCGGCAGAGCCTTACATTCTTTCCGCATCGCTTTGTAATGATTTTTCCTCAAAGGTGGTGCCCTATGTTACAACTGTCAGTGATGTTGAAGTACTCTCATCCGGCCCGGTCGTTAGAGTGTTTTCCGAATTGACAGGTAAGCAAATCGGTATTCATGAATGCACCAACGGTGCAGTAATTGAAATAACGTACGAAAACGATTTGGTTGCCGCAATTGATGTAACCTCTCCAGAGGAAAATGAGCAGTATAGTAAACTTTTAGATGCGGATAAAAAATATCTTTTAACTAAATAAAGAGGAGTGTATTTATGAAAAAGTTAGTTTCCGTAATTCTGGCACTGTTAATGACGGTCAGTATGCTTGTTGCATGTGAGCGGCAAAAACCGCATACCACTGACACTACCACAACAAACGATATTGAATTATCCGGAAATGATAAAGAGATTAAAGAAAAAAAATATGTAGAGCCATTGCGGAAGGATTTTTGACAGCACTAAAAAATAGAAATTTAAAAGATGTGCTTCACTATTTGGAGACCGAGGATACCGATGCATATAAATTTTTAACGGATTTAAACCTTGAGAGCTACAGCATTGTTGAAGAGATTGAGGTATACGGTTCCGCTATGAAATATGTGGTGCAACTTGATATAACCGGGAGCGGCAGCGATTTGTTCCCGGTTGGCAAAAGCATGTGGGAAGTTGGAGTAGAGGAACCTGAAGCCGGGAACGGTGGTATAACACTGTTTAAACCCGTCACAAACAAGATAAACAGAATCAAATATGACAAACAAAGCAAAGATATTGATTTCTGCGCCGATTTTTTCGAATTGCTGGAGCCGTATGTTATTTCTGCAAGTGATTTGAACAAAATGGTTCCCGATATCAAAGATGCGGAACCGTATAATGACTTTTGTGAATCTTTGATTATCTTTTTGCGTCGTTATGGCCTGCCCGAAGAAAACACACCGGCTGATTCCGTAATGGCGGAAGCAAAAAGAGTATTGGGGATTACAGAAATTGATTTAAAAAAATATAGTTACTATATCGAAAGTGAAGGGACAGTTTCTACCTGGAGTACTGCGGGTATATCGTATTTCGGTTCGGTGGTGTCCAGAGAATATGACCCGCAAACAAGGCAAAGCACTATCATGCTTGACTACTATTCAGACAGTGCGCACCTGTTGAAAGGGAAAACGGTTAAATTTATTGTCAAAGAAAATGAAGATAAGAGCTTTACCATGCTTTCCACTGAGATTCTTTATGACTCCGGCGTTGATTTACCATACTATGTATACTGAGCAACAGTTAAGTTGGCTAAACCTGCTGGTAAAAATCGACACTAATTTGTCAGGACAAATACGGAATATCAATAATCTTTGAGGAAGGGAGGAGGAAGGCTAAATGAAAAAGCTTATAATTCCGGTAGCGGTTTTTGCTGTTGTAGCAGTATGTTGCTTATTGATGATTACACCAAATAACAATGATATTACCGCTAAGATTATTGACATTGTTCGTATTGCAGATGAGCGGAATGATATAGACCCGGCCAAAACATATTTTGAAATTGAAGGTGATTGCTTATGTTAAAAAGGCTTTTTAAAGTATTTATTGTCTTTGTCTTGGTATTATGCGCCTTGTCCGGTTGTAATAAAGCTGAGAAAAAAGGTGCAGACGGCAACGAGCCGGTCTTTTTGTACGGCAACACTTCCGGCAACCATTCAAATTATGGCATTGCCGCTATGCAAGATGATTGGGTCTGTTTTACGACCGACAGCGGTCTTAATGATTACCTGTGTAAAATAAGTTCAACCAATAAAGAAAAAACGATATTAGACCAATGTGATTGCGACTATATCAACATAGTTGGCGATTCGATTTATTACATAAACAGGTTTAATAATCGGCTGACTAAAATAAAAACGGATGGAAGTTCAAAAACGGAACTGCTTGAGAAAATCAACTTTGATAAAATCTTTGTGGTTGACGACTGGATTTACTATACCGACTTTGATAAGCCTCTCAGCGGTCTGTATAGAATAAGAACGGACGGTAAAGGAGAGAAGAAAATTACAAGTGACTTTGCAACGGACTTTTTTGTTCTGGGCAACAGAGTTTACTATTGCCGCGGGTCAGCGGATGGAGGACTTTTCTCTATAAGTACCGATGGCAAGGATAAAATCAAAATAGTTGACAAGGGAGTATCGACAGTTAATGCTGCCGGTGATTGGTTGTACTATATTGATGATGATTATTGTATTTGGAAAGTGCAGTTTGACGGACAGAATAAGATGAAACTTGTCGAAGGTTCCGCCGCTTCCGTTAATGCTGCCGCCGATTGGATTTATTACACCCGTACAAGTGAAAGCAACTCTCTTTTTCTTTATAGGATTCGCACAGACGGTACTGAAAATACATTGCTGCTTAATGAAGATGTAAAAAGATTTGCCGTAGTCGGGGATTGGATTTATTACACGACCGAAGGTGAGTCACAGTGGACATACAGAATGCGTACGGACGGTACGGAAAAATATTTACCTTGACCCGTATGTCAGGCGGCACATGAGTAAACAGGAATTTGTTTGCGAAAAACGGAAAAACAACGGAACTTATTGTTTACCCTGTTGACAAATTGCCGGTTATGGCATAGACTCTTTTCAGCAACTCGGGGCGGGGTGTAATTCCCCACCGGCGGTAAAAGTCCGCAAGCCGCTTGGCGGTTGACTCGGTGTAATTCCGGGACCGACGGTATAGTCCGGATAGGAGAGCTGCGTTTAATGAATCATGCCGCCCCGCGTGTTTTCGCGGGGCGATATTTATTTTTGGCGGAGGTTTGAAATGGAGAAGAATACGAAATATAACGTATCAAAAATGGCGCAGATGGCAATGCTTGTTGCAATCTCGATTGTCTCCCTGTATGTAGTGCCGTTGGTATCCTTTTTCCCCTCCGCACCGTATTTGCAGTATGATATGGCGGATGTCCCGGTGCTGATCGGCACAATGCTGTTCGGCCCCGTTTCAGGGCTGCTCATCCTCCTGCTGGTAAGCATTCTGCAAGGTATCACCATAAGCGCCTCAAGCGGTTGGGTGGGCATCGTGATGCATTTTTGCGCATCCGGAGCGCTGGTGCTTGTTGCCGGTCTTATCTATAAAAAGTGGAAGACACTTTGGTCGCTTATCCTCGGTCTGGTTCTGGGTTCTCTGGCTATGACTGCGCTGATGGTTCCGCTGAACCTGTTTTTTACCGTGCGCTTTTTCGGCGTAGCATTTGACGCTGTAAAAGGGATGCTGCTGCCGGTTATTATTCCGTTCAATCTGCTTAAAGCGGGGATTAATTCTTTGATAACCGCCTTGGTGTTTTTTCCGCTGAAAAGTATATTATTAAAGCTCGATTTGCTGCGGCCGCAGAGCTGAACGCCGAAAAAATGAACAGTTTTTTAACATTCGCCGTTAAACTTGACAAGCAAACTGCAAAGCAGTAGAATAAATGCATAAATTGAATATTCCTTATTAAGAGCGGTTGAGGGGACAGGCCCGTTGACACCCGGCAGCCTGTAAAGTTCAAGAGCTTTACAAGGTGCTAAATCCTGCGGTAGTAACCGAAAGATAAGGTGATTAAAACGCCCGCGGTTCGCCTACGAGCGTTATTTTTTATGAAAAGGGGAAAAACTATGCCGAAGCACTTATTTACATCCGAATCCGTAACCGAGGGTCATCCTGATAAAATTTGTGACCAGATTTCAGATGCCGTGTTGGACGCAATCATGGCGCAGGACAAAATGGGCAGGGTTGCCTGTGAATGCACCTGCACAACCGGTATCATTTATGTGATGGGAGAAATTACCACCGATTGTCATGTGGATATTCCCAAACTTGTCCGTGATGTTGTTTGCGAAATTGGCTACGACAGTGCGGAAAAAGGTTTTGACGGCAATACCTGCGCCGTTGTTACCTCTATTGACAAACAGTCTCCCGACATCGCCCTTGGCGTTGACAGAGAGGGTGCGGGCGACCAGGGTATGATGTTCGGTTACGCCTGTGACGAAACACCTGAACTGATGCCCCTGCCTATTTCCCTTGCCCACAGGCTGGCACGCCAAATGACCGAAAAACGCAAAAACGGCACTTTGGATTACCTGAGAGCGGACGGAAAAACTCAGGTTACCGTGGAGTATGATGAAAACGACAAACCCTGCCGTGTAGATACAATCGTTGTATCTTCACAACACAGCGCCGATGTTGAACCCGAACAAATTCGGAAAGATATTATCGAGCATGTTATAAATCCGATTATCCCGAAAGAGCTTATGGATGAAGCCACAACCGTTTATGTCAATCCTACCGGCCGCTTTGTGGTCGGCGGTCCCCAGGGGGACAGCGGTCTTACGGGACGCAAAATAATTGTGGACACCTACGGCGGCTATGCCCGTCACGGCGGCGGCGCTTTTTCCGGTAAGGACCCCACAAAGGTTGACCGTTCCGCCGCTTATGCCGCAAGATATGTGGCAAAGAATATTGTTGCCGCAGGTCTGGCTCAAAAATGCGAAGTTGAGCTGGCTTATGCCATCGGTATTGCCTGCCCCGTTTCTATCATGGTAGAAACATTCGGCACCGGCGTTATTGCCGACGACAGGCTCAGCTGCATAGTTTCCGAACTCTTTGACCTGCGCCCCGCCGCAATTATTGAAAAACTTGACCTGCGCCGTCCCATTTACCGTCAGCTTGCTTCCCTCGGCCATGTGGGCAGAACGGATATTGACCTGACTTGGGAAAAAACGGACAGAGTCGATGACTTGAGAAAAGCGGCCGGTCTTGCTTAATCTTTAACAGACGCTTACGAATTGACTTGCGGCCTGTCGGAGGCGTTGCTTCCGGCAGGCCTTTGCGAATACGGGCGCTCAACGAAAAGTTTTGGAGGGGAAAATGTTCCCGAAAAGTCTTGAAAGATTTTTATTAAAAGTGCAAAAGCCCGGCCGTTACACCGGGGGCGAGCTGAACAGCGTAATCAAAGACCCGAAGAATGCGGATATGCGCTTTGCCTTTTGCTTCCCCGATGTTTATGAAATAGGTATGTCTCACCTGGGGATGAAAATACTCTATTCCTTACTTAACAGCAGGGAGGATACCCGGTGCGAACGGGTTTTTGCCCCCTGGACTGATATGGAGGAAGTCATGCGCAGGGAAGATATTCCGCTCTACGGGCTTGAAAGCGGAGAGCCGATAAAGGATTTTGACTTTATAGGCTTTACCCTGCAATATGAACTTTGCTATACGAATGTGCTCAATATGCTGGACTTGGCGAGCTTACCCGTAAAAGCCGGGCAAAGAACCGGACTTACCCCCATTGTCATGGGCGGCGGCCCCTGCGCCTGCAACCCCGAACCTCTGGCGGAGTTTTTTGACCTGTTTGTGTTGGGGGAGGGGGAAGAGGTCAATGTTCAGCTCCTTGAACTGTTAAAAACTCATAAAAAAATGAACTCTTCAAAAAAAGAGTTTCTGCTTGCGGCCTGCAAAATCCCCGGCGTGTATGTGCCCTCCCTGTATCGGGCGGAATATCATCAGGACGGCAGGCTGTCGGCTATAAAGGCGGCGGAGGGTGCGCCGGAGACGGTTAAAAAAAGAACGATATCGGATTTGGATACCGTCTTTGCGCCGGAAAAATTCGTGGTTCCCTTCCTTGAGATTGTGCATGACCGCGCCGTGGCGGAACTGTTTCGGGGCTGTATTCGGGGCTGCAGATTCTGTCAGGCGGGCTTTATTTACCGCCCTATAAGGGAAAGGAGTCCGGAAGTAGTCAACTCCCAATGCAAAGCCCTGTGTGAGAATACCGGCTATGACGAGGTCTCCCTCTGTTCACTCAGCACCAGCGACTATACCCGTCTGGAAGAACTTTTACCCGCCTTGCTTGACTGGACGGTAAAAGACGGTATAAATGTGGCGTTGCCGTCCCTGCGTTTGGATAATTTCTCCAAAGAACTTGGCGAACAGCTTTTGGCGGTACGCCGTAGCGGGCTTACTTTTGCGCCGGAAGCGGGTACCCAAAGGCTGAGGGATGTAATCAACAAAAACATCACCGAGGAAGAAATACTGTCCGGGGCGCGTGAGGCTTTCCGCGGAGGCTGGACGGCGGTTAAACTCTATTTTATGCTGGGCCTGCCGACTGAAACCTCGGAGGACGTGGAGGGCATAGCCCGATTGGCGCAAAAAATAGTTGACGAGTTTTACTCCAACCCCGAAAAACCCAGGGGCAAGGGGGTAAACGTTTCTTTGAGTGCATCGGGCTTTGTACCCAAGCCCTTTACTCCCTTTCAGTGGGAAGCACAGAACACCCCGGAAGAGTTTAAAGAAAAGCAGATATACTTAAAAGAAAAAATAACAACCCGAAAAGTCAGCCCGAGTTTTCACAATCCGCATATGAGCTTCCTCGAAGGGGTTTTTGCAAGGGGAGACAGGCGGCTGTCGGCGGTGGTGGAAACCGCCTGGCGTGACGGCTGTACCTTTGACAGTTGGGATGACCGCTTTAAATATGATATATGGCGGGAGGCTTTCAAAAAATGCGGCCTTGCCCCGGAGTTTTACTCATCAAGGGTGCGTGACGTCTCGGAACTTCTCCCCTGGGATCATCTGGACTACGGCATTACCAAGGCTTTCTTAAAAAGGGAGAGGGAAAAAGCGCACCGGGGCGAGACCACAGCCCATTGCCGGGAAAGCTGTGCAGGCTGCGGCGCCGAAAAGCTCAACGGAGGGTATTGCCATGCAAGAGGTTAGGGTGTTTTTCTCAAAAACCGGGAATGTAAAATACATATCTCACCTTGACCTTTACAGGTCCATGCTCCGTGCCGTAAAAAGAGCACGCCTGCCGGTTTGGTATACCCAAGGGTTTAACCCTCAGCCCTATATAGCTTTCACTCTGCCCCTCTCTTTGGGCATAGAGGGTGAAAATGAGAGTATGGATATGCGCCTTGAGGGGGAAATGAGCTGCGAAGAACTTAAAGCGGCCCTTTCAAAGGTTATGCCCGAAGGTTTGAGAATAATCAATGTAAGCCCTGTTAAAGATGCGGCAAAAACAATCCGCTATGCCTCCTACCGCCTTGAACTTGAGTTTTTGTCCGCGGCGGATGCAAAGGCTTTTTATGAAACCGCTCTTGAAGTGATTGAAAAGGGCGAACTGATAGCCGAAAAGCCGGCAAAAAAAGGCAAGGGTAAAACGCTTAAAGAGGTCAACATAGTCGAACACGTTCAGCGGTTTGAAGCAAAAACCGACAACAATTATGTTCTTATAGATGCAACCCTTTCCGCCGGCAGCACGGCCAACCTTAACCCCTTTCTGCTTTCAGAAGCTCTTGAAAAGCAGTCGGGAATTGAAATTGCCGCCGCCTGCATTATTCGAAAACAATTGTTTAAAGCGGACCTTTCGCCGTTTGAATAGTGCCATTTTCGGCCGCCGGAACGGAATTTTGCCAAAAATAACCGGGATTATTAAAAAAATACTTGCAACACAAGATGCTTTATGCTATTATGTCATGGTATTTGTTACCGTCATGAAAAGACGGGGTTTAATGCTTAAACATTAAAGCTGATGTTCCTCTGAGGCCAAACCTTATGAACGTCTGAAAAATCGGAGGAAAAACTAATGGATGCTCTCAAATTAATTACGGAAGATCAAATCAAGCAGGAAGTTCCCAAGGCCCTTATCGGTGATACCGTTAAGGTTCATGTGAAAATCCGCGAAGGCGACAGGGAAAGAATTCAGGTCTTTGAAGGCACCGTCATTGCCCGCAACGGCAGCGGCGTTTCCGAAACCTTCACGGTCAGGCGTCTTTCCTACGGCGTGGGTGTGGAGCGTGTCTTCCCCTTCCATTCACCCAACATTGTTAAAACGGAACTTGTGCGCGCCGGTAAGGTTCGCAGAGCAAAACTCTACTATCTGCGCGGCAGAGTGGGCAAGGCGGCCAAAGTTAAGCAGAAGATCGGCTGATTGCCGGGAATCGTCAAAACTGATTTTTTTGAAGGGGCAGACTTTGGTCTGCCCTTTCGGGCATAATTTTACTTGGTGTTAAGAAGGCGAAAAAGTGCGAGTTAATGAGGAATATTGGATAGAATTCAGCCCCTCAGGGTCGGAGGATGAGAAAAAAGCACCGTTGATTTGGCGCCTGTTGTATGACTGGACAGATTCGGCGGTGGGGTCAGTTTTTATTATTTTTTTGCTTTTTGCCTTTATTTTTCGCCCTGTCGGGGTGGACGGAACATCTATGGTGCCCACGCTGAACAGCGGTGATTGGGTGGCTATAACCGGCTTCACTTCCAAACCCCGTCGGGGAGATATTGTTGTAATTACCCAGCCAAACGAGGTACGCGAACCGTTGATTAAACGGGTGATAGCCGTGGGCGGGGACACTGTAAATATAGATTTTCAAAAAAGAGAAGTCAGTATAAACGGCAAGGTGCTGAACGAACCGTATATCAGTGAGCCGACACACCGCTTTTTTGATGTATCTTTTCCCCTGACTGTGCCGGAAGGGAAAATCTTTGTTATGGGTGATAACCGCAACAATTCAAAAGACAGCCGTTCTTCCGGTATCGGTTTTATTGATGAACGCTATGTTTTAGGCAGAGCCTGGTTTCGCTTTTATCCTTTTAAAAGCTGGCATATCGAGTATTCGTCTTTTTCTTACGATTAATATTTTTATTTACACCGATAATGGTTTATAATTAAAGTCCAGTCTTAAAACGGGAGTGTTTTATATGTCTTTAAGCGCAATAAAAGCCAGAATTGACCAACTGCTTTATGATATGGCCTCAATAATCTTTTCCGCCGTAATCATAATAATGATTGTGTTCACCTTTTTCTTCCGCGTAGCGGGGGTAGTAGGCCCCTCCATGATACCCACTTTACACGACGGGGATAAACTGCTTGTTTCACCCGTTTTGAAAGAGCCCGCAAGGGGTGACATCGTTATCATTATCCAACCGAACTTTTTACATGAGTCGCTGGTAAAAAGGGTTATAGCCGTGGAAGGGGAGACGGTGGATATAGATTTTGCAAGAGGCCTTGTTTTTGTGGACGGCAAGGTCATACAGGAACCTTATATAAATGGCAAAACCACGGATAAGCATGATGTGGATTTCCCCTTAACGGTGCCTGAGGGAAAGGTTTTTGTTTTGGGTGACAATCGTCACCATTCCACGGACAGCCGCACTAAAGATATAGGTTTTGTGGATGAAAACTATATCTTAGGTAAGGTAATCGGCCGTGTTTTCCCGAGGGACAGTTGGGAGGTTAAGTGAGCCGGTTGCCGGAGCGGTATAAATGAACGATTTTCAAAAACAGAATGTGCAGTGGTTCCCCGGCCATATGGCAAAAACCCGCAGGCTTATTAAAGCGAGCCTGCCTATGGTGGATTTGGTGGCCGAGATTCTGGATGCCCGGGTGCCGAAAAGCAGCCGCAATCCGGAACTTCTGAACCTCATAGGCACAAAACCCAGAATCGTACTTTTAAATAAAAGCGATTTGGCTGATGATAACGTTACAAAACTTTGGGTGGAACACTATGCCGCAAAAGGGGTCAGCGCAATCCCGGTAAACTGTTCTTCCGGTAAGGGCGTAAACCGCTTTGCACCTCTTGTCCGCCGGGAACTCGGTGAAGTGATAGCCGCCAATAAAGCCAAGGGCATGGTCGGCAAACCCTTGAGCGTAATGGTGGTCGGGATTCCCAATACGGGGAAGTCCACTTTTATTAACCGAATGGCCGGCAAAGTCAAGGCTAAAGCCGCCGACAAACCGGGTGTAACCCGCCAAAATCAGTGGTTTGATATCGGGGACGGCATTCGGCTGCTCGACACCCCGGGTATGCTTTGGCCCAAGTTTGAAGACCCCGAAGCGGGCAAAAAGCTTGCCTTTATCGGTTCGGTAAAAGATGAGATTTTAGATGTTGAATGGCTGGCTTTGCACCTGCTCAAGGTTTTAAAAACAGCTTATCCCGAGCGTATTGCTGGGCGTTACGGGGTTGAAGACCCTCAGCAGAGCACGGAACATGATTTGCTGGAAGCTGTTGCCCGGCGCAGAGGGATGCTTTTAGGCGGGGGCGAAACGGACACACTCAGAGCCGCCGTGACGCTTTTAGATGAGTTCAGAGGCGGCAAGTTGGGAAAAATTACATTGGAAAGACCCTGATTACCCCGAAAACTTTTTACAGGTGAAAAATGGATTGGTATCGTTATGAGAATATGGCTGCGGAGCGGGGCTTTTTAAACCCTTGCGGAGTTGACGAAGCGGGGCGGGGCCCTTTGGCGGGGCCGGTTTTTGCCGCTGCGGTAATCCTGCCGCCCTCCTGCGATATTCAGGGCCTGAATGATTCGAAAAAACTTTCGGCTAAAAAAAGAGACGCTTTATTTGACCTTATCCGTGAAAAAGCCGTTGCATATTGTATTGCACAGGCTACGGAAGAAGAAATTGACCGCCTTAACATTCTTCAGGCAAGTATGCTGGCAATGAAGCGGGCGGTGGAAGGCCTTGCCGTTAAAGCGGACTGCGCTTTGGTAGACGGCAACAAAATGCCGGAATTGGATATTCCCGGTAAAGCCCTTACGGGGGGCGACGCTTTAAGCGCCTCAATCGCCGCGGCATCAATACTTGCAAAGGTCAGCAGGGACAGGCTTATGTTGGAGTTGGACAGCCGATACCCTCAATACGAGTTCGCCCGTCATAAGGGTTACGGTACAGCCCTGCATTACGAAAAGCTTGCCCTTTTCGGCCCTTCCCCGGTTCACCGTAAAACGTTTTTGAAGAACTTTGACAGAGCGAAGTATATAAAGAAATAGTTTCGGGAGTGTATAATGGACAAAAGTCTGACCGGAGCCAGAGGCGAGGTCTTTGCGGCACGGTATTTGAGGGATTCGGGTTTTCAAATTTTTGCCGCAAATGTGAGCAACCGCTATGGCGAAGTGGATATTATTGCCGGCGATGAAGAATATATATTTTTTGTTGAGGTAAAAACCCGCACGGAGGGTGCGCTGGCTACCCCGGCTGAGGCGGTAAGCCTGCAAAAACAGAAAAAAATCTGCGGCGTTGCGGCGGCATATCTGCAAAAACACAGGCCCGAACTGCAGCCCCGTTTTGACGTTATAGAAGTTTATTTAAAGGCGGACGGCTCGCTTGACAAAATCAATCATATAAAAAACGCCTTTGAAAGTCTGTTGTAAGGCAATCGGTTCGGATTTATAAAAAAATGCAACTTGTAAGGGGAGAAATATGGTTTACACAAGCACAAGAAACAGCGGAGTAAAAGTTCCCGCATCTCAGGCTATTTCCGAGGGGATTTCTTCCGAGGGCGGGCTCTTTCTGCCGGTAAGCATACCGCAGCTCTCTGTTGAAGATTTGAAATCCCTTGTGAAAAAGAATTATGTGCAAAGGGCGGAAGCCGTACTTTCAATGTACTTAACGGATTTCAGCGCCGAAGAAATATCCCGCTGTGTTTCGGGAGCCTATGCGTCGGGCAAATTCAGCGACCCTGAAGTGGCGCCGCTGAAAAAACTTTATGACAATGTGCATGTGCTCGAACTTTGGAAAGGCCCTACCTGCGCATTTAAGGATATGGCGCTGCAGCTTCTCCCGTATTTGCTGAACGTATCGGCGGAAAAAGCCGTACCCGGTAAAGAGATTGTTATTCTGGTTGCCACCTCGGGGGATACCGGCAAGGCCGCCCTTGAAGGTTTTAAAGACGTTGCGGGTACTAAAATTATGGTTTTCTATCCCGACCGGGGGGTAAGTCCCATGCAGAAACTGCAAATGACCACCCAGGAGGGTGCAAATGTAGCCGTCTGCGCCATTGAAGGCAATTTTGATGACGCTCAAAACGGAGTAAAGGCCATCTTTACGGATAAAGCCTTGGGCGAAAGATTAAAAGAGAAAAACGCCATGTTCTCTTCCGCCAACTCAATTAACTGGGGCAGGCTTGTGCCGCAAATCGTTTATTACATATCCGCCTATTGCGACCTTGTTGCAAAGAAAAACATAAACCTCGGTGATAAAATAAATATTGTTGTACCTACGGGTAACTTCGGCAACATCCTGGCCGCCTACTATGCGAAAAAAATGGGCGTACCGGTGAACAAACTCATTTGTGCGTCAAACTCCAACAATGTACTGACCGAGTTCATTAAAACCGGTACCTATGACAGCAGGCGCCGTTTTTATACCACCATTTCCCCCTCTATGGATATTCTTGTTTCCAGCAATCTGGAACGCCTTCTTTACCTTTTGGCGGATATGGACGACGCCTATATTAAATCCCTTATGAACGGGCTTGTTACAAAAGGCAGTTACAATGTAAGCCAAGGCGTTGAAGAAAAAATTAAAGACTCTTTTGCCGCCGGTTACTGTGATGACGGGCAGACAAAAGAGACCATAGCCCGTACATTTAAAAATCGGGGATATTTGTGCGACACCCATACGGCGGTAGCGGTAAAGGTTTATGAGGATTACCGCCACGAAACGGGGGACGGCACACCCGCAGTGATTGCTTCCACAGCCTCGCCTTTCAAATTCAGCGCCAGTGTGCTTGAAGCTTTAAATCCCTCCGCAGTCGGCGAAGATGAATTTGAAATGCTTAAAACTCTGGAGGAACTCACGGGCGTGAACTGCCCGCATCAGCTTAAAGGCTTGGAAGAAAAGAAAATCCGTTTTGACAATTGCTGCGCAACGGGGGATATGAAAAACGCCGTTTTGGAAATGTTGGGCATTTAGTTTCTGGCAAAATGAATTCACGGGAAAGGGGCTTTCATGTCACTTTTTGCAATAGCGGATACACATCTGTCTTTCGGTACCGACAAGCCCATGGCGGTCTTTCAGGGCTGGGCGGGTTTTGAAAAAAAACTTGAGAAAAACTGGCGTGCCCTTGTTAAGGAGGAAGACACGGTTGTCATCGCCGGGGATATCTCCTGGGGTATGACTCTGGAAGAAGCCCTGCCCGATTTCAGGTTTTTGCATTCTTTGCCGGGGCAAAAACTCCTTATTAAAGGCAACCACGATTATTGGTGGAACAGCAAAACAAAAATGGAAAACTTTTTAGCCGCCAACGGTCTGGATTCCATCGGCATAGTCCACAACAACGCCTTTCAAACCGGCCCGGTCTGTGTTTGCGGCACAAGGGGCTGGGCCCCGGAAGCCGAAGATGAGCAGGATATAAAGGTTTTGGCAAGGGAGGCGGGCCGTCTGCGTGCGTCTTTGGATTTTGCCGAAAGTCTTTCCGGTGAAGATATAGTGTTTTTGCATTACCCGCCCGTACAGGGGGACATTGTTTGCCCCGATATAGCCGAGGTGCTTGTAAAAAGAGGGATTAAACGCTGCTACTTCGGACATCTTCACGCCGTATCCCTCCCTGATTACACGGACTTTCAATGGGAGGGCATCGGTTTCAAACTTATTTCGGCGGATTTTTTAGAGTTTTGCCCGAAGCTTATAGAAAAGTATTGAGTTTGCTTGTCATATGCATGTTTCCGCTTAAAAGTGCTGGAAATCAACATGCTGTTCTGGTATAATGTCGCAGTTAATCGCCGAGCAAGGCGAAAATAGGAGGAAATTTGAATGAGCCTTAAGCCATGCAACAAGGTAGACACCAATGTCACGGAGTTGGAAATTCAGGTCAGCGCTGAAGATTTCAGAGCGGCCGTCATTAAAGTTTTCAACAGAAGAAAAAAAAGCATTACTATTCCCGGCTTCCGTAAGGGTAAAGCGCCGCTGAATCTTGTAGAAAAAGCTTACGGAAAAGATGTTTTCTACGATGATGCCATTGAACTGCTTTTCCCCGACCTTATAGCCGACGCTTATGAAAAAGGCGGGATAAAAGCGGTGGACAACCCCTACGATTTTGATTTAAAGAGCGTTGGGGATGACGGACTGCATTTTTCCGTCAAGGTTGTCACCATGCCCGAAATTGAGCTGGCTCTCTATAAGGGAATACAGGCTGAAAAGCCCGATACCGAAGTCGGCGAAAGTGAAGTGGATGCGGAAGTCGAACGCCTGCGTGAAAGGAATGCAAGGATTCTCACCGCTGACGACAGAGCGGCAAAGACGGACGATATTACGGTTATTGACTTTGAGGGCTTTGTTGACGGAGTCGCCTTTGAGGGCGGCAAGGCGGAAAATTACAGCCTTACCTTAGGTTCCGGCAGTTTCATTCCCGGCTTCGAAGATCAGATTATCGGTCATAAAGCCGGCGAAGATTTTGATGTCAACGTTACCTTCCCCGAAGAATATACTCCCGAGTTGGCGGGTAAAGCGGCTGTGTTTAAAGTTAAGCTCCATGAAATAAAGTATAAAGAACTCCCTGAAGCGGATGACGAATTTGCCAAAGATGTCGGGGATTACGAAACGGTTGCCGAGATGAGAAAAGGTATTGCGGAAGAAATCGGCGACCGTAAAAAACAGGATGCGGAGAGAGTTTTTGAGGAACAGGTTTTAGGGGCGCTGGTCGATCACGTTATGGGCGAAATTCCCGAGGTGATGTTTGAAAAACGCGCAAAAGAGAATACGGATGATTTCAGCCACAGACTTTCTCACCAGGGTGCGGATTTGGACTCATACCTTATGTATACCGGTCTGGACAGAGATACTTTTGATGCACAGATGCTGGAGACGGCAAGAAGGCAGGTAACCTTATCCCTTGCTCTGGATAAAGTTGCCGCTCTGGAAAACCTGACGGCGGAAGAAAGCGATTTTGAAGAAGAATACAAAAATATGGCGGAAACCTACAAACTTGAGGTAGAGAAAATAAAAGAGATTATTGCGGAAGAAACCGTCAAAGGTGATGTTCTCCGCAAAAAGGCCGCAGACTTTGTCTTGGCAAACGCCGTTAATACGGCTCAGGCGCCTAAAGCTCCTGCAAAGAAAAAGGCGGCAAAAACTGAAGATAAAGAAAAAACGGAAAAAAAGACTGCTAAAAAGGCGGCAACCGAAAAAGAAGAAACTCCGGCTGAAAAGAAAAAAGCTCCTGCAACAAAGAAGACTGCGGCAGCTGAAAAAGAACCTGCGGCTGAAAAGAAGACTGCAAAAACAAAGAAAGATACTCCCGCTAAAGAGGAGTAAAAACGGCGCAGAATTAAGGAGGTATTTTTATGGCACTGGTACCGTATGTTATCGAACAAACCAATAGAGGCGAGCGCTCGTACGACATTTTTTCCCGTCTGCTCAATGACAGAATTATTATGCTTTCCGATGAAGTCAACGATGTTACCGCCAGCCTTGTGGTGGCACAGCTGCTTTTTCTGGAAGGTCAGGACCCTGAAAAAGACATAAGCCTTTACATCAACAGCCCGGGCGGTTCGGTAACCGCAGGCTTTGCTATTTATGACACAATGCAGTATATTAAATGCGACGTGTCCACCATCTGCATGGGTATGGCGGCTTCCATGGGCGCTTTTCTGCTTGCCGCCGGTGCTCCGGGCAAACGTTTTGCCCTGGCCAACAGCGAGATGATGATTCACCAACCCCTGGGCGGCGCCAGAGGTCAGGCAACCGACATAAAAATCGAAGCCGACCAGATTGTCAGAATCAAGCACAGGCTCAACAAAATCCTGGCGGAAAACACCGGGAAACCCCTTGAGGTTATTGAAAAAGATACCGACAGAAACTTTTATATGTCGGCTGAAGAAGCCCTTGAATACGGCTTGATAGATAAAGTATTGACAAAAAGATAGGGAGGACGCAGATGCCGAAAGACGACGATAGAAAAGACAGGCAGGTACTTTGTTCTTTTTGCCACAAGCGTCAGGAAGAGGTTCAAAAACTGATTGCCGGTCAGGGCGTGTTTATATGCAACGAATGCGTGGAGCTTTGCCAGGCAATTATTGAAGAGGAATCCGATAAGGGCAGAAGACCCGCAAGGGTTGAAGATTCCTATAAAAATCTGCCAAAACCGCAGGAGATAAAAGCGCAGCTGGATGAATACGTTATCGGCCAGGATGAGGCAAAAATATCTCTGAGCGTTGCGGTTTATAACCACTACAAACGCATTTATTTGGGCAAGTCATCGGGGGTTGAAATTCAAAAGAGCAATATCTTATTGCTCGGGCCTACAGGCGTGGGTAAAACCATGCTGGCACAAACTCTGGCAAAGATTCTGGACGTGCCCTTTGCGATTGCCGATGCTACAACACTGACCGAGGCGGGTTATGTGGGCGAAGATGTGGAAAATATTCTTCTCCGCGTAATTCAGGCCGCCGATTATGACGTGGAAAGGGCGGAGCAGGGCATTATTTATGTGGATGAAATTGACAAAATTGCAAGAAAATCCGAAAATCCGTCTATTACAAGGGACGTCAGCGGTGAAGGCGTACAGCAGGCTCTGTTAAAAATACTTGAAGGTACCGTTGCAAACGTGCCTCCGCAGGGCGGCCGTAAACACCCTCAGCAGGATTTTATTCAGGTTAACACAAGCAATATCCTGTTTATCTGCGGCGGCGCTTTTGACGGAATAGAAACGATTATAGAAAAAAGAGTGGGCGGGTCCGCCCTGGGCTTCGGCGCGGAAGTTAAAACAAAGCAGGACTATAAAGAGAAAAGCATACTTAACGATGTAATTCATCAGGATTTGGTTAAGTTCGGCTTAATTCCGGAGCTGGTAGGCCGTCTGCCTGTTATAACTGCGCTGAAAGACCTGGACAAAGAAGCTTTGATAAGAATCCTCACCGAGCCGAAAGACGCTATACTCAAACAATATCAATGCCTTTTCGGCATGGATGATGTGGAATTGGAGTTTGAGCGGGGAGCGCTTGAGGCGGTCGCACAAAAAACGTTGGAAAAGAAAACGGGCGCCAGAGGCCTGCGCTCAATAATGGAGGAAGTCCTTTTGCCCATAATGTACGAGATTCCCTCCGATCCGACTATCGAACGGGTTGCCGTCACGGCCCAAAGCGTCAATGAAGGCGCCCAACCGCTGATTGAACGCAATCCGACAAAGCGCCCGTCAAAGAACGATGACCCCTTTTCGAAAGATAAGCGAAAACTGAAAAGCGAAGCGGTCTGATTTAAAACCTTTAAACGCTCCCGTCAATATCCCGGCGGGAGCGTTTTCGGTATAAACGGCAACCTGCCGCGGTTGACCCGATTGGGCTATTGTTGTATAATTCCACGTTAAGGGAGAGTGCAAAAAACTCCCCCGAACGGAGATGAAAAAAGATGAATAAAACAGTTTCAGAACCTCTTGTAATGCCCGTTGTGGCGCTCAGAGGTATGGTGATATTCCCCGAAATGCGCCTGCACTTTGATGTGGGCAGAAGTAAATCCGTAGCAGCCCTCAAGGCGGCCATAGCCGGCAATCAGGAGGTTTTTCTGGTTGCGCAAAAAGATATTATTGATGACTCCCCCGGCTTTGACGGCCTGTATAAAGTGGGCGTAGTCGCCGCTGTTAAACAGGTGCTTAAACTTCAGGGCGGCGACCATGTGCGTGTAGCCGTGGAAGGCTTGTACCGTGCCAGACTCGTGGAGGGTAAGGGCGACAAACCCTATATGAGCGGCGTTATTAAAAGAATGCCGGTGAAAAGGGTGAAAAAAGAAGAAGAGGAATACGGCGAGGCTCTGGTTCGCCATGCCAAGGATATTTTTAACGACTATTCTTCCGCCGCCCCCCAACTTTCTCCCGACTTGATTTTAGCGGTAATTGCCGAAAAAAGACCGGGCCATCTTGCCGACTACATTGCCGGCAACATAATGCACGACTTTGAAGACAAACAGGCGATTCTTGAAAACCCTAATCCGCTTAAACGTTTGGAAAGCCTTTGTGTGATGCTTGAACGGGAGGGCAATCTTTTAAAACTTGAGGAAGATATTCATTCCCAGGTTCAGCAGCAGATTGACAGGAATCAAAGGGAATACTATTTGCGCGAGCAGCTTAAAGCCATTTCGGGGGAACTCAACGAAGGCGAAACGCCGGAAAGTGAAATTGCCGGTTACCGTGAACAGATAGAAGAACTCGGCCTGGATGAAGATTCCCGCAATAAGCTTATGAGGGAATGCGACCGGCTTGAGAGAGTTCCGGCCCATTCGGCGGAATCCGGGGTTATCAGGAACTATATTGAAACCTGTCTTTCCCTGCCCTGGAATAAAACCACTAAGGATAAGCTTGACCTTCCCCGTGCACGCAAGGTGCTCGACAATGACCACTACGGGTTGGAAAAGGTGAAAGACAGAATTATTGAACTGCTTGCGGTAAGAAAACTGTCCCCGGATATCAAGGGCCAGATTATCTGTCTGGTAGGCCCTCCCGGTGTGGGTAAAACTTCCGTAGCCCGTTCCGTAGCAAGGGCTATGGGGCGCAAGTATGTGCGTATCTCTTTAGGCGGGATTCACGACGAGGCGGAAATAAGAGGTCACAGAAAAACCTATATAGGCGCTATGCCCGGACGGATTATCAGCGCAATGCAGCAGGCGGGTACTGCAAATCCGCTTATGCTTCTTGACGAGGTGGACAAACTTTCAGCCAGCTACAACGGCGACCCGTCTTCCGCTTTGCTGGAAGTGTTGGACCCCGAGCAAAATTCCACCTTCAGGGACCACTATATTGAACTCCCCTTCGATTTAAGCAGGGTGTTGTTTATTACCACCGCCAACATGCGCGATACAATCCCGGAACCTTTACAAGACAGGATGGAGATTATTGAACTCGGCTCCTACACCCATGAGGAAAAATTCAATATAGCAAAAAAACATCTTGTTCCCAAGCAGGCTGAAAGGCACGGCCTGCCCTCCGGGAACTTCAGGATTACCGATGACGCTCTGCGTCTGATTATAGACGGCTATACCAAAGAAGCCGGGGTGCGCAAGCTTGAGCAGACAATCGCCGCACTTTTCAGGAAGGCGGCAATAAGGGTAGCCAACGGAGAAGGCAGGGTGATTTTCCGTGCAAAGGATTTGGATGAAGTTCTCGGAGCAAGAAAATACAAAAATGAAAAGCCCGAAGTCATGTGTGAACCGGGGCTTGTCAACGGTCTTGCCTGGACTTCGGTTGGCGGAGAAATGCTTCAGATAGAGGCGGCCGTGCTGGCAGGCACGGGCAAGCTGGAACTCACCGGCTCTTTGGGTGAGGTTATGAAAGAGTCTGCAAAGGCCGCCTTGAGCTTTATCCGTTCCCGGGCGGACCGCTTTAATCTGGAAAAGGATTTTTATAAAACCAAGGATATTCACATACACGTGCCCGAAGGCGCCGTTCCCAAAGACGGCCCCTCCGCAGGGGTGACAATAGCCACCGCTTTGGTGTCGGCGCTCACCGGTATTCCGGCAAAAGCGAGCGTTGCCATGACGGGCGAAATAACCCTTAGAGGAAGGGTTCTCCCCATAGGCGGATTAAAAGAAAAGGCAATGGCCGCCTACCGTGCGGATATCTCTACCGTTCTTATCCCGGAGGAAAATGTGCCGGATTTGCGGGAAGTGGATAAGACTGTCAAGGAACGGGTGGAGTTTATTCCGGTTACAAGCATAGACGAGGTTTTTTCAACCGCCCTTTCTGCGGACTGTATAAAAGCAGACCTCGCCGACCCTGTTTTACCGATGCAGGAAAGTATGCAATTACCCGGTGGCGTGCTCGCCCAATAAATAAATTAAGGTGCTGCTATGCGTTTTGACAACTTTGATTATGAAGCCTCATATGCCACAAGCGCCCAGCTGCCCCGTTTATCGGAACCGGAGGTGGCCTTTGCCGGGCGTTCCAATGTGGGCAAGTCTTCACTTATCAATAAGCTTTTTAACAGAAAAAATTTGGCAAGAACAAGTTCCGTACCCGGTAAAACCGTGACAATAAACTTCTATAAGGGGGACGGGGTTCGTTTTGCAGACCTTCCGGGTTACGGCTTTGCAAAAGTCCCCCATAGCGAAAAACTCCGTTGGAAAAATTTGATGGAAGGCTATTTTAACTCGGAGCGGAATATCGCTTTGGTGGTACAGTTAATTGATATCCGTCATAAACCGTCAGTTGAAGATTACGATATGCTTCATTTTTTAAAAGCAACCGGCCTTCCCTTTGTAATAGCTTTAACAAAAAGCGATAAACTCAAAAAAACTCAACTTCAAAAACGCCTTGAGGAATTAAAAGACGAACTTGCTGAATATGAGGACGTTGATCGGATTGTGTTCTCGATTGTAAGCGGTCAGGGTGTTTCGGAACTGAAAAAAATAATCAGCGGCAGGCTGAGTAAGTAACGGGAGAGTAAAATATGTATATTTCCGACAGTATTCAAATCAATCAAAAAGGTCATCTGACAATAGGCGGCTGTGATACGGTGGAGCTTGCGAAAAAGTACGGAACGCCCCTTTATGTTATGGATGAGGATGAAATCCGCCGCAATTGCCGGGAATTTGTCAATTCGATTAACGAAAACTATGACGGCAACGGCATGGTTCTTTATGCGGGTAAAGCTTTTTTGTGTAAAGAAATATGCCGTATATGCGCTCAGGAAGGCATGGGACTGGACGTTGTTTCCGGCGGAGAACTGCACACTGCGCTTTCGGCGGGCTTTCCGGCGGAGAGAATCTATTTTCACGGCAACAACAAAACCCCGGACGAACTGCAGCAGGCGGTGGACAACAATGTGGGCTGTATAGTGGTTGATAATATAAACGAATTGGAACGCCTTGAAGAGACGGCCGGCCGAGCCGATAAAAAAGCGGATATTCTGCTGAGAATTAAGCCGGGAATTGATGCGCACACTCACTCCTTTATAAAGACCGGTCAGATTGACTCAAAATTCGGCTTTGCCCTTGAAACGGGGGAAGCGATGCAGGCGGTAAAAAAGGCTCTCTCCATGACCCATGTTAATCTTGTCGGCGTGCATTGCCACATCGGTTCACAAATCTTTGATTTGGATCCTTTTGAGCTTGCCGCCAGAGTTATGCTGGAGTTTATTGCTCAGGTTAAGACCGAAACGGGCGCCGAGTTGGGCGTTCTCAATTTGGGCGGCGGTTTCGGTATTAAATACCTGCAGACCGACAGGCCCCGCCCCTATAAGGATTATATGAAAAAGGTGTCCGCCGCAGTTAAAGAAGCTACGGCTCAACTGGGTCTCAAAATGCCCTTTATCCTCATTGAACCGGGAAGGTCAATTGTCGGACCGGCGGGTCTTACTCTGTATACTGTCGGTTCCGTAAAAAAGATACCCGATGTAAGAACCTATATCTCCGTTGACGGGGGAATGGGCGACAGCCCCCGGTACATACTCTATCAGTCCCGTTATGAAGTTGTTTGCGCAAACAAGGCGGAAAAAGAAAGGGAATGCACAGCCACAATTGCGGGCAAATGCTGTGAAAGCGGCGACCTGATTCAGGAATGGACTTCGGTGCAGCGGGTGGAGCCGGGGGATATACTTGCCGTGCTTGCTACGGGTGCATATAACTATTCCATGGCATCGAACTATAACCGTATTCCGCGCCCGGCGGTTGTTTTTGTAAGCAGGGGCGAATCAAGGATTGTCGTCCGGCGTGAAAGTTATGATGATCTGTCCCGCAACGATATTTAACGGGGAGGAACAATATGGAAAAATATCCTGTTTTTTTTGATATAGCGCCCGGAGTAAAACTGTGCGCAACCGATACGAAGCGATTTAAAACCGGTTGCATCAGTTTTACCATGCTGCTGCCCATGAAAGGGAACCTTGCCGCAAACGCCTTGCTGCCCTATATTCTGCGCCGCTCCTGCCGTAAATATCCCGACTTTTCCCTCCTCAACGGGCGGTTGGCGGAACTCTACGGAGCCTCCCTGTCCTCAGGGGTGAGCAAGTTCGGCGAAAGGCAGTTTCTGTCCGTTTCAATAACCGCTATTGATGACAGATTTTCATTGACGGGCGAGAGTATTGCCGCCGAATGCGCCGCCCTTTTGCTGGACCTTATTTTTGACCCTGATACGGATAACGCTTCTTTCAAAACGGAAGCGGTGGAGCTTGAAAAAAGGCTGATGATTGAGCGGATTGAAAGCGAGCTGAATAATAAGAGGGTTTATGCTTTTCGCAGATGCCAGGAGCATATGTTCGAGTCCGAAGATTACGGCAAGAGCAAATACGGCACTATTGACGAGGTGAAGGCTCTCAGCGGTACCGATGTTTATAACGCCTGGCTTAACCTGCTTAAAACAGCCGTTATACAGGTGGATATGGCAGGCAGTTCACCTGCGGAGAAAATTGCCGATGAGCTGAAAAAAAGGTTTGCCGATATTGAAAGAGAACCCGCCTCTTTAGACACTCTGTTTATTAACAAGGTTGACAAACAGCGCCATTTTCAGGAGGAAATGGTTGTGGAACAGGGCAAACTGGTGCTCGGTTTCAGAACGGATATGACCCATGCCCGGGATAATATTCATGCCATGCGGGTTATGACCGATATCTTCGGCGGCGGAACCTATTCCAAGCTTTTTAAAAATCTTAGGGAAAAAATGAGCCTTTGCTACTATTGTTCCGCCCGTATGACTGCGGAAAAAGGTGTGATTTTTGTCCAAAGCGGAATTGAAAGCGATAAGGATAAAGAGGTAATAACACAGGTTCTGCGGCAGCTTGAAGATATAAAATCGGGAAATATCGGCGCCGAGGAATTTGAGGCTTCAAAACTTTCCATTTGCGACAGTCTGAGGAGCGTTGAAGACTCTCCGGAAAGCATAGTCTCATGGTATGCCTACCAGATTATCAGGGATGAAATCACCACCCCCGCTCAGGAGGAAGAAATGATAAAAGCCGTAAATATCCAAGAGGTTATTCAGGCGGCAAAGGGCGTTGTTCTGGACACAAGCTATTTCCTTAAAGGAATAGGGGAGGGCAAAACGGATGAGGATTAAAGAGATAAAAAATGAACCTCTTAATGAAAAGTATTTTCACATTGACCACCCTTCGGGGCTGACTGTTCTGCTTTTTCCCAAAGAAGATTACGCCACAAACTATGCGGTGTTTGCCGCAAAATACGGCTCTATCGACAATAAACTGGTATCCCCCGACGGAACGGTGGAAACAATCCCCGAGGGCACGGCTCACTTTTTGGAGCATAAACTTTTTGAAAGTGAAGAACTTGACGCCTTTGAGCGCTTTGCAAAAACAGGCGCCTCCGCAAACGCTTATACAAGCTTTGACCGTACCGGCTACCTGTTTTCCTGCACCGGCAACTTCCGCGAGTCTTTGGAGATTCTTTTGGACTTTGTTCAGAATCCCTATTTCACTCAAAAGACGGTGAAAAAAGAGCAGGGGATAATCGGGCAGGAAATTAAGATGTACAAGGACGTCCCGGAGTGGGCGGTTCTCTTCAACCTCTTGGGCGCCATGTATAAAGAAAATCCGGTGCGCACCGATATAGCGGGTACGGTGGACTCAATTTCAAAAATCACTGCCGACCTGCTTTACCGCTGTTACAATACCTTTTACGACCTGAGCAACATGGTGCTTGCGGTTGCCGGCAATGTCTGTGTTGAAGAGGTGTTGGAAGTTGCCGACAAAATGCTGAAACCCGCAAAAGGCAAGCCCGCCCAAAGGGTCTTCGTGCCGGAATCCTCCGAAGTTGTCACCCCCTATGTGGAAGAATCCCTCACGGTGGCAATACCCAGTTTTTTATTGGGCTTTAAAGAGGCGATTAAAACTCCGGAAAGAACAACAACCGAACGCCTGAGCGCTTATATTTTACTGGACATAATCGCCGGCCCCGAATCACCGCTGTATAAAAGGCTTATTGAAGCCGAGCTTGTGAATACCGGTTTTTCTTATGAGTATTTTGAAGGTTTCGGCTACGCATGCAGTATTTTCGGCGGATTGTCAAAGAATCCGAAAAAAGCGGCGGAAGAGATTAAAAAAGAAATTCAATCCTTTGCCCGAAAAGGCGTTTCCTCCGCCGAGTTTGAACGCTCAAGGCGTAAACTTTACGGCGGGCTTATCATGATGTATAATGACGTAAGCGCTATCGCCAACTCGCTGGCGGAAACATTTTTCAACGCAAACGGCTTGTTTGATGACCTTGAGGCCTGTAAAGTGATAGACCTTGACATGGTAAATGCCCGCTTTAAGGACCTTTTCTCTGAAGACAACTCGGTTTTGTCGGTGATTTGGCCGCTTTGATTCAGTTTTTAGGAGGTGCATTTTATGAAGGACTATACAATCGTCTATTTTAAGGCAATCGAAAGGGGCTTCAGTGTCCCGAGTGTGTTTGCCGAATTCAGCATTTTCGGTTTGCATTTTTCCATCAAATGGTACGGAGTCATAATCGCTTTCGGCTTTTTGCTGGCGGTGCTGCTTGGGGGCAGAGGCGCTTACAAATGGAAGATGAGCCTTGACAAAATGATTGATGTGCTTATTTACGGCACCGCCCTCGCAATTCTCAGTGCCCGGCTCTATTATGTCATAGGCAACTGGTCCTACTATAAAAACGACCTTTCTTCCATATTTAATGTTTGGGAGGGCGGCTTGGCAATTTACGGCGGCCTTATCGGCGGTCTTATTGCGGGCTACATTGTTTGCCGGGTTGAAAAACTTAATTTTCGTAATCTTTTAGATTTATCCGCACTGAGTTTTTTGCTGGCACAGGGCATCGGCCGTTGGGGCAACTTCACCAATCAGGAAGTTTTCGGCAGAAACACGGATTTGCCCTGGGGTATGTGGAGCCAGAAAACCGCCGACTTCATTACCGCAAATCAAGCGGAGCTTGCGGCAAAAGGTATTCAGGTGACTGCCGGCACTATGGCCGATAAGGCCTATGTTCACCCGACTTTTCTCTACGAGTCCATCTGGTGCCTTTTGGGCTTTGTTTTGCTTTTTATAGTAACCAAGAAGTTCAGAAAGTTCAGCGGGCAGATAATGCTTTCCTACGGGGTCTGGTACGGAGCGGGCCGTGCGGTTATTGAAACTTTCCGTCTTGACGGTATCCCCGTTGCGGGCTTGGGCCTCACCTTGAATCAACTCCGTTCCATCGGCATTGCCGTTGTTTCCGCTGTGGCTTTGGGGATTCTCCTTAATAAATATATCAAGAACCCCAAACCTATAGAGGGAATAGATTTCTTCCCGCCGGATGACCCGCCGAAAAAACGAAGGGGCAAAGAAAGCCTTGAAGAAGAGGAAGTTGTAGAAGTTGAGTTGCCGGCGGAAGAAGTGACGGAAAATGCGGAAGAACCTGCTGCAGACGAAGATGAAAAAACTCCGGAAGAGGAGGAACCTGCTGCAGACGAAGATGAAAACGCTCCGGAAGAGGAAGACCCGGCACAGGTTGAATAGGCTTGCTTTTCCAACAAATTATCGGTTTCGGGAGGTATCGGTATGTACAGGATTATTGACGGAAAAAAAACGGCGGAACAGGTACTCAATAAAATCGCCGTTGAAGTCAAAGAACTTAAAGATAACTCAAAGGATATAGCCTTGGCGGTCATCATCGTGGGCGACAACCCCGCCTCCCGGGTTTATGTAAATAATAAAAAGAAAGACTGCGCCCTTGTCGGCATCGAGTCTTACGAATATGCTCTTCCCGCCGATACATCGCAGGAAGAGCTTTTGGCTCTGATTGACGAGCTTAATCAACGCAAAGATATAAACGGAATTTTATGCCAGCTCCCCCTGCCCGGCCATTTTGATGAAAAGGCGGTACTCAACGCCATATCTCCCCAAAAGGATGTGGACGCATTTCATCCCGTCAATGTGGGGCATATTATGATCGGGGACTGCCTGCTTTTACCCTGCACCCCCGCAGGGGTAATGGAACTGCTCAAAGCGTATGATATTCCGATTGCCGGCCGTCACTGTGTCATTATAGGGCGCAGCAACATTGTCGGTAAGCCCATGGCAATGCTCATGCTTAAAGAAAATGCCACCGTTACCGTTTGCCACTCCAAAACCGTCGATTTGGCAGGCATAACCAGACAGGCGGATATACTTATAGCCGCAGTGGGTCAGGCAAAAATGATTAAGGCCGACATGGTAAAAGAGGGCGCCGTTGTAATCGACGTTGGGATGAACAGGGACGAAAACTCAAAACTCTGCGGGGATGTGGATTTTGACGGTGTTGCACCAAAAACATCCGCAATAACGCCGGTGCCCGGCGGCGTAGGACCCATGACCCGTGCTATGCTGCTTGCCAACACCCTGACCGCCGCCAGGGTTCAGTTCGGGGAATAAGTCCGTAATTTGAATTTAAGTATTTGCGTTTCATATAACGGAACACTTTTTATTAAGACAGGGAGAGTATATTGTCCGACAAAAAGCTGTTTCTGAAAAAACTGATTGTGGTGCTTGTCAGCCTTTTGGTTTTGACGGGTATGTTGTTTGTTGCCGGCAGAGCCAATCCCGAGGTGGAATTTGAAGACCCCGGGCTGGAATATGCGGTGCGCCGAAAACTTGAAAAATGGGGCGGTCCCCTTTATCAATCGGAGTTGTCGGACATTATTTCTCTTGATGCCTCAAACTGTGAAATATCAAGTTTAAACGGAATTGAGCGTATTCATCGGTTGGCGGAACTTAATTTGGAAAACAACTTTGTTGAAGACCTTTCACCTCTTTCAAAGCTGAAGATGATAAAGACCTTAAATCTGAACGGTAACGGAATTACCGACCTTGAAGAGCGTTTAAAACCTCTGGCCCGCGTCCCGTTAAGGGTGTTGAAATTAAGAAACAACTTTGAAACTACTCCCGAGGGGGAAACCGTTAAGCTTGCGGACCTCAGCTGTTTACAAAGATTCATCACTTTGGAAGAATTGGATTTAAGGGATAATGCCGTAGAGGATATCACTCCGTTGGAAAAGCTGAACAGCCTGATTAAACTTAACATCAGGGGCAACAAGGTTAAGTCGCTGCAATCTCTTTCCTCCCTTAAAACCTTAACCTATCTGAACATACACTCCAATGTCGAAATTGATTCAATCGTACCGTTAAAAGACCTCCACCGTCTGGAAACTCTTATCATGCGAAGGGTTCCCATAGACGATATAAATGTAATCAAGGGCTTTAAAAAACTGCAGAACCTAAATGTGCTTGATTGCGATTTGGATAATATTGACCTTTCGGTATTCCTTGAAATGAGAAGAAACGGCGCTTTAACCGGTGTTGTTAAACCGGCATATCTGGTTTACGCTTTAGCGGCGCCCGGGTTTTCCCAAGAGGGCGGATTTTACGAAAAAGGCTTTGAGTTAAAGCTCGCCGCCGACGAAGCCGATGCGGATATTTACTACACAACCGACGGCAGTGAACCTACGGCCAAATCCTCCAGATATTCCGCCAATAATCCTGTTGCGGTCAAAGATGAAGGGGTTACGGTTGTCAGCGCAAGAGTCATCTCAAAGGATAATACGGAAATGAGTGAGGTTGTCGCCCACAGCTATTTTGTGGGGGTTGAAAATGCGGCAAATCTGCCCGTTATATCATTAGTGACCGACAGCAAAAATCTTTTTGATGAAGCAACCGGCATATACCACGAAGCGAATATGTACAACCGAGGCAGTGAGTGGGAACGCCCTGTCTTTTTTGAGTTTTTTGAAAATGACGGGAAAAGGGCTTTCGGAGTAAACGGCGGACTTCGCATTCACGGCGGTTCCACAAGAAAATTCGACCAAAAGAGTTTAAGAATATACACCGACGGCAAGTACAATAAAGACGGCTTTGTTAATTATGATATTTTTGGCGACCTGAAAAAGGTCGGTACCGACAAAACAAAAACCGGGTTCAGCCGTTTGCTTCTCCGTAACTCCGGTAATGATTGGGAACTTACAATGTTCCGCGACGCCTTTATTCAGCGTCTTATAGCCTCAATAGGCACCGTGGATACTCAGGCCTACAGACCCGCTGTTGTATACATAAACGGGGAGTATTGGGGAATTCTTAACGTCAGGGAACGCTATGACGAGTATTATTTCAGGGATACCTATGGTGTTGATATCAGAAAGATAGCGATTCTTGAGGATAATGCGAAACTGTCAAGAGGAATGGCCGAAGATGTGACTCAATATAAAAATATGATTGCCTTTATTGAAGCAAACAGCTTGGCCGATGATAAAAACTTTGCCGAGATAAAGAAGCAAATGGACGTTGAAAACTACAGGGACTATGTTATTGCCAATACCTTTATTTCCAACAGCGACTGGCCCGGCAACAATGTCAAATTCTGGCGTTACAGGGCGGACGAATACCGTGATGATGCCGAATATGCCCTTGACGGGCGCTGGCGCTGGCTGATTTTTGATACCGACTACGGCTTTAACCTGTACAGATACCAGGAGGACAGATTGGGTAACTGCCGCGACCATGCCCACAATACCATCAGTTGGATAATGGCGCCGGAAGACGGCCTTTATGGAGAAGTTTGGCCCAACTTTTTAATCAGGGCGCTTATGGAAAACGAAGGGTTTAGAACGGACTTTTTAATCAGATATTCAGACCTGCTCAACACCTGTTTTGAAACCGACCATGTTCTGTCGGTTATGGAGCAAATGCAAAAAGCAATTGAACCGGAAATGCCAAACCATACTGCCCGCTGGGGCGGAATAAAGGATATGAAAGCCTGGTACGGCAATATCGGTGCAATGAAAGAGTTTGCCGTGGAAAGGCCCGGCTATATTCGAAAATATCTGATTGAAGAGTTCAACTTAAAGGGTACCTACAGGCTCAACCTCGGTATGAGTCAGGCGGGCGGTTATGTTAAGGTTAATTCAATTGATGTTGACCGCAGCGGTTGGAAAGGCGTTTACTTTAAAAATCTTCTCCTGACAATGACGGCTATCCCTGCGGAAGGCTATGTTTTCTCCCATTGGGAAGGCTTGCCTGCTGACAGTAAAGAAAAAACCGTTACACTCAACCCCGCAGGCAATTTAACGGTTAAAGCGGTATTTAAAGCGGCCGAATAATTCGGCCTTAAATAAGAAAGGATTTGATTTAGGCGTGACTAAGGTTTTGCAGTATCTGATCGGTATGCTTTCGGTTTCCGAAAGGGATTTATTCAACATGGTGTTTTCCCTTGTGCTGGCAATAGTAATCGGCATAATAATCTCTCAGCTCTATAAAATAACTCATCGGGGCTTGAGCTACGAACTCACTTTTATGGCCACATTGGTTACTCTGGCGCCGATTGTCGCAATCGTTATGCTCTTTATCAGAGGCGACCTGGTGCTCTCCCTGGGGCTTATCGGCTCCCTGTCCATAGTCCGTTTCAGAACCCCGGTGAAAGATACCCGGGATATGGTCTTTATCTTCTGGATTATAGCGGTGGGGCTTGGCTGCAGCACCTATAACTGGATCGTCGTAATAGTTTCCACCATTGTAATAACGATTCTCATTTTTGTAATACATACAATCAGGTACGGTCAGACCTACAATATTGACTATGTGCTGGTAATTGCCGGAACGGGGGCGCAAAAGACCTCCGAAATAACCGAAGCTGTTGAAAAATACGCCAAGGATATTAAGGTCAGGTCAAAAGAAATAGAAGGCGAGTATTGGGAGATTATTTTTGAAATAAGGTTTAATAAAGACAGCCTTAAAAAGACCGACTCAATCATAGATGAACTCAGGGCTAAGGAAAACATAACCAAGGTTTCTCTGCTTGCTCCTCAGACAGCCCTGCCCGTATAAAAACCTTGACGAGGACGGACCGAGCATTGAAAGACGCAAGCGTACGTTTTGAGATGAAATACAGAATAACCTATTATGAGTATTTGCAAATCAGGAATGCTCTGAGTATCTATATGCAAAAAGACAAGTTTACAAAACGGGCGGGGGGAAAGGGCTATTTTGTCCGGAGCCTGTATTACGATACCCTCGACTACGCATCATATCACCAGAAAATGGCGGGGGATAATGAGCGGGTAAAACTCAGAATCAGAACCTACAGCCCGACCCCCGATAAGGACAGCCCTATCCGGGTGGAACTCAAGATGAGAAAAAGAAACCTCGTCATTAAAAAAAGCAGATTAATCAATTTTGAAGAATATGAAAATTTTGCCAATACCGGCCGGTGGTCCGATGAAAACGATTTATTGCTTTCCGAGTTTGAAAACCACAGGTTGAGTAAAATGAGTGAGCCGAAACTCATTATCGAGTATTTTCGGGAGTGTTACGAAACAAAGGTGCCGGGCGGGCTGAGAATAACCTTTGACCATGAAGTAAAAAGCGCCCATTCCGATGAACTTTTCCCCGAACACAGCTTTTACAGGCCCCACTATCCCGGCATCGTGATAATGGAGATAAAATTCAAGGACGAAGTACCGGCATGGGTAAAAAAGCTTGTCCATACCTACGGGCTCAGGATAATTGCAAACAGCAAATTTACACAGGGTCTGCAAGCCTGCAGGCACGATTTGGCTCACCCCGGCGGGATTGTCACTATAAGATAACTTTAGTCCTTTGAATACATTTAACGCCCGTTGCGGGTCTTGCGGAAAAAGTTTTTGTTTGACAAGCCTTGACCGCTGTGCTATAATGCCAAACGCTGCTTATTTCGGGCGGTGTCTTTTTGGCGCCGAAAGTGAGCTTTGCTCCGCCCTCAATAGCGAGTCTTATTAAAGGTAGGTTAATCTCCATGTACGCAATCATCGAAACCGGCGGCAAGCAGTACAAGGTAGAAGCGGGCGAAACCGTTTTTATCGAAAAACTGAACGCTGCTGAGGAAGAAACGGTCACTTTTGACAAAGTTGTCGCTCTGGGCAAAGATGACGCCCCCGTGTTCGGCAACCCCTATGTGGAAGGCGCCAGTGTAACCGCAAAGGTTCTAAAAAACGGTAAGGCTAAAAAGGTCACCGTTTTTACCTACAAATCCAAAAAGAACGTAAAACGCAAGTTGGGCCACAGGCAGCCCTATACCAAGGTGGAAGTTACTGCCATCAACGCCTGAAGCCATGGTTAAGGTAACTTTTCTGACGGCAAACGGTCTTATCAGAGGGTTTCACATCAGCGGCCACGCTTTGGCGGGCGCATCCGGCAAAGATATCGTCTGCGCAGCGGTTTCTTCCGCAGCCTATTTAACGGCAAACACCGTTACCGATGTAATGGGCATTGAAGCCGGGGTTCAGGTGGACGAAAAAGCGGGAACCATGCGTTTGGAACTTACTGAAGAACAGGCTGAAAGAGCAAAAGAGATTATAAAAGGCCTTGAACTCCATCTGCGCGGCCTTGAAAAAATTCACGGTAATCATATCAAAGTAATTTACGGAGGCGTTTAATATGTTAAAAATCAACATTCAGCTTTTTGCGCATAAAAAGGGAATGGGCTCCACCCGCAACGGGCGCGATTCCGAATCCAAAAGACTCGGCGTTAAAAGGGGCGACGGTCAGTTTGTATTGGCCGGCAACATCCTTGTCCGTCAGCGCGGCACCCGTATTCATCCCGGCAACAATGTGGGCATCGGTTCCGACGATACCCTCTTTGCCCTTGTAGACGGCAATGTCAAGTTTGAGCGCAAAGACAAAAGCCGCAAACAGGTCAGCGTTTACGCAGTAGAGCAGTAAGCCTGCACCTGAAAACGCAAAATAAAACCGTTCGCTTTTCTTTCGGGCGAACGGTTTTTTGTAATTTATCGGTCAGCAGTGAATTTCCGCAAGTCCGCTTACGGTTAAGCGAACTCCAGACCGGAATCAGCCGGTTTAATAACAAAAACATCCTTTACCGAACCGGCAAGTTTTTCGGCGCAAAGCCGGGCGGCCTTTTCATCGGTAAATATTCCGAACACGCTTGGGCCGCTGCCGGTCATCTGGCTGCAAAGGGCGCCGCAGTTTCTCATAACATCCTTAATATCCACCCTGCCCGGTACTTCAACGCATTGCTCAAACACATTCCCCATCGCTAAACAAATATCGTTTAAATCCCCGTTGAGCATTTGGTAGAGCATAACAGGCCCGTTGGGGTGGCGGATATAATCAAAGTTGTCATAGGCTTTATAGGCTTCAACGGTAGATATGCTTTGCTCCGGCTTTGCCAGAACAATAAAACAGTCCGGTAAAGCGGGCAGGGGGGAGAGTACCCCCCCGATGTCTTGCGCCAGCATTGTGCCTCCGGTAAGGCAAAACGGCACATCGGCCCCTACGCCGAGGCCGATTTGATTAAGCTGCACGGTATCCAGCCCCGCCTCAAAAAGCCTGTTCAGACCCGCAATCACGGCGGCGGCGTCGGCGCTCCCTCCGGCAAGACCTGCCGAAAGGGGAATGCGTTTTTCAATATGAATTTGCAAACCGCTGTTTTTAATGTTTGCCGACCTGAAAAAGGCTTCAGCGGCTTTAAAGGCTATATTGTCTTTATTAACGGGCAGGGTCTTTTCCGAACAGGTCAGGCTTATTTTACCGCCCTTTGTTTTCTCCAGCTCAACGGTGTCATATAGTCCCACAGACTGCATAACAGTGTACAGGCTGTGGTAGCCGTTGGGCAGCAGTTGTGTAATATCCAAAAACAAATTGATTTTTGCCGCCGCATTAACCGTAATTTTCACGTCCGTGTTCCCTCCCGTAATAACAAGTCACGCAATCCCGCACCTTTCCGCCTGACTATTCAATGGGTATTTGAATAGGTTCCCGTCCCTGGTAGAGGCTGACGCATTCAAAACCGCAGCGCAAGGCTATCTCCATTCCCTCCTGTATGCCGGCCGCAAGGTCGTTGGCATAGTGCGCATCGGAGCCGATGGTGATATATTCTCCGCCGAGCTCTTTAAAACGCTTTACAATATCTTCACCCGGCATGGTCCGTTTCAGGGCTTGCCGCAGCCCGGAAGTGTTTATTTCCAACGCTTTTTTATTTTTAACCAGGCTTAAAAGAATGGAGTCAATCTCTTCGGAATATTTGCTCAAATCAACCTCTATACCGTGATTGCCCACAATATAGCGCAGGGGATAGGTGAAGTGGGCAAGGGAGTCGAAATTGCCCCAATCCGCCACAAGCTGAAGTTCTTTAAAGTATTGCTCCATAACGTCTTCCACTTTATCAACGCCGTAATCCAAAAACATAAAGTCCGGCTTGCCCCTCAGGTTATGCACGGCGGCCAAAATAAAATCATATTTTTTCGATTTTACAAAAGCGTCGGCGGTTTCCCTGTCATACATGGGTTGACCGAGTTCCACTCCCACACCTACAATCAGCTTGCCGCGAAAAGCGGAGCGGGCTTTTGCCGTTTCAAAATGGGATTGATTGGCGGTGCGCTGATAATTATTCTCGCGAAAATAATCAATTTCAATATGGTCTGTAACGGCCAACGCCCTCAAACCGAGTTCTTCGGCCTTTTCGCACAAAAACATCGGGGAATGGTGACCGTCAAAGGAGTTGTCCGAATGGACATGTGAATCGATTATTTTTTTATACATAAATTTAGCACCTCAAACGCCGCAGGATTTATTGTGGCTATCATATAACAAAACAGTGATTCACGCAACCGTTCAATATGAAAAAAGACTGCCGGATGTTTATAGAATTTCCGTATTTTGTATTGACAGGCTTGGCAATTTATGGTATTACGCAAATGGGGTTTTTGCAAAGATTTATAAACTGATTATTTGAGTTGCACCGAAATGGGGTGAAATATTTTGGAAAGGGAAAATGGAGAAAGTTTTGAACAAGCAGTTAGATATTTTAGTTCTGAAGAAAATATAACGAAATGTCAACCATTTATCCTTGAATGTCAACGCTATAGTGATAAAATCATGAAATTCGGTATGACTTATCAAGCGATATACAAAGAAACAAGTGCCAAAGTTATAAAGGAAGAATATGGTGTTGGCGGAGAAACAATTCAACGAGGCTTTTATAACCCAAGCCCTATTGTTGATATTGTAATGGGGAATGCCAATCGTGGGAAAATTTTGAAGCGAATAACTCCCAAAAGCAAACCTGTTCGTAAATATTTGTTTGATGAATTTGGTATGCTGGTTTTGGTAGAGAACTTTCCCCTTAATATTGGATGCAAGGAAATAATAATACGGCAAAATGATATGGAAACAGGTATATCTTTTGACGATAACGGGATTCAAGCATTATCTGAATGTATTTACCGTGGCAATCAAATTCTTTCATATGTTTTTTGCTTGTACAACACCTATGAAAGCAGAGTTTTTGATTATACGAAAGAGGAATTTGAATATTCGGAATCGGGCTTAACGGATGTGTATATTGATAGGTTCTTTAACTCGCCGAATGCACCGATACTGCGACAAGAAACATATCGTTTTAAGCATGATATGGAGGGGTATTTGTCCCAATATACCATTATTGAAAAGGATAACGGTATATCTAAAAATACGCAGTTAAATGATGAGTGGTTTGATATTAAAATCAAACGGAAAGTATAGTGAGCTTGCTTATACAACACGGCAAGTCAGTTTGTGTTAGACAATTTTCGATTGCTGAACAAGCCGTTAATGTTGAGTTTAATCGTAATACGATAGGTTATTTAGCTTCAACTATCTATTCGGTTTACGCCGTTTTGATGGAGGGATTAATATGATTCACGGTTGTAAAATTGAACATGATGGTACTCTTATTTTTCTTCTCAGAAAGCATTCCTGTCCAAACTGCCAAAGTACACTTGAAAGAAAAAAGCATGAAAAGGTTGTCCATTCGGAATCCCCCGAAGCTAAAGACTATGATTTTTCAATGCCGGGTGGGCCATATATGTATGGCAACATTAAATTTATAACTTTCTATTATTGGTGCCCAAACTGTAAAAACATTTATGGAATGAGGGAATTAATTAATGCAAAGAAGGCGGCCAGAAGAGCCGCAAGAGAAGCGAAAGGAAAAACCGGCTTCTACAAATTAAGTGATTATATTCTCAGTGTTCTGGAATCTATCAGGAACGGGTTCTCAAAAACAAAGGACAGCATGCGGTTAAAAAGAAAAAAACCGATGAAAAAGGATTGTACATTCATGAAAAAAGGAAGAATATATTCGATAATAACAGTTATCGTTGTGAGCGTTTTTTTGATTGCTTTTATTGGACGAGCAATTACTCAAGAAAAGGTGCTGGCGATAAAAAGTGAAAGTTCAATGAAGTACTCTTGGAATGCCAGCCTTTTTTATGTTTATTTTAAGAGACACCATTGTCCATTATGCGGAACAAAATTAAAAACATCTTACTATAGCGTTATTGTAAATTCTGATTCACCCGAAGCAAAAAAATATGATTTTTCGGTTGGTGATTCTTATGTTACCGGTGATTTAGAGTTCCGAACGATGTGCTTTAAGTGTCCAAAGTGCGAAATTAAGATTTCCTTTGATGAAATGAAAAGGTTAGAGAAGCAACAAAAACTGTCGCCATAGCAAACAAAACTCACAAAAATTGAGTTTGTTTATACGCTTATAGGTGTGCTTCGCATTATGATGATTCATTATAATAGTAAGTGAGGATTGCAATTAATTTTAGAATTATGTGTTCCGACCGTTTTTATTCTTTGTCGTTGTCTTTGACAGAAAGGAATGATTTATATTAACAGGAGGAAAATGAAACCGAAAAATGCACTTATTTTTTTAGTATTATTAGCAATTGTAATATTTGAACAAACATATAAGTACGTGAATATCTACGGATTGTTTAATGAAAATTATAATACCGTGTTGCAGGCTACAAACGAAGACAAAGCCTTTAAAGGGAAGGAAGTGCTTGAAGTAATAAAAGATAAAGGGATTGCATTTGTCTTTTGCAAGCATAAAAATCAAATTGAATTGGAATATCTTTATTGCGGCCCCAAAGGTTGGCGGGTTTTTACTGAAAAATTTGAGCATTCCAAAAAAAATAAGCACACAAAAAACTATTGGTTGGATTATATTGAGTTCAATGGGAAAAATATTTTTGTATTCAGCAATTCTATCTCTTCGTTAAAAGATAAATCCGAACCGACCGACTCATTAAATTCTCACATTGCAAGATTTGATTTACAATTTGAAGGAAATGACGAAGTAAGATTCACTTATTGGATGTGGGTTCTGGATGAGGTCCCGGAAGATTACAGTATTAATTTCTCGGGCGAAAATATACCTGTAAAATAGGTGGCGTTATTTACAATTGATTACCTGAACGGAAAACGGTTTTACACAGTAAGCAATCATTATGATTAACGCCGTTCCATTTATCTGACTTGGGTTAAAATACAAAAGACAGTTTGCGACAACAAATTGAACCATTATAAGAGGGTTGTATAACAATGAAAAAAGCGAAAATAGCTCTGATATTTTCCATTATTTTTTTCTTAGGAACAGTAGGGAATATAGTTCAAGTGACTTGGCTTAAAAAACAATCCGAAAATAATACAACACTATATTCGGCAACAGTTGCAAAAGTCCAAATTGAAAGTTTTGAGGGGCTATATGTATCTGCTGAAATAAAAACCGAAGAATATATTAGCAATTTATTTATACCGTTAATTGTTTTAAAAAACATAAGACTTCTCGACATCAATAATTTGCACGAAGGTCAAAAAATATATTTTAGGGTTGAAAACTCTAAAGTTAAAAGCATGAACAAAGTCGATTTTATCGATATTGTTTCATTACAAACAGAAGAAAAAGACATTTTTACTTTGGATGATTACAATGGCAACATGAAAGATTTCTATCGTGTTGCAAAGGTTATACCTACAGTATTGGCGTTATTATTTCTTTTAATATCTATAACCCTGCTCTGTGTTTACTTAATAATGCGCAAAGGCGGAAAAACATCAAATCGTTTCCGGCATATTGCTTATAAGTAATGCCGCCCAATCAACTCTAATGTAATTAGGTGATGGTATGAAAAAAATAAAAATATTTCTGGTTATATACAGCATTTTATTTGTACTGGCAGTGGTGAATTTAATTAAAATGATTGTGATTTATAGCCAAACGGAGAATACTACAACATTGTATTCGGCAACGGTAAAAAAGTCGCCTGTTACAAGTATGGGCGGTGACGGAATATATGCCAGAATAAAAACGGAAGAAAATATAAGCGAATTTGTATTGCTGCCGTATGTTAATGAAAAAATAAATATTGACGATGTGACCGATTTGCAAAGCGGTCAAAAAATATTTTTCAGAATCAGGAATTCTGAAGTTAAAAGAATGAATAAAGCCGATTTTATCAATATTGTTTCATTAAAAACGGAAGAAAAAGACATCTTTTCTTTAGATGAATACAATGTCTACATTAGAAAGGTTGCCTGCCCTGAAATAATTGAGGGTATAGCGGTTGCACTCTTCACATCGGCGGTGTCTATATTTTGTATTCATTTAATAAGGTTGCGCAAAGCCGGGAAAAGCCTTAACCTTCCGCATTTTCATCATCTCAAACGGCGCAAAACCACAAAAGATTGAAGAAATTATGTCATTGTGTTAGTATTATAAAAACATTTTTACAAAGGGAGAATATTCTATGACACAGGTAACTAAAGAAACAAATATCGGTGATATCCTTGATGCTTGCAGAGATACTGCACCTTTATTTTTGAGTATGGGTATGCATTGCTTGGGCTGCCCGTCCGCAAGGGGCGAGAGTATTGAACAGGCCTGTATGGTGCACGGGGTTGACCCCGATGAGTTTGTTGAGCAACTCAATGAGTTTTTGGCTCAAAAATAAACCTTTCATAAAAAGGATAAAATGAGCAGCTACTCTCAGGTCAAACTGCCGCCGCGTTTGCAAATGTTGGCGGATATGGTCAGGCGGGGCAGTGCCGTGGCGGATATAGGTACAGACCACGGATACTTGCCCTTATACCTTGTTCAAAAGGGCATTGCAAAGCGGGTTATAGCCTCGGATGTCAGACTAAAACCGCTGGAAAACGCAAAAAAGAACCTTGAGCCCTTTTGTGCGGAGGGTTTGGCGGAAGTCCGTTTGTCGGACGGGCTGGACGCCTTTGAACGGGGCGAGGTTCAGGATATAATTCTGGCGGGTATGGGCGGGGATTTGATTGTCAATATCCTTGCCCGCACCGAATGGATTAAGGACAACGGGGTGCGTTTAATAATTCAGCCCATGACCCGGCCTGAAACGGTGCGTGCTTTTCTTTGTTCGTACGGTTTTAAAATCCTGTTTGAAAGCGCCTGTACGGAAGCTCAAAGGGCATACATCGCCATGTGTGCGGTTTTTGACGGTGATAATGAACATAAGGGCGACTTCGTTTATTCATACCTCGGGGAGTTGCCGTCATGCAATACTGAGGCGGCAAGGCATTATTTGAATAAACTCCGCAAAAGGCTCAATATCCGTGAGCACGCTCTCAAAGCAACGGGGAATAATGAAGCGGAGGCGGCAGGTTTAAGCGGGGTAATTGCAGGAATAACGGAGATTTTGCAGGACGAATAGCTCTTTTTGATTGAGTTTCGCCTGTGTAAGGGAGGAAAGTTCCATGGTAAGGATTAAAGATGTTTATGACTACTTGGACTCCGTTGCGCCTTTTGCAACTCAGGCGGATTTTGACAATTCCGGTTTCCTTGTGGGGGACCCGGAGCGTTATGTGCAGCATATCGGCGTGGTGCTGGATATTACAAGCCAAACCCTGAATCAGGCCAGACGCCTGGGTGTGGATTTGATTGTCAGCCATCACCCCGTAATATTTGAAGCGAAAAAGAGCTTTACCGCCAAAGATATGGCCTTTGAACTGGCTTCCGCAGGGATTGCCGCTATTTGCGCCCATACATCTTTAGATGCCGCTCCTGGGGGAGTAAACGATGTGCTGGCTCAGCTCCTCGGCGTTAAAAAGGTTGAACCTTTTCCCACGGCGGAATATCCCTCGGGCTTGGTGCGTGTAGGTTTTTTGCCTTTTTCAAGCGGGGCGGAACTGGCGGAATTTGTCGGAGATACCCTGTTTTCCGAGGTTCGCTATTATGATGCGGGCAGGGCGATAGAAACCGTAGCCATTTGCGGCGGCAACGGAGGGAGTCTGACGGAAGAAATTGCCGAAGCGGGGATTGACGCCTTTATTACGGGGGAATGCACCTACCACCGCTTTCTTGAAGCGGCGGAAAAGTCTATGACAGTCATCGCCGCCGGCCATTTTGAAACTGAAAATCCCGTTGTTGAAGCCCTTGCTGCTAAACTTAAAGCCAAATTTTTAAATGCCGAGGTATCGGTTTTGGAACAGGATTTGATAACCGATGTCTATCTGCCTGATTTGTTGAGGTAATACTATGCCCCTGGACGGATTATTCCTTCATTTTTTGACAAACGAAGTGTCTGAAACCGTAACAGGTTGCAGGGTTGAAAAAGTGCACCAGCCTTCCAAAGATGAGCTGGTGCTAATTTTGCGTTCAAGGCAGGGCGCCGGCAAACTGCTGATATCCGCTTCATCCAACTCCCCGCGGCTGCTTTTGACCGAAAACGTGCCGGATAACCCCAAAAGCCCGCCTATGTTCTGTATGCTCCTGCGAAAACATCTTCAAGGCTCCGTAATTACGGGAATGCGCCAGGGTGGACTGGACAGATACCTGTATTTGGACTTTTCAGGTACAAACGAGGTGGGTAATAAGGTCAATTTCAGCCTTTGCGTTGAACTTATGGCTCAGCACAGCAATATAATCCTGATTGATGAGGATAATATTATCGTTGACGCTGTAAAGCGAATTGACTTTACAAAATCCGAATTAAGGCAGATTTTACCGGGTTTGGAATTCACTCCGCCTATATCCCAGGACAAAGCCGATTTGTTGCTTGAATCACCGAAAACCGCATTAAATAAGGTGATTGGCAACGGAAATATGCGCTTATCCGAGGCTTTGCTTTCTTCCCTGCAAGGTTTTTCACCTCTTATCTGCCGTGAGATTTCCGCACGAGTTGCCGAAGATGATGTAAAGGTAAACACCTTAACAGACGGAGAACTCCGAAAACTTGAGGATGAAATCGAAAATATCGCAAAAATCTTAAAAAACAACGGGGGTGTACCCTTTTTACTGCGGGAAAAGGGCGGAAAGCCCAAAGATTTTTCCTTTATGCCCGTTACCCAGTACGGCAACGCTTTATCTCTTGAAAAAGTTTCAGGTTTTTCAAACTTGCTGGACATCTTTTATTCTCAACGGGCGGATATGGAGAGAATGCGGCAGCTGGCCGCCGATTTATTCAAAACCCTGCAAACCGCTATGGCAAGAGCCGCCCGTAAGCTCAATGTGCGCAGTGAAGAACTGAAAGAATGTGCGAACAGGGAAAGTTTGCGTCTTAAAGGCGAGCTGCTAAGCGTAAACCTGCACAGAATAAGCAAGGGCGACCTGTTTTGCGAGGTTGAAAACTACTATGACGACAATAATATTTTGCGTATATCCCTTGACCCGGCGCTTTCACCGACGGAAAATTCGCAAAAATACTTTAAACAGTACCGCAAGGCAAAAAATGCCGAACAGATGCTCAATAAACTTATAGACGAGGCGGAGCAGGAATTGAATTATTTGGAGTCAGCCGCCGAAGCGCTGGACAGAGCGGCTAACCGCGCCGAACTTGAAGAAATTCGCCGGGAACTGATTCAAACCGGCTTTTTAAAGCAGGCTAAAAAACAGGCGAATAAGCAGGATAAGCCCTTGCCGCCTCATGAATACCCTTGTGAAGACGGGTTCAGAATACTTGTCGGGCGTAATAACCTGCAAAACGACCGCCTGACGATGAAAACGGCGGCTTCCGCGGATCTGTGGTTTCACGCTCAAAAAATCCCCGGCGCCCATGTAGTTATTCTGGCGGGCGGCAGGCCGGTGGAGGATTCACTTATAGAACGAGCCGCCCGGATTGCCGCCTATCACAGTAAAGCACGGGGGTCAACCTTGGTGCCCGTTGACTATACTCCCGTTAAAAACCTTAAAAAGCCGAAAGGCGCCCTGCCCGGTAAAGTAATTTACCACGTTTATAAAACCCTTTGGGTTGCTCCGGGTGCGGAATAAAGTGCGGCGGTTTTATTGTGCAAAAATGCGGGGAAATACAGCTTTTTTGGTTCAATAACCTTGAAATGCATTCAAGTTAGTGTATAATTGTTTACTATATATAGTCATCGGAGGTTAACATGGCAGAAAATGAGAAAAACAGTTTCGTCGAAACGGAATTGGAAATATTGCGTTTTTGGGAAGAAAATGATTGTTACGCCAAACTCAGAGAAAAAAATAAGGATAAGCCCCGCTTCAAGTTCTTGGACGGCCCCATAACGGCCAATAACCCTATGGGTATTCACCACGCCTGGGGCAGAACCTTAAAGGATACTTTCATCCGCTACAAAGCCCTGAGAGGCTATGACTGCCGCGGTCAAAACGGTTTTGACTCCCAGGGCCTTTGGGTGGAAGTCGAGGTGGAAAAGGAACTCGGTTTCAAGTGCAAGCGGGATATTGAAGAGTACGGTATGGATAAATTCACCCGCAAGTGCGTAGAACGGGTGCAGCGCTATTCCGGCATTATTACCGGGCAGTCAAAGCGTCTGGGTCAGTGGATGGATTGGGAAAATTCCTATTACACCAACACCGACCTTAACATTCAGGGTATCTGGCATTTTTTGAAAAAATGCCATGAAAACGGCTGGCTGCGGCGGGAAGACAAGCCCATGCCCTGGTGCCCCCGTTGCGGCACCTCCCTTTCCGAACATGAGATGACCGGTTCTTATAAACTGCTCACCCATAAAGCGGTTTTCTTTAAATTGCCTGTTGTTGATTTTCCCCGTAAAGAAAATGAGCCGCCCCGCAAGATTCTGGTATGGACAACCACTCCGTGGACCCTTTCTTCAAACGTGGCGCTGGCGGTCAGCAGCGAAATTGACTATGTGGAAGTTAAAGTTAAGAGCGATGATGCTCTGCTTATTTTAGCCAGGAACGCCATCAAAATCTTAGGGGACGACAAATTGGAGGTGCTCAGAGCGTTTAAGGGCAGCGAGCTCGAGGGCCTGCATTATGAAACCTGCTTCCCCGATTTTGAAGCGCAAAAAGATATAGAGCATAAAATTGTCCTCTGGGATGAAGTTGATGCCGCCGAAGGCGTAGGCGTGGTGCATATAGCGCCGGGCTGCGGTATTGAAGACTTTGAACTCAGCCGTACCATAGGCCTCCCTCAGGTTATGCCCGTGGACGACGGCGGTATTTTCCTGGAGGGTTTCGGCTTTTTAACGGGCAAAGACAGCCATAACGTAGCTGAAGAAGTTTTTGAAAACCTTGATGAAAACGGCAAGCTCTATAAGGTTGAACCCCATGAGCACAGCTATCCCGTATGTTGGCGCTGCAAAGCGGAGGTAATTTTCCGTTTAGTGCCCGCATGGTACATCATGACCGAAGAACTTAAACCCCGCCTGATTAAAGCCAGCGATTCAGTCTTGTGGGAGCCGGAATCCAGCGGCAAGCGAATGAATGACTGGCTTAAAAATATGGGGGATTGGAATATTTCCCGTAAGCGTTATTACGGTTTGCCTCTGCCTTTCTATCCCTGTGAAAATTGCGGAGAACTCACCGTGGCGGGTTCAAAGGCGGAACTTAAAGAACTCGGCGGCGAAGGGGTGGACGACCTGCCCGAACTGCACCGCCCCTGGATTGACGAGATTCAAATCAAGTGCCCCAAATGCGGGCAAAAGGTCAGCCGTATAACCGAAATCGGCGACGTCTGGCTGGACGCCGGTATAGTGCCTTTCTCAACCCTGGGTTATTTTGAAGACAAAGAGGAGTGGCGTAAAAACTATCCCGCCGAATGGGTTACCGAAATGCGCGAACAGGTCCGCCTTTGGTTTTATTCCATGCTCTTCATGAGCGTGGTGCTGGAAGACCGTGCCCCTTACGAGCGGGTGTTGTCCCATAACTCCGTTATTGCCGAAGACGGTTCCAAATTCTCAAAAACGGGTTTTATGATTCGCTTTGACGAGGCAGCTGAAAAAATCGGCGCCGACTCAATCCGTTATCTTTATGCGGGGGCGCCCGTAGCCAACGATGTGCGCTTCGGCTTTAATTTAGGCGATGAAGCAAGGCGTAAACTTCTGGCTTTCTGGAACATTTTTACTTTCTACAATACCTACGCTTCTATCGACAAGCCCGACCTGTCAAACTTTGTTCCCGCAAAAGAAAGTCTTTCCCCCATTGACCGCTGGCTGGTCATTCGCACCGACGACTTTATCCGCAATGCCACGGCGGTTATGGACGACTACAAAACATATCAGCTTGTTAAAGAGTTTGAGGTCTTTGTTGACGATATTTCCAACTGGTACATCCGTACAAACCGCCGCCGTTTTTGGAAAGCGGAAGATGAGGCGGACAAGATGGTGGCCTATTGGGTGCTCTATTTTGCGCTGGATACCTGTGTAAAAGTTATGGCTCCCATAATTCCCTTTATGACGGAAAAGATTTGGCAGGAACTTATCAGAAAGCTTGTTCCCGGTTCTCCAATCAGCGTACACCTCAGCGACTGGCCCGTTCCTTCCGGTATGTTTGAGGATGACGGAATTGTTGAGCAGACGGCTCTTGCAAGGGATGTTATAACCACGGCAATGCGTCTGCGCAATGAGCAGCAGCTTAAAGTGCGCCAACCCCTGAACAAGCTGTTTGTGTGTACTGAAAAAGAAACGGCTCAAAAGGTTGCGGTTTTTGAAAATATTATTCTCGATGAACTGAACATAAAAACCGTGGATTATATTGAGGACTTTAACCTGCTTCAGGATGCCTTTTTAACCGTCAACTTTAAGGTGGCGGGGGCGGTACTCAAACAGGATGTCAACCGCTTTAAACAAAGCCTTGAACAGGCCTCCGAAGAGCAAATGCAGTCAATGGCAGACGCCCTTGATAAAAACGGCAAAACCCCGGTTGAAGGCTGGGAAGGGGAGTTTGACGCCGACCTCTTCGTGCGTCAGACACGCACAAAAGAGGGCATTGTCAGCTCCGAAAGTGCAACCGGTCTGATTGTGGCTTTGGATACGCTTTTGACCGAAGACCTCCTTAAAGAAGGCCTTGTGCGGGATGTGGTGCGTCAGTGCCAGCTTCTCCGTAAAGAGGCGGGCTATACCGTGGAACAGCGCATAACGGCGGCAATAAGCAGCGGCAGTGACTTTGCAGTGAAAGCTCTTAACGACAGCCGGGAACATATAGCAACGGAATTGCTGGCGCTGGAACTTTATATCAATGAAGAAATTGAAGCGGACCTGACCAAAGAAGTTGAGATAGGCGACGATACGGTCACCTTATCCGTAAAAAAGGCTTAATCGACAGGAACTTTTCCGGCGGTTTTTTAATCGGCGGCAGGGGAGGAAAAAAGATGAAGGACTTTCTTTTCTATCTGGTTCAATTTACCTGGGCGCTCCCTCAAAACCTTGTGGGCGCTATAGCTTATCTGATTCTTTCCCGCAAGCATAAGCACGAAAGGTTTCACAGAGCTTTTATAACCTATGTGGAAAAAGAGGGATTCGGCGGGGTTTCCATCGGCATATTTATTTTTATTAATCCTGCCAAAAAAGAGGATTGGCTTCATGATACCCGTATTCATGAGTACGGTCATACTATACAGTCCTTGTTTTTAGGTCCCCTCTGGCCTTTTGTAATCGCTCTGCCCTCGGTAATCTGGTGCGGTTCAAAAGCTCTCAATAAACTCCGTAAAGAAAAAGACATCTCCTACTATTGGCTTTACTGCGAAGGCTGGGCAAACCTTTGGGGCGCCCGTTGGAGCGGAGAAAAGTTTATCAGTAAAGAGATGCACGACAGGGGCAGGTTCGGCAAGCCCATGAAAAAATATATAGCTTAGCGCCGGGCAGAGTTCGGAGGCAATATAAATGACAGATTATGACGCTTTCTCCGCCGGTGTCAGTGACGGCGGACTTCGCACAAGACAGGGAATTAAACTCCTTATTTGTTATATGCTTGAAAATCTTGAGAAGCCCCTGACAAAGGAGCAGCTCAACGAAGTTATTCAGGAGCAGGGCTTGGCAAACTATTTTGAGGGTAATCAGGCCTTGGATGACCTTATTACCGCCGGTACCGTCATAGTCGAAAAAGAAGATGACCGGGAATTTTTAGTTCTGACCCCCGAGGCGCGAGAAGCGTCAAAGGAGCTTGAAAGCGAACTTCCCAGAACGGTGCGCGAAAAGGCGATAAATGCGGCGGTTCGTCTGCAAATAAAGGCCAGACGCCTTCGTGAGAATAAAATCGAAATTGAAAAGACCGGCAGCGGATATCATGTGAGTTTTACCATGGCTGATAAGGATGAGGTTCTTCTGAGCCTGAAAGTTTACTGTGCGGATATTACTCAGGCGCAGTCCCTTAAGCAGGGCTTTCTAAAAGACCCGGTGGGCATATATTCGGCAATCATTGCTGCACTTACTGCCTGATTAGAGGAACGCATTAAGTTTTAACCGGGCTGTTTACAGGAGTATAGGAATGAAAAAGATAAGCTTAATCTTTTTGGCACTGTTAATAATGCTGCTCCCTTTAGGCGGTTGCGGCAAAGCGCCGGCAACGGTTCCCGCCACAAAGGAGGAATCCGAAGCCCGGTTTGCGGCCTGCAAAAAAGAGATAGAGGCAATCCTGGAAAAGGAAAACGTCAACTACGAACTTGAGGAAGTTAAATTAGGGAACGAAATAATACCGGCAAACATTATGCCCGGTATAATGATGCTTAAAATCACTTTGACGGACAAGCCGGGGGATGAAATCAGTATTGCCCTTACCAACAAAGGGGAAAGTGAAAACTTTATCATAACCCTTAAAACCGTAAGCCCGTCTATTGACGAATGTTCCCTTAAAATCAGGCAATACCCTTATTTGAAAGATGTTTTCAGCCTTTTGTCGGGCACGCGCTTCAGTATTTTCTCCGCCGACTTTTTTATGTGGCGCGCCCGTCGGGGTATTGAAAAAGAGTATGAAAAACATCCGGCGGCATTTGATAAGAAAGAAGAAAAGTACCTGTACCGTGACAAATCGAACGACTTGAAAATGACTTATTCTATCTACTACAACTCGGTTGCGGAACCGGCAGTATTTGAGGAAACCTTTGATTTTTCCGGCAAGCTGGCCCCTGTAAGCATAAACTGAACCTTTTCATAAAAAGCTCTGGAAGGATGATTTTTTGAAAGTTGGAGAATGGCTCAAACGGGCTGTCGGTATTGAAGGCGGTTTTAAAGAGACTGTTCTGCCCATGATTGGCTATAACTCCGCCAATATTTTTTTCGGCGGCGGCGGACATATAATCTCTCTGTATTTTATGAGTTTCCTTACCGAAGTCGAGGGCCTGAGTACAAAACAGGCGGGTCTTGTTATTCTGTTCGGTCTGGTTTGGGATGCAGTTACCGACCCCCTCATGGGGCTTATTACCGACAGAACCAGGTCATCTTTCGGCAGACACAGACCTTATATTCTGCTTGGCGCCGCCCCCGTTGCAATATCTTACTTTATGCTCTGGCACTCTTTCGGTATCTCAAGCCTTGGCCGTGACAGCGCTACCATGACCTACTACATAATCGCCTACATGCTTTACAGCACGGCGAGTACAATTGTGGCCGTACCTCACACCGCCATGCTGCCCGAGCTGGCGCCCCAATATTTTCTGCGTACTCAATACAAGTCGGTGGAGTATATAGTAAACTCCGTGGGCATGACCTCCTCTTTTATACTGGCGTCAATTATTTTCGGCTACATCAACATGGATTCCCTGAGTGCAGCAGCCAGACCCAAGTTCACCCTTATGGGCGGTATCCTCTGCCTTTTCTTTTCTCTGCCCTTGGTTTTTACTTTCTTTTCCACAAAAGAACCGAGTTCAAAGAATATGGTTTTGCCTCCCCTTGATTTAAAAAGCTTTTTTGATGAATACATACAGGTTTTTCGCAATAAAGCCTTCAGACGCTATTTTTTTATCAGCCTGTTCTTCATGATGTGCCGGGGCTTCTACGGTTATTCAAATCAGTTTTTCATCCGCTATGTTGCAAAAAGATGGAACCGCTACAACATAATAACAACCGTTGCCGGTTTTGCCGAAGCATCCGCCTTTCCCCTCAATTACTGGCTTACCAAAAGGTTCGGCAAACAGTTTTGCGGTAAAATTCTGACTCCCGTAATAATTACGGGCCTTGCGCTGAACCTTTTTATAAATCCCTCAAGTTCCGTTATTTTGGTTTTCCTTGCGGTTATCCTTTATAACTTCGGTTTTTCCGGTATCGGCTTTGTGGCGGCCAATATCCAACCCGATGTTACCGATGTGGATGAGATGATTACAGGAAGGCGCCGGGAGGGCGTCATAGCCACTTTCAGCTCCCTTATCAAAAAAACCGTCAGCGGTTTTATGGGTTCCATGACGGGCTTTATACTGAGCTTTTTCGGCTTTGTCACCGGCAAAGGGGATTCGGTCACCCAAACTCCACGGGCTATCTTCGGCCTGCGCCTGACTTACAGCTGGCTGCCCATACTTTTTATCACCTTGAGCGCTGCGGGCGTTTTTCTTTATAAAATGACAAAGCAGGACCATGAGATGATAAAAGCCGCAATCGCTGAAAAGAAGGAACGGGGCTATGTCACCCTTACCGAAGAGCAAAAGCGAATCTGTGAAAATCTTTCCGGCTATAAGTTTGAAAAAATGTGGATAGGAAAAACGGTTAATGCTGAGGAGGTTTAACCCCTATGTTAAAACGTATTTTAGTTCTTTTGCTGAGCTTCTTAATGACACTGCTTTCTTTGGGCCTGAGTTTTATTACAAACGATGAGGGGGAGGGCTTTTTGATACCTGCCATGCCTGCCGGTGTTTGGGAGGGGAATACCCTCTGTTTTAACGGCAAAACAATATCGGTTGAGGCGGAAAAAGGTTTGCCGGTTCAGGGTGCCGACCTCCCCGCATATACTTTTGAGGATGAACTTGCCCTTCGTTTTTCAGAGACCGTTAAAAAAACTTTTAACTATTACGGACTGTCCCTTAAATCCAATGTTCCTCTTAAAGGTAAAATTGAATACGAAGGTTTAGGCTTCAGCAGCAGCGAAAACTTTTTTGTGGAAGCCGCCGGGGAAGAACCCGTTAATTTTTACAGCTTTATTGACGGCTGTTTGGACAGGCGCAAGGCAAATAAAGTTACCGCCGTTTCTTTTGAAAATCTCGGCGATGAACCGGCTCAGCTTGTTTTCTGCGGCATGGCGGTTTTTAACCGTAAGGTTTTGCCGGACACCCTCTTTATTGAAAATGACGAGTATAAATTGGGCCTTTCAATGCGCTGGGGAGGCGCCTTGAGTTACCTTGAACACCTTTCGGGCAATGTGCAGGCTGTGCGCCTGGGCGATGATGTCTTTGTGGGTGAAAATGCCCTGGCAAGGTACGGCGGCAAGCTTATTACGGATGAGGTTAACCTTATCAACCGCTGTGATACGGGGCGGCTTGTACAGCAGAGTTATTACGGCACAAGGGGAATAAACGACGGCTATATTCAGGGTGAGTTCATGGGGCACCCCTGGCCCTATAATCCCGTTCAGGGCGGCAATAAATACGGCGGAGAAAGTAAAATTGTAGACTGTATTGTCGGGGAAAATTCCCTTTATATCAAATGCCGACCCATGGACTGGGGTAAAGATAATGAGGCCATCACCCCCTCTTACATGGAAGCCTCCTATGCGCTTATGCCCGGTTATGTTAAGGTAAATTGCCGTTTTACGGATTTTTCCCGTTATGAAAGTGTTTACAACACTCAGGAATTGCCGGCCTTTTACGCAATCGAACCGTTGACCTCCTTCAGGTATTACGGGGGTAACTCCCCTTGGACGGGAGATCCGGAGATAAAGCGTGAGGATGAACTGATTTTCTGGCCGGATGCGGGTTACCCGAATTTTAATGCCACGGAATACTGGTGTGCCTGGACAAATATGGAAGAAAACGGCTATGGGATTGGAATGTACGTGCCCGGCATCAGCAAAATGCTAGCCGGCGTAGCGGACAGGGGCGGTAAAATCGGCAAAGACCCGTCACGTTCAGGTCCCACTACCTATGTAGCGGCGGTAAAGGCTTTGGCGATAAAAAGCTTTGTTCCCCTGGAATACGGTTATTTAATAGCGGCAGGGGAAATAGACACAATACGCCAAACCTTTATTAACAATAAAGATGCAGTTGATAACACGGCGCTGAATAATTATTAAAAAAGGTGGAATAACATGAAAGAAACCGGATCGGAAAAAAAGTATTTAAAAGAAGAAGAACTGTACCAATTATCCAAAGAGCAAATCGTTGAAGAACTGGACAGCGATGCGGAGCGGGGATTAACTTCTTCGGAGGTTGAAAAACGTCAAACCCTTTATGGCCTGAATGCCTTGGAAACCGAAAAAACGGTGCCTCTGTGGAAAAAACTGTTGGAACAGTTTAAAGACGTTATGGTTTTGACCCTGCTTGCCGCCGCTATTATTTCGGGAGCTTTAGGAGAATGGGTCGATGCCGCATTAATTATTGCCATCGTTGTAATAAATGCAATCCTGGGGGTATATCAGGAAGGTAAAGCGGAAAAGGCAATTGAGGCCTTGCAGAAAATGGCGGCGCCTGAAGCAAGAGTTTTGCGTGACGGCGAACAAAAAATGGTTAAGGCGGAGGAGATTGTTCCCGGCGACATAGTCATTTTAGATGCCGGGGACATTGTACCTGCGGATATCCGCTTGCTGGAAAGCAGTAATCTGAAAGCGGAAGAAGCTTCCCTTACCGGAGAGTCGGTCCCCGTGGAAAAAGACGCTCTTTTTGCAACGGAAGAAGCCTTGGGTATCGGTGACCGCACCAATATGATTTTTTCCAGCACGGCCTTAACTTACGGATATGGAAAAGGAATCGCTGTTGAAACCGGTTCAAGAACGGAAGTCGGTAAAATAGCGGACAGGCTGCGCGGTATTGAGCAGGAAGCTACTCCGCTGCAAAAAAGCCTGAACAGTATGGGGAAAATACTGGCGGCGCTTTGTATTGCCGTCTGTGTTATTGTTTTTGTAGTGGGTATTATTCAAGGCGGTGAGCCGTTGGAACTGTTCCTGACCGCCGTAAGTTTGGCTGTTGCCGCCATCCCGGAAGGTCTGCCCGCCATTGTTACCATTGTCCTGGCGCTCGGCATGAACCGAATGGCAAAGAAAAACGCCATTGTAAAAAGATTGCTGGCGGTTGAAACCCTGGGTTCGGTAGATGTTATCTGTTCCGACAAAACGGGTACCTTAACGCAGAATAAAATGACGGTCACCCGTATTTATACCGACGGGCAATTATATGAAGTGTCCGGCACGGGTTATGACCCGGTCGGCGAGATTACCTTATTCAACAATCAGAGTGAGAATGGTGATAACCCGGAATTAAATCGTTTGCTGCAGATAAGCGCTTTATGCAGTGAGGCGAGTCTGCGTCGGAATGAAGACGGCGTATGGGATGTACTCGGTGACCCTACCGAGGGTGCTTTACTTGCATTAAGCGCCAAAAAGAATGTAAACCGGGAAGAGTTGCTGGCGCAATATCCGAGGTTGGGGGATATGCCATTTGACTCGGGCAGAAAAATGATGTCGGTTTTTCATCAAATAGACGGTGAATATATTTCCCTGACAAAGGGTGCTTCCGACATCGTATTGGATCGCTGCACTCACATTATGCAAAACGGTGAAGTAAAAGAAATTACGGAAGCCGACCGTCAAAAGATTCTTGAAGCGCTTTCCGCTTTTGCACAGTCCGCTCTTCGCGTTCTGGCTTCCGCTTATAAAATTCATCAGGATGACAAGTTCGAAAATGCTGAGGAGGAAATGGTATTTGTAGGTCTGGCGGGTATGATAGACCCTGCAAGACCGGAAGCAAAAGACGCAATCGCCGTCTGCCACGGTGCGGGTATACGTGCCGTTATGATCACCGGCGACTATAAGGACACTGCGGTTGCAATCGCCAAAAACCTGAATCTGTTCCAGGAAGGCGATGAAGTACTGGTAGGCGCCGAGTTGGAGCAAATGAGTGATGAAGAACTCAGAGAAAAATGCGGGAATGTATCCGTTTACGCAAGAGTTTCCCCCGAACATAAGGTTCGCATCGTATCCGCCTTAAAAGATACCGGTCATATATCCTCCATGACGGGCGACGGCGTCAACGATGCCCCGGCTTTAAAACGGGCCGACATCGGCGTATCTATGGGCATCACCGGAACGGAAGTTGCTAAAAATTCTTCCGATATGATTTTAACGGACGACAACTTTTCAACCATTGTTGCGGCGGTGGAAGAAGGAAGAATTATTTACAGCAACATCCGCAAATTCGTCAACTTCTTACTTTCCTGCAACGTCGGCGAGATTTTGGTGGTATTCATTACGAACCTTTTGTTAGGGCCAAGATATACCCCGCTGCTGCCGATTCAACTGCTGTTCTTAAACCTGGTTACGGACAGCTTCCCGGCTTTGGCATTGGGGCATGAAAAGGGCGAAAAAGACATAATGCTGCATCCTCCCCGCAGAAGTGATGAGAAAATCATTAACAGAGAGATGATAGCCTCCATAATCACCCAGGCTGTTGCAATATTCATCGCGGTCTTTGCCGCTTTCCAGATAGGCCGTTTCTTATATCCCGATGTTCTCATAGCCAATAATAATATAGAGGCAAGTTCCTACAGCTTTTTTGCTTTTGAAGAATATGTACCGTCTTACGGAGCGGGAACCTTTGCCTTTGTAACGCTGATATTTGCGGAACTGTTGAGAGCTTTCTCCAGCCGCTCCGAACACTATTCCGTGTTCCAGCTGGGCTTCTTCGGCAACTCTACAATGAACAAGGCGGTTTTGGCCTCCGGTGCATTGATGCTTTTGGTAGTGTATGTGCCTTTCTTGCAGGAAATTTTCAACACAATTCCCCTGAAAGGCAAAGATTGGCTGATTATTGTAGGTTTATCGCTTATCCCGTTTATTATCGGCGAGATTTTCAAATTGATTTATCACAGAAAAACCAGAAGAGAGGCCGCAAAAATAAGTATGAGCAAATAGGAGGAGGTCAAAATGAAAAACGAACGCTATACTTACGCCAAAGAGTTTTACAGGAAGGCGGGAGTTGACACCGATGCCGCCATAAAGGCGCTTTCCGAACTGCGTATTTCCATCCACTGTTGGCAGGGTGATGATGTAGGCGGCTTTGAAAACAGCGAAGGGCTGTCGGGGGGCATTGCCGCTACGGGGAATTATCCCGGTAAGGCGCGCAACGCCGAAGAGATGATGGCGGACATAGATATGATGCTCTCCCAGTTGCCCGGCAGTCACAAAATCAATCTGCATGCCATTTACGCAATTACGGAAGAAGAGGTCAGCCGGGACAAGTTAAAACCGGAACATTTTGCCCCCTGGGTTGAGTTTGCAAAAAAGAGGGGATTGGGGCTGGATATTAACCCGACTCTCTTTTCCCACCCCCTTGCGGCAGACGGACTGACCCTTTCCCATCCGGATGAAAAAATCAGAAAATTCTGGATTGACCACTGCATAGCCATGCGCAAAGTGGGCGAATACTTCGGCAGGGAATTAGGCATTCCCTGCGTAAACAATGTGTGGATTCCCGACGGTTACAAAGATATTCCCGCCGACAGGCTGGGCCCCAGAGCAAGGCTTAAAGATTCGCTGGACAAAATCTTTGCGGAAAAAATTGACAAAAAATACCTGATTGATACTGTAGAATCAAAGGTTTTCGGTATCGGTGTGGAGTCCTACACCGTCGGTTCCCACGAGTTTTACCTTAACTATGCCGCAAAGAACGATGTCCTCTGTCTGCTGGACAACGGCCACTATCATCCCACCGAAACGGTGTCGGACAAAATATCCTCAATGCTCCTGTTTGCCGATAAAATTGCCCTGCATATCACAAGAGCCGTACGTTGGGACAGCGACCATGTGGTATTGTTTGACGACGAAACCAGGGAGATTGCAAAAGAAATTGTCCGTTGCGGAGACCTAAGCCGGGTAATCATAGCCCTTGACTATTTTGATGCAAGCATCAACCGGGTTGCCGCTTGGATTAACGGTGTGCGCAACGTTCAAAAGGCCTTGCTTTATGCTATGCTTTTGCCGCACGAGAGCATGAAAAAACTGCAGGATGAACGGGACTTTACCCGTCTGCAGGTCATGGGTGAGGAATATAAAACCTATCCTTTCGGTGACGTTTGGGCGGCATTCTGCGAGGCCAACGGCGTCCTCCCCGGCGAGGAATGGCTGGACAATGTTGAAGAATATGAAAGAAAAGTGTTAAGCAAAAGAGTTTAGTTTGTGGTTTAACGGAGTTTTCCGATAGACAAAATGACCCGTAAAACAAATCAGTTCACCTCCACGCTGCAAAATGTAGTGTGGAGGTGAACTGCAACCGGGGTTGCAACACAATTATTGCCCGATATAATGCTCGGATGAAAAAAGATAATCGGTTGACTGCAAATTGCAGGCAAGTGAAAAGGACATCGTAGGGGATGATGTCCGCATCGTCCCGAAAAACCGGTTTGTTCCGTGGAAAATGCATCGCCCCGTGAAACCGCAATTAAGTGGGAACACGGGGCGGTATAATAAAAGACGGTAATCAGAAAATAATACTCGGGTCTCCGTGGAAAGCGGGCAGGGGATGGGGCCGTACAATTTGTCCGCCGGATTCATAGGAGTCAATGGCGGCAAAGATGTATTCCATTGTCGCCAAGGCGTCCCGTCCGCTCGCGCGCAGGTGCTCCTTGGGCACTTTGTTGGTTAAGTCTTCCAAAAACGCATTGATGCGTATGGGGAAGGTTGCGTCAAAGTCTTTTACACCCGTGTCAAAAACTTCCGGCTCTTTGTCTTTGGTCCAGTAGGTCAGTTTTTCCACGCAGTTTTCAATGCAGAAAGTGCCTTTTGTACCGGCCAGCTCAAAACTCCACCAACCGCCAAGGCCGAAGTGAGCGTCGCCCCTTTGGGAAAGCAGGTAACCCACACAACCGTTTTGGAACTTTACATGTACGCTCTGAATGGAAAGCATCAGGTCGGAGCCCTGCCTGCGGGCGCCGGGCTTGTCCATAAAAGCCTGCACATGGCTTATATCTCCGCTAAAGTGGCGCATAACGGAAAAAGGATGGGTTAAAAAGGCCTTTGAGTGGGAATAGGGCATTTGCCAGCGGGAATTTCTGTCAACCGTGACCGGGGTTACGGCGCTGCCGTTAAAGCCCACCTTGGTCAGGGAATAAACCTGTTCGCCTATTTTATCTTCCGCAATAAGTTCCCTTGCCTTATCCGCAGGGCCGGAAAAATAGTGGTTGAGGTTGCAGCCGAGATAAAGGTCTTTGCGGGCGGCAAAGCTTACCATTTCCCGGGCCTCTTTTATGTCGTTGGAGATAGGCTTTTCCGTAAGCACGTGTTTTCCGGCATCCAGAGCCTGCATAACCGGCTCATAGTGCCAGGAACCGTTTTCAAACCCGCTGGTTGTCACATCGACAAAATCCAGTTCCGGGTGGGCGTTAAGCACTTCTTTAAGGGAGTAAAAGGCGGGGACTTCAAATTTTTCCGCAGCCTCGTCGGCCCTTTGCTTATTCACGTCGCAAACGCAGACAAGTTCAGCCAAAGCGTTTTCTTTGTAGCATCCGGCGTGCCTGTTGCCTATGCCTCCCATGCCCACTACGGCCACTTTTAAAGGTGAGTTTGCCATAATATCCTTCCTTTCAAATCACTGATTTATTCAGTTATATCCGAAACCTTTATAACGGCGCCGTTTTCTTTAATTGAACGGATAGCCGCATGAATAACACGTGAGGCTTCCAGCCCCTCAAGTCCGCTGCCGTCGATTTCTTCCGGCGGTGTTTTTGCATCGACCTGGTCAACAAAACTGTGTATACGGTCACGGAAGGTATCATAAAAACCTTCAAATCCGCCGAAAACCGGGTTGGTATAAACTTCTTTAACCCAAGAGTCCGCCGGGTAAAGAACAGCCTCCCGCCACATATCCTCAAAAATAAAGCGGCCGTCAACTCCGGCAACTTCACAGCGCTCCATCGGGTGCCCCCTCTTGATATCGTAAGAACTTGTAAGGTGGCCGACTGCTCCGCAGCTGAACTGCATATTGATGCTTGCGGTGGAATACACATCTCTTCCGGAGGCTTTAAGAGCAAAGGCGGAAACCTTTTCAACAGGGCCGCAAAAGTGCTGCATAATATTTACACTGTGGGGATTCAGGCACTTTAAGTGATAATAAAGGGAGTCAATTCCGCTGTATCTGCCTATCCACAAAGCCATATTGCAAAAAAGAAGCTCGCCTATTTTGCCCTCATCCATCCATTTTTTTGCCTGCTTTGCGGCCGGAGTGAAACGGTGGTTGAGGTCAATGCCGTAGCAAAGGTTCAGTCTTTTTGCGGTGTCAACCATCTCCTGCCCCTGCTTGAGGTCGTTGGAAATAGGCTTTTCACCTAAAACATGGCAGCCTGCCTCAAATGCCTGCATTGTGGGCTCGTAGTGGTCGCTTGAGTACTCATAACCGCCGGTGGCCACTGAGCAGATATCGGGTTTAAGCGCCGCAAGCATCTCCGGCGCACTTGGAAAGCAGGGCACTCCGTAAGTTTCTCCGGCGGCTTTTGCCCGGTCTTCCCTTATGTCGCATACTCCAACGAGCTGAGCTTTTTTACTTTGGGTATAGGCTCTGGCGTGGTTATTGCCTATCGGCCCCATGCCTATAACACAAACTCTTTGCATTTTCCGCCTCCGGGTTTAATCTATTTCTTGTCCGTACCGCCGGGCTTGGCCTGTAAGCGCTTGGCGGCACCGGAGTCGCCGATGTGCAGGTTGTCATAGGCCTCCTGTGAGCTTTTAAAAGGCCGCCCGAAGCCGTTCCAATTCAAGTTCGTTTCCATCGGATTTTTTCTGCCCGTTTCGGCTTCTCTCTTTTTAATATGGGCTTCCATACGCGCGGTAAGGAACTTGACTACCTCGGGCTCCTCGTCCGCCAGGTTGTTGTTTTCTTTCGGGTCATCAATCAGATTATAAAGCTCCACCGGCGGTTTAAAGTGGAAGTCCGGTTCCAAAGCCACAATCAGCTTCCATTCCGGGGTGCGCCAACCGTGTTTTCTCATCCAGGTGGCTTCCGTAATGTAAAATTCGCTTTCCTGCTTAATGCCTTCTTCCGCGGTGAAAACCTTTGTCAAATCACGGCCGTCAAAATTAATGCCCGAGTCTATGCCGCAGAGGGAAAGCAGAGTGGGCATAACGTCTTTAAGCTGGCAGATATCGCTTGCCCTGCCCACATAGGGGAACTTGTTGTAACGGATAGCAAGGGGCACATTGAGCACATTGTCATAAAGGGAATGGTGGTCAAAATAGCAGTCATGCTCGTCAAGGGTTTCCCCGTGGTCGGAGGTGAATATCACGATTGTATCATCTTCCGCACCGACATCTTTCAGTGTTTCCAGAATCTGATTTATGCACATATCCATGTAGGCAACACTGCTGTCATACTGCGCCGCAATGTATTCGGCATCGGTGCAGCCTTCCGGGAACCAGCTTAAAAAATAGTCCCTGAAAGGCTTAAACTCATACAAGGCATCCAGCGATGTATTGTTCTTGTCAAACTCATCTCCGGTGTAAAACAGCCGGTCAAAGGGCGGTTTTGTGTAGTAGGGTGAGTGGGGGTCCATATGGCGCATAAAAAGCAGCCAGGGCTTATCCTGGGCGGCAAGCCTTCTGAGTTCAGGTATAGCCGCTTTGTTCATACTTTCAGCCTTATCCGGCGCCCAATCTTCATATTCAATATATTTTTCAAAACCTCTTGAGGAGGCGTTGCGCTGAAAGCCGATACAGGTGGTGGTGTAGCCGTTTTCGTTAAGAACTTCCGGCAGAGTCTTGATTGAGTCGATCAGAGGGCCTTTGTGGCGCAGAGCCACGCAGTCGGTGCTGAAACAATCCATATCCGTGAACATGGAGGCATAGCCCGGTGTGGTGGGTATGGAGGGGCTGAACATGTTTTCAAAAACAATGCCGCCTTCATCGATATACTTGTCAATGTGCGGGGTTGTCAGGCGCTCATAGCCGTAAAGGCTCATGCGGTCGCTGCGAAGACTGTCGATTCCGAAGAACAGAATATTAGGTTTTTTTGCCATAGGGTTGCACCTTCCTTCAATTTTTACATTTATTTTTAAAAACTATCTGGCGCCAAGTCTTTTAAGTATAGCATTCATATAGCCGTAACTTTCCGCCGCAATGGTGCAGCCTTGGGGCATGTTCTGCTCAGGCCCGATTACCTCAAGGCAGACAGGCCCGTCATAGTCCGCTTTCACCATTGCCTCAAAATAGCCGAAGAGGTCAATATCCCCTCTGCCGCAGGCCTGCATTGCGGGCTCGCCGGGGCTGGGGCCTCTGCCGAGGCAGTCGCGTATGTGTATATGTTTTATTGCGGAAAAAACTTTAGGCAGCTCTTCCGCCGGGTTTTCTCCGGCACGGTAAATATGACTGGGGTCCATATCCACGCCGAGCCCTTCACAGTTTACTTCTTTAACCATGCGCAGGGTGGTTTCGGTATCATGCACCGCCGCCCCCACGTGGGCTTTTACGCAAAGGGTTACACCAAAACTGAGAGCGTCGGCGGCGGAAAGGGCAATCGCTTCCATTGCCTCTTTAAAACTGTCCTCATCGTCCTTTTTTCCGCCGGAACCGATGTTTATCACCGGAATTCCGATTTCGGCACCGGCCTCAAAGGCGGTCAGCAACCTTTGTCTGTCCCTAGAGGCTACCTCCGTGGACAAAAAAGGCAGGTTGAGAGAGTCGGAAATGGAAATTAATTCCTCTTTTTGTTCTCTCCACCTGCTCAAATCAAGGTGTTCGCACATTCCTTCAATGGCTGAGATTTCAATCCCGTCATAGCCGCAGTTCTTAATCGCTTCGGCCGCCTCCCTAAAGCTGAAGGCCTTGAAAAGCACACTGTTTACCCCGAGTTTAACCATAAAACACAGCTCCTTACCCGGCATTTTATTTTATTTGAAAATCCTTTGGTATCCTAACACAGGGCAAAAATATAGTCAACCGAAAACGGGCAGTTGTTTGAAAAAATAATTGATAATTGATTATATTTGATTTGCCGCAGCTTTTGTAGTAGCATATGTAACGTTTTAGCAAATCCGCAATGACAATTTATAGTATAAAAAATCTTGTCAGTAGTTTCGTTAATGTTTTACTGTCTACTTACGGCAGAAGAAATGGAGAGCATTATGAGCAAAAAAGCGGTAACCGCTATAATTGTGGGAGCGGGTCACAGGGCTCTTTTTTACAGTGAACTTGCAAAAACCAACCCCGAGTTGCTTGAAATTGTAGGTGTTGCGGACCCGAATCCCGTTCGCCGTCAAAAGACTATGGAATACTTCGGTTTTTCCGAGGATATGTGCTTTGACTCCGCTAAAGCCCTTGCGGAAAAAGGCAGGTTGGCAGATGCAATAATCAACGGAACAATGGACGAACAGCATGTTGAAACCTCTGTTCCTCTTTTGCAAAAAGGGTATGATATGCTCCTTGAAAAGCCTTTTGCTTTGAATGAAGAAGATATGCGCTATCTTGTTAACGTTGCTAAGGAAAACGGCTCAAAGGTGATGATTTGCCATGTCCTCAGATATACTCCCTTTTATTACGGCATTAAAGAAAGAATTGTTAAAGGCGAAATCGGCGACATAATAAACATTCAAACTAACGAGTTTGTTTCTTATCATCATCTTTCAACCTCCTATGTAAGGGGTAAATGGGCAAACAGCGACAGGTGCCACACCTCTATGCTGCTTGCAAAATGCTGCCACGACCTTGACCTTATGATGTGGATGATGAGCGATACCGAACCGGAGAGAGTCAGCTCTTTCGGAAGCACATTTCAGTTTAAAGCTGAAAATGCGCCCGAGGGCGCAGGCACGATTTGCATGAAGGATTGCCCCCTTGTTGACACCTGCGTGTATTCCGCAAAACGCCTTTATATAGACCATCCCGACAGGTGGAGTTTTTATGTATGGGATGCCCTTGAGCATATTGATAACCCCACGATTGAGGATAAAATAAATCTTATGAAGTCCGATTCCCCCTACGCAAGATGCATTTACAAATGCGACAACAATGTTGTTGACCGCCAAAGTGTACTTGTCCGCTTTAAAAGCGGGGCAACCGGTACTCACAATATGGCGGGCGGTTCTTCAAAATCAAGGCGTAAGATACATATCGTCGGTACTAAAGGTGAAATTTACGGCACCTTTGAGGAGGCAAAGTTTACTGTCCTTAAAATTAACCCGTCCCCCCATGCACACAACGGGGAATGCGATGTTGAGGTTGTTGACCTTACGGAGGAAAATGTGCACAGCGGTCACGGAGGCGGGGACAGAAGGCTTGTGGAGGATTTTGTCAGATTTGTCCGCGGTGAGGAGCCTTCCCTTGCCTGCACCTCCATTTATGATTCCGTTGCAGGCCATTTGTGCGTTTATCTTGCGGACAGGTCAAGGGAAAACGGCGGAAGAGTTGAAGAGTTTAACGGGTGAAAATGATGAAGGTAACTGCAAAAGCCAACAACCTGGTATCGAATTTCAAGTTGTATTGGAAAGAACCCCCGCAGGGCAACTATATGAACTACAAAGAGATTGTCAGCCTTGCCTTTGGGGGTATGGGTGCCAAGTTTATTATAAGCTGCGTCAGCGCCATGATACTTTCCACAGGCAACTTTCTTATAGGCAATGTTATAGGTCTTGACCAGGATACCATTTATGTTCTTTATGTTATCAGTGTTTTAGCCGGTTTCCCCCTTACCGGGTTGCGGGCGTATATGATTGATAACACGAGAAGCAAAAAGGGTAAATACAGACCCTATTTGGTCTATATGGGGCTACCGACATCCGTGTTGGCAATTATCTTTCTCTGGGCTCCCTATGAGTTGATGAACGACTTCGGTAAGAGTACGGTGATACTTCTGTGCAATATAGGGTTCCAGTTTTTCTATAAATTCTACAACGACGATGTTTACACCAACTATATAGTCGTTCTCTCACCCAACACTCAGGAAAGAGCCAATGTTTCGGCAGTTAAAGCCCTTACCGACTCTTTTGCACCGTCGTTTATAAACATAGTAATTCCCCTCGGTGCAAAAATGATTACGGGTCAGAATACTCTCGATAAACTCATAGTTTACCGTTACCTCTATACTCCGCTTATTGTACTCGGTTTTATTCTGAGCATGTTAATCTATGTAAACACTACTGAAAGAATCGTACAGGCAAGAACGCACATAGTTAAGGTTAAATTTATGGACGCTTTGCGTGAGGTCGCAAAGAACAGGTACTTCTGGGTTATTTCTTTTGCCGGCTGGCTCGGCTTCCTTGAAACCTCATATGCCTGCATATTACAGTGGCTTTATAATTATCAGAATGTATGCTCGGCAGGAGTATATTCATTCATAACTGCTGTTTACGGCAATGCTTCTTTTTGGGGTATGCTCTTTGCTCCGGCTTTAATTAAGCGTTTCGGCAAGAAAAAACTTTTAGTGTCAACCAACTTAATGAATATTATTTTTATCGGAGCGATGTATCCGGTAATCAAATATATTGACCCGCAGTTTATGGTTTGGTTTTTGCTGGTATGTCTGTTTATGAACGGGGCGGTCTGTGCGGTTGCTCACATAGTAAGTCCGTGCATAAACGGAGATGTGCGGGACTATCGGCAATATGTAAGCGGCGAAAGAATAGACGGCATGTTTTCAACTGTCGGTTTAATCGGTACGGTTATCATGCTTTTAACAAGCAGTGTGCAGCCGTACTTGTACAAGCTCGGCGGGATAAGTGAAGCCAAAGCCCTTGAATTGGGCGTTGACCTCAGCGCCGAGGGTGTTAATATTTATCATGTGCTTTACAACGAAAGTGTTTTTTATAATGTCATAGCCATTCTTATCGGCGCATCGGTTGTCGGCGCAATAATGAATGTTATTCCCTTCTTTTTCTATGACATGACGGAAAGCAAGCAAAAAGGCTTGGTCAATATATTAAAAATCAGAGCCGTGCTTGAAGATTACAACAACGGAGTTATAAGCAGGGATAGCCTTGCCGAAGTTGCGGAAATAATCGATGATGCGCGCAACAGTGCGGAAAGAATGCCGACTGCGGTTGACGGAAATGCGGACAGAATCGTTAAACGGAAAATTCGGGAAGAAAATGAAAACATTGAGATAGCAAAAATTGTCATGCATGAAATCGGCAAATACGATACTCCGGCAGGCAAACAACAGGTTAAATATGCCGGAGATGTTTACGCAAGCGGTTTTGACGGCATTGCAAATGCGGATGCGTCCGTATTAAAAGCGGCCAAATCCATGCCTCGGAATACGGAAGAAGAAAAAGAAATCCGCAAATTCAGAATTTCTTACGCAAGGATGATTCTTTCCGCACGGGAAGCAATGGAAAAATACTTCCCGAACGGTGTCCGGGAAGAAACTGATGATGCTTTTGCCCCCTTATATGAAGAGGAAAATCGGATAATTGCTGAGCTTGAAAACGCATATAAAAACCTGAAAGAAGCAAACGACTCAAATAATAGGAATGCGGCGGAAAAATATAAAACTCAAATCCGTTCAATCAATCTAAGACGCAAAACGCTTGACCGAAAAATAAAAGAAGCAATAGATGAAAATTCCCACTATATGCAGGCAACAAAACCATATTTTAAGGCGAAACAACTTTTACAGCAGGCGGACAATTATTCAAAACTCGATGAGATAATAAAAGAAAACTTATAGAGGCTTGCAGGATTTTAAGGTTTTACATCAGTAAAAAGATTATAAAATCCGCAACATTAGGATGAACAATAATGAAATTTGAGTTGCACACACATACGGCTGAAAACGATATTTGCGTAAATATGCCGGCGCCGGAGATAGTTAAGGCATATAAAGAAATCGGCTATGACGGGCTTGTGATTACAAACCACTATTTTGATTTATCTTTGGAATGGTACAAAGATGAATTGACGGGTTGCGGGCACAAGGGAATTATTGACCACTATTTAAAGGGGTACCGAAACGCCAGGGCGGCGGGTGACGAATTGGGGATAAAGATACTCCTCGGCCTGGAACTCCGCTTTGACGGGGAGATTAACGACTATCTGGTTTACGGCGTTTCTCAGGAGTTCCTTTATGAATCTCCGTTGCTCAACACCCTGAATCTTGACAGCTTTTTAAAAATTATGCCCGAAAACGCTTTAATCTATCAGGCTCACCCTTTCCGCAACGGTATGACGGTAACGGACCCGAAAAAGCTTTACGGTATTGAAACCTATAACGGAGGGACAGCGCCGGACAGAAACGCCTTTGCCGAGCTTTGGGCGGACAGATACAAGCTCAATAAAATCTCGGGTTCCGATTTTCATTCCATTGAGCATTTGGGGCGGGGCGGAGTAGTTTTTGAAAGAGAAATTGAAGACGAGTCTGACCTTGTTCGGGAGCTTAAAGCCCTCAGATATGAGTTGGTTAAAACTTGACAGAAACGTCTTGAATTGAAATAATCTGAACTGTTATTTTCTTTTTGCTGTTTTTGAAATCCCTTTAATTTGTTAAAAAGCTAATATGTTCAAGGCTTTGGCGAAAATCGCTCTTTTTCCGTTGTTAATAATAATGCAATTACGCACCCCTTATCCTGCATTTTTGTGGCTTTATACAATTCGAAAATTTTTCTTGCAAAGCCGTCGGTTTTAGGTTATAAATTTATATAATGCTAAGTTATTAATATAGTCTGAAAGCGTCGGTCAAGTCGGCGCGATAAAGGAGAGAAAACATTGTCTAAACTAAGTCCCTATCAAAATATGCTTTCGGTACTCGAAAGAGCAGCACATCTTCTCAAACTCGAAAATAATGACTACGAAAGGCTAAAACATCCCGAACGTGTTTTGCAGGTCTCCATTCCGGTAGAAATGGACGACGGCAGTATTCGTATTTTTGAGGGCTTCCGCGTACAGCATTCCAGCACAAGGGGACCCTGTAAAGGCGGTATTCGTTACCACCAGAATGTTGATATGGACGAAGTGGCGGCGCTTGCGGCTTGGATGTCTTTTAAGTGTGCCGTTGTTGATATCCCCTTTGGCGGAGCAAAAGGCGGCGTGAAAGTCAATCCCTCCGAACTGTCGAAAAATGAAATCAGGCGTCTTACCCGCCGCTATGCGGTGGCTATTACACCAATTATTGGTCCCATGCAGGATATTCCGGCCCCGGATGTAAACACAAATCCGGAAATTATGGGCTGGTTTATGGATACCTACAGCATGATGAAGGGCTATCCCGTGCCGGGTGTGGTTACCGGCAAGCCCGTTGAAATGGGCGGTTCTTTGGGCAGAAGTGAAGCCACAGGCCGGGGTGTTCTGCTTGTAACGCAGGAGCTTCTCAAACGTCTGGGCAAAAAGTCGGAAGAAATGACCGTTGCCATTCAGGGAATGGGTAATGTGGGCGGAACAGCCGCCCAATTGATGTATGAGTCCGGTTTTAAAGTGGTTGCCGTCTCGGATATAGCAAAAGGCATCCGTTGTGACGACGGACTGAACATTCCCGATGTGACGGAATATATTAAGAAAAACGGCACCCTTGAAGGCTATAAAGCGCCCGGCGTGGTTGACCTGACAAACAAAGAGTTGCTTACAACTCAATGCAATATTCTGATTCCCGCCGCTTTGGAAAATCAGCTTACCGCCGAAAACGCCTGGGAAGTAAAGGCTGAAATTATCATTGAGGCTGCAAACGGCCCCACGGATGTGGAAGCGGATACTATTTTTAACGAAAAAGGCATCATCGTAGTTCCGGATATTCTTGCAAACGCCGGAGGCGTTGTAGCCTCTTACTTTGAATGGGTTCAAAATATTAACGCCCTGATGTGGGATTTGGAAGAAGTAAATTCCCGCCTTACCAAATTTATGTTAAGAGCTTTTGACGAAGTTTACAAAATTACCTCTAAAAACGATACTACCATGCGCATGGGAGCCTATATGCTTGCCATAGACAGATTGGTTAAGGCCGATAAAATCAGAGGCATTTTCCCCTGATTGGATTTGAGGGTTCGCTATTATCAATGTAGGCATTTTGGGCTTTGCTCACGGACATATTTTTAATTTTGCCGGTCAATGGATTAAGCATCCGGAATATGGTGTAAAAATCCTTTCCGGTTGGGATCCGAACCCCGAATACCGGCGGGAATCCTGCGCCGGTTTTAATATTGAAGAAGCAAACAGCGCCGATGACCTCCTTAACAGGGAGGACATTGACGCTGTTGTTATTACCGCACAAACGGCATTCCATGCCGAATTGGCGGTTAAAGCCGCCCGTGCAAAAAAGAAAATCATTTTATACAAACCCATGGCTCTGACTATGGCGCAAGCGGACAAAATCGTTGAAGCGGTTGAGCAAAACGGCGCAGATTTCACCATGGCTTGGCAGATGAGAACCGACCCGGTAAACGAGCAAATCAGGCAGTTGATATGCGGGGAAGAAATGGGCAGACCATACTTTTTCAGGCGCCGCCACTGTTTAGGTATGCACACTAATCCCGGGTTTCAAAACACCTGGCATGTGGATAAAGATATGAACAGGGATATTTTCGTCGATGACAGTGCCCATGCCGTTGATTGGCTTTATTCCCTGTTCGGTATGCCCGAAACGGTGAGTTGCGAACTGGCAACCATGGATAATCCCAAGGTGCCTAACGACACGGGTGTGGCGTTGTTCCGCTATAAAAACGGCCTTATTGCAGAAATTATGTTTTCAAGTTCCTGTTCAGCGGCGGAGCTTACGACTGAGATATATTTTAAAAAGGGCGCACTTATGCATTACGGCGGTGATGCACCATCCCTCAGACTGCCCCATGAAAATATGCCTTCCCTTAAATGGTTTATTGAAGGGGAGGGGGACTGGCGGATAAGCGAAATACCTCTGCCCCCGGACCAGGGGGCAAGAATAGGGGCACAGGCTAAACCTTTGGCGGAGTTCTTAAAAGGAGAGAGAGGCCCTCTCTGCACGGCGGAAGAAGGGCGGGACTCTCTAAGAATGGTGCTTGCATGCTGCCTTTCATCACGGGAGGGCAGACGAGTATCTTTAAATGACGAGCGTATTTACGATGTTTAAATTACGGCAAGGTTAATTAAAAAGAATCACCCCCGTCAGCATCAAGTGCCGGCGGGGGTAGATTAATTAAACAATCAGTCTTCGGTTTGTGCAAGCTTTTCTTCAATTCTTAACAGCAAATCTTCCTGCGTGCCTTCACCGGTATCGTCAAAATACATCTCAAAATCCCTTATTCGGTTGTCGGTAGGCCCTAACCATACTGTAAGAATATTGTCCGTTGTAATTATCTGTCTCAGTGTATCCAACTCGTCACCGCTGAGTTCACTTGCCGTGACAATCAGTATATTCCCCGCATCCAGCATCAGGTTGGCTACTTCCCCAAGCCGGCGTATGTGCTCCTGCCTTTCCTGAACAATATTCATGGAGTCAACGCTTTTAATGTCCGCATCCACGCCGTATAAAAGGTTTCCGATGCCGAGGTAGTAGGCAATTTTACCCTTTTGAATTAAAAACTTCTCCAAGGCTCTGGCGGTATTTTTTTTGTCAGTGTCTTTCGGGCCGGTCAGAATAATCATAAGAGATTTCTGGCCGTAATATTTTTCCCGTTCTTCAACCTCAATGCTGCTTTTAATCCACTTGATATCGCGCCGAACAAGGTTCTCGTTCAGTCGGCTGTCGTCTGCGGTATCCGTTATTATTCCGCCTCCGGCGATTTCGTAACCGTCTACTATAACAAAGCGCACCGTGTCCTCAAAGCGGCCCGCCAAGTCAAAGGCCAGAGGTCTGTCCAAATGAAAAACACAGCGGGCAACTTCGTGGCGTGCCACAAAGGATTGTTGAATATTCTGCAAAGTGGCGGCATTGAGGGCGGCTTCCACCTCAACCAGTCGGCAGCCCACCTGGGCGGAGCCGATTTTAATTTTATATTTTTTATCCTGAGAAAGAGCTTCCTTACCCAACCAGAATACCGAGGCTTTAATTTTATTGCCTGTGAGAGGGCTTTCTTCCCCGATAATACTTATCAGCTCGCCCCGTTTAACATATATCTGTTCCGTCATACAAAATCCGGCGGCATAACCGGCACTTACGGCGGTTTTGGGTTCTTCCCTGAAGCCCTCAATGGATTTAACGGTGGTCTTTTTACCCGAGGGCAGAAAAACCACTTCATCACCTGCTGAAAGTTTTCCCGAAGAAACGGTACCGGCTATAATTCGCCTGTCGTCGTTTTGCTGAGTGAACTTATATACATCCTGTACCCACATGCGCAGGGGCAAATCCTCCGCCGGTAAAACTTCCACAAAATTATCCAAAGCCTCAAGCACGGTGGGGCCGTTGTACCAGTCCAGTTTTTCGCTTGTCTCGGCTATGTTTATCCCTTCGAAGGCGGAAATGGGAATATAGCAGACGGGTTTCAGGTTTATCTGCTCTAAAAATTTGCCGTATTCCGCAGCTATGTTTTTGTATTTTTCTTCGCGTTCCCGTTCCGGTATCAAGTCAAGTTTGTTTATCAGAACGGCCACCTGCTTTATGCCCAACATGGAAAGCATATATCCGTGACGGCGGGAGTTTTCCTTAATCCCTTCGTTGGCGTCAATTACCAAAAGAGCGGCGTCGGCACGGGAAGCGCCTGTAATCATATTCTTCAAAAATTCAATGTGCCCCGGTGCGTCAATAATTATATATTTGCGCTTGGCGCTTTTGAAAAAACAGCGGGCTGTATCTATGGTAATCCCCTGGGCACGTTCATCTTTTAGGGCGTCCAGCAAAAAAGCATATTCAAAGGGCTTGGCATTACGTCTGCACAACTCCCTTACCATATCAAACTTGCCTTCAGGCAAGGAGCCGGTGTCCGCCAAAAGGCGGCCTATAACGGTACTCTTGCCGTGGTCCACATGCCCGACAATCACAATGTTCATCTCTTTGGCTTCGCCGACAAAGCCGTTTTGAGTTTTACATGTATCCATCTTTACGCAGTTCCTCCAACCCGCCGCCGTCTTCCTTATCCTGCTCCCTGCCGGAGCGCTCCGCTATGTTGGAAAACTTGCCGGTTTTAAGTTCTTCAATTATTTCATCCACCGTGCGTGCGTCCGAATCCACCGGACTTGTGCAGGGGGCACAGCCTAAGGAACGGTAGCGTTTGCCGTCGCCGTGGTTAAAGTAAAGGGGAACAACGGGCACATTTTCTTTGCGGATATGTTCCCAAACATCCAATTCCGTCCAGTCAAGCAGGGGATGGATTCTTATATGGGTGCCGGGTTCAAAATCCGTTTTATACTGTCCCCAAAACTCCGGAGGCTGATCCCCGACATCCCAGTCGTTATTTTTATCTCTGGGTGAAAAATATCTCTCCTTTGAACGGCTGCCCTCTTCGTCCGAGCGTATTCCCACAATCACTCCGGTATAGGGCTGGGTATTAGTATCGCGCTTATAAGTACCGCTTTTGTGGTCCAGCCGGTAGCGGGGCCACTCACCGGAAAGGGTGTTGCGCAGGGCTTCGGTTTTAAGCAGTTTGCAGCATTCAAGCCTTGTGGCGTTGCCGTCGGGGAAGGTCTGTTTTTCTTCCAAGGCAAAGGCGTTTTCGCCATAGACCATGTCCAAATGCCATTCTTTTGCCAGATTATCCCGGTATTCGACCATCTGCGGTATTTTGTGGTGGGTATCTATATGAACCAAAGGGAAGGGGACATGACCGTAGAAGGCCTTGCGGGCAAGGCTGAGCATTACGGTGGAATCTTTACCTATGCTCCAAAGCATACAAAGGTTGTCAAAACGGTTGTAGGCCTCCCGCAGAATATGAATGCTTTTGTTTTCCAAATGTTCCAAATGTGTCATGTAATCTCCTCACTGTCGGGTAAATCAAAACGGTTTTCAATTCGATTTAGGATAAAGAATCCTTTTTCGTTCAAGGGGTTTTCTCTGTTATACCGCATAAAGGTGCCGTCGCCCTGTAAAAAGACTCCTCCGGCCTGTTCCACAATGCATTGCATTGCGGCGGTGTCCCACTCGTTGGTGTAGCCCGTACGGTAATAAACCTCCGCCTTGCCTTGGGCAATCAGGCAGCCTTTCAGGGAAGAACCTATCTGTATAACGTCGGCAATTTTAGACTTGTTTTTTTCAAGCAAACTGTTGTGTTCAGCCCCTGAATGGGAACGGCTTGCCGCAACGGTGAGTTCCTGGGTCTTTGAACTGACAAATATCCTTTCTTCCGGGGCAAAATAAACTTCCCCTTCGTCTCCCTGCCTGTGGTATGCTCCCGACCCTTTGGCCGCATACCAGATGCTCCGTGTCACCGGAGCAAAAACCACACCCATAACGGCTTTGCCGAAGTAAGAAAAAGCAATATTTACAGTGAATTCGCCGTTTCTCTTGACAAACTCTTTAGTGCCGTCCAATGGATCCACAATAAAGCAGCCGGGGTTCAAAAGCCTCGCCTTGTCGTCACTGCTCTCTTCCGAAAGGATGGCAAATCGGGGATAGGCCCGCTTCAATTCCCTGCAAATCAGAGTATTGGCAGCCAAATCCGCCGCTGTAAGAGGGGAGCGGTCATCTTTATACTCTACGCTGAAATCCCCGTTATAGATTTTCATTATCTCTTCCCCGGCTTTTACGGCCAAATCCGCTACAAGTCGGGTCATATCTTCAAGTGTTGCAAGCATTTCCATATAGTCAACCAGGGCATTTGCCGCCGCTTCCGGGCTCGATTCTCCGCAATTTAAAATAAGTTCGGGATTTTCGGGCGGCTCATAAGGGGAAGAAATTCCGGTAAAGTTATCAATTTCTCCGGCCATTGCCTTTTTATAAAGACCCTTCGGGTCCCGCCGGGCACATTCTTCAACGGGTGTATTCACGAACACCTCAACAAAGGCATGTCCGGCATCAAAAGATACCTTTCTTGCCTCTTCCCTGTCTGCTGTGAAAGGGGAGATAGCGCTTACAATCGTAATCACCCCGGAAGAGGCTAAAAGTGTAGCAACATGTGAAAGGCGGCGAATATTTTCAGCCCTGTCCTCCGCACTGAAGCCCAAATCTTTATTCAAACCGTGGCGCAGATTGTCGCCGTCAAGAACGCAGGCGAATTTACCCTTTTCCAACAAGGTTTTTTCCGCTAAATATGCAAGGGTGGATTTGCCCGAGCCGGAAAGCCCCGTCAGCCAAACGACAACACCCCTCTGCCCGAGCAAAGAAGCTCGTTGAGAGTTGGAAATCAGTCCGGGATGCTTAAAAATATCAGACATTTTCCGTTCCCTTTCGATTAATATTATCGTTCCCGACGCTTGCCGCATACAATACTAATGCTTTTGTCTCCCGGAGTCAACTCATTGTTGAAAATAGCCTTATCCGGTGCTATACTCCCTTTTGACAACTTGACTGCGAGCAGTAGAAGTTGGATATATGAGTGTAAAGTGAGTGAACTTTACAGGGGGGCGTGGTTAAACTGCTTATAACAATCATCGGACGGGGACATTCGGGTACCCGTATTATATCCCGAACACTTTCGGACAGCGGTGTGTATATGGGGGAACCCCTAAATGATTCCTGGGATTTGGTTCCGCCTGAAAGTATGTACGAAGCCTGCAGGGTTTTCGGTAAATATGTGGGTTGGAGCGGGGGACTTTCCTGGGATTTTTCAAAAGTTTTATCTATGGAACCCGACCCTGCGTTTGTGCGCTTGATTGAAGATTATCTTAGCAGTGTACTCGGAAGTAAGGCGGAAAAAAAAGGCTGGAAAATACCGGAAACCACCCTCTGTTACCCTTGGATACTGAAAATGTTCCCCGAAATAGTTTGTATTCACTGGGTACGCGACCCCCGGGATTGTATTCTTTCCGGCCACGTTACCGATGATTTGTCGGATTTTAATATTCAGTACCCAAAGGTGAAAGATGTAAGGGAAATGCGTGCCGTTAGCTGGAAATACCAGCGGGAACTTATGAAAGCCACTCCTGAACCGAAAAGGCTGCTGAAAATCCGTTTTGAAGATATGATCTTTAAACAGGATGATACTTTGGCCAGGCTGGAATCCTTCTTGGGATTTAAACCCGCTAAAGTTAAAGTGCGAACCGATTCCGTAGGCCGCTGGAAGACTGATTCCGGCAACCATATGTTCGACTTTTTTAAAGAAGATATGGCGGAATGCGGCTATGAGTTTTAATATACCAAGCGGGCGGGCAAAAGAGTTGCTCGCCCGTAAATTCTGAGTGTTCACAATTTGCTCATTATTTCTTTTCAAAAATGCAAAATCATTTTTGTAAAACGGTGTAAAATAAGTTTGTTAGATTTAAATTCGGAGGTGTTTCTATGATTAACCGTGCACAGATTAAAGAAAACGCAAAGCAAGCCCTTAAACCCCGCTTCGGTCTTGCAATTGTCGTCAGCCTCATAACTTTTATCCTTGCCGGCGGCTCCGGCGGTTTAGGCGGCGGCTTGGGCAGTTTTAACGGATTTAGAATTATCTACAGTAATCCGTCTGATAACGGGTCGAACGGAGATGTGTCAGGGTATCCGTTTGCGGATTTAAAAGACTTTTTCACTAACAATGTCGGCGTTTCGACAATGATTATCACTATTATTGCAATTCTTATCTTTTTTGCGGCTGTCTCCGCTTTGATGTACAACATCTTTGTTGCGGGTCCCGTTACTGTAGGCAACAGCCGCTATTACCTGATGAACCGGCTTGGCTACGGGGATATAGGAACTCTATTTTCGGTTTTTAAGCCGGGTTATTTGAATATAGTAAAAGGCGTTTTGATTAAAGGTATCTATATTTTTCTTTGGTCCCTTCTTTTCTTCATACCCGGTATTATTAAGATCTTTGAATACAGTATGGTAGAGTACATTTTGGCGGAGAACCCTAATTTGAATGCACATGAAGCCCTTAACCTTTCAAGCCGTATGACCGACGGTAAAAAGGCGGAAATCTTTGTTTTTCAGTTGAGTTTCCTCGGTTGGGCATTATTGGCAGGTTTAACTTGCGGTATAGGTGTTATTTTCCTTCGTCCTTATATTGAAGCCTCCTGGGCTGAGCTTTATGCTACCCTGCGTGAAGAGGCCATTCTCAAAGGAACCGTTGATTATGAAGAATTTTGTCCCGGGTCTGCGTTTTAGGTCGTGAAAACAGGATTGCAACTCTTAAAGTCAACAATTAGATGCAATCCTGTTTTTATTTTAATAAATGCAATCCGATATAATTAAAATGTCACAATCAGGCTTCAGGGGGCTTTATATGATTAATCGTTCAAAACTTAAAAAGAACGCAAAACGTGCCCTAAAAGCTCAATTCGGTACCGCGGTAGTCATCAGTTTTATAACTTATTGGTTCACCGGCGGTACCGGTAGTTTAGGAGGTCTTAATTTTATCCGTAGCCTTCCGTCTGAGACTGCGTTGAGCGGGGAGGCTTCAAGATTAAATCCGTTTATTTCTCTCAAGGATCAGATTATGAATAATAGCGGATTTTCAACAGGATTTTATATCGGTACTACGCTTCTTATCCTGCTTGCTGTTGTCGGCTCTCTGTCTTTCACCGCCTTTGTTTCCGGCCCCGTCACTGTGGGCAACCGCCGATTTTACTTGATGAATCGTCTGGGCGGCGGGGATTTTAAAACGCTCTTTTCAGCCTTTAAACCGGGATATTTTAATGTGGTAAAAGGCGTTTTTATCAAAACTGTCTATATTTTTTTATGGACTTTTCTTTTCATCATTCCAGGTATTGTTAAGTCCTTTGAATACAGTTTGGTGGAGTTTATTCTGGCGGAAAACCCGAATTTAAGCCCGCATGAAGCTCTTGACCTTTCAAGCCGTATGACCGACGGAAAAAAAGGTGAAATTTTAATTTTTCAGTTGAGTTTTATCGGCTGGTTATTAACAATTGCTATGACTTGCGGTATTAGTCTGTTTTTTCTTCGCCCCTATGTTGAAGCATCTTGGGCAGAACTGTATACTGCCCTTCGTGAAAATGCGATACTCAACGGAACCGTTGAGTATAAAGAACTTTGCCCCGACCCTGTGCCTTAGTCGGGGCAAAACAAGTATTGCAGTTCTTTGCCTATAATTAGCGGTAGTCCAGCTTTCGGCCCAATATAAGTTCCGGAATAATTACGGTAAAAAGGTATTCCAGCTTGCTGATTAGGCTGAAAAATTTAACCGAAGCCTTGGCCTTCGTTTCCGCGGAGTTTAGTTTAAAGTCGGGTGAAAACAAGTCGCTCAACTTAAAGCTCTCATCCTCGTAAAGGGAAGCGAAGGTTATTACTTTTGTTTGGTATGTGCCGGTATCGGCTTCATTTAAGGTAATAAGCCTGCCGCCGTGCTTAACCCCGTAACTGCCCTCAAATTTTGCCTTTGGCGTTGCCACCAAATCAATGCCTTTGTATGTTACATTGAAAGTGTTGTCATGGTCGTGGCCGAAAAACATGGCCAAAACGTCACCTTGTCCCACAATTGCGTCAAATTGCCCGTTGTTGTGATAGGGCGGGCAGGGGTATTCCCCGAGCCTGCCGGCGTTGGTGTTTTCGGGGTTGAGTATATAGTATCTGTCATCCTCGTAAATACGCTTTACCGCAAAAGGCGTGAAACGGGAAGTTTCCAACAAAGCGTCATAAATTTCCGGCACAATAATGTGTTGGAACATCAGCGAGTTTACAGGCTTTCCGCCGTTCTGGGCCTTTAAAGCGTTGCTTTTTTGCACATACCATTCAATCTGTTCGGTTTGTACATATCCGTAGCGGTTACCCTCGTCATAATCACCGGAATCGACAATCCACAGGTTAAAGGCTGTTTTGTTGCTATTCGATGCAAGGATGGGGACTGTATAGGTTCCGCAGCCGGGCAGAAGAGCCCCGTCGTCAATGGAAATGGAGCAGGGATAAGAGTTATATACTGCCATCAGCTCTTCCCGGGTGAATATACCTTTTTCCGAGTCGTGATTACCGAAAGTCACCGCCACGGGGATTTCAAACTCATCAAATATCGACATAATGGCGTCAATGTTTTCCAGAATCTCCTCACGTGGGCCGTCCATAACAAGGTCTCCGGTAAGAACTGCCAGGTCCGGCTGTGTTTTCTGCACCATTTTTTTAAGCAGATAGGTGTTTATGTTGTTTTTTTCAGGGTCTTCGCTGTTTTTGTGAAAATCCGTCAAGTGCAGAATTTTAAAACTGCCGTCGGGGTTAAAACGCTGTGCTTGTGCGGTTGTGCCGTCGTCAGCGGCAAAGCCTGACACGGTAAACATAGGCAAACACAGGGCCAGGCAAAGGAAAAAAATAATTGCTTTCCTCACATTCGGCCATCCTTTCTTTAATAAATTTTTCAAGAATTATCCTACCATTGCCTATTGAGTCCGTCAAGCCTATGGGACAAAATAATGAGCAAAAAGGTTAAAATAATTGACTTGTAGCGAAAAAGAATATATCATTGCACAAGAACTAAAATTGTATTTAACAGCATGCCCCGAAATTGAATTGTGAGGTGCTGCCGGATGGAGACAAAAATAGCTGAGAAACAGCCTGACAGTGTGAAAACCAAAAACGAGCGTTCGTACCAAAACCGACGCTATGTGGGCAGTGCCGAAACGGCGGGCTATATCCTTAACCACTGGGCGGGCGGTTTTAATGTAGGCAAGTACCGTAACCGCTTTATTTATGACGTTCTGATTATCGACTTTAAATATCTTGCCCTATTAGAGGCTGTGGGCGGGGTATGGGACGTTATCAACGACACTATTATCGGCGTTATTGTGGACAAGACCCGCACCCGCTGGGGCAAATTCCGTCCCTATTTACTCGGCCTGCAGGTGCCCATGACTTTGATTTCGGTTTTTTATTGGTTTATGCCTTTTATCTTTGCCGGTACGAGCGGGCGGGATTTGACCAAGTTCGCCGCTTATTTTACCTTCAGCGTGATAACGGAAACCGCAGGGACTTTTCAGAGCATTTCCAGCATGGGTCTTATAAGTACCATTACCCCCAATCCGTTGGAGAGAACCAGACTTATCACCCAAGCCAATCTTCTGGCAATAGGTTCAAATGTGCCGGAACTCCTCATGGGGCTTTTGCTGGACTTGGTAAACAACAATATCCTCGGCTGGAAGCTGCGCAATCTGTTTTTGGGCTTCGGGCTGACAACCAACTTCATTGCTGCGGGAGCTTCTTTCTACTTCTTTTTAAAATCCAAAGAGCGGGTAATGCAGTCCATTGAACGGCCGAGTATTATTCAAGGATTAAAGTCCATTGTCACCAACAAGCCGATTTTGTTTATCACCTTATCCGAATTTCTTTCCGGTTTTTCTATCGGTACCGGCACTTCGGACTACTTTATTGACGTGCTGGGGTCCGCTACCCTGCAAACGGTGGTAGGTATCCCGGGCGGATTTTTCACCTATTCCAGCTATGCTGCCATAGGTTATTTACGTAAAAGGTTTTCTACCCGTGCCCTTTGGATTTTTGAAACTATTTGGACAGACTTGTGTGCCCTTTCAGTTTGCGGCATTGGCATTATCAACGGCAACTACAAAAAACGCAGTGTGATGATTCCCACTTTTATGATTTTTGAATGTTTGGAAATGTGTGTTTACGCCATAAGAAGGGTTATCCCCACGGAACTCTACAACGAGTCTATGGACTACTGCGAGTGGAAAAACGGCTACCGTACCGAGGCTATGACCGGAGTAGCAAGGGGACTTATTACAAAACTTCAGCGCATTGCAAATAATGCCGTCCGCAACATTTTAATGCAGAAAATCGGTTATGAGCAGGGGCGCCGCATAGGTACACAAGACGAGCGCACAAAATACTGGATGTTCGTTATGAGTACGGGCATACCGGTACTCACCGGAGCCTTAGGCGTATTCCCAAAATTCCTGTATCCCCTGACGGGTAAAAAGAGGGACCAGATGTACGAAGAACTCACGGCTCGGCGCAACTCCATGTCCGCCGCCGTGACCGATGCCACTGCCGAGGAGTTGGAAGAAATCGGGAGAAAACAGATGGCAATGGATTTTGAAGACCTTTAATTATAGTTTTAACTAATCATTATATTTTCAAATAATGCAAAACAAAAACAACCCCGACTGACGGTAAGGCCGAGTCGGGGTTTAGTGCTTATCTGTTAGTTTATTTAGTGATTGTAACTTTTTTAAGAGCCCTCGGCTCATCGGGATTAAGCCCCTTGCCTACGGAAAGATATTGAGCGAAGCACTGGGCAAACACGGCTATTACAATTGCAGCCGCGGCTTCACCGCCTGCTAAGGGCAGCAAAACGGAGTCTTCATTCTCGCCTGCAAGGGCGGGGTCGTCGGTCACGGCCATAATCTGTGTTCCCATGGATTTAATTCTTTCCGCCATTGCGCGGGCATCTTCAAGAGCCGCTCCCGAGGGGGCTAAAAGAATGACCGGGTCGTCAAAATTAACCTGAGCAATGGGACCGTGGTAAAAGTCCGATGAAGCATAGCCCTGCATTTTTACATAGCAGGTTTCTTTGGTTTTGAGCGCCATTTCCAATGCGATGGGGTAAGCGTAACCTCTGGCAAGCACAAAGCCTTCTTTAATATAGCGGAAACGTTCGCTATGCTTTGCGGCGTCTTCTTCAATTTGATCAATGGATTTTTCCAGTACTGCCGGTAAACTTCTCAGTTGGGCAAGCAGTTCTTCGCTCCCGCTCCAATAAGCCGCCAATAAAGCCATCAAATACAGCTGCGCCGTAAAAGTTTTTGTGGCGGCAACGCTTTCTTCCGGTCCGGCATTGCAGTTAAGGCAGAAGTCGGATTTTTCCCCCATGGGGGAAGAGGGATTGTTGGTAACCGTTACGGTGACGGCTCCCTGTTCTTTTGCTTTTTCCAGCACGGCAAGGGCGTCCGCCGCTTTGCCGGATTGGGATATGCAAACCACCAGAGAGCCGGACATATCCGGTGCACCGCCGTAAAGGGTAATAACCGAGGGGGCGGCGAGAGCCGCAGATACGCCTTTATATACCCCTAAAAGATATTGGCCGTAAATGGCTGCGTGGTCACTGGAACCTCTGGCGGAAAGCACTGCCTGCGTGATTTTTCTTTCATTCAGGGTTTTAACAAGCTTGGTCAATGTGTCTTTGTTGGCCTGCTCAATACCCGCAAGCACCCTTGGCTGTTCCATAATTTCTTTAATCATTTTTGTCATTTTTTTCTTCATCCTTTCTTGCACTGTTTTTTAATTATCGCCTTTCAGTTTTTTGCAAAGGCTTCCAAACTCCCGATAGATAAATGTACATTATCCTCACAAAGCTTTACCCGGAACACTAAAATTCTTCCGCATAAAGATTACCCTAATGTTTGCATACTGTCAAGAAAATCAGCCTAACTTTAATGTCTTTTTACTAAAATTTTTCAAAATACCCGGTTATTTTTTAACTTGGATGTTGAGTAGAGTGTATTGCTTTGGTATAATAAAATAGTTAGACAAACATAAAAGGAGGATAGCAATGGGAGGCACAAGAAAAGTCGGTTATGCTGTTTTGGGGCTCGGTGTAGGTCGGGCACACGCAAGGGCGGTTCTCAACAGTCCGAACGGTAAGTTGGTTGCCGTTTGCGATCTTATTCCCGAAAAACTGGAAAAGGCTAAGGAAGAATACGGTGACATCCTCACCTATACGGATTTTGAGGAAATGCTCAAAAATCCTGAAATTGAGATTATCAGCGTAGCCCTTCCCAGCGGAATGCATGCGGATTTTGCCGTAAGGGCCATGGAAGCCGGCAAACATGTTTTGGTGGAAAAACCGATAGACATCACCGTTGAGGCGGCGCAGAAAATTATAGATGCCTGCAAAAGAACCGGCAAAAAAGCCGGCGTTATCCATCAAAACCGCTTTAATGCGGTTATGAAACCCATGAAAGAGGCAATTGACAGCGGCCGTTTAGGTAAAATATTTTTGGGCACTTTTGCAGTTAAGTGGTACCGCACCCAGGAGTATTACGACACCGGCGGCTGGCGGGGTACCTGGTCAATGGACGGCGGCGGCTCCCTTATGAATCAGGCTATCCACACCGTGGACCTTATGCAGTGGCTCATGGGCGATGTGGAAAGCGTCACTTCCAATATGGGCATTTTTAGCCACGATATTGAAACGGAGGATATGACCGCCTCCCTTATAAAGTTTAAGTCCGGAGCTTCGGCAACCTTTGTCAGTTCCACTAGCGTTTATCCGGGTTTAGGCACCAACATTCAGGTTTACGGCACTAAAGGCTCTATCGAAGTGGAAGGTGAGCGTCTGGAACTTTGGCGGCTTGAGGACGAGGATGAAGATAAAGGCGAAGCCATGATGGAAATGTACGGCGCCGGCAACAACGCACCTACCTCTCCGGACCCCACAAAGGTTTTCGGCCATGCCACTCAGGTTAACGATATAATCGATGCCGTGCTTTTTGACCGTGAACCCTTAATAGTTCCCTCCGATGCCATCAAGTCCGTCAAAATAGCCAACGCCATCTATGAATCCGCCCGCACCGGCAAAACCGTATACCTTGACTGATAGAAATAACAAACGAAAAAAAGCAAAACTTCCCTCGCATTACCGGGGGGAGTTTTCTTTAACGGGTTAGGGTTGACGGTTTGCCGATTTTTTTTAAAATGCTCAATAAATGGTTGCATTTATTGAACTAATCGTTTATACTTTCATCTGCACACGGACAGACCGTGAGCATTACAGGGACGTTTAGCTCAGCTGGTAGAGCATTCGCTTGACGTGCGAAGGGTCAGCGGTTCAAGTCCGTTAACGTCCACCAATCAACAATTTGAGTCGATGCACAACCCCGCCTTTTTTTTGAGGCGGGGGTTGTTGCTTTTTATAGCCTAACCCGCTTTGGTGTTTTGCTATATTAATTATTATTCTCTTTGTTTCATTGTTTAAATATGTTTTAAATGATACAATTGTTGATAACATAATATATGTTAAGCGATAAACACATTAACCTCTATGACCGTGCAAACTATTCTCACCGTAACACAGATAGCTTGGCAAAGCGGTGCGGATTTGCGAATTTGCGAATTATTACTGAATGAAGATAAAACCGACGGGGAGGAGAAAAACCAATGCTTAGGCTTTTTAAAATGATTGTCCTGTTTTTTACAAGTCTGGTAATGCTTATCCCGCAGGCGTCACCTTCCAACGGGCAGGATAATCCGATTGACCGCTACAACGGCGGCGACCCGTATATCGCAAACGATAACGGACAGTTTTATTATACCTACACTACCGGGAACGGTATTGTAATACGTCATATTACCTCGTTCTGCAATACGGAGGAAATTGAAAGAAAAACGGTCTATACGGCGGGACGCAATGATATCGTCGGTGATATTTGGGCGCCGGAAATTCATCAAATTAACAGCAAATGGTACATCATTGCCTCTGCGCTGTTTGACAAAAATAAGGTGGAAAAAGGCGCTATGCCGTTGGCTTCAGGTTATAACGATAACAACGACTGGTATCGGTACGGCTTTGTGCTGGAAAGCGTGACCGATGACATATTCGGTGATTATGAGTTTAAAGGCAGGCTTGCACCTGCCGGTTTGAATAATATCGACGGAACCTTTATGCAGCTGAACGGTAAGCTGTATTTCATCTTCTCCGGTTATGTTGACTGTGCATACCAGTGCATTTATATTACGGAGATGGATAACCCGTATACCGTCAAACCGTGCTCTGCCGTTCAAAAACTGTCAAGTCCGATATACTCATGGGAAAGGAAGGGCTGGCGGGTCAACGAAGGTCCCGCTGTTTTGCAGCACGGCGGCGGCACATGGATTGCTTACTCTGCAAGCGGCTTCACATCGGGCAACTACTGCCTTGGGCTGCTGAGCTTCAGCGGCGGTAATCCGCTGAAAAAATGGAACTGGTGTAAGTCACCGATACCGGTCTTCGCAAAAAATCCGGTTGAAAATATCTATAATACCGGCCACTGCAGTTTTGTGTATGTAGATGACGGCGTCTACATGGTCTACCACGCATCGAAGACACCGAGCCTGAATGACAGCCCGCGCGCCACTCATATACAAAAAATCAATTTTATCGGCGGTGTGCCGATATTTGAAAAGCCGAGCGGAACATTTAACTTCCCTGTGTAAAACTGGCAACCGCACACTAAAAAACAAATGAATTGTTGATACACATTGCTTTAGCTTACAACTGAAACCGCTCCCGCCTCTTTGTAGGCGGGGGTTAATCTTTTTCTCAATATTCTCAATACAATCACCATCGGCTAAATAATAATCATTTCACCGGAATCGCTGCTTGCAAAATAGGGAACTTTTTGTATTGTTTTTCGCACGAAAGTTCCCTAAAAAGGATATCCATTTGTAATCACTGAAACATACTCGCTTCGCCTTTTTAAGACACTCCGTGTTTGTATATTCAGCCGAATTGTGTTAAAATGCACCCGAAATATTCTGCATTAAAACCGCTGTGGGAAAGGAGGGGGCTTGCCGTGGTTAAATATCCCATGAAGCTCAAAGCCGCTGTTTTTCAAAACATTTGGGGAGGCAGGCGGCTTATAGATGAATACGGCATAGAAACGGACAAAGCAAACGCTGCGGAAGCGTGGATGCTGTCCTGTACCCCGGAGGGCCTCAGTGTGGTGGAAAACGGCGAATATGCCGGTAAAACGCTGCTGGAATTGTTCGAGGCCGACCAACTCATTTGCGGCGCAGGTTGTGCCGCCCTTGATAAGTTCCCCGTTTTAATTAAGTTTATAGATGCCGCCCGGGATCTTTCCGTGCAGGTTCACCCTACCGATGAATACGCCAAGTACATCGGCGAGGGTGACGGCAAAACCGAGTGCTGGTATATTCTGGATGCCGTTGAAGGCGCTCAGCTCATAATCGGTTTTAAAGAAAAACTCAGCAGGAACGACTTTATCGACTCCATTAAAAACGGAAATCTTACCGACTATGTTCAGAAGTTTGACGTTAAAAAAGGCGATTTCTTTTTTATTGAAGCGGGTACTCTCCACGCCATATGTTCCGGTGTTCTGTTAGCGGAAGTTCAGCAAAATTCCGCCACTACATACCGGGTGTTTGATTACAATCGGCTGGAAAACGGCAAACTCCGCCCCCTCAGGGTGGACGACGCCGTGGAGGTTACCAAGTTGGAACCTTATACCCATACGGTTTTGCCCGGGGAACCCGAGCCTGTGGGTGAGGGCGCCCTTCGTACTAAACTTACCGAGTCCGCTTATTTTTCAGCTTTCGTATTGGATGTTGACGGCGAAGCAAATGGACATGCGGATGAAAGGAGTTTTGTATCCTTTTTAGCTTTGGAAGGGGAGGGCAAACTCGGCTGCGCCGGGCGGACTTTGACTTTCAAAAAAGGAGAGAGCATCTTTTTGCCTGCCGGTTGCGGGGAGTTTAACCTCAAAGGCCGATTGAAACTGTTGGAAACGAGAATGTAAATCATGCCGGCTGTAAGCGCCCATAACTTAAAAATGATGTTCGGCGACAGAACTCTGTTCGAAAACGCCGATTTTGAAATAGACGAAAAGGTCAGAATCGGGCTGGTGGGTGCCAACGGTACCGGCAAGACCACGCTTTTTCGCCTCATTACAGGGGAACTGGAGCCCGTTGAGGGCGTAATAACAAAATCAAGGCATCTTGTCCTTGGTTATATGAAGCAGCATGTCAGCGCAGGGTCACAGACTGAAGTTTATGACGATGCGCTGAGTGTTTTTGCGCCCCTTATGGCTATTGAGCGGGAGTTGGAAGAAATTGCCGACAAGATACATTCCGGTAATGGGGACCTTAAGGCGCTTATTGACCGCCAGCATTTTTTGCAGGAAGAATTTGAGCGTAAAGAGGGGCTGACCTATCGGAGCAGAACTTCGTCGGCTCTTTTGGGGCTGAGTTTTTCCGAAGACGACTTTAACTTAACCTGCGCCCAATTAAGCGGCGGTCAGCTTTCCAAACTGAGCTTGGCAAAGTTGTTGCTGAGCAAACCCGACCTTTTGCTTTTGGACGAACCCACCAACCATCTGGATATAGAAAGCGTGGAATGGCTGGAAGATTTTCTGCGGGATTTTCACGGAGCCGCTGTCATTATTTCCCACGACAGGTATTTTTTGGACAGGGTTACCGAAAAAACTTTGACAATTGAAAATCAGCGCATAGAACTTTGGCCGGGCAATTACACCGCCCATCTGCACCTTAAGCGTGAGAGGGACGAAATCACCCGCCGTCATTATGCCAATCAGATGAAAGAAATTCACCGCATTGAGGGCATCATTGAGCAGCAACGGCGCTGGAACAGGGAAAGAAACATTATAGCTGCCGAAAGCAAACAGAAAATGCTGGATAAAAAAATAGCCCGGCTCGTAGAACCGGACAAAGAAACCGAAACCATGCGCTTTGAGTTTAAGGCGGCAAAACTCAGCGGTAAAGAGGTTCTCTCCGTGGAGGGTCTGTCCAAATCATATGGCGGCAATCCTCTCTTCACCGATGCCTCATTTAGCCTCAGACGAGGGGAAAGAGTGTTTCTTTTAGGGCCCAACGGCTGCGGTAAAACGACCCTTTTAAGGATTATTAACGGTCAGACTTCCGCTGATGCCGGTGTGTTTACTCTCGGCGCCAATGTGCAGACGGGCTTTTTTGACCAAAACCTTGCCGACTTAGGTCTTGAGAATACTTTGCTGGACGAGATTTGGGATGAGAACAAACACCTGACCGCAACCCGGGTTAGGAATGCCTTGGCGGCGTTTCTTTTTAAAGGCGACGAGGTGGGAAAAAAGATAAAGTCCCTCAGCGGAGGTGAGAGAGCCAGAGCCGCCCTGCTTAAACTTATGCTTACGGGAGCCAACTTTTTAATTTTGGATGAACCGACTAATCATTTGGATATTAACTCCCGTGAAGTCTTGGAAGAGGCTCTTTTGAGTTTTGACGGTACAATGCTTGTGGTGTCCCACGACCGCTATTTTATAAATAAGCTTGCCGCAAGGGTCTTATATATGACCTCCGACGGTATGCAGAGTTATGCCGGTAATTACGATGATTATATTGAAAAAGTCCGTAAGCCCGCCGCAGAAGAGAAAACCGCTCCGGTTAAGCCTAAAAGCGACTACCGCCAACGCAAAGAAAGGGAAAGCGAGCAGCGCAGGCTTAAAGGACAAATAAGGCGCTGTGAAGAGAAGATAGAAGAACTTGAAAAAGAATCCGCCGCAATGCAGCAGACCTTGGAACGGCCCGAAGTAGCGGCGGATTACGAAAAGGTATTGGAACTCACTCAAAAAATGGATTCCCTGCGTTTAGAACAGGAAAAACTTTTGGAAGAGTGGGAAGACTTGCACTCCCGTCTGGAAGAGTTTGACGGGGAATAATAGTATTCGGCAGATTATTTCTTTTGTCCGTAGCTTGCCCCCGGGCCGTGTTTACGGTAGTAATGCTTATCCAGCAAATAATCGTCAACCGGTAAAGCCTCAGGTGCCAAAACCCGAGTGTGCCAGGCGGTCATGGCAATTTCTTCCAAAACGGCGGCGTTATCCGCTGCTTCAAAACAATCGGTTCCCCAAGTGAATGGCCCGTGTCCTGCTGCAAGTACGGCGGGGATTGCCAAAGGGTCAAGTTTGTTTTCAATAAAATACCGGGCGATAACTTCGCCGGTATTTTATTCATATTCCGAGCTGACTTCATCTTTTGTGAGTTTTTCGGTACAGGGTATGCAACCGTGTGCAAAATCCGCATGAGTTGTGCCGTAAGGGGGAATAGCTTTACAAGCCTGCGCCCAAATCGTTGCCCATTTTGAGTGCGTATGTGCGATGCCGCCTATGTTTTCAAAAGCCCTGTAAAGTACAATGTGCGTCGCGGTGTCAACGGAAGGTTTTTTATCCCCCTGTACTTTTTTGCCCTGCAAATCGAGTACGACCATGTCATTGGCGCTCAATTCGTCATAAGGCACACCGGAAGGTTTAATAACGATTAAGCCTTTCTCCCTGTCAATGCCCGAAACGTTCCCCCAGGTAAAGGCGACAAGGGAGTACTCCGCAAGTTTTTTGTTGGCAAGGCAGACCTTCTCTTTGAGTTCTTCCAGCATCAGTCCATCACCTTCCGGGCGACGTCATTGTAAAACAGTTCCCGTCTGAAGGCGGGGATTTCCGTTTTTTCGTCTATCAGAATAAATTCAATGCCGGTCATTTCCGCAAAATCGGCCATCTGTTCAGCGCTTATATCAAAACTCAGTACCGAATGGTGGGCTCCTCCGGCTAAAATCCAGGCCTCGGCGGAGGTCTTAAGGCTGGGTTCCGGCTTCCAAAGAACTCCGGCTACCGGCAGTTTGGGCATCGCTTTTGGCTGTTTTACACATTCAATTTTGTTAACAATCATGCGTAAACGGTTACCCATATCCACAAGTGAAACCACAATAGCCTTCCCCGTCTTGGCTTCGAATACCGCCCGTGCCGGCGGCTCTTTACCGCCTATGCCCAAGGGATGCACCTGAATTTTCGGCTTTTCCGCGGCAAGGCAGGGGCAGACTTCCAACATATGTGCGCCTAAAATCATCTCGTTGCCCGGCTCAAAATGGTAGGTATAGTCCTCCATAAAGGCCGTACCGCCGTTTAATCCTCCGGCCATGAGCTTCATTGTGCGGCTGAGCCCCGCCGTTTTCCAGTCGCCTTCGGCGGCAAAGCCGTAGCCTAAGCGCGAAAGGTCCTGACTTGCAAGTCCCGGCAGTTGTTTTAGTCCGTGCAAATCCTCAAAGTTGGTGTGGAAAGCCCCGTAGCCGCCCTTATCCATCATCTTCTTAATGGCTACCTGAATTTTTGCCTGGTAGCGCACCGCCTCAATGTTATCCGTGTCCATTGTGTAATAGCTGCGGTACTCGTCCATTTTACGGTCTGTTTCTTCTTCAGTGACCTCGTTCAGGGTTTCAAGAAGGTCGCCAATGCCGTAGTGGTCAACCTGCCAGCCGAGTTTAATTTGGGCTTCTATTTTATCGCCTTCGGTAACGGCCACTTCCCGCATATTGTCGCTGATTCTCATTATTTTAAGCCGTTTGCTTTCGACGGCTCCTACCGCCGCCCTCATCCAACTGCCTATCTCCCTGTTAAATTCCTCATTTTGCCAGTGGCCCGCTATGACCTTGCGTTTGAGCCCCAACCGTGCGGCAATATAACCGTGTTCCCTGTCTCCGTGGGCGCTTTGATTCAGGTTCATAAAGTCCATATCGATGCTGTCCCAGGGAATGTCCCGGTTAAACTGAGTGTCCACATGCAGGTACGGCTTATTCAGGGCGGAAAGTCCGGCAATCCACATTTTTGAGGGTGAAAAGGTGTGCATCCAACAAATTACGCCCGCACAGTTCGGGTCATTGTTGGCCTGCTCCACTGCGGCATAAACCTCGGCCGATGTTTTAAGACAGGGTTTAAAAAGCACCGTACAAGGGATAACGGGGCTTGAATTAAATCCCTTTACCATAATCTCCGCATTCTTGTTTACCTGGCGCAGTGTTTCTTCCCCGTAAAGGTTTTGGGAACCTACAAGAAAATAGAATAGATATTTTTTCAAAATATCACGCCCTCCAAATCTGTCGTCATTCAGCAGTTTTACTGCTGTTTCATGGCTTTAAGCCGCTTCATTACATCGTTATCGCCTCTGCCGAAGTAGTCATGGAGTATTTTGTATTCGGCATAGAGTTTGTCATAGATTTCCGCATTTTCCGGGTCAGGTATATAAACGGTATCCTTGACCTTGCCCATAACTTCTGCCGCCTCAAATATATTGTCATATCCGCCCGCGGCGCTTCCGGCGGCAAAGGCGCCGAATATGGCGCTCCCCAAGGCCCCGCCCTGTTCACTGCCCGCGAGTTTAATAGGCATATTTATTACATCGGCATAAATTTGCATCATCATCGGGTCTTTTTGGGCAATTCCTCCGGCGGCATAAAAGCTTTCCACCGGTACGCCGTAGTCATCGAAGGTTTCTATAATCATTCTGGTGCCGTATGCGGTGGCCTCAATAAGGGCTCTGTAAATATCCTCGGGCTTGGTTTGCAAGGTCATGCCAAGCAGCATTCCCGTCAAGTCCGCATCCGCTAAAACGGAACGGTTGCCGTTCCACCAATCCAGAGCAACAAGTCCCGTTTCACCCGGGCGCTTACTCTCGCACTTTTGGCGCAGCAGACGGTGGATATTCATTCCCTTTTCTTTAGCTTCGCTAAAATAGGCCTTGGGCAGGCAGTTGTCAATAAACCACTGAAAGTGGTCGCCCACACAACCCTGACCGGCTTCATATCCGTAAAGTCCCGGCATAATGCCGTCGGCCACGACTCCGCAGATGCCCTGTACCTGCTTTTCCACAGTACCCATCATCATATGGCAGGTGGATGTGCCCATAATCGCCAGCATTTCTCCCTCTTTGCTTATCCCGACGGCGGGCACAAAAATATGGGCGTCAATAACTCCCACAGCCACTGCCGTGCCCTCGTCAAGGCCGGTCATTTCCGCCATTTTTGCAGTAATTCCTCCGGCTTTAGCGCCCAAGGGGAGTATATCTCTGCCGAACTTCTCATCAATAACATTTTCCAGGCGGGGATCCAAGGCTTTAAAAAACTCATTGGATGGGAAGCCGGTGTTCTTGTTCCAAAGCGCCTTATAGCCGGCACAGCAGGCGTTGCGGGTTTCCTCCCCCGTAAGCTGCCATACTACCCAGTCCGCCGCCTCAATAAAGCGGTCCATCTTCTCATATATCTCCGGTGCCTCGTCCAGCAGTTGCCAGACCTTGGGAATAGCCCATTCGGAGGAAATTTTGCCGCCATAATTATTAAGCCACTTTTCGCCCCGTTCCTCCGCTATTGCGTTGAGCTTATTGGCGTGGGGCTGAGCGGCATGGTGTTTCCACAACTTCACATAAGCGTGGGGTTCGCACTCATATTCCTCTAAAAAACACAGGGGAGTGCCGTCAGCCAAAGTGGGTAAAATTGTGCAGGCGGTAAAGTCGATTCCCACCCCTATAACATCCGAGGGGTTTACTCCGGATTGCGCCAAAACGTCGGGGATGGTAACCGACAGAACATCAAGGTAATCGCCGGGGTATTGCAGTGCCCAGTCCTGAGGGAGTTTCTTGCCGCAGGGGAGTTCAGTGTCCATAACCCCGTGGGGGTAATCCAAAACCGAAGTTGCAAGTTCTTCGCCCGTTTTAACATCCACCAGCAAAGCCCTACCCGAAAGCGTGCCGAAATCGATACCGATAGCATATTTGCTCATAAAAAGCACCCCTTTGTTAAATTATTTTCAATGGAATTATAATTGAAAAACGGCGCTTATTCAAGCCTTGAGGGGCTTGTCGGTTCGCTTGCATTTTTATTTGCGTTTATAGCGGAGAAGGTCTATAATATCGGGCATGATTGAGAGGTGTTCCGTATAAAAAAAACAAAAGCATTTTACCGTGAACTTTTCTTTTCCACTTTTTCTTTGAGCGCTTTTACTTTCGGCGGCGGTTACGTGATAATTCCGCTTATGCGCAAAAAGTTTGTGGAAAAACTTAAGTGGATTGAAGAAGAAGAGATGCTCGACTATGTGGCAATCGCCCAGTCTTCCCCCGGACCTATTGCAGTGAATACCTCGATTTTAGTAGGTTTTCGCCTGGCGGGCATATTGGGGGCCGTTATCGCAGTGTTGGGGACGGTTCTTCCTCCGCTTATTGTTTTGTCGGTAATAACTTATCTCTATGCCGCCTTTATTAATCACCCCGTTGTGGCGGCAACTATGTACGGCATGCGCTTAGGGGTTGCCGCCGTTTTAATTGACGCCGTCATATCTTTAGTTAAAGCAATAGCAAAAGAAAAAAGTCTGCTTTCGCTGCTGGTGCTTATCGCCGCCTTTGTCTGTGTTCATGTTTTTGATATCCATGTCCTTATCGTGTTGGCGGGTGCGGCCGTAATAGGTCTCGTCAGCACTTTCATAAAAGCTCGAACATTAAAGAACGGAGGTGAGGCCGAATGATGATTATTCGCCTGTTTTTCACCTTCGCTCTGATAGGCCTTTTAAGCATAGGCGGCGGCTATGCAATTTTGCCGCAAATCCATCACCAGGTCGTTCAGCGCAACGCCTGGCTCACTCCGGAAGAGTTCACCGACCTTATCGCTATTTCTCAAATGACGCCCGGCCCCATATCCCTAAACGCCTCCACTTTTGTGGGCACAAAGCTTGCGGGTATTCCCGGGGCTATAGCAGCCACCCTCGGTTGTGTAGCTCCCAGCTTCGTCTTGGTTATTTTGCTGGCCTATCTTTACGGTAAATACAAAAAGATGGATATGGTACAAGGCGCTCTCAGCGGCCTTCGTCCCGCCGTGGTGGGCATGATCGCCGCCGCCAGCGTGACCGTTTTCATACTCGCCCTTTTCGGGGATGCTTCACCAAGTTTTGCCGCACTAAGTTATAAGGCGGTCGCTTTAGTCGTGGCTTGTTTTGCGGCCCTGCGTATTTTTAAGGCTAATCCTATTCTCGTTATCGGCGGTGCGGGTGTAGTGAGTATACTTTGGCATTACTTGGGCCCAATCTTATCAAAATAAAAAAGGCGGCGTAAAGCCGCACTTTTTTTATTTTAACCGAGCCGGGATTAAAAGCTCCTTTTTTCTTGTGCCTCTTTCGCTTTTTCTTCAAGAGCCTGAGTATCTACACTGCTTTTGGATACGGCAAGGTTAATAGCTGAAGAAAGGAAAAAAGCCCCCACACAGAACCAGAGCCCCCAGGCCGCACCGGGTGTAAAGGCATCTACCTTGCCGGCCTGCAAAAGGCTTCCCGAGTAATTAAACAATATCCCCGATGCCGTCAGAAAAATACCCGCTATCAGGTTTGAGAAAAACAGTCCTTTGCTGTGCAGGTTGCGGTAGTTGAGCAGTAAGAAAACAAGACTTACAAGCGGTAACGACAGAAAGGCGAGCAGCAGTAAAATAAAAGCCGCCCATAACCCTTTGGCAACAGCGCCCATTGCAGGGGAACCGCAAAAGGTCATCAATGAAGAAAGGTCCGCTTTAACAAGCTCCGTAATAATCGTGATAATATTCCGGTTTTTATTGCCTTCAAAATAAGGCATACTGAACTGAATGTTAATAAGGGGCAGTAAAAAAGAGAAAAACGGCAAAAACGATATGGGAAGACGGGCAATTCTTAATGGCGTGCCGATAATTGCATATTTAAAGTAAACCATGGTGTGGCGCATTTTTCCGAAGGCGGCTTCCGCTTCAGCGGAGTCCTGTTCAAGCCTGTTTTCCCAATCGTAGTTTGGAATATTCACATGGCAATTTGGGCACTCCGCCTTAATGTGCCATACTCTGAGTTTATAATTGCATTTAGGGCAATTTGCCATAAAACTTCCCCCTTTATTCTCCAAAAGCCTGTCCGTGCGGCTCGCTCAATTATAGCCCTTGCCTAAATTCGTGTCAACGCCGAAAGCCTCGGCTTTTCTATTTGTTCCCTCACCTTGTGATGTGATATAATCAAGCGGTAAACGCTATTATTTTATGGAGGTGTTTGCTTTGTATTCTCAGGCTCTTTCTTACCTTCGTTCGGTAACGGATAAAACTCCGGAAGTCGGCATTGTTCTCGGCTCCGGCTTAGGCTCCCTGGCGGATCGTCTTTCAGACCCCGTTTTTGTAGACTATGTGGACATCCCCGGTTTTGCCCGTTCTACCGCACCGGGTCATAAAGGCCGTCTTGTTTTCGGCACTCTTTCAGGCAAGACGGTAGTTTGTATGCAGGGGCGTTTTCACTACTATGAAGGCTACTCCATGCAGGATATCGTGTTTCCCATAAGGGTACTTAAACTTCTGGGGATTAAGGCTTTGATTATTACAAACGCCGCCGGCGGTGTGAACACGTCTTTTTCCGTAGGGGATTTAATGCTCATTACCGACCATATCAACTTTTTGGGCATCAACCCCCTTATCGGCCCCAACGCCGAAGAATTCGGCCCCCGCTTTTGCGATATGGGCAAAACCTATACCCCCGCCCTGCGGGAACTTGCTAAAAAGGCGGCCTCGGTTTGCGGCCTGACTCTAAAGGAAGGTGTTTATATTGCCTGCACCGGTCCGAGTTATGAAACTCCGGCGGAGATAAGGGCTTTCCGCACTTTGGGCGCCGATGCCGTGGGGATGTCAACCGTGCCGGAGGCCATCACCGCCTCCCACTGTTCCCTGCCCGTGCTTGCAATCTCCCTTATCACAAATATGGCTGCAGGCGTACTCGACCAAACTTTGAGCGGGGAGGAAGTTATAGAAATAGGCAATAAAAAAGCGGGAGAACTTCAGGCCCTTGTCAAGGAGGTTGTCCATGAACTTTAATACAGTAGATTATAACAGAGAGAAAAATGCTCTTGTAATAATCGACCAGACCAAACTGCCCGGTGAAACCGTGTTCTTGGAGATAACCTCCCCGGAAGATGCTTGGGAGGCTATCAAAAGCCTGAAAGTCAGGGGTGCCCCCGCAATCGGAGTTGCGGCGGCCATCACTTTGGCAATGGTTGCTCAAAATATTGAAACCGATGAACAGACTTCCTTTCTCAGCCGCTTGTCAGAAACTAAAGATTACCTTGCCGCATCAAGACCTACCGCCGTAAACCTGTTTTGGGCGCTCGATATTATGGAAGAAACAGCACGGAATAATCAAACGCTGCCTGTTGAAGAAATTAAAAAGATTCTGATTGAGAAAGCGCTCGAACTGAAAGAGCAGGATTTAACCGTGTGCCGCAGAATAGGCGAAAACGGGCTGACGCTGATTAAAGACGGTTTTTCCGTACTTACTCATTGCAACGCAGGGCGCCTTGCCGCCGTCAACTACGGTACCGCCCTTGCTCCCGTATATGCCGCGGCGGAAAAAGGGCTTAACATTAAAGTCTACGCCGACGAGACAAGACCTCTTCTGCAGGGGGCACGCCTTACCGCCTGGGAACTTCAAAACGCCGGTATAGATGTAACGCTCCTGTGCGACAATATGTCGTCCTCTTTAATGCAAACCGGAGCGGTCGATGCAATTTTTGTGGGTGCCGACCGCATAGCCGCCAACGGCGACACCGCCAATAAGATAGGCACCTCGGCGCTTGCTGTTTTGGCAAAGCACTATAATGTTCCTTTCTATGTTTGCGCACCGACTTCCACTATTGATTTGGATTGTGCAACCGGAAAGGATATCAAAATTGAGCACCGTTCACCGGAGGAAGTTACGAACCTCTGGTACGAAAAACCTATGGCGCCGGAGGGCGTAAATGTTTATAACCCCGCCTTTGACGTGACGGAAAACGCCCTGATTACCGCAATCATTACTGAGGACGCAGTATACAAAAATCAGGGAGGTTTTAAATGGCAACGGTAAGGCCCTACAATACAAAAGACAAATCCGCCGTGCGGGAAATTTGCCTTGAAACGGGTCCGTCCAACGCCCGTGAACCGAATATGGCGCCCGTGCTTCTGGCCTGTTATTGCGATTACTACATAGAAAACGAGGCGGATAACTGCTTTGTCTTAGCCGATGAAAATGACACTGCGGTAGGCTATATTCTTTGCGCCGAAGATTTTAAGAGCTATGTCCCCGTTTTTTTAAAAACCTATGTGCCCCGGGCGGCTAAAGCCGGAGTGCTTAAAGGAATTTACGCACACCTGACAACCTTTGCCCAACGGTTTTATGCCAAACGCTACCCGGCGCATTTGCATATTAACCTTTTGCCGGACTATCGCCGCCAAGGTTGGGGGAGTGTTCTTGTGGACTCTCTGAGAGCCGCCTTAAAGGCGAAAAATGTTCCGGGTCTTATGCTTGCCGTCAACGCCGGCAACAAAGGCGCCGTGGCCTTTTACAAAAAATGCGGTTTTCATATTATTCGTTCATTGCCGGGGTTTAAAGTGATGGGAATGGAGCTGACTGAATGATTGATTATGCCGTGGTGGGCACAAGCCCCATAACCGAAGAATTTATCAAAGGCGCAAACCTTGTGGAGGGTCTGCGCCTTGCCGCCGTTTACTCCCGTTCCCGTGATAGGGGGGAAGCCTTTGCCGAACGCTTCGGTGCAAAACGGGTATTTACGGATTTGGAAGAATTGGCTGATTCGGACATTGACGCCGTGTATATAGCCTCACCGAACAGTCTGCATTTTGAGCAAAGCAAACTGTTTTTAAGTAAGGGCAAACATGTGCTTTGTGAAAAACCTGCGGTACTTTTTCCCGAACAAATTGACCTCTTGCAATCCTTGGCAAAAGAGCGGAATTTAATCTGTTTAGAGGCGATGATGTCAATGTATACGCCTGCCAGAAAAGCTCTCGAAAACGCTCTGAAAAAAATCGGTAAAATTACCGCTGCACGCTTTGATTTTTCTCAACTTTCTTCCCGTTATGACCTGCTTAAATCCGGTACGATTGCTAATGTTTTTAATCCCGAAATGGGCGGCGGAGCCTTGATGGATTTAGGCTGTTATTGTATATGCCCGGCGGTGTTTTTGTTCGGCCTGCCTGAAAGAGTTTTGGCGAGTGCCGGTTTTTTATTTTCCGGTGCGGATGCTTACGGTACAGCCGTTTTGGATTATGACTCTATGCAGGTGACCTGCACCTATTCCAAAGTTGCTCAGGATCGTTTAGGTTCTCAAATCATAGGGGATGAAGGCGGCATCACAATCGGCTCAATATCCAAGCTTAATGACATTACTCTGTTTAACAGGGCCGGTGAATCAAATGTTATCAGCGGGGAGGAGTCTAAAACCGAGTTGATGGCAAATGAAGCCCGTACTTTTTTAAACTATATTATGTACCCCGAAAACTTCAAAGATGAATATGGGCACGCCCGGAATGTTTCCCGTGATGTTGCATTTTTGCTTGATCGAATCGCAAAAAGTTCCGGCATAAACTTTGAATAATTTTGTCCGAAAATCTTATCTGATAAATGATAAAAACTCTGCCGTTTTCTCACGCGTTTTTCATCCGTTTTTTTGCGAAAAATTACGCATCTTTTTCTGCAGAAAAATCGAAAAAAAAGCAAAAAAAAACCTCAAAAAAAATAGCGGATTTGTAAAAAAAATAAAAAAGAAATTGACAAAAGACTTATTGACAATTGCGTTATCCGATGATATGATGATGTTGGACTATGGTACATTCAGTTATTCTGCGTTAGTTGTGCCCTCTGGTTTTTCCTTATTGGAATAATTTTGATGCGATAATTTGAGATAAAAAAGCAAGAACGATTCTGCGAAAACGGAGCGTGCGTCATGCAAAATACTTCGGAAAATGCAAAAGCGGCGGATGCAAAACCGGCAGAAAAAAAGCCGGCAAATGCAAAGCCGAAACAAAAACCGAAATCCAAACGAAAGAGTCCTCCCAAGCAGCTTAGAAGGTTGGAGATGTTCTACCAACCGGTTTTTGATGTTCACCGTAATATGGTTGTTGATTACGAAACTTCCGTAAGAATCAATGACCCCAAGCTCGGTGTGCTCATGCCCCACGCATACATCCCCGTTGCCGAAAAATCCACTCAGGCGGCGGATTTGTGCAAATGGGCGCTTGAAGAAGGCTGCGATGCAATCCTCCGTTGCGAAAAGCGGGATGTGGATATTAACCGCCTTATTCTTTTTATTTCCATGCGGTATCTGACCTACAAAACTTTTGCAAGACAGATGATTGGCATTGTTGAAAAAAAAGGCGTAGCGCCTGACAAATTTTGCTTTAATATTGAACAGAGCATTTTTGAAGAAAAGAAAGACATAGTACTTCAAAACATAAAAGAAGTTCGTGAATACGGCTTTCTGGTTTCTATTGACGACTTCGGTGTAGAGTACACCTCCTTGTCCCACTTAGGGCAGTATGAGGTGGACTATATCGGTATTAACGACAGTATGCTTGACAACATCCAAAGCGAAGAACGCGCCCAGAACATGCTCCAGGGCATTATCGACTTCGCCCGCAAACTCGAAACGCAGACACGCATTAACGGTGTGGAGACGCAGGAACAAGCCGATTTTCTTAAAGCCATGGGGATTGACCAAATGAAGGGCAAGCTTTACGGCGGCCCCATGCCTGAAAAAAGCATAAAATAATCCTTTAGAAAAGGAGGGGAGTCTTTGAGCACACAAGAGGCACGTACGGTTAGAGTTACCGCAAAAGAAGTTGACAAGCGCAGGCGTTTAACCCGCCTGTTATTGATACTTCTTATAATAGCGATTCTCCTTCTGTCTTTCGTGTTTGCCGGTGCGACTTTTTTAAGCAGGGCCGGTCGTTTTACTATTACCCTGGATCCCGAAGCTTACAACAAACACAGTATCTCGATTTCCGCAACCGAGGACTTTGAAAACCCCACAGTGATGTTGAGGGGTACTGCAATCGATAACATGTGGAATATCACAAAAGATTGGCTTCTTAATAAACCCGACAATAAAGAGTACTACGCAAAAGGTTACCCTACCTATGAAGAATTTGCCGACCTTGACAAGGTGGAAGGCGATCACAACGGTAAGGATTATATAGCTTACACTTTCTGGATTAGGAATGCAGGTACCGAAAAGACCGGCTATTACGGTACCTTGGACATAGACTCCGTGGCAAAGGGAGCGGACGAGGCCATGCGCGTTATGGTTTTCCGTAACGGAGAACCTACAGTCTACGGTAAATATCCCAAAACACCGAACATTCCCTATGCTACTTTTGCTATTGACGAGTTTTTCGCTTCCCGTACAATGGTTACGGATTTTGCCCGGGCTCAAATGGAACCCGGTGAAAAGGACAGATATACTGTAATAATTTGGCTTGAAGGATGGGATCCCGAATGTGTCAACGATATTATGGGAGGTGCGGTTAAGCTTTCGCTGAACTTCAAAGTTTTGCGAGAAGGCGAAGATGTGCAAAATTAGGCTTAGGGGGAGACCTGATTTACGCATTTTAGCTTTTACTTACCGAACCCGACATGTATTTTGGCATTTAGGATAAATTAAAAACCCTCGAATGCCGTGAGGCATTCGCAAGGCAAAATCTTATAAGGAGGATAATATGAACAAGACAAGAAAACGCGCACTACTCTCTGCATTTGCAATGTTGCTTGTGTCTTCCCTTGTTTTGTCCAGCGCAACCTTTGCATGGTTCGTAGCCGGTGATAATGCAAATATCAACACTATCTCCGCCAATGTCGCCACTTCGAGTTCCATTCAGGTTTCCGCGGACAATGTCAACTGGACTGCACAACTGCAACAGGCGGACATGGATGGCCTCTACGACAACTCCTTCCCCACCATGCTCAAAGCAATGTCCACTCCGGCAGTGGCGCCCATGGTATTCTACAACGGCGATTTACTCAACACCAAGGCCTTTACTTCCAGCTCCGCCAGTGCGGCTGACATTGCTGCTAACCTGGTTAAATTCACGTTCTGGATTCGTTCCGGTGAAGATGCCGCAGTTCGCTTTACCACGTCCAAACTCGAAGGTACGGCGGCAGTTGCTACTTATGTGGCAATGCAGGTCAGCGACAGCGCACAGGACAACGCTGCAAACAAGACACCCACCGTCTATGTAGGCACAGCCAACAGCTACTTCCCCATCAACGGTGTCAACACCGGTACGGATCTTGACGGCAATGCTATCATGAACGATGCGGAGTTCCCCGCTTTGGGCGCTCAGGTTGTGGGCACTCTGTTCACAAGCGCATCCGACATTAACTTGACAGCCATGGAAGCAAAGCAAATTACCATTTACATGTGGCTTGAAGGCCAGGATGCCAACTGTAAGCTTGGTACCAGCGGTGTTTCCGGCAGCGCTCAACTCTCGCTTAACTTCGCCAAAGTCTGATTGACACCCTAATCCCGGGGCGGGGCCCCGCCCCGGGATTTCCCCCCGCACATCTCTCCCGTAGGGGCGATTCATAAATCGCCCGTAAAAAGGTTAGCTAACTCAAGGGGTTATGAATGGCCCCTACACAGCGAAGCGAAGGTTTTCTTTCGTAGCTGACGGCGCCGTCGGCTACGAAAGAGCCGGAGCTGTTGGCGAACCTGCCGAACTTCATATTATATTTGGGTGTCTGCAGCCGGACACACAAGGAGAGGAACCGATACTTGATGAAAAAAATCGGGAACGTTTTACTGGACATTGTAATTGTCATAGTTGTTATAGCGGCCCTGGCGGTTTCGGTCATGGTTATCTCTTCAAAAGCTACCGGAGTACCCAATATCATGGGTTACTCCCCGGTATCGGTTCTTACAGATTCTATGGTTCCCGAATTTTATGCGGGTGACCTGATTATTATCAAAACATGCGACCCTATGACCCTTAAAAAGGACGATATTGTCACATATAAAGAGGTAATAAATAATGTAGAAATCCTCAACACCCACAGAATTATTGAAGAGCCGGTTCTGGAAGCGGGCGGTTGGATGAGCTATAAAACAAAGGGTGACAATGTTGATCAGACGGATATTATGCCCGTTTATTCAGACCAGATTGTGGGCAAATATATTGACAAAAGAATCCCCAAAATAGGCAAAGCGGTGGATTTTGCCAAAACACAAAACGGAATTCTCGTTATCTTTGTAATCCCCCTTACTCTCCTGTTTTTATGGCAGCTCTACAAATTTATAATGCTCCTTGCTGAAGGCCGTAAGGATAAGGCCGTGGAAGCGGTGGCTTCCACCATTGAGGAAGAAAAGCAAAAAGCTGTCGAAGAAGCTCTGGCCGAACAAGAAGCTGAGCTGGAAAGAATTAAGCAACAGGCAGTAGAAGAATATTTGGCGGCGCAAAAAGCGGCCAATGAACCTGAAAAAGAAGATTCTCCGGCCCCACCCGTTGAGGCGGCGGATAGTGATAAAAAAAATTAACTGACGAAGCGGAACCTGAAGAAGAAAACTCCGCTGAAGAAGAGGATGAAGCACCCGAGGAACCCATAGAAGACGAAGAGGCGGAACCTGAAACAGATAATTCAGATGAAGAAGGAGAGGAAGTTCCCGAGGAGTCTGCGGAAGACGAACAGGTAACCGAGGACGAAAAGTCTGAACCCCCGACAGAAGAAGAACCGGACGCCGAAAACACTGACGAGGAAGAAGCGGAATCCGTCCCCGAAGCCGATGATGCGGAACTTGAAGCGGAAGACCCCGATGAAGAAGGGGAGGAAGTTCCCGAAGAATCTGAGAAAAATGAACAGGCAGTCGAAGATGAAGAACTTGAATCTCCGGCAGAAGAGGAACAAATTCCTGAAAAAACGGTTGAAGAAAAAGAGGACGAATCCGAAAAAGCGGAAACTCCTCAAGAATGAGCCCCTAAACGGGTAACTCTAACCCCGCAGCTTATGCGGAACACTTGTGAATTCTTTTACCAACCCGCGGCGAAGTACACTCCGGAGATTAATATAGCAAGGTATGAAGTTTGGCGGGAGTCTTGGTTAAAGTTTAAAATAACAAAATCTTTCAAAAAGGTGGCAGCGCAATGGGAGCAAGTATTATTAGGTTCTTGGAAGACTTTCTGGCACAGTTTTTTGTAAAAGGTGTCTGGGGAATTATCAAGGGTATCGGCCTCGGTATCGCCAATATTTTTAATATCCCCAAGTATATTGAAATCTTCAAGGCCTGGTCCTCAACCCCGGAATTCGGTGTAGGCGGTTGGGTGCTGGCCATCCTATCCATCATAGTAATTCTTGCCATTTTAGGCATGTTAATCTGGCTTTTCATACTTTTGCTCAAAAAGTATGTGAGGTTCAGAAGGACGGTCGTTGATCAGGAAGAACTCCTGAATGAAGTTGCTTCCCTTAACAGAGAAGTAATAAAACTGTCCACTGAAAAAGAGAAAATCCTTGCCATGAAAGTTTCTCAATTAGGGCTTAGACCCGGGGATGACCCCTACGGAGCTATCACTGAAGGTGATGATGCCGGGCAGGATGACACAGACGATGACAGAACAGACGAAGACTACAGCCGCTTCTATAAACTTACCCAGGTTGACTTGGAAATCGAATCATACGTTCCCCCTGACTATAACAATGAAATCACTCTGCCTGAAATTTGTGATATGTTCCGCAATTTTGCCTGTTCCCGTATGGGGCTGTATTATGAGGAAAAGGTAATTCGTCTCTTCGTTTCCGCTTTTGCAACAACCCGACTTATCCTTTTGCAAGGTATTTCCGGTACAGGTAAAACGTCACTGCCCTATGCTTTCGGCAAGTTTTTGCGTAATGATGCCACTATTTGCTCCGTGCAGCCCTCCTGGCGTGATCGTACAGAGCTTTTCGGATATTTTAACGAGTTTACAAAACGTTTTAACGAAACGGAACTCCTTAAAAAAATGTATGAAGCCACTTACAAGGACGAAATTTTCCTCACCATCATGGACGAAATGAACATCGCTCGTGTTGAGTACTATTTTGCTGAGCTCTTATCAATTCTCGAAATGCCCAGCCGTGATGAATGGGTTGTCAGCCTTGTGCCCTCCGTTTGGCCTACAGACCCGAAAAACCTGTTTGACGGCAAACTCAGATTGCCCGAGAACATGTGGTATATCGGCACTATCAATATCGACGACTCCACATTTGCCGTTACCGATAAAGTTTACGACCGTGCTATTCCTATTGATATTAACACCAAGGGTAAGCATTTCGATGCTCCGTGGACCGATCACTTAGCGTTAAGTTACAAACATCTGGAGTCCATGTTCCAGGAATGCAAAGTTAAACATAAGGTTTCTGAAGAAAACTTAAGAAAGCTTGCTGAACTTGATGACTATGTTATTGAACACTTCCGCTTAGCTTTCGGTAACCGTATTGTTAAACAACTTGAAGATTTTATTCCGGCCTATGTAGGTTGCGGCGGAACTGAAATTGACGGTCTTGACTTTATTCTTTGTAATAAAATTCTGCGCAAATTTGAAGCACTCAACCTCTCTTTCATACGTGACGAAGTTGGCGGCTTGATTACGTATCTAAACAAACACTTCGGCAAATCCAATATGAAGGAATCAAAAGCATATCTCGAAAGGTTGCAGAAGTTAATCTAATCTATAACCAAACAAAAATCTAACCTCGACAACATCACTCAAAGGGGACTGAAAAAAGATGGGGACAAAGTACTCCGACCTGTATTCGGAATACAAAACGACAATCCGCTCCCTTACGGATGATAACGACTTTTATGAGGAACTGCTTGACAATGTCGAGCGGGGTGAGAATCAATTTTCTTTATTTCATCGGTATTTTGAAAAGAAGATTGATCTTGCATGGGTAGATGCTATTGAAGCATGTATCATTCCGCTTGACAACATTGTCAGAAATCCTCGCCGTTTTATCGTTCAGGAAGAGGAGATTGTTCCCATTGAACGTGCCAGAAAAATAACTGCCGAATCCGTTCGTCATCTTGCCCAGCATACTAACCTGATAGCCCGTGTAGATGGTGATAACGTTACACCCAGTCAAATACTCAATGTTTTCCGTGAAGAAAGTTACGAGATTTATGAAAACCGCTTTATATTTACTCTTATAAGGATGCTGATTCGTTTTATTGATACCCGTTATGATGCCCTCTTCACGCTGAGGGACGATGAAAATATGGCTTCCTTAAAAATGATAAGCAATGTAGAAAAGGGCGGCGAAAAAATCCAATATAAGTTGGAGATTTCATCTCAGTCCGGTACGGAATCGACAGGCAGAGATACCAAAGAACATGACGCTTTCCAACGTATCGGTCACATAAAACAGATAATAAATGAGTTTGGACGTTCAGCCTTTATGAACGAATTACAACACTGTACTCCTGTGCGTCCGCCAATAATGCGTACAAACGTTATTATGAAGGATCCCAACTTCCAGGCCTGTCTGCGTCTTTGGCAGTTTATTTCGTCTTACGATGATGTGGGCTATGAGATTATTGCTCACGAGTCAAACGAAATGGTCAATGAAGAGTACCGCAATGATCTTAATCGTCTTTATGCATTTAACTACCTATTGCTTAAAAATAATACTGTTTCTTTTCAGGAAACTGCGGCAAAACTTAAAAAACGCCGTCTTAAGCCCAAAATGCTCAAACGCCTGGCGGAAGAGCTGGTTATGGATTACGACATGGAGGAAGTCGAAATTCGCCGTGTCTTTGTCGAGGAGTTAAAACGGGCAACTAAAAAGAAGATTAAAGGCGAAGAAAGAATCCGCAACGCTATCGCCGCCGCCCTTGCTGCAGAAAAAGCCAGAAAAGATGCTATTGAAGAAAAAATTCGCCAGGAGATTCAGCGCAAAAAAGAAATCGAAAAACGCCGCAAAGAGCGGGAACGCGCAAAAATCGCCCGGCAAAAAGAGCTGGAGCGTCAACGCAAAGAGCGCGAGCGTGCACGGCTTAAAGCTAAAAAAGAAAAAGAAGCCGCTCTTGCAAAGGCAAAGCGAGATAAAGAGAGAGAGAAAGCGAGAATCCAGCGCGAAAAAGAGCGCTTAGCCAAACAAAAGGCTTTGGAGGCGGAAAGAAAAGCCAAAGCTGAAGAGCGTGAACGCATAGCTCGTGAAAAGGCCATACAAGCCGAAGCGGAAAAGAAAGCCAAAGCCAGAGAGCGTGAGCGCATAGCCCGTGAAAAGGCAAAGCAAGCTGAAAAAGAAAAACAGGCTAAAGCCAGGCAACGTGAACGTGAGCGTATAGCTCGTGAAAAAGCGAAGCAAAAGGAAAAAGAACGCCTCGCTGCTGAAAAACAAAAAGAGCGTGAACGCATAGCCCGTGAGAAGGCGAAGCAAAAAGAACGCCTCGCCGCTGAAAAGCAAAAAGAGCGTGAACGCATAGCCCGTGAAAAAGCCAAGCAAAAAGAAAAAGAACGCCTCGCCGCTGAAAAGCAAAAAGAGCGTGAACGCATAGCCCGTGAAAAGGCGAAGCAAAAAGAAAAAGAACGCCTCGCCGCTGAAAAACAAAAAGAACGTGAACGCATAGCCCGTGAGAAGGCGAAGCAAAAAGAAAAAGAGCGTCTCGCCGCTGAAAAACAAAAAGAGCGTGAACGCCTAGCCCGTGAAAAGGCGAAGCAAAAAGAAAAAGAGCGTCTCGCCGCTGAAAGGCAAAAAGAGCGCGAGCGACAAGCGGCTGAAAAAGAAAAACAAGTTAAAAAAGCATCGGCTGCCGCAAAGACAAAAAAAGAAGCCGGAGCAAAAACAAAAAAAGAAGTCAAAACAACAAGTAAAGTAGAAGCCCTTGACACCCAAGAAATAGCGGATCAAAAAGAAAAACAGCGCGCAGCCCGTGAAAAAGCAAGACAGGCAAAGAAGGAACGTTTTGCTCAGGAACTCGCAGAGCTTGAAGCCCGCCAGAAAGCGGAAAAAGAGCAACTCCTTGCAAGCCAGGCTGAACGCTTAAAGAATTTAAACGACACTTCCGACAGTTCTGATTCTCAGTAGTAAAATCGCTGTAGCGATTACACTTTATTTTCAGAATATATCCTCATTGTCGAACTCATCTTATTCAAGCACTACCTCGGAGGTTAATTCGTGAAAAAACAATTCACACTCAGGTTAATATCATTGCTGCTTACAGCCACCCTTCTGTTTTCAGCCACCGGGCTGATGGCAGTGGTTGCCTCTGCCGAGGAACCTAAGGGCGGTTCAAATAGCGCTTTGCCTTCCGTTACGGCAACTCCTGCTGTTAATGCTGTCCCTACAGTTGCCGCTGAAGGCGGTTCTCTTAACAGAAGCGGGGTAAGTATTAATGCTGAGGGTGAGGCGTTGACGGGTGCTAAGCCTATGGCCCTGACCTGGTTGGGGGTTGATGGTACCACCAACAATATGGGTAAGCCGGGGAATCCCTATGCCGTACCGGATCTTGAACACTTTTTAGGTATCCACGACATAGTTAATGATTCGAGTTCAGCTGACAAGTACTTTCGCCTTACAGCCGATATTGACCTTGAGTCCTTGACTATTTCAGACTTCAGGGACTATGCCGGCTTTAAAGCGTCCCTCATAACCGTCAACCCGGCACTTGCCGTGAGCGACCCGGACAAGGTTTTCTTCAACCTTGACGGAAAGCACAACGGCGTAAATAATAAAATCAAAAATCTTGATGTAATTCAAACCAACAAAACCTCATGCGGAATTTTCGGCTATATCGGTCCTAACTCCGTTTTACAAAATATCACATTTGAAAACTGCACCTTGACCGCTAACTATCAGCTGGCCAGAGTTAATGCCGTTGTCGCCGTTCAAAACGCCGGCATAATCAGGGGCTGTCAGTTTAACGGCATGACCCTCACCATGGCTACCGGCGGTGACTCCTGGCAAGATAATAATGACTCTTTCTCTTTTGCCGGTCACCATGTCTATTTGGGTAACAGCGCCGTTGTGGGCGACAATCGCGGAACAATTGAAAATTGCTCCCTGAACAACATTAATATCTCCGTTACAAAGCGTTGGTATGTGGGTGCCGTTGCGGGGCAAAATTCCGGGACTATCGGCGGCACACAAACGGTTACGGTGAATAACGTTAATATCACAGCTGCTACCGGCTCGGTTTCCATGTATTTTGGCGGAATAACCGGTAAAAACCATGCTTCAGGTTCTATATCTAATTCAACCGTTACACTTTCCGGAACCGGCCCCAAATTTACACGTGGTTCTTTAGTGGGCGGTATTGCCGGTATGAGTGCCGGCGTTATCAATAATTGTGCCATTGTGGGTACAGTGACGAATATAGGTAATATCAGTGACATAAACTGTGATTTCATTGGCGGCAATGCCATCGCTGACGCTAACGCCGTTTTCGGCGGTATAGTCGGGCGAAATACCGGTACCGTATCTTATTCTACCGTAAGCAATGTCGGTATGCTTTTTACAGCGACCCTTAACGCCGTTTATGGCGGCATAGCCGGGCAAAATACCGGTCGGGTTCAAAACTCTTGGGCCTCCGGTAAGCAAGACCACAACAATGTGTCCGGCACAAGAATCGGCTACTCGGTCGGCGGTATAGTCGGGTTCGCTGAAGAGGGGACCCTTGTGGAAGGCTCTTATGCTCTTGTAGCTCTTTCCGACAAAGCAACTGCTGCCGGTGCCGTTATAGGAGGAAGCAGGGCAAAGCTGAGCATGCTCAGTTCGACTAACCCCAACCGTTGGTCCTCTGCGGTCAGCTCACTGCCTACCCATTGTGCCCTAAACGGCTCGGATGACTACGATATAAGTAAAGGTGTCAAGGCGCTTAACATTAAACCTTCCCTTGTCACAACGGTATCAAAGACCCTGTTTACCCATTCCTGGGGTACGGGCGGTCCCGCCATGGGTCTTCCCACTGCATTCAGTTCCCCGGGTACTCACTTAAGCCTTGATGCTACGGGCGATAATGTGGTTTTAACGGCCGGTGCCGGCTCCGGTGTAAGTCAAATCATATTTTATTATGTTACTTTTACTCTGCCTCAAACCGGACCTTCAAGGGTGGGGGCCGATGCTGTTTCCCGCTCCTTTAATCAGCGGCTGTTTATCCATGCAGCCATTACCACGGGGGCGGGTGCCGATCCCGTAGTCAGCCGGATTAATCCCATAGGCATAAACAGCCAACCCTCCCTTGCCATTTTGTATAGTGTTCCTTATGCCGACTTCCGTTTGGATTTTGACATGACACAACCTCTCACTTGGATAGAGACAAACTTTACCGGCACCCTTGACGGTAACGGCAGAACCCTCTCCGTGAACAGAAATCTTTTCAAAGGTGTTTATGGCTCTCGGGGTGATACCCCGCCTGAAAACGGCGGTCCCGATATTGAGGCAAACCTTGCAAAAGGTTATATTTACAGCCTGAACATCGTAGTAACCGGTGAAATAACCACCGGCGTTTTAGGCTCCGTTTATGGCGGCACGGTTAAAACAGTCAAACTCACCGGTGATGCCTCGGCATATCTGCGTATTTACGGCGGACTTTCTTCCAATACCGGCGGTCTTATAAATACACTGCGGGGTAATGCTTATGTTTACGGTTGCTTTACCAACCTGCCGGTTAATATAACTACAGCGGATGCTAATAATATAGGCGGTCTTATTGGTCACCTTAATGCTGAAAAAGCTCGAATTGAAAACTGCGGCTCAAATGCCGATATTTCCTCCGATGCTACTCTGCCCAACGTGGGCAGTCTGATCGGCGGTATTTCTGCAAACGAAGGTAAACTGCTCAATTGCTTTGCCGCAGGCAAGGTTCAGCGTGGCGGTCATATAGCAATTGGTAACAAATTAGCTAATCACTTGGTGGAAAACTTATATTGGAGCCTTAAAGATACAAATCCTGCAAATCAGGCAACGGTTCTCCCCGTTAACAATATCAGTGAATCAGACTCTGTAATAGAGTGGAAATTTGATGAAGGCGATTTCGGTTTTGTCCCCACTGACGGCGGTGTTAACAGTATTCATCTAACCGTTCCGCCCTCCGTCACTATGTTCGAAAACCCCGTCGTAGGTGATTTTACCGATTCGGTAGACCCCAATAAGGTGACGGTCATGAGCCGGAGCATTGAAAATAATACTACTTTGCTTTTCAGCATAAAAATGACTACCGGTGCCACCCTTCCTATTGAAACCGGGTTTGAGGCGGTTCATACCTCTACCGGCCTTCGCGCTCGTATTACTATCAACAACGGTATAAGTGTTGACGGTAACGGTTACTTCATGGTTTACACCCCGGCGGAGCTTCAATACCTCAGTGATGAACAGTCAAGACTGCTTACCAACGGAGCAAACTTTAAAATCAGACTTTATGCCGACATAGATATGAACGGCTACAATAACTACAAACCCATCGGAAATGCCACTTATAAATTTGGCGGCATATTTGACGGCAACGGTAAAACTGTAAGTAACCTCAGTGTGGAGTCGGTAGACCAAGGTGTGGGTCTTTTCGGCTTTGTAGCAGGGGCAAAAATAGGGGATTTCACTCTTAAAGATTGCTCCTTCAATGTAACCGGTGCATTGGGCGGCGCCGGCTGTATTGCCGGTGTTGCCCATGCGGGTGCCGGTACCGTTGATACAATAATAGGTAAGGTTACCGCCGGCGGTATGGGGATAAAGATAGTTGATTGTCAGGTTGTCGGAACCACAAGACTGGGCGGCGTTGTCGGCAATTCGGTCGCTACTACCGGCCGTACCCTCAGTTTGAGTGATATTGAGATTGACAATCTCTCCGTATCCGCTTCAGGCAACACTGCAGCAGCAGGCGGTGTGTTGGGCAATGCCGCCTTTAATACCGGGATAAACATTTCCAATGTAACTATTAATAATATTTCTCTTGAAGGAAAAAACCAAATAGGCGGTGTTGTAGGTTCCTGTGCCAATTCTACTTCAATTACACAACCAACTTTAAGCATAACAAATGCCCATGTTACAGGCATATCCGTTCAAGGTGAACAAAGCTTGGGCGGGGTTTTGGGCTTCCACAACGGCATTTATAAAGCAGTTGGAATTACGAATGTATCGGTTAAAAAAGGTGAGGGCGCAGGCTCTATCAGCGGCACCGGCTATGTGGGCGGAATTGTAGGTCAAGGCCGTCTGATCAATGTAAAGGGTGCCGAGGTTAACGGTTTGCATATTTTTAACAGCGGCACCACTGCTACCGGTAACGGTGCCACCGGCGGTATTGCCGGCATGATAAAAGGTACCGTAGGTGATGCGGGTACTCAAGGCTGCCTTGTTACCGACACTTTAGTGGAAGGCATGGTGGCCGGCGGTATTATCGGCAAGGGTGACAACGGCAGTGTAACGTACGGAACCAATAACCTGACTGTTAAAAACTGTACCGTTGCAGGCAACACCGTAATAAAGGTGCCGGACCTTGACCTTTCATACACCAGCATAGCAAACTTTGACGGTATTGCTGCAGGTATTGTCGGTGACTATTCCACCGCTTATCAGCTTATTATTGAAGATTGTATTGTCAAAAGCGGCATTTTAGTGGAAAACGGCAAAAGAACCGGCGGTATCATCGGTTGGATAGCTTCGTCTAATATTGCAGCAAAAACAACAATAACCAATTGCCAGAGTTTTGCCGAAATTACCTCTTTCCGTCCCGCTGTAAATGCGGGCGGTATTGCCGGTGTTGTTAACAACAGAGCCGAGAACTTCCAGCTTTCAAATTCCGTAGCAGGGGGAAGCATTACCCTTACCGGATCTTCTGCCGAAGGTGTGGCGGGCCTTGTCGGCAATCACACCAATTCCCCCACACTGCTTGTCACTTCTTATACGCAACCCTACGCAACTAACTGTTATATTACTACCGTTATTACTACAACCCTTATTACTCCGAATAAAGGTAAAATCCTCGGTACTCAAGCGGCATCTATGTTTGTTGCTTTTTCGGACACTACTATAGACACTGCCTTTTCCGGTATAGTGTTTTCTTCCTATCCGCAAGATATAATAGTTTATGGGAACGCCGGCTCCCACCTTACGTATCCTTATTTGCAGGCAACTAATATGACCTATCTTGATATTAACAAACCCGACTCCGTTAACAACCCTGACCATTATCAGCACGGAAGCGATCAGGCTTTTCAAATTAACGGTAACATCCAGGTTCAGATTAATGTCGATAATCTTCCTCCTTCCGCATATGACGTAAGTCCTGCCGGCTGGGTTTCTTTCAATGATTCCGCCCTTATCGTGGACTACTTCGACCGTGCAAATCAATTAGTTTATTTGACCGCCTGGCGGAATTTTACCACCGGTATCAAGGCGGAGTATGTTAACGGCAGTGTACTTCTTTACGGAGGACTTATTCCCGTTGCTCTCAGTTTTGAGGCCTTTATTCCGATTCAAATAAGCGGTGTTGACTACGATTGGGGCGGCGACGGTAGCGACAGTAATCCTTTCCTGATAAGGACAAAGGATGACCTTGTTGCCATGAAAGAGAATATTCTTACGGACTACTCAAACAATGAATACTTCGGCGGATTTTATCTCCTTGCAAATGATCTTGTCTTCACCCCGGAAGACTTCCGTTTTGACGGTGCTTACTACAATGGCAGCAAGGGCTTTGACCCCATGATAGGCACATCTTCCGCTAATACTCCTTTACCGTTCTGTGGCGGCTTTGACGGCGGAGGGCATACTATTTCCGGTCTGAAGCAGGTTATAATTGCCGGCTCCGGAGCCGATGCCGGTCTGTTCGCCCAAACAGCGACTCACTACGACACCGTTTTAGATTTGTACCACTATCCTTCTATACATGACCTGAATCTTTCCGACTTTGTTATAGCCGGGGATACTCAGGAAACGGATTATGCCGGTTTTGTTGTCGGCAGAGCGGGTGCAGATACCGAGTTCTTTAATATTAATGTGGAAAACTCATCTCTTGAAAGAACCCTGCTTTATTCCGGCGGCATTGTCGGGCAAGCCGCTGACTCCAATCTGCAAAACTGCCGTGTTTCCGGCTGCCTGATTAAAACCAATCAGGAATCCGGCTATGCGGGCGGTATTGCCGGCACATTCAGCGGCACCATAGGCGACCCCGCCTATATGGGTTCCGGTTACGATGTAACCGTTGACTCTTGTGAGATTGTCGGCGGTGCCTGTGCCGGCGGTATTTTAGGTTATAACCTTAATAAGAGCGTAATGATTACCTCTTCCCTTGTAACCGGTACTACCGAAGTAGACGCCTCCGGAGAAGAAAGTGCCGGTGCGGGCGGTATTGCCGGAGCTTTTGAGGGCACCGGCGGTAATTCCATTATTGAAAAATCTGTGGTCGATGAAGCGGTCACAGTTACTTCGAAGAACATTTCCGGCGGTATTGTGGGCAGAAGCGGTCTTGACGGCACCGCCTTCCTCACAATTGAAAAATGCCGAAGTTTTGCCGATGTTTCGGCTACCAATGTCTACAGTGAGGTTCTCAACAGTTCCGCCTCGGCTTTCATCGGTCATATTTTAAACGGAAGACGTGTAAAACTTCACGACAGTATTGTCGGCGGTTCGGCACAGGCAAACAAATATACCGGAGGAATAATAGCCTTTATTGAGGGCAATACTCACCAGCTCAATTCAGGCACTACAGACTCCTTAATTAAAAACATCGTGGTGGCTGCCGACGTTACCGCAGGACCTCAGGCTAAAAAGGGCTTGCTTCTTGGCGGTGCTGACCCTGTCCTTTTACCGGCAAATGTAATCTACACCCACCTGCCCTTTATTAATGTCAAGTTTTCAAGCTATCAGTTTGGTGAAGGTTATACCGGAGTCGGTGCAATCAACACCATCCAGTCCCCGAATCTTTTTGCAAGCGTCTATGATCTCAATCTCCCCGAAGAAGACTGGACGGCGGATTACCGCGGCCTGCGCAATGCCCTTGAGTTTTCCGATAATATGATTGTTGTACTTGGTGAGTATCCCGAAGTATTTAATGCCGCCGGTAGCAACAACAAGATTCAAACTCCTAAAATCATCGGTGATTACGGCATTAGAGACGGCGGAGAGTTCGACTTGTTCGAAGATAAGCAGGGGGTCGAGTTTAAGCTTAAGGCCGTCTACTCTGAGACTCCGGGCTTGGTTACCTATGATGTACCCAGCAGAACCCTGATAAAAACAGCGGAAGACGCTTCCGACAACCTTATTTTTGAGTATGAAAACGGATTAAAAGTTGCCCTGAATCTTTTAGCTTATGCCGAACTCCTGGGTAACGGTTCCGAAGATTATCCCTACCACATAAGCACGATTAATCACCTTATGCTTGTAAGGCTTCTGCCTTCACGTTACTTTTATCAAAGTGCTGACCTTGAATTTCAACCCGAAGACTTTGAACCCGGCGGTGCGTTTTATAATGAAGGCGCCCTTTGGGAACCAATAAAAGGCCTTACCTCCAATGTCTACTTTACCGGCAACTATGATGGTAACGGCTTCAGCATCAGCGGAGTTAAGACCAACAGACCTGCTGCTGAGTTTGTCGGCTTTTTCGCAAAAATTCAGGATGGCGGCAGAGTTTATGACCTGACACTGAACAACACCGAGTTCACCGGCGGCAAATATGTCGGCACCCTTGCCGGCTATGTATCGGGTAACGGTTCTGAAGCGGTAGTTGAGAATATAGAAGTTAATTCAGGTAAAGTTACCTCTACATATGCAGCATCATTCAATAACCATTCCTATGCCGGCGGTCTGGTGGGCTTTGAGCGCTCCTCCGTAGATACTCCCGCTGTTGCGGGCCTCCTTAACTGCACGGTGAAGAATACTTCAGTTTCCGCATTGGGAACCAACCTTTACTCCACTGCGGCAGGTATAGCCGCCGCAGCACAAAAAATTCATAACTGTAATGCGGGCGGGGTTGATGTTTCCTCCGGACTATATGCAGCAGGCATAGTCGCCACGGCAAGCATTGCCGGAGCCACTGCCACTTCTCCGGTAGAGGTAAAAAACTCCTCCCTGATTGACGGACACGGTGCAACCGTAGTTAAAACCACTGCCAATACCACAACTGCTGTTGTAGGCGGAATCTTTGCAATGGTTGACAAGCCCGTTCAACTTATATTGGAAAACAATGATTTAGGCAACGATGTAGCTCTTAATGCTACCAGGGGTTGTGCAGGCGGCGTGCTGGGAAAGATCGCTCTCAGAAATGACTTGGCCTGGCAGACTAACGATCTCAGTGTACTTATCAAGGCTTGTGAATCATACGCCTATATTAACTCCAAACTTGAGGGCGGTGCCATTGTGGGCGCCATTAAGGGTTTCTATGTTGACCTTAGAGAAGTTCGTATTGAGGGCTGTGTGGCTGCCGGCGGGGTTTCTTCCCTCAACACGGCTGAGGGTACGGATATCGGCGGCATAATAGGTTGTGTAGCCGGGAGCGGCGGCTTTACTGCCCCCGATTCAACCCTTATAATTGACTGTATCTCCAGTGCAAGTGTTGAGACAAAGAGCGCCAACAAGGGAAAAATAATCGGTAATGCCGCTTCTCTTACATCTGTCCCGGAGGGAAGCTATTCTGCAATTTTCGAAAATATTCATATCAGCTCTTATCCTCAAAATATAAACTTAATCGGCAATTCGACGATGAATGCATACCTTAAGAACTCCGGTGGGGTTAAAGACCTTTTCTGGTGCAACGGTTTCGGTGCTTTTACGGTGGATATTGTGGCTGACGGTACTCCCATGGGTGAATACAGGGAGATTGCCATAGCGCCGTACTTTAAAGACAATCCGATTCCCACTGTTTTTAATGCGCGTATTTTGGTAGATAACGGCACCGATACCCCTGATGACCTTACTCAGGGGCCGGTTTCAATTGACCCTTATCACCAGATTTCTTTCCACAGTTTTTACTCCACGACCTCCGCTTATGTGGATCAGCATCCTACAATTTCTCATCGTTTTACCATTGATCCGCTTAGTTCAACAAGCAGCGGTTATATTGTGTCCGACTTGGATTACGGCCTTGAAATAGGTATACCTCAAATCAGCTTTGAAATTACCGGCAAAGGCACAGTTGATGACCCGTTTAAAATCTATACTGTAGAGCAGCTTACTCTGATGTATTACCTGCCCGAAATGTGCTATCTGCAGATGAACGACCTTCACATTCAGCAGTCAGACTACAGCGCCAAGAATCCCGCTATAGAAGATGATGAAGACGGCATACTCTACTACAGAGATACCGCCTTTGAAGGTAAAGGTTTCAGACCCATCGCCTATGATACCGATCCTTCCACCGCAGGCCACCAAGGCGCTAAGTTCAGCGGAACCTTTGACGGTCAGGGGTACCGCATAACAGGGGTGAAAGCCACTCTTCACTCCATGGACTATATCGGATTCTTCGGCTATGCAGCCGCCGGCGCTCAGTTCAGGGACATTCATATTGAACTTGTAGAACACACTAATATCAGAGATGGAGGCATAAACGGCAGAAAATATGTCGGCGGCCTTATCGCTTATTGTGAATCGGGCGTTGTTATTGACAACTGTTCCGTTGTCGGTTCATCTGTGGCCGGTCAGCACTATGTTGGCGGTCTTGTAGGTGCCCTGCAATCTTCAATTAACGGTTCCTTTACTACTTGTGAAGTTGTAGCCTACGGTATTGTCGACAGTTCTTACGCCGGTGAGGCCGGAGGTATAGCCGGAAGGCTGAATAACTCTGCCGGGGATCTCAGTTTAACAAAATGCTTTGCAACCGGCAGCATTTATTCCGGTTTTGCGGGAGCCGGCGGTCTTGTAGGTGCCATAATGGGCGGCAAAAATCTTAATGTTGAAAATGCTTTCTTTACCGGAGACATCAGAACTGGACTCGTCAACCAATATATGCCCTCCGGTGCCCAAGCGATTCTTATCGGTCATACAACGGCGGCTACAGGTACCAGGGTCTATGCCTCTAAGATTTATGTTGCGGGCACGAATACTTCTTTCCGTTCTACTATGTTCCCGGTGGCATACAGTGCCTCTGTCGGAACGGTAACTTCGGCTTATTATGACAGCAGCATTTTGGGCCTGAGCACAGCCCAAGGCACTGCGGCCACAACTGAAACCCTTACAAACGGTACTCTGCCCACGGGATTTGCTGAAGGCGAATGGACTGTTCAATCGGGTAGTTACCCAAGCCTTAAAATGACCATGAGCGGCTCTGCTGCTCCGGATACTTACGCCGGCAATCACAGTGCTTTGGCGGCTCTGCCCCTGTTTGTTAACGAAAAAGATACTACTCCTGCAAACGGTTTAAAATATTCACCTTACCTGCCCTCTGCTTTGAACGGCGGCGCATTAACTTTGCGTTCCTCCAAGTTCGATATCACCGATTTATCGCCCTATCCTGCGGGTTATGACCCCGACCTTTATGGCAATGATAAGACCGGAGTAAATGACCGGGCGGTAGACCTCTTGTTCCGTGATGATGGCGATAATGTAGTCCTTTACCGCAATATTTTCGGCAGGAAAACTTATCCGGAATATTCCAATCAGGTTGGTACGACCTCCTTTAAAGACGGAAAACTTGTTTGCGGTCACCGTGCTCCTGCTGTTACCATTAGTATTAATATTGGCGGTCTAAACTATGTGCGTAACGTAAGAATCCCGTTGGAATATGAGAATTACCATTATTATATAGCCACGGAGCGTCAGCTAAGGGCTATGACAAATGAAAATAACGCCGAAGCTCCAAACACCAAGTTCTGTGAATTTTATTCAGGTATTAACACTGACTCAATCAAGTCTGCAGCGCGCTACCAGCTTATTGCTGATATAAACCTGCGCAATGTTGCCTTCGAGCCGATAATGTCCGAGAACTTGTCCGATAACGGCTTCTATGGCAAGTTTAACGGTAACGAATTTACTATTAGTAATGTAAATGTTCAAAAGGATATTAACCTTGATGACAATATAGGGCTGTTCAGAGTTCTCACCGGTGAGACAGGCGGTTCCGCCGGAATATATAACCTTAATTTAGAAAATGTCAATGCTCGGGGCCGCAAAAATGTGGGTGCCTTAGTCGGTTATGCCAACGGATATTCCGCCATTGAAAACTGCCGCGTGACGGGTGGTGGAGCTGTTGAGGGCTCAAGATCCGTAGGAGGTCTTGTGGGTGCATCCTCCGGTTCTATTATCAACTCCAGCACGGTGAATACCGTGACCGGTAAGGACGTTGTGGGTGGTCTTGTTGGCCTGCTCGGCGAAGAACTTCAAGCTACCGTGGCGGACTGCTACTCAACAGGTGCAGTTCTGGCTGAAATCACCGACAACTACGAAATTAACAATTTCGGTGCCGGGGGCCTTGCAGGTGTAATCCAATCTGCCAAGGTGAGGGCCTCCTTTGCCTCCGGAAGTGTAAAAGTTACTTCTGTTGACAACTTCGGTTACTCAACAACTGCCAGGGTTATCGGTATAGGAGGCTTTGCCGGGGTCTATATGGCCGGTGAATTTTTAGAGGCCTGCTTTGCAAGCGGTGTGGTGGAAGCTGAAAATATAGGTGAAATGAAGAACAGCGGCGGCCGCACCATCTATTTCGGCGCCGGCGGTTTTGTGGGCGTAAACCTCGACGATATTAACTCTTGCTATGCATCTTCCTCTGTAGATGCCAAGTTTACAGGTGACGTACAGGGTAGTGCTTCCGGCAACGTAGCGGCCGGTGTGGGCGGTATTACCGGAGTTTCCATAGGAGCCCTGCAAGACTGCTATTCGTCCGGTAGTGTTAAACGCACTACTTTACCAGGTCTCACTGAACTTCCCAACACTTACTTTGCCTCTGCCTTCGGTGGAGCGATAGGTACCACTCTGGGTGCGACAGTAGGTTTTTCCAACCTTTACTTTGACTACTGGACTAACGGCTACGGAGCAGACTTCCTTCCTATAGGTGATTTGACTGTTATGCCCACCGGTAGTGTGAAGGCTCTGAAAACAACCGAATTTTGGAGTACGGATACGAGTGTTATCGCACTCTCAAACGAGTTCTGGAGTATAAACAGCGGCGCATATCCTTGCCTTAAATTGCTTGCAGGTAACACGAATCCGAGAATCCTTTATCCTACAATAGTAAGTGTTGTGGCGGTAACCCCCAATGAACGCGATACTTCCGCTTTTGCCGGCAACGGTATTACCATGCCTCTGACCATGCCCCCGGAAATAGTGGTTGATGCTGTTGAATATGACCTTACCTGGGAAGCCAGTGAAGACAGCGAAGTTGAATTTATGGTATCGCTTGCTGCCGATGGAATAAGCAGTGTGTTCGTACCCGTGCGTACCCTTAATACTTACCAAAATCTAAGCCTTAATGTTTGGGTTACCGATAATGCCCAGTACGCTACCCGCCGATTCGACCGGCTTTGTGCTGAAATGCTGGGTACCGAGGCAAAACCATACTTGATAGCAACAAAGGAAGATTTGCGGCACATAGGTCTGACCGCTCAAGGTTATGCAGATGCGGCCGATTACGGATTTGCAAACTTCTACGACACTTGGTATTCCCCTGTCACGATTGATGAGAGCGGAGCCTGCCATAACTATGAAGACAGGGTTTACTTTAAGCTCCTCAGTGATATAGATATGACCAGAGATGTTATTTATACCTTTGATCCTGTCACAAAAGAACTTCTTGATGTGGAGGTTAAGGCCCCCAATTGGGACAGCGATACCTCCAATGACAATCACTATATAGGCGATATTACCTCGGAAACTTATCCCGGATCTATAACGTTTAAAGGCATTGACTTTGCCGGTAACGATTTCAGAATTAACAACTTCACCTCAACCAAAGAGTTCCTCTACGGTGTCAGCAACCTTTCAGAAATAAAGGATGTAGTCTTTGTTAACCTTAACATTGATTCCCGCGGCACAGCGAATGAAAACACGGGCACTGCACTTGCGCGTAACAATGCCGGTGTTGTAGACGGCTGCATGATTTTAAGCGGCTCCGTGGCCGGCGGTAACAATGTGGCGAGTGTAATTGCATTTAACTCAGGCACTGTCAAGAATACTTCGGTTAAAGTGAATGTAACCGGCAACACCTTAGTGGGCGGTATAGTGGCTGTCAACAATGAAGGCGCTTCCGTTGAAACAAGTGCCTATGGCGGCGGTACTGTTTCAACCGCAGCGGCTTCTCAGACAAATGCTTTTGCCGGTGCCCTTACCGGTTCCAACAGCGGTCATATAATAGATTGTTTCACCATGGGTAATGTAACCTCATCTAACGGCGCAAATGCCTTAGGCGGTATCACCGGCACTAATGTCGGCACCGGTTTAATAGAGAATGCCTTCTCCAGAACGAGTGTGAGCGGTTATGACAACATAGGCGGTTTTGCCGGCCTTAACGCAGGTACGATTAAAAATGCTTTCAGTGCAGGTCAGGTTACTGTAGACGCAAACGCAGTTCAAACAGGGGTGTTCTGCGGCACTAATACAGGCACCGTTACAGATGCCTTTGCTGACAAATCCATCTCCGGCTCTTCTACCTATGCAAGACTTGAGGATACCACTCCTACCGGCTGTATTATGAGCATGACGTATTTCAGCGCCGCGGCACAAGCGGTTTATGTAAAATCACTGTCAGAGACGGCTTATCCCCAGCTTAAAGCAATAACCGAACTCGACAGCGGCTATGGTGAAGATGAGTATATTCCGCAAAAATTCCAACTCCTCATCGGTTGCTCCGCAATTGCGTCAGCAACGATAGATACTAAATACTCCCAGTATGTTGACACACTCGCACTCAGCACTGCAAACCCGGTGAGTGCCATTACGGCTCCGAGGGATTACCTCACCGCCGTTAGCTGGACAACCACGGATGCTTCCGTAATTACAACGGCGGGCACGACCGGCGCTACTGCCGGCACGGCAACACTTACTGCAAAAATTACCGTCAACGCCAGCAACGGCAATGTGCTTAATTTGGCACTGCCAATTGAGGTTAGAACGGGTGCCCAGAACCCCAACTTCACAGGCGGAGACGGCAGTGTGAGCAATCCTTACCAAATTAATTCGGTTGCGAGTTTTAACTCTTTGGCTTACTACGGTCCTAACGGTGAAATCAGTTATAAACTTACCGCTGACATTAACTATGAAGGCTCCGGACCGGCAGTGCCTATAACTAACTTCGACGGTAAACTTGACGGCGACGGCCATGTGATTTATGACTTGACGGTAGGTAATAATTCCGGTCTTTTCGGTAGTCTGAACACGGGTTCCGAGGTTAAGAACTTGGGGCTTGTGGGTGCTGAGGTAACCGCTCCCTCTACTGAAGGCTACATCGGCCTCTTAGCGGGACGGGCGTATAATGCTGATATTGTAAACTGCTATGTAATCGGTGAAATTGAAGCCGAAGCGACATCAATGGGCGGTCTTGTGGGCCTTGCTTCCAACGGCACTCTGATTGACAGTTGTCTGACTTCCGGCAGGTTTGTGAACACCTCTCAAAATGCGGACGCTCTCACCGGCGGTATAGCAGGCAGTGCTGATACTCAGGTTACTGTAAGCAACAGCCTTTCCACCGCCTATGTTGTGGGCGACGGCATAGTGGGCGGTATTGTCGGCGAGGCTACAGGTGAGTCGGCGGTTAATAATTCCGTGTTCGCCGGTACGGTTCTTGATTCCGCCCTTGAAAGCGGTGCCCTTGTGCCGGCAATACAGACAATCGGCAACATCGCCGGCACTGTATCAGGTGATTCGAATATCACGGGCTGTGCTTATGACAGACAGCTTACCTTTATTGCCGACTCCAACGCTATAGCTAAGAATACGGATGAACTCCTTACAGGTTCCGTATATACCTTACCTGCCGGCCTTTCCGGCGGCAGCGGTAAGTTTGCTGCGGGCCTTGCATTTGCCACATCACCGGTCCGCTTCTACTTGGGTGACTCGGCAGGCTCCGTAACAAGCTTTTCCAAGATTACCTTCCCGGGCACCATAAGCGGGGATTCAGTTACGGCAACTGAAAAACCTCAGAACTTGGAGTATCATCTGAATATCCAACCGGGCAATCCAATTCAAATTGATTTGATGCAAAACCTTGACTTGGCGGATGTTTATGCCGGACTGGAGTTTGAACTTGATACAACTGCCGGTACGGTCTTCAGCAGTATGAACAACGGCGTTGTCCGCTATGCAAGGCCCTGCCTTAATCGTATTGTCGAAGTTGATTACACTCTCACCAACAGTTCCGGCGACTCCGCAATGGATAGTGAAATTGTTTCGATCCTGCTAAAAAATAAACATAACTTTGCCGGAGAGCCTGTTACCTATGTCAGCGGGGTATTCACCGCAGCAGCTTCAACCGTTTCAACCTTGGAAGACTTGGTAGTTTCATCCGGAGGCTTCTTTGCGGCGGGCATGCTGCCGGCGGGATATAACTATACAATAACTGCTCAAGACCAAAACGGCGACTATCTTTTAGGCAGTGCCGGCAACGGAGTTGGATTGAGAAACTTTGGTGACGAATACGGTTGCTATATACCGCTCAATGACGACACCACTGCTGTTACAATTCACTTTTTCATTGTAACGAATGAACCTTGGGGTGTCTATCGCTTCTGGACCAGCTTGGTTTAAATAACATATACTGAAAAAGGAGGTGGCGACTGTGAGTAATGACAAAAAGAATATACTGAAGAGTGTAGCCCTTATGGTTGCCACCGCTATGGTTCTGGTGGTAGTAACGGTGGCCTGGTTTATGTTGGGCGGCAAGGCGGGAGCCGATGAAATTAAATCTGATGTTGTTGCCGAAGAAATAACCTACACCATATATGAAGCAATTGACACCAACAAGAATGGTGTACTTGATACCGATGAAGCACAGAACTGGAATGTTGTTACCGAAGACACTCTCCAACTCGTTGCCGCTGTGCCTAACCAGTACCGCTTTTATAAGGTAGTAGTCCATTCCGGAGGAAAAAATTCTTTAGCCTTTAAACTAAACGGCATTTCTGCAACACCTTTAGATGCTAGTGCCGGAGCAAGTGATATTTTTGAACGTATCCATGTGCGCTTCCTGGTTAAAGATGACGGTGGAGATCCCGGATTCCCCACGACAGGGGTTGATCCGATAAACACAAACTTGTTAACCTTGTTGGGTGACCCGGCTCCAACGAATTATACGGTTTATACAATAGATTTAAGCGGGTATCAGAACCGGATATTTGAGATTTATTATGATGTAGGTCTTTCTTCCGATACTCCTGCGGGGGATGTTGCTTTAGGTTCCCTTATAGAAATTGACTCTCTCAGCTTTGAAGGCTCATGATTATATTTACGGATGACGGTGATTGTTTTTGCAGGTTAAAAAAGTGTTGTCCCGTCTGGTGACAATCCTTACAGTTTTAATCTTTACCATTAGCGTGGTTGTTTTTATTACGGTTATTGCTAATTGGGGCAGCGGGGTTCCTCGTGTTTTAGGTTACTCTTTTCTAATTGTTCGAACGCAGAGTATGGTCCCGACTTATGAAGTAGGCAGTATTTTAATTGTCAAACAGGCAGAGGCCGATACCCTTGTACCCGGTGATGTTATAAGCTTCTATTCTGAAGACCCCGTGATTGCCGGCACGCCCAATACTCACCGAATAGTATCAGTAGGCAAAAATGACCAGGGGAAACGATATTTCATAACAAAAGGCGATAACAACCCTGTGGTGGATAGTTACAAGGTCTATGAAGATAAATTAATAGGTAAAGTCAGCAGTAGTATTAGCTCGGCGGGTACCCTAATCAACAAGCTAAAAAACAGATATGTAATTTTCTTTCTTTTAATTGTTCCTTTTGCCTTCCTTACCTTTCGTGAAATAGATCATATTAAAAAGCTTCTTGGCGAAAAAGATGAAGAGGAACAAATACCGGTTGACGACTCCGAAAAAACGGAGCAGGATGATTGAGATAAATATTATATTAAACAGGGAAAACCGTAAAAGGTAGTTATTCAGAGGTTTTTTAATGAAGAAGAGAACAACTCTCATAATAATCGCACTATTGCTGGCTGTCGTTGCTGTGGCAATTGCCGGTACTGTGGCTTGGATGAATAAACAGGGGGAAGACAGGTCGCAAGAGATTAGTATCGGTATTTTTGATATCAGTCTGCAAAAGCCCTTTGAAATACGCTCCGGCTATGTTTCCGAAGGAGGAGATAATTACGTAGGGCCCGGTGAGAATATTATGTATTTTGAAGACCCCGCCGATGTTTGGGCTGCGGATGCTCTGAGAGTAGTCAACAAGTCCAACATACCCGTTAGCTTGAGGGTCAAAATTGAATATTCACGTTGGAACGGTGTCAGTATGGAAAACAATATTGTTTATTCAGGTGTTTCTCCCGCTGATGACGATTTTACCGTTGCTTTTGGTGTTCCGGCTGACTGGACTTATGATAGCGGCTATTGGTACTATAAGGGCGGAACTATTCCCGCCGTTGATTTGAATACAAATCCCGACGGCGAAACCTATACCCTTATAAACTCCCTTAGTTATAACGAGAATATTCTACCCGGAAGCGACTATGAAGAAAAAACGGTCAAGGTTAAACTTTTAGTCGAAGCAAAACAGGCGGAATATGCCACTTGGGCACAGGTATCGCCGTGAGTGAAGGGAAAAACAATTCCCGCAGCGGCGAAAAAATTAAAAGCGGAATTTATAACACTTTATTGGCATTGTTTACCGTACTGACCCTTTCACTTCTCGGCTTTATTTTAATTCTCCGCTTCACCGATTCTACGGTACTGTCCGTGCAAAGCGGCAGTATGAGTCCCGTTTTTAATGAAGGGGATGCAATTGTAATAAGACGGACGGCGACCGACAAACTCAAATCAGGGGATATTGTAACCGTTCAAACCCCGGACAAAAGCCGAAGTTTTACCCATAGGATAATCCGGGTGGATTTTGAGGAAGGTCTTGTTTATACGGGAGGCGACGCCTTAAAAAGCGAAGACCCCATGCCGGCGGATATAAGTCTAGTAATCGGAAAATACTGGTTTAAAATACCTTTTCTCGGCAGTTTTTCTCAAAAAATGAATATCAGGTTTATCCTTATTCTTTTGGCGATAATATGGCTTGTTTTAACGGCTGCAAGATTTGTTCTGACCGCGATTAAAAAAAGAAAAGCAGGTGAAAAAGATGCGAAAAACTAAAGTCAAAAAAATATTTACAGGCGCTATGAGCCTGCTGTTCGCTCTTTGCCTGACTTATTTTGCCGTTTTACCGCCCACCTCCGCATGGTTTTATGTCCGCCTTATTGAAGATGAAAAATCTTTCATTTTCGGCACTTTAACATTTGAGACACCGGTGGAGTACTTTGACGCAAAAACAATAGACCTACCCGCCGCTACCAAGCTTGAGGACCCGGATGAAGCAATTGCCTTTGACAGGGCTCTTTACATTGAAGAGATTTCAGCAACCAATGACGGCAGTCTGCCTGCACGGGTGTACCTCACCGTAACAAGAACCGGCGGAATTCCGGCGGAATTCCATTACTTCTTCTTTGACGAATCGGCCTATGATGCCGCCGCACAGGCTGTGAGGCCCGGTAAACCTACAAGCGTTATGGATATTATCAGAACCCGCAAAAACCAATACGCCGGTCAGGACGCCAACATAATCACCGACGGTAATGCTGCCGCTACTTATACCGCACTAAACAGCTATAACCTGGGCGACGGTGTTTCCGGTATCGGTGATGAAGGCAACTATGTGATTGTGCCTCCCAACTCTACCCGCAAAATATATATAGCGTTCTGGGCTGATTACAATGTTACCGGCGCTACGTTGGAAACTACCACTATCGATGAGCACTATACCTATGACAACATTGTTTTGACACTTAAAGCCGGTCAGGATACGCCGGGATGGTTTGACAGAACACCTTAAGCGCGAAAGGGGCTGAACAGATGAAAAAATTAAAATTGCGTAGGCCGCCTGCAGCGGTTCTGATAGCCCTTGCCGCCGTGTTGGTGATTGCGAGTATAACCTTGGCATGGCTGACAGTGGGCGATGCCATTACAAACAGACAGTTCGGTCTTTCAAACTTTGATGCCTATGCTGAGCTTAGTTTCGAAGGTGCGGTTAATCCTATAAGCCACTACCAAAATCCCGATAAGAGCCTGAATGTAAATGTAACAAACGCTGCGGCGGAAAACTATATAGGTAAGTTGCGGGTGACTGCCAATTATAAAGGAAAGGGTTCCGCCTATCTGCGCGTTAAGGTTTTACAGCAGTGGGAAAAGGGCGGCGAAATCCTGCAGGCGGATTCGTTCATTCCCTTTGGCATAGCCACACCTTATGGAGCCTCTGATAGCGGGGACCAAAGCAAGTGGTTTGACAATCGGAAAAATGATTTTTGTTTTTACTATGCGACCGTTCTCAAGTTGGACAATAACAGTTTTCAGGCTTTACCTTTAATTATATCCGGTTTTGACGGCGATAAGATGAAGGCTATTTCTCCCTCCGGTGCAAATCTCAGTTTGGCTTTTACGTTGGAGGCGGTGCAGGTGGACAGATATCCGCAGTTCTGGCACATGGAAACTCTGCCATGGGAAAGCTGATAAAACCGGATAGGAGTTAATCGATGGCAACAAATAACAGGAAAGCGGCGGCAAAAAAGAAAAACGAAAGAAAGAACCGGGAAAGGGCGGCACAGGCAGCCAAAGAAGCAATGCAGAACAAAAAGCTTTCTCAAACAGAAGGCGAAAAAATAGATGGCAGCCGACCTGAAACGAACCGACATACCCCGACCGCCGAAAACAAACCCGCAGATAAAGAAAAGCGCTTATCAAAAAAAGAAAAGCGTCTTGAAAAGATAAAAGCTAATAAAGAAAAAAGAAAAAGGGAAAAACAACTTTCCGAAACACAGGCGCAGGAGTCTGAAAAGGAAACGATAATAACTGAAGATATTTCGGAAGAGGCAAAGGATTCCGCCCCCGTAATGCAGGGGGAGGTTTTGTCTGCTCTTGAGAACGAAAACAGTGCCGGAATAGCCGAAGAGGCTGTTCCGGCTAATGTATTGTCTGAAGAACCCGAGGAGGAATATCCCGCCGAGAGTACGGTGCGTTTTAAAGACCCGGTTGATGAAATTCTTGAAGAATTGAGGGGGAAATTCCTCATACCTCCCCGGCGTGAATTCGGAGTCGCAACCTTCTTTGAGGAACATACAAACCCCGAAAAAAAAGAAGAACAGACTCCGCATTCGGAAAATGATTATTTTGAATCCGAATCGGAAGCATCTGCGGAAGTTGAGTCTGAGCAGGAAGATGTATTAAGAGCCGAACCTGAATTTTTGCCCGAAAGTTCAGCTGCATTGATTGAAGAAGCGGTAGAGGTAGAAGAAAAATCTGCCGACGAACCCGTTGTTGAAGAATATACTCAACTTGAAGCGGAGTTTTTCCCTGACGGTTCAGATGCTTTAATTGAAGAAACGGCAGCGGCGGAAGAAGAACCCGCCGAAGAACCTGCCGTGGAAGAATATACTCAATTTGCCGGATTCTTTAAGAAAGGGGAGGATGAGGATGAAAAAACTGAGCAGGAATCTTTCCGAAGCGAAACTCAGCTGGAAGAAGAACGGCCCGCCGCTGCCTCCTTTGCTCCCTGGGGAGGATTCCAAAGAGTGTACAGCACCTCAGAACCCGGAAAAACCGAAGTTCCGCCGCCTGAAAATGTTTCTGATAAAACATCCTCCCACGCCGGAGAATATTCTGATTTTAGCGAATCTGGCTCGGAAAGCACAGACCTTTATGATTTACCTGCCGAAGCTGATGGTGATAGCGGGTCTGATTTTGACCCTTATCAAGGGGAGGGAGAAGAAGCCCCGTCAGCAAAAAGCCTGATAGATGAAGAACCGATATATGAATTTGTACCTGAAAGCGAAGAAACCATAACGGAAGATGATGAACAACCACGCTTGCAGGAAGATTTTTCCTACACGGAAAAAGAGTCGGAAACTGAAGAAATCGTGACGGAAGAAATTGATGAAGAGTCTGCACAGGAAACGGAGGAACTTTTGGCACGAGGTGCGGAGGCTGCCGCTTTTATGTCCTCACTGGTGAGCCAAGCGGTACTAAAAACGCAGGAACCGGAGGAAGAGGAACAGACAGAGGAGCCCGAAGACTCCTTTACAGCCGCAGAATTTGAAGTTTCCGCAGAAGAGAGCGGGGAGCCGGTTACACGGGAACCGGAAAGTCCTCCCGTTTTAGAAAACTATCTGGCAAAACTCATTTCCGATTCCCTTTCCGCCCCGGCGGAAGGCAAAGAAACAGCCGATGATTCTCAAACTCTGCCATCCGAAACTGTTGAGGCAACTCCGGTTCTTCCTGAAAATAAGGTTGAGCCGAAGCGTAAGAAAGCGGAAAAAACCAAAAAAGAAAAAGTTCCAAAAGAGCCGAAGTCTAAAAAAGTAAAAAAGCCGAAGCCTGAAAAGACAATAAAATCGAAAGCCGCAAAATTGGAAAAAACTAAAGAGCCGAAACCGCCCAAACATCGGAAGCCCTCAGAAGCAAAAGAACCCAAAGTTCGGCGTGAAAAGGCTCCGAAACAGAAACGGCAAAAGAAAGGTTACAGCTTATCATCGGCCGCCAATTCCATAAAACGATCATTTGTAAAAATCAATAGTTTTTGGTACAAGCTTCCGAGTGTTATTAGAATAGTCACCGCTCTTTTGCTGTTGTTTGCAATTCTTGCCGGCGTAATGGTATTGTGTATTTCTCTTTTTTCTTACAAAGTGCCGCAAAAAGCGGTTCCGGTTTATAAGGGGCTTATGGAGCCGGTCAGAAATGTAAGGGAGATTGAATATGATTTAGCCCGTCAGCTTGCCGAGACGGAAAATCTGGATGTAAAGGGCGATAAAAAAGCCTTTAAGTTCTACGCAAACACGGAACTTATGATTGACGAGTGGTATGAGCGTATACCTGTTAACTTGGGGAATGTCGAAACTAACAAATGTGATTTTATTGTTACTCTTCTGGATAAAGATGACAATATGCTCTACCGTTCATTAGGTGTAAAGCCCGGAAATTATCTGCCTACAATTGAGTTGTTTGATGAGATGGCTTACGGGACTTATGATTTGTACCTGGTGGTGTCTGGTTATAATTCTTCCACCTTCGAACATGTAGGCTCCGTTTACACAAAATTTAAGTTGGTGATAGGGTTTGAACAAGGCAGGGAAGAGCAAGGGGAACAGCAGAACGAACAAATTGAATAGTAAGGTTGACCTTTTTTCCAATCCAAAAAAGAAGGCTCTTGCCCTTAGTGTATCCCTGAGCATACTGTTTGTAATCTTGGCCTTTTCTTTGGTAAAAGTCGGTTTTTTCAGCTACATCGGTTTTCTTTTTTCTCCACGGGGTGAGGTGCTTGTGGGCACAATCCCTATTGAGGACGGCTTACAGGATGTTCAGGATATACCCAAGGGTGAAATCAGATTCCGGCTAAACAAAACGGTAACTTTCAAAGACGGCTACTCCATGGGCGATATCATGTTGGAAAATCCTAAAGCCTGTGAGTTTGATTTGGAGTTTTCTTTTTATACTTTGGACAGTGAATTGATTTATGTTTCCCCCCAGCTTAAGCCCGGTGAATATATTAGTAACGATAAGCTGAAAAAAAGGCTCAAAAAAGGAGTTTACGAGTGCGTTTATAAAGCTACCGCATACGAGGAGGGCGCGCGTATGGGTGACGCCGGCGGCTATTTGACCATTACCGTTGAAAGCTGATGAAAAGGGTTTTTTATTGGAAAATTTGCAAGAGCAAATAAAAAATTTCATACTCTCATTAGGGGCCGTGGATGTCGGTTTTGCTAAAGTAGAGGACGGGGATTTCGGCAGCCTTAAATATGCGGTGAGCGTGGTTGTTAAACTTTCGGACTCCGTAGTTGAAGAAGTGGACTTGGCTCCCACACACACCTATTTTAACCATTACCGCACGGTCAATGCTTTTATTGACCGTGTTTTGTTGGAAGCGGGGATGTTCCTGGAGCGTTCCGGTTATAAGTACATACCCGTTGCCGCCTCACAAACAATCAACTCCGAAGGCTGGCATTACTCCGGCAGATATTCCCATAAAAAAACAGCCTGCTTGGCGGGTTTGGGCACTATAGGTAAAAACAGTCTGTTTTTGCACAACCGATACGGTTCCCGTGTACGATTGGGCACCTTGTTTACCGACTGCCCGTTTGAAACTCCTGACCCGATTTTGTTTTCCCCCTGTGCAGAATGCGACCTTTGTGTACGAGCCTGCCCTGCCGGAGCAATAAAGGGCATTGAATGGTCGCCGGAAGTTGATAGGGAGAAAATGTTTTCGCCCGAAAAATGCAGTCAATATATGAAAACGGCTTTTAAAGATATAGGCCGCGGAGCGGTCTGTGGTGTTTGTATGAGTGTTTGCCCTTACAGCAAAGGGAAAACAATACTTGATATTAAAACGTCCGACTCACATAACGGGCGGCCGGAATAAACTTTGTGCTTCCCGTAAAAATATATGTAAAGGATTTGATAAAGTGCTTACGGAAAAACAAATTGAAAGAATGTTGAGAAAACTTAAAAGGTTTGAATCAACCATAGAACCGCTTATTTTTGAAAAAGTCGGCGAACTTGAATGTTCCGCATTTCAGACTCCGGAGCAGTTCCATAAAATACCTGACAAATCTCATTTTGCGTCTGTCTCCAAAGGTTGGCGCTGGGGAGGGGAAAGTTTTTACTGCTGGTTCGCCGCGGAACTGAAAGTAACAAAAGATATGGCGGGCAAGCCCCTGTTCGTAAGGCCTAAAATCGAAGGATATGAGGCTCTTTTGTGGGTGAACGGCGAACCCTTCGGCACCTTTGCTTCAAAAATTGTGTTCACCGGCCACGGCAACCATTATTGTAATATGGTTAAAATGAGTCCCGTAGAAGATGAAGTTATTAATCTTGTCTTTGAATATTATGCGGGTCACTCCTATAAGGGAGTTATGCCTTTAGAGGATGCCCCTCTTTTAGACTACAACTTTTCTTATGACGGGGTTGACATCTGTGTCAAAAATGAAGAGATTCAGGAGTTCTATTTTGACCTGGTCACTTTAAACCAATTGGCGGAGTTTCTTCCCAAAGACGGTTTCCGCCGTGCTCAGGTTGTCAATGCGCTTTATCAGATGCATAAGGTCTTATACTATTCCCCCGGGGATACCGACCCTCAAACTTTCCTTGAGGGTATGCGGCAGTCAAAACCCTTTATGAAAGCGGTTTTAGAGTCGGAAAATGCCGACGATGCGCCTACCGCCTTTGTTATCGGCCACTCCCATATGGACACGGCATGGCTCTGGCATGTTGATGAAACCGTAAAAAAATGCGCCCGCACCTATTCCAATCAGCTCAGCCTTATGGAGCAGTATCCCGAATATAAGTTTATTCAAAGTTCCGCCTGCCACAGCGATATGATTTTAACCCATTATCCCTCCCTTTTTGAGCGCATTAAAGAACAGGTTGCTCAAGGCCGCTATGAACCTAACGGCGCCGTTTGGGTGGAATGTGACTGTAACCTAACCTCCGGTGAATCCATGGTAAGGCAGTTCCTCTGGGGTCAGCGTTTTAACCGCAAGCATTTTAATTACACGTCAAATTGCTTCTGGTTGCCGGATACCTTCGGCTACAGCGCCGCTATTCCCCAAATAATGAAGTCCTGCGGCGTGGATTACTTTTTAACCACAAAAATCGGCTGGAACGACACCAACGCCTTCCCCTATGACACTTTCTATTGGCAGGGGCTTGACGGCACAAAGGTATTCACCCACTTTAACACCACCCACTGTTATCCCGATGCCGAAACCCTCCACTCCCAACTTAAAGACGGCTACGGCGATAACTTGCGGGAAACATTCGTTACCGATAAACGTATTTGTGCCTACGGCTTCGGTGACGGTGGCGGCGGGCCTCAGTTTGAGATGATTGAACTTGCAAGGCGCTGTGAAGACCTTAACGGTGTGCCTAAGGCAAAGCATATGCTTGTAGGCGAGGCGGTAAAAATCATTGAAGAAACCGCCCAAAACCCCAACACCTTCACCGGTGAACTTTATCTTGAACTCCACAGGGGAACCCTTACAAACCAGCATAATATTAAACGCAATAACCGCAAGGCGGAACTTGCACTGCGTGATTTGGAGTTCTTCATAGTGAACTCGGCGGTTGCTGAAAAAACTCCCGCCCTCAGTGACGAAACCGAGCCCCTATACAGGCTTTTGCTCATAAACCAGTTCCACGACATTCTGCCCGGAACCTGTATCCCCAGAGCGCATATCCAGGCGGTGGAAGAAACCGGCCGCGTTATTAAGAACAGCAAAGAGGCTGTCCAAAGGATTGCAGCTAATGAAACTCCCAACTGTGTGACCCTTACAAACACCCTTTCTTTCCCCCGCAGTTCACCCGTGTTTATCGACTATGTTGACGGACATATTGTTGAAGGGGACTATAAACAACAGCTTTACCGTGATTTGGACGGCAACCTTAAACTGATTGTCAGCGGCGTGGAGATACCCGCTTTTTCATCTGTTACCCTGCCCTTGGTGCACGGCAATCCCCGCAGTGAAGGCCCCTTTGAGATGGAAGGTAACAGCTTAAAGACTCCCTTTGCTTCGGTGGAATTTGACGAGCGGGGCTATATAACCTCTTTTGTTGACAGGCGTATTGACAGAGAACTCAGGGGAGAGGGTTATCCTCTCAACACCTTGCTTTTGGCTGAAGATCTGCCGTCCGCCTGGGACAGTTGGGATTTGGATGCCGATATTGAATGCAAGTTTAAAGACAGTGCTCAGCTTTTAAGCAGGGAAGTATACTCCCGCGGAGAGGCGGCGCTTGTCCTGCGCAGTAAATACCGAATCACCGATAAAACAACCCTCACCCAGGATATGTTTTTCTTTGCCGACACAGCCGAGGTTCGTTTTGAAACTCTGATGGACTGGCAGGATGACCACCGCTTCCTCAAAACCGCTTTCGATACTGCTATTATGCAGGATTTTGCCCGATGTGAAGTGCAGTTCGGCTTTGTCAAACGCCCCACAACAAGAAACAACAGTTTGGAAAAGGCGAAGTTCGAGGTTCTCAATCACAAGTACAGTGACCTTTCGGAAGCCCGTTACGGCGTTGCCCTGCTTAACGATTGCAAGTACGCCCTGTCACTGGAGGGCGGCAATATGCGCCTTTCGTTACACAAGGGCGGCAACAGACCCGATTTCCGCGGGGACAAAGGGGAACACCGCTGTGTATATTCTTTCCTGCCGCATAACTGCGGCTTTGACACCAAGAGCGTTGTAAGACCGGCTTATGAACTCAATGTTCCTCCGGTTGTTACGCCGGGCGATTATTCAGTTACACCTTTGGCTTCGGTGGAAGCGGACAATATTATCATAGAAACCGTTAAACCCTGTGAAGACGGCGGCAAAGCCTTTATCCTGCGCCTTTATGAAGCGGAGGGCGCTTACACCCCCGCAAAGGTTAAGCTCTTTGACGGCGCCAAGGCGGCGGATATTACCAACATGCTTGAAGAGACGCAGGAAAAACTCTCCGATGCCAAGAATGTGGAACTTGTATTCCGCCCCTTTGAGATTAAAACCCTCAAAGTGTATTATTGAGCTGCCTTAAGGAGGAGCGAAAATGAAGATTGAACGTATCAGCCTGCCTAACGGTGACGACATCACCCTGACCGCTTATATACTTGACTCTTCTGATGAAATGCCGAACATGAAGCTTCGGCCGGGGGTTCTGGTCCTGCCCGGCGGCGGTTATTACGGCTGCTCCGACAGGGAGGCGGAACCGATAGCTATGGCGTTTTTGGCAGAAGGGTATAACGCCTTTGTTCTGCGCTATTCCGTGGGTAAGGGTAAGGCCGCCTTTCCCCGTCCGCTTGAAGATGCGGAAGCAGCTCTGGACTTAATACGCAGCAGGGCTGAGGAATGGTCGCTTCAAAAAGATAAAATTGCGGCAATCGGTTTTTCCGCCGGCGGTCATCTTGCGGCGGCTTTGGCGACTATGGGCAGAGTAAGGCCGAATGCGGTTATTTTAGGTTACCCCTGCATATTGGAATCTATCGGTAAAATCCTGGCGGAGCCTGTACCCGGGGTTGACGAATATGTCGATGCAAAAACTCCGCCCGCTTTCATCTTTTCCAGTTCCGAGGATTCCGCCGTGCCTATTGAAAACTCCCTGGTCTTTGCCTCCGCTTTGAACAAGGCGGGCGTGCCTTTTGAAATGCATATTTTTGAGAAAGGTTATCACGGCTTCTCCCTTGCCAATCGGGTGGTCTGTTCCACGAAAGAAACAAGGGAATACAACCGTTTTACAAGACCTTGGTTTTCGATGTGCGCCGCTTGGCTGGACAAACTGTTCTGGGGCGAAGATTAAAGAATATAAAAGAAAAAGCATGGGTCGCATTACTGCAATCCATGTTTTTTTATTTGCTCAATTAAATTGACTTAAACAAAAATTCTTTCAACACTGCTGTCAAGGCGCAGGGGATTGATTTCAAATACCGCCTTATCTCCGGGGGTACATTCAATGCCTGAAACATCTAAAACCGTATGCGTTAATCCGACCCTGCCTATTACCGGTACGGATTTTCCGTTTATGGTGCAGTACTCCTTACTACCGCTTTTCAGCAGTTTCAGGTCATTAAGAATATATCTGACTATATCCCTCACACGGTAACAATCCCGGCGGCTTTCCGTGTAATATCCGTGAATATGCCCAAGGGGGACAACGGCAATCTTTGAAGCCTTTTTTGTTTTATAGGTATTGCCGTAACCGATGTTGTGTTTTTTAGGCAGTATCTTTACCGCCGTTATTTCACATTCCAAATAACCGATTTTTTCAAGCCCGACAAAATTTGGGACCGCAAGTCTGCCCAAAAATGCGGAGCCTATGCGCACTGCGTCAAGTCGGGTAGAAGGATACTGAAAAAAGGCGGAAGAATTTGCAATATGCCTTTTTCCGCAGTCAATGCCCGCATCTTCCAGCTTTTCGGTCATCTGTTTAAAGGTGTCAAACTGTCTATCAACATACTTTGATTTTTTCACAAAGGCGGAAGAGAAATGCGAATATATGCCCGTAAACTCAATGTTTTTTGATTTTAATATAACTTCTTTTATTTTGGTTTCTTCACCCGGTAAAAAACCGTAGCGGCCGAAGCCGGTATCAATTTTTATATGAGCTTTTACTTTTCCAGAGTTTTTAATTGCCACAGAATTTAGAAGTTCGGCAGAATATACCGAATCGATGGTTGCAGTAAGGTTCAGCATAACGGCTTCTTCTGCGTCCTGAACTGTTGCAACGGGCGTAAGCAGCAAAATATCTTCATTTATATCTGCCTTCCTAAGAGCCTCTGCCTGTCCAAGGCTTGAAACCGCAAGAAAATCAATTCCGTTTTGTATTAAAATCTTTGCAAACTCGACTGTGCCCAAACCGTAACCGTTGGCCTTGACCACACCTATAACCTGTGACTTGTCTGCCAAATCGACTATCTTGGCGGCATTTTTGTTAACTGCGCTTTTATCAATAACAAATCTCATTTCTTCTTAAGCGCCCCCTTAATTCGGACGAGTGCTCTCATGGAGTCGCCGGCTAACTGCACAATCTTAAACCCTATAGGCTTGATGATTAAATCCATTTCACCCATGAACTCGACCAAATCCCCGTTAAAGCCTTTTTTGAATTTGTATATACCGTAAAGAGGATTACTCTCGTCTAAAAAGCCCGAAACACCTCTAAAGTCATAGATTTCACAGCCGGACTCAACCGCCCATTGAATCATTGACCATTGCAGAAGATAGTTTGGCATGGCGTTACGGTGTTCGTTGGATGAGGCACCGTAAAGGTACCACACCTTGTTGCCGCATTTTATTGCCAAAGTTCCCGCTATGGCCTCCCCGTTATAGTAGGCCATATAGAGCCTGGCATCTTCACCGAGGGATTCCAGCATTCGTGCAAAATACTCCGCACTTCTTATCCCGAAGTTGTCCCTTTCACCCGTTTCAATCATTATTTTATGGAAAGTTTCGGCAGCTTCCGGCCCTTCAATTTTTATTGTGACCCCTCTTCTGACAGCGACCCGAATGTTATAACGGGTTTTTTGATGAAAGCTTTCAAGCAGTTCATCTTCAGTTCTGTCCTTAACATTTAAACGGAAAACAAAGCGGGGTTGCGCCGTTTCAAAACTCAGGGTGTCGCCCTTCAATTCAAAGCCATAGTTTAGGGCAATATCTCTGAACCGGTCATCATTTGCCATAACATCCGGATCCATTTTAATATCACAGCATTTGAACTCTTTGCCAAGTTCCTTTACAGCATCAACCAGTTTGGTAAACACCGCTTCGTTATGCAAATCACAAACGGGCCCTCTGGGGCAATACAAAAGCGAATAGGGTAAAACCGGCACTTTCCGAATCAGTACGGCAACGGTGCCGACTATGTTTTTTTCTGCGTCTCTGCAAATTATTCCCCGCCACTTCCAGTTGGACTTGGCTCCTGCCCAACTGCTTTTTTGCATAAAATGGGCTTTAGGGTTTGCTTCAACAAACTTATCAAACTCTTCGGCATTACCTTTTTTTATAACTTCAGTAGTGTAGTTACTCATTTAATTAACTGTCCTTTCATTTTTCGGTTTCCCCGATTATTTGTATTACCTTGTTAAGCAGAGCCTCTTTTTCGTTTGTAATCTCGTCAGAGATAACTGCCGCAAACAGCTTTTTAAGTATTTTTCCCACATTGGTGCCGGGGGATACTCCCGCATCCAACAAGTCCGAACCGTTTACCTTTAAATCGGCTATTGTGTAACAAATGCCGCCGGAGATGATTCGCTCAAGCTCCGCTTCGGTTTCATCAACCTTCAAGACCGCCAGTTCATTACAGCCGCTTGCAGTAAGTAAGTCAGCACGCTTGGCATGGAGTATCTTCCTCAACATCGGTTCCCCGAGTTTAATCAGTCGTTTTTTTAATGCTTTCGGATCGTCAAAAAGGGGTATATCGTGGTATCTGATTATTTGGCCGACTTCACCGATAAAACGTTTGCTCAATTTGAGCCGCCATAAAACTTGCAAGGCTATATTTTCACTTTCCCGGGTATAACTGTCAAGAGAGACAGCTGAGTTTTTGTCCGAAAGAGGGATAAGGGGTTTGCCTATATCCCGCAGGAGCATTGCCATTCGCAGTTCCGGCTCGTTCTTAACCAAGCCCACCCGCTTTGTTGTATAAGTGAAATTATCCCGCCCTTTTTCCGGCTTGCCGTCCTCATATAAAACACCGGTATGAGCCAGTTCGGGTATTATCTGAAAAATAATATCCCTGTAATCATCAAGGATGCGCTGAACATCAATACCGCCTAAAAGTTTAATTAATTCCACATGGATTCGTTCGGCCGCTATGTTGTTTAAACGCTCTTTGTTACGTAAAAGGCTTTTGGCGGTTTCAGTTTCAATTTCAAAACCTAAAACACTTGCAAAGCGCAGGGCGCGCAGAATCCTCAATGCGTCTTCCCCGAACCTTTCGTCGGGGGTGCCCACACAACGCATAACTCTGTTTTTAATATCGTTTACTCCGTTAAAACAGTCAATTATACCGGTGCCGGGGGAGTAGGCAAGGGCATTTACGGTAAAATCCCTGCGGCTTAAATCCTTTGACAAATCGCCTGTAAAAATCACGCTGTCGGGATGTCTGTTATCGCTGTATGTTCCGTCTACTCTGAAGGTAGTGATTTCAACGGGCATTTTGTCAATTATTACCGTCAAGGTGCCGTGTTTTATCCCTGTTTCTATCACCTTAAAATCGCTGAAGGTTTCCGCAATTTCTTCGGGCTTTGCCCCGGTGGAAACATCCCAGTCAAAAGGAGTTTTGCCCATTATCTTATCTCTGACGCAGCCGCCCACAATATATGCCTCAAAACCCTTATTTGAAAGGGCGGTAAGCACGGTTTTAATTTGTTCGGGCAAGTCAATCAGCAAGGCAAACACCTGCCTTTTTCACAGCGGTCTAATAAGCTTCAAACTTTGATATTGTAGCAAAACAGCGTGTGGAGGTGATAACAAGTTTTATATAGCGCATCCTCATCTCTTTAAAACGGGCTATTCTTTTATAACCTATTACGGTATCATCGGCAAGCTTTATCCATTTATCGTTGACCTTGCCGTAGAGTTTAAAACTTTCTATCTGCTGACCGGTTCTGATATGTTCACCCAAAACCACTTTGTTAATGTCGTATTCATCCCCCAAGTCCAAAAGCAGCCAGGGCTTGTCGGGATTCATTCCGGAATGCCAGTATTCGTCCGGGTCATCGCTCAGAGCCTTTTGAGCGTTGTGTTCCTCATCCAAACAGGATGAAGCCGTCATAATAGAGTCTTCCGCAAGGTTTTCGTTAAAATCTATGGAGAGCTGAGCACCGAGAGAAGCCAGCATTTCCGCATCTTTTTCATGTATAAGCCCCTCTTTTGTGGGAGGAACATTTAAAAGCAGGGAGGCGTTGCCGCCTACGGAATTGTAGTAAATATCCAGCAACTTTGACAGGGGCTTAACGGTTATATCCTCACTTGCATGATAAAACCAACCTTTGCGGATAGAAACATCCACCTCCGCCGGGTACCATATAAGCCGCTCTGCCTTTTTAATCGCCTTGCGGCTGCCCAAATCAAGGGTCATTACGCTTGAGTTCTTAGGCGGTTTGTCGCTTTCTTTTTGTGATTGGTCCGCCACAAGCTCATGGTCACAAAAGTAATGAGGCACCACGCTCCATTCGGACTTTCTGCAAACGCCCGCCTCGTTACCGCACCAACGCACATCGGGTCCGCATATGGAAATCACCGCTTCAGGCTGCAGTTCCCGTACCAAGTTGTAGTAACCCTGATAGTCATAATCCTGCTTTTTGCCCTTTTTGCCTTCTCCGCAGGCTCCGTCAAACCATACGCAGAATATGTCGCCGTAATGGGTGAGAAGCTCACGCAGTTGATTTTTAAAAAAGATGTTATATGCCTCGCCCTCACCGTAGCGCGGGTCATGCTTATCCCATGGGGAAAGGTAAATACCGAACTTAAGCCCGTATTCACGGCAAGCATCGGCAACCTCCTTAACAACGTCGCCTTTGCCGTCTTTCCAGGGGCTGTACTTTACGCTGTGGTCTGTATAGGCGCTGGGCCAAAGACAAAAGCCGTCATGGTGCTTTGCGGTTAAGATTATAGCCCTCATACCGGCGGATTTAACAACCTTTGCCCATTGCCGGGCATCAAGCTTGGCAGGGTTAAAAATCTCCGGAGACTCATAACCCGAACCCCATTCGGAGCCGGTGAAAGTGTTCATGCCGAAATGAATAAAGGCATAAAACTCAAGTTCCTGCCACTTTAATTGCCTTTCGGTGGGTACAACTTTTGACGCTTTTTCTATAATATTTTCCCTCTTTTTTGTTTGCATACAGTCTTTTCCTCCATGTGAGGCGCTTAAAGCGCCGGACAGCTATAAAGATACCACATTTCAGCGGTCATGTAAACCGTACAGGCCCTTTGCAGTGAGCGCCGGAACATATATTTTTTGGCAAAAATACTGCACAAAAAGCCAAAAAACACTCAACTCACAATCGGAACTGTGATATACTGAATGCGTCTAAGTTTTTGTCATTTTCAGAGAGGGGAGCGGTAATATGCTTCATCTGATTCTCGGCAGAGCGGGTAGCGGTAAAACAACCCGGGTTCATCAGTTGTTGGAGCAGCGTGTATCTCAGGGTGAACTTGGGGCTATTCTTCTTGTGCCCGAACAGTACTCTTTTTATTCGGAACGGGCAATGCTGGAACGCTTGGGCCCCCGGGATGCGTTGAAAGTCGAAGTGCTCAGCTTTACACGGCTGGCCCATGTCGTCTTTAAACAATACGGTGGAAAATCCGTATCGGTCTTGGATGACTCCGCCCGTGCGCTTTTAATGAGCCTTGCTTTGGAAAGCGTGGGCGAAAAACTCACCCTCTACGGTCGCCACAAATACAGCACCGCCGTTATAAAAGAATTGCTGGAACTCGGCACCCGTTTTAAACGCAATACCGTCACAACGGAAAATCTTTTTGAAGTTTCCTCCTCCATGGATGATGGCCTTTTAAAACAAAAAATCAGCGATTTGGCGCTTATATTTTCCGCCTACCGGGCATTGACCGAACAGGGGATGATTGACGGAGAAGATGAGCTGACCCAACTTTATGATACCCTGCTCAGTGAAGATTTCTTTAATGGCAAAACTGTGGCGGTTGATGCGTTCACCGGCTTTACCGGGCAGGAATTTAAGGTGATGGAGTGCATTATATCCCAAGCGAAAGATACTTATGTCACCCTTTGTACGGACAGTATTTACAGTTCGGATGATAAAGACGATACGGGAGTTTTCAGCAATATCAGGCGCACCGCCGGTAAACTTATTGAGATTGCAAAAAAACAGGGCGTCAGTGTTGCAGTGCCGGAATTACTTGAAGGAACGGTTCAGTTTGCGGGCGAAGCCCAAAAAGCCCTTGCCGCAATAGAGGCGGGTCTTTATGAACCCAACCCCGAGGTATATGAAGAATCTACTGCCTCAGTGGTTATTGCCGCTGCCGAGGATATAGTAAAAGAGTGCGAGTTTGTTGCCGCCAATGTCAAAAAACTATTAAGAGAAAAATCCTGGCGCTGTAAAGAGATTGCGATTATTGCCCGTACTGCCGGGGACTATGAACCGCATCTTAAAACCGCTTTGAAAAAATGCGGCGTACCCGTTTTTATCGACAGCAGGCAGCCCCTTATCAATCAGCCTCTTATAACTCTTGTCCGCTCCGCTATTGAAATTGCCGCTTACGGCTTCAGCGCGGACGCTTTTCTCCGCTGTCTTAAAACCGGACTCGCCGGCCTTTCCCTTGAAGAAGTTTCACTGACGGAAAACTATATTTTGCTCTGGAATATCAGCGGCGAAAGGTTTTTAAATGAGTGGCGGCAGCATCCCGGCGGTTTTGCGGGGCAGCTTGAAGAAGGGGATGTTGAGCTACTTAACAGAATAAACAAAATCAGACAGCGGGCGGTGGAGCCTTTACAAGAACTCAGGGACAAACTTAAACGTTCGGACGGACTTACCGCCGCCTCGGCGATTTGGGAATATTTAAAAAGTATAAAAGCCGGCGAGAATCTGAAAGAATTGGCGATTAAACTTGATAATCAGGGAGAAACCGTTCTGGCCTTGGAACAGGAGCGAATTTGGGATGAACTTATTGAGGCGCTGGATATGATAGCCCTTACCCTTAAAGATACACCGCTTGAAGCGGAGCGCCTTTTCAGTCTGTTTGACTTGATTATGTCAACCAGAACCTTGGGCAGTATTCCTCAGGGCTTGGACGAAATAACCATCGGCAGCGCCGACAGAATCAGAACCGCATCCCCAAGGGCGGTGTTTGTTGTAGGTGCAAATGAGGGCGTCTTCCCCCGTGACCCGATTTCTCCGGGGATTTTAACCGATCACGATTGGAACTCCCTTATTGAACTCGGCCTGCCTTTGGAAGAGCAGAGGGAGTATCAGGTATTAAGTGAACGATTTATCACCTACACCGCCCTTTGCGGCGCTTCCGAAAAGCTTTTTATTTCATACTCCCGCAAAAACCTTTCCGGCGGCGCCCTTATTCCGTCTGAGATTGTAACTCAGGTTCAGCACATAGTACCCGAATGCACAAAAAAGGATACCGTGGATGTGCCGGTCATGGATTATATAGAAGGGGAACAGCCTGCATTTGAACTGACCGCTAAACTCCGGCAAAAAAATGATGAGCTGTATTCCTCACTGCGAGCTTATTTTGAAACTCTGCCCCAATATGGCGGGAAATTGGCCGCCTTGGACAGAATGGCGGAGCGGAGTCCTTTTGAAATAAAAGAGAAAGAAACGGCGGAAAAACTTTTCGGCAAAAAAATGTCCCTTTCCGCCTCCCGTGTGGAACAATATTACAAATGCCCCTTTGCCTACTTTTGCAAATACGGCCTGAGAGCCGAACCCCGCAAAATTGCCCAACTTGACCCCCTGCAAAGGGGTAATGTGGTTCACTTTGTTTTGGAAAAGCTCTTTTTCGAATATCCGGTTGATAAAATTCTTGCCTTCACAAGGGATGACAGGCTATCGGCTATAAAAGGGCTTCTCCGTGAATTTGTGGAAGAATACATGGGCGGTCTGGATGATAAGGAAAAACGCTTTGAATATCTTTACCTTCGCCTTGCCGATGTTTTGGATGAGGTTGTTGACAGACTTATACAGGAACTGAGTGCAGGCAAATTTGAACCTGTGGAGTACGAATTGAAAATCGGTTCGGAAGAGGGGATTGCCCCCTATGAGGTTCAGGATAAAAACGGGCTGACCTTGGAGATTCGCGGCAGTATAGACAGGGTTGACCGCCTGACCTTAGGCGATAAAAACTATATACGCATTCTTGACTACAAGTCCTCAGGCAAAGCCTTTAACCTGTTTGAGGTTTTGGAAGGCCTGAACATGCAAATGCTGTTGTATCTTTTCGCAGTATGGGAAAACGGTCAGCCTCTGTTCGGTCATGTGGTTCCCGCCGGTGTGCTTTTTGTTCCGGTAAAAATATCCTCCGTTACGGATTTGGACAGGAACGCTACCGCCGAACAGATAGAAGAAGAAAAGTTTAAGCTGGGCGCCATGACGGGTATGGTTCTTGCGGATAAGGATGTCATTTTGGGTATGGACTCAAGGGGAACGGGCGTATTTATTCCTGCCAAAATCAAAAACGGGGAACCGACCGGCGTATTGATAACCTTGCCGGAACTTGAAAAGCTCAAAGAAAAAGCCGATAAACTTCTCCTGAATATGGCGCAGAAACTCTGCAACGGTAAAATTCCGGCGCTGCCTTCCGAGAGCGGCTACGGTGCTTTGGCATGTAACTACTGCGACTATAAAACAGTTTGCCGCAGGGAAGAGGGTATGCCTGTCCGCACCGTTAAAAGAATAAAGCATGAAGAGGCGCTTGAACTGCTCAATGAAGAGGAGGTGGAGCTTAGATGAAATGGACGCCTGACCAGTTAAAGGCAATTAACGCAACGGACGGCACCCTGTTAGTCAGTGCGGCGGCGGGCTCCGGCAAAACGGCGGTGCTCGTGGAGCGGGTTATAGGCAGAATCACCGCCTCCGTTAATCCCTGCGGTATTGAAGAATTGCTGACCGTAACTTTCACAAAAGCGGCGGCGGGTGAAATGCGCCAACGTATTTCGGAAGCCCTGACCCGCTGCATTGAGCAAAATCCCCGGGATGAGCGATTGCGCCGCCAACAGTTGATGCTCCCGTTTGCGCAAATAAGCACCATCGACAGTTTTTGCAACACCTTAGTGAGGGATAACTTTCACCTGCTTAATATAAATCCCGACTACCGTATTCTGGATGAGGGCGATTTAAGTATCCTGCGTGCCGATGCGTCTGAAAAAGTAATAGAGGACTTATACGGCGACGGATCGGAAGCCGCCCTTGCTCTGATAGAGCTGCTTATTCAAAACAATGACGACAGGCTTTTAAGCGAATACATAATAAAAATACACAACGAATCACAGGCTTACCCGGACCCGTCCGCTTGGCTTGACGCTCTTGCCTTACCTTTTAATACAAAAGATACGGCAGTCAAAAGTGTGTGGGGTAAGGTAATAATCGAATATGCCCTTAAAGCCGTGCGGTTTTGCTTAAAGCAGAATGAAGAAGCATTGAAGGAACTTGAACAGGACGAGAACTTAAAAGAAAAATATGAACCCGCCTTTATATCCGACAAAAATTTGCTCCTGCATTTGGTTGGAGTGCTGGAAAAAGGCTCATGGGATGAGGCGGTCGGTGCCGTTAAAAACCTGGAATATGATCGGCTCGGGAGTTTCAGGGGCGAAAGCCTTTTGAAAGAGAGGATAAAGGGAACCCGTGACGAATATAAAAATATTCTGGGCAGCCTTGCAAAACATTTTTGCGCTGCGGAAGATGAACACCGTGAGGACCTGGAGTATTTAAGCCCGATTGTGGAGAAATTGGTAGAAACGGTGAGAGGTTTTGAACGGGAGTTTTCAAGACTGAAAAAAGAGGCTAACGGTGCCGATTTTTCCGATGTTCTGCACATGGCTTTGGCCTTGCTTGTTACCTTCAAACCCGACGGAAGTTTTGAGAGAACTCCCCTTGCCCGACAGATGTCAAAAAGTTATCGGGAAATCTTGGTTGACGAATATCAGGATGTAAACAAAGCCCAGGACTGTCTGTTTGAGGCTCTTTCAAAAGACGGACAAAACCTCTTTTTGGTGGGGGATGTTAAACAGTGTATTTACCGCTTCAGGCAGGCCATGCCGGAAATATTTACACAAAGGCTCGGCGCTCTGCCGCTGTACGAGGATAAAAACCATCCGGCAAGGGTAATTTTGGGTACCAATTTCCGCTCCCGTAAAGGGGTAACGGGCTTTGCAAACCTGGTTTTCGGCCAACTTATGAGCAAAGATGTCGGCGAAGTGGACTACGGCAGGGAAGAAGCCCTTGTGCCCGGCGCCGTTTATCCGGATTCCGATCTGCCGGAAACTCAACTTCATATCATAGAAACGCCGGAGGAAAATGCGCAGGAAAGAATAATAATTCAAGCCCGGTATATTGCTGAGCTAATCGGCAACATGATTAAAGAAGGCTTGACTGTGACGGATAAAAAAGGAACCCGTCCCGCCGAATACAGGGACTTTTGCGTGCTTATGCGCTCCGTTCAGGGTAAGGCCCCCGTGTTTTTGGAAGAGTTTTCAAAATACAATATGCCGGCGTATTCAGAACTTACAACCGGATTTTTGGAAACTCAGGAAGTCGCCTTTATACTTTCTCTGATGCGGGTTTTGGATAATCCCTTACAGGATATCCCCCTGCTCACCGTAATGCTGTCGCCGGTTTTCGGCTTTACTCCCGATGAACTTGCGGAGTTGAGGCTTCCTCAGCGTAAAACTGCCCTCTATTCTTGTGTAGTCAGGGGAGCGGAGGAAGGCAATGTAAAATGCAATGGCTTTTTAAAGCGCTTGGAAGAGTTCCGAATGCTCGGCGCCACACTCTCATCAGGTGAATTTGTACGCCGTCTTTTGGAGGAAACGGGTTGGCTGGCTCTTTCCGCCGCCAATGCAGGCGGCGAACAACGGCGGGCAAACTTACACCTTTTGCAGGACTATGCAAACACTTATGAGGCGGCGGGTCACATGGGCCTTTCCGGTTTTATACGCTTTATTGACAAACTGAACAAAAACAAGGGCGATTTATCACCTGCGGCGGAACTTTCCGAAGCGGCTGACGTGGTGCGGATTATGAGCATACACAAAAGCAAAGGCTTGGAATTCCCCGTCTGTATTCTTGCGGACTGCTCAGCAGGGTTTAATACAGGTTCTCTTTCAGGCAATATAGTATTAAGTTCTCAGACGGGTATCGGCTTAAACCGTAAGGATGTAAGCACATTCAGGCAGTTCAGCACACTCAGCAGACAGGCGGCGATTATTTCCGCCGGGAGCACCGATGCATCTGAAGAAATGCGGGTTCTGTATGTGGCAATGACCAGGGCGAGGGAACGGCTGATTACCGTTATGGCAATGAAAAATCCGTCAAAAAAACTTGAAAAACTTGCCTTAAACATTCGTTCCTCACAAAAGATTGACCCCTTCCCGGTAATGAACTCCGGCAGTTTTTCCGACTGGATTCTTATGGCGGCTTTGCGCCACCCCGATGCCGGAGAACTGCGAAAAAATGCCTGTGCGGATGACGATATAATCCTTCCGGCGGACTTTGAGCTTTCGGTATCTTGGAGTGATGTGGGCGAGTACACGGAAGAAGCCCCTGACGACAAAATGACCCCGCCCCCGAACCCCGGCCTTTTAAGTGAAATTGAAAAAAGACTTTCCTATATCTATCCTTACAGTGAACTTACAAAAGTGGTTGCCAAGCGTGCCGCATCCGATGTGGATACCGAAGACTTTAATGCGGAGTTTTTCGCATCAAAAACACCGGCCTTTATAAGCGAAACGGGTCTTACTCCGGCTCAGCGGGGGACTGCCATTCACAAGTTTATGCAGTATGCCGACTACCTTAATGCCGCTGCGGACTTTGAAGCGGAACGGGCAAGACTGATTGAAAGCGGCTTTTTAACACGGCAGGAGGGGGAAGAACTCGATGTAAACAAGATTCAAACTTTCTTTAAAAGCGAAACCGCCCGAAGAATTTTTTCGGCGCAAGAGGTTTGGCGGGAACAGAAGTTTACAATTCAAATACCCGCCCGTGAGCTTTACCCCGAACTCCCCGAATATGCCCAAGATGAATATGTGGTAGTGCAGGGGATAGTTGACTGTGCTTTCCTCGAAGACGGCGGTTTAGTGATTTTGGATTATAAAACGGACAGAGGAATAGACCGGCAGGGTTTATTGCAGCGTTATTCCGGCCAGTTGGCGCTGTATCGAAGAGCCTTAACGGAATGTATGGAGCTGCCGGTTAAAGAAACCCTCATCTATTCTTTTGAAAATGCTTACACTGTCACCGTGCCCTAACCGAACGCTCTATCCTTTGCATTTGGATATTCGGCAAAAACAAGCAGGCGGCCCTTATCGGGGCATCTGCTTGTCTGATATACTATGCCATAACAGTACCAAGTTTAATATGTGAAACAGAATCATTAATTTATTGTTTACATTATATTCATTGACAAATCTTAACAAAACGAGTAATGTGAACCTTGAAAAGGGATGTTGCAAATAGCATATTCTAAAAACAAAATGAGTGTGTAAAGGGTGTTGACCTATGAAAAAAGCAAAAAAGGCACTTCTTATTGCCCTCCCTATTTGTATTTTATTATCAGTTCTTATTTACATGAAGTGTATCAGAACTTGGCAAGTTATAGTTAAGGCGGACACCGAAATTGATGCTATGAGGAACATCACATATTTTGACGGAAAAGGTCTTGATGACCGGGTAGCATTATTGGGCACAATAAAAAAAGTCGCTTTAAAGGGCAAGATTGTTGATGATAATCAATCCATGATTATGAAGGAAGGATTTGCTCGCGATTCGAGTTTATTATACACTGAAGATTCAAAAGAAAAATCAAAACCATATTTAAAAATTGATTATTATTTTGGCTATAACAGTAACACTTCAGGTGACAGCTTTGCTACCGTTTATATCATTCCACAATCGGATTTTGAATACTCATTATTTTCCGGACTGACAATGGATTATTCGGGTATAAAGGAATATGACAGATTCGATAACACTTATTCATCCGGTTCGGATATCAGACTGCTTACAAAGCATAAGGATGAAGGGCGTTTTTGTTATTTTATCTCTCCGCTGATTGCCGGTTGGGACTATTTTTTAGTGCCTTCCACTTGGGGTGGAGAAATATATATGATTTTTGTCTACGGGGATTATACCATATACATAATTGAGAGATCACATGAGGAAGTAAAAGATTACAAACATCGCTATAAAGATGTTATAAAAGATTTGGGTGAACTGATTGAGCAAGCACAAGCCGAGTTGTCAGAGAACACTACTGCCAATTATAAGTTGACTGTGGATGATTTTAAGACAATAAAATTCGGTGATAAGTACGATGATGTTGTCAAGGCAGTTGGGCAACCGCATTTGCATAGCTTTTATGAAAGTGAGCATTTTTACTACTATTATTTGAGTAATTCTTATGTTGCAGTTATTTATGATTCAAATATAGGCGGCATATCGTCAATTACACATTGTATGGGCGACGAAAGCGATGAAGAAATTCTGATTTCGAAACAATAAAAAGGTGCTTGATAACAAGAGAGTAGGAAAGAATTGATATACTGAAAAGATTATCCTTTCCAAGTGTTAGATAATTTATATCTTTACAGAAAACTATGATGTTTTTTATGTCGATATGTCAAAATGTATTTTATATTTCATCCATTCAAACACATAATTAGGTTAACGGATAATGAAAGAAAGGCGTTTTCAAAATAGCAGTATCGTATTAAGCGGAGGAGGCGACATGAGTGACGGCGCTTTGGGTTTTTAGTAACATTTTTTATTGGCTCGAATACCTTGGGGTTATAATTTTAATTATTGCAAGTATAGTTTTTATGTTCCGCCGTGATGTGATAAACCGAGTTTCAGCAATCTTACTGTGTGCCGCAATTGTTTTGGCTTCAGCTACTTTGCTTTTTGATTACAACCGCGCACCAAGACTTTCTGAAAAAGACTTGGCGGAGATACACCAAAAGATTGAGGCAAGTGATTTTGATGAACTGTTGAGCCGGATTGAGGTGCCCGAGGGTGAAAGCAGATTATCATTTGGTTTTGGTGAAATAACCGATTTTGACGAAGCGGGTAGCTTAAGTTCTCGTCTTGAGGGAGGGGTTACTGTTTATGAAGATATTGAAGATTTAAATGCCGATTTTGATTTTTATTCATCTGACGATTTGTTTTCATTTATTCCGGTAAACAAACCCTCATACTATGAAAACGGCCAATTTATTGCATGGTCAAGCAGATATGAGCGCAACTTTAACATTAAATTTATTCCTTTTGACAATTATTTTTATTCTTCAACCGTAATCCGTTATAAGAATGCTGTTATATATGTTAGTGAATACACTGATATTGCTCGTGAAAGTAAAATTAAGGACTATATGCTCAACACCTTCGACTATGGCGGAATCCTGACCGGAAAGCCTCAAAACTACTAAACAAAAGACCTGTCCGTGTAGGTCATGTATATCAAATAATTGAGAAGCGGTGATTTTATGAAAAAAATTGTATCTGTGGTAACGGTTTTAGTGGCATTATTGATGTTGGCGGGCTGTAATGCGGAACCGGCGGGTATTCCCAAATACCTTGATAAGGAATGTTATTACGGGAAAGGTATTCAGGATTATACCGACTATTGCAAGTTCTTCTATAACGAAGAAACCGTAAAAGAATTTGCAACTCTCTCCGACTATAAAAAGGTGGCTGACTCCGACATCGAAGAGATTAAGGGTTATTTTGAAGACTTTTATGGACAAGCAGAAAATCAGAAATACTATGATAAAGTCGATTTTGATTACAACACGCAGGTTAAGCAAGGCGACTACTTCCGTATTGTCACAAAAGATGGGTACCCCGAGTATGGGTACTATGATATTTACTATGTTGATATGACAAAGTGCATTCTGTACTTTGTCCATTCAAATATTTAAGTGTTGAGGCCCTTACCCCCACATTGCACATCAATCATAAGCAGGCATATTAACCAATCGGGAATATGAAAAAGGAGTTGTTGATTTTGAGTAAAGGTAAAAAAGCCGCTGTAATTTTTGGCGTGGTTGTCATTACTGCGGCAGCCCTGTATTTATTGTTTTTCAGAACTTCCATAGCGAAAGATTCGAACGCAACCGTTGTTTTCAAATACGATAAAATAAATATTGAAACACAATTTTCCCCTGAAGACAGGGAGCAAATACGGGATTTTTTTGATAATAAAATTCTGTATAAAGATATGCCTTTCTGCGGATTCAGTGAGGATATTTCAGTTCGGTTTACCGACCCGAAAAACGGCAAACAGCAGACTTTCTGTATTGCCCGCGACACTTGCCCCGTGATTTATCTTGCGCAGTCGGATATGTATTTCAGAATTTCGGATGAAGACAGAGCCGAACTCAATAAAATATTGGAAAAATATGGCGCTTTCTTCCCGTGCATCTAAAGTATATCAGGGAAAAAACTTATGTGTCTTGAAAAAGGAGTTGCCGATATGAAGAAAAACATGATTGCTTCCCTTATTTCACACATTGTTATTGCAGTTATAAGCTATGTCAGCGCAATGTCGATATATTTATGTAAGCGCGATGACGGCACATTTGAAACCGATAACAAGTTTTTAATATTCGTGTTGTATGTACTGCTTGTATTGCTTTTTTTGCTTACTCTGTTCTTATATTATTATGCGGGACGCAAGTTTTTGAAATTGCTTGAAAACAGCAAGTTGGGCTTTCTGTCAGTCTGGTATCTTAGTATTGCGTTATTGATTATCAACGGTATTGCTTCAGCGTTGGATTACTTTTTTGAATATTATGTAATAATGGACGTAGTGGCGTTTACATTTGTGTACCCGATGGTTATGATGTTTGGTTTGGGGCTTCAGATACCGTCTACTCATTTTGATCTTTTTGCCGCTTGCGTTTTGCCCTCATTACTGCTTTGGCTCGGTATGTTAAGTAACCGAAAGAAGCGCTGCTCACGCAAAGAACGGACAAACTTCTGACTCGAAAAGGTGTTTTATAAATTTTACCGCAAACAATAACCGCCGTGGCTTCAACGTTTTTTCTTTGCCAATTCAGACCGAATCTTAATCAGTCCCCATAAAAAATGCTTGCATTACTTTAAAATATGTGTTAAAATCCGTCCGTTAATAAAGGGCATGCTCGGAGAGGTGACAGAAATGAAGGAAGGCATTCATCCCAAATACGAAAAAACAAGCGTCCGCTGCGCTTGCGGCGAGGTTATAGAGACCTCCTCAACAAAGCAAAATATGCATGTAGACATCTGTTCAAAGTGCCACCCGTTTTTTACCGGCAGGCAAAAATTGGTAGATACGGGCGGGCGTGTTGACCGTTTCAAAAAACGTTTCAACATCCAGTCGGAAGAGTAAAGAAAGACAAACGGTGCAAGGCACCGTTTGTTTTTTCGGAGGCAGTTTTCATGGAATATAAAACTCCGTCCGGTAAGGCTTCTTCCGAGTTTACGGTAAAACGCTCTCGTTTTATAGGGCAAATCAAACCGGTGTCGAGCGAGGAAGAAGCTCTTGAGTTTATAACCGAAGTTAAAACGGCTCACAGAGACGCCACCCATAATGTGTATGCCTATATTCTCCGTGACGGTGTTCGCCGTTCTTCCGATGACGGGGAACCCCAGGGAACGGCGGGGACCCCCGTGCTTGATGTGCTGCTCAAAGAGGGGCTGACCGACTGTGTTTTAACCGTAACACGCTATTTCGGCGGTGTTCTGCTTGGGGCGGGAGGGCTTACAAGAGCGTATTCCCGTAGCGCACGCCTGACCGTGAATGAGGTCGGTGCGGTTATTATGGAACGTTGCGTAATAGTGCGCTTTGTTTGCGACTACAAGTTCTATAACAGTCTGCCCGCTTTGGCGGCTACCCATAATGCGGCGGAAGAAGATGTGGTTTTTGAAGAAAACCTAACCGTGCGCATGAGTTTACCTGCGGAAAACTTCGAAGCCTTTGACGAACAGCTATATCAGTGGAGTTCAGGGCAGATAAGGAGCGAGATAATAGGGGAAACTTTTGCACCGAAAAAATAATTTGCCGGTTTTGGCAAAAAAAATAAAGGACTTCGCCTTCAATTTGCGTATAAGTAATTGAAGGCTGTTTTTATCAACGCTAAAGGTCTTGATATTTGATAAAATGTGATTGTTTTAGCCGGGGAGGGTAAAATGGGAATATCCATTCGTGAACAGATATGGGAGCTTGAAGGGCAAACTTTGTCCCCGAGGGCAGCCTTTTCCCAATATAGTCTGGGCCGTCAAAAACCGCAGGAAGAATGTTTTGTGCGTACCGCCTTTCAACGGGACAGGGACCGTATAATTCACAGCAACTCGTTCAGAAGGCTAAAACATAAAACTCAGGTTTTCCTCTCTCCCGAAGGCGACCATTACCGCACAAGGCTGACCCATACCCTTGAAGTATCACAGATTGCACGAACTATCGCAAAAGCTCTGCGGCTGAATGAAGATTTGACCGAGGCCATTGCTTTGGGGCACGATTTGGGGCATACGCCTTTCGGCCATGCGGGGGAAAGGACCCTGAACCGCCTTATGAACGAGACGGGGCTGGACGGATTCAGGCACTACGAACAGAGTCTGCGCGTGGTGGACTTTTTGGAAAATGACGGCGAGGGCCTTAACCTGACTGAGGAAGTCAGGGACGGCATATATAAACATACCAACGGCAGGGCAATAACTCTTGAAGGCAGGATAGTACGCTTGGCGGATAAAATCGCCTACATCAACCACGACATTGACGATGCGGTAAATGCCCGGGTTTTGTCGGAAGATGATATCCCCGCCGACATTAAAAAAATACTCGGCGGCAGAAAAACGCAGAGGATAAATACTCTGGTTATTTCGGTAATTCAAAACAGCGGCGAAGACCTTTGCATGGATGAAGATGTTCAGGAAGCGTTTAACCGCCTCCATAAATTTATGTTCGACAGGGTTTATACAAATGACGAATGTAAAAGCGAAGAACCCAAGGCGATGGACCTTGTAGCGCGGCTTTTCGAACACTATACGGCAAATCCGGACGAACTGCCGGATGATTATAAAAGTATTTCGGAAACTCAGGGTGTTGAGCGGGCGGCCTGCGACTATATAGCCGGTATGACCGACAGGTACGCTATAAGAACATTTAACCGCTTATTTATTCCCCGTTCATGGTCTTATGACGGTGAAGAAAAGCATTCGGGTAAGTAAAAGGTTTAAAGGGTTGTTTTAATGGCTGTCAGTGAAGAGTTCCTCCGGGAACTCAGGGAAAGAATTGATATTGAGGATGTGGTTTCCCCTTATGTCAATCTGCGCAGAAGGGGCAGACTGCTTATCGGCTTATGCCCTTTTCACAACGAAAAAACTCCGTCTTTTACCGTTTATCCCGACACCCAATCCTTTTACTGTTTCGGCTGCGGGGTAGGGGGCGAGATTGTCACTTTCATCAGGCGTATTGAAAACCTTGATTTTGCGGAAGCGGTAAAGACCCTGGCCGAAAGAGCGGGAATGACAATGCCCGAAGACGGCTTTGACATGACAATCAGCAAACTGCGTATGGACATTTTTTCGGCAAACCGTGAAGCCGCAAAATATTACCATTCCGTGCTCACGGGGCCGCAAGGCAAAAAGGCTTATGATTATCTGATTAAGCGGGGTTTTACGCCTGAAACAATCCGCCGGTTCGGCTTGGGGTTCGCACCGGGTACCTGGACGGCTCTGATTGAGCATATGCGTAAAAAGGGATATTCGCAGCAGCTTTTACAACAGGCGAATCTGGCTGTGAAAAGCTCCGGGAGAAGCGGTTTCAGAGATAACTTTGTCAACCGCCTCATGATACCCATCATTGATTTGAGGGGCAATGTAATCGCATTCGGCGGCAGGGTTCTGGATGACACAAAGCCCAAGTATATCAATACCTCGGATACACTTGTATACAAAAAAAGCAGCGGGGTATTCGGCCTTAACTTTGCAAAGCGTTCCGGTAAAGATAACTTAATAATAGTAGAGGGCTATTTGGACGTTATGGCTTTGCATCAGGCGGGTTTTACAAACGCCATAGCCTGCTTGGGTACGGCGCTCACAAAGGAACAGGCTCAGTTAATATCCCGCTATACTCAGGAAGCCGTTCTGGTTTATGATGCGGACGAGGCGGGGAGAGCGGCAACGGAAAAGGCGTTAAAAATATTCGCCGCTACGGACATTAAGGTGCGCGTTATGCGCCTTAGCGAAGGCAAGGATCCCGATGAAGCAATAAGAAAATTCGGTGCGGAACGTTTTCGTATGCTCCTGGAGGGGGCTTCAAATGAAATTGAATTTAAACTTCAGCGGGAGCGGGAAAAGTTCGACCTGAAAACGGACGACGGAAAACTCGGATTTTTAAAGACCGCCGCTTTAGTTTTGGCACAGCTCCGCAGCCCTTTGGAACTGGACATTTATGCCTCATCTTTGGCAAGGGAAATCGGGGCGGATAAAAGCGCCATCCTTTCTCAGGTTAAGTATAATCAAAAAAGATTGGGCAGAGAAAGAGAGACCCGGCGTTTTAAAGATGCACAAAGAGAAATGCAGGGCTATACTGACAAAATAAACACTCAAAAAGCCGCCAACACACGGGCGGCAAAGGCGGAAGAAACAATACTCTCGCTTTTGCTTAACAATCCGGAGTTTTACGAAAAAGTAAAAACGCACTTAAAACCCGAAACCTTCCTCACTGACTTTAACAGACGGATTTTCATTACAATAAGCCAACGTTTAGAAGAGGGGAGAGGGACGGATTTAACCCTGTTGGCGGGAGAGTTTAATGAAGAAGAAATGAGCAGACTGTCCGCTTTGGTGGCAAACGGCTCAAATCTTGCAAACAGTATATCGGAATGCGAGGATTGTATCAGAGTGCTTCTTGAGGAGGGGGAAAAACGGGAGCGCCGAAATACCGATGTTACGGAAATGAGTGATGAAGAGTTTTTGGATCTGTTTCGCAAAAAGAATATTGACTGAGTAAAAAATAAAAATATCATTGTAGAGGAGAAAATTATGGAAAACCCTGTTATGAGATCAGCAGTCAGAATGTTGCTGGAAAAAGGAAAATCCTCGGGTAAACTTACAACCCAAGACATTGACGCCGCTATTATAGAAATTGACTATGATGTGGAAGACCTTGACAAGCTTTATGATATGCTTGAAGGCAGCGGTATCGAAATAATTGACGATTTTGACGGAGAAATGGAGCCGCTTTCAGAAGACATTGAAATGCCCAAAGCCGCTCAAAATGCAGTTGTGGAAAAATCAACGGCACTGGATGATCCGGTTAAGCTTTACCTGAAAGAGATAGGCAATGTTCCTCTGCTTTCCGCAGAGGAGGAGATTGCACTTGCGCAGAATATTACAGATCCGGAGTGTAAAAGAAAGCTTGCGGAGGCCAATTTGCGCTTGGTGGTCAGTATTGCAAAACGTTATGTGGGCAGAGGTATGCAGTTCCTCGACTTAATTCAAGAGGGCAATCTGGGCTTATTAAAAGCGGTTGAAAAATTTGATTATACAAAAGGCTTTAAGTTTTCCACCTACGCTACCTGGTGGATCAGGCAAGCTATTACCAGGGCGATTGCGGACCAAGCCCGTACAATACGCATTCCCGTACATATGGTGGAAACCATCAATAAAGTTAAAAAAACCAATAGCCAGCTTCTTCACCTGAACGGGCGCGAACCTACTGCGGAAGAAACGGCGGCAGAACTTGATATGACGCCGGAAAAGGTAAGGGAAATTTTGCGGGTAGCTCAGGAACCCGTTTCGCTGGAAACTCCTATCGGTGAAGAAGAGGACAGCCATTTGGGCGATTTTATTGAAGACGAACAGGCGCCCGCTCCCGCCGACGCTGCATCCATGTTGTTACTTAAAGAGCAAATCGGCGAAGTTTTAAAAACTCTTACACCCCGCGAAGAAAAAGTTCTCGCCCTTCGTTTCGGGCTTATAGACGGACAAACCCATACTCTGGAAGAGGTGGGCAAAGAGTTTAACGTTACAAGGGAGCGCATACGCCAAATAGAGGCAAAAGCTTTGCGCAAACTACGTCATCCCAGCAGAAGCAAAAAGCTCCGTGATTTTCTTGACTGAGAACTCTTCAGCATAAGTCAAACAGGCTTGAGGGTTATTAAAAAAGCGGATTAATATCAAAAAAGTCGGAGGAAGCAACAGGCTTTCCTCCGACTTTTTTGACTCGCTGTTTATATTTTATGTAATTTACAAAAAAAATAAAAAACAGGGGTTGACAACCCCTATTGCAACATGTATAATTTTTAAATGCTTGTTATCATGGAGCAATATGCCGTGATGTCTTTGCTTCTAAGGGGATTATACCATGGTTTTAAGATAAATCAACCCCTTTTTCGGTGTTTTGCCCATCGGTGTTTTAAGGTGCGGCACCGGCTAACTTAAACAGCGCCAAATAAATAAACGGAGTGAATAGCTTATGCTGAATGTTGTTTCCGTACAGCGCGGTAACCGAGAACGAATGAGTTTCGGCAAGATTAATGAAGTGATGGAAATGCCCAATCTCATCGAGGTCCAAAAGGATTCCTACAAGTGGTTTCTGGAAGTTGGCCTGAAAGAAGTTTTCAGGGAAGTTGCGGAGATAACTGACTACTCCGGTAATTGGGAATTGCGTTTTATCGATTACAAAATTGACGATGCTCCCAAATACACCGTGAGGGAGTGTAAAGAGCGTGATGCCACCTATGCCGCACCGATGCGTGTCACCGTCCAGTTGAGAAATAAGATGACGGGTGTCATAAAAGAGTCCGAGGTTTTTATGGGTGATTTCCCTGTAATGACTGAAGGCGGCACTTTTGTTATTAACGGTGCGGAGCGTGTAGTAGTTTCACAACTTGTTCGTTCCCCCGGTGTTTGCTTTAAAATGGACCGGGACAAAACCGGTACCCGTTTATTTTCCAGTACTATTAATCCCAACAGGGGAGCTTGGTTGGAGTATGAAACTGATCCGGCCGGAGTTTTCTATGTGCGTATCGACAAAAACCGCAAAATTTATGTTACTACATTTATTCGTGCACTCTTTTTGAATTTGCCCGGCTTCACCGGCACCTGTGAAGAGATTGTCGAAATGTTCGGAGACGATGAAAGAATAGGCGCAACCCTTGCTAAAGATGAAACCCGCAATGCGGAAGAGGCCGTCATAGAAGTATTCAAAAAACTTCGCCCCGGTGAACCTGCCACACTTGAGGCGGCTCAGTCAAACCTTGAAACTCTGTTTTTTGAACCGCATCGCTATGACCTTTCCCGTGTAGGTCGGTATAAATATAACAAGAAACTTGCAATTTCCGCACGTCTGGTCGGTTGTACTCTTGCTCAACCTGTTGCAAGTGCTGTTACCGGCGAAGTGCTTGCCGAGGCGGGGGAAGTTATTTCCAAGGAAAAAGCTTATGAAATTGAGCAGGCCGGAGTTAGTATGGCAGTGGTCAATGTAAATGACCGCAATATAACTATTATCTCAAATCAGATGGTGGATATCGAAGAGTATGTTCCGGAAATTACCAAAGAAGAATTGACGGATATCGGTATCAACGAAAAGGTCCGCTTCAGTGTGCTGATGGAGATTCTGGAAAAATGCAGCGGCAAAGAAGAGCTCCTTGAAGAATTAAGTGTTCGCTGCGACGAGTTGATTCCGAAAACTATAACTGTAGATGATATTTTGGCATCAATAAACTATATAAATTGCATCGCCCATAATATCGGAACCACAGATGACATAGACCATTTAGGCAACCGTCGAATTCGTTCCGTCGGAGAGTTGTTGCAAAATCAGTTCCGTATAGGCCTTACCCGTATGGAAAGGGTTGTGCGTGAAAGGATGACAATTCAGACTCAAGAGGATGAAGAAAAGGTCACACCCCAGTCGCTTCTGAATATCAGGCCGGTTATTATGGCTATACGCGAGTTCTTCGGGTCCTCTCCGTTATCTCAGTTTATGGATCAAACGAATCCCTTGGCTGAACTTACGCATAAGCGCCGTTTGTCCGCCTTGGGCCCCGGCGGTCTTTCAAGAGAACGCGCCGGCTTTGAGGTGCGTGACGTGCACTACAGCCATTACGGCCGTATGTGCCCGATTGAAACCCCTGAAGGGCCGAATATCGGTCTGATTTCCTACCTTGCCACCTTTGCCAAGATAAATGAATACGGCTTTATCGAAACACCCCTCCGCAAAGTTGATAAAGAGGCCGGCAGGGTTTTAGACGAGTTTGTATACATGACAGCTGATGTGGAAGACGAATTTATTGTAGCGCAGGCCAACGAACCGCTGGACGATAAAGGACGTTTTAAAAATTCAAAGGTTCATGCCCGCTACAGGGATGAGTTCCTTGAGGTGGACTCTTCAAAAGCGGACTACATGGACGTTTCGCCTAAAATGGTAGTTTCCGTAGCTACCGCCATGATTCCCTTCCTCGAAAACGACGACGCAAACAGGGTGCTCATGGGCTCAAATATGCAGCGGCAAGCGGTTCCTCTCCTAAAACCGGAGGCTCCCATTGTGGGAACCGGTATGGAATACAAGGCCGCCTTTGACTCCGGGGTTACCGTTATAGCTAAAAACAACGGTACGGTTACCCATGTTTGCGCCGAAAGAATCGACATCATGACGGATGGCGGGGAGCTGGATTCCTACGAAATTATAAAGTTTATGCGTTCCAATCAGGGCACCTGCATAAATCAGATTCCCATTGTCAACGTAGGCGACAGAGTCGAGAGCGGTATGGTTATAGCCGACGGTCCCGCCACGGATAAGGGCGAAATCAGTCTCGGCAAGAACGCCCTGGTCGGCTTTATGACTTGGGAAGGCTTCAACTACGAGGACGCCGTGCTTATAAATGAAAAGCTTGTCCGTGACGATGTCTATACTTCCGTTCATATAGAAGAGTACGAGGTTGAAGCCAGAGATACAAAGTTGGGCCCGGAAGAAATTACCCGTGACATCCCCAACGTCGGTGAGGATGCACTTAAAGATTTGGATGAACGCGGTATAATCCGAGTAGGAGCGGAAGTGCACTCGGGCGATATTTTAGTCGGCAAGGTTACGCCTAAGGGCGAAACCGAGCTGACCGCTGAGGAACGCCTGCTCCGAGCCATCTTCGGCGAAAAGGCGAAAGAGGTTAGAGATACCTCATTACGCGTCCCCCACGGGGAGTACGGCATAGTGGTTAACGTGGAAGTCTTCACAAGAGAAAACTCCGACGAACTTTCCCCAGGTGTTAATAAAGTGGTTCGCACTTATGTGGCCCAAAAGCGCAAAATCTCAGTCGGCGATAAAATGGCCGGCCGCCACGGTAATAAGGGCGTTGTTTCCAGGATTTTACCGCAGGAAGATATGCCTTTCCTGCCTGACGGCACTCCTCTGGATATCGTGCTTAACCCGTTAGGCGTGCCCTCGCGAATGAATATCGGTCAGGTTTTGGAAGTAAACTTGGGGTTTGCCGCAAAACACCTGGGTATCCATGTGATGACTCCCGTCTTTGACGGAGCGCATGAGTCGGACGTCCGGGCCGCTTTAGTAGAGGCAGGCCTTAGAGAAGACGGAAAAATCGACCTTATTGACGGAAGAACCGGTAAAAAATTCGACAACCCGGTTACGGTAGGCGTTATGTACTTCCTTAAACTTCTGCATCTGGTTGACGACAAGATTCATGCCCGTTCCACCGGCCCCTATTCCTTAGTCACCCAACAGCCTCTCGGCGGTAAAGCTCAGTTCGGCGGACAACGTTTCGGCGAAATGGAGGTTTGGGCACTCGAAGCTTATGGAGCGGCCTATACGTTGCAAGAAATTTTGACCGTTAAGTCAGACGATGTAATTGGAAGGGTTAAGACCTATGAGGCCATTGTAAAAGGGAAAAATGTTCCCAAGGCCGGCATACCCGAATCATTTAAGGTACTTATTAAGGAACTGCAGTCCTTGGGGCTTAATGTCAGAGTGCTCAATAAGGACGATGAAGAAATAGACCTTAAACAAACATTCGAAAGTGAAGACTTGGGTATCACCCCGGCGGATGACAGCGCCTTTATCGAGGTCAACGATATTGAAAAAGCGGACAACTTCATAATCGAAGGTGAAGAAGATGAAGATGAAGAAGTTGATGAAGAAGACTTCGAAGAAGACTACAGCGGAGATGACAGCGACTACGAAGATGACTTTGACAGTGAGGAAGATGAAGACTGACGAAAGAACCTTCAGGTAACATCTTGGAACAGGCTGTTAAAAAATCGTAAAGGAGCATAAGATTTAATGGATAATAGTATTTTTGAATCGATCAGGATTGGTCTTGCATCTCCGGAACATGTAAGAAGCTGGTCAAGCGGAGAGGTCAAAAAACCTGAAACCATAAATTACCGCACTCTTAAACCGGAAAAAGAAGGGCTTTTCTGTGAAAAGATTTTCGGCCCGACTAAGGATTGGGAATGCCATTGCGGTAAATATAAACGTATTCGCTACAAAGGAAAGATTTGTGAGCGTTGCGGAGTTGAGATTACACGGGCAAAAGTTCGCCGTGAGCGCATGGGGCATATTGAACTTGCCGCCCCTGTTTCTCATATTTGGTATTTTAAAGGCATCCCCTCCCGTATGGGACTGATGCTGGATATGTCCCCCCGTGTGCTTGAAAAGGTTTTGTATTTTAACATACATATAGTTATAAACCCCGGCGATACTCCTCTCGAAAAATTTCAGGTTCTTGATGAAAAAGAATTGGCCCAAGCAAAGGAATATTACGGGGAAGATTCTTTCCGTGCCGGAATGGGCGCCCAGGCGATAAAAGAGCTTCTTTGCGAAATTGATCCTGTAGAGCTTTGCGCTTCCCTCAGGGAAGAACTTGTCGATGCAACCGGCCAGAAAAGGGCAAAACTTCTCAAACGTCTGGAAGTGGCGGAAGCTTTTCGCACCTCCGGGAACAAGCCGGAATGGATGATAATGGAAGTTTTGCCTGTCATCCCGCCGGAAATTCGTCCCATGGTTCAACTCGACGGCGGCCGTTTTGCCACTTCCGACCTTAACGACCTTTACCGCAGAGTAATTAACCGCAACAACCGCCTTAGAAAGCTTTTGGAACTCGGCGCTCCCGATATCATTATCAGAAACGAAAAGCGTATGCTTCAGGAAGCCGTTGACGCCCTTATTGACAACGGACGCAGGGGACGCCCGGTTACCGGACCAAATAACAGACCCTTAAAATCCTTGTCGGATATGCTCAAGGGTAAACAGGGACGTTTCCGTCAAAACTTACTGGGTAAACGTGTTGACTACTCAGGCCGTTCCGTTATCGTTGTCGGCCCCGAACTTAAACTTCACCAGTGCGGACTCCCGAAAGAAATGGCATTGGAACTCTTTAAACCGTTTGTAATGAAGCGCCTTGTTGAAACTGAAAAAGCGGGGAATGTAAAGTCCGCCCGAAAAATGGTTGAACGTTCAAAACCCGATGTATGGGACGCACTCGATGTTGTAATTAAGGATCACCCCGTACTTCTTAACCGTGCGCCTACCCTCCATAGGTTGGGAATACAGGCTTTTGAACCCGTGCTTATCGAGGGCAGAGCAATTAAGCTGCACCCCTTGGTTTGTACCGCTTTTAATGCCGACTTTGACGGCGACCAAATGGCGGTTCACGTGCCCCTTTCCGCAGAAGCTCAGGCTGAAGCACGTTTCCTCATGTTGGCGGCTAACAACCTGCTCAAGCCCTCCGACGGCAGACCGGTTGCAGTTCCCACTCAGGATATGGTACTCGGCTCCTACTACCTGACCCTTGACAGAAAAGGTAAAAAGGGTGAAGGTAAGGTGTTCCGCGATGTCAACGAGGTTGCAATGGCTTATGAAGAAGGCTATATCGACCTGCATTCCATTGTTAAAATACGTATGAGTAAAGAGATAAACGGAAAAACCGTGTCCAAACTCGTTGAAACTTCTTACGGAAAAATCCTTTTCAATGAAGCTATTCCCCAAGACCTCGGCTTTGTTGACCGTAAAAAACCGGAAAATATGTTTGCCCTTGAAGTCGATTTTCTGGTGAACAAAAAGAAACTCGGCGAAATTGTTGCAAGATGTATTGCCAAACACGGTACCGTAAAAACAGCGGATGTGCTTGATAAAATTAAAGACCTCGGCTTTAAGTATTCCACTCAAAGCGGTATAACCGCAGCGGTCGGTGACGCAACAATTCCGGAAAGGAAACCCGAACTGCTTGCGGATTCCGAGAAAAAGATAGACAGAATCAACTCCAACTATGCCCGCGGCCTTATCTCCGATGAAGAACGGGGCGACAGCGTCATTAAAGTCTGGGAAGAGTGCACAAAACAGATAGCTACCGAGTTAAAGCAGAATTTTGATTTAAACAACCCCATAAACATGATGCTTGACTCCGGCGCCAGAGGTAATGACAGCCAGTTGCGTCAGCTTGCGGGTATGCGCGGCCTTATTGCCAACACCACGGGAAGAACAATCGAAGTTCCCATCCGCTCCAACTACCGCGAAGGCCTCAATGTACTTGAATACTTTATTTCTTCCCGAGGTGCCAGAAAAGGTTTGGCGGATACGGCTCTGCGTACCGCCGACTCCGGCTACCTTACAAGACGTTTGGTGGATGTTTCTCAAGACGTAATTATTCGTCAGGAAGATTGCGGCTGCACGGAAGGCGCGGAGGTTTATGATATCTTTGACGGCAACAGACGCATAGTCGGTCTGACCGAGCGTTTAACCGGCCGTTATCTCCTTAATGACCTGATTGATGAAGAAACCGGCGAAGTTATCATGAAGAACAACAAAATGATGGACGATAATGATGCACAAATCGTTTCGGACTTTGTTACCGGCCAACATGAAAAGGCTGTGGCAGCGGGCCTGAAAGATGAAAACTCATTGCCTTCTGTCACCATACGTTCCCTGCTTACCTGTAAAGCAAAACACGGCGTTTGCATTAAGTGTTACGGCTCCAACCTGGCTACCGGAGAGCCCGTTACCGTGGGTGAAGCGGTCGGGATTATAGCCGCTCAGTCTATCGGCGAGCCCGGTACTCAGCTGACAATGAGAACGTTCCAAACCGGCGGTGCAAGGGATCAGTCCGATATCACGGAAGGTCTGCCTAGGATTGAGGAATTGTTTGAGGCAAGAAAGCCGAAAACATTGGCAATTATGAGTGAGATAGACGGCGTTGTTTCTTTCAGAAAGATTAAAAATGCCGATCATATTGTTGTTACCGACCCTGAGAGCCTTGAAGAAAAAAGTTATATGATTCCCTACGGTTTCAGAAAGCGTGTTGAAGAGGGACAGACGATAAAAGCCGGTGACAACCTCACCGACGGTTCGAGAAACCCTCATGATATACTTGCCATCCTCGGTGTAGAGCAGGTCCATGACTATCTTATCCGTGAGGTTCAGCGTACCTACCGTATGCAGGGCGTCGATATCAACGACAAGCACATTGAAGTTATTGTGCGTCAGATGATGAGAAAAGTCAGAGTGCTTGATGCCGGAGATACGATGATGCTGCCTTCCTCCGTGGTGGAAAAGAGCGATTTTCATTCCGCTAACGAAAACGGCAGACGCTTAGCCGAAGCGGAGGGCAGCGAATTTAAAGAAGCGGTGGGAGAACCCGTTCTTTTGGGTATAACCAAGGCTTCTTTAGCAACCGACTCCTTCCTCTCCGCCGCCTCCTTCCAGGAAACAACCCGTGTCCTGACCGATGCTGCAGTCAAAGGCAAGGTTGATCCGCTCTTAGGTCTTAAAGAAAACGTAATTATCGGTAAGTTGTTGCCTTCAGGTACGGGTATGAAGTGTTACAGTGATGTTCTTCTTTACAAAACAACATCCGATGAAGAAGAGGAAGAAGGCTCAGCACCCGCAATTTCTTACGACGAATATCTGTAACGGTTGACAATCAACAGTTCAGATAGTAAAATACCAATTTGCGGCTAATAAAGCCCGCAGCCAAAAGTTTGCTCCCGTACTCCGTTGTTTCGTAGTGCGTGACAATAAAAAACTAAGAAAGGAGATGTGTTTTTTGCCAACCTTTAATCAACTGGTTCGCCACGGAAGAAAGCAGCTTGCAAAAAAACCGAAGGCACCCGCTCTGCTGAAGGGTCTTAATTCTCAGAAAAATGTTATGACCGACAATGATTCTCCGCAAAAACGCGGGGTTTGTACGGCGGTTAAAACAGCAACCCCCAAAAAACCCAATTCAGCGCTTAGAAAAATCGCAAGAGTGCGGCTTTCCAACGGCTTGGAAGTTACTTGCTACATCCCGGGTGTAGGTCACAATCTTCAGGAACACTCGGTGGTTATGATTCGCGGCGGACGTATCAAGGACCTGCCCGGCGTGCGTTATCACATAATTCGCGGAACTCTTGACGCACAAGGTGTTACCGGCAGGATGCAGGCCCGCTCCAAGTACGGCGCAAAGCGCCCGAAGACCGCAAAATAGTAACTCCAAGATTTGGAACAAACGACAGAATCTTCTTACAGGCTAAAAAGCTGTGCTTTTTACCCAATGTTAGAGTGTTTATAGATAACCTCAACATTGGCACCACGGGAATTTTGTCACTCGAATACCTATGATATCATTATTATGAAGGAGGGAAGCGAAGTGCCAAGAAGAGGTAAAATTGCAAAACGTGATGTTTTGCCCGATCCGCTTTATAACTCAAAGCTTGTTACTCGTTTGATCAACAGCGTTATGCTTGACGGCAAAAGAGGAATAGCTCAAAAAATCGTCTATGATGCTTTTGAAATCATTCGCAATAAGACAGGCAAGGATCCTCTCGAGGTTTTTGAAGCTTCAATGGAAAATGTTATGCCGGTGCTGGAAGTTAAAGCACGGCGTGTCGGAGGAGCTACCTACCAGGTTCCGGTAGAAGTTCGTCCGGAAAGAAGACAGACTCTGGGTTTGCGTTGGATTACTCTTTACAGCAGAACCAGATCCGAGAGAACAATGAAAGAAAGACTCGCGAACGAAATTATGGATGCGGTCAACTTAACCGGTTCCGCATACAAAAAGCGCGAAGACACCCACAAGATGGCAGAGGCCAACAAGGCCTTCTCCCACTTCAGATGGTAGTCGTTTCAGCTTAATTTTTGATTTATTTAAACGGAGGCTCGTATGCCAAGGCAAGTGTCCCTGGAACAAACCAGAAACATAGGAATAATGGCCCATATTGACGCCGGAAAAACCACAACCACCGAGCGTATACTCTACTATACGGGTATTACGCATAAGATGGGTGAGGTTCATGACGGCGCAGCCACTATGGACTGGATGGAGCAGGAGCAGGAGCGGGGAATAACAATCACCTCCGCTGCTACTACCTGTTATTGGCGGGATCATCGTATCAATATAATTGATACGCCGGGGCACGTGGATTTTACCGTGGAAGTTGAACGTTCTTTACGTGTGCTTGACGGTGCCGTAACCGTGCTCTGTGCAAAGGGCGGTGTTGAGCCCCAGTCTGAAACAGTGTGGAGACAGGCGGACAAGTATAACGTACCGCGGATGGCTTATGTCAACAAAATGGACATCACCGGAGCCGATTTTTACCACGTCATTGATATGATGAAAGAACGGCTTAAATGCAACGCGGTACCCATTCAGCTCCCCATCGGGTCAGAGTCAACTTTTAAGGGTATAATTGACCTGGTGAAAATGCAGGCGAGAATCTACAGCGATGACAAAGGCCTGGTTTCCGAAACCTGCGAGATACCGGAAAACCTTAAAGATCTTGCCGAGAAATACCGTTGTCTGCTTATTGAGCAGGTATCGGAGTTTGACGATGAACTGCTTAACAAGTTTGTTGAGGGGATAGAACCGGAAATAGACGAGCTTAAGCGGGGTATCCGAAAAGCAACGGTTGAAAACAAGATTATTCCGGTGACTTGCGGTACATCTTACCGCAACAGGGGAGTACAGCCCTTACTTGATGCCATTGTAGATTATATGCCGGCCCCTACCGACGTTGACTCCGTTATCGGTGTTAACCCCAAAACGGGTAAGGAAGAGGAACGTCATACTTCCGATTCGGAACCTTTTTCCGCTCTTGCGTTTAAAATCGCAACGGATCCTTTTGTCGGTAAGTTATGCTTCTTCCGGGTGTATTCCGGCATTGCAAAAACCGGCAGTCAGGTCTACAACTCCACAAAGGATACAAATGAGCGGCTTGGCCGCATTCTGCAAATGCATTCCAACCATCGGCAGGATATTGATTGTTGCTATGCCGGAGATATTGCCGCAACAATAGGGCTTAAGGCCACCACAACAGGGGACACTCTCTGCGATGCCCACCGCCCCATTGTGCTTGAGTCCATGGCTTTCCCCGACCCGGTAATCCGTGTGGCTATTGAGCCTAAAACCAAAGCCGGGCAAGAAAAAATGAGCGTAGCCATCCAAAAGCTCGGTGAGGAAGATCCGACCTTCCAGTGCTATACCGACGAAGAAACGGGTCAGACCATAATTGCCGGAATGGGAGAACTTCATCTGGAAATCATTGTTGACAGACTGTTGCGTGAGTTCAAGGTGGAAGCAAACATAGGCAAACCTCAGGTCGCATACCGCGAAACAATCACTAAACCGGCTCAGGCAGATACCAAGTATGCCAGACAATCCGGCGGAAGAGGGCAATACGGTCATGTTAAAATCCGCATTGAACCTAATGAAGGAAAAGGCTTCGAATTTGTCAATGAAATTGTCGGCGGCGCCATTCCCAAGGAATACATTGCTCCCGTAGAAGCGGGAATAAAGGGCGCAATGCTTTCGGGCATACTTGCCGGGTTTAATGTAGTTGATGTTAAGGTTACACTTTTTGACGGTTCATATCACGAGGTTGACTCGTCCGAGCTTGCCTTCAAAATTGCCGCTTCAATGGCTTTTAAAGAGGCCATGCAGAAGGCGGCGCCGGTGTTGCTGGAGCCGATAATGAAAGTAACCATCATAGTTCCTGATGAGTATATGGGCGATGTAATCGGCGATGTCAACTCCCGGCGCGGACAGATTCAGGATACTCAAACATGGACCGGGGTCGTACAAATAAATGCCGTAATACCTCTGTCTGAAATGTTCGGTTACATGACAACTCTGCGTTCCAAGACTCAAGGGAGAGGGCAGTTCTCCATGGAACCCAGCCATTATATCGAAGTACCCAAATCTATTGCGGAAACTATTGTCAGGGAACACTAAAATCTTACAAATTCCAAAAATTACTTGATATTTTTATTTGGAATTGTTAGAATACCAATATGCGTCTGCATATTGATAAAAACACAATAATATGCGTCTATTAAAGGAGGATATTTTAATGGGAAAAGCTAAATTTGAAAGAACCAAACCGCACGTGAATATCGGAACGATCGGTCACGTGGACCACGGTAAAACAACTCTTACCGCAGCTATCACAAAAACACTCGCAATGAAGAGCACGGCAGTTCACTTTATGGATTATGCCAGCATCGACAAGGCTCCGGAAGAAAAAGCCCGCGGTATCACAATCAACACCTCCCACGTTGAGTACGAAACCGATAATCGTCACTATGCCCACGTTGACTGCCCGGGTCACGCCGACTACATTAAAAACATGATCACCGGCGCTGCTCAAATGGACGGTGCAATCCTTGTTATTTCCGCTACAGACGGTCCTATGGCTCAAACTAAAGAGCACCTTCTGTTAGCCCGCCAGGTCGGTGTGCCTTCAATCGTTGTTTTCATGAACAAGGTTGACCAGGTTGACGACCCCGAGCTTCTTGAACTTGTTGAAATGGAAATTCGCGAAGCTCTTGACTACTATGAATTCCCCGGCGATGATACCCCCATTATCAGGGGTTCCGCTCTGCAGGCACTGGAATATACCGGAAGCGATGTTGATGCCGATGTCCTTAAGCCCATCTGGGAGCTTATGGAGGCAGTTGACAGCTTCGTTCCCACACCGGACAGAAAAGCCGACCTTCCTTTCCTTATGCCTGTTGAAGACGTTATGACCATTACCGGTCGCGGCACTGTTGCTACAGGCAGAGTTGAACGCGGTCAGCTCAGAACTTCTGAAGAAGTTGAAATTGTCGGTCTGACGGAAGAAAGAAGAAAGGTTGTCTGCACCGGAATTGAAATGTTCCGCAAGACTCTTGATTATGCCGAGGCGGGCGACAACATCGGCGCTCTTCTCCGCGGCGTTCAGAGAAATGAAATCGAGCGCGGCCAGGTTCTTGCAAAGCCCGGCTCCATTCAGCCCCACACAAAGTTCCGCGGTCAGGTTTATGTGCTGAGCAAGGAAGAAGGCGGCCGTCATACTCCTTTCTTCAACAACTATCGTCCTCAGTTCTTCTTCCGCACCACTGACGTGACCGGCGTTATTACTCTTGACGACGGCGTTGAAATGTGCATGCCCGGCGACAACGTTGAGATGAATGTTGAACTCATCACTCCTATCGCAATTGAAGAAGGTCTCCGTTTTGCTATTCGTGAAGGCGGCCGTACGGTAGGTTCCGGCGTAGTTATCAAGGTTGGTTAATCCGTTTTCTTAAATTCTCAAGCGGCGCAGACGTTGAGTCTGTGCCGCTTCTTGACTTTAGTATGCGTTTTACAAGGGGGCCCGTCCTTATGTTTTATTTTACTGAAATAGTATCTCCTCTCGGTCAACTCGCCGCGGTATGCGACCGGGAGTGTGAAAATTTGGTTGGACTCTGGAACTGCGGACAAAAACATTTTGGCGGCTCCGTTAAAATTGATATGGCCCGCAAGGATGATATTGCTCTCTTTTCAAAGTTAAAAGACTGGTTGGACAGCTATTTTAACGGCGAAAAGCCTGACGCAGCCTTATTGCCTTTGGCTCCGATAGGAGGGGAATTCAGGCAAAGCGTATGGGAAGAATTAAAAAAGATTCCTTACGGTAAAACCGCTACTTATGGAGAGATTGCCGGGAATGTAGCTGTCAGACTGAATAAAAGGTCTATGTCCGCCCAAGCGGTGGGCGGTGCGGTAGGGTATAATCCGCTTTCAATTATTATCCCCTGCCATCGGGTTGTCGGCGCCAACGGAAGTCTTACGGGATATGCGGGAGGACTTGATAAAAAAGTCTTTTTGCTAAAGCATGAGGGCGCGGATATGTCCAAATTATTTTTACCTAAAAGTTTTTAGAGTGTCAAATCGGGAGAAGTTATTGTTTTTTTAATTTATACTAATAAGAGGGTTAATATGAGAACGGGAATTTGTACTACCGACTTATGTCCCAGAACTGCCGAAAAACTTTTCAAAAAACTAAAGGAGTTGGAAACGCCGGTTACTCAGTTTAACTTCGGTTCCGTTACTGAGGCGGGCTTTATACCGGACGGACAAATTGATATTCCGGATACTTTAGATATTAGTGTGTTGCGGAAAATAAAGGACTGTTCCGCCGAGTACGCCATAGAAGTTGCCGTTATTAACGGAACCTTCAATATGGCTCACCCTTTAGCGGATGTGCGTAAAGAGGGACTTCGCAGGTTCAAAAAACTCTGCCAAGCGGCGGACTTCTTGGATTGCAGATTGATAAGTCTTTGCTCCGGTACAAGGAATACAAAGTCTTTGTGGGCGGATCACCCCGATAATAGAACAAAAGCCGCTTGGGACGATATGGAAGAAACTGTCACCAAAGCGGTAAAACTTGCCGAAAAGTATAAGATAACTATCGCTGTCGAAACGGAAGCCTCAAATGTAATAGATACTCCTGAAAAAGCTCGTCGGCTTATGGATTCCATCGGTTCCGATTATTTAAAAATGATTATGGACTGCGCAAATCTTTTCCATAGGGGAGAAGCAAAAAAAGAAAACGCACAGCAGCTAATCCGGCATGCGTTTGATGTTTTCGGCAAAGATGTTGTCGTTGCCCACGGTAAAGATATCAAAGAAGGTCCAAGTTTCGAGTTTTGCGGCCCCGGGGAGGGAATTGTCGATTTTGAGTTATTTGTCCGCCTGCTTCAAGAAAACGGCTATGCGGGGGATATGTTTTTGCACGGAATAGAGAGGGAAGAAAAAATACCTGAATCAATCAGTTTTTTTAAAGATGTCTGTAAAAAGACGGAAGTTTAGTGCCGAATTAAATAGAAACAGTTGCTTGGCATAACGCAATTCTTTTGTTATTCCGTTGTATTCTTGCTAACCTCAGCGGTTTCGCGGATTCTTTGAAGAATTGCCAACAGCATTTTCGGCTCTTTTGTTATTATATTTGTTGCTCCCCGGTCAAGCGCCCGGTAAAAATCCAACTCGGTTTCCGCTCCGGTAACACACAAAATAATGCCGTATGTTTTGAGAGTATCGCCAAGAAAAGCATTTGTTTTATCAAACTCGCACTTGACTCCCGAGGCTCCTGCACTCATTGCTCTCTCGGCAATTTCTATGCAATATTCCGGGTCTTTGAGTTTTCTTTTTTCGGGCTCAATATCAAGAAAAATGCCTACAGAAGGGCATTTTTTTACAACATAGGGCACATGGTGAACAGTTATGCCGGAAAAAAATATGCGTCCCTGCATAGAATAATCTTTGACCATTTTTTCAACAACGGGCAAATTGGTTATTTCTTTCAGGTTGATGATTATTGAAATCTCTTCCATATCGGAAACAAATTCAAAAATTCGCTCCAATTCCACCGCTTCATTATTCGCTTTCTCAAGACTCCCTGCAAGTACAGGTATCCCTTTTTCGGTAAAGGCAACATTAATACTCACCATTTGAGCGCCTGCACCGATGCCCGTTTTTACTGAAAGAAAGGAGTCTTCTTCCGTGCCTAAGCAGCCCGTTTGTGCGGTTACTTTCATATAGTAAGGCAGCGCAATATTCTTTACCCTGAGTTCGCTAAGCTCTGCCTTATCATTACGTTTGTTAATAATTCCGACAGCAAAAAAAGCAACACCCGCAATTACAGCTAATACGAGCGTAATTGCGAGCGTTTTTTTTACAAAAGAAGAATCTATCATGAAAGCTCTTTTTTAATCCCGTCGGTAATTTCGTTCATTATATCCATTTTATCTTCCATGTCGGCAACCAAGGCAAACTGGGTGCGGCATCTTACCAGATTATGGTCGGAGTAAGCCGCACGGAAATATACGTCACCGTTAATATAGTCGGTGAGAAAACGAATTCCGCATTCCAAAGTTAACAGCTTAGCTGAAAAAGGAAGATAATCAATCTCATATGAGTTCAGACTGTTACCGGCGGCAGAAAGGTAGCCGCTCAAATATGTTTCAAAAAGTTCCAGGTCTAAAGATACTTTACTTATATCTTTCTCGTCTTCCGCCGCCGTGTTGGCGCCAAAGCGGATACTGTCGCCAAAGTCGTAAAGTGACAGCCCCGGCATAACCGTGTCCAAATCAATTACGCATATACCCTCATCGGTATCAATATCAAACATTACATTGTTGAGCTTGGTGTCATTATGGGTAACTTTAGTGGGTAACAAGCCCTCAGCGGCAAGGTTGAGCAAAACCGCGGTGTCGTTTTCTCTTTTTAAGGCGAATTCTATCTCTTTTTTAACCGTAGAAACTCTTCCGGCATCGTCCTTTTCTACTGCCTTCTTCAAATCTTCAAGGCGGACAACCGTATTATGAAAATTCGGTATGGTCTCATGAAGCGTTTCAATGGGGAAGTCGGCGAGCATGTGCTGAAATTTACCGAAAGCTTTTGCGGCGTTGTAAAACATTTTCGGGTTTTCAATTTGCTGCAGGGTGTAAGAGTTCGGAACAAAATTATAACAACGCCAGTAGCGCCCCTCTCGGTCAATAAAGTAAGACGAATTATCTCTTGTGAAAATGACATTCATAGTCTCGCGTGCCGGGTCTCCTCCGCCTTCAAGCACCTTGTCATACAAGTGGCCGGTAACACGGACAATGTTCTCCATAAGCTGCACAGGCTGTTTAAATACGGAAACATTTATTTGCTGAAGGATATATTTTACGGTTTTTCCCTCGTTATTTACAAATTCAAGGACAAATGTATTATTGATATGCCCGTGATTGCTTGGATAAAACTCTTTGTAATGCCCTTCAAAGTTGTATTTGCTCAGGACCTCGTTAATATCAAACGAATTCTTGTTCACAATCTTTCACCTTTCTACACAGAATAATATCTCCGAAACAATCGGGATTATGAAAGCCGAGTAAAGCGGTAGTCACGGGAAAGCAGGCACCGTAATGGGGGATAAGCGTTTCGTCACCGCATTTATAAAAATTCCCCCGAATTGAGCCTTCGCAAACAGTAAAAGCCTCACCGAAAATCTCCGACAGCAAAACTTCACTCAATAAGACTTCAATACCCCAAGCGGATTTGCCGTCTTGATTTATCTGAAAGGGAGTGATAGCGGGTTCTCCGGCACAAAAATCCTTGATAAAAGTTCGAGGTTCTCTTGTCGGGCCGAATTGAGATAAATAGACGCCCTTACTGTTTATCTCAAAGTTTACATATTCGGCTCTGTGCTCAAAGGGCTGCAGGAACAGTTCAAGGCAACTGTCTTTGTAAACCGGGTCATCCCTGTCTTTATAAAGGGCCATCGGATTGTCCTCAAAAGTCCAAAGCTTTGCCCTTAGCCCCTCATCAGATACCCCGCAAAACTTGGCAAAAGTTTGCGGCCGGTATGGAGATTTATCCTCCCAGTGCCAATAGCTAAACTCGACGGAGGGCACATAATCCCAACCGGGGAATCGGTCGAATATAAAAGTTGAATATTTCATATCTGCTCCGTGCATAATCTTAACTGCATAATTATAGTATTATAAGAATGTTTCGTCAAGACTTCGCCCTCTATTCCAGGTCTATCCGTGTACAGAAGTCAAACATTTGTGACAAGAACCCCAAAAATAATAGTTTGCAAAACCGCTTTAATATTTTTCAATTTTCTATGAGCATTTTGTCAAGGGTTTAAGCGAAGCGTCCCTTAGCAAAAGC